>Ga0172380_10000088_pt1 | contig 196805 bp, 175 predicted proteins | sample Leawe162metaG_FD_119747 | JGI IMG/M metagenome (GOLD analysis project Ga0172380, IMG submission 119747) | Leachate microbial communities from a municipal landfill in Southern Ontario, Canada - Leachate well 162 metaG | ecosystem: Engineered > Solid waste > Landfill > Unclassified | place... | reverse complement strand
TGGTATTAGATTGAGTAGCTCATTTAACTGCATAAAGCAATTTAGTAGAGGCAACTACTTTCTTAGAACCACATTTTCCCCAACAAAATCAAGCTCTGTACAGTGTTTCGAACACTAATGGTTGCAAACGCGCGCAAGTACTGAGCTCAAGTGCAAGACTATCTCCTGTCCCTGAAATATTCTTCCAAATTTAGGCAAGTAGATAAATCCTCATAATACTGAGGATAAAGGGACTTTAATTTCTTATGCTGACTATTAAAGTTCTTTTCCGCATACTCCTCCATTCTTATACACAGCGCTTTGAACTTATCCGTTTTTGCATTCTCATAAGCCAGGTGGTAATATTTCTGGGCTAAGTTGCCATTCCTGTACTCCATCTCATCAATATACGTTTCATTTCTTACCTCATCATAATCTGAAGTTGAAGTATATCTGCGCATCATCCATGAGTGACCGTATTGTGTCATGTTTAAATAGCAATTAGCAACAATAAAATAATAGTAATCCCGGTTTATTGTTTTCGGGTTATCAGCAAGTGCCAGATAGTTTATTAAATGTGTTGTTACGGATAATTTTGTCACAACAAATTTATCTTTATGCGGAATAAACGAACTGGTATACTTAATATCATAAAATGGGTTCATATCAAAAGTATAATAATCATCATACTTGTCTCTTTCCCATGAATTGTAGTTCTCTTCCCAATATTTTGCTCCTGCAGATTCGAACATCTTTTTCGCTTCAGGCAATCGGTTCTCTCTTATATATTTTGTTCCTAATAAATCTTTAAGGTAATTTTTGTCGGCCAACAACTGACTATAAACTGTTTTGTAAAAGTCATCTTCAATGGCTGTGTTTAATTTATTAATTACAATTTGCAAATCATCTGCATTGTAAACAAAATCGAGGTAATCAAAGTACTCATAAAAATATCGCAGGTTCCCCGACTTTTTTAACCTGTTGCCCTGCCAAACAACAGAGGTGTTGCTATTGAAGTTATAATACTCATCCCGCACTTTCTTATCACCATAGGCAATAAGAGCCAAGCCATCAGAAAGGTTTCCTCTAAACTCCAGTTCCCTGCCCATTGAAAACAAAAAATGTTGATCATTCAGGTATTTAAGAATAAGGGGCTTTGCTTCCTTTTTAATTATGGCTTTGCCCGCCTCCTGATTACAAATAATGCATAACGCTTTTATTTTTTCTATTTGCGCTAAAACCTTCTCATCTGCATACTGCTCTCTGAAACTGTCTATTTTACTTAAACACGTAGCATAATTTTTTGTTATAAACAACAATTGTATTTCGCCCGCCTTCCAAAGCGCAACATCTTTTATATTTGAATAATCAATAGCTTTTATAAAATCAAGTACTTGTTTTGCATAAAGTCTGTCTTTTTCTGAGCGGGCGCGCAAAGTTTCTGTAGACTGAATTTCGTTACTTTCATTTGACCACCAGTATTTGGCAAACTCAACCGAGGGTAAATAATTGGTATAATAGGGTGTATAAACCCAATCTTCAATTTTATTAATTTCCCTCAGGAGCAGGAAATCTAAAATTCTTGATTTGTTGCTGTTTTCATATATTTTTTTAAGATAATCCAAGTTGGGCTCCAGGCGCTGCACTGATGCATAGGCGTACAGGTTAGCGATATCATTATTGGTCTTTGCGTTTAGAAGTGCCTTATTTAAGTTAAACTTCTCATGAAAATAGTAATAAGCAGCATACCTTTTCTCAGGCGAACAAGCCATAACGTAAGCTATATCAATGTCGGAACCCTCCTTTTGAAATGAATGAAAGAACAATGCCCAATAGTAGAGGTAATCCTTTTTACCACGAGCAAAATACTTTTCGAATAATACACTTATCAGATTATTTTCATTGGCATAATAAGCCGTTCGAATTGTTATAAATGCATATTTTCTTTTTAAATAATTGCTCTTTTCTGCATTGGTTAACTTGTTTAACTCTTTCAGTAACGAAATATAATCGGGTTTAAATTCTTTACTTATTTCCCATGGGTCTTCGTTCTCAATACTGTTATATGCTTCACATTTTTTTGCTGTAATGATGTATCGTATAACGTCATTAAGTTTGTTTTCAAATAGATACCTCACAAACCCATTTGTTGAAAGGCTATCTATACCGCTGAACTGTAAAGCGTTCAGACACTCGTTAATTTCATCAACAGGCACTTTCCTATCTGTAAACTCAAACCAGTCGTAAACATTCGATTCAAAATAATTCTGATATTCAAAGTCAAAACCAAATTCCTCAGCGTTGTAGTAAAACGGCTTAAAATCCCTGTAGTTAAAATATTCAGGTAAAAACAGGGAATACCTAATATCTTCACCATACGGAGAATAGCCACAGGAGAATCCCCTAAGTATATTACCTAGTAAAATTACTGTAAAAGCCAGATATCTCTTCATCTGAATACTGATTAAAAGTACTGTTGTCTAAATCAAATAAGCTTATTGTGGTGTTTTTGTCAAGCTCAACTGTTTGTTTTATTATCTCAATTGCTTCGTTAATAGTATTTGCTGAAACATCTTCGCATTTTAACCTATCTCCTGCTTTCAGATATGTTTCATAATTAATACTTGTATCTCTTTCAACCTCGTACCATAAAGGGCTCACCAATCTTGAAAAACTCTTTACATCGTTTGTACATAAATCAACCAACTGCACAAAGTGATTGTTTTGGTAATGTTGGGTCCAGTAAAACGTAGGTAATGCAATATCCAAATGAATTGGGTAAGACTTTTTTTCAGATAAATACTTTTTCAGTTCACTTATATCCAGTATAGAATTCTTATTCTTCTGTGAAAGTGGTTTTATCAAATTATAACACATTAATGTTGCTCTATCAACGGGCGGCACACCCATGATATCCGGATACTTGTAAGGATATAACCGTAGTGTGCAACTTATCTCTTTCCGCGAGAGTTCTTTTATTTTTTTCAGTAAATAGAAATATTTCTCTTTTGTGGCTCCTGTCCAGTCACAATCAATTTGAATTTCATCATAATCAAATATTTTTTCAGTGCTGTTGTCATATCTTAATTCAGAACTGTACTTATGAATCAAAAAAACAATATTATCAGCAAGCCGATCAAGCGACTTTTCAGTATTGTATTGAAAAATACTGTTTCTGATAAATATAGTGGGTATAAGTTTTACCGAATCAAGTTCTCTAAAGCTGTAGGAGTGCGGTTTGTTTTTATTATATGGGAAATTGCCCCGGGCCTCATTATAATCCACTTCAAAAAGCCTGATGTAAAGTTTGTGAACATTTAACTTTTTCAGGTGCTTAGCTGTACTTAGTTCAATTGAGCTGTTTTTCCAGTGGTAAAAAGCTCTTTCAACCGTTTCAATCTTATCCTTACGTCCGCACGAAAAATTAAACGCAGAAACCACTATAAAGAATAGGACGCTTTTCAGGATAACATTTTTTTTACATAACATATGCGTGGCCTGACATTTTGGTTAATACAATTTGCTTTAAAATGATGCACAAGAATGTGAATGACAAACCACCCTCTTCTTGCTTTGTAAAAATGGCAATAAAACGCATCAAAAACAAGGTCTTTGCAAAAATCTTAGTTGCTAACTTAGGGAACACAGATACACGCGTTGCAAACGCGCGTAAGTTGGGGAAGGAAAATAATGTGATGTCATTAAGTTATCTTCTCATTTAATTTATGCTTCCACTTTACAAACCCATCAACAAAGTTGGATGTGATTTTATCATGTTCAATTACACAAAACGCAAGATCTTGGTCTATATGATTTTCTCTATATGCTCGTTTGTATTTCTCTCGTCCAGTATCTCTGATGGTGTTGATTGATGCTTCAATTCTTTTATATTGCAGTTCTGTTGCCTGCTCTGACTTATCAATGCTCCATATGTATGTTGCATGAGAGTTAAGAAGCTCCCAAACAAAATGATTGTTTTCCTTACCTTCAATGAAAAACAGAAAACCAAAGTCGGGGTGAAGTGTGAATCTTAGCTTGTTTTTAACAGCTTGTTTGGCGCCTGACAAGTATTCAAGATGTTTTCTGTTCCTTGTCTTGGAGCTTTCAAGTAAGTAACCCAAAATATCTTTCTCGCTTTGATTGAAAACATTTCCTTCCTTGTCATCTGTTTCCATTTCTCCAAAAATATCATCTGAAGTAAAAAGTGATTTGTTAGTTTCTGAAACTCTAGGTGATTTGGTCAATGCAATAGTTCTTTGGTACTTTATACTATCTATCAACTTAGCATCTATTTGATCAATTTGTGAAGAAGTTGCGAATACCTCTGTTACGTTACCATTTGTTGTAGTAATGGTCGCATATACATTAAACTTTTTTGTTTTGAGTATCCTGGCAAACCATGGTTTGATGTTATCAAACTCTGCAAGAATAAAATCATTATTTATTATAAACTCTACTCTCTCTCCAACCTCTTTTACTACTTTGCTGAAACTGACATAACCAAGCATAAAATGTGTATCAGAAATGTTAACAGATAAATTGACTTTATGTGTTTTAATTACTGGCTTACTTTCCGTTGGTAGTAACGGTGTTGTAATATCTGGTAGGTATGGTAAATTGGTTTCCAAAATCTTTTCAGGTAAGTCAGCAATAGAAAAACGAGGGGCTAATATTTGAGTCGACTGTTCTCTAAAGAACCTCTCTGTATCATGGTTCTCCAACACATCAAGTAGTTTACTCTTTTGATACCTCATCAAGAGTGTTTCAAACTTTAGCCAATCAAATTTTTCAAATGCAATTCGTTCGACTTCTTTCGTTGATTTTTGATGTCTGAAATTATCCCGATCTTTTGTAGAATAGTCAATGACTTTCATTCTCCAGCACTTTGTATGAGGGTTGTAGTCAATTAACTCAACCTTCCAGAATATGTTATCATGTGAACGAAACTTGCAATGATCAATAGGAATGTTTGTTTGCTGAATAGGAATAATCAACCTGGGACTCAAGTATATTTCTTGGTTGCTAACTTTTATGATCAGTTCTTTCAACATTCTTTTTCAAAATAGCTTTAATGGCTGTTGCTGTTTGCGATGAAAACGAGTGCAAAGCGGGCTTATGTGAGGTTAAATGCTTCTCTATACAATTCAATCAAATCATTTTCATTAACATGACGGTTGAGAGAAGAAGTAGAATCAACACTGAAAATGTATACCGTTCTGCTATCAACAAATATTTTTCCTTTTCCTGAACCATACTCAAACTCAATTTCATTCATTACAAGGTATTGATAAAAGTGATGATGTGCTGAGGAACCTGCACTTTTTGCGGTAAGAATAATTCTTTCTATGCTACTATGCTTTTTTAAAATGTCAATGATTGGGTTGTAACGATGTAAAAGCAATTGTTTGTCTTTTGAGTTATCATCCATTCGGATACAGGAAGCAAACATATCAGTCATTGCAATTTTGTTTTCTCTGCAAAAATTCTTTCTTTCTATTTCGTTCTTCTTTTTTATTATAGGGTTGTCATTTTTTGAAACGTTTAAATTCAATCTAGTTTTACTATTAACAAAGATATTGCTTACAACAGTCCAAAATCTGTTTATTGAATTTGGATAAAAGAAGTTATATGAAGTATATCTGTTGATTGTTGGAAACGAACCAATCACAAGATACTTCGGATTGTCCTCTGCAAAGAATAAATCAAAAGGATGTTCTTGAATGTTTTCTTTAGTGTAACGTTTCATTTTCCTTCCACAATTTTTATTTCCGCTTCTGTCAACTCGTAGAGTTGATAAACTATTTCATTTATTCTGCTTTCGCAATAGTCAATCTTACCTTGCAGTTGCGAAACTTGCGTAGCAAGTTTTGTTTCTGTTTTTTGTTGATTGAGTTGCAAAAGTTGGTTTACCAACTTTTCAATTTCGGTTTGCTTTTCAACTTCGGTTTTACTTTTCTGATTGATCACTTTTATTGGTAGGTGCTTAATGTATTTTGATTCAAAACTGAACCAACCGCCCCTCATTTGTGTGGAAGTTTGCTTTAGAAACCAATTCAAAAGATTACTGTTAAGCAATCCCAGCAAATACTTTTCTGAAATATTTTCTTTGGCTTTAATTCCATAGCCACCTGAAACGCCACCTGTAAAAAATGTGTCGCCTAAAAAATCTATTGCGTATGAAGCATTAGGCGAAATATCAGGAGTGAAAATCTTTGCAGTTGAAATTACATCAAGGGCTTGGTTTCTACTATAACCATACCATGAAGCAGTATCCATTTTCCCGTTGTCCCTTGCTTGTAACAGTTTTTTGTTCTCTTTCAAATATTCATAAGCAGAAGGAAATTTCTCTTTCAATATTTGTTCTGAAATAAGTGAAATTTTTTCGGCATCTTTTTTTTCATAAGGAAACAATACAAGAAGTTCGGATTCAGTGAAGACAAATCTTTTGCTGTTGCCTCCTTTGATAAGTTTGTGCAGCAATTTCTTTTCAAGTTGTAATTCCCTTTGTAACTGTTTCGAATAAACTGTGTAATGAGTTTTGTTCTCCTTCCTTTTCTCAACGATAAAAACTTTATCAGCACCCGTTTTTAACCCTTGAAAGATTCTATCGGTTGTAGTTTCAAGTTTCGTTTCAATCTTATTCAGTTTGGCAAAAAGTTCTTGGTCGCTACCAGAAATAAAATTCCATTCTTCTTTTGATAGCTCATCAATTGAAATTATTGAATCAATTTTCTTTTCTGTAGTTGACCAGCTAACCAAATCATCAATTCGTGCAAAGTCAAAATCTTTTTTCTTTCTTTGATTTGAAAGTGTGAGGATGCAAGTGTAAGTAGTTGCATTTGCAAATACCTGTTGATGTCCAAAATGTATTATTTCATCAATAGCATTTCTTGAAAGTAAAACTTGACGGATTCCCTCACCGTATTGTGCTGTAAAAAATTTGTGTGGTAAAATGAAACCAACTTTGCCCGTAGAATTAAGAATATTCAAAGCATGCTCAATGAAAATTACATAGATGTCGTAATTCCCTTTTGATGCAGCTTTATATTTTCTGCTGAAATAATCTCCTTGACTTGGTGAGTTCTCAATTAAAACCTGAATCCTTATATAAGGTGGGTTTCCAATTACAATATCAAATCCTCCTTGCTTAAACACTTCTGGAAAACTGTTTTTCCAACTGAATGGCTTTACTTTCTTCTCCTCTCCAAAATCTAATTGAGTGCTGTAAAAGTCAGTATCAACTAAACTGTTTCCGTCTTTGATGTTGTTGTCAAGCGTTGGCAAAATTCTTTCGTTGAACAAACGAAGTTGAGAGGCAATGCTAGCTTGGGTTTCGCCTTCCATACATTTCAAAAGCAAACTCAACTTGGTTACTTCAACTGCGTTCACATCTATATCAACTCCAAAAATGTTGTTCAGCAAAATTCTTTTCTTCTCGGCTGTGGTCAGATTGCCTTCGGGTGTAAGTGGGTTGCCTTTGTTTCCTTTGGAAATTTTTCCGCTATCGGTGTAATAGTTTTTATGCCAGTCCAACAAATACTGATAAGCACCAATAAGAAAACTGCCACTGCCACAGGCAGGGTCTGCTATTTTTATTTTGCTTACTTCTTTTGGGGTTTTGTTTTCAATAAGTTTGCCGACTGTGTTTTCTACAATGTATTCAACTATATATTGTGGTGTGTAGTAAACTCCGCCTGCATGTCTTACTTCTGGTTTTTCTTCAATGTGGGCACGATGTGTTTTGTCAATACGAATTACTTTTCCCAAAAACTGTTCGTATGCACTGCCTAAAATTTCTACTGACAAAACCGAAAACTCGTAAGGGCTTTCGGGATAATACAATTCGTTGATAATGGTTTTTAAAACCTTGTTGTCAATGGAAAGTGATTTGCTGATTTTGTCTTTCTTGAAATCAAACAAACCCGAATTGTATTTTTCATCGGCTTGTTCAAATTGTCGGTAAAGATTCTTGTAGAACTCACCTTGTTTGATAGCTTCTTTCAGTGTTCCGTATGGTTCAACACTTCTGTCCTCGGCAATTCGTAGGAAAATAATCCTATCAATGGTTTGTTGAACAACAAAATTTATTTCGTCCTCGTCCAGTTGTTTGTTGTTCCAACTGATTGAAGTTGCAAGGTAAGTTCTCCAACTGTCAAGCGATTGCAAAAACTCTTTGTCAACAGTTGCTGTGCCTTTTTTATACAGGTTGCCTTGAACAAATTTGTCAAAGCTGCCTTTGAGAACTCTCTCTTTGCTGAAAGTGTCCCACAAAAAGTCAAACTCTTTCAAGTAGTCCTTAAATGTCAGATACTTAATTCTCGCAACAGATGCCTTGTCTGTCGGAATGGGTTTTTTGGTGCAGTCGTAAATTGCAAACTCCTCAAAGTCGGTGATGATACTAACAGCAAGTTTAGCACTCCAACCATAACGCCTCACCTGATATGCAGGCAGTATGTCGTCTTTAACTGCTACACTTGGCTTTTTTGCTTCAACAAAGAAAAGTCGTTTGCCGCCAACCAGTCGGAAAGAGTAGTCCGGGGCTTTGGTCGCCTTGCCAACTTTTATTTTGTCCTCATGGATTACTTCACGGTAGCTTTCAGCATAACCGTTCCTGTTGTCAATGTCCCAACCAAGTGCTTTGAAGAAAGGATCAATGAAGTCCCGCCTTGTCAGCGTTTCGTTGTAGTCGGCTTTTTTGTAGCTGTCGTATTGCTCGGTAAAGCGTTCTACCAACTCTGCGATTTCATTGTATGCTTCTTCTTTTTGCGTCATTTACTTTAGCGGTTAGCTAGTAATCGTTATATCACAAAGGTAGATTTTTAAAGAGAAAATTAATATGCTGAAATACAACTTACAGGCTGCTGAAAAGTCAAATCTCGAACTCAAACAACATTCTACCACTCTCTTTTGATGATTTAATTTAAAAACGAAGTTTTTTACAACCTGACGATTTGGCGCATGGCGAAGGTGGCGATTTTCACCACAAATGTTGATGCGGAGAACCAAACTTTGATTAACCACAAATGTGTTTGCGGAGCACTGAACCGCCACTTTTGCCAAACACGTGTTATCTGCTGGTTTTAATTTATTCTGATGTAATAATACAGGGCAATGTTTTTAGGTCTGGTTTCATTTACATTTCCCTCGAAATTTATGAACGCATTAGCACCACCATAATTTGGGTTACCATGTCCTTCTTCAAAAGTTTGTCCACTAACAGAAATTGCATTTGATGAGTGATTATGTCTCTTAAATTCGTCTGTTTGGTATTGACCAACAGTTCTATTGTCCTCTAAAATTTCACGCTCTATAGGTAATTCTGCTGTATAATTATTGTCAAGGACATTTAGTCCTCGAATAAACATTCCTCTAGCGTCAGGTAATGTTGGATTAGGAGTCAGGTACTGGGCTAACTTTGAACCAGGTATGCCTCTTCCGTCTAAGGGAGACCACTTTGATTTTTTACCGCCTTTGTCACCAGAATTGAAGTTAGAAGGAATAGGGTCATCGTTTAAATTGCAAAATTGTTCAAAGTTTAGTATTGAGGTTACGACAGTCCCAAGTTGTAAATGATTGAACTTATTTTTGTCAAACCATTCGCTAATTAAATTTTCATCTGTTGGCATAATATTATTTTTCTAAATCTCCTACTCGTAAGGCTTTTCGGTGTCGCCCCGTTTTTCCAGTGGTAGCTGGTCTCCACTTTTATTTTTGTTAGTCGTTACATGTGCGAATTGTAAAGTCGAATTGTTGTTAGCTATCTTGTTTATTCATGTCCGCTGAGGTTCAATCTAATTTTAGTTTGTGCTATAAGAATACGCAGCAGTTTTAAACGAAAGCTAAAGTACCATTGCGGCATGCGGGGGTGTTCCATGTGCTCACTAATCATAATAAAGGTTACTACCAGCATGGCGGCATTGTGGCCTTGCGGCAACAGCATAGGAAACAGCATTAAGGCCCAGCCTGCACCCACGCACCATACCCCGTGGGTAACTCCAAAGAGCAGCGCATCTTGTAAAGCCTTTTTACCAAAGGCTGCCAGCGAGGGGTGATGGTGCCCGCGGTTCAGAAATATTTGCTTCACGGGTGAGAACTGCCACACTACGGCTAAACCACCAACTACTATGGCCGGTAAAAAGGAGTTGGGTAAATACAGGTGCAAACCCAGTATAACGGTAATCATAAAAACACCGGCTACCATCCAAACGGTCATGTAACCCAATACAAAAAGAGAGGCACTCACCAAGCGCAGGCGTTTAAAACTGTGCAGGTAAATGTGTTCAATGGGCATAATCAATTTGGGCAGCATCATGGCCACCACCATCAAGCCCCAGCCTAAGAGCTGGGAAGAGAAGGGGTTCATATCTAGTAGCATTTTTAGCGATTTGGCAGAGGCCCCTGCATCAGAAACGTGGCAGTGTTCAATGGTCATTATGCCACCCGGGTTTATCAAAAGCAAAACCCAAACCAACACACTGATGCCTGAAATCACCAGCGTGTTGGTTAGTTGAATTGTATGTGAAAGTTTCATGTGTTGCTGTTTGTTTATTGACCCGCACGGTAAACACTTATACGCCCTACAGTAATTACGCTGCCTTTAGGTATGGGGTTGTTAGTTTTTATCTGAACGTTGAGTGATGCCACATCTAAATTGTTAGCCAGATGCATATCGTCAACAATGTTCGAGATATTAAATTTAAAAGTAAGCCCTGAACCACCGTGTGCACTGTCTTGCATGGAGGCCATGCGTATACCAAAAAGAGAAACCGTTTTAATCAGCTTGTTGTTGACATACACGGAAAGGGTGTTGGAGTTATTGGTACCCGTTACATTTTCGAGCTGCAGGTAAACTTCATCGGGAGGTGCAGTAACGGAGGCATTCTTTATACTTGCTGAAAGGGTTTTCCAGGCGGTGGCATCAAGTTTTACTGCGGTTTGCGTTGCACCGGTTTTCAGTACAATGGAGTTGCCGCTTGCGCCAACCAATTCGCTGTTGTTGTTAGCTGACATATTAATTCCCTTTTCCAAGTTTGTTACGCCCAACTTAGTTAACCGTTGGCTCATACCCTGCTTAGCAGGTGGTGTATTGCTGTAGGAGGTTAACGAAAGGTTGTCATACGTATACGAATATACTGCACCATTGTAATATTTGAGGTTGTTGGTATCCACCACATCAGCCGGAATATAGTACCAGGGTTTACCTGTGGCATCCAAAGGCATGGCAAATTGTGAATTGCCGTTGGCTGAAGGACCGGCCAACCAATTGGGATTGGTGGTGTTTTGATTTTTTCCGGTTTCAATCCAGGCCGCCCACATGCGGTCAATGTTGGCATGGTGCATAAAGAACACCGGGTCAAGACCGGCCAATCCGGGGTCGGCCATTAAGCCTTCGTATTCTTCTGCCGGTGTGGTAGTGAAACTCACGGTAATTGCTCCTTCGTTGTCTTTTAATCCTGCACCATAGGCACCGGTTAAATCATCGTTAATACAAAGTTCCAATGGTCCGCTTACATTATCAGGTACAACAGAACCACTCGCGATAAGAAAAGGTGTACCACCATTCACACGGCCAATCAATGCGCCCATAGGTACATTTACGATAGGATATAAAGGTTGGCTGGCCGGAACAATAATATCCGGTGATCCGTTCGCGCCATAAAGTGTGCCGCCATCATCACTCGGGTCTGCTGTCCATGCACCGCCTGTAGCAGATATAACAACCGTTGAACCTGGTGCGATGCTTATTCCGGTATTCTGCCAAGGTTGTGTTGACTGTACCTTAAACACAGGAGAAATGTTAACAGTAATCTGTCCCTCGTTATCCGTTAATCCTGCTCCGTAAGCTCCCGTCAAATCATCATTGATACAAAGCTCCAGAAGTCCGCTTACCGAATTCGGAACAACAAAAGGTGTAATAACACCGTCACCAATAAAGAATGGTGCACCACCGTTTACGCGGCCTATTAATCCACCCATGGGCTTATTAACGATAGGGTACAGCGGTTGGCTGGCAGGAACAATAATATCAGGTGACCCGTTGGCATCATAAAGTTGCCCGGCATTGTCACTTGGATCTGCGGTCCATTCTCCGCTTGCGTATGAAATTGAAACTGTAGAGCCCTTTTCAATGTTAATGCCCGTTGATTGCCATGGCAATTTCGATTGTACATTGAACATAAAGCCTGACAAAGACCAAAACTCCGACTGTAAACCACCCACCATGCTGTGTACAAAATTGTGAGGGTTCATTTCAAGATCACCAAAGCCACCATTGCTGTGGCTGAATCCTGTTTGTGCTCCTCCGTAATGATCGCCAAAGATGGTATTGCCCGGTTGGTCAGGTGATGGATTTGGATTCTCCTGCGGGTCGGATGAACTGCTGAAAAGCGTGTCCCATTGGCACTCATCGTTGATAGCGTTTGTTAAACCCGGCCCTACTATCAGATACACATTAGCGGGGTTGCCTACCGGACCATAACGTTCCGGTACGTATAAGGCATTGGGTGTACCATCGGGCAATTGAGGTAAGGTAAATGCCGGTGGAATGTGGTTCTCCTGATAGGTTGTAGATTGGTTCATGTAATCCCAGTAAGGAAATGCCCAATCTGACGGGCCGCCAAGACCTACAATAATATCTCGCAGAATATTTTCCAAGGCAACTAAATACCCCCTATGCCATGGCGTAAAAAACCAGGTGCCGTGCTGACACTGGTTCCAAAAAAGGTTAATCAGATTTTGAGATGGAAGTGAATTCAGATTGGCTGATGCCGGTATGGAATTAATTTTTGTCCAGTTGGGATATTCTGTAGGTGCAGGACCTGAACCGAAATAATCAGTAAGGTATTGCCCGTGAATGGCCGCATAGAACCACCAGCTGGTAGGGTCGCTGATGGGTTTTGATTTCATTACTGCTACACCTTTGGCATACCAATACAAGAAAGTATAGTTACCTGAAGCGTCTTTGAATTGCCCACCGTTGTTGGCATCCCATGCATTTTTTCTTAAATAGCTTGTCATAATTTAGATTGGTTTAATTTGTATTTATTTCGTTTTTTATGTGGGTGCTGCTCCACATATATTTTTTAGTTTTTTTATTACCTCCACCTGCGCCTGTGTGTATGCTTTTCAACCACACAGGGGCAGGTGATTTGTTTAATTATTGTTTTTCGGCATAGTTGAGTCAGGGCACCCATTTTGTATCCATTCACGCAATAATGTTATAACTAGTTGCCGTGAAGGATAATTAGGTAGTGCGCCTGAACCTGGCTTGCCACTACCAGCTGGCATCGGTCCAATTGAACCGCTATCTGGATTAAACAGACTCCCTTTACCACTTAAAGCTTTGATGATATTCGAGCTGTCGGGATATCCTACAACTAATATTTTTAGATTGTATCCTATAGATGGTACATTACCGGTTGTAAATTGTTTGTAATTCATCTTCTCCCAGAATGCTCCATGATACCCTGGTATTGCGATGCCATTATTGGTTATAAAATCGCCTAACAGGTTTTGTACATCTTTATAGTTATTCAGTTTTGTAAATGTGTGCTGCGCAAACTTTATGCTTTTGGGTAACGGGAAGCCCTTAGGGTTTTGCGGGGATACTTTTCTTAAAACAGGATAAGGCGTTACCGCCTGTGGAACGAATGTATTACCCGTTGCGGCAATAACACTGAAATCACCACCTTTAAATTGCCCCTGCGAACCATGGCAACCCAAACAACCTCCTGCGGTATAGGCAGTATATTGTTTTACCGTTGGATTGTATTTGAAAACATGTGCAGCTAACGGATTGGGTACATTACTTCCGGGACCCGACAGACCTCCTTGAAAAAACTGCAAGGTATTGTTGGTTTCCGTAGCAAAGTTAGACAGATAGAATTGTTGTTTGGGTACCAGTGCAGTTGGGTCGTTGGTTACCAATGCCTGCACACCTATCAACTGGTAGTTGGCCCACACCAAACTTTGTCCAAAAGTACTTCGTAATTGCGCCTGAATTTGCTGATTTATTTTTGCGATATAGGTCGGGATAGGAAATTGTCTGTTTGCTGCAATCACACCAGAATCAGGCAACAGGCGGTATGTCTTTGGAGGCATAACACTGGTATCGGAAAGCTGTGCTGTTTGTGGATCCTGATTGAAAAACCTAAATCCGTTTTTTTCATTCGATACATGTTCGAACGTGGCAAACACAAAGGTGGGAACATTGGGGGTTTTTTGAATGATGTGCAGCCCAACCAGCAAAATGGTATCGTTATGAACTACCAGTTGTCCCTGAGCATTGGTGCTGTAATACATCCCCACCGACCAGTGAAATTGTTTAAGGTTATCCACTCCTGCATTGTAGCGTCTCCAGCTGGCTTTAATTTCTATAGAACCATAAGGCAGGTTAAAATTTCCTGCGGTATCCTTGAAATTATTGTTGATTCTGTTGATAGCTGCTTGGAGTGCAGGTGTCCTTTTGCTGTTGTTGTTGTAGCTATTCGTATTTACATAATTGTAAATAGTAGAATTACCCTTGGCTTCATACATAATGCCCGCTTTTACAGTAGCATGTGCAAGCACGGGGGCTGCCGCTTTTGCTTTAGCAAGTGAGTCAGCTTGTTTTGCTAATGGAGTAAAATACATATTGGCAATAGAAATTTCACTGGCTTCATCCAAGTTGTTAAATAAGTTTTGCTTAGTGCCCGGGGTGGCCTTGTTGATGGTGTTACTGCCATATAAGTAATTAGGTGTTGCATTGGGACCGGGTAAACTATGCAGGTTTGCGTCAGGATAGTTGGGATATAACTCATCGCGGTGATAATAGGTTTCCCAAACAACAGTGCCTCCGGCTCCGGTAGATCCATATAGTACATTGGTATCAGGCATACACCTGAAATAACCTGATGAAGTCGTATCAGGATTTTTTTTAGCCGGCCATGTTAATGCAATAAATTCCTGCCAGGCAAACATGGCTGCAGCAACTGAATCGGCAGGGTTAGAAATATCGGCAGGAACCTGATAAGACACTTTAAGGATTACCTTATCAGCAGACATAAATGTTTTAGGTGTATAAGCCTGATAAAAAATGGCACAGCTTATTAATAACATTATCATCAAGGTTGCTCTGGTAAGTTTACGTAGTATGTTGCTTTTCATATTTAGTTAAATTATTCCTACTCATAAGGCTTTTCGGGTGATGCCCTGTAAGGTAGCTGTTACAGTCAGCTCGTTTTTAAAGTGGGTCAGCTCCACATGTATTTATTCTTTTTTGATTACAAACACCTGCGCCCTGTGTGCATGCTTTCAAACCACACAGGGGCAGGTGATGGAAGATGTTATTTTTTAGGTTGTTTGTTTTGCGGTACACCAAGCATCAGTTGTCCGAACACATGACTCAGGCCAATGAAACCATCCGCCTGAGTAGGATATATTTTGGGGTCTAACGTGCTGTTGTGGCAAGTAAAACAAGTGTTGCTGGCAGATACACCTTTGATGTTGGCAGTGGGAGTAAGTTGGAAATCGGTTTCCATGGTGCTGTTGGCCAAACTGCTGGTGCCTATGGCTGCACCCGGTGCTGTACTTCCGGGTACAGTGGGGTTGTACACATTTTCGTTGGGCACTGCTCCACCAAATGTCCAGGTGGAACCGATGAACATGTAGTTTTTACGCACATCATTACCTTTCAAATTATTGATTATGGAATTGTTGATGGCTATTACCTCACTATTAGCAGCAGCAGGTGTAGCATCTTCCTGATTGGGTTGCACATCATAGGCACATCCCCAGGGAAGTACCCGAATGGTGTTGCTGGGTTGGATAGTATTATTCTTTGTTGCTTTAATCTCATTACCCGCAAAGCTTGCATAACTCTGGTTAGCATCAGCAATGTTGGTATTCTGTGCATTTTGGTTAAACAGCCATTCTCCGCTATTGTCGGCTGCAACTGTAACTGTTTCACCTTTGGTGTTAATGTATTGGTAACTGCTGTTGGGTGTGTTTGACCGGTGCTCGAAGGTTGACCAGATCATTTCAGGGTGTCCGTTGGCACTGCCTACAATGTGCATACCTACCAAGGCCAGTGTGGCGGAGGTATCACCGTTCAGAACCCAAACGCTATCGCCTTTTTTCTCATACAACGGAATTATGGCCTCCATAGTAATGTAGTCTTCCTTATTCATTCCTCCGGTTAACTTTACCCAGGAGGTTTTTAATTCCATGGCCAGTACATTGGGGTTAGAAATGGGGATGTTATTCTTTTGGGCAAAATAAAGTATGGAATCTAATTGTTGCTGTGACGTAGGAAACCGGGTGATGCTATCCGGGTATTGAGCAGCCATTTGTACCATAGCGGCATACACGTCATTTACCATAGTAATAAAGTACACCACGTTGCCATATCTATCTAACAATACATTGTCGGTAGCTTGTCCTTCTTCTGTTTCAACTTTAGCAAGATTAGAGGTGGCCCTGAGCAATTGACCCGGGGTGTGTGGAATTAACTGACGTACATTGTTGGTGGCGGGAGACACCGTGTAAAATGACGGAGACGCCAACACGGTGCCATTGCCTCCATCAGAGGTAAGCCACAAAAACATTTGCTCTGACCAGGTATAAAAAGAACAGTTGTTTTGCGGGTTAAAAAGTACACTGTTAGCTGCATTAACCTGACCATTTTCTGTTATCTGACCACCAACAAACCACGAGGCTAAAGTAGCACTATCTACACTGCAAGTATCAAACACATCTTGTGGTAAGGTAGTTTGTTGCAAAACTGCTGTATCAATAGTTTCACTTTTGGTTGAGTTGCCCGGGCCACAATTGTAGAAAACAACGGTGACCAAACATAAAGTAAATAAGAAAATGGGAATCGATTTAATTTTCATAAAAGTTAGTTTTAATTTTTAGTAAAACTAATTTGATTCCTGGGGTATGTGCAATAGGGAAAACCCTAAATATGCGTAATGAAAACCCTAAATTTTTTTAGGGTTTATACTACAAGGGTGTAATTGCTTTTGGCTGGTTGTACAGCGAACGTGCGCAAATGGTTTTTTCTTAAATCAAATCAGATTTAATTCAAAAGCATACACATAACTTATTACACTTTTAGCTTTTTCGTTTTTCTTCCAGGCCTGTTCCAAATGACTCAATTCAATAATGTCATTGGTGCTGGTGGGTTTAAATACGGTTGCCACTTTTTCTAAAACATCCAGTTCGGTTGCTGAAAATAAACCCGGTTGAAACGGCCTGTCTTTTCTGGCTTTGAATTGCTCCCCGGTATATCCTTGCTGGAATTCGGTGGTGTGAATATCAATTTCGTTGGTGTTGGCTAAATATTCAAATATGCTTTGAAAATTATTGGGAACAGGGCCCATATCAATGGCCTTGTAACGCACTCCGCTTATCGAAAAACAACTTTGTTTGAACATTAAAAAATCAGCATAAAATAAAAGCTTGTTCATTTTGGTTTTGAAAGGTGCAACTTGTTCTGAAAAATACACCACCATTTCGGTAAACTTTTCAAAGCTCGGATTTCTGTACCCCGAATAGATATCTGCTAAATGGTCGCCCAGTAAATATTCTCTAAAATTCAGGTGGAAAATATTTCGCTTTCTTTCCTCTGCTAAAAATTGTGCTTTTTGAATATACTTTGCTTTTGTTTTATCGTCTAACGTGGCACATAACTCCACCATATCAATAAAATACTTCGGGTCGTCAACCATTTGAATGAGCTTGGCATTTGCAGCGCTGGGCATTTCGCCTGCTTCGTATTGACGGTAACTGTTTACGCCAAATCCTAATATCTCCGACATTTTTACTGCAGACAAACCGTACTTCTCCCTGATTCTTATAATTTCATCCGGAAACGGAATGTTGAATTTATCGCGGTATTGATTAAATACCTGATTCATATTCACTTCATCTAATGCCGTTGTGGTAAATTGTTCTCCACTATCTTCACATTGGTAACAATGAAAAACAATTTCAAAAGTTTCCTTTCTGAAATCCATTGACCTCTTCTCTTTGATCAATTTCATTTCTTTACCTGTAATCGGACTTTTCATATCTATTTTATTTTAAAGGATAGATCATTTTGTGCTGCGCCAAGTGAAAGGAAATGCAGATAACACTACTACCCATGGCACCCATTGTAATTTTGATGTACACTTCCTTTTTCTTAACTGTTTTACCAAACACCCACATATCAGCACCTCCGTAAAGATTTTCTTTGAGAGGGCCTTCACTGTAATCTTTGGTTTCAAGTGCTTCCAGAATGGCTTTTCGCTCAACGGGGCGAAGTTCTAAATCCACAAGTGCCCGGGCATTCTTACCTCTGTCGTCACGAAAGAGTACATCCCAAAACTTCATTTTTTCTTTGAAGTCTTTTAGAAAGTAAGCTACTTCTGCTACTGTGCTCATAGATAGGTTGAGGCCGCTAAGGTACAGCTATTATTGCAATATGCAACTATAAAGTTTATTAATCTTAAAATAAATGGCAATACACAACTATAAAGTGCTAATATTATCCGCCTCGTTCAGGCTCAAAGTATACACAACCTGCCTTTCGAACCCGGATAAACCCATCTTATCTGTGGCAAGAAATCAATTTATCCTGCCTTGGATTTACTGTTGGTTTCCTGATTACTTACGCGTTTGAAATTTTACGCTCGGCAGGTCTGTAAAACCAAGAGATGACCGTTAAAACAAGTAATAAGGTTGGGCCAAAATATTCTACCGCAGCATCTCCCGCTGCCAGGTGAGAGAAAATTGCTCCCGACATTAAAAAGAAAAATCCTGCATAGGCCCATTCCTTAAGCAAAGGGAATTTTGGAACAAGCACAGCCACTACGCCCGCTATTTTCCAAATACCAATGATGGTAAGAAAGTAGGAGGAGTAACCCAAGGCGCTCATTTTTTGAACCTCTTCATCCAGGTGCAAAAGTTGCACAATGCCTGTTGAAACCATCCCTAAACTCAGCCAAACGGTAGCTACCCAATAAATGATTTTGTCTCTCTTTTTCATGGTATGTTTATTTTAGTTAGTCAGATATTTTTTGAAAACGTTTGTGTGATGTTTTGTAAAAATACATCAAATCTGCATACCAAAAAAGCAAGCACCTTCCGTCATTATGGGATGGGCTAAGGCAGCCCACTTGTTTCATAGCGAAAGTTTTTCGAAGGTGATTAAATGTTACAAAAAGCTGATATTACTCTGAGCTCTTGTATCAAAAAAAGAATAATACCTCACTTCACCACCACCCGCTCCACGTGCCACACCTGGCCGCTTTGGATGGTAAGAAAATACACTCCTTTGCTCAGTTGTTTCGTGGATACTTCAATAACATCAGCTATGGCTTTTCCATCATATACCTTTGAAATGAGGCGGCCTTGTACATCGGTAAGTTTTACCTGAATCCAATCCTGAGGGTTGAAGTTTTGCAAACGCAAATTAAACTGCGAGTCGGAAGGGTTGGGGTAAATGCTCACTTTCCATTGCACCGGATCTTGTACGTTGATCACAGCAGTGTTGGTGTGCTTAATAAACCAAACCTTGTATACATCAGCATTTGCAGTGCTTTGTGTACCATCGTTTATCCAGAAAATATTTTTGGCACTGCTGTTAATTCCGCCTACGATGTATCCTGCTAAAACGGAGTCTCCCTGTATGCTGTTCATCTTTACAACTTCATTGTCGTAATGTGCTATTCCGTCACTTAGTATCAACTCTGCACCGGCACCCACATAACCGGGCATCTGTTGCTTTAAAAGGTGCTCACTCCTGTTGCCGTTGGCATCACGTTTTACATAGCTGATGGTTTTTACAAAAGGAACACTGTCATTACGTATCACGTTACCGCTATCGTTTGCATAATATTGGCTTATTCCTCCGAAGAACAGGGTGTACATGCTATTGGCTGAGGAATCATACATGGGCAAATTAGCTGAGTGGTATTGGCTGAGGTACTGATTAAAACCGTTGTTTACCGAATGTCCGTTGCTGTTGAGCGATACGGTATTGAGCCAGGGCAAATCCAAAGCGTATTGAAACACACCTGTCCAAATGGTGTAATCAGGTGCTCCGTTTACAGTGAAACCCGGAGTCATGTTATAATCTCTGCGGTGCAGGTTAACTGAATCAGTAACTGCTGAATAGTTTTTAATGGTTAAGTTGGTACCGTTATCGTCAATAGTAAATTTACGAATCTGGTTGGTGTATGCTTGTGTAAATGTAGGATTACCCATTGGATTGTAGCGACCGTCAAAACGATTGCCACACACCAGATAAAACATGGAATCTAACATGCCCATATGTCCGCCTGTAACAGCCATTTGCTGGTTGCTTATTTGCCGTATGTGTGAGGTGATGGCTTGTCCGTTGATAATGGCTGAACTTAATCCGGCCAGGTCAATTGCTGTGAGGTAAGGGTGTGTAATATGGTTAGCCGCTGTTGCAGAGTACCCGTAGCCACCTGCTATGTACAGCATGTTGTCTTTTTGGTAAAACTGCATGTTGGTGCTTTGCAATTGTTCGGCAATGCTTGCGGGCAAACTACTTAAAGCTGCACTCCACAAATTTTTAGTTACGGGGTCAACAACATAAATGTTTGTATTGTTTCCTGCTGTTGCAAATGCTGCAAAGGGTTGCCTGCGGTGTAAACCATCTAATCGACCTCCGATAAGAATCCATTTGCCGTTGTGTTTACCCCAGGCGTAAGATTGTAAACCCGGCAAACCATTTATCTGCATTGGTTCCAAAGTAACAGTGTAGTTGGTAAATTGTGCACTTGATACAAATGCGCTTGCTGCTACCAAAAGAAACGTAGTTAGTATTTGTTTCATCCTTAATTTATTTTCCTCAAAGTTGAGGGTCTATAAATTACCGGAGTGTAACATTGGTTACACAGGCCTATGAGATCAATACACCTCCACACACATGTTGCTGTTCCAAACCAATTTGTTGGTACAACACATGCGGTACTCTGCATACAGGCCGGCTAAAATAGTAATACCGGCAGTGAAGAGCAGCGTGTAAGGAATGCCTATAAAATCGGCCAGCAGACCTCCCAGCAACGCCCCGGCCACGTAACCTGAATCTCTCCAGAAACGAAATATGCTTAAGGCCATTAAACGTTGCTTGGGTAAAGTGTTTTCTGCTACGGTTGATAAAAAACTGGGATACACTAATGCGGTTCCCACGCCCATCAAAACTAAACCTGCTGCCAGCAACGGAACATTAAAATTAAAAAACAGCAGTAACATGCCTGCACCCTGTGTTACCATACCTGCGGTAATCAGTTGTTTTTTGCAGTGTGTATCTCCGCGTTTGCCGGTATATAATTGAACGAGGCCCCAGGTCAAGGGATACAGCGCAATCAACCAACCTGATTGCTGCATACTGATGCCTGTTTTTACAATAACCAATGGCAACAAGCCCCAGGTAATGCCGTCATTAAAATTATTGATAAATCCGTTGAGTGTAACCGGACCAAGATTCTTGTGTGCATACGTTACTTCCTTCCAGATATTTTTCAGCGGAGTGCCCCGCTCATAAATCAGGTTTTCCATAACCGCAAAATGAGCTGTATCGCGCACAATAAAAACCGACAGTAACAAACCAACTGCCGAGAGCACAATGGCCGGAATAAACAATGCTTCAGCAGGCGAATACACTGCTGCGATATACCCTGCCAGCAAAGCTCCCAATCCTACACTGATGTATCCGGCAAATTCATTGAGCCCCATAGCTAAGCCACGTTGTTTTTTACCCACCAGATCAATTTTCATAATCACGGTGCTTGACCAGGCCAATCCCTGATTAAAGCCCAGCAACACATTGGCCAATACCACCACACCCCAGTCTGAGGCATACATCATCATCCACGGAACCGGTAAGGCCAACAACCATCCTGAAATAAGCAGTTGCTTGCGGTTGAATTTACTTCCTAAAATGCCTGTAAATAAATTGGCTATTGCTTTAGCTGAACCAAAGCCTGCAATAAAAGTAAGCAGGGCCACGTAACTGGTAATGTGAAAACGCTCTTCAGCAAAAGCAGGAATCACCGTACGTTCCAAACCTGCCATAGCACCAACAAAACCGTTGATGACTACCAGCCAGATAAACTGCGGCAAATTTTCTTTTAAACCCTGTCGGGCTGTACTGTTATCTAAACTCATAATCTACACCGTAAACCTGTGTAAGCAATGTTTGAGGCGCGTCCAGCACCTTAGCACTTAGCGGAGGAACAGGTGATACCGGAGAATTTTTTGCCAGGTAATTGCGCATAACACTGTGCAGGGTGTGTGCTGTATTTTTGGCGTTGGCCACTCCTTTTATTCTGCACAACATATCAGCGGGGTCGCCATCTCGTTCACAGGCACAAATGCTGTACACTTTATTTAAATCCAATGGCTGCCCGGCAACTTTAACTTCCTGTACACGTTTTCCCATTTCTTCAAAAGCTTTGAACGTAACCGTCATGCCTTTGAATTTGATTACCCAGCCACCAAAACGTTTCGAAGCATCTTTGGCAAATACGTTGTTCAATTCTTTCTCCAGCCAGTCGAAAATTTGTTTACCTGTTACCTGTGCGGTGCGTACCGTACTGTCTACGGGCAGCATGTCAAAAATAAATCCGTTGGTGATGGGAATGTTGCCTGTGCTGTCGGGTGTAGTGCGTGGCGGACAAAAACGGAATCCATTGGAGAGCGCAATGTCCACTTCAGGTACCTGCCATTTCAACGCATCGAGTATCAATGTGTCAATGGTATTCTCCACTACAAAATAGCGGTAGAGCGGAATGGTGCTGTAACCTGCCACCTTATAAATATCTTCAGCAAAAGGTTGTTCGTTTGCTTTAATGAGTGCTGCTATTTTTTTATCCGCTTTATTTTTATTCGGATCAACTTCATCTAAAATGTATTCTTCCCCAACTACTTTTCCGCCTTGTACGGTAAGATCTAATTTGCCTACAAACGAGCCGAATGCTCCGGGCTCTACCACTTTGCTGTATTTGCAAATGATGGGTTTGCGCACACGCTCGTGTGTATCCCCGCCAAAAATATAATCCACTCCTTTGCACTCCGGTGAGTTAGCTAAAGCAATTTGTTGCGATAATCCTAAATGCGATAGCATAATCACATAAGCACACTGCTCATCGTTACGCAACACATCAACATAATGCGCCAGGTTTTCTTCCGGCTTGGTGTAAATAATTCCTTTGCTGTAATTGGGCGACTGACGAATGGGCACCAGCGGATCGGTATAACCTAAAAACCCGATTTTTATTCCGGCTACGTTCCAGATGTAATACGGATGAAAAATGAGTTCACCTTTTTTGCCTTCTCCCAAATCATGGTACATGTTGGCACATACCTTTGGCGCAGTAAGTGAACCCAACAACGTTTGCATGGCCTTTTTATAATAAATTACCTCCCAGTTGCCCGGCAGGTAAAGGTTATATCCCAGCTCATTGAGAATAGGTGCAATGGCTTTTCCGGTAGTTTTTACTGAAAGTTCACTGCCCTGAAACATATCACCGGTATCTATCAGAAACGTATTTTTATTCTTCTGTCTTTCTTTATGGAGGTAAGTAGCCAGGTGAGCATAACCGCCTGTTTTACGAAATACGGCTTTGTTGTTTTCCCAAAACAATTCATCGTGTGGATGTACCTGACAGTGCACATCGGTAGTTTGTAAAATGGTAACGGTAGCGGGTGAGTCGGAAGGTTTGCCATTCGAACTCAACTGCTCCTCCGTTTCTGATTCTTCTCCATGAGCCAAAAGCGGGGCGCTCATTAACAGCCCGCTGCCTGCACCCAAGGCACCGATAGTTTTAATAAAGTCCCTGCGACTTGCTGCTGTTTTTTCCTGTTCGTTATGCTGATCGCTCATGTTAAAGTTTGTTAAAAGTGATAGTTCAAAATTACATTATACAACGACATGTTTACCTTATTAAAAACATATTTATCGTCACCGTATGTTTTACCCAAAGGTGCTTTGTAAACATACAAAAACTGCAGCTCCATGCCTTTTAAAAATCCTTTAAATCCATACCTGATGTCGGCATTAAACTGACTGTAAGAAGGTAAGGCATATTTGTTAAGTGCGGTGTTTTTTACATCAGGCAGATAAAAGTGTCCGTAACCAATGTCAGATTTTATTCCTGCCTTTTTAAAGGTTTTACTCCATACCACATTCATCGCATCAGCATTTCCAAAGCCCTCGTTTCGTTCTCGTGGCATAAAGGTAAAGAACGGATCACGTCCCCACTCGCGCGGCATCAGGTACCTGCCTGTTCCCGCTATGTGGTTGTAGTTAGCCGTAATGGCCCACTTATCTTTTTTAGCATAACCCAACCGAAGCCCGTAAGTATACGCCTCATTGTTTTTTAACATGAACGTTTTGGATTGATCGGCATTGCCACCGTTGTGGAGTGCTTGCTGAAAAATTACCTGCGCACCGGAAACCAATTGTGACGACTTATCAGAATTTATACCCCACTCATTGTTCACCTGAAGCAGTGCTGTGTTAAATACATTATCAACGTACTGATCCCACAACTGAACGCGGGTGTTTTTTCCAAAATTTTTGGTAACTCCCAAATAAAACAACGCGTCTGATGAAACATTATTCGCATAGCCTGATTTGGTTCCATCGGGGTTAACACCTCCCGGATATACCCCAAAAGATTCGCCTATACCGTACCACTTCACTGTGCCCCGGGGAGAGATGCCATACAACCAACCCGCATCTACCTTCAGGTTTTTTACCTGGTTCCATTCCACCACTGCGCCCTCTGCCAGTGTAGGTCGCATGCGTCCATCCTGCGGATTGATAAACGGAGTTTTGATGTGTTGCTTACCAAATTTTACAAATGATTTTTTATATGTATAGCGAATGTATAAATCCTCCAGACGATCCATGTCGCGGTGGTTTTTGGGATTCTCCATATCAAACAAAGCCATTTCGTATCGGTTAGGTAATCCTGTTGCTGCGTCTTTGGTACTTAAATCTGAGGAGTGAATGTTGTAAATAAAAAATCCGCTGATGCCTACCTGAAAGTTTTTGAACCTGCCGGTTTCATAGCCGATGCCCATACCAAAACCATTGGCATAATAATCTGACAGACCCGCTGCATTATCCGTAGCCATAAAGAAGTAGCGCGTGTGACCAAAAAATTCTCCCTTGCGAAGGAACTGCTGAAGCGTTTTTGTATCTGTTGTATCGCGCTCATGTTCCGAGTAGTGAATATACGGCTGATGCTGCGCCATTGCGGAGAATGACAAGAAGAGGCTGATGTATAAAAAAATCTTTTTCACTTAAAACCCTGCTTTAATGTACGTCCAACCTTGCTCCTGCTTTAATACAATTTCTCCTATTCCCATCAGCACAAAATGCATATCCGGCAATATGGCTTCTTTGGTAACTTCTCTTTCGCGCATGGAATTTTCACATGCAGTAAATACGATGCCTCGTTCTTTGAGTTTATATATTTCTTCTTTGTATTTGGTTTTTTCTGTAACCAGAAAATCAAGGCCCGGACCGTGGCACACCACTTCAATGGCTACTGTATCGCCCCAGCCGTTTTTTAAATTATTCAACTGTTTTACCAAACTCTTATGCACCAACACATCAGCCGAGGTGAGCTGCATCACAATCTGATGTTTTTTGAATGGCTCCTTTTTGTTTTTCTGTGCAAAGGCGGTATTACTCATCCATAGGAGTAAAGCTGCCAGAGTAAAAAGTATTTTACTTTTCATATCTGTGAAACTTAAGTGTGGTATTTATTTTTTATTCTTTTTCATGGACTCTCTCTTTTCCTTAATGGGTGAGAAGGGCCCGTACTTGTGTTGTTGTGCTGAAAATCCGTCAGCAAAAGGTCCGAAGGGATGATCCACCGGTTTGCCTGAAATGTTCGGCCAATCGTTACTCAAATCTTTCTGCGGGCGTTGCTGACTGTTTACGTATGCTGCCACGTCCCAGGCTTCTTCATCTGTAAGTTGAGGGGCATCGTGTGAAGCACCCAGAGGCATGTTTGTTTTTACATATCCTGCAAATCGTGAAAGGCGGAAAAGTCCTGCTCCGTTGTTATAGCTGTTCTTTCCCCATAAAGGCGGGAATGTGTAAGCCGTTTTTTCTACGTTTAAAATACCGGCACCATCTGCCTGATGACAACTCTGGCACTTTTGTTCGTATACCAAAGCACCGTTTTGCGGATTAGCTGCGCGGTCCAAAAAAGGTAGTTCCCAAATGCCGCTGCCCGCAGGTTTTTCTCCTTGAGTTACTCCTGTGCCCAGCCATTTAATGTAAGCTACAATGGCCCGCATTTCTTTTCCGTTAGTGTCGAGTGCTGTGCCGTTTAAACTGCGTTCAAAACAATCGTTCACCCGCTTGGGAATAGTTTCAATAGCACCGGAACGTTCTCTGAATTTGGGATAGGTAGAGTACACCGCAAAATAATTATTCCCCCAGGGTTTAGTACCGGCATCCAGGTGGCAGTTCTGGCAATTCATACCGTTGGAAGTGTGCATCACCGTTCCTTTCGGACCTAAATACGCAGAAGTAAACTGTACCAGTTCTTTGCCATACTTAACCAACTCCCCTTCTTCACCTGACGGAACTGTTGCTACATCCGGAGTCTTCCAAAGTGACTGCTCGGGTGTTGTTGGTTGTGCTGTTACTACTGCATATTCTTCTGTTACTTGCGGCATATCATTTACCGTAAGTACAATACCCAGCAAAAGCAGAATGCCCAGAACGTATGGTAATGATTTTATCATTTTACTCGGTAGGCTTACCCAAACGTTTCCATTCTCCTATGCCACCCTTCAAATCATATATAGCGGCAAAACCTGATTCAGCAAGTTGACTTGCTGCTTGTCCGCTACGGTTGCCGCTTTGGCAATACAACAAAATCGTATTTGTTTTATCCAGCTCATTCATGCGTGCTGCAAAATCAGAAGCATAAATATCAATGTTCACCGCTCCTTTTAAATGCGCCTCAGCAAACTCTTGCGGTGTGCGTACATCAACCAGAATGGTATTGTTCTCTTTCATCTTCTGCTCAAACTCATCTGCACTTATTTTATTTTGTGCATTGCAACTGCTCATGATTAAAGCGAAGATGGCTGCAAAAAATGTTATGTTACTTTTCATTTTATCTCTTCAAAATTTACTTCTTTTACGTCCTGCTCTTTTATTTTCTTGTACTGAGGATAACCACAGCCACCAATACCGCAACTTGAGTTCAATACTCCCTGCACCAAAAGCACACCGCCTATAAGTGCAAAAATCGGATCCTTACTCATCGCAAAAGCTACTATACCCAACAGGCCAAATACCAAACGAATGATACGGACCACACTCAGGTTTTTTAATGCTGTGTTCATGATTAATGAGGTAATTTTGGTTTGAGGTAACTGTACACCCAGGTACCCAACATGGCACTGAGCAAGCCAACTATTATTACAGAGTAACCTGCACCCAGCAAGGCATACAACGGACCCGGACAGGCACCGGCTAAAGCCCATCCCATCCCGAAAATAGTACCGCCATAAATTTGTCCTTTACTGAATTGCTTATCGGGGATAACAATTTCTTCTCCGTTAATGGATTTTACTTTGAACTTTTTAAGCAACCACACCGACAGTGCTCCTACTGCAATAGCAGAACCGATAATGCCGTACATGTGAAAACTCTGAAAGCGGAACATCTCCTGAATGCGAAACCAGGAAACGGCTTCTGTTTTAGTTAATACTGTTCCGAACAATATACCCACTAATAAATATTTAATGTTTTTCATGAATGACGGTTTAGAATAGTGAATAAATTAATGGAGATAAAATGTGCGTCATCAGCAAACCACCGATAAAGAAAAATATCACGGCAACCAATGATGGCCATTGCAAGCTTGACAAACCCATAATGGCGTGGCCCGATGTGCAACCACCCGCATAACGCGATCCGAAACCAATCATGAATCCACCCAATACAATGATGATTAATCCCTGCAAAGAGAATACTGTTTGCCAGCTGAAAATGTCTGAAGGCAATAGTCCGTCAAATGAAGTAATGCCCAGTGCTTTGATATCTTCTACCGTTTGAGGTGATATGTTTACGGGTTCTCCGTTATTCAATAAAACACCTCCGATAAAACCTCCCAGCAAAATACCGGTAACAAAAAAGATGTTCCACATCTCCGCTTTCCAGTTGTATTTCAAAAACTGAATATTGAAAGGAGCTACCGCAGCGCAGGCATGCCTCAATGAGGAGGATATGCCCAGCATTTTATTTCCCAGTATAAGCAAAAGCGGAACTGATATTCCGATGATGGGGCCGCTTACGTACCACGGCCACGGCTCTTTAAGTAAGTCTATCATATTAGTCTTTCAGTTTAAAAGTTAAAATTGGTTTGTATACGTGGTTCAGTAAATCAGCAGATACACATCCGTTAATGATTTTATTCAAACCGGTACGTTGTTTACTGCCAATGGCAATGATGTCAATGTTGTTTTTGGCTACAAAGTGCATAATCCCTTCCTCTACATCATTGTCACTGTATACTGCAAATTCCACATTTTCCAGCCGGTGCTTTTCAGCAAATGCTCTCATGTGACGGAAAGCTTCTCCGTCAGCTAAAAAATTATTTGCCGTATTTACCCGCAACAAGTACAGTTGTGCTTTAAATGCTTTTTGTATAGCCAGGGCCATTTCACAATGCGGCACATCGTCTTCCTTAAAGCTGCCGGCCAATACAATTTTTCTCACTTCCATATCAGAGCGGTCACATTTCAATGTCATCAACGGAATGTGGCTATGCATAGCGATGTACTCACTGTGGCTATTGGCAAGCAATTCCTTAACTCCTGAAACAGCATGTGTTCCCATCACTATCAGACTTGCCTGATGTTTATCGGCATATTTGATGATGTCTTCGTTCACATGTCCGTAGCACACACAATTTACTGCTGAGGGGTAATATTTCTCCACCCATATTTTCATTTGCAGCAAGGCTTCTTCCTTCCGCTTTTTAGGAATACTGGTGTCAAAATCCCCGTCTTCAAATACTTCTCCTTCGGGAGTTAATAACACGTGCGAGGGTAAGGGTACCACGTGAATAAAATGTAACTCGGCATGTAAGTGAGCCGCCACTTTCACAGCCAGACTACTGCCGTATGCAGAGATGTCGCTGAAATCAACCGGTACTAGTATTTTTTCCATTGTCAGTTTGTTTTATAAAGGTCAAACAACAGTTCACCGGGTGATGAACTGTTGCAAAGTTTTAATTAAAGGGCCAGGCACCAATGCCTCCTGAAAGGTTATAAGTGGTAAATCCCATCTCGCTCATAATGGCACAGGCTTGTCCGCTACGGTTGCCACTGCGGCAATAGATAAAATAGGTTTTGCTCTTATCCAGCTTAGCTACGTCATCCTGAAAATCGTATCCCATAATATCCATGTTAACTGAACCCGGAATACTGCCAGCGGCATATTCCATTGGGGTACGCACATCCAGCAACACTGCACCCGGTGTACTTTCAAATGTTTGTTTGAAAGTTGTTCCGTTTAGATCTTCGTATGATTTTTTAAAAAGTGAATTAAACATAATCGGCATTAATAAAAATTGAACTTACAATAATGTGGAAGGGCAAACGTATTCCGTTACCTTAAACTTTCCTGAATCTTTGATAGCTTTAAAACCACCGTCTACATCAATGAGGTTATCATAACCGCGTGCTTTTAATGTGGAAGCAAAAATCATGGAGCGGTAACCACCCTGGCAATGCACATAGTAGGTTTTGTTTTTATCTACCTTCAACATGCTTTCGTTTATGTAATCCAATGGGGCATTTTCAGCATTCACAATATGTTCTGAAAGGTACTCGGATTGTTTTCTTACATCCAGAATATTGATTTCGGGGTTGGCCACTTCGGCTGCTGCAAACTCTTCTACGCTAACGGTAGGAATGCTGTCGGTTTCTTTACCTGCATTTTTCCAGGCATCAAAACCACCTTTGAGGTAACCGATGGCATGGTCATATCCCACACGGGCCAAACGGGTTACTATCTCTTCTTCACGACCGGCTTCAGCAACTATCAATATCTCTTGTTTAATATCGGGAATTAATGCGCCCACCCACGGAGCAAAGTTTCCGTCAATACCAATGTTGATGGAATTAGGTACAAAACCTTTGGCAAACTCCTGCGCTTTGCGCGTATCCAGAATAAGTGCTCCGGTTTCGTTGGCAGCTGCTTCAAATGCTTCAGGACTTAATGCCTGAGTTCCTCTTTCAAGCACCTCTTTAATGCTGTCATACCCTTGTATATTCATCATTACGTTTTTGGGGAAATAAGCAGGCGGAGGCATTAAACCGGTGATGACTTCTTTAATAAATTCCTCACGGGTCATATCAGCTCTCAGTGCATAATTGGTTTCTTTCTGGTGACCCAGGGTATCAAAGGTTTCTTTGCTCATGTTTTTACCACAAGCTGAACCTGCACCGTGAGCGGGATAAACAATAAGGTCATTACCCAACGGCATAATTTTGTTGCGCAGGGAATCAAATAAATGTGAGGCTAACTTGTCTTGTGTTAAGTCGGCCACAACTTTCTGTGCTAAATCGGGGCGACCTACATCTCCAATAAACAACGTGTCTCCGCTAAACAAAGCATAGTCTTTTCCGCTCTCATCTTTTAATAAGTAACAGGTACTTTCCATGGTATGACCGGGAGTATGTAATACTTTAAAGGTAACATCACCCACTTTGAATTCCTGTCCGTCTTCCGCTACCAGTGTTTCAAAACCCATTTTCATGGTAGTTGGTCCGTAAACAATTTGAGCGCCTGTAGCTTTTGCCAGATCAATATGACCCGAAACGAAATCAGCATGGAAGTGCGTTTCGAATACGTATTTGATTTTGGCGTTGGTTACTGCGGCTCTTTCGAGGTAAGGAGTAATTTCACGCAGCGGATCAATAACTACTGCTTCTCCGTTTGATTCAATGTAGTAAGCACCCTGTGCTAAACATCCTGTATAAATCTGTTCTACTTTCATGGTTGTATTATTTTTTGTGTGTTATACTTTTTTCTTTTGTTGGTACAAAGTTCGTACTCTTTCTTTTTGCGGTCGGTCACTTTTGTTACACAAGCGTGTAACCTATGTTACATTAAAGAAACAACTCTTTAATAATGATGTAAACTCCCATCACCAATACAAACCAGCCAAATCCTTTTTTAAGTTTTGCTCCGTCAATTTTTAACGAGAGGTAATTGCCCAAAAAGATACCGGCAATGGCAATGATGGAAACGGTGATGAGCAGGTTCCAGTTCATTTCGAAATGGCCCAAATCTCCCGTAAAACCAATCAGTGACTTCGCGGCAATAATCATGAGCGAGGTGCCTACTGCTTTTTTCATGGACAAACCGGTGAACAATACCAGTGCGGGTATAATTAAAAACCCACCGCCTGCACCAACCAATCCCGTGAGCATACCCACTATGGCGCCTTCAGCCAGAATCATCGGGTAGTTGAATCCTTTATCTGTTTTGGGTTCTTCGCTGACTGCTTTTTTATCACGAATCATGCTTACTGAGGCAAACACCATCAGCGCGGCAAAAAGTAACATCATCAGAATACTTTTGGTTACCACAAAATCTCCTGCGGTAAAAATTTCTGTTGGTATAGCCGGCACCAAAAATTTACGGGTAAGGTAAACGGCTGCAATGGATGGTGCGCCAAAAATTAATCCTGTTTTAACGTCTACTAATCCTTGTTTGTATTTAGGGAAAGTACCCACCAAACTGGTGGCTCCCACAATAAATAAAGAGTAGGCGGTGGCCTCTACGGCATTCACGCCAAAAAGATAAACCAATACCGGTACGGTAAGAATGGATCCTCCACCGCCAATAAGGCCAAGTGAGATTCCGATAAGTGCTGATGCTAAATAACCTGCTATTTCCATTTGTATCTTATTTACGGATACAAAGGTGAAGGTATTAATTTGATTGCTACGTTACAAATGTTACAAAAGAAGATTACAGCTTTATCGTGTTGTGCTATCAAGGGCGCTCTTTTATGCTCCTAGGTAGTCAACTCCTCTATGTGTCCTATAGCTATCGGACTACGAAGTAAAAGAAGATAAAACACATAGAAACATAGCCACATAGGTATTCAACATCAAAAAAATCTATGTGCCTATGTGTTTATGTTGGATACAGGACAAGTACCTATCCTTGATAAAGAAAGAAGAATTTACACTTACTTTTTTGAACTGATTGCACTACATTTTACAGCTTTAACTCAATAGCGTTGCGCAGTAACTTTACTTTTCCTTTAATTTCCATTTGTTTGAGCAGGCGGGAGATAACCACACGCGAGGAGTTGAGGTCATTGGCTATTTGCTCATGTGTGAGCGCAATGGTGGCGGAGTTGAGCGCATTTTTTTGTTTGATGAGGTAATACTCCAGCCGCTCATCCATGCTTTGAAAAGCCACACTGCGAATAACGTCCAACATTTCCTGGTAACGGGCCCTGTAGGTTTCGAGTACAAAATAGTACCAGCTCTTGTATTTGGCCATCAGCTCATCCATCAACTCTATGGGTAGTAAGATGGCCTCGCTGTCTGCTATGGCTATGGCTTCCACGTCACTTTTTTTGTTGCGGGCAGCACACACAAAACTCAATGCACAAGCCTGACCGGGTTCGAGGTAATACATAAAAAACTCCTCCCCGTCTTCTCCGTCAGTATATAATTTGATGTGGCCCTGCGTAATGAGCAGGGTGTATTTCATAAACTGCCCGCTGCGCATCAACACGTCTCCTGCTTTAAAACGGGCCATCTGTCCGTTGCGGATAATCACCTGTTTCAGGTCATCATCAAAAAAGGGAAAGTGTTGGTTTAAGGCTTCGGTTATGTTGGTGCTCATGGGTATAAAAATAAAAAGCCGGACTGTAAACATCCGGCTTTGGTATAACTAACGGAACAATTACTTGGTCTCCGTCTTTTTTTCGTCTTCTTTTTTATCAGCATCGCAATGTGCTTTTTTCTTATCAGAAGAGCAGCATGATTTTTTGTCCTTTTTGCTGGCTTTGTGATCGGTTGCACATTTGTCGTCCTTTTTTCCTTTGCTGCTGCAGCATGATTTTTTGTCGTCCTTTTTATCATCTGCTGCCGGTGCCGGAGTAGTGGTGGTAGCAGGTGCAGGGGTTGTTGTTACAGGAGTTTGTGCGTTAGCGTAAGCAACTCCAAGGCCTATGAAAGCTAACATTACGAGTAATTTCTTCATGGTGTATTTATTTAAGTGTTTCTTTTAGTTGACAATTATTGTACCACAAGGCTATATTTCAGCTAAAACAGTTTCGCCTCCGCTTACTTTCTGATTCAGTTGTACGTTTACTTTCGCGTCTAAGGGCAGGTAAATGTCTACTCTAGAACCGAATTTAATAAATCCCATTTCCCCGCCCTGCTGCACCGGCTGACCTTCTTTAACGTACCAGCAAATGCGCTTGGCCAGTGCACCGGCTATCTGACGGAACAATACCTCCTGCTCGCTTTTGGTTTTAATAACGGTAGTGGTGCGCTCGTTTTCGGTAGATGATTTGGGGTGCCAGGCCACTAAGTATTTGCCCGGGTGGTATTTGAAATAGCTCACAATTCCTGAAACAGGATTGCGGTTAACGTGCACATTAAACGGTGACATAAACACGGATATCTGTAGGCGTTTGCCCTTAAAATACTCGGGCTCTTCTACTTCTTCTATCACCACCACCTTACCGTCAGCCGGTGAGATAACGTGTTGCTCATTAACCTGGGTGTGGCGCGGTGGGTTACGAAAGAACTGCAGAATAATCAGTAGAAAAATGGTGGACACAAACAGAACCAGTTGCTGAATAATAACAGGCTCAGGCAAAAAGTGTTGCACTGCCCAGTTTAAACCAAACAAAACGGCAACAGTAATAAAAATGGTAGCTAGACCTTCGCGATGAATCATAAAACAAAGGAAATCGAATTTGATGAAAGTGCCAAACGGAATTAACCTACAGCGGGCAATAGCCTGTTTTGCTGCTTAAAACACCAGCCACATGAGCAAAAAACCACCCGACAAACCCCAGATGATTTGTGCAACGGAGTGTGCCCCCGCAAAAAGTCGTGCCGCTATAACCCAGCCCCCGGCCACGCACATGAGCGCAAACAACGGACGAATGTCAAACATGGAAAAGTGGGAGACTTTTACTAAAAAACCCAACAGAGCTCCTACACCTGTAGCATGCAGACTTATTTTATAAAAATTGTTGGTGAGCGACACAAAGATTAACACCGATGAAGCCGCCAGTGCATAACGCAACAACACAAAATCAAGCTGCAGTTTTTGAAACAAGTAATATATACTTACATACAACAAAGCGGTGATGAGTAAGGGCAGTTTGCGCTCCTGCTGTGTTTCCAGCTCCATGCTTTGTACCATCCCGTTTAATCTTAATAAGGAGATGGCTAGCAGGGGCAGCACTACTGTACTTAAGGTAAACAAACCGATGACCAACCCAATGGCTTGCGGGGTATAGCGGTGCAGCGAAGGTGCAATAAGAAAAAGTAAGGCAAAACCCGCAGCGTTTAAAAACAGCGGGTGAAAAACTCCGGATACGCGGTAAGCGGTGCTGCGGTTCATTAAATTTCTTTACGCAATCGGGCTACGGGAATGTTCAGCTGCTCGCGGTATTTGGCCACCGTTCTGCGGGCAATGTTGTATCCTTTTTCTTTCAGAATTTCCATCAGCTTTTCATCGGGCAATGGTTTGTGCTTGTCTTCATTGCCAATGGCATCCTGCAAAATACGTTTCACCTCGCGGCTCGATACTTCTTCGCCCTCTTCTGTTTGAATACCTTCTGAGAAAAAGAACTTGAGCGAAATTACACCAAACTCGGTTTGTACATATTTACTGTTGGCCACACGAGAAATGGTAGACACATCCAACCCCACTTTATCGGCAATGTCTTTCAGTATCATGGGGCGCATTTTGGTCTCGTCTCCGTCTTCAAAAAATGCGTATTGGTATTGCAATATGGCGTTCATGGTTACCAAAAGCGTGTGCTGCCTTTGCTTGATGGAATCAATGAACCACTTGGCACTGTCTAACTTTTGTTTGATGAACTGAACGGTATCTTTCAGGTGTTTGTTGTTCCCCGGGTTTTTCTCATAACTCTTCATGGTATCCATGTACGAGCGGCTTATGCGCAGGTCGGGGGCATTGCGTGAGTTAAGCACTACTTCCAGCTTACCGTTGTTTTCCACCAGAATAAAATCAGGGGTAATGTATTGTGTTTTGGTATCGCTGTCACTCTCTCCCGGCTTGGGGTTAAGGTGCGTAATGATATGAATGGCGTCTTTGAGTTGCTCGTCATTTATCTTGAGCTGACGAGTCATTTTTTCGTAGTGCTTTTTGGTAAAATCTTCGAAGTGGTGTTCGATAATCTGTTGTGCCAGCAACACTTCCGGGTGGTGGTGGTCTTTGCGTTTCAGTTGCAGCAACAAACACTCCTGTAAATTACGGGCAGCAATACCTGCGGGGTCAAGGTTTTGAATTTTGTGCAACACCCGCTCCAGTTCTTCGATAGTAGTTTCTACGTTGGCTGAAAAAAGCAAATCGTTGATGATGGCATCCAGTGGCCTGCGCAGGTAACCGTCTTCGTCAATGGTACCAATGATTTGTTTGCCCAAAGCTGTTTCGTGCTCTGAGTTGGAAATGGCGGTAAACTGCTCCAGCAGGGCATCATAAAAAGTGGCTCCACCGGCCAAAGGCATTTCTTTACGGTCTTCTTCACCACCGGTTTCATCGGCTAAGTGAAAGCTGTCGTTATCGTAGTCATCGTTGTTGGTGTAGTCGGAAAGGTCGAATAAATCGTCTTCCATTATAGATTCCGGCTCGTCTGCCACCACGTCTTCGGTTTCACGTATTTCGGGTTCTGCCTCGTTTACGGCAACATCTGCGGTAATGTCGGAGCTGAATTCATCGTCTTTGGTATTTTCGAGTGCAGGGTTCTCAATCAACTCCTGCTCAACACGTTGCTCTAAATCAGTGGTGTTAAGTTGCAGCAGTTTAATAAACTGAATTTGCTGCGGAGAGAGCTTCTGAAGTAACTTTTGCTGTAGGCCTTGTTTTAACATGACAGGTGTACGTTGTCAAATAGTGTTCCAAATACCGGCTGTTAAATCCGTGCGAAACGTTTATTTTTGCAGCCTTAATTCGCTAACAAAGTTATAAAATGTATATTAAAGATTTAGCTAAATATGAAGGGCAGCAAATAACCCTGAAGGGTTGGGCATCCAACAGACGCAGCAGCAAGGGATTAGAGTTTGTGATTTTGCGTGACGGCACCGGTTTTTGCCAGTGTGTGGTAGATGCAGCTAAGGTTACTCCCGAGGTTTTTGAAAATGCCGGAAAACTTAAGTTGGAAAGCTCTTTCAGCCTTACGGGCACCGTGGTAAAGGATGAGCGCCAGTTAGGTGGTTACGAGGTACAGGCTACTGACGTAAAAATATACCAGATTGCTGAAGATTACCCCATTGCTAAAAAAGAACACGGGGTTGATTTTTTAACCGATAACCGCCACCTGTGGCTGCGCTCTACCCGCCAATGGGCCATTATGAAAGTGCGTAACCGCATTATATATTCCATTCACCAGTTTTTTCAGGAGAATGAGTTTGTGGAAATGGACGCTCCCATTTTTACGGGTAACGCCTGCGAAGGCACCACCAACCTGTTTGAAACCAATTATTTTGAAGAAACGGCTTACCTCTCACAAAGCGGACAACTGTACGGTGAGGCTATGGCCATGGCCATGGGACGCATCTATACTTTCGGACCAACGTTTCGTGCAGAGAAATCAAAAACCCGCAGACACCTCACAGAGTTTTGGATGATTGAACCGGAGATGGCTTTCTTCGACATCTTCGAGAACATGGACCTGATTGAAAATTTCCTGCGCAGGGTGGTGAGCGATGTGTTGCGCGATTGCAAAAAGGAACTGGAAATTATCGGTCGTGATACGGCTGTGCTGGAAAGCATCACACAACCGTTCCCGCGTTTAACGTATGATGAGGCTGTGCGCATCATTAAAGGCGAACAGGATGTGAACGGTAAAAACGCCATTACCTCTTTGGAAGATGAATTGGCTCAAGTGCTGTCGCAAATAGATGCCACCAAAATGGAGATTGCCGAACGCGAAGAAAAAATAAAAGTACCCGGCATGAAAAAAGGGGAAATTGGTTTTAACCAGGCCAAAATTGATAAACTAAAACAGGAGCTGGCTGATTTGGAAGAACAGGCCCGCAACATACCGCAGTGGCTCAACAGCGCCCGCAACTTTGAATACGGTAACGATTTTGGCGGCAGTGATGAAACCGTGATTACACGTTTGTTCAACGTACCCATTATGGTGTACAACTGGCCACATGCCGTTAAAGCCTTTTACCTGAAACGCGACCCGGATGATGATCGTTTTGCACGGGGTGTAGATGTATTGGCTCCTGAAGGATACGGTGAAATAGTAGGTGGTGGCGAGCGGGAAACCAACGAAGATTTGCTTCGCATAAAAATTACCGAACACGAGTTACCTATGGAAGCTTTTGAATGGTACCTCGATTTGCGCAAATACGGCTCAGTACCCCACTCAGGTTTTGGTTTAGGACTGGAACGTTTGGTTACCTGGATTTGCAAATTACCTCACGTACGCGAGAGCATTCCGTTCCCGAGGATGATGGGTAGGTTGTTGCCATAGAACATATCTTAAACTTCTTATTTTCTAACCAACCGTCATCGCGAGGAATGAAGCAAAGGCTGCGGAATGGGATGACGTGGCGATTTCCTCAATAGAACACAAACTTGTATTTCTTCAAGTATGCCTATGTGAATTCTATGTGCCTATGTGGTAAAAATACGAGGAGTTAAACACATAGAAACATAGGGCACATAGTCTTTGCTACTGTTGCCCATACTGAGCTAGGTAAAACTTCACTTACCCGACAAACCGCTATCGCGAGGAGTGAAGCAAAGGCTGAGGGATAGAATCTTTAACAGAACATACAAGCGAGCATTCAATTCTATATACCTATGTGAATTCTATGTGCCTATGTGGTAAAAACACGAAGAGTTAAACACATAGGAACATAGGTTTGATACGCTAATACTTAATTTTTGAACAGGAGAAGACACGAGCAAGGGCGAATAAAGTTACTTCTTTTTGCGCCTGTGGTAATACTTTTTCACTTTATCCTGTTGTGGTATTTCTATTCCCTTGTTGTACAAGATTTGTTCTATTATTTGTTTACTACAATCGAATTGTAGAAGTAAATCTTCTATTGATACTCCTTTTAAAAACCTCGCAACAACTTTATTTTGTTTTTCTTCACTAAAATATGCGTGGCGGTCTGAAGGGAATGATTTGTGAATTTCCTCATTATACTGTTGAAGTACAAATAGAATGTCTGTTAAGACTGACGGATTAATTTTTAACTTTTGAGAGGTTTCTATTCCTTGAATATTTTGAGTAATGCTAACAAACGTGGTGCCTGAGTCATGCTCAACCAAATCAAGAATGAACTGGCTTTTTTCATACTCAAGTAATACGGTCTTTAGTATGTTTTCCATAGCAGAGATAATCAGTGAAGAACTATTCTATAGGCGAATTAATAAGTTAATTTTCACGTTGGATTTTGAAATGGTTGATGAAGTTAAATCAATCTCCAACTTTAACTTATCAAGCAATAGTAGCTGCAAAGCTTGTTGCTCATAGAAAGTATAAAAATCAATTTCGCCAGATTCATTTTTGATACAAAAAACTTTGTTTGTTTTAAGCGTCCCATCACAAACCTTCTTGCTTGAAACATCTGAATAAAGCAGTGAATGAACAAACTGAAAGAACTTATACTTCAAATACTCTTCATTTGCTAAAATGCCAATTTCTACTGGACTTCTTTTTGCGTAAATGTATTCACTGAATGACATTACCTTTCCTAATAGCACATCTAATGCTAAATCTGATAGTATAATAGGAAATATACTATCCACCATAAATAACAGATTGGACTGCTGAACTCTACTCTCAAACTTTTGAAAAAGTAACTGGTGCTTACTTGAAACATCTTCCAACTTAGTAATTGAAAAACAATCGTTGATGTGATAGTTGATTTTATATTCAGCTAAAGCAAGGTTTTTCAAATTAATGAAGTCTGCATGAGGGGCTTTGAGTATAGCCTCATCCATGCTTTCAAATAGATTTTTCATTTAATTTATAATTAGGAGGCCTTTATGTGTTTTTTAATACAAGAGGTTGTTTGTCTAATTTGAAGATGTCGAAATATGCTGTAATAATTTTTGAGGCTTGGAATACAATTCCTAAAATTCCAACCAGCCTAATTCCAGTTTGTTGATTCAAAGAGTTTACATCAGTGTAAAAGAGAGCAAGAAGCGCAAAAAAGACAATAAAAATCACTCTTTCGGAATGGTACATTATTAACTTCTTGAAATGATATCGTCTAAGTTCCTTTGTGAGGTTATACTTTTTCATTTCTTTTTGAATTCGTTTATCGAATGCAAAATAAATGAACCCTAAATTCTCGGGAAATATGTATACACATGGGATGTTGTTAGTAGCGTATATCTTACTCTTCTCTTGATAGTTCTTTTTGTGCTCTGGATTGTTATATAACCCCTCAAACTCAATATAGACTTTGTAGTCAGGCAAATAGAAGTCTGCGACCCTAAATTGATATGTATCACCCGTAAGGTTTGTAATACGACACTGTTGGATGAATTTAATATTTACTTGCCTTAGATAATCAGCTATGTATTCTTCACCTTCACTTTCAGCAGGATTTGTCATATATAATTGGTTAATTAATATCTTAATAATAGTTTTAGATTCTCAACACTAAGTGTATCTAACTTTCTATGTAACATGCGGTGACAGTTTGAACAAACTAATGCTAAATCATGAAGTGTTGTTCTCGTTGAGCTGGTAAATTCTGACAGTGGGGTGCGATGGTGACATTCAATATACTTAAATCCCAATTCACCATACTTAGTGTGAAAATCAAATTCACACGCCTCGCAAAGAAGGCTACCGTTTTTCTTAAACTCTACTTCCTTCTTTTTAAGAACAATATCAGTATTACGTTCTCTAAACTTATGTAATTTATATATTACAGCCCCTTCAAGTATCTCATTCTTTTCTCCCTCTTCCTCTTCAGGTATCAGATAGAGTTGGTTAGGTAATTTAGGGTCTTCAGCTATTTTTCTAATAGTTTTTGCAACTTCATGTAATCGTTTTGTATTCGATTCAAATTCTTTGAATACTTTTTTATCCAATTTACTAAAGGACCTCATGCCTTTTCCATGATAGGACTCATCTATTGCAAGAAAGTTACTTAACTTTAAACTAACTCCATTAGCATTTCTAAATTTTGCCTCATCTGGTTTGACATCGAAAATAGGTAGTCGATTTAATACTCTAGATAATTCCTTTATATCTGGGTTGCTTGCTTTGATTTGACCCGGCTGAATTTTGGAATATAAATCAAGTGCCAAAATAATTTCATCTCTATGCCAGGCTGGATTACGCATCTATATATAATTAGTTTTTGCATTCTTTGCTAAAGAACACCCATAGTTTACAAACTCAAATGTAAGAAAAAGGGATAATGGTTGTACCTACCTCACAATCTCTTTTCTGAACACAATGGACAGCACAATATAAGTGCCTATGGTAAGTGGTATGGCAAAAAACCCGAAGAGCAACGTAAACAACACGCCCGAGGCTATGAGCAGGTAACGTGGTTTATTGTTTTGCAGGGAGTAGTCTTTAAACTTTAACGCAATTAACGGCAGCGGTGCCACCAGTAAATAACTGCTTAAAAAAATGAGCGGGAACAAAAACCAGGGGCTCAGCATAATAAAATCAAACCGCCCATCAGCAAACTCTATAATGAGGGGCAGCGAGGCAATGAGCATGGCATTGGCCGGTGTAGGCAAGCCAATAAAGTGGTGGCTTTGGCGGGTATCAATATTAAACTTTGCCAACCGCACAGCCGAGAAAACAGCTACCAGCAAGGCCACGTATTTGGTAATGGAAACCGAGAAGGGTACCAGGCTCCATTGATCGGCTTTCTCCAGCATTTTCATCAACAGAAAAGCAGGGGCCACACCAAAACTAACCACATCGGCCAGTGAGTCGAGTTGCTTGCCCAGCTCAGAGTGTACGTGTAAAGCACGGGCCACAAAGCCGTCAAAAAAATCGCAAACGGCAGCGGCTAAAATAAACAACGAGGCATACACCCAGTTGTCATACCCCATAGTATCAGGAAATACAAAATTGATGGCTATACAACCGCACACTAAGTTAAGGGCGGTAACGGCATTGGGAATGTTTTGGCGTATGGTGTTCAAAGTGCTTACGAAGTTAAAGCTAAAACGGGTTGGTTGGTGGTATAGAATGCCAACACCTCGTCCAGTATTTGATGCAGTTCAGGGAGATTGTCGGCAGAGACTAAGCGGGTGCGGTACTGTTTAAAGTGGTTAAAGCCTTGGAAATACTGGGCATAATGCCTGCGCATTTCAAAAACGCCTGTTTTCTCTCCCTTCCACTCACATGATTTTTGCAGGTGAATGCGGCACACGTTTACCCGGTCGTTAACGGTGGGCCCGGGCAAGGTTTCGCCTGTTTTTAAAAAGTGTTTAATCTCATTAAACACCCAGGGGTTACCTATGGAAGCGCGGCCAATCATTATACCATCCACCCCGTAGCGGTTTTTATATTCCAGTGCTTTTTGCGGGGTATCAATATCTCCGTTACCAAAAACGGGAATGTGCATGCGTTGGTTATTTTTCACAGCGGCAATCAGGCTCCAGTCGGCCTCGCCTTTGTACAGTTGTGCGCGGGTGCGGCCGTGTATGCTCAGGGCTTTTACCCCTACATCCTGCAAACGCTCGGCTACTTCTTCAATATTTTTAGTGGTATCGTCCCAACCCAGGCGGGTTTTAACGGTAACGGGTAATTTGGTAGAACGCACCACAGCTTCAGTAAGGCGCACCATTAAATCAATGTCTTTAAGCACGGCTGCACCGGCACCTTTGCACACTACTTTTTTTACGGGGCAACCAAAGTTAATATCCACCAAATCGGGTTGGGTAGCATCCACAATTTGTGTTGCCAGGGCCATGGCTTCTTCATCACCGCCAAATATCTGAATGCCTATGGGGCGCTCGTAGTCAAAAATATCCAGCTTGTGTCGGCTTTTAATCGCATCGCGAATGAGGCCTTCGCTGGAAATAAACTCGGTGTACATCAGGTCGGCCCCGTTTTGTTTGCACACATAACGGAATGGCGGGTCACTCACATCCTCCATGGGTGCGAGCAGTAAAGGAAATTCTCCCAATTCAATATTCCCGATTTTTACCACCGTGCTTTGCTTATTTTTGCGGCACAAAGGTAAACAAAATGCACATAGAATCAGCCCGTTCTCCGCTTCCTTCGCGTATATTTATGCAACTGGCCGGCTACACCGTGGCTTGTTTTGCGGGTTCGTATATGCTGGCCTTTGTGCTGGTACAGCCCGTTTTCGGCATTGATGCATTGGGAAATCCTTATGCATTGAGTCAGTACCAAAGCGACCCCGGGGTGTTGCACGCGTTATTATTTATTCAAACCATCTGGGCCTTGGGAACGTTTTGTATTCCCGTGTTTTTAGTAGCCAAACAACTGAATGAACCTTTTGCGCAGTTTACACAAATGAACCGCAGCGGAAGTCTGCTCTTTTTTATAAGTGCACCCGTGGTGTTGCTGGCAGTAAACCCCTTGCTTACCTATACCGTTCAGCTCAATGAAAACATGCAGTTGCCTGAGGCGTTATATTGGCTTGAAAACTGGATGAAAGGGGCTGAACAATCAGCCGCAGAATTAACCGAGGCCATTTTATACAGCGAAGGAACACTGATGCTGGCAGTAAAACTTTTAGTGATTGCGCTTATACCGGGCATATGTGAAGAGTTGTTGTTCAGAGCGGGTTTGCAGCAGTTGCTGTTGCGTAAAACCAATCGGGTACATTTAGCCGTGTGGGTATCAGCCGCCATATTCAGTGCCATACATTTTCAGTTTTACGGTTTTTTACCGCGCATGTTGCTGGGTGGTGTATTGGGTTACCTGATGGTGTACAGCGGAAGTTTATGGCCGGGCATTATTTTTCATTTTATGAACAACGCCACCGCAGTAGTAATTGGCCATTTTCATTTAGATAAAAGTAATGTGGCCCTTTTGAGTGAAAACTACAGCTACCCCTGGTATGCCACCGTTTTGAGTATACTTTTTACTGCAGCTACTGTAGTGTATTGGGCAAAGAAAAAAACAACAACCAATGGAACAGGACTGGACCAGAATATACAGCACGCGTAGCCCCGTAGAGGCGGAGATGGCCAAAAGTTTGCTGAATGAAAACGGCATTGAAGCGGTGGAGTTGAATAAACGCGACAGTTGCTACGGAAATTTCGGAAACATCGAAGTATATTGCCACGCCTCGCTGGTGGTTACCGCCTTGCAGGTATTGAAGGATTTGAAACATGAATAACTTAACCCAACGGGCCATTACGGGCTTTTTCTTTGTGGTAATTGTGGTGGGCGCTATGTTGGCCGGCCCGTATACATTTATGGCCTTGTGTGCCTTGGTTACATTTGGTGCCTTGCTGGAGTTTTATAAACTGCTTATACCCGATGAACGTTTTTCATTGCGTTTGTACGGAGCCATTACCGGAGCGGTATTGTTTTTACTGTGCATGCACTTTTGGGATGAACGCTCTTACAACATTTTAAACGGAGTAGTGTTCGCCTTGGTATTCGGTACATTTATTATGGAGTTGTTTTCCGGTGCTGAGAAACCTTTTGAACGTATTGCGTACATAGTAACCGGTTGGCTTTATGTGGCCATTCCTTTTGTGTTGTTGTTTAATCTTAGCGTGCTCGATAGTGCTGCATATGATTACATACTGCCGTTGAGTGTGCTCATCTTCATCTGGACCAACGATACGTTTGCTTACCTCATTGGCCGCATGATAGGTAAAACACCCTTGTTTAAACGTATATCGCCCAACAAAACCGTGGAGGGTACTTTGGGCGGATTACTATGCGTAGGAATAGCCGCTTATATCTTCTCCACACAATCAGATTATTTCAACCCGGTGCAGTGGATAGGCTTAGGATTAACAGCCGCTGTTTTCGGATCTTTGGGCGACCTGGTAGAATCCATGCTCAAACGTAGCCTGAATATCAAAGACTCAGGTAATATTTTGCCCGGTCACGGAGGTTTGCTCGACCGCTTTGATGCCACGCTTTTAGCGTCTCCTTTCGTGTACGCATATGTGTTAATTATTTCTTAACGGCACATAGATTTTACTTACTTTTGCCCCCGATTTTAACACAGTCAATCATTTTATATGTCACAACAACATCTTAACCCGCTCGACTCTATGATGTCGCGCTTTGATGAGGCCACTAAAATTCTTGGTCTTGACGAATCTACTTACAACGTATTGAAGTATCCGCAAAAATCAGTGATGGTGAACCTTCCGGTAACCATGGACGATGGCACGGTGAAAGTATTTGAGGGACACCGCGTAATTCATAACGGCTACCTGGGCCCGTCAAAAGGCGGTATCCGTTACAGCATGGATGTAAATCAGGACGAAGTAAAAGCTTTGGCAGCCTGGATGACCTGGAAGTGTGCCGTAGTAGGTATTCCTTACGGTGGCGGTAAAGGCGGTATTAAATGTGACCCCCGCAGCATGTCGAAAGGCGAGCTGGAGCGTTTAACCCGCGCTTACACGTCAGCCATGTTTGATGTGTTTGGTCCGGATAAAGATATTCCTGCACCTGATATGGGTACCGGCCAACAGGAAATGGCCTGGCTCATGGACGAATATTCAAAAATGAAAGGTTTCTCTTCTCCTGCCGTAGTAACCGGTAAGCCATTGGTGCTGGGCGGTTCACTGGGTCGTGTGGAAGCTACCGGCCGTGGTGTTATGGTGTCAACCCGTTCCGCTCTGGCTAAATTAGGTATCAACCCTATAGGTGCTACCTGTGCCGTGCAAGGTTTTGGTAACGTGGGTTCCATTTCAGCAAAACTGATTGCTTCACAAGGATTAAAAATAGTAGCCATTTCCGATATCAGCGGTGCGTACCACAATGCTGACGGAATTGACGTGGACGGAGCAATAGCTTACCGCGATGGAAACAAAGGAACACTAGAAGGCTGGAAAGGCGGAAGCAAAATTACCAACGAAGAACTGCTTACACTGGCCGTTGACGTATTGGTACCTGCTGCCATGGAAGACCAGATTACCGATAAAAATGCAGATAACGTTAAAGCCAAATTGATAGTAGAAGGTGCCAACGGACCAACTTCTTCTAACGCTGATGCTATTCTGAACAAGAAAAACATCATGGTGGTTCCTGATATTTTGGCCAATGCCGGTGGTGTAACGGTATCTTACTTTGAGTGGGTACAAAACCGCTTAGGTTACTTCTGGACAGAAGAGCGTGTTAACCGCAGAGCTGACCGTGTGATGAAACAGGCTTTCGAAAGCGTGTACCAGGCTTCTCAAAAATACGGTGTAAGCATGCGTATTGCCGCTTACATTGTGGCTATTGATAAAGTAGCCAGCACCATGAAGTTGAGAGGTATTTATTAGAAACATATGTTGTTCGTGGTGACACGAACCACTGCATAGACACGAACTACAGCATAAAAAAATCCCGCACTAAAATTTAGTGCGGGATTTTTTGTTTACCGTCATTGCAATGAACCGTTGGGCGGTGAGGGGGTGTGAAGAAGCAAACTTTAGTTCAGCGAAGCTAATCTCCTGTAAGAACGATGGTGCTCACATTTGGGAGACCGCTTCGTTCCTCGCGGTGACGTTGCTTTTTTGAGGAGGAGGAAAAACACCCAACAAACCGTCATTGCGATGAACTATTGGGTGGTGCGTTGGGAGTGAAGAAGCAATCTCCTGTTAGAACGATGGTGATAATATTTAGGAGACCGCTTCGTTCCTCGCGGTGACGTTGCTTTTCAGGAAACATATCTTCAAACTTTAGCAAACAAGCTGTTGTTTTACGTGTTATTTTTGCTCCTCATTTTTTAGAGATATGAAGTCAACATTCAACTGGACACCTATTAAAGAATACAAAGAGATCCTGTTCTCTTTTTACGAAGGTATTGCCAAAATAAGCATCAACCGCCCTGAGCGACACAACGCCTTCACCCCGTTAACCGTGAAGGAAATGTGTGATGCCATGGACATTTGCAGAGAACGTCCGGATATCAATGTCATTATTTTAACAGGCGAGGGCGGACAAGCCTTTTGCAGCGGTGGCGACCAAAAGGTTCGCGGACACGGTGGCTATGTGGGTGATGATGGAGTACCTCGTTTAAACGTGCTCGACCTGCAAATGCAAATTCGCAGAATACCCAAACCCGTAATTGCAATGGTGGCCGGCTGGGCCATTGGTGGCGGACATGTGCTGCACGTAATCTGCGATTTAAGTATTGCTGCTGAAAACGCTAAGTTCGGGCAAACCGGACCTAAGGTGGGTAGCTTTGACGGAGGCTTTGGTGCAAGTTACCTAGCACGAGTGGTAGGACAGAAAAAAGCACGCGAAATATGGTTCCTGTGCGACCAGTACAATGCACAGGATGCACTGGACATGGGATTGGTAAACAAAGTGGTTCCTTTAGAAGCATTGGAACAAACCACCGTTGAGTGGTGCAGAAAAATTCAGGAGAAAAGTCCGCTGGCTTTGCGTATGCTCAAAGGTGCGTTTAATGCGGAACTGGATGGACAAGCCGGCTTGCAGCAATTTGCCGGAGATGCCACTCTGTTGTATTACCTGAGTGATGAGGCCAAAGAAGGCAAAAATTCATTCGTTGAAAAACGTAAGCCTGATTTCAGTAAATATCCGAAGTTCCCGTAAACAGATATCTGAATTGATTTAATTCAAGCATAAGCCCGAAGGGCTGAAATGATTCTAAAAAAACACTCGAACAAGTAAACCCCGAAGGGGTGAAATAAATATGGCAGGAACCTATTCGCAAATTTACATTCAGGTTGTGTTTGCAGTAAAAGGAAGAGAAAACCTAATGCGCAAAGAATGGCGTACAGAGGTACACAAATACATATCCGGCATCATCAAAGCAAAAGAACAAAAGCCTATAATTGTAAACGGTGTCGGAGACCACATACATTGTTTTATCGGTTTGAAGCCGTCAATGGCACTTTCTGATTTGGTGCGCGATATCAAAAACAACTCCTCCAAATTTATCAATGAACAGGGCTGGGTTAAGGGTAAGTTCAGTTGGCAGGAAGGGTACGGAGCTTTTTCTTATGCACATTCACAAATTGAACAGGTATACCAATACATTTTGAACCAAGAGCAACACCACAGCAAACGCTCATTTAAAGAAGAATACCTTGACTTTCTTGCCAAATTTGAAATTGACCACAAAACAGAATACTTATTTGACTGGGTTGAATAATACCACCCTTTCAGGGTTAATTGAATATTCCCATACGTTCTATAATTATTTCATCCCTTCGGGATTAAAGCATCAGAATAAAACTTCGTAAACAAAATTTCGCTCATGAAACTACTGTCGTTAATTATTTTATCCCTTTGGGATTAGGGTGTAAAATAATAATGGGTAAATAGAATTTTAACTAATGAAAATACATTCTATAATCGTTTCATCCCTTCGGGATTAAAGCATCAGAAAAAAATTTCGTAAACAAAATTTTATTCATGAAACTACTGTCGTTAATTATTTTATCTCTTTGGGATTAAGGCAATTTAATAGTATTTTGCAAATGCTTATGTGATGAGGCCAAAGAAGGTAAAATTTCATTAGTTGAAAAACGTAAGCCCGATTTTAGTAAATATCCGAAGTTCCCGTAAACAGATACTTAAATTGATTTAGCTCAAGCAGAAGCCCGAAGGGCTGAAATGATTCTAAAAAACACTCCAAAAAATAAACCCCGAAGGGGTGAAATACTATTTCTTTAGCATGAAACTACAGCCTCGTTTTGAAACACTCCATGAGAAAAAGCTAGTCGGGCAACACCTTACTATGTCGTTGGCCAATAATCTTACTGCTCAACTGTGGGCCCGCTTTATGCCGACACGCAAAACAATTCAGGATACCGTTGATACTTCATTGTATTCACTGCAAATTTACCCCGCTGATTATTTTCAGCCGTTTAATCCCGGAAACACTTTTGTTAAATGGGCGGCTGTTGAGGTAAGTAGTTTTGAAAACGTACAGGCTGAAATGGAAACACTCGTAGTTCCTTCAGGAGAGTATGCCGTGTTTCACTACAAAGGAGATTCGCGCAACGGGGACGAACTATTTCGCTACATTTTTAGTGAGTGGTTGCCGCAATCGGGGTATGTATTAGACCATCGCCCGCATTTTGAATTGCTGGGAGAAAAATACAAAAATGAATCCGCAGATTCAGAAGAAGAGATTTGGATACCGGTGAAGCGCTGACAAACCTTCTGAAGTAAATTTCAACTTCATACACCGGATTACTGTAAATTTGCAGAACCGCTATGAAGCTCTACATAAAAAATATGGTGTGCAACCGGTGCAAACTGGTTGTGAAAAATGAGTTGGAAAAACTCAACATACATCCTCTTTCAGTAGAGCTGGGAGAGGTAAATCTGGCAGAGGAGTTGACTGATAGCCGGAAAAAAGAATTGGGCAATCACCTTCAGGAGTTGGGCTTTGAATTGATTGACGATAAAAAAAGCCGCCTGATTGAACGCATCAAAAATCTTATTGTGGAGCTGGTACATCAACATAACAGCGACATCAAAACCAACCTCTCCGATTTTCTCAGTCAGCACCTGCACCATGATTACAATTATTTAAGCAACTTGTTTTCTGAAGTAGAGGGGACCACTATCGAGAAATATTTTATTGCACAAAAAATTGAAAAAGTAAAAGAACTGTTGGTATACGATGAACTCTCGCTCAGTGAAATTTCTGATCGGCTTAACTACTCAAGCGTGGCTTACCTGAGCAGCCAGTTTAAAAAAGTAACCGGACTAACACCCAGCCATTTCAAAAACATCAAGGGCATAAAACGCAAACCCCTTGACGAGGTGTAAATCTCGCAAATGTTTCACAGAATAACATAATAGTGCTGTAAGGGCTTGATGCGACTTTTGTATCGCAAATTAAGCACTAAAATATGGCTCAGAAATCAAATACATCACTCATCATTCCTTTAGAAGGTGTGGAAAGTGAACATTGTGCCCTTGTAGTTGATAAGGGACTTCAAAAACTGGAAGGTATAACTGCTCACAAAGTAGAGTTGAATAACAGACGGGCTGTTATAGCATCTGACAGCGCAGAGAACATTCTTCCGCTCGCAGTAAAAACCATTCGTGATTTAGGATATGGCGTAGCAACTGTTACCAAAAATTATCCGGTTCTTCAAATGACCTGTGCCTCCTGTGCCGTGAGCGTTGAGAGCATTATAAAATCTCAGCCGGGCATAGTAAATGCAGCCGTAAACTATGCGGCTGCCAGTGTTCAGGTAGAATTTATATCTGACATAACAACGGCTGAGGGGTTACGAAAATCTGTTCAAAGTATCGGGTATGACTTACTCATTGATGAGCATTCCACAACCGAAAAGCTGGAAGATATCTATCAGAAAAAATTCAGGCAATTAAGGTTCCGTACAGCGGGTGCTGTTGCACTTTCCCTGCCGGTAGTAGTTATCGGAATGTTTTTTATGGATATGCCTTATGCTAACTACATCATGTGGATACTGTCGACCCCTGTTGTGTTGTATTTTGGAAAAGACTTTTTTATCAATGCCTTTAAGCAGGCTAAGCATGGTTCCTCTAACATGGATACACTGGTGGCATTGAGCACCGGGGTAGCTTATGTGTTCAGCGTGTTTAATACAGTAGTGCCACACTACTGGCATGAGCGTGGCTTACATGCTCATGTATATTTTGAAGCAGCAGCCGTAGTGGTTGCTTTTATCTTATTAGGTAAACTGCTGGAAGAAAAAGCCAAAGGCAACACCTCTTCTGCAATTAAAAAGCTGATGGGACTGCAGCCAAAAACAGTTATTGTAATTGATGAAAGTGGACATCAACTGGAAATACCTGTTGAGCAAGTAAAAAAGGGAAATGTTATTCTGGTTAAACCGGGAGAAAAAATTGCGGTAGATGGTTTGGTGCTAAACGGAAGCTCTTATGTAGACGAGAGCATGTTGAGCGGAGAACCACTTCCCGTATTAAAAGAAGAAAATGAAAAAGTATTTGCCGGTACTATAAATCAAAAAGGAAGTTTTCAATTCAGCGCTGAAAAAGTGCGTGCTGAAACCATGCTCTCCCAAATTATACGCATGGTACAGGACGCACAAGGAAGCAAGGCTCCCGTTCAGAAATTAGTTGATAAAATTGCCGGCATATTTGTTCCCGTAGTGATTTTGATTTCACTTGTTGCATTGGCCTGTTGGGTAATTTGGGGCGGTGAGAACGGCTTCACTCAGGGTTTGTTAGCGTTGGTTACTGTGTTGGTAATCGCCTGTCCTTGTGCATTGGGTCTGGCCACCCCAACTGCCATTATGGTAGGGGTGGGCAAGGGTGCCGAACAAGGCATACTGATTAAAGATGCTGAAAGTTTGGAGTTAGCCAAAAAAGTAAATGCCGTTGTGTTGGACAAAACCGGCACCATCACAGAAGGACGCCCACAGGTAACCGATGTGGCCTGGCTTAATAAAGACGACTCCCGTAAAGATGTTCTGGTAAGCATTGAAAAAAAATCAGAGCACCCGTTGGCTGAAGCCATCCTTCATTTTTACGAAAACACTACTCTTCCTGTTGAAGTAAATGCCTTTGAAAGCATCACAGGGAAAGGCGTAAAAGCCACCTATCAATCAGAACATTTTATTGTCGGTAACAAAAAACTGCTGCTGGAAAACCGTGTTGAGGTTGATGCTGCACTATTGGAAGAAAGTTACAAGTGGGAGAAAGAATCAAAAACAACTATCTGGTTTGCGCGTGAACAAAAAGCTATCGCTGTTATTGCAATAGCCGATAAAATTAAGGCCACGTCTCAGCAAGCTATTCAGCGTTTAAAGGAAATGGGCATTGAGGTATACATGCTTACGGGCGACAATGAATCCACCGCTAAATCTATTGCTCAACAAGCCGGTATAGAACACTATACAGCAGAAACACTTCCTGCGCACAAGGCCTCCTTTATTAAAGAGCTTCAGCAAAAGGGTAAAATAGTTGCTATGGTTGGAGACGGAATAAACGACAGTACCGCATTAGCTCAGGCTGATGTAAGTATAGCCATGGGCAAGGGAAGCGACATTGCCATGGATGTAGCCAAAATGACTATTATTTCCTCCGATTTAAATAAAATACCTGTAGCTATTCAGTTATCCAAACAAACGGTAGCTACCATCAGGCAAAATTTGTTCTGGGCATTTATTTACAACATTATTGGTATTCCCGTTGCTGCCGGCATACTGTATCCAATCAACGGTTTTCTACTTAATCCTATGATTGCCGGAGCAGCAATGGCATTAAGCAGTGTAAGCGTTGTAAGCAATAGTTTGCGTTTGAAGTTCATTAGCAAACATCAGTAAATCTCACAAACGAATCACAAAATACTGTAAGAACTCATCGGGCTTACACACTCAACTTTGCATCAAAAAACAAGACATGGAAAAAACAATCACTTCTACTTCAGAGCGCCTTTATGAAAAAAGATGGCTTGCTCTTGCTGTGTTATGTACAGCACAATTTATGGTTATCATGGATACCTCCATTATTGGTGTTGCCTTGCCGGCCATACAAAAATCTCTTAACTACACTGCGTCTGAATTGCAGTGGATATTTAATGCCTATGTAATTGTCTTCGGAGGAATACTTTTGCTGGGCGGCAAGTTATCCGACTTATTGGGTCCTAAAAAAATATTCATGTGGGGTTTTGCTATCCTTGCGCTGGCCTCATTATTAACCGGACTATCGTGGAATGAATCTTCCATGAATGTAGGGCGTGCCTTACAGGGTTTCGGATCAGCCTTGATTGCACCCTCAGCACTTACGTTACTCCTAACCATATTCCGGGACCCGAAAGAACTGGGAAAGGCATTTGGTTTTTGGGGAGCTGCTGCTGCGGCAGGAGGTTCGGCTGGCGTTTTTTTAGGTGGTGTACTGACTGAGTACTTATCGTGGAGATGGACCTTCTTTATCAATCTGCCATTGGCTGCTATAGTAATGTTGGCCGGTGCCGGATTATTAATTAAAGGAAATACACGAAAAAGTAAAATTGATTACTTAGGTGCTTTGCTTATTACTTCAGCAATGATTTTACTGGTGTATACCTTAATAATGGTAGAGAAAAACGGCTGGACCTCCTTTACAAGTCTTCTGCTTTTCGGCATTACCTTTTTACTGTTGGTGTTATTTGTTATTCTGCAAAAGAACATAAAGACCCCTTTGCTTCCTTTATCAATTTTTAAAGTACCCAATCTTACTGTAGGCAATATCATCATGCTGCTAATGGCCGGTGCATGGATTCCGTTGTGGTTTTACCTCAACCTGTATCTTCAGCAAATATTAGAATACTCCGCCTTTAACTCAGGGCTTGCTTTATTGCCCATGACTATTGCCATAATGATATTGATGGTTGGAGTTACCGGAAAATTAATGGCCAAATTTGGCTTTAAAAAAGTATTGGTCTCCGGTCTTATTGCATTAACCCTGTCATTACTATTGTTTTCTACTGTCCCTGTAGAAGGTAACTTTATGGTGCATGTATTAGGTGCCTCATTGCTGGGTGCTGCGGGAATGTCATTGGCATATATACCGGGCACCATAGCGGCTATTTCCGGTGCAAAACCCGAAGAGTCAGGATTGGCATCAGGGATTGTTAACACAACATATCAACTGGGCTCAGCTATTGGGCTCGCTATTGTAGTAGTAATAGCCACATCAACCACTAATACGGAAATAGCTGAAGGAGTTTTAAATAAGGAGGCGCTTAATTCCGGTTTCCGTGCAGCATTTCAATCAGCTGCTGTTATAAGCAGTATAGGTGCTGCTCTGGCCTTTTTGGGCATCAAAACAATCAAATAATTTCACAACAATATCACAAAATACTGTAAGCATAGCCCACCGGGAAGTGCGGAACTTTGTATCATAAACTTTAATTAAAAATATCATGGAAACACTTCAAGAAAAAAACCAAACATTAACATTCAAAACCAACATTAACTGCAGCAGCTGCGTAGCCAACGTAACTCCCGCGCTTAACTCAGCCGAAGGAATTTGCCACTGGAGCGTAGATACCACTAACAAAGACAAAGTGCTTACTGTTCACTCAGATGGTATAACGGAGTCAGAAATCATTCAGGCGGTAGTAAGTGCCGGATATAAAATTGAACCTATTAAAGCATAAAATCATGAGAATCATTCACACCATTTTATTTACTCTTTTACTGGTTACAGGAGTAAGTGCACAAACACCGGCTGTTCAACCTGTGCTTGCTGCCTATCTGAAAATGAAAGATGCCCTGGTAAAAAGTGATGCCGTAAAAACAGCTGAGTATGCAACAGAACTGATTGCTGCTATCAACTCAACAGACGTGACTGCACTTAAGCCAAAGGAATCAAAATCTTTCCGGGCGGAGAAAGAAAACCTTCTTAAACTTTCTGACAAAATAGTTGCGGCAAAAGACATCGAAAAACAACGGTCGGCCTTTGCACCGCTATCTGTTTCCATGTGGAAGATTGTCAAGACCTCAGAGAGCATCAGCAGTAAGGTATATTACCAATATTGCCCCATGAAAAAAAGCTATTGGATAAGTACAGAAGAAAACATAAAAAACCCTTACTACGGTAGCAAAATGCTCACTTGCGGTAATGTATCAGATAAAAAATAATCCGACATGTTCAGACTACTCTCACTCCTGCTTATTACTGCCTGCGTAGTTTCTGCTAACGCCCAACAGGTGGTTCGGTATGATTTATATGTAACCGATACCCTGGTTAACTTTGCCGGTAAAAACAAAAGAGCCATTGCCGTTAACGGGCAGATACCAATGCCTACGCTTACGTTCACCGAGGGAGACACCGCAGAAATTCACGTACACAACCAATTGAATGAGGAAACCTCTTTACACTGGCATGGTTTGTTTTTGCCCAACAAAGAGGATGGCGTACCCAATCTTACACAAATGCCTATTAAGCCACACACCACACACATATACCGGTTTCCCGTAATACAACACGGCACACATTGGTACCACAGTCATTCAGGGTTGCAGGAACAGATAGGTATGTACGGCTCCATGATTCTTAATAAGCGGGCTGACGATAAAACCTTTCGCAGAGGCATTGATGATTTACCTACACTACCGGTTATACTAAGTGAATGGACCAACCTGAAGCCGGAGAATGTACACCGTATGCTGCACAATGCTTCCGATTGGTTTGCTATCAGAAAAGGAGCCACACAAAGTTATGCTGAAGCCATAAGAGCCGGACATTTTAAAACCAAAATAACCAACGAATGGAAACGCATGCTGGCAATGGATGTGAGTGATGTGTACTACGATAAACTCCTTATCAACGGCAGAGAGAAAAGTCAATTTTCAACATTCAAAGCCGGAGATAAAGTACGGTTGCGCGTTTCCAATGGCGGGGCCTCCACGTATTACTGGTTAACTTACGCGGGAGGCAAAATAACCGTAGTAGCCAATGATGGCAATGATGTAGAGCCGGTAGAAGTTGACCGTTTGATTATTGCCGTTTCAGAAACATACGATGTTATTGTAACTGTCCCTGAAGAAAATAAATCCTTTGAATTTTTGGCTACCTCTGAAGACCGTACAAGATCCACCTCTCTCTTTATCGGAGAAGGTACTGAGCAAAAAGCATCTCCTTTGCCTCGATTAAACTATTTTGAAGGCATGCAGATGATGAATGAGATGATGAAAATGAATGGCGATCTGGACGACATGGGCATGCAGATGAGCCTCAATCAAATGGACATGAATGTGGTGATGTATCCGGAGATTACGGGTGCGGACACAGCGGCACAACCGAACAATGAAAACAAGTACAACGCCAATGCACTTTCTGACATCAAAACCCTCAACTACTCCATGATGCGGTCAACCGTTAAAACCGCTCTCCCGGCAGATGTTCCGGTAAAAGTGTTACGCTTTGAGCTTTCAGGCAACATGAACAGGTACGTGTGGGGCTTGGACAACAAAGTAGTTTCTGAAACAGATAGAATACCAGTGAAGAAGGGAGAAAACATTCGTTTAATTCTTTACAACGGTTCCATGATGCGCCACCCGATGCACTTACACGGACACGATTTCAGGGTGCTGAACGGCCAGGGAGAACATGCTCCCTTAAAAAATGTGATTGACATTATGCCTATGGAAACCGATACGCTGGAGTTTAATGCGAATGCAGAGGGCGACTGGTTTTTTCACTGCCATATTTTGTATCACATGATGAGCGGCATGGGCAGGGTTTTTACTTACGAAAATCAGGCAGCCAATCCTTTAATTACTAATCCAGCTTTAGCAAAACGAAAATTATTTGCCGATGACCGGGCTTTTCATTTTATGGCTGAAAACGATTTTGCTACCAACGGCAATGATGGTATGTTCATGGTGCAAAATACCCGCTGGAGTATTGGTACTGAATGGCGTTTAGGCTACAATGACATGCACGGCTACGAAACCGAAACACACATTGGTCGTTACATAGGTAAGATGCAATGGTTAATGCCTTTTATCGGGTTCGACTGGCGTTACCGAAAAATGGAGACGGGTGAAGTGGAAAAAAATCTGTTCAATCAACGCAGCACCAAAGATCAGAGAACACAGGTAAGTGCCGGTGTTGAGTACACATTGCCTCTGTTAGTGAAGTTTCAGGGAGAAGTGTACCGGGACGGCAATGTTCGTTTTCAACTTATGCGGGAAGATATGCCGGTATCAAAAAGATTACGCATGAGTTTTATGGCCAATACTGACACCGAGTACATGGTTGGATTCAAATACATCACAACCCGTAACATGGCCATCTCTTCACATTACGATAGTGATATGGGATTGGGTGTAGGTTTTACGTTGATGTATTGAACCACATAAGTCTTATACATCCGAAAAAGTTCGAAAACAGTTGGCTGGTAAAAAACAGTTCTGAAGTTAATTCCCTGCAACTCCTTCTTTCAGCTTTTCAGCATTTTCTGCTATTTGCAGTTGGTCAATAAAGTCCTGAATTTCTCCGCTCATTACTTCGGGTAAGTTGTAAACCGTATACCCAATGCGGTGATCTGTAACGCGCCCTTGCGGATAGTTGTATGTGCGAATTTTAGCTGAGCGGTCGCCTGTAGCCACCATTGTTTTGCGCTTTTTCGAAATGCTTTCGTTGTGTTTTTGCAACTCCATTTCGTACAGCTTGGTGCGCAACATTTGCATGGCCCGCTCGCGGTTACCGTGCTGTGAGCGCTCCACCTGGCAGGTTACCACAATACCTGATGGCTTGTGTGTAAGCATCACCTTGGTTTCTACTTTGTTTACATTCTGTCCGCCTGCACCGCCTGATCGGGCGGTTTGCAATTCAATATCGGCAGGGTTTATTTCTACGTCCACCTCATCGGCTTCAGGCAGCACTACTACTGAGGCAGCAGAGGTATGCACACGACCCTGTGTTTCCGTATCGGGTACACGTTGCACACGGTGAACACCGCTTTCGTATTTGAGAATACCGTAAGCATCATCCGCCACCACGTTAAATACTACTTCTTTAAAACCACCGGCTGTTCCTTCAGTAAAATCTACCAATTCGGTTTTCCAGTTGCGCTTTTCACAATAGCGTAAATACATGCGGTAAAGGTCACCGGCAAAAAGACTGGCCTCATCACCACCCGTTCCTGCCCTTACTTCCACCACTGCATGTCGCACATCTTCGGGGTCTTTAGGAATAAGCATCACCCGAATTTCCTCTTCCATCGGGCCCACCTGTTGCTCCAGGTTAAAAATTTCTTCCTTGGCCATTTCACGCATCTCTTCATCTTTCTCCACGTTGAGCAATTCTTTGGCACTGGCCAGGTTGTCCATCAGGTTTTTGTATACCAGGTATTTCTCTACAATCTTCTCCAAATCACGGTATTCCTTGTTGAGTTGGGCAAAACGTTTCATGTCGCTCATCGCAGAGGAATCGCTGATCATGTTCTGTACATCAATGTAGCGCTTTTGTATGGCTTCTAATTTTTCAAGCATGTGTTCTGAATAAAAAGGGCGTAAAACAGCCCGCTAATAAGCGTACAAAGTTAACCCATTTTTCTTTAACAGGTATAACCGTTCTTTTTCAAGCCGTGCATCCAACAGGTCAGTGGTATCGGGCAGCTGAAGTACCGTTTGGATAGAGCTGCGAAGATTATAGCGTTGCAGGTGATTGTTGCGAAAATAGATAAGCTCATTGCCGATTACCTGAAAATGGTGTAACCCTTTTACGGGAATGGTTTTGATGTACTGCGCAAAAATATCGAATACCAGAATACCCGTCTCCGGGTTGTTCACGTAAACGCGGGAGGCATCGTCAAAAATAAAATCGGGGGCCAGTGTTTTCCCTTTTTCTACAAACAACCGCACATTGGGACTTTGTTCGGTTACTTGTTTAAGGTCTTTGTCAATTTTTTTCAGCAATAAATCACTGGCATCAAACACCCACAAGCCATTGTCAAACGAGCGTGCACATGCTGTGGCCTGTGTAATGCCCAAGTTACGCAACAAAAGCTCCCCTCTGAAAGCAAGCACATTGTCCAATATAATCACTTTGTTGAGCGGCTTGTAAAATACGTTAATCTGCATGGTGTTCGACACATCAACTGAAGTGATGCTGCCGTTGGCTTTAAAATTTTGCGTGGTAGAATAGCTGCCGTCAGGTTTGTATTTATTCAAATCGTGTCCGGTGGTCATTACATAAGCATTACCCAGATTATCGGTGGTGAGGTAATAGGCTTCACAAGGCACCTCCACAATTTTTTGAAAACCGGGTTGTTGAAACGCTACCAGCAATACGGCCAACATTAACCAGATGTAGCGCATGGAACTCATGCTTCAAACTTTTTGAGCAGCAGTGTCTCTCCGTCAAATTCAGCGTAGGAAAAATGACGAATCCAATCGCCCAGATTGATGTAGCGGCTATTGTCAGATAGTTTTATATCAAGTACGAGGTGGCGGTGACCGAATACAAAAAAATCAACGTGTTCTTTTTGCAACACCTCTTTGCAATAAATGGCCAGCCATTCATTTTCTTCACCCAGAAATTTTTTATCCGACTCCTCGTGTGAGTTCCGGCTTCTGGTTGACATATAATTGGCAATGCCTATGCCCCAATCGGGGTGCAGTTTGCTGAACAGCCACTGGCAAAAACGGCTGTGAAAGAAACGTTTGAAACGTTTGTAATGTTTATCACCCGGACCTAAGCCGTCACCGTGACCCAGGTAGAATTTTTTGTTGTTGATGGTGCGTGTAACCGGATGGCGGTAAATTTTTGCGCCCAGCTCTTGTTCAAAATAACCAAACATCCACATATCGTGGTTGCCTGTAAAAATGTGCAACGGAATACCTTGATCAGCTAGTTCGGCCAGTTTACCCTGCAGACGGATAAACCCTTTGGGTATAGCTGTTTTGTATTCAAACCAAAAATCGAACAAATCACCCATCAGGTAAATTTCCTGGGCATTGTGTTGTATGCTGTTCAGGAAACGAACGATGCGGTCTTCACGTTCACGACTTTCCTTATGTGTGGGAACACCCAAATGAAAATCAGAAAGGAAATATATTTTTTTACCGGGTGTAAGGTTCATGATTTGGCAGCAACGTCATCAATCAGAAATAAATAAACCTCACGCGGTCCCTGAGCACCTATTACAATAGTACGTTCAATATCTGAGGTGCGGCTGGGGCCTGTTTCAAAACACAACATGGAGGGCAGGTTACTGCCGTATTTATTGCGCAACAATTGAAAGGCGTCTTTTATATCCACCACCAGTTGGGAGGTGTATGCTTTTACAATGTGAATAGCCGGACCAACAGCAGCCATGCGTCCGTTTTTGCGCGAACTGATAAGTATGCTGCCTGTTCTGGAAAGCAGGGCCTCACAACTGGTTACTGAGGCGTGAGCATCCACAACGGTTTCCGGATTATCATTAAACTCCATGCCGATGTCTTCAAACTCTTTGCGCAACTGCAACTCCTGACAGTACACTTTTTTGATTTCCTTTTCGTCAATCAACAACAGTAGGTTGTCTAAGTAGTCGAACTCATTTTCGCAGTACACAAAGTGCCCTGCTGATTGGGTGTAGTGGTCGGCAAAAGAAAGTTTGAGGTCACGGTCATCTTTGGCAAAAACGCCCGATTCCAGATCGATACTCGCATATGGGTTTTTCGACTTATAAAGTAAAGCCTGCCTGATACGTTTGAGTATTTTTTCCTTCGGGGTGCTTTCTTCCATTCATCCGGTATTAAGTGGTGTGCGGAGGTTCTTCTTCAGGAGTTGGCGGAGGAGTTGTTTCAGGAGTCACCGTTTTTTCAGCAACAGGTAATTCAGCGACAGGTTCTGCCGTTTTATCATCATCACTGGTCATGTATTCCTGGTAAGTAGTTTTATGGTCAAACGGGCGCTTGCCCAATATACCTTCCAAATCACTCTGAAAAATAATCTCTTTTTTCAGCAACTGCTGTGTAAGTGCTTCCAATAAGTCACGTTTTTCCAGCAACAAATTTTTGGTGCGGTCGTAAGCAGATTGAATGAGGTTACGCACCTCCTGATCTATCATTTGTGCAGTGTTGTCAGAATACGGTTTGGTTAAACCGTATTCTCCCTGCGGATCATTGAAGGAAACATTACCCACCTTGGCATTCATACCGTAAATGCTTACCATGGCATAGGCCATTTTGGTAATACGCTCCAGGTCGTTTTGTGCGCCTGTAGAAATGCGTCCGAAGATGATGTCTTCTGCCACACGTCCGCCCAGGGTCATACAAATACCATCCATCAGTTGCTCCACCGTATACAGGTATTGTTCTTTGGGCAAATACTGGGCATAACCTAAAGCCGCAATACCGCGGGGAACAATAGATACTTTTACCAACGGATCGGCATGTTCGAGGAACCAACCGGCAATGGCGTGACCTGCCTCGTGGTAGGCAACAATCTTTTTCTCTTCAGGTGAAATGAGTTTATTCTTTTTCTCCAGTCCGCCAATTACACGGTCAATGGCATCCTGAAAATCCTGCATGTCTACATGCTGTTTGTTTTTACGGGCTGCAATCAAGGCTGCTTCGTTACATACGTTAGCAATTTCAGCACCGGCAAATCCGGGAGTTTGGGCCGAAAGTTTTTTCGCATCTACATCAGCATCCAGTTTCAACGGTTTAAGGTGAACACGGAATATGGCCTCGCGACCAACTAAATCGGGTTTATCTACAGAAATCTGACGATCAAAACGACCCGGACGCAATAACGCAGAGTCTAAAATATCGGGGCGGTTAGTAGCTGCCAGAATAATAACTCCTGAATCGGTTCCAAAACCATCCATCTCTGTGAGCAGTTGGTTCAGTGTATTTTCACGTTCATCGTTTCCGCCTTGCACCATATTGCGGCCACGGGCACGACCCACCGCATCAATTTCATCAATAAAAATAATGCAGGGTGATTTTTCTTTGGCCTGTTTAAACAAATCTCTTACACGAGAAGCACCAACTCCCACAAACATCTCCACGAAATCAGAACCCGAGAGCGAGAAGAAAGGAACACCGGCTTCACCGGCTACTGCTTTGGCCAAAAGTGTTTTACCTGTTCCGGGAGGGCCTACCAATAACGCTCCTTTAGGAATTTTTCCGCCCAGGTTGGTGTACTTTTTCGGATTTTTGAGAAAGTCAACAATCTCCATCACCTCTTGTTTGGCCTCATCTAAACCGGCTACATCCTTAAACGTAATGTTGACTAACGTATCTTTATCATACAACTGAGCACGTGAACGACCGATATTGAATATCTGGCCTCCACCGCCTCCGCCTCCACCCATTTTGCGCATTACCAGCATCCAGAAGCCAATAATGAGTAAGAAAGGGAATATCCAGGAAAGCACTTCTCCCCACACATTTCTGCGGGTAACGTATTCCGGCTCTATGCGCTCCTGTTCGGGAAGGCTTTTTTGTGTCTCTTTAAGTTTTTCTTCAAAAGTGGCTACATCACCTATTTCAAAATAATAGTGCGGTGTGCCTTCAGAAGTAAAAGCTATGCGGTCTTTGAATTCTTTTTTGTAATTCTCTTTTTCGAGCGCTGTTTTGCGAATGTACACTTCAGCAATTTCTTCATTCACCACAATAATCTTCTCTACATCATGTGTGGCCAGCATGTCTGATTTTACTTTCTGCCAGGTTGTCTTAACTGCGGCATCCTGCGGATAGAACGTAATGATGAGAAAAGCTATCAGAATGATGGCATAAATCCAGTAGAAATTAAACTTGGGCACTTGCGGCTGCTTGCCTTTAAGGCCTTTCTTTTTGTTCGCTGAGTTATCGTTTTCGTTCATGTGATTTTAAATGGAAGATGTTTGCTGCAAAGGGTGTGCCTCTAATTTAAAAAATGTGTGTTTAGCCTTTACGTTAATCAGGGTAAACGGTTTGTTCAGCATCGCCCCACAACTCTTCGAGGCCATAAAACTCCCGTTTGTCCTTTAAAAAAATATGTGCCACCACATTGCTGTAATCCAGCAACACCCACTCCCGGTTTTCATGACCTTCGCGGTGCCACGGCCATTCTTTAGCGGCTTTATGTACTTCGTCCTCAGCCGAATCAGCAATGGCTTCTACCTGTTTGTCATTCTCGGCATGACAAATAATGAAAAAATCGGTAGGTGAACTTTTGGTATTGCGCATGTCGAGCTTAACGATGTGACTGGCTTTTTTTTCCTGCATTCCCTTCACCAGTGCATTACAAAGTAACTCGGCATTTTCTTCTTTTTTACGTTTTGACATCTAACTGAAATATATTTGAAACAAATAAAGTGAAACTTTTGCAAATGTACTCGAAAAACAGGCTAATCGCAGGTACTCAATTAATCGAATTGGAAACGGTTGATTCTACCAATGCCGAACTGGCCCGCAGAGTAGCCCGCGAACAGGTGCCTGAAGGTACGGTAATACACACGCAAAGGCAGTCGCATGGCCGCGGACAGGCCGGCAACCTGTGGCAGAGTGAAGCCAACAACAACCTTACTTTTTCGCTGATTATTTACCCCGGAAATATTCTGATTCGCGAACAGTTTTTTTTGAGTATGGCGGTTTCAGTAGCCATTTACCGCGTGGTGCGCAGGTATGTGAGTAATTGTTTTGTGAAATGGCCCAACGATATTTACATCGGCCACAACAAATTGGGCGGCATTCTGATTGAAAATGCGCTGCAGGGCGAAAAAATAAAACACAGCATCATTGGCATAGGATTGAACATAAATCAAAAAACGTTTAGCCGGGAACTGCCCAACCCCACCTCGCTGGCTCTCGCAACCGGTAAAGACACAAATACCGCAGACCTTTTGCAGGAGGTACTCAATGAGTTAGATGCCTGTTTGCTGCAACTGAGGGCACATAACTTTAAAGCACTGAAAGACGAGTACCTTGCCGCACTTTACCGCTGGAAACAACCCTACCTTTTTGAGATTAACGGAGAACGGGAGGAAGGAATAATTCAGGGGGTTAGTGACACGGGCGAGCTTCAGGTTTTAATAAACGGAGAAGTAAGGCAGTTTCAATTCAAACAAATCAAGTACCTGTACGAATGGTGGACGTAATAATTGACATAGGAAATACCCGCATTAAAGCAGCACTGTTTGAAAACGGGGTAATTCGTGAATCACATTTTTTTGAACACGACACCCCTGATTTCGAGTTGTTTTGTAAAAATCACCGCTCCTCCAACGGTATCGTCAGCAGTGTGTCTGCTCAAAGTACCTTAGCTCCGGCATTGGCTCACTTAACCCACTTTCATCGCTTCAGCTACCAAAGTAAACTGCCTTTTACCAACAAATATGAAACCCCTGAAACGCTGGGGCCCGACAGATTAGCGGTAGTAGCGGGGGCAAAGTCTCTTTTTCCTGATGTGCCGCTGTTGTGCATTGATGTCGGTTCCTGCATTACCTACGATATACTCAATGCCGATAATGAATATCTGGGCGGGGCCATTTCTCCCGGGCTGATGATGCGCTACCAAGCACTTCATACCTTTACGGGTAAACTGCCTTTGGTGGAGCACGCTGATTTTAATGCGCTCACCGGGCGAAACACACAACAAAGTATACTGGCCGGAGTACAATGCGGCATTTTGGGTGAAGTAGAGCAAATAGTGGAACAATATGAAAAGCAATACCCGCGTTTACAGGTAACTTTAAGCGGAGGCGACACGGCTTTCTTTGAGAAGCGGTTAAAATGTAACATATTTGCACACCCTGAATTAGTTATAAAAGGATTGTACCATATACTGAAATTAAATGAGGCATAAAGCCAGTCGACTTGTACGTTTGTTGTTAGTTATCTTAGGCACAAGCGTTTCCATATTTTCATCCGCACAAAACAACACCAAATCGCCTTACTCCCGTTTCGGGCTGGGTGATGTTGCTTTCAGCGGACTGGCACAAAACAGTGCTATGGGGCAAACAGGAACGGGCATTCGCAGAAGCAACATGCTCAATACACTCAATCCCGCTTCCTACGGAAATCTCTCCTTTACCATATTTGAAACCGGAGCGTTGCTTGACCAGGGCAATATTGCTGATAAATCTCAATCACAGTTTTTCAGAAACGCGGCTTATGCCTACCTGAATTTAGCTTTCCCTGTTTCACCTAAATTGGGCTGGGGTGCAAGTTTTGGTTTGCAACCGGTGAGCCATGTGGGGTATAACATTAACAGTTACGACTGGCAGGGTGATTCCTTGGCAACCTTGTTTGTGTACAACGGTCGTGGTGGTTTGTCGAAGTTTTACATGGGCCACGGGTTTCGCCTGTGGAGCAAAAGCCGGACCGATAACGCCAAAAACAAAGAATTGCTGCACGAACTGAACTTCGGGTTTAATGTGAACTACGTATACGGGCAACTGCGCATAGGTAAAGCAGCCTATTTTTATGATACCACCTCTTCTACCAACAACTACAAAGAAGAGCGTACCCGCTACATAGGTGATGTAAACTACGATTTGGGACTGCAGTACACCACCCGTTTGCGTAACAAAGAATACCTCACTATTGGCGCAACCTTCGCACCTTCGGCTTCTTTAAGCGGAGAGCAAATAATGTTTGCCCGAAGCCTTTATCCGGGTTCACTGGACAATACCAAAGACACCATTGTGTACGAGGAAGACGGAGAGGCCGGCAAACTGATTATGCCTGCGGCCTGGTCGGCCGGTTTATCCTGGCAAAAAGAAGACAAGTGGATGCTGGCTTTAGATGTAAAAGGCCAGAATTGGAAACAGTACGAACTTTTTGGCGCAAGCGATTCCATGCAAAACAGCTTTAGCGTAAACCTGGGTGGTATGTGGATTCCTGATGCCTCAGCTATCAAAAAACGTTGGAAAAAAGCGGAATACAGAGCTGGTTTACGGTATGCCAATACTAACTTGCTGGTGCGCGGTGAGCCCATTAAAGAAATGGGAGTAAGCCTGGGGGTTGGAATGCCCGTTTTCCGTCAGCGTTCAAAAATTAATTTTACTGTTGAATATTATAAGCGGGGTACCACCAACAACAACCTCTTGCAGGAAGACCACATTCGCTTTATTCTGGGTTTAAGCCTGGGTGAAAAATGGTTCAACCGCATTAAAATTGATTGATTTTCGTACCTTTCGTAAAATTATGGGTAGGTTTTATCCTTCTTTTTTGTTGGCACTTTTGGTAGGCACTTTAGTACACGCAGGGTGTAAAAACGATATTGAAAAAGTGAAGCTGCTCGCTGAACCCACTAAGTTTCCTGTAGAAAAAGGTGTTAACGTAGAAATGCTTTATACCGACTCCGGCATTATTAAAGCAAAAATGTTCGCACCACTCATTGAGCGTTACCAGGATGAAAAACCGTATACTGAAATGACTAAAGGGATTACCTGCTACTTTTACAACAAAGATCAGGTGGTGGAAAATTTTCTCAAAGCCAAATATGCCATCAGGTATGAGCATGAAAAAAAGATGATTGCTCGTGACAGTGTGGTGTTGGTGAACACCAAAGGTGAACGATTAAACACCGAAGAAATAATTTGGGACGAACAGCGAAAGAAAATTCATTCAGATAAGTACGTAACCATACATACAGCAGATGAAATATTATACGGGTACGGCTTTGAATCAAACGAAGATTTTTCGAAGTACAAAATATTCAAGTTGAGCGGAACAATCAGAATGGAGGACGGCAATGGGGCAGTGGGTAAATAAAATGTGGCTCATGCTGGCAATTGCTGCTTTACTCACCGGTATTGTGGTTACACTTACTGATGGATTTATTTACGGAAAGGCATATACCTTTTTTGTGCTGAGTGCCGTGTGTGTGTTGCTTTGGAAATACAAAAAAAACTTAATCAGCTAACATGGACCACTCCTTATATATCATTCTTGTGGCCATGCTCTTATCGGCATTTTTCTCCGGGATTGAGATTGCATTTATTACGGCCAGCAAGTTGCGCATTGAACTTAAAAGTAAGCAGGGAAGTTACACCGCTAAAATACTCTCCCAGTTTGTAAAAGAACCTTCCAAGTTTATCAGCACTACGCTTATAGGCAATAACATTGCACTGGTAATTTACAGTTTGTACATGGACGGTGCCGTATCGCCCGTTATGCGCGAATATTTGCCGTATGAACAGGACAATGAATTTTTGGTGCTCTTTTGCACCACAATAGTTTCAACGGCTATCGTGCTCCTGTTTGCTGAGTTTATTCCTAAAGCGCTGTTCCGCATCAATCCTGATGTGGTGTTGTTTATGCTTACCCTGCCCTTCATGATTTTTTATTATCTGTTGTGGCCCATTGTGCATTTTATCGTTTACCTCTCCAAGTTTATTTTCGTTAAAATATTCCGGCTGGAGTTTTCAGAAAGCACACCCGTTTTCAGTAAAATAGATTTGGACAACTACATCAATGAAAGTGCAAAACTTGATTTGGATGAAGACGCTGACATTGATACAGAAATGTTTAAAAATGCGCTCGATTTTGCCAACGTAAAAGTTCGCGAGTGCATGGTTCCACGTACTGAATTGGTGGCCATTGAGGTAACCGATACCATTGAAAATTTGTATGCGAAATTTCTGGAGTCAGGTCACTCCAAAATTCTTATTTACCATGATTCTATCGACAACATTATCGGATATGTGCACCAGGTAGAGGTATTTAAAAAGCCCAAAAACATTAGGTCCATCATGATTTCGCCCATCATAGCAACTGAAACCATGCAGGCAAATGAATTGCTCAAATTATTCTCCAACAACAAAAAAAGTCTGGCACTGGTAGTAGATGAGTTTGGCGGAACAGCCGGCATTGTGACCAACGAAGACATTATGGAAGAGATTTTTGGTGAGATAGAAGACGAGTACGATGTGGAGCAACTTACCGAGCAAAAAATAAGCGATACTGAATTTGTTTTTTCTGCCCGTTTAGAAATTGATTACATCAACCGCGAATACGATTTGAATATCCCCGAAGGCGAATACAGTACCCTGGGCGGATTTATTATTGAACACCACGAAAGCCTGCCGCTCAAAGACGAAAAAATTCAGATTGGTAAATACGAGTTCACCATCATCTCCGTATACCATACCCGCATTAACGAAGTGCGCATGAAACGCACGCACTAGTTTTAGTGTGAACACTCTTTTGCATCCACCAGCCCTGAAAGGGCGCACTAATTAATGCGAGGGGTGATAGCCCCTCGGCCCGCAACGCAAGACTGCACACACAAATCATAGAAAATGTTTCGTGATGACACGAAACATGGCACAGTCAACACGAACAAAAATGAGAGACAGATAATTTGTGCAGGAACCTCTTTCCTTTTTGTATTTTTGAGCCGTAAAAATTAATTCCATGAGTTACGAAACCTTATTATTTGACGTTACTAACCGCGTTTGCACCATTACCCTGAATCGCCCCGATTCATTCAATGCCTTCAACGACCAGCAGAGTTATGATTTGCAGGATGCTTTAAAGAAAGCAGAGCGCGATAAAGATGTGCGGGTGGTAGTACTCACCGGAGCCGGCAAAGCCTTTTGCTCGGGTCAGGATTTGAAAGCCATTGCCGGTGCTGAAAAACGTTCCCTGGCCGATTCGTTACTGAAAAGATACAACCCCATCATCCGCGCCATGCGCAACATGCCCAAGCCCATCATTTGCCGTTTAAACGGAGTAGCTGCCGGGGCCGGCTGTTCATTGGCACTGGCCTCTGATTTTATTGTGGCTGCTGAAAATGCTTCACTCATTGAAGTATTCATTAACGTAGGGCTGGTGCTTGATTCGGGTTCTTCCTATTTCCTGCCGCGTTTGGTGGGTTCGGCTCGTGCATTTGAAATGTCTACCATGGGCAACAAGGTAAGCGCGCAGCAAGCCCTGGAATGGGGTATGTTGAACCGTGTGGTAAAAGCTGAAGACCTGGACGCAGAAGTAGCGAAAGTAACCGAGTACTACGCCAATGCTCCCACCAAAGCCATTGCATTGATGAAAAAAATGCTCAACAAATCTTTCCAAAGCGATTTGGATACCATGCTTGAATACGAAATGTACTGCCAGGGTATTGCAGGCAACACAACCGACTACAAAGAAGGAGTAGCCTCATTCAATGAAAAACGTAAACCTGCTTTTAAAGGAGAATAGTTTTTTCAGCCGACAGAAAAAACTACTGCGGTGTGGAGCATTGCTTACCACCGTTGTGTTCTGTTTTGCTTTTGTTACTGCTGATATTTTTTCGTTTACACTTAAAGATTCTTTTAACAAGGATTTCGCTTTTTCGCAACTCAAAAAGAACAAGGCATCTGTTTTGGTTTTTCTTTCGCCTGAGTGCCCGCTGTGCCAGAGTTATTCCCTTACCCTGAATGAATTGCAGCAAAAGTTTGCCAACAACAACATTCATTTTTATGGCCTGGTGCCCGATAAATCTTTTTCTGATACAGACGTAAATGCTTTTGCTAAACAGTATAAAATTACCATGCCCCTGTTGCGCGACAGTGAACAAAAAGTAACCCGATACACCGGAGCCAGCATTACCCCTGAGGTAGTGGTGGTGAATGAAAAAGGAGCAACCGTTTATCGGGGACGCATTGATAACTGGGCCTATGAACTGGGCAAAAAAAGGCGGGTAATCACCCAGCGTGAATTACTCGATGTGCTCACCGCCATCAGCAACGGAAAAGCTATCAAAGTGAAAAAGACCAAGGCTATCGGGTGTTTTATTGAGTAGTGTATTCACCCAAGCTGTGGTTGAAGGTTTTCACAAAGAGTACAGAACACTATATTTGCCCATGCGCTTTTCTTTTGCATTCACCCTTCTTGCATCACTCTTTCTTTTTGCCTGCGGTAAGAAAAAACCGTTGCCCGAAGAGGTAAACTTTGCCGAGCACATTGCGCCCATTGTGTATGAAAACTGCACACCTTGTCACCGCAGTGGTGAGGCCGGACCGTTTCCTTTAATGACATTTGAAGACGTATCGAAACGGGCTAAACTAATTCGGCAGGTTACCACCACGCGCTTTATGCCGCCCTGGCCGGCCGACCCGGAGTACGTTCATTTTGTGGGCGAAAAAGTATTGAGCAATGAAGAGATTGAACTTTTGGCGCAGTGGGCGGAGAACGGAGCAAAACCGGGTGACTTGCCAAAGGTCCCTCCACCACCTGTTTATCCTTCAGGATCCTCTTTCGGAAAACCGGATATGGTGATTAAAATGCCAAAAACATTTCAGATTGAAGGAAACAATACTGACCATTTCAGGGTAATGAAACTGCCGTTTGAGCTGCCCTTTGATACGTTTGTGCGAATGTTTGAATTTGTGCCCGGTAACAAACGTTTGCTGCATCACATGAACGGTCACCTCATCACTTACACGGACAACGGAAAACAAAACATACATGCCGGTGAAATGGCTGTGAACACAGAAGCGTACGATAGTCGTGTTATTCACCGCATGTTGGATTTACTGAATGATGACGGCACCTATCCGCTTATGAGTCCTTCGGTAAGCAATTATTTACCCGGTGTAGAGCCCGCTCAATATCCTGATGGTATTGGCGGTTGGCGCATCAGCAAAAAAGGTGCGCTGTACCTCAACGATGTGCATTACGGCCCCTCGGCTATTCACGACTCCGACCAATCGTACTTCAATGTATTCTTTGCACCAGGCCCGCCTCAAAGACCGCTACAGGAATTTCAGATGGGTACGCTGGGGGTATCTCCTATTGAACCGCCACTGGTTATTCCGCCTGATGTGATAAAAACGTATGTGACCCGCTATACCGTTCCGCAGGACATTTCTGTGCTTACCGTTAACCCGCACATGCATTTGTTGGGCAAATCATTTCTGGCATACGCCTTAACCCCGCAAGGCGATACCATCCGGCTGGTGCGGTTAAAAAAATGGGATTTCCGCTGGCAGTATTTTTACACTTTTCCCAAAATGCTTAAGATACCGGCAGGCAGCACACTGGTGGCAGAAGGAGTATTTGATAACACAAAAGATAACCCGAACAACCCGTTCAGCCCGCCCCGCATAGTGCGCGACCGCGAAGGCAGTATGCGCACCACCGATGAAATGTTTCAGTTGATTGTGACGTATTTACCCTATCAGCCGGGTGATGAAAATATTAAGCTATCAAAATAAGTATTTGGTTCTAACCAAGGAATATCAGGGTCTGCGAAACTAAAAATTATGTTTGCTCCGTTATCACTCAAAATTATTTCTAAATCGGGGTACATTTTTAAACCGTACAGTACCTTGTGCTAATACAACCTATAATGAGATTTGTTATACTAACTTTATTCTTTAGTACTTTCTTTTATACTGAAAACGCCTACTCACAGAGAAAAATAGCATCCTCTGTCTTTATCGCACCTGTTGTAAATTTTACAAATCAATTTGGGAATGTTGAAGAAGATTTTGCTCATTACAGAAGCGATCTTTATGATTACAATACAATGGCTGTAGGGTGGAAATTCGGGTATGCCTGTAAAATTAAGTTGAGCGATAAGTTTTTATTAAATCTATCGTTAGCAGCGCAAAAAGAAAGCTATACTTTAAAAGAGTATTTTAACACCGACAATGGCAATACCAGTGGCAAATTCGTTGAGAAAACTACTTTTATAATTGTACTTCCTGAGGCGGGTATCAGTTATTGTCTCCGCAAACTTGATAGCATCGGGTTGTATGTTGGGTACGGTTATAAACACATTCTCGGTATAAATCAATCTTCTTCGGTGTATTTTAGAAGTCAGAATCCCGGGTCACTATTATTAAATTATGGAAGCTCCTCTCCTTTATCCGGTGGTTATAACTGCTTAGTACTTGGACTATCGAAAGATGTGTCCAATCATTTATTCAATGTTGGGTTGTATTATCAGGTGGCTAAAGGTTACACCCCAAAAATCAACTATAACCACCGCATAAACACATATTCATCAGACGGCTGGAGTTCTCCTAAGTTAAACAGCCTTTTGCTTCAGGTAAACTACAACTTCAGAGCGAATAAAAAACGTAATTAAAGCGGAAACATTTTTGAAAGGGTTGATACAGCAAATAGTAAACGGTAGTTGATTATATTTGCGCCCTTATGCCACTCGACCAGGAAGACGAACTACTACACGACCAGGATGCCAAAGAAATGAGTTTCTTTGACCATGTGGACGACCTGCGCAAGCACTTGTTCCGGGCGGTGGTAGCTATTCTGGTGGGTACCATTGCCGCATTTGTTCAAAAGAGTTTCATTTTTGATACCCTCATCTTCGGCCCAAAACGTACTGATTTCTGGACCTACCGCATGCTGTGTGAGTTGTCGCACAAAATTTACCACGATGACACCATGTGCCTGTCGGATATCGGATTTGTGGTGAGCAACATCACCATGTCGGGGCAATTTACCCAGCACATGTTTGTGGCGTTTATAGCCGGTGTAATTTTAGCCTTTCCGTTTATTCTGCTCGAGGTGTGGAAGTTCATTCGCCCGGCTTTGAAAAAATCTGAGCGCAACAAGGTGAGGGGAATTGTTTTTTATTCTTCCATCCTCTTCTTCATTGGTATTTTATTCGGGTACTATTTCTTAACTCCCGTATCATTAAGTTTTTTGGGTAGCTACCGGGTAAGTGAAGAGGTAATCAACGAGATTAACCTGGAGTCGTACATTGACTTTGTGGCCACCCTCACACTGGCAACGGGTATTGTTTTCGAATTGCCCATAGTGGTTTTCTTTTTAGCTAAACTGGGGGTAATGAGTGCTGCCTTTATGAAAAAATACCGCAGGCACGCTTTCCTCATCATATTAATAATAGCCGCTATTGTTACACCACCGGATGTAACCAGTCAGATTTTGATGACCATACCGCTGTATGGTTTGTATGAATTCAGTATTGTTATTGCCAACCGCGTAGAAAAGAGCAAGAGAGCAGTTTAGGTTGTTTTAGAGTTAGCAAGCTTTCAAAAAACAGAGACGACTATGGAATCAAAAATCGTTGGACAATTAAAAGCAAACGAAATAGACGGAGAGTATTTTGAGAGCGAACCATTTGAAATTCCATACTTTGACAACAAAAAATTAGCGATTGGATTTGTAGAGGCAAGGCATCAAACGTATTTAGAATCCGCTGACAAAGTTTTAGAAAATTTTCTAAAGTTGAACTCTAAGGACAGAATAAATGACTCAGGACTGGTTTATAAATATTATAACGAGACTTTGAAGTCTGGCTACACAAAAGCCCTAAACATCAAGACATCATCGGAGATTTGGAACCACCTTATCGCCAATGAGATAATAATTCAATGGGACGAAAATGGGGACCTCTATTTATGTGTATCGTGCGGGTGTGACTGGGAGATAGAACACGGACTCCAACTCGTTTTCAAAAACGGACATACTTTAGTTAGAGCAAGTGGACATGATGGACATTTTACAGACTAAAGCCCGCTGCGAACAAAAGCTATAACCAATGGCGGGTGATGAGTAAATATAATGCTATTACGTTTGGTCATTGTGGACAGAGACGTTTTCAAAAGCAGCCACTTGATTATAGCCAAACCTTAGTAGCACAATCCCCCGCTTACTTATGCAAATACATTTCTCGCTTGGTGAGTTGCCCGCCAATAATTTGCACGGCACCGGTATCAGCATACCATTCGTTAAAGATGTACCTGCCGGTACGCAGGTAATAAAACCCTTCAATGGTTTCACCAAACTCAGCAATACCTGAACCTGCTGTGTAATCTACCTCTAAATAAAAGTTGTTGTATAAATCATCCAGGTTGCGGTACAGGTAAACCGGTGTGTTGCTTACCACGTTAATGCTGTTATCAAAAACTTTTACTTCCAGCTTTCCCAAATATTCAGCAGAGGTGTCTACCGGGGTTGTACCATCTTCATCGCAGGCAGAAAAAGAAAACAAGGCAAGAGCCAAAACTAGGAGTAGAGACTTTTTCATGTGGTATGTATTATGTTATAAATGGTCACTAAACAAATAACGCTCCGAAAATTCGGAGCGTTATTTTAAGTCACTTTTATTTTTTGATTCCGAAGGCTTTTTTCACCTTCTCTACATAATCTAATTTCTCCCAGGTAAAGAGTTCCACTTTTTTGGTGAACTTCTTACCATCAGGTCCGGTAAAGGTTTTGGTTACTACCTCATTTTTGCGACCCATGTGTCCGTATGCAGCAGTTTCGCTGTAAATAGGGTTACGCAGTTTAAGGCGGCTTTCAATACCGTAAGGGGTCATGTCAAATACCTTCTCCACTGCTTTGGCAATCTGACCATCGGTCATTTTAACTTTTGCTGTGCCGTAGGTATTCACGTAAATGCCCATAGGGTCTTTTACACCAATGGCGTAAGAAACTTGAACCAATACTTCAGTACACACACCGGCAGCTACCAGATTTTTGGCAATGTGACGGGTAGCATATGCTGCTGAACGGTCAACTTTGGAAGGATCTTTTCCGGAGAAGGCACCACCACCGTGTGCACCTTTACCACCATACGTATCTACAATAATCTTACGGCCGGTTAAGCCGGTATCACCATGCGGACCACCGATTACGAATTTACCGGTTGGGTTAATGTGGTACTTGATATCGTTGTTAAACAACTTGGCGTACTTCTTATATTTCGCTTTAACGCGGGGGATAAGAATTTTTACAATGTCTTCTTTGATTTTAGCCAGCATTTTAGCTTCGCTGTCAAAATCATCGTGTTGGGTTGATACCACGATAGAGTCAATGCGCACCGGCTCATTCTTATCATTGTATTCCAGTGTTACCTGTGATTTAGCATCGGGGCGAAGGTACTTGATGGCTTTGTTCTCTCTGCGCAATGCAGCCAGTTCAATCAATACCTTGTGCGCTAAGTCAAGTGCCAATGGCATATAGTCTTCGGTTTCAGCGGTAGCATAACCAAACATCATTCCCTGGTCGCCTGCACCTTGGTCTTGTTTCTTTTTACGGTCAACACCTTGGTTGATATCAGCGCTTTGTTCGTGGATGGCTGAAAGCACACCGCAAGAATTGGCTTCAAACATGTATTCACTTTTGGTGTAACCAATTTTCTTGATTACATCACGTGCAATGGTTTGAACGTCTAAGTAAGCTTTTGATTTCACTTCACCGGCCAAAACCACCTGTCCTGTAGTTACCAGTGTTTCACAGGCAACTTTCGAATCTGGGTCAAAAGCCAAAAAATGGTCAATAAGTGCATCCGATATCTGATCGGCTACTTTGTCTGGGTGTCCTTCACTTACGGACTCGGATGTAAATAAATACGGCATATGGTAGTAAAAACTATTTAATTGTTAATCATTTTTTAAAGCGCAGCAAAAATACGCTTTTCAGGCAAAAAACAAGAGGCGTTTTCAGCGGGCCAATGTAACGGGATTAACCGTTGTTTTGTCCTTTGTCCGTGCGCTTTTGCGGTTCTTACGACTGTACGAAGCCGACACGTAAAACACATTGGCCTTCGAAAGTGTATAGGGTTTTACCCCGCTATGGCTGTAGCCGGTATTGAAGAAATTATTCAAATAGTATTTAAAACACAGGTTGAACCCCTTCTTGTTCTGAAACCCTGCGAAAACCGAGGGCATAAACAACGGGGTACGTTCACTGAACCACTCATTGAACTTCTTCTCTTTGCTGCCGTCAACAAAGTGTTTTTCTTTGTAGTTTAGCGCCAGTTCAGCCTCTCCACCGGCATAAAAGAAAATCATCTTACTCATGTTGCCCACCTTAAAAGCCAGCGGAACGCCCATGGTATATACCCTTCGTTTAACGGTAAGGCTATCGCTTTCACGGGCAATAAAGCCTACGTTGCGCACCGCAAAACCTGTAAACACTCCGAAGGATTTGCCAAAATCAAAGTGCCTGCGTTGGTTAACGTGAAAAAATGCTGAGAATCGCAAACGATTGTCAACCCGCTTACCGGCAACATTATACTCGGAAAACGAATGAATCAACTCCCAGCCTTCAGACCTGTATTTGCTCACCTGCGCCTTTAACGGCAAAGCAGCAAGCAGGCTGATGATGAATAGTGCACAGTTTTTTTTCATGGTGTTATCAGAGATTAATACCGGCTTTCTTAATCAGGTCTTTTTGTTCTGCTGAATAATCGGCTTTGTTGTAATGTTGTTTTAGTGTACCCATAGCACCCGATTGCTGCATAAAGTACTGTAGGGTTTCCACGGCAGGGCCTTTTAATCTTCCGTTTGGACTCATGGCGGCATTTAGTAAATTATTTGCCACCTGCTCATTAAACAGGTTAAGTGATTTAAGTGCAGTAAAGCAGGCATTACGTGTTCTGAACTCAAACTGACGGCTACTGTAGCCTATGAGTTCCTCTTTGTAGTTGTCCTTGCCGCTGCGAATGGCCAACTCCAGCCACTTGATGCGCAGGTCGTGGTTGTGCCCGTAAAGGTTGTCGGTGGTTTGTAACCACGCATTTATTTCAGCGGGTTGTTGTTCGCCTAGTTTGGTTAAGGCTGTTCTGATAATGTTGTAAGAAGAATCGGTCAGCGACTTCTTAAAATACTCTACCCACTCACCTTGTGCATCCACTGCATTAACTGCCGCCTGACGCACATTCACGTCTTTATCCGAAAATGCTTTGCGCAGTATTTCCAAGCTCCTTCCATCCTTGTCTTTCGCCAGTTGGCTGATAACTTCATTACGTGTGGCATGGAAAGTTTCTTTGTTAAATACCTCTACCAATGTTTGACGCTTCTCCTCGATGCTTACCTCGCGCAAACCCAACAAGGCATCGTAGCGGTCAATCATGTGTGCGGCTTTTAGGGCTTGTGCCTTTAATTCCTCTGTTGATTTTTTAAAGGTGAGCTGTCTCAAAATTTCATTCCCGGGATCGAACAATACAAAAGCAATTTCTTTGTTGTTCTTGTTGGGAACTTGAACGGTGGTAGCGTTACCCTGCACCCACTCTTTAACACTTTCCTTTGAACCGTCAGTATAGTTCACTTCAAAAACCACCGGCATTTTAAAGTAGCCCACCACTTCATCTACCTGTTGAATTTGTTTTACCTGAATTTGTGTGTAACGGCTGCTGCCTTTTATATCCTGATAATTTACCTCATAGTGTGGCTCTGCACCACGGTATATCCACTGGTCAAAAAACCAATCGAGGGTAATGCCCAGCTTATCGTGAAAGGCCATCATCAGGTCGTTGGTTTGTACATTGCCGTATGCGTGGTTTTTGAGGTAATGGTTTAATCCCCTTTTGTATTGTTCTTCGCCCAGCACATAGTTGAGCATGCCAATTACAAATGAACCTTTAGGATACACACGTGCAGTACCGCCATTGGAATGACCAACGGCCAAACGGTCTTTTTTGGATGCATCTAAAGCGGAATTTTGTTCTCCGCGCTTTTGCCATTCATAGTGTTCATCACCATACAACTGGCGGAAAAACTTTTTGGGATAATAGGTAGCATAACTCTCCTGCAACCAAGTATCGTTGTAGGTACGGGCGGTGATAAAATCTCCGAACCACTGGTGTACAAACTCATGGCAGTTAACACCAATGTAGTTTTTATCAATGAACTGGCGTTGGTCAACGGCCATAAAGTCTCCGAAAATGGTAGCCGTGGTGTTTTCCATGGCACCGTATAAAAACTCCTGCACCATAATTTGCGAGTAACTTTCCCAAGGGTATTTCATGCCGGTTTCGTTCTCCATAAAATCTACCATACGCTCGGTGTAAACGGAGGTGAGTTCTACTTTTTCTTTGAACTCAGGGTAGTACCAAAAATGCACCGGTGTTTTGCTGGCCGTGCTTTTAGTTGATTTCACCGCATATTTACCAATGCCCAACATGAGCAGGTAACTCGCATGCGGGCGGGTCATGCTGTAGTGCCAGGTTTTTGTGCCGTCTTTGTTGTCTTTAATGCCTAAAGCCGTTCCGTTGCTTAATACCTGATACTCCTTATCAAACTTAACCAACACCTCGGTAAGCATTTTGTCGTTGGGTGTATCGTAGCTGGGTATCCAGTGGCGGTTATCAATACCCTGCCCCTGTGTCCATATCTGGTTGCGGGTGCGGTTAAAGGCGTCTCCCTTGTTGCTGTTATCGTTGTGCCAGCCGATGAAATAAATGCCTTTGCGCGGGTTACACTCGTACACAAAGGTGATAAAATGTTTCTCATCCCAGTTCAGTGTTTTGGCCGGATATACCCACACACCCTCCGCATTGGTTTTGTAACGAAGGGTTTGAGCATCTATAGATGCCTCTTGGATACGAATGCCGGGACCATCAAAAAATATAGAATCCACTTGCTTTTGAATAACGGTAAAGCTGTGGGTTACTTTGCCCTTTACCAAACCCTTGGCGGGTTCAAACTCTACCTCCAGTTTTTGACGCTCGATGTCAATGTTGTGCTCCCGCGGACTGGCATTGGGGTCGCGTACATAACAGTTGTGGGTGGTAAGCGTTTGTGCCTGCAGTTGAACAACTGCCAGCATGGCGAAAAGGGAAACAAAAAACTTCATGTGTTAAAATATAATTTTAGAAGGGCAAAATACGGTAAATGTGCGAAACAGCGAAATGCGTTTTGCCCAGGCCTTGTTACTGGCTGCTGTTAGGTTCTAATTGAATTGTGCTTGCAGGATAAATATCCTGCGAGAGGTGTATTGCTTTGTGGAGTGTTTCTTGGAAGAAGGGAGGATGAATATCCTCCCTGACTGTTTGGAACCTCTTAATTATTTTGCTTCATTATAATCTTCCTGCGTAATAGTATAATAATTCATGAAGTTGTGTTTACTTAACTCTTGCGAGATATAGCGAAAGCTGTTGAATAAGCTGATAGTGTCTGCGCGACAATTCTGAATAATAGAAGTAACTGCTCTATCATTACAGTTATAGTCTGCTTTCTTCTTGCCATCTGCAAACGTTACAACAATGGAGTCAGAACCATTAAAATCCAAAGGTGGCGGGCCGTCACCTGCTCCCTGATAATACGTGTAGGATTTACCGGGCTTAACCTTGAATGTAAACATTGATTCATACAGGGTAATTGTTACCTCCTGATTGAATGAGTTAATAATGGTAATATCATTTCTGGAAGCAGGGTCTGTGGTTGTTTCACATGCGTATATGAAGAAAAGAGACAGTACAGAAAGGCAGATTCTAAAAGCCATTGGCATTATTCTATAAAACTCATCATGTGAATTACTGTATAACAAACATACGTAATTTTAGAAAGGCAAAATACACCAAGTTTCCGAAACAGCGAAACACCTTTTGCCCACTCTAACCCATCTCATTAGCTGATGAAAATCATTTTTGCTGTTTACCTAAAATGCTCATCTTTGAACAAAGAAAGGTTATGCCCAAGGTTATTCGTTTTATATTGGCTTGTATAGTTTGTATTGCCATAGCTGTGGGTATAGCACAACTTTTTTAATTTATCAGATATGAAAAAAAACATGAGCAATGCCGACCGTATCATTCGTATACTGGTTTCAATCGTTTTTGTAGTGCTTCACTTTACCGGTGTGGTTGACGGAGTTTTAGGCAAGGTACTGCTGGCTTTAGCTGCAGTGTTTACCTTAACCAGCCTGCTCAGTTATTGCCCGCTGTACCAGATTTTCGGTATAAGCACCTGCAAGGTAAAAGAGTAGTCACCTGCTTCCTTTCATTGGTTTTGGTCTGCGTTTCAGCAGTCCCTTTCGCTGTTTTGCCCTAAAATGAGCACAAAAACAGGGCATAATCTGCATTTTCCCTATCTTTGGCGATTAGCATGAGCAACGAACACTACTTTGACCGCGTCTTTGAAACCATTGACGAGGAGACCAAAGAAAAATATATACAAATTACTTTTTCACTGAAGAAGCAGTTTCGCAAAAAACCTGATTTAAACGCAGTACTGTTTTTAATCGGGATGCGGGAGTTGGGTGCTTTGCGCGAGTTCACCAAAGAAGAAAAGATGGACCTGATGCACATTGCTACCTGCAAAATTCTGAGCTACTCCGGCTACTACCAGTTAACGGCCTTAGATCAGGACGGTTGGCCGCAGTGGGAGTTACAGAAACCTTTGCCGGCTTACGATTTGTTTAGTCAGGAAATATTTTTGAAAAAACACATAGTGCGTTATTTTGAAGAAGAACAAATACCGATAAACCCATGAGAAAACTGCTTTTCATCTTCGGCTTACTGGTGCTGTGCACGGTTGCTCAGGCACAAAAAAAGGAAAAATTCAAGTACGTGCTTATCATGACCGACTCAGGTGACATGAAAGTGAAACTGTACAATGAAACACCTTTACACCGCGACAATTTTATTTCGCTGGTTAAACAAAAATACTACAATGAACTGTTGTTTCATTTGGTAAAACCGGGCTCCATTATTGAGGGCGGAGACCCCAACTCCTACGAAGCAAGTGACGATGCCGTGTTGGGTGGCGGTGGCCCGGGCTACACGCTGGAATCAGAAATTGTGGAAGGGCTATACCTCAAAAAAGGCACACTGGTAGCCTCAAGGGTAGGCGATAAAGCAAACCCCAACAGAGAATCCAACGGTTCACAGTTTTTTATAGTACAGGGCAGAAAGTTTTCGCTTTCAGAACTCAACATTATTGAGCGCCAGAAAAAAGATACCATCAGTGAAGCGCAACGAGAACTCTATACTACCGTTGGCGGGCTCCCTTCTTACGATAAACAATACACTGTTTTTGGTGAGATTGTAGAAGGACTGGACGTACTGGATAAGCTGATGGCTGTGCGCACCCAAAGCAACGGCCGCCCCGTGTTTCCATTAAAAATGTGGATGAAAGTAGTGAAGAAATAAGCTGAGGTGAAACGTTTATCCGGTCTACTTTTTTTTAGTCTTTTTTGCCTGGTTGCCTTTGCACAGGAAACCATTGTAACGGGCAAGGTAACCGATGCCCGCACGGGCGAAGCTGTTCCCTTTGCCAATGTATTCTTTAAAGGCACTACCATTGGTGTAAACACTGATTTTGACGGCAACTACCGCATACGCACCTCACAAAAAGCCGATAGCATAACCGTAACGTTTATAGGCTACAAACCCCGTACAAAAAAAGTGAAAGCAGGGGTAACACAAATTATCCATTTTCAAATGGAAGAAGACGGTTACCTGCTGAATGAAGTGGTTGTTAAACCGGGAGAAAATCCGGCATTAAAAATTATGCGGCAGGTATTGGATCATAAAAGTAAAAACAACCCCGATCAGTTATTGGCCTACAATTGCGAAACGTTTAACCGCATTGAAATATCCGTAGATAACATCTCGGAGAAAATGAAGAACAAAAAAATATTCCGTTCCATAAGAGAATTAATGGATAGTGTAATAAAACTCTCCGGTGAAGATGGAAAACCTTTATTACCCGTTTTTGTTTCTGAAACAGTTTCTGATTTTTACTTTGCCAATTCCCCTAAACGCATCAAAGAGTACATTCGTGCCACCCACCTGAGTGGTGTAGGAATAGAAGACGGATCTCTGGTGTCACAATTGCTGGGTTCTACTTTTCAGCAGTACAATTTTTATGAAAACTGGAACCGCATTCTGGATAAAGATTTTGTATCACCCCTTGCCAATAGCGGCAATATGTATTACATCTATACGCTACGTGATACCATGTGGATTGACAACCACTGGTGCTATGAGATTCAGGTAAACCCCAAACGAAAAGAAGACCTGGCCTTTACCGGTACCATTTGGGTAGCCGATACTTCGTTTGCTTTAAAGCGTGTGGTGCTGGAAATTGGCAAAGGTGCCAACCTCAACTTTATTGAAAAAATAAAAATACAACAGGAGCTGATGCCTACCGTTGAAGGGCCCTGGGTACAAAGCAAAGCACGCATACTGGTAGATGTAGCACAGGTAAGTAAAACTACTGCAGGTATGCTGGCCCGCTTTTACAGCTCACACAAAAACTACGTGCTTAACCAACCCAAACCTCCCAGGTTTTATGACCAGAAAATAGAGGTGGATGAAGAAGCACAGAACTTCACGGATAGTTATTGGGCAACCGCCCGACACGACTCCCTGACACAGGAAGAGAAATATGTTTACAGCATGGTGGACTCTGTTAAAAAAGTACCTGCACTTAAAACCATAGCCGAGTTAGCTGACATTGCCGTAAACGGATATTATAGTTTTAATAAAGTTGATGCAGGGCCTTACATATATGTTTTGGGCTACAACATGGTGGAAGGTTTTCGTTTCAGGGCGGGTGGAAAAACCAACGCCAACTTTAGCAGAAAGTACGTGATGAAAGGTTATGTAGCCTATGGTGAGCAAGACAACCGCTTCAAATATTCAGGACAGTTCGAATACATCATGTCGCGCAAGCCGTGGACCAAACTGGTAGCCTACCGAAAGGTTGATTTAAACCCCATGGGTATAGTAGATAAGCCTGATGCCAGTGGCGATAATTTATTCAATGCCGTTTCCACCATTACGGGCATACGCAGGTTTGGCTGGACAGAGGATAACAGGGTGTGGCTGGAGCGCTCCCTGAATAAAAACTTCAGTCAGAAAATTATACTGCAAAACACCTCCTTTGCCCCTGAAGGTGATTTTAATTTCTCGTATTACAGAACTCCCGAAACACCCGGTACTTCAAGTATTCACACCAACTATACACTTAACTACGTCACTCTGGAAACTCGTTTTGCCTACGGTGAAACTTTTTTGCAAAACGACAACGAACGCATCAGCTTAGGTGTTGATCGCGGACCTGAGGTGACCCTTTCCTGGAGTTACGGTAACCGCAGTATTGCCGGTGGTGATTTTGACATGAACAGGTTGAGTGTTGATGTAGAGCAAAAGCTGGGTTTAGGGGTATTCGGTAATGCGAAATACACCGTACATGCAGCCAACTATTTTTCGCGATTGCCTTATCCTGCTTTGGAAATACACCGGGGTAATCAATCGTTGTTGTACAACAGCCAAACGTTTAACCTCATGCGCTTTTTTGAGTTTGTAAGCGACCATTATGTAGCTGCCACCTATGAACATTATTTCGAAGGATTAATTACCAACCGTGTTCCGCTTGTTCGCAGACTCAAGTGGCGCACCTTTGCCAACAGCAAAATTTTATGGGGGGGCATGCGACAAGAGAACATTGATTTGTTGCCAACATCACTCTTTAGTGACCCGAAGAAAGTGGCTTTTTATACTTTAGAATCGAAGCCTTATTGGGAAGTAGGCTATGGCATAGAAAATATTTTCCGGCTTTTACGTGTTGATTTTGTTCATCGCCTGTCTTATTTAAATCATCCCAAAGCAAGTAAATTTGGCGTGAAATTGTCGTTGCAGTTTAAGTTGTAGCATCATGTACCAACAGCTGACAGACATTAATTACTGTGGCTTTACTCATATGTTTTAATTGAGAAAATTCAAACCTCATTCTCTATTATTGTGTTGTTAAAACTTAAATTATATGAAGAAGCTTCTTTTCCTAGTCTGTGCTGTTGGTTGGATAACAGCAAAAAGTCAAACATATGTTTGGGAAAATTTACAACAATTCCCATACAGCTCTGTTGACACTTTTCTCTCTGAAATCGCAATTGATTCAAAAGATAATTTGTGGGTACGAGGAGAGCAAGGACTATTCAAAATAACGAAATCAGGAGGTCTAAAAATTTATAATTCCAGTAACTCTCCATATGAAAACTTGGGCCCAGGACTTTGTGTTGACGCAAATGATCATATTTGGATTGGAAATGGGGCTGAGTTACTCGAACTTGATGGAGATAGCGTTTGGAAGAAATATAATTCTTCAAATTCAGGGCATCCAGGGCAAAAGATACTCCATATACAGGCAGACAAGAATGGGAACATTTGGTGTGTGTTTGATATAAATGGGATTGGAAAATTTAACAATGGTACATTTACACTTTTCAATACTTCTAACTCTCAAATTCCTACAAACTTTGTAACCAGACTAACAATTGATCGTAATAATAATGTGTGGTTAATCTCATATAAGGCATTGATTAAATTCAATCAGGCATCTTTTACTACGTATTTAAAACTATCAAACGGCCAGGATTTACCAAGCGATATGACTAGCATACATGCTGATAAAAACTCACATATATGGGCAGGGTGCTTTTCAAATAAAATTGTACATTTTGACGTAAATCAAAACACTATTAAATCCGAAAGCCCTGTAAATGCAACTGGTTTACTTGGAGTAAATAAAATTATTGAAGATAAAATAGGTAAAGTCTGGTTTATTGCCGCATCAGGGGATGTTTTTAAATTTAATGGCACAGAGTGGGCAACCAATGTTGGAAACTCAAGAGCCCAAAGTGGTTGGTTTATAGAAGGTGCATTTGATAAAAATAATACACTTTGGGTTACATCTAATAATAAGGGATTGTTTAAATTGACAGGTGCTAATTCAGATACTGGAACAATAACACGCATAAAAGAAACAACTAATATCTCAATAAAGGCATTTGCAGAAGTTTTTCCTAATCCAGCGGTGAAGGGAGCAAAAGCAAAATACGGTAATTTCAAAACTGAAGTTGCTGTTCAGATATTTGACTGCAAGGGAATGATTGTACGTTCACATAAACACTTAGCAGCTCAGGGAGAAGTTCCCATTGAGATGGGGCTTCAGCAGGGCATCTATTTTGTCCGTATCTCATCTCAATATCATTCAATAACTAAGAAATTAATCATTTTATAAGTCGCAGTAAATCTTTCATTATTTTTCAAAACCTTAAAAACGTATTTTAGTTACTCCCATTATGTACCAACAGCAGCAAATCAACCACCTTCCTGTTATCTGTGCACAATACGGAGTAGAGGATGTGATTGTTTCTCCCGGCTCCCGTTCAGCACCGCTTACATTGGCCTTTTACCGATACAACAAATTTAACCTGCGGGTGGTGGTGGATGAACGCAGTGCCGCATTTATAGCTTTGGGTATAGCACAGCAAAAAAGAAAACCGGTAGTACTCATCTGCACCTCAGGTACTGCTTCGCTCAACTATGCTCCTGCCATTGCTGAAGCGTATTTTCAAAAAATACCCTTACTCGTTTTAACAGCCGACCGCCCCCCTGAACTGGTAGGTAACCAGGACGGACAAACTATTTTCCAACAGGAAATTTATGGCCGCCATGTAAAGGCAAGCTATCAATTACCTGACACCTATACGGCCCAAACAAAAGACCACATCCACGCACTAAAAGCGGCTTTGCTCAATGCTGTATTCCCTGATGCTGGTCCGGTGCATGTGAACGTGCCTTTACGTGAACCGTTGTACACTTCTGATGCGTTTGTTTTTCCCGGCACCAAACAATCGCAGGTAACCTTTTCTTTATCGGCACCCGACACAACAGAGCTGCTCGAGGCGTTAAACTTTGCCAATTCAGTGCTTGTAGCCTGTGCCTCCTTACCTGCTGAAGAAAAGCTGCGTAAAAAAGTGAAGTCCTTAGTGCAGAATAAAAAAATAGTATGGCTCAATGATGTGTGTGCTAACCTGCGGGGAATGGGTGACATGAGTTATTATGATGTGTTATTGGGTACTGCTGATGATGTCATTCGTCAACAACTTGCACCCGATGTTTTGATTACTGTGGGCGATAATCACGTATCGAAAAACCTCAAATTATTTTTAAAGAAATATTCCCCTAAAAAGCATTTTCATTTTACCGTGTCGGAAAAGGCACCCGATACCTTTGCCACACAACCCAAACATTTAAGAACAGACATTCACGGATTAGTTGCTCTTTTGCAAAACGTGGAGTTCAACAACTCCAATTACCACACGTTATGGGAACAACACAATCAACGCGCTGCAAAAGCACTTGAACAATTTACGGAATCAGTTGATTTTGGTGAGTTAAAGGCCGTAGCTATACTCCTGAAAAATCTGGCGAAAAATACGCAGCTACAGTTGGCCAACAGCATGAGCGTTCGTTACATGAATTACCTCAGCCATTCTCCAGATTATACTTTCTACAGCAACCGCGGCACCAGTGGTATTGACGGCTCTACCTCCACGGCTGTGGGTGCTGCACTGGCTACTGATGCTCCGGTAGTTTTGCTCACCGGAGACCTTTCTTTCTTTTATGATGAACATGCTTTCTGGAATGATTTTGTTCCTGCCAACCTCACGGTGGTGGTCATCAACAACAACGGTGGTGGTATATTCCGCTTGATTGACGGACCTCGCCAACAGCCGGAACGCGAATTGCTTTTTGCCACGCCTGTTAACAGAAGCGTTAAAGAAGTAGCTGAGCAGTATACGCTGAGTTACACTTCAGCAGCCAATGAATCTGAACTTACGAAGGCACTACAAAACACTACACCTTCACGCGCCCGCATCATCGAAGTAAAAACCAATCCAGATACTGATGTTGACGTTTTCACTTCATTTAAAAACTTAAGCATTCTTTAAAACAAAAAAGCTTGTCGTTTACCGACAAGCTTCAGGCAGTACAGGCTTTCTTAATAAAAAAGCTAGTCTCTTTCAGTAAGGAGTTTATTCTCCCTGTTTTTGCAGTTGACGCAGGTCATACACCTCTTTCATTTTTTCGAGGTAAGCCTTAACGCCTTCCAGCACAATACCATCATAATTTTCCGGGGTTAAGCCGAATTGTTTCATTTGAAATTCCATCCTCTTTTTCCCGTTGGGAATGGCGGTATTGATTTGAAACAACCTGTACTCTTCCAGCAATGGTTTAAATACCGCATTTGCACCGGTAATGTATTTAGAACAGATGGTCTCGTAGGCTTTGTTGTATTGTTGCATAAGTGCCCTTCCTTTGGTTATGGCCCAATCGGGTGTTCCTTCGCCATCAGGCAATTTGCGGTACTCTGCCATAATGGGTTCCAGTTGAGTAACACACTCAGCCCTGTAAGCACTTTGTGCCGCTGTTATCTTATCAATAATGGCTGTATGTTTTGCTTCGGTTTCCTGCATCAGTGTCATTTGCAATAGCTGCTCTTCCTGCATTTTACGAATGGCATCGGGCGTCATGTTCTGGTATTGGGTAGATGCTTTCATGGCCATTTGTGTGCGCTCAGCCTCCGTCATGTTTTGAATTTTTTTCTCCTGCTTTTCCTGCAGCTGAGCTATACGTCCGCTTACCTCATCGTGGTAAACCTGAACCTGTTCCGTCAGCTTATCGTTTAGGCTGTAACATTGGTTACTGAAAGCCGGCACCTTGGCCCAATAATCCTGAGCAAATACCGGAATAGTGAGAAATAAAAATGCGGCTGCAACTGCGTGTTTCATATACATCTGATTGACGGAACAAAAGTAGAGGGGTGGTAAAAAACAATTTGATGCCTTTTACTGAACCGGCTGTTTGGGCGTGTGAACTGCTGCTTTGGGTGAGTTAACGGAATATGTCATCTGTACCAATCCGCTGGGGAACGATTTGCTCTCCATAAGTGTAAGCACCTGTTGACTAAACCCTTCTTTAAATAGTCGAATACCGCTACCCAACAAAACGGGAATAACCGAGATGGTCATTTCATGAATCAACTGTTCCTGCATCAACGCATGAATAACCTCTGCACCACCGTCTACAAAAATATCCTTACCGGGTTGCTGCAGTAACTCGCGAATAAGCGCGACCGGACCTTGATGATAAAAATGAATATTGCCTTGCGGGGGTTGAGGTTTAGATGTAATAATGTAGGTGGTGCAACTGTGCGGAAACGGCATACCGAAAGAAAGTACCTTCTCGTAGGTTTTCCGACCCAACACTACGGTATCAATGGTGGCATAATGAGTTGCGTAGCCATAATCTTCACCCGGCTGTTCTACGGTTGACAAAAAATCAAGGCCCCCATCCGGTGTGGCAATGTAGCCATCAGCACTGCACGCAATAAAGAGTTTTACTTTTCTCATAAAAACGGTTTTGTGCCAACAAGACAACAGCGGGCAAGCAGGCGTTGTATCAAGAAATAAATCTCTCTTCAGCCAACTGGTTGTGAGAGTCTTTTTTTATTGAGCCGCTTGTTTGCTCTTCTCCATCCACAACTCCACAGCACTTTTTTCGCGCAAAGTTTCATTCAGTGGCGGTGTCTGAAAATACTGCGGATTAAACAATACATTCACATACACGGCATGTTGCTCATAGCTTTTACCTTTCCACTGTTGCAATGCATTTAACTCTTCCGTAGAAAATTCACAGTTGCAGTTGCTTTGCAACACCACAGGTGTTTCTTGAATATTTTTACCGTACAGTTCTTTTACCTGAAGATTACCTGTTTCTTTAAGTGTGGTGTACTTCGTCTCAGACGCCAGTGGTGCATAAGTATAGATTATTACACTATCGGGCAGCTCCTGCTGAATCTGTTTTTCCAAAGCGAAATAATTTCTGTAGGCCAGCGTGGCGTCACCCAAACATTTACCCGGATAATACCAGTAGTTGCCCAACACCAATACCACGGCTATAGAAACGCCCAACATCCACCGCGCAGGTTTTTGCCGAAATGCTTCTTTCAACGCCACCACAGCCACTATGCTCAACAAGGCACTGAACGGAAAAAAGTACCGGTGACCTGGAGAATAGTTTAACGTAGCGCAAATAAGCAGGGCTGTAACACTTAAATGAATTATCCACGAAACGGTTAGTGTATGCTGCGTTAAAAGTTGAGCAAGTTTTTTCCGCTCACGAAAAAAAAGTATCAGCAACGGCACATAAAAAATAAAGTATCCATAATCGGCCAATCGCCAAAAGGAAATGAGTACGTGTTTTATAAATCCTGCAAAGCCAACTGCTTGCCGGTGTTCCGCAAAAACAGGAGAACTGAAAGCCCAGCCCGTTTGTTGCGCATGCAAATAACCCCAACAAAAAAACACTGCAGCCGAAGGAATAAACCACCAGAGTTTTTGTTTAAAAAACTGAACTACACTTTGCCGATTTACACCGGTGTGAATATACATCTCCGCCAGAGCCATAGCTGCCAACATAAAAACAGCTTGCAAATGCAAGAGCACCATAGCACAAGAAGCGATTATAAAAATAAAGGAACGTTTCTCCAACAGTGCAGTAAAGGCGAGCAGGTAAAAAAACGTAAGCGGCATGTGGTTGGTGAGCATCGCACTTTGCGCGAGGTACGTAGCTGAAAGCGTTAAAAACAATACAGGCAAATAGGGCCACCAACCGGTTAAACACTTATTGGCCAATCGCCACGTGAGGTAAAGTGTGCCTGTTGCAAAAAGGTTAACGAGCAAATGTGCCACCCACAGTTTTTTACCCAGCACCATCCAGCTGGCCGATATCAATACCGGGAACAAGGTAGGATGACCGGGGTCATGTTGCGGAAGAAAAAAAACAGTGCTTAGTTGTTGCTCAAAAATGTGTACCGCTGCGCGCGATACGCCTGAAACAGCATCTCCAAAAAACGGGTCGTGCCGAGTTATCCAAAACAACACCGCCTGTGCCAATATAAACACGGTAAACAAATGCAGAGGTTTCTGCTTACTGTCACTCATCGTAAATCAAAGATACAGAATTTGATATTACTTTCGTGCCATGCTTCGTGCTACAGCTATTTTCAGTGCTCCCGTTCATGCTCCTTTGCAACGTTTTGTGCTGCCTGCTTTTGAAAAGGCCGGTGTTGAGGTGTGGCTAAAGCGCGATGATTTAATTCATCCGTTTGTAAGCGGCAACAAGTGGCGCAAACTCAAATACAACTTAATGGAGGCTGAACAACAAGGCAAATCACACCTGCTTACCTTTGGTGGCGCTTACAGCAACCATTTAGTGGCGGTAGCCTGCGCAGGGGCTTTGTGCGGATTCCAATCAACGGGTTTGGTGCGGGGCGATGCGGGTACACACAATTACATGCTGCACATTTGCCAAACGTTTGGTATGGAAATCATTTTTGTGTCGCGCGAGGCATACCGCGACAAAGAAGTATTGGCACAACAATATGCACAAGCACAGTCGTACGTATTGCCTGAAGGAGGTACCAACCTGCTGGCAGTAAAAGGCTGTGAAGAAATAGCCGCAGAAGTAAATCAGTCGTTCAACCACGTGTTGCTGGCTTCCGGTACCGGAGGCACTACAGCCGGTGTAGCCAAAGGGTTTGCCCGCCACCAACCGAACGCACACGTGCACAGCATAGCTGTTTTAAAAGGTGCTGATTTTTTACGCAAGGACATTCATACTCTTGCTCCCGCGCTCAACAACCTTACCCTGCATACGGAGTTTCATGAAGGAGGATATGCTAAAACTACCGACCGATTAATCACCCTCATTAAAAACACCGCTGCTCAAACGGGTATTTTGTTTGATCAGGTATACACGGGAAAAATGTTGCTGGCCGCCCATCAACTGGTAGAACGCGGAGACATAAAAACCGGAGAAAAGCTGCTGTTGTTACATACCGGAGGTACGCTGGGTTGGCTATCGCAGGAGTAGCGTAGTTTTAATTTTTAATCACCTTTTTTGTTGCTATTTGTGTGCCGTTACAAAACAGTTTTATCAGGTAAATACCTGTTTGGTGTTGGCTTAAATTTAAGGCTATGCTATTAATCCAGCTATTGGGTAAATTTTCCTGCCTATAAATCTCTGTTCCCATCATGTTGTATACCTTTACACACATTTCTGATGCGCCCTGTCTTAAAGAATAAATAAGATTTACATCATTGTTGAATGGATTGGGATAAACCTTAACATCATTTGTTTTAAATTCTTCATCTGCTGTAGTACCAATAATAACTCCTGAACAACCAGGGGTATCACACAGGTTGGTGTCAATTTTCATAACCCAGGCATCTTGCCCATAAGGTGAAGGCTCATAATCGTTTTGTGCGGTTCCTACGCATATAATACCCCCATCGCTGGTAGAAGATGCGCCCCACATGTGGCTGGGGCGACCGTCTTCATAAAAGTATAACTTTTCTCTCAAATATTGGCCGTTTGAAGAAACCTTAACACACCAAGCAATGGTGGTACCATTAAACGCGTTGACATTGTCAGTTTCACCCACAGCTATAATATTGCCACCGGGTAATTCAAAAACATCAATAAAATGACTAAAGCGTGCTAAGCGAAAGGAGTCTGCCCACATTAGACTTACTTCATTATTAAGTTTAAACTTGCCAACTAACCCATAAATATTATTCGTCTTTCCTGCTACTCCATAAATAATATAAGTGCTATCAGTACTTTTCTTAATATTAAAAGAAACGCTACTAAGGCTAGTCTCTTTACTCCATATCATAACACCTGAGGTGTCAATCTTTAAAATGGAGGTCTTACTTCCCGATTGAGAATACGTTCTGGTGGTTAATAGTGAAGATGAATCAAATAGAATAATGCTACTAAAACCTGTGTTTCCAATGCCAGAGTATTGCTTAACCCATATACGATTCCCCCACTGATCATATCGAGCTAAAAAGCCCTCCAATTTACTTGCATAGTTTTCACCGGAATAGCCGCAAACCATATAGCCTCCATCCAAAAGTTTAGTAGCATCGTAGGGAAGCATATAGCCTTTTGTGCTATCTATTGTTATCCATAACGGCTGCAAAGATGAGTCAAGTTCCATCAACAATATTCGCGCATTTTGATTTGTATCTGAAAGCGTACCGGTAAATAGATACTTTCCTTCAGAAGCTTTTGTTAAGAAATTCCGTCCAGAACCAACAGGCCCTACACCTGCAAACTGGTAAGGGAAATGTATTAGTCGCTCATTACCTTTGTTACCCGCGCTATCAAGATAATAAAGCCAAAGCGAACGGTAGTAGCTGGAATCAGGAGAAAGCAAATCGGCAGTGGTGCCTGCAACAAGGTAGTGGTTGCCTAAATCAACTACACCCACTGCATTGTCCCACCAACCCTTGTGGTTGTACATTTTGTTAAAGTGCCTAAACTGCGCCTGTGTGGTAAGCGAGGTAAGCAACGATACTACCGCAACCAACTTTTTATAGCTGTGTGTGCTCATCAGCGTTGTTTTAGTAGTTTTTGTGTTTTTAAAATACTGCCGTTATTTACTAGTTGTACCAGGTACAGGCCGGGTGAGCAGGTGGCCATATTTATACTTATGCGACAATTGCCTGTAAAAACATAGAAAGTCAGGCGTTTTGGTTTCATTTAGTGTTGTTTTTTGATACGTGAAATTATGTGTTTCAAACAGAAAAACAATACTTTAATCGATTTTTTCCTCAAAGGACTCTTTCGTCTCACTTCCATTCTCTAAAAAGGCGTAAACTTGCGCTGCAAAAAATTAAATCGCCCATGAAAAGAATATTACTCTCTTTTGCTATTTGCCTCGTATTTATCAGTTCATTAAGAGCTGATGAGGGCATGTGGCTCCCGCTTCTGTTAAAGAAGTACAACTATGAAGAAATGAAAGCCAAGGGGCTTAAACTTACCCCCGAGCAATTGTATGATGTAAACAACTCCAGCCTCAAAGATGCCATAGCCTGGTTCAATGGCGGTTGCACTTCAGAGATTATCTCTGAACAGGGTTTGTTACTTACCAATCACCATTGCGGATACGGTGCCATTGCCTCACACAGCAGCACATCCAACAACATTTTGAAGGATGGCTTTTGGGCCAAAAACAACAAAGAAGAACTGGCTAACCCCGGTATGTGGGTTTCCATTCTGGTGCGCATGGAAGACGTTACCGATCAGGTTAACGCGGCCATTGCCGGTGTTCCTGCCGATAAACAAGCAGCTAAAGTTGCTGAGGTAACCAAAGCATTGAGCAAAAAAGCCACTGAAGGAACACACTACGAAGCTTTTGTTCGTGATATGTTTCGCGGAAACGAATACTACCTGTATGTGTTTGAAAAGTTCACCGATATTCGTTTGGTAGCCACACCGCCTGAAGCGATTGGTAAATTTGGTGGTGATACCGACAACTGGATGTGGCCCCGCCACACGGGTGACTTCTCCATCTTCCGCATTTATGCCAATAAAGATAACAAGCCTGCGGGCTACTCACCGGAGAACGTTCCTTACAAACCCAAGCACTACTTGCCTGTAAACATCAAAGGCATTAAAGACGGTGACTTTGCTATGGTATACGGTTTCCCCGGTCGTACCAACCGCTATGAAACTTCTTTCGGAGTTAAATTGGCTATTGATGAAACCAACCCGTCTATTGTTAAACTTCGCGACAAACGTTTGGAGTTGATGAAAGAAGAAATGGACAAAGATGTGGCTGTACGTATTCAATTGGCTTCACGCTATGCACAAATTGCTAACTACTGGAAATACTTCATTGGCCAAACCGAACAGTTGAAGCGCCTGAAAGTGTACGAACAAAAACAAGCCGAAGAGACAGAGTACCTGAAATGGGCCTCCAACAAGGCAGAATACAACAGCGTACTGAATAAAATGAAAACCGCTACAGATGCTTACCAACCCTACAACAAACACGGGGTATACCTGCGTGAAGGCATTATGGGTTCAACACTGCTCAACATTGCTTCCATGTTCAGCGGATATGAAAACGCCTTAACCGATACCGCCATGAAACGTTTGGGTACCGATACCAGCACAGCGCGCAAAAATCTGGAGATGATTGCCAAAGGTTTTGATGCACAATACAAAACACTCAATCATGTTTCAGACCGCAAAATACTTGCTGCCATGCTTTGGTATTTTTACAAAGACATTCCTAAAAACCAACACCCGGCTTTGTTGGCTAAAATTATAAAGAGTGACGACAAGGATAAAGGCAAAGAGCAGGCGAAAGATTATGCTAAAATGATTTTTGCCAAGTCCATGTTTGCTGATAGCAATAAGGTGAAAGCCTGGTTGAAAAAACCTGATTTGAAAAAACTGCAGAAAGACCCTGCGTATATTTACATAAAGGCTTTCATCGACAACTACAACACCAACTACGCAAAATATGCTAAAGAATACAACACCGTAATTGCTGCTGAAGGTAAAACTTACATGAAGGCCTTGCGTGAAAAAAATGCAGGCAAAACCATGTACCCAGATGCTAACTCAACCCTGCGTTTAACTTATGGTAATGTTAAAAGTTATAAATCAAAAGACGCAGTGCAGTTTGATATCTCTACGCACCTCAGCGGCATTATGGAGAAAGAAAATCCCAACAGCCATGAGTTTGCCGTGCCCGCTAAACTGAAAGAGTTGTATGAGAAAAAAGACTTTGGCAGCTATGCTGAAAACGGAGATGTTCCCGTAGCCTTTATTACCACCAATGATATTACCGGTGGTAACTCCGGCAGCCCGGTAATCAATGGAGAAGGCCACCTGATTGGGTTGGCTTTTGACGGCAACTGGGAAGCCATGAGCGGTGACATTGCTTTCGACCCTAACTACAAACGTACCATTAACGTAGACATTCGCTACGTGCTTTTTGTGATGGAGAAATACGGCAACGCCAACAACCTCATCAACGAGTTGAAAATTATTCGCTGATCGTTTCAGCATCCGCTGCTAAACAAGCCCGCTGCAAAAACAGTGGGCTTGTTTGCTTTATTCTTATTGCTTTTTGTTACGACAATTCCTTATCTTGCCTATATTAAACCATATTTTTATGGCTGCCAAAGTCGCTAAATTGCTTAAAGGAGTTTTTGTTTTGCTTCTACTCGCTGGTGTGAGTTGCCGTCCGGATGAAACCACCACTCCAAAAGATACTCCAAAAAATGAAGCACATTTATTGCCTTCGAAAACACATGGCGGGTACAATACTTTCGGCTGTTTGATTAACGGCAATCTGCTCCCCGATGAAGAAATGTCTGAAAAATTTTTTTCGAAATATTACTACGAAAATTCTGGGTCATTGCTGCTTTACATGATGGCCGACAGAACCAGTATCAGTTGGGGAATTGACGAGCATTTTTATTTCAGACTTGACAACATCAGAAAACCAGGAAGGTATGTATTTTATTTTGACGATTCTGAACACGAAGTACGGGGACTTTTTATCAACTGGCGTGGCGATATGTACCGCTCAACCGATGCCCCCAACCTTAATGACTCTGTTATCCTGCACATCAGCCACCTAGACACTGCTCAAAATATTATTGCGGGTTATTTTGAAGACTTCTCTATGAAAAATGAAACCGGGCAGAAAAAAATAAATGTAACCCAATGCCGATTTGACATCAAGTTCAACTAACGCCCTTCTCTAATGCTTCTCGAGCCTTCTTGCTATAAAATAAAAAAACCCCGGAGAAATTCGGGGTTTTTTTATTTTTTAATGGGTGTGGATTATATCTTTACTGACTGATAAGACGAGGCGGTTATTCCTTTACGTATCCATCGCGTTAAATGAAAATATAATGTCTAAAACATTTTTAGAAGCTGAATGGAGAAAGTTAGCGATGGCTAACTATTCAGTTGATAGTAAAATACTGGATAAGTATCTACCCCCTAAAACAGAGATTGATTTATGGAACAACACCTGTTATGTCAGCTTAGTTGGGTTCCTGTTTAAAGACACAAAAGTAAAAGGACTTAAAATACCGTTTCACACCAACTTTGAAGAAGTAAACCTTAGGTTTTATGTCCGATACAAAGACAACGGAAAATGGAAACGGGGAGTTGTTTTCATAAAAGAGATTGTTCCAAAACCAGCGTTAACCTTTGTGGCCAATACCGTTTACAAAGAGAAATACGAGACTATGCCCATGAGTCATTCCTGGACAAATTCAAACGATAGTTTAATAATAGAATACAACTGGAGAAAAGGGCAATGGAATTCATTAAAAGTAATAACTGATCTAAAACCAACTCCCATTAAGGACGGCAGCGAGGAGGAATTTATAACAGAGCACTACTGGGGTTATACCAAAATTTCAAATGAGAGAACTTCTGAGTATGGTGTTGAGCATCCAAAATGGGAGGTTTATGAAACAAAGGATTACCTGATTGATGTAGACTTCGGTGATGTATATGGACAAGATTTCAGTTTCCTCACAAACGAAAAACCTGTGTCAGTATTTCTGGCTGAGGGCTCTGAAATAAAAGTTAAAGAAGGCCGAACGATTTAAATCTGTGAACTGAACTTGAGTGAATATTGTCAAACATTTTCATGGCGCCAACCAATAAAACAACCGTAACCTTTTTTGCAACACCGGCTGCATTCAGGCAGTGGTTTAAAAAACACCACAAAAAAGAAACAGAACTGATTGTTGGTTTCTACAAAGTGGGTAGCGGTAAACCTTCCATCACTTGGTCGCAGTCGGTTGATCAAGCACTTTGTTTTGGTTGGATTGACGGTGTAAGAAGATCCATAGATAATGAAAGTTACTGCATCCGTTTTACCCCGCGAAGACCTAACAGTATCTGGAGCACCATCAACATTAAAAAGGTGGAAGAGCTCACCAAGGCCGGGCTCATGACCGCTGAAGGACAAAAGGCATTTGATTTAAGAACAGACGAAAAAACAGCTGTTTATTCGCACGAAAAAGAGCCTGATATTCTTGACCCCGCATACGAAAAGCTGTTTAAAAAGAACAAACAGGCCTGGGGTTTCTTTAAAACTCAAACACCTTCTTACCAAAAAACAATCATCCATTGGATAATGAATGCCAAACAAGAAAAGACCAGACTTTCACGATTGGATAAAGCGATTACTACGAGCGAACAACAAAAACGACTGGAATAAAAAATAAATTAAACATGTACAAAATTAAAAGAACCGATTCTGACAATTCAGATTTTCAAAAATTAGTAACTGCGCTGGATAAAGACCTTGCCATACGGGATGGAGAGGACCATGCATTTTTTGCTCAGTTCAACAAAATTGCGGCTATTAAACACGTAGTAGTGGCTTATGAAGAGGGAGCTGCTGTGGGCTGTGGCGCAATAAAAGAGTATGAGGAGAATGTAATGGAAGTAAAAAGAATGTTTGTTCCGTTAGAAAAACGAGGTAAAGGAATTGCATCAATAGTTTTAGGTGAACTGGAAAATTGGGCAAAAGAGTTGGGCTACCAAAAATGCATTTTGGAAACCGGTAAAAAACAACCGGAAGCCATTCGCTTATACCAAAAGAACAATTACACTACTATCAAAAACTATGGCCAATATGCCGATGTGGAAAGTAGTGTGTGCTTTGAAAAACTACTCACATAAGTTAACACTAGTTCAGCACTAAATAAAAAAGGTCTCCTGAATTAATCAGGAGACCTTTTTTATACTGTATTAGTCAGGTTACTTAATTATAACCTTCTTCACACTGCTTCCTTCTGCTGAGTATACCCGTACAAAGTAAACCCCTGCGTTCAATGAGGCGGTGTTTAATGTAGCTTTCTTCGCATTCACATCGTTAACGTTCAACACCACGTTACCGATAATGTCGGTTACTACTACGCTGTTCATTTCCTTGTCTGCTGCAATGTTCAACACTTCGCGGGCAGGGTTAGGATATACATTAAATTGTACTGCGTTCAACTCTTTCACTCCATTAGGATCATTGTCGGTAATGGTGATGATGTAAGCACCGGCAGCAGGGTCAATGGTAGCGTTGTTGGTAGCATTTTGCAAGGTGAAGGCAATGGTCTCGTTGCTTTCGAACAGGTTGTCGTCAGTTATGCTTAACGTAACGGTTTGCGCTGCATTGCTGTTGGCCGGGAACGTAACGGTTTGTGTGGTGTAAGTATAATCGCTGCTTCCGGCCGCTGATCCGCCATTAACAGCTACCTGAACCGTGGTAGGTAATGCAGTTGGATTTTTAAGGCTCACACTGATGTTAACTGTACCTGCTGCTTCATTTACTGTGGCAGAAGCTGTGGTGAAACCAACTGTATCTCCGTTAATGATGTGGTTAAGGAACATAGGGAACAACTGGTGACCGCTGGTGAAAGGGTTGCTGTTATCAAACTGTCCGCCTATACCAATCATAGCAAATTTCTCTGTTGGGCGAGGTGAGCCGTTCAACGGGCTGGTCACTACAATTCTGATTTGTATACTATCGGCAGGGTTGCCGTTAACGTAAGCATACATGTTGCGACCTGTTCCGGTAAACGGAGTCACCGGCCAGTTAGCTGAAGGAGCAAGTGTAAGCGATGGGAACATTACATATTCTGATTCTGTTGCTTCACTCAGAGCACTCACAGTTACCGGTGCTTTCGTGGCTTTGTTGGTACCTGCTACAATAATTGTATCAATGGCTTCTATCTGAGCTAAACCGTTGAACTGATTCAGGCGGCCAAAAAGGATAATACTATCTCCTTCTTTAACGGTATAGCCAAAGGTGGCCGGAGTATTAAATGTACCTAAGCCACCTGTGCCGTCATGGATGGTGAACTGAAGGCCTGTTGTACGAATATTTACTCCGTAAACTATACCGCGCACTTCATATCTTCTGCCGGCTGAGTCCAATACTCCGTTAGCATCCGTTTTGTTAATTTGTCCGATAGGATAGTACGGGTAGCTGAAGTTGTTAATGGTAATGGTGTCGGTAGCGTTTACATCCAATGCAGCTCCTGTGCTGGGGCTGCTCAGTTGAAGTACAAAACTTTCGTTTGCTTCAAGTGGCAGGGTGTTAAACACTTTTACCAAAACAGTTTTTACAGAATCGGCAGCACCGCTAAAAGTAAGTGAAGTGGTGATTAAAGCATAATCCTGAGTTGCTGTAGCTGTTAACGGAGTAGCTGATACATTAACGGTGTAAGGTGCATTCGGACCCAAATCTTTCATCACTACACGTATGCGGGCGGTGTCAATGGTTTCAGCAATGGTTTGTCTGTTTACTTCAAAACCAATTTTAGTAAAGTCGTTGTCGTTGATGGTTAAGGTATGCACAGAGTCGGCATCCAGTATAGCCGGTGAAGAAATGTTTTGCAGAACAAGTACTACGTTCTCCGCACCCTCTACCAGGTTGTCGTTTACAATGGTTACTGTAACGTGTGTGGTGGTATCTGCGTTACCTGAGAAGTTGATTGAAGCAGCACCCAACTGGTAATCGCTGGTTGATGTAGCTGTTCCGCCTTTAATGGCCACACTAACGCTCACCGCTGTGTTGGTGGAGTTGGTTAAGCTAACCGGAATTTTTATAGACGTAGAATCTTCAGAAGTAGTAGTAGAAAGTGTTCCGAATTTCACTACAGGAACAACAGGATTTTGTGTGGTAGTATCACCTGAAAGTGGTGAGTTGGCATTGTAATTCGCATTACTACCGTTTCCGTTCAAGGCAAACACTTTGTAGTAGTAGCGGGTGCCGTTGGCCAGTCCGTTTACCACAACCATGGTATCGTGTCCGCTGTAAACAACTCTTCCGTTTCCTTTGGTCATTGCTGAAGCGGAAAGAATTACGGTATCTGCCTGATTATAATTGTTGGTGTTGTTGTAGGTAAAACTATCTGCAGGGTTGCTGATGGTGGAAGAGGTATTCATCACCACGGCATAACGCTGAGCAGCAGCAGAGGCTTTCCAGCTCAGGGTAATGTTGCTTAATGAGGTGCCGGCTACCGTAAGGTTGGTTGCTTGTGAAGCAGGCTCGTTAAACTGTGAGGTGAATGTAGCGAAGTCAGTGGCAAAACGGGTAGCTGAAGTATCCCAGCTGGAAACGTTGATTAAGCTGTCGCGAAGCAACGATGCTGCACCTGAAACCATTCCTTTAAAACGCACGTTGGGTTTAGTGCCTGCATGCAAATCAGCTAAAGTACCTGGTGCTTTTGAGGTATTGGTATTGGTTGAACCGCTTGTCCAGCCGCTGTTGGCAAAGTTGATACCTGCTACATAGTTATTAAATCCGGTGAAGGCAATAATCTGGTCGCCACCGGTTGAAAGGTTCATGGCCGTAGTATAAAAAGTCATGATGCCGTCTGCCCAATTGGTGTCGTCTGTTCCGGTAGTAGCAACAAAACGTACCACTGTTCCCGCAGGAACATCAGCCAGTGCTGAGGTAGTAGGCAGGTTATATACTGATTCTGTAGTAGAAAGCGCTCCGTCTGTCAATACTCCTCTGTCGGTAACACCCATGTTGCGTAAATCAAGACGCTTAAGTGTAATAAATTCCGAGTTATCAAAAACACCTGTGCTGCTGGTAGCCTGCACCTGTGTAAACGCAATGTCTCCTGAAGCCGGATTAGCAATGCCATCATTATCTACAATGGTATACGTAAACAATGAGTCGGCTCCGATAGTTGCTGCGGCTCCTCCGCTTACGTTGCGTAAGGTAAACTGCAATGTCTCGTTCCACTCGTCTGTGTTATCGTTGGTAATTCCGAAAGAAACGGTTTGTGCCGATGTGGAGTTACCCGGGAATTTCAGAACAGTGGTGTTGAAGGTGGTAGCTAAATCCACTCCGTTGGTGGCATCACCTCCGGTAAGTTGGAGTTCTACAAAGGTAGTATCGGTTACCGTAGTAGAAGGATTGGCAATGGATACGCTGATGATATTGCTCACTGCTCCTTCAATTTGCGAACCTGATTTAGCTGTGAAGTTTATGGTGGTGCGGCCTGAGCTAAACTGTGCTGTTGCGCCTGATGAATACACTGAATCGGCTGTGGATACAGTTAAAATCATTAAGTGATACGCTGTGTTGGCTTGAAGGCCGGTTACGTTGAAGTTGGTTCCTGTTCCTTTGTACACACATTTTGCTGCTGCATCGTTTTGGTAAGCTGTACCGTTGGCTGAGAAATCGCTGTTGGCGGTGTAACCTGCGGGGTTCATGGTTGGAGTACCTGCTGTAATGGCTGTACCTTGTTTCAAAAACGCTACAAACTGTTGGGTAGCTGAACTGAAATTGCCGGGTGCAGTGTAGTTAACTCCTGCTGTTGTTAAAGTAGGTGTAACGTTGATTCCTGTTACGGGTTGTGGTGTTAAAATCAACGGATCAAAAATCATGGAGAAAGAATCAATGGCCATTCCGTCATCAGAACCTGTGGCGTTGTAATCCACAAAACGAATCACCAGGGTGTCGTTGTTGTTTAGTGTAATGCCGGTGAGCATAGCTGTAAAACGGGTTTGGTTGGCGGCAATGTTGCCATCCAACGCACCGGTTGCCGTGTATGTTTTACCGTTCAACAACAGATTGGGGAATCTGCTCCAGCCGCTGTTGTTCACAGCGTTGGTATCTATTCCTCCACGGTTAATGTTGTATTCTACTATAAAAGAATCGGTTCTGTTGATTGTACCACAACGCCATTGTTCGAGTGTAAATTCTATTCTTACAGAATCCACCACTGAACCGGTAGTGTTTTTAACAAACACCCCGAAACGCGGAGCAATGCTGGAACTCAACAAGGTACCCAAGGCTCTGTCGGTTGTGCTGGTTGCACCGTAACTGATAAGGTCGCCTGATGTGCCTGCACCGTTATCTGCTGCATAACCACCGTTGTACCTGCCTCCGCTTCCGCTTTCACTGGTTTGCCAGCCAACAGGTAAGTTAATCTGGTTGGTTCCTGTAATGTCCAAACCATCAAAGTTTTGAAAGTAAGGAGTGTTTTTGGCTGAAATGGTGGCCGCTCCCGGTGTGGCCGGGTTGTTAGACGGGCCCTGCGCTCTGGTCTCTGTGCTTAAAGCAAAGAGCATTGCGCCTGCGACAAATAATCGTAATGTTGATTTCATCTTTTTAAAGAATTAATTGAACTGCAATATTAGCTATCCCTTGTTAAAAAATTGTAAACGTGTGGAAAATACGCGGTTTAATGCGACTCTTTTTATCAGAACTGAACGGCCAGGCCTATAAGATAGTTGCGCTGCTGCAAGTACCTCGAAGGGTCGTTGGGTGGGGTGCCTGATGAGCGCGGGTCGCGGGGGTCATTGTATCGGGGGTCGCGCCATTCCGTAGGAACATCATCGCCCGAGGTGTAGGCCCTGCCGGTTACCGGGTTGATAATGGCTGAGTTTTTATTGTTCAACACATTGGTTACCTCAATGGTCCACGCTACTTTTACTTTTTTGTAGTCGTACCACTTGCGGAAATTAAAATCTATCCAGAACCAGTTCTGCCCAATCTTACTCCAGCGGGCTTCCGGACGGTTGTCCTGCACCCAAATGGGCCTGCCGGTAATGGGCTCGTAACCTTCCAGTACATAGGGCGTATACCTGCGACCTGCGCGCCACACATTCTCCAAATAGAAGGAACACTTGTTTAAAAATCCGGCTCCGAACAATCCGCCTTTGCGGTCAACCTTAAACAAGGCATTGGCTTTCACGTCAAAGCGGGTATCCCAGGGCATAAAAAACTCACGGGTGTCTTCCGCAGCTCCGGTGTTTAAAATTTCTTTCAAGGCTTCAGAGGCCGAAGCACTCTGTCCCGTGGCCACCATAAAGTTTCCGCTCACCTGCCCCATAAACCAGTTGCCTATGCGTCTGATGTAACCTACTTCAATGCCACGCTTACGCGAGTAATCGGAGTTAATGGCCATGGTGCGTTGTACTTCTCTGCCGGTTACATCTTTTACCAAAATGGGTACACGCAAGATGAAATCGTAATTATCTACCCAAAAGGCAGAGATGGTAATGGCATCGTTGGAGGTAATTTGCGAACGGTAACCCAGTTCATACGAAATGGCCACCTCCGGATTAAGGTTAGGATTTCCCAACACACTGGCGGTTGACCTGTCGGTATACAACGGATTTAAACCGGCATACAAAAAGGAAGGGTGCGGCATTTTGGTGGTGTGCCCGTAGTTAAAAAACAACATCTGGTTTTCTTTGATGGGAAAACTGGCCGACACCCGGGGCAAAAAACGGAACTTGTGACGCAGACCTAAAAAGTTAACGGTACTGCTGTTGTACTCACTGCGTATTTCATCGCGTATGGGTGAGCGGGAATCTTTTACCGCATCGTCTACAAATTTTCCCGGAGCCCAGTACTCAAAACGTGCGCCCACGTTGGCAATTAAACCTTTGTATTTTATCTGGTCGTTGATGAACAGGGCGCCTTTGCGGGGTTTTACTTTCCACAAATCGCTGTAATCTCCTAAACGGAAAGACTGGGAGTAAGTGCCGTCAGGCAAAGGAATAGGCGCACCTACCCAGGGCCTGCGAATATCCACCCACTGCATATCCTGTAACACCTGCTCCACACCAAAGGTGAGTTTGTTAAAGGTATTTTTTGAATAAAGCGTTGCATTTGCATTTACGGTGTATTCTTCTACATAGTGATCGTGCCACAGGGTGGCTATGCCTCCGTTGTTGTAAAAGCCCGATGGTGCATTTACAAACACCACACTATCTGCGGGGTTAAACGGAATAACCGGATACGTTACAATGGAATTGGGGTCAAATTCTCCGTCAACAGTTTTGGGTCTCCAGTCGCGGCCGTTGGCATCCGTACGTTGTTTGATAAACAAACGCGAAACGGTGGCTTTGTAGGAGAAACGTTTGGATAAAAATTCGGTCCAGCTAAGCACCATCAGGTTAGAACTGTTGGTATACGTATTGGCATTGTCCATTTGTTGTGAAAACAAAAACGGATAACCGGGTAAATACGGTACATCGTTGCCGGTAATGCGCAGGTTGTTCATGTCCTGGTTAATGGAGAACGAACGCAAATACGTAAACGCTAACTTCTGTTTATTGGAAACATCGTAGTTCATTTTGAGTGAGGCCGACCAGCGGTTGTCCTGATAAGGCGCAAAAAAGGTTTCGTTCTCAAACAAAGAAGAGTGCAGTTGCTTCGCAGGGTTTTTAAAATAGTCATCAGTGAAATACGTGCGAAGTGAGGCGTAAAACTTCAGCTTGTTGTTGAGCAGTTTTTTCATAGCCGGGCCACCTCCGCCCAATTCCAACACCTGTGTATTAAATACCGATTTCCACTGTTGGTTAAAACCCAGGTTATCGCGCTTGTACAACACCGCAAAGTCATGTTTATCTCCGCCTGATTTTGTTTTGGCATTTACCACGCCTGAGGTAGCATTACCAAACTCAGCTCCTATACCACCCGTTAATACATCAATGGAAGAGAGCGAATTGCTGCCCAAGTCTAACCCGAAACCTGTGCCCGACAAGGGATCCTGAACCGAAACACCATCTACAAAATACCCTGTTTCATACGTGCGGCCACCACGAATGTGCACCCCCGAGGGCGTGGTAACCACACCGGGTTGTGTGTTGATGATTTGCTGCAATTGCCTCACGGGTGCTGATTCAATCTGCTCCTGACTTACCGTGTTGTTACTTTGCGGACGCTCAATGTCAACCAGCGGCCTGCGACCTATTACCACCACATCCTGGTCAATGGTGGCGGCACTGCTGCCCATTTGAATATCAATGGTGGTGGTTTGGTTTTCTTTTACTTTTACTCCCGTGTATACAATTTTTTCGTAGCCTATGTAGGTAAACTCCAGCGTGTATTCCCCGGTTTTTACGTTCTTGAATTCAAACTTTCCGTTAATATCGGTTTGAGCCACCAGCTTGGTGCCTTTAATGACTACGTTTACGCCCACCAACTCCGACTTATCTTTTTTATCGGCCACCTTACCACTGATGGTGCCCGTTTTGGCCGTTTGTGCCGCCACAAAACTACGGCTCAGTGTAAACAGCAATAAGAAAATAAAAGGTAAATGTTGGCGCATAAAATCTGCGGCAATTTAATTGTTGCCCGTTGATTTTCGAATTTAAATTATTGTAAATAAAAAATGTCCTGCGCAGTAAACCACACAGGACATCTTAATGCCGTAATTTCTTTCTGTTATACCGAAAAACTTTCCCCGCAACTGCAGGTACGGCTGGCGTTGGGGTTAATAAAGTTAAATCCTTTGCCGTTGAGTCCGTCAGAAAAATCGAGCTCCGTACCAAACAGGTACAGCATGCTGCGGGTGTCAACCACCACTTTTACCCCCTCGTCATTAAACTCCTGATCGCCCGGCTTGGCTTCGTTGTCAAAACCTAAATCGTAGGAAAGGCCTGAGCAACCGCCACTCTTCACGGAAACACGCAAAAAATAACTGTCATCGTAGTTGGACTCTTTTTTAAGGTCAACCAACCGGTGTTTTGCTTTATCTGATACTGTAATCATGCGTTCGTGCTATTCAAAATGTATGCAAAGTTAGAACAATTCTAAATAATATCCACTCCTGCCCTGTTTTCAGGTTAAATCCTGTAGACGGAACGGTTATTTTACCTCTTAACTACTGAGCGTTTACGGGCTTCTTCCCTGCCGGGGAAAGTAAACCTTGGCGGGTTTTTATTTTTTGAGGTTACTTTGCTGCATGAATTTACGCAAGATTGAACACCTGGGCATAGCCGTTAAAGATATAGAAGCATCCAAAAGCCTGTTTGCCGCACTTTTGGGAACACCCTGCTACAAAGAAGAGGGCGTGGAAAGCGAACACGTAATCACCGCTTTTTTTAAAACCGGAGAAAGCAAAGTAGAGTTGCTGCAAGCCACCTCAGCCGACAGTGCCATTGCAAAATTTATTGAGAAAAAAGGCGAGGGCATACACCACATTGCATTTGATGTAGAAGACATTGAAGCAGAAATAACCCGTTTAGAAGCAGCCGGATTTCAATTTATCCATGAAACACCCAAGCGCGGTGCTGATAATAAACTCATTTGTTTCCTGCACCCCAAAGCCACCAACGGAGTACTGATTGAGTTGTGCCAGGAGATGAAGTAACATTACTTCAAAGGCACTCAAAAAAGAACGTCACTGTCAAAACCAACGTCACTGCGAGGGCGAAGCTTAGCCTGTGTGATGAGAGCCCGTGGCAGTCCCCCAATGTGAGCACAAAGTTGTAATAGGAGGTTGCTTCCCTGAACTAAAGTTTGCTTCTTGACTACCCAACACACTACCCAGAAGTTCATCGCAAAGACGATGTGCTTAAAGTCTATCTCTCTTCAAAAAAGAAACGTCTTATTGAGCCTAGCGCGGCACCCCAAAAAGCAATGCCACCGAGACCCGATGGCTATCGGGAGAAGCAGTCTCCCAATGCGAGCACAATAATAAATTTGCACAGTAATAAAAAACCTTCTAATTTGCCGTTGAAAACCAATATGCTATGCAACCTAACCTGTTCACCTGTCTTGCAAATTCCCGTGGCCTAATTGGCCAAGATTTTCAAAGCGATTTACATCACAAAGTATTCAAAAAACAACCCCCTTTTTGAAGAGTTATGAGCAAATTGATATATTTACAAAACCAGGCAAACCTTCGCATATAAAAAAGCTGCCGGAAACCCTATGGCAACAGTGTTAACATTAAACTGACAGATGAAAAATGAACTTTTTGACAAAACTTGACACCAACGACACCTCCTTGAATTGTAAACGCTTCAGCTGGAAAACAAAAAACACCAGTACACATTTGCATTTGCAGCTCACGTACAAGCCAACCCAAAGGCGAAATCAAAAGTGTGCAATCGCCAACGCTTTATCAGCACCCGTTAACCAACAATTTTTCACATTTTAAAATATACAACATGGACATAACAGCCATACAAATATTTAAGGTTGACATTCATGAACAAGCGGTTGAATCAATTGAGCAATCAATTTATGGTGCTGACTTCAACACATACTTGCAAGGACTGGTAAATCTCATTACGACAGGCAGCAGTGGTAGAAACTTCAAGTTTGACAGCGACACAACAGAAGTAAGAGGACAGATTACGAAAATTATTGCAGGTGAAGAATTTCCTGCAATTGCATCAACAATAGTAACACGACTTTTGAAGAAAGAGCAAGAGGCACAAGCAAAAATGTTGAAACTTGGAGTTGAGATTCAAAAGGGAATTGTTGTTCAAGCATTGGTAACAGAAAACAGCGTCAACAAACTTGTAATCTGTAAAGCAGACCACAGCGATTTCTTAAACGAAATAAATTTTACTATTTCAAGAGGACTTCCATTAAAGAAAAAGGTTTTCAAAGCATTTGTTTGTTCGCTAAACAGCGACCAAACTGTAACTAATGTTTTGGTGTATGACACCAATCCAAACCTTTCTCATTATTGGTGGAAAGATTTTTTAGAACTCACCAAAGTTTATTCAGACGAGGACAATACAGAAAATGCTTTTGAAGCAATTGACAAAGGCATATTTACAAAACTGAAAAAGAAACACCCACAAGATTATTTGCATTTGCGTAATAGCACCGTTCGCTATTTCAGAGCCAACGACAATTTTGACATGCAAGAGTATTTGGACACAGCAATTGGAAACTACACTCCCTTCGATTCCAACCTTGATGTTGCAGAAATCAAAACTCAAATCCGACAATTGCCATCAAAACCAAGAACACCTTTTGACGAACAGTTCACGATTGTAAAGGCAAAGATTAGGGCAAAATTTCTAAACACTATCCCCTTGACAAGCCAAATTGATTTGCACTTGAAAGAAGATATTCCGAACCTTGAAACAATAATCACAGCGGAAAAAGATGCAGACGGAACAAGATATGTGAAAATCAAATCGGAACAAGGCTATCAATATTTCAGCAACAGACAAAACGGCAATAGCTAATGCAATTTGCTGATAAATTCATTCACTCTTTTTTCTCTACTTATTCTCAAACAACTGTTTCAGAGAATGACAAAGAATTTATTTGTGAATTGTCAGCAACAAACTTTTCATCGACAGAGGTTGCAAGCATTCAAACCGCCTACAACTTTTTAGAGCCTAACGACCAATTAACATTCACAATCAAATTTGGAGAAGCCGACCCAAAATCATTTTATTCAACCAGTTCAAATTTTACCGATTTCAAAACTGAACTTGATAAGGAATATTTGCATCAGGAAGGCGAACCAATCACAGCAACCTTCAAAATCACTAAAGGAAATATTTCAAACAATATTTCTATATATGATTTAGAAATCTTCACAGCAACACTTGAAAGTTTGTCAGTAGCAGAAGCGTATGCGGTTTTCAATCGTGTTTTATCAAACACACCTTTTGTAAACTTCAAAGTGTTGAATCTTGACAAGCCATTCAATACAGCAAATATTTTCTTTACACAAATAGGTGCTACCACACCTACTCAAACATTTGCTGACAGGCATAAACGCCTTGATAGCATTCTTTCAGCAAGTAATTACACCAACATTGAAGAACACAACTTAACGCCTGATGATTTTCAGTTGCAAATTGAAAATGCAAAACACAGCAAGCTGTGTTTGCTTTTCAATCATTATGCTGTTGTGCTTTCCGTTGTTTATTTGTTTGACATTACTTCGCTAAAAGCCAACGAACTTGAATTTAAAATCAACGGTTATAAATCAATCAAAGGAAAAGTTGATGTAAAAGCATTGCCGATAGATGGAACGAAAGAATATTTCAATATATACAATTGGGTTTATTGTGGCGGAAACCTCAATGATAAAATTGGTTTAGCCAGAAACATTATTTCACTTCACTTTGAAAATAGTGGTGAATTAGAATTGAAAGGGCATCCATTTCAATCTATTCAATCAAGTTACAAAGTTTACGAGAAGCAGAACATCAAGCAATACATTGAAATCAGAAATAAAATTTCTGACCAGTTGCTTGACTTCAACAACAGAGCAAACAAAGTCATTGAAACATTTGCAAGTGGTTTTCAAAAAAGTTCTTTGGCGCTAATCACTTTTTACTTTTCTGCAATCGCAATAAAAGTTTTGGGCAATGGAGATTTTGTAAATGTGTTTACACTTGACACAGCAGTTCTTTCAATTGTTTTTTTGTTCGGCTCATTCCTTTATTACTTAGTAGCAAAGTGGGAAGTGAAAGAGCAACGCAAAAGATTCGTTGACAGCTACACAAATTTGAAAGAACGCTACACTGACCTTTTAGAAAAAGAAGACATTCAGAGAATCCTTAATAATGATAAAGAATTCAATGCTGATGTAGCATTCATTGATGGCAAACTCAAAATTTACAGCAACCTTTGGAAATGGTTTTTGGCAATACTATTGGGAGGAACTTTATTTTTGTTTTTGACTTACAACTTAGCACAATTGTTTGATACATTCCTTTGGAAAACACTTTTTGAGAAGGGAAGCAATTGTTGAATTTATCGAGTGAATAACTATCTTTACAATATAAAATAGCAATTAAAACCGTCAAAATGAATAAAATAGTTTTAGCAGCATTACTGGTTCTCACAATCATTTTGGGAGGATGCAATTCATGCAACACTGAAAAGCCAAAAACCACCGAAGTCACCAAAGTAATAGTAGCGCAGTGGGGACAAGAGAAGTATCTAATTTACCTACCTTTCTACATTGCACAGGAGAAGGGTTTTTTCAAAGACGAAGGACTTGAAATTACTGTAAAGTTTTCAGGTAATGACGACCAGGTTTTTGCAACCGTTTTGAAAGGCGAAGCACAATTTGGAATTGGCGACCCTGTATTCACTGCCATATCACGAGAGAAAGGAGCAAAAGGAAAAGTAATTGGTTCCATCGTTGACGGAGTAACAATTTGGGGTGTAACAAACAAGGATAACATCAAAACCATAGAACAGCCTGGTGATTTGGCTGGTTTGAAAGTTGGAACATTCCCCGACCCGTCAACAAATTACGCTTTGATGAAAAAGACACTCATGAAAGGAGGAGATTTATTAAAAAACACAATCATTGTTCAAGCCCCAATTGGTTCACAGTTGGCTTTACTTGAAAATGGAAGTGCCGATATTGCGATGGACTTAGAACCAGGAACATCAATAGCTGAAAGTAAAGGTTACAAAGTTGTTTACTCCTCACCGCAGTTTTATGGAAGATTTGCTTTCACTGGCTTAACAACGACAGAGGAATACATAAACGCCAATAAGGAAACTGTTCAAAAATTTGTAAACGCAATTGAAAAGGCATTACAGTATTGCCACACAGATGAAGCAGGAACGGCAGAAATTGCAGCAAAACTTTTCCCCAACCTTGACAAAGCAGTTGTTGCAAATGCTGTAAAAAGAATGGTAGCAGATAAAACAATTCCAGACCATGCTGTAATGAGTGATGAAGCTTGGCAGAAAGCGATACAAGTAAGAGTTGATATAGGCGACATGAAGGAAATGAAACCAACATCAGATGCAGTAGATAATTCCTTTGCCGAAAAATCTATTTCAGATACCAAGACAAATTAAATATGGATTCAGGATTTTCTTCCATACGAACAAAAGACAAACTTGAAATTGCCGTATCAACTGACACGGTATTATACCTTCCATTTTATGTTGCATACTATGGCAATGATTTCCATGACACACCATTTTCGGAATTAGAAGTAGTTATAATTGGAACAAAAAATGATTTCAGGTTTGACCAGAGCAAGAAATTAAAGGGTGATGGATTTGCAACCTTTTCCGTTTTGCTTGGTTTAGCAGACGCAGCCATTTGCGACCCATCTCATCTTATCTATTTGAACCATTGCGATGCCACCAAGCTACAAGCAGAACTTAAAAAGTTTCAGGACTTGCTTGACATTAAAACAAAGAAAGATATTTGTAATAAAGAGTTTAATCTCAATCTTTCACAATGTTTAGATGTTGACAATAGTAACAATTTAGTCTTTAAAGAGAATGGGGTAAACCTCTTTAAAGAGAAAATATTAAAAACCAATACAAAGGTTATTGGTGGATTAGTTTCAAAAATTGCTTTTCTGGCTGTAGGAAGTGGAGATTTAACTAGTTCGTCTAATGACTTAGGTAGATTATATAAGAATCCACAAAATTTTCCGTCTCAATACGGAAAAGAAAATATTACTCAATCAATCATCTGTTATGATACTCCTTCAACAGGATTTTGTATTGGTCATATCTATTATGAGCAATACAAAACATCTACATCTACATTGGTAGAAGAAAGAAAAGATTTTGGATATGAACTTCGTAAAGTAAGTAAAAAAACATATAAAAATAATGGAACCATTGACGAAGAAGTAGATAACGATGACTATTGCAATAATTCTGTCTCATTCTCATGTGATTTTATAAGTATTGATTTCTTACTTGATAAGCATAATGGAGAAGCAAACAAAAAAATTATTGAATTAGAAAACTTAGCGTATGACAACGATCAAAGTTTCATGTTTACGGGCATCTTAGGTAATAATGCACCTGAAAATTCAGAAAAACTTAAAGGGTTGCTCTACGGCATTGATAAAAATTTACACAGAATTCATTCGTATCTAAAGAAAAGCGATACAACGGGCTTAATTCACTTTCTGAAAACAAAACTCAAATATGATGATGATACCCAAGACGAATTGCTTAACCTCTTAATCGCAGATGAAACTATTAAAAGTTATATCCAGTTTCTTATCAATAATAAAAAAGAGAAATTTTCACTTGAAGAAATTCTTAAATACTATGTAGATAGATTAAGAGAGTGGAGAGATATTGGCAATTTGTATTACTCAAAAACTAATCCGATTAAAGATGATTTGAAAGAATTAACGCTTTTGCGATATAGGGCTGAGGGCATACCTGTTCCTCAAACTATTGATTACAGTTTGTTCGTAGCTGATGATTTGTTAGCTGAATATCGTCAAAATGAAAAGCATTATTTTGAACTTGAAAGAAAAACGTTACACACAAAAAAGTGGGCAGGTTGGCGAATATTTTTAACACCATTGTTGCCCTTTTTATATCTCTTAAAACTGTTCACTAATAAAGTTGAAAACTTTCGACTGTTTATAGAAAGTTCATTATGGAAGCATGTAAGAAAACCCACGTTACTTTACTTTATAGGCTCGTTATTTATTTTACTTGAGATTACATCAAGTATGTTTCACATTTTACATCCTAAAACTCCAAAATTAGATGAATTGAAACATGAATTTGCAAGGCAAGAAGTTGTTCCGAATAGCGACCCTATAGAATACAAAGAAGTTTTACATACAATTAAATATGGCAATTATATTTTTTATTGTTTCTTAATTTGTTTAGTTATTGTTTTTTTGTCTTCACGGGAATTGTTTAAACTAAAACACGAAAGCAAATATTTTTATCGCAATGAATAGCAATTTGCGAAACGGAAAAACAATCGGCTCTTTTTTAGCAGCAAAAAAGATTGAGGTTCGCAAGAAACAAATTGCGGAGTTAGATAAGTATGTTAATGAAAGAGTAAAGCATAACAAGAAATATATTCGTTTCATTTCATATTGGGGCGCATCCGATAAAAAGTACCCCGACAAATACGACTTTGATGCGTTGCTAAATCTTTTCGGTTTTCTGCGAGTTATTGAAAAGCATTACAAATTGGATGCTCAGCTAACATTAATTTTTACTGACACACATGCAATGCTTAATGGCTATAAGCCCGAAGATTACAAAAGCTATTTCAAAGGGATAAGAAACGTTGTAAATGAATTCAATTACACACATGTTCTCATGTCCGAAGTGCTAATGCCTTTTGCAAAATCACATCACTTAAAAGACATGAATGCATTAATCAATGCAATTATAAATGAGAATGGAAGTCATAACATACCAGAGTTTTTAAAAGGTAGAGAATCATTTGAACTTTTAAAAAAATCAGCAGGTAAACATTCTTACAGATATTCAAACAATCAAATTTTTGGCGACTTGCGTTTTAATTCAACTGATGAATCGGCATATGCTTACATTACAATGAATCAAATTGAAAAGCAGTATGTAGAAAAGAATTTTTTTCAAAATGTTTTTCTCACATACACATCGGATGAAGAAAAAGAATTGATTGCCCCCGACCTTCCGAGTTTACAGATTTACTCTTTTCGTAAAGGAATAAGAAGCAGACCTTGGTTTTCAAATTTTAATAAAGAAGAACAAAAATAATAAAATGTGTGGTATCGCAGCAATTATTAATCCTACTCCAAAAGGCAAAACAGAAATGGAGTTTATGCTCAAAAAAATTGAGCATCGGGGAGATACTGCACCTAAACAAGTTCAAATAGGAAATTCAATCTTAGGAAGTGTTCGCCTTAAAATAGTTGACAGACCAAATGGCACACAACCTTTTTTCAATGAGAACAAAACAATAGGAGTTGTTTTTAACGGTGAGATTTACAACTACAAAAATTTGAAATCAGAATTGCAAATGAAAGGACACAAGTTTATTTCAGATTGCGACACAGAAGTTTTGGTTCATCTTTATGAAGAACACGGAATAAATTTCTTGCAGCAGTTAGAAGGAATGTTTGCATTTCTAATTTATGATTCCGTTCAAAATAAGTTTTTCGGAGCAAGAGATTTTTTTGGAGTGAAACCATTCTTCTACTGCAAGAGTGAGAATGTAGTTTATATTTCTTCTGAAATGAAATCCTTTACTGATTTGGAAGTAGAAACATTTGAAGAACTTAAACCAGCACACTACATAACCAATGAAGGAGTTTTCCAGTATTATAAAACGCCAAGCACAAAATGGAATACTGATTCAGTAAGCACAATTACAAATAATGTTCGTGAACTTGTTGAATTGGCTGTAAAGAAAAGAGTTGAAACAGATTTGCCTATTGCTACTTTTTTAAGTGGTGGCATTGACAGTTCAATAGTTCATTTATTGTGTTGCAGTTATCACAATGATGTTACAGCTTTAATTGTCGGTGAAGATTCAGGCGAAGACGTGATTTATGCAAAGCGACTTTGCAATGATTTGAATTTGAAGTTTCATCATATTAAAACAAGCAAAGAAAATTTGCTTCAAAATGTTCCTGATGTGATTTATTCCATTGAGACATTTGAACCAAATCCTATTCGTGGCTCTTTACTTTCAATGAAATTGGCAGAGTTAGCACACGACAAAGGTTTCAAAATTGTTTTGTGTGGCGAGGGCAGCGATGAAATATTTGGCGGCTATGGTGATTTTCTTTCCCTTCCTGATGAAACAGAATTTCAAAATGAAATTAAAAATCTTCTAAACGATTTATACAGGACACAACTTTTGAGAGTTGACAAAACAGGAATGAAATATGCCGTTGAAGTTCGTGAACCCTTTCTTGACAGAACTTTAGTTGAATATGCTTTGAGCATTCATCCGTCTTTAAAAGTGGCAAAGACAAAAACAGGAGATACAACAACAAAGTTTGTTTTGAGAGAAGCATTTAAAGATTTATTGCCTGACTACATTTATTCGAGAGAGAAAATGACTTTGATGGAAGGGGCTGGAATTGGAGGCGTTGAAAGAGGAAAGGGTTTGCTACATGAATTTGCAAACAACAATTTGAGTGAAGAAGAATATCAAAACATTCAAAAAAACAATTCTCAATTTTCCTTGAGAGATAAAGAAGAAACATATTGCTATAAAATATTTAATCAAATTTATTCTAAAGCGACATTTGCAAAATCAAGAGTTACAAATGCACAAAAGGAAATTGTCAAGCACTAATGAACATTGAGTTAAAAAACATAACCAAGTCATTTAGCACTCCAACGGGTAACGTTGAGGTTTTTAAAAACCTCAATCTCACTATTCGTTCAGGGGAGTTTGTTTCCATTTTGGGGCCAAATGGTTGTGGGAAAACAACTCTTTTCAACTTGATAATCGGACTTGACAATGAATATAGCGGAGAAGTAAAACTTGACCACATTGCAGACAGGAGAACTGCAATAGCATACATGATGCAAAAGGATTTATTGCTCCCTTGGAAAACAGTTTATCAAAACATAATTGTCGGTATTGAAATTCAAGGCAAAATAAATTCCTCAACAAAAGAAAATGTAATGCAGTATTTGAAACGCTTTGGCATCTCAAATTTGGTTCATAGTTATCCCTCACAACTTTCAGGCGGTGAAAGACAAAAAGTTGCTCTTATCAGAACACTGATGTTAGATTCTGAAATAATGCTTTTGGACGAACCATTTTCAGCAATTGATTACAACACGAGGCTTGAACTACAAGCACAAATACATGCTTTGTCAAAAGAGAATCACAAAACTGTTTTACTGATTACTCACGACATTGATGAAGCAATAACAGTAAGCGATAGGACAATAATTTTTAATCACAAGCCAAACGAAACATTCAAGGAATTACAGATAACTTTTGATGTAGAAAAGAGAAGTCCAATTTCAGTTAAGCAAGACCAAAAGTTTTCTAAATACTTTACTGAAATGTGGCAATCACTTCCAAAGCAAGACGAACAATGAAAAGAAAAATCATAAGTATCATTTTGGGTTTGTTGCCATTAACAGTTTTCTTGCTGTTATGGCAGTTTGTAATTTCAACTACTGAAAAGAAACTCTTTTTGTTTTCTTCTCCATCCAAAGTTTTTCATTCGCTGATTGAAAACATCTCCAATGGTATTTTACCAAGGGACATTTTTATTACAGGACAGGAAGCGATTTATGGTTTTCTAATTGGCAACATTTGCGGTGCAGCAATCGGACTTTCCCTTTGGTATTCAAAACGAGTTGCTGACTTGACAAGACCTTACATCATTGCAATTGGAGCAATTCCAATTTTTTCCATTGCACCTATGATGATAATGTGGTTTGGAACTGGTATGTATGCAAAGGTTATAATGGCTGCACTTTCAACAGTAGTAATTGCAATCACTCAATCCTATGAAGGTGCAAGACAAGTTGATGTTCAACAAATAAAACTGTTTCACTCCTTTGGAGCATCACGGACGCAGATATTTTCAAAACTAATCGTGCCTTCTTCATTGGTTTGGCTTTTTAATTCGCTTAAACTGAACATTAGTTTTGCTTTACTTGGTGCCTTCATTGCCGAATTTATTTCAGCCCACGAAGGTTTGGGACATAGGGTTTTTAAAGCTGGTGGAACTTATGATGTTTCGTTGGTTTTGGCTGCTGTAATCTGCATAATTCTTTTGGCTCTTTTGTTTTCGAGAATCATTTATCTTTTTGAAAAGACACTTCTGAAATGGAAATAAAAAGCAGCTTGCAAATAATGATTTGAATAAAGCATTATGCCACATGTATGAATTATGGGAGGTCAACCTAAGCGTAGGTTGCGCCTACGCTTTTCTTTTATGTAGCTTATAGCTAAAATAATACCCTACCTAAATAAACGCTCAGCAAACAGCAACCACAAGGTCTCTTTCAAATTATCAAACAGAAAGGCAACACAACAGCTCCCTCAAAAAACTTGCACTTCCCTGTGGTTTTTATCCCAAAAAGTATATTTTTGTCTTACCTAAATTTTAATACGTATGAAAAATTTATTCTTTGCTGCAGCTCTTTTGGCTTTGGCGTTTACCGGTTGTAAAAAAGACGATGATGATAACAACGTTACACCCACCCCAACTCCTACTCCCAACCGATATAATGTTGCCCTTACCGTAGATGGCAGTTCCCTCACCTACACTGACGGAAAAAACGGTTTTGAACAAGCAGCCGGCTCCAGTAAAGAAACCCGCCCGTTGCCTGAGTTTTCTACCGCTTACTATTATTCCAATATTTTTTCTGACAATACCGTAGGAGGTGTGAGCATATACAAGGGTGAAATGAGCTTTCAGGGTGCCTACCCTGATGATGCTGATTTTGTAGCCTATTTTGCTCCCGGAAATTACATGTATTCCACCCCTACTACCGATGGTGTAGAAATTTTGCATGTAGATGCCACCGGACAGGTGTGGAGCAGCATTAACGGTACACAAAGCGGGGCAACGTTTAACATTACCAGCACACAGCAGTTCAGCATCTTTGGCGATACCTATGTGGATGTAAAAGGCACCTTCACATGTAAGTTGTACAACGAAACAGGTACCCAGTCGAAAACAGTTACCAACGGTTCGTTCTTCCTCTCGTACGGTAATTTTTAATGCACACTGAACCATTGCTCACGTGGTGAGTTTAGCAGCCTTCCGAACTATTGCACTTTCTTTTCCTGAGGCTACAGAAGCGGCCCACTTTGAAAAAATTTCCTTTCGGGTAAAGGGAAAAATATTTGCCACCTGTGACGAAAAAAACAACAGGGCCTGCCTTAAATTATCTGAAATAAATCAGGACCTGTTTTCACTGGCTGACAAAAGCATCGTGTATCCTGTAAACAATAAGTGGGGCAAACAAGGGTGGACCATGGTGGAACTAAGTAAGGTAAGCAAGCGTCTGTTTACAGCTGCACTCACCTCAGCTTATTGCGAAGTGGCACCTGCTCAACTGGCTGCGTTGGTTAAACAACCTTAGCTGCTGGAGCGGAAATAAAAAGTATGGATGAGTTTTTCTCCTCTACCGTTAGCTAACAATGTTTGAAGTCTTTCGCTGATAATCATTTTTAATATCTTTACATCATGAGTGCAATTCTTATAAGGGCCGACAAACAGAGCAATAAAATCCTGTCTGAACTTGCCAAAAAACTTGGGGCGGATGTTCTGAGTGTAAAGGATGAGCAATTTGAGGATTTGATGATGGGAACCTTAATGGATAAAGTTAAGACCGGAAAAACTGTTCCTAAATCCACCATCCTCAAAAAATTAAAATCTTAATGATTGTCGAATTTGATAAATCATTTGAAAGGTCTTTAAATAATGTTAAGGACAAGACTATATTTGAAAAATTTCATCCAATACCATAAGGCTGATTGTGATTACTCACAGGAAAGACGTTTACAGAGTATTCACATAAAAGTTGGTTAAACAACTGTAGCTGCTGTTTCGTAGTCCGTTTAAAACACAACGGTACCAACCTTATTCCACCGTTACCGACTTGGCCAGGTTACGGGGTTGATCAACATTACAGCCACGCATTACGGCAATGTGGTATGAAAGCAGTTGCAACGGAATGGTAGTAACCAGCGGGGCCAGCGATTCTTCCACTTCAGGTATTTCAATTACGTAATCGGCCATGCCTTTTACCTTATCATCACCCTCTGTTACCACGGCAATTACTTTTCCTTTGCGCGCTTTTACTTCCTGTATATTGCTGATTACTTTTTCATAAATGCTGTCTTTGGTAGCTACTACAACCACCGGCATTTCTTCATCTATCAGCGCAATAGGGCCGTGCTTCATTTCAGCAGCAGGATAACCCTCAGCATGTATGTAAGAGATTTCTTTCAGTTTTAACGCACCTTCCAAAGCCACCGGGAAATTGTATCCGCGACCGAGGTAAAGGAAGTTGCGCGCATCCTTGTATTGCTCAGCTATGGTTTTGATGTAGTCATTCAGTTGCAGAACTTTTTCAATCTTAGATGGAATGGATTCCAACTCAGTAAGTACATCGCGCATTCGGCTTTGGGTAATGGTACCGCGTTTTTGTGCTATGCTTAAAGCCATCAGTGTTAAAACGGTTACCTGAGCCGTAAAGGCTTTGGTAGAAGCCACACCAATCTCCGGACCGGCATGTGTGTACGCTCCCGCATGTGTAGCCCTTGGAATAGATGAGCCCACCACATTACATACCCCGAAAATAGTAGCTCCTTTTTCTTTGGCCATTTGAATGGCCGCTAACGTATCTGCGGTTTCGCCTGATTGTGAAATAGCAATTACAAAATCATTTTCATTTACCACCGGATTGCGGTAACGAAACTCTGAGGCGTATTCCACTTCCACAGGTATGCGGGCAAACTCTTCAAAAAGGTATTCACCCACCAGGCCGGCATGCCATGAGGTGCCGCAACCCACAATAAGAATGCGGGGCAGGTTTTTAAACTTGTGTTCAAACTGGTCAACTCCGGCCATCACAATTTGTGCGTTGTTTAAACGAATGCGTCCGCGAAAGTTGTCAATGATGGAACGGGGTTGTTCGTAAATTTCTTTGAGCATAAAGTGCTCGTATCCGCCTTTTTCCAAAGCCTCCAAGTTCATTTCCAGTTCCTGGATGTATGGTGTGCGCACCACGTTGTCAATCGTTTTTACGGTCATTTCCCCGTTTTCGATGTAAACGATTTCGTTGTCGTCTAAGTAATAAACGTTTTTAGTGTACTCAATAATGGGTGAAGCATCGGAGGCGATAAAGTATTCCCCGTCTTTGCCAATACCCACCACCATGGGGCTGCCTTTGCGTGCCCCGATGAGCATGTTGTTGTCGTTTTTAGACAACACCACAATGGCGTATGCACCCACTACTTCAGAGAGCGCAATACGAACGGCTTCTTGTAAAGAAACCTCCATTTTTTTCTTTACGTCTTCTATCAGGTGCACCAGTACTTCCGTATCGGTATCACTTTTAAACGTGTGGCCACGCTTAATGAGTTCTTCTTTTAAGGGCGCATAATTCTCGATTATACCGTTGTGAATAATGGCCAAGTCACCATCCTGAGAAAGGTGCGGATGTGCGTTGCGGTCGTTAGGCTCTCCGTGTGTGGCCCAGCGTGTGTGGCCTATGCCCACGTGAGAGGTAGTGTCCTGACCACCTACGGACTGCTCCAGGTCAGAAACCTTCCCTGCTTTTTTATATACCGTTATCCCGTCATTAAGCAGTGCTACTCCGGCACTATCATAACCGCGGTACTCCAGGCGTTTAAGTCCTTTAATAAGAATAGGGTAAGCTTCCTGCTTACCTATGTAAGCTACAATTCCACACATAGTTAGTCAGTAATTAAAGTTAAGTAGGGTTGGTTTAGTCTGTGCTACTGCGCAGATTCGGCACTAAAATAATTGTTTTGCGATTCATAATCTAACTTTCTGCCGATAACTTGTGCCAACGGTGAGAGTTTGTTCATGAGCTGCACCAGCTGATCGGGATAGATGGATTGAGGTCCGTCAGACAGAGCCTGGTCGGGGTGATTGTGTACTTCAATAAGTAAACCATCTGCTCCGGCAGCAACAGCAGCCAGTGCCAGTGGTTCAACACGGGTACGAATACCGGTGCCGTGGCTGGGGTCGGCAAAAACAGGCAGGTGACTCAGTTCTTTCACCAACGGAATTGCTCCGATGTCGAGAGTATTGCGGGTGCTGTTATCAAAAGTACGTATGCCGCGCTCGCACAAAATAACGCGCTCATTTCCTCCTGAAAGTATGTATTCTGCAGCCATCAACCATTCCGGTATTTTGGCCTGCATGCCTCGTTTCAAAAGAACGGGTTTGTCTTGTTTACCCAGTTCAGCCAGCAAGTAATAGTTTTGCATATTGCGTGTGCCTATCTGCAACACATCAGCATACTTGTATACCTCGTCCAGTACGCTCAAATCAATTACTTCGGTAATTACATTGAGTTGGTACTTATCTGCTGCGGCCCTCAACATTTTGAGTCCTTCCAATCCTAAACCCTGAAAAGAGTAAGGAGAGGTGCGGGGCTTGTAAGCTCCACCGCGAATAAATTTTATGTTCTGTTGATGAAGAAATTCAGCAATCTCAAAAATCTGTTTTTCCGACTCTACTGCGCAAGGGCCGGCCATTACGTTAATGGTATCGGTACCTACGGGAGTTCCGTTTACGTTAAAGGAGGTGCGTTCTTTTTTCCAGCTTTTGCTGGCCAGTTTATATGGCTCGCTTACTTCAACCACCTCTTTTACTCCGTCAATTAATTGAATTTTGCGGATATCAAAATCAGCCGGAAAGTTGGAAACGGTAATAACCGATTGCCCGTTGAGGTGAACCGCATGATTCTTTAGTCCGTAACCCTCTAAGCGCAACAGTATAGCTGCCGCATCTTCTCGTGTAATGTTTTTATCAAGTACTATAACCACTATTGAATAACGCTATAGGTCAATTTAAGTTTCGGTGGAAGGGGTGCAAATTTATTGGTATTAAACACAATTCGCTCCATGCCTGAATAATTATAGGAAGGCACTATGTACAAGCCGTAATCCTTTTCAATGCCTGATTTTTTGTACGCGTTCAATATGCTTTGAAAATAAGAACTCAGGTTAACTGTAATGGCTGTTTTAGTAGCGTTGTATTTTCCTGAATAGCCGATTAAAATTCCTCCGGGTAACGTGAAGTTTTTGCCCGTTGAATCAGCCGTAACAAAGAAAACCTCCAACGGTAAACCGTATTGCGCTGTACCTGCTCCGGGAAGAACCGGCACGGTAAGTTCAGCTGCAGCAACGGTTACGGCTTTGTTCCCGTTTTTCTTAATCAGGTCAAGAATGTGGGGTACTTTAAAAAATGTTTTTACACTACCCATGGATTGTGCGTAGCAGGTATCGCGGTGTTGTTTCAAACCCAGTTGCAAAGAAAGTGCAGTACCGAAATAGTTATGCTCATAACTGCTTAAGCGCGGGGAGTTCTCATTAATGAGCAGGTCTTTGTACAGGGAGTCGTTGTAATAAATGGTAAGGTTAGAAACCGTTGACACCAAATCCATGTTCACTACGGCTCCTTCACCGGGGTTAATGGCAAAGTCGTGCGGCACAATGGCCAGGCCTTTCATGTAGTTGATAAACGCCTCGTTGGTTGAAAAGCTGGTACCTCCGTTTTTTATTTTGTCAATAAAGGCATTGTTGGTTATTCTGATGCGTAAATGCGGAGGTAATTTTCTGGTTTTGCTACCGTGTTGGAGTGTAATGCTGTCGTTAAGGTTAAACTTGCCGGTCCAGCTGCCAATTTCCTGCGGGTAATAAGCGGGGCGGGCATTGGAGTAATAAACACTGTCAATGTACAACGAGTTGCTTAACTCATACACCTTGATGGTTTGAGTAGTGGCGGTGTTTCCGTAGGAGGCTGTTTTGTTCTGGTACTTAAGCGTAAGCACAATGGAGTCGAGCTTTACCGCAGAAAAATTAAGGTTGTTCTCCGGCAAACGAATCTGAGTGTAAATGGAGCTTTGGGTACGGCCAAAGTAGGGGTCGTGTATAAAACCGAGCGGGTTAACAGAGCGTTCGTCTGTTCGTACTGAATCATCTTTTACCGTATACATCAACAATGAAAATGTATCGGTTGCCACAAAGTTAAGGTTGTCACTTGCGGGCAAAATGTCTCCCCCTATAAATCCTTCGTCTGTTTTTTTACAGGCGAAGGAAAAAAGAAGAAGTGCAAAAAGAAAAAGTCGGTGGAGTTTAGTTCTGTCTGACAAGAAGGGCATCATACAAGTCGGTGTATCTATCTGCAAAACCATCACCATTCTCAGCGTGCTCCAATACTACCGTACCTTTTTTGGTTTGTGCAGTAAGCTGTTTCACCACCTTAGGATCTATATTATCGCTGCATTTTACAATGGCATCAGCATGCTCAATAGCGCCCATGTATAAACTCTGGCAATCTCCGTCTTTGAAGGTACCCATTTGTTTAGCGTCTATGTTGTTCAAGCTGGCTTTGCGTCCGAAGTCTTTGCCCAGATTGGCTTCAAATTCGTTTTCAAATACCGAGAACACAATTTTAGCATTACGGAAAACGGGTTCGTCTTTGTAAATGGTTTTAATGTAAAGCGGAATAAGACTGGTCATCCAACCCTGGCAATGAATAATATCAGGGGCCCAGCCTAATTTTTTAACTGTTTCGAGGGCGCCTTTGCAAAAGAAAATAGTACGCTCATCATTGTCGGCATAAAACTCTTCTTTTTCGTTGGCGTAAACAAACTTGCGGTGGAAATAATCCTCGTTATCAAGAAAATAAACCTGCATTTTGGCTTCAGGTAATGAAGCTACTTTAATAGTAAGCGGGTTGTCGTTGTCGTCAATGGTAATGTTGATACCGGAGAGCCTTACAACTTCGTGCAAACGGTTTCTGCGTTCATTGATACAACCGAAACGTGGCATTAGCACACGAATCTCGTTGTCTTTTTCCTGAATGGCTTGCGGGAGACTGCGGGCTAACTCGGCTACACTGGAAACTTTTAGAAAGGGACTCATCTCTGAAGAAACGAAGAGAACTCGTTTACGATTAGAACTTTTTACCATAAGATGTGTAGTTAAATGAAATTAGTGTGCAAAAATATATAAAAATCTGCAGACTTTGCGTATAAATTTGTCAGTTTTTCTTTGGGGAGCGACCGTTTAACACCACCTTAATCATTGATAGTCTTTAAGTTAAGAGCCGATTTACATGCCCATATTGCCCGCCTTAAACAGCGTGGAAAACAGATTGGCTTTGTTCCTACCATGGGAGCCCTGCACCAGGGGCACCTTTCGCTCATTGAAAACTCACAGCGCGAGAACGATTTTACGGTGTGCAGTGTGTTTGTAAACCCCAGCCAATTCAACAACGCCAAGGATTTGTCGAGCTACCCGCGTACACTTGACCTCGACCTGCACCTGCTGGCACAAACCGGCTGCGATATGGTGTATGCCCCCGAAACGGCTGATGTTTATACGGATTCAACCGACTATTCCTTTGAGCTGGGCAACCTGAACCGGGTGATGGAAGCTGCTCACCGTCCGGGTCACTTTAGCGGAGTTATCAACGTTTTAAAACGACTGTTTGATATTGTGACACCTCATAGGGCCTACTTTGGTCAGAAGGACCTGCAACAGTGTCTGGTGGTGAAAAAACTGGTTAAACACTTTGACTTAAATATTGACGTACGTGTGTGCCCGCTCATTCGCGAAACAGACGGACTGGCCATGAGTTCCCGCAACACCTTGCTATCAGCACACTTTCGCCAAAAAGCCACGCGTATTCATGAAGCATTGCTTGGCGGAAGTCAAAAAATAAGCGGCCACACTCCGGCTGAAGTGAGGGAAGAAATTATCAGCCTACTTAAACAAGACCCTGATTTTACCCTTGATTATGTAGAGATAGCTGAAGGGGAAGAGTTGTTGCCCGTACTCGCTTGGGCAGATGCACAAAAAATTGTAGCTTGCGTTGCCGTGCACCTGGGCGGTGTTCGGTTGATTGATAACCTGGTGATAAAATAGCGAATGGCAGATCTGGAAAGTTTTCTTCGGTTAGCTGAAAAAACAGCTTTTGATGCGGAAAGGCGCCAGAAGATAGATGCTGCTTTGGCCAATTATCGGGTACAACACCACAAGGGAATCACACAGTTTGAACAGCTGGAACTGGCCAAAGAGCGCGCCTCTTTTTCCCGGTGGAGAGCCATTGAAAGCCTAGATAAGTTTTTGCTGGAGTTTGAAAACGCCTTTACCAAAAGGGGCGGGAAGGTTCTTTGGGCTCCCGATGCGGTTGCCGCACTCAGCGAAATTGAAAACATTGTTACCCAACATGCAGCCAGTGAAATTGTCATAAGCAAATCAACCACGGCACAAGAAATTGGTTTGCAAAAACACTTTACACAAAAACAGGTAGCCGTTCACGAAACTGATTTGGGCGAATACATTGTTCAACTGGCCAACGAAGCTCCTTTTCATCCGGTAACACCGGCCATGCACAAATCATTGGAAGAGGTAGGTGCTTTATTTAATCTGCCCAACAGCCACGAGACCACAGCCGAGCAACTTACCGCAAAAGGCTGCGGCAATATAAAAACACATTTACGCAATGCCCAGGTAAGCATTACAGGGGCCAACTTTCTGGTGGCCGAAACCGGTGCGGTGGTAATTACCGAAAACGAGGGCAATGTGCGTGTAGGAACTTCGGCTCCTGCGGTACACATTGTACTGGCGGGTATTGAAAAAATAATTCCGGGAATGGGTGATCTGGAAGTGTTGCTGCCCATGCTGGCCACTTACGGTACCGGACAAAACCTCACGACTTACAACTCTCTTTTTATGGGTCCGCGTTTTCAGGACGAAGGAGACGGACCTGCTGAAATGTATGTGATACTGCTGGACAACGGCCGCACCAACGTACTCGAAAAACAGGAACAACGGGCAGCGCTAAAATGCATTCGTTGCGGTGCCTGCTCCAATGTGTGCCCCATTTTTAAAACCATTGGCGGACATGGATATGAAAGCACCAACATCGGACCCATCGGCTCAGTAGTGAGTCCGTTGCAATTTGGTGCCAAAGAATTCAAGCACCTGAGCCACGCCTCCACCCTTTGCGGGGCCTGTACCGATGTGTGCCCGGTAAACATTCCCATACACCAAACACTGCTGGCCAACAGAAAAGATTTTGTAGATGAGGGTCATGGTAAAACCAGCGAAAAGCTGATGTGGATAGCCTGGAAAAAAGCCATGCTCGATCGCAAAAAAATGAACCGCGCCCCTAGCATTAAAGGTTTCCTCATTAAATCGTTGTTTAAAAGCAGCTGGGGAGAGCGCAGGGTGTTTCCTGAACTAAGTGCCAAATCATTCAATGAATTGTGGAGAGAACAACATGATAAAAAATAAACTGCTGGCGGTAGTGTTTACCGCACTTTTCCCTGTCTTCGTTTTTGCTCAACCCTCCTTTCCACAGTTAACTGTTAAAGATCCTAAGCTTACGTGCTTTGCGTTTACCCATGCCAACATACAGCTCAATGAACAAACTACAGGATTGGATTATACACTGGTTATCCGTGGCGGTAAAATTGTGGCAGCGGGCAAAGGAGTTGTTATTCCAACGGATGCCGTAGTAACCGATGTAAAAGGCCAGTGGATTTATCCTTCTTTTATTGACCCGTTCAGCACCTACGGCATCAACCAAAAAACAGATAAAAACAATGCTCCGAAAAAAGCCGCACTGGGTTGGAACGAAGCTATCCGCAGCGATGTAGATGCCTTTGAACATTTTGAACCCGATGATAAGCAATGGAAACAACTGCTCGAAATGGGTTACGGCTGTGTATCTTCCTTTGTGCGTGACGGCATTGTGCGCGGTGCATCAACGTTGGTGTTACCCGGTAATAAACCCGATAACGAACTTGTTTTGCGCAAACAATCGGCCTTGCATTATTCTTTTGATAAGGGTACCTCACCCAATCAATATCCTTCTTCATTGATGGGTTCAATCGCCTTGTTGCGTCAAACACATTTAGATGCGCAATGGTATGCTGCGGGCGGAAACAAACTGGAGTACAACTACACCCTGGAGCGTTTTAATCAGCTGCAGAATTTACCCGTGATATTTGAAGTGGAAAGCAAACAATCAGCTTTGCGTGCATTAAAAATTGCCAAAGAGTTTAACAAAAACTGGATTGTAAAAGGCAACGGTACGGAGTACCAATGGGCCGCTGAACTGAAACAAACCGGAGCCTCATTTATTGTGCCTTTACAACTTCCGAAAACCTACAACATACAAAGTGCTGAGATGGCCGAGTTCATCAACACCGCTGATTTGCTGCATTGGTACATGGCACCTAAAAACGCCTCCATACTCAAACAAAACAACGTGCCCTTTGCCTTCACTGCCGAAGGATTGGATAAAGAAACTTTCTGGAAAAACTTAGCCAAGGTACAATCAGGCGGCCTGAATGCAACCGACCTGGTGAAAGCCTTGTGTACTGAACCGGCACGCCTACTCAAAATAGAAGATATAACCGGCAGCATTGCCGCAGGAAAACTGGCCAACTTTTTTATCGCCACCACACCTTTGGGTGAAGAAGATTTTGAAATTACCGAGCACTGGATTAAAGGTGAGCAGCACGTTCTTCCCGGTAAAAACAAAAAAATGCTGGAGGGAACTTTTGCCCTTAGTAACAACGGAACTTTTACGGTTAAAGGCAACAGCGTAGAACTGAAACTGAGCAACGACAGTTGCAAAGGCACTTTGGAATATGTGCAGGGAAGCAAAGGTTTTGCTGCCATTTGCCAGTGTTCGAAAAACGCCTTGTCGGTTACCGGATGGATAAAAGAACTTACCGATGCCGCCTTGCCCGAAGCCAAAGAAATTGCTTTGGTTTACCTGGCGCAACAAGTGAACGGAACAAAAAAAGCTGCGCCCGAGGATAAAAAGAAAGTCAAAGAAAATAAAGTTGATTCCGTATTCCGCGTGAGCTACCCGTTTGGTGATTACGGCAGAACTACCCTTCCGAATTACGACAACGTACTCATACAAAACACAACCGTGTGGACCAATGAAGTGGAGGGTATTCTGGAACAAACCGATGTGGCCATCAAAGACGGAAAAATTGCTGCGGTAGGTAAAAAGCTGAATGCTGCCGGCATTTTCGGCAAGAGCAATTACACCACTCTTGACGGAACCAATAAACATTTGGCCAACGGTATAATTGACGAACATTCACACATTGCCATTGATAACGGAGTGAATGAATGTACCCACAGCAACACAGCCGAAGTGCGCATAGGTGATGTGGTCGACAATGAAGACATCAACATCTACCGTCAGCTGGCCGGTGGGGTAACGGGTGCGCAATTGCTGCACGGTTCCTGCAACCCCATTGGCGGACAATCTCAACTCATTAAACTGCGTTGGGGTGCCTTGCCCGAGCAAATGAAATTTGAAGGAGCTGATGGCTTTATCAAATTCGCATTAGGTGAAAATGTAAAACGCGGAGGTTGGAACGATCCTACATTCAGGTTCCCGCAAACCCGCATGGGCGTAGAGCAGGTGATGGTGAATGATTTTACACGCGCCAAACAATATGCGCTCGACAAATCAGCCGCTGTTAAAAACAAAACACCTTTCCGTACCGATTTGGAAATGGAAACACTGAATGAAATTCTCAACAAAAAAAGATTCATCACCTGCCACTCGTATGTGCAATCTGAAATTTCCATGCTGATGCGCGTGGCCGATTCACTCGGGTTTAAGGTCAATACGTTCACACACATTCTGGAGGGTTACAAAGTAGCCGATGAAATGAAAAAACACGGAGCCTCGGCCAGCACCTTTAGTGATTGGTGGGCCTACAAATACGAAGTAATTGATGCCATTCCGCAGAATGCGTGCTTACTTACCAAAGCCGGAGTAACCACAGCCATTAACAGCGATGATGCCGAAATGGGTCGCAGACTTAATCAGGAGGCGGCCAAGAGTATCCGCTACTGCAACATGAGCAGAGAAGAAGCCTGGAAAATGGTTACACTCAACCCGGCTAAAATGCTGCACGTAGATAACCGCGTAGGGAGTATTAAAGTAGGTAAAGATGCTGACGTGGTATTGTGGAGCAACGACCCCCTGAGTATTTACGCTAAAGTAGAAAAAACCTGGATAGACGGCAAACGGTATTTTGATGCAGAAGAAGACCTGAAACTCTACCAACAAAACATAGAGTTACGCAACTGGCTGTTTAAAAAAATGCTCGAAGCACAGGCAGCCGGAGAACCCGCCCGCGAAGGTCGCTCGCGCCCGCCTCGCAACTACCACTGCGAAGACTAAAACCCTTTCCCGCATTTATCTGTTCAACCCTTGTATTCCAATTGTATGAAACGTATTGCTTTTATAGTTGTCTTTTTGTGGTGGGGTGTTTTACACGCACAACCACCGCGCTCGTATACTTCCTCTGAAATTTTATTGCAACTTAAAAAGTTGAACACTGTGGGCAGCGTGCTCTACATTGCTGCGCACCCTGATGATGAAAATACACGCCTGATAGCTTACCTCGCCAACGAAAAATGTTTGCGCACCGGTTACCTCAGCCTTACCCGCGGTGATGGTGGACAAAACCTTATTGGCCCGGAGCAAGGTGTGGAGTTAGGTGTGATACGCACACAGGAACTTTTAGCTGCCCGAAGAATTGACGGTGGCGAACAGTTTTTTACCCGCGCCTATGATTTTGGTTACAGCAAAACGCCTGAAGAAACATTTAAAAAGTGGAACAAAGACTCGGTGCTGAGTGACGTGGTGTGGGTGATTCGCAACTTTCGTCCTGATATTATCATTACCCGCTTTGCTACAGATGGCAGCGGTGGACACGGACACCACACGGCCTCGGCCATTTTAGCTGAAGAGGCTTTTGACGCAGCCGGAGACCCCAAACGTTTTCCTGAACAACTGCAACATGTAGAAGTGTGGCAGCCCCGCAGGTTGTTTTACAACGCCACCAACCGCTTTCGCGACCCCAATGCCGACATGAGTGCGTTTATCAAATTGGATGTGGGTGGTTACAATCCGTTGCTGGGAAAAAGTTACGGAGAAATAGCCGCTGAAAGCCGCAGCATGCACAAGAGCCAGGGCTTTGGAAGCGCCAAACAACGGGGTGAATATTTTGAATACTTCAAACCCGTTAAAGGTGATACGGCAGGATTGAAAGATATTTTTGAGGGAATTGATTTTACGTGGAAGAGGGTGAAGGGGGGGGAGAAAATATCGGAAATACTAACAAGAGCAATATCTTCTTTTGACCCAAATAATCCAGCGAACTCCAGTGATTTAATTCTGTCGGCTCAAAATCTTCTTATAACAAAAGCAGACTATAAAAGGTTGGCCAAGTTTGATAAAATTCAAAATAAAGTTCTTGTTGAACCTCTAACACTAATGGCCTTGGGGGATTGTATAGCCAATCTGCATGGTGTGTACGTTGAGACAACAACAAAAAGTCATACTTTGTCTTCAGATGAAAGCCTTTTTACAATAAGCATTTTGAATCGGTCCCGTTTACCAATCATCCTTTCGAATGTTTATATTATTGATCCAATTAGTTTCTCGTGGGGCCACGGTGTGCAGCAAAGTCTTTTTCTCAGCCCAGATGACAGTATAATTAAGGAGAATAGCATTGTTTCTTTTAGTCACAAAATGGCTATTCCAATTGATAACCCTCCATTAAATCCTTATTGGTTAAATTCTAAATTAAAAAACAACTTGTTCAATGTTCCCCTTTTGTCTCGTGGCATAAATGAAGTAAATGAGCATAGTAAAACCATACCGTTGGGGTCCGTGGGTTTCAAAACACAGGACACTTATTGGGGCCCAAAAACATCCTTATTTCAATACAAATGGGTCGACCCAGAAAAGGGAGAACTGTATAGACCACTTGTGATTACGCCACCCATAATGGTGAATGTAGTAAACGATGTTGTGGCCTTCCCTATTAATGCAGCAAAAGAGGTAAAGGTTAGTGTAAAAGCAGGAAAGGACAGCCTTCGGGGGGAGGTAAAATTAAACACACCTAACGGCTGGAAATGTATTCCGGTAAGTGCTTCATACGAGCTGAAGAAAAAGGGTGATGAAAAAACATTTACATTTATGGTAACACCACCGGCCACTCAGGCTGAAGTTACCATTACTTCTTCGGCCTCTTATCTGGGCAAGTCCTACTCCAAGGGCATCAAAGAAATTAAATACGACCACATTCCTATTCAAACACTATTCCCTGAAGCAGAAATAAAACTCATTCGTTTGGATGTAAAGAAAAAACTCAAGCGCATTGGTTACATCCCCGGTGCAGGTGATGAGGTGGCACCATGTTTAACACAATTGGGTTATGAGGTAATCACCCTTACAGATGATATGCTGGCCAAAGAAAACCTCAATCAGTTTGAGGCTATTATTACCGGTGTGCGCGCCTACAACACCAACGAAAAACTACCTGCGTTCAAACAAAAACTAATGGACTACGTGGCCAATGGCGGCAACCTCATTGTGCAGTACAACACCAACAGCTGGGCCGGTCCGCTGAGCAGTGATATCGGTCCGTATAAATTTAAAATTACCCGCGAACGTATTACAGATGAAGAAGCGAAAGTAAACTTTGAATTACCCAACCATCCCGTACTGAATACCCCCAACAAAATTACCGACAAAGATTTTGAAGGCTGGATACAAGAGCGCAGCATTTACCACGCAGGTGATTGGGACAGCAACTATGTTGCCCCCCTAAGCATGGCAGACCCCGGAGAAAAAAACAACAAGGGCGCATTGATTATTGCCAAACACGGTAAAGGACATTTTGTGTACAGCGGATTGGTGTTCTTCCGCCAGTTGCCCGCAGGCGTGCCCGGGGCTTACCGCCTACTGGTGAACATGATTGAGCTGGGAAAATAGTAGATTAAAAAATTACAAGGTTTAGAAAGATTACAAGGTTAGATTGCGTACTCAACCTTGTCATCTTTCTAATCTTTTCAACCTTCAATAACCCATGCAAGAAACCCGCTGGAAAATTTGGTACACTGTTGTAGTAATAGCTTTGCTGGCAGAGGTGCTGCTTTTTTATATCTTTACTCATTATTTCTCCTAAACCAACCTCACATGAAATACTTTACTTCTTTGATGCTGCTATGCCTGTTGTGTATCGCACAAAACACCTTTGCTCAACACCCGTCCTTTGATAAACATCTGGCCGACTCCTTAGGTGCCGATGAACTAGGGATGAAAAAATACGTGATAGCTTTTCTGAAAAGGGGACCTAACCGAAACCAAGACTCCGCTACGGCAGCTCAACTGCAATCCGCTCACATGAAAAACATTGGCCGCATGGCCGATATGGGTAAACTCATTTTAGCCGGACCGTTTATGGACAACGGAGAGGTGCGTGGCATTTATGTATTTAATGTAGCCACCGTTGAAGAAGCCCGTGAACTCACCGCTTCCGACCCCGCCATACAAGCCGGACGTCTGGTCATGGAACTGCACCCTTGGTATGGGTCGGCTGCTTTGTTGCTGGTAAATGGTTTACACAATAAGGTGGCGAAGAAGAATTTTTAATGAGCAGCATTGATTGGATAGTACTTGCCCTTACCTTGATTGCCGTAATTTCTTACGGGGTTTACAAAAGCGCGCACGAGAAAAATCTTAACAGTTACTTTAAGAGCAACAACTCCATGAGTTGGTTTCTTATTCTGCTGTCCATTATGGGTACACAGGCCAGCGCCATTACCTTCCTCTCAGCACCCGGTCAGGCCTATACTGATGGTATGCGCTTTGTCCAGTACTACTTCGGCTTGCCGTTGGCTATGGTGGTGTTGTGCATCACGTTTGTGCCCATGTACCACAAGTTGAAAGTGTTTACTGCCTACGAGTTTTTGGAACAGCGTTTTGATTTACGCACCCGCACACTTACCTCTGTTTTGTTTCTGGTTTCCCGCGGACTTTCTACCGGCATAAGCATTTATGCGCCATCCATTATTCTCTCTTCTTTGTTGGGCTGGAACATTTATTACACCAACATCATTATGGGTGGTTTGCTCATTGTGTACACCATAAGTGGCGGGGCAAAGGCTGTGGCCTATACACAAATGCAACAACTGTTTATTGTATTCATCGGGATGTTTTTAGCCGGTTACATGATCGTGCATTTATTGCCTGATGGCATAGGATTCTCAGACGCTTTGCACGTTGCCGGTAAAATGGGCAAACTCAACATTATCGAAACTAAAATTGATGTAACCGACAGCGCCTGGTGGAAAGATAAATACAACATCTGGAGTGGGGTGATTGGCGGTTTCTTTCTGGCCCTCTCCTATTTCGGTACCGACCAGAGTCAGGTGGGGCGCTACCTCACCGCAAAAGACATCAAAGAAAGTCGCATGGGCTTGCTCATGAACGGACTGGTAAAAGTGCCCATGCAGTTTCTGATTCTGCTCATTGGTGCCTTGCTGTTTACTTTTTACATGATGTTTCAGTCGCCCGTGTTCTTTAACCAAAAACAATTGGACAAAGTATATGCCTCGGGTTGCGAAGACTGTGTGACTCAACTCAAAAAAGTGGAGGCTGAACATGATTCCTTATGTACCGTTGGGGCTACTCAAACACGTTTGCTTTTAGCTGCACAAAAAAACAACGCTTCCACAGAGAGCATTCAACAAGACCTACACACCACAGAAAAACAAAAAGCAGAAAAACGAAAAGAAGCCATTGCCCTCATCAAACAAGCCGACAAAACGGCTGACGTAAACGACACAAATTATATCTTTTTGTACTTTGTAGTGCACCATCTGCCCAAGGGTTTGGTGGGGTTGTTAATAGCCGTAATATTCTTAGCCGCCTGGGGCAGCATTGCCGCTGCACTCAACTCCCTGTGCTCCTCCACCATCATTGACTTGTACCAACGCGTATGGGTGAAAAACGAAAGCGATACCCACTACTACAACATGTCGAAATGGGTAACTTTATTTTGGGGAATTTTCTGCATTGCCACAGCCATGTTTGCCTCTCAGTTGGGGAGTTTAATTGAGGCAGTAAATGTATTGGGCAGTATCTTCTACGGACCCATGCTCGGAATTTTTGTGGTGGCTTTCTACCTGAAAAAAATCGGGGGCAAGGAAGTGTTTTACGCTGCACTCGTATCACAAGCAACGGTTATCGGTGTTTACTGGGCCGATATAATTTCGTTCCTGTGGCTGAATGTGATTGGCTGTTTAGTAGTGGTGGTGGTAGCTAAATTTTTACAACTGATGAGCCGCCAAACCTCTGCTAGATAACCTCGTTTTTCTTCGATACTAAAAACAACCCCGCAAACGTAAGAGCTCCGTTAATGAGCAATAGCTCTAATCCTATCTCAAAAGAGCCGGTAAACATTTTTTGGTAGGTATCAATAAAGTAGCAAATTACGGGTGAGGCCAAACAAATAAACGGCACCCATTTATCGTTGAGCGACCTTTGGGTGATGAGCCCAAACGTAAACAACCCCAATAGCGGGCCATAGGTATATGCTGCCACTTTCAAAATAACACCAATCATGCTATCGCTGTTAATCCACTTAAACAGTAACACAAACAACAAGAACACCACGGCAAAACTCAGGTGTACCCGTTGACGGATTTTTTGCTTCTGTTTGTCGGTGAGTTTCTCGTTGCGTTGTATGCCCACAATATCCAGACAAAACGAAGAGGTAAGTGCCGTAATGGCCCCGTCAGCACTGGGGAACAAGGCAGAGATTAAGGCAATAATAAATATCACAGAAACCAACGGGGGCATGTGGTGCAAAGCCACTTCAGGAAACAACTTATCGCCCGTTACAGCAACCCCTGATTGTGCCGCATACAAATGCAAGAGTCCGCCCAGGTAGAGAAAAAGTGCAATCACCACCAGCATAATTACAGAGAGCGTGAGCATGTTTTTTTGTGAGTCGCCCAATGTTTTTACCGATATGTTTTTTTGCATCATTTCCTGATCCATACCCGTCATGGTAATGGTGATAAAGGCTCCGGCCAAAATCTGTTTCAGGAAAAACTGTTTGCTTTGTACATCGGTTTTAAACACCTGCGTTAAACCCGCCTGTTCCATTTGCTGAAACCCGCTGAATAAATCAAGTTGCAGGTTGTTGAGAATATAAATGACACAAATAACCAAGCCGCCCAACATGCAAGTGGTTTGCAAGGTATCCGTCCACACAATGGTTTTTACTCCGCCTTCATAGGTGTACAACAAAATCATGATTAAAATAACCAACGTGGTGACCCAAAAGGGCACACCAAAACTTTCGAGTATAGCATCCTGCAGAATTTTTACCACCAGATACAAGCGGGCAGTAGCACCCAGTGTGCGCGATACAATAAAAAATCCTGCACCCGTTTTGTAAGCAGTAAAGCCTAAACGGGTTTTGAGGTAATCATAAATGGAGGTAAGGTTGAGCCGGTAATACAATGGTAGCAACACATAGGCCACCACTACATAACCAATGAGGTAACCGATGGTGATTTGTAAATAGCCGAAGGCATCTTTACCTACTGCTCCGGGAACACTCACAAAAGTAACTCCGCTCAGCGAGGTGCCAATCATACCAAAGGCCACCAGCATCCAGTTGCTGCTTTTGTTGCCTATAAAAAAAGAATCGTTGGTGGAGTTGCGGGAAGTAACCCAGGCTACTGCCAGGAGAATAAGAAAATAACCCAACACAAAGCCGAAAAGTACTGCAGGTGACATGAAACAAAGTTACCTCTATAAACCAAACTGAAAACAAAAGTTATCCTGTGGTGTTAGGGAAATAAGACACCCAAAAAATCTATTGGCAGTTGTTCCCATACCTTTGAATGAAATAAATAGCACCACCGTGAAAAATAAAAATCTTATCGGACTCGACACTAAAAAATGCAAAGAGCTGGCTGACGGATTAAATGAGCTGCTGGCCAACTACCAGCTGTTCTACATTAATGCCCGGGGCTTTCATTGGAACATTGCCGGAGAAAAGTTTTTTGAACTGCACCTCAAGTTTGAGGAATTGTATACCGATGCCTTACTCAAAATTGATGAAATAGCCGAACGCGTACTTACCCTTGGCCACACGCCCATGCACTCATTTACGTCTTATGTAAAAGCAGCACGTATCAAAGAAGCTCAAAACATAGTCGATGGCAAAAAAGCGGTTAAAGAGGTGCTGAGTTCCTTTGAGGTATTACTTACTATTGAGCGCAGGCTACTCGAGCTCTCAGCTAAAGCCAGTGACGAGGGTACCAACTCGATGATGAGCGATTACATTCGCCAGCAGGAAAAACTGGTGTGGATGTACTCCGCTTCCTTAAAGTAATTATTGTACTCCGCTATATTTCAACTCACAGGCATTCAGACAACCTGCCGTTGAGTGGGTTATCAAGGCCTCAACTCTTCTTTTGGCCGGTTTTGAATTTTTAATCCCCCGTGGTTTCAAAAGGTACTCAGGATTGTTAAATTTGCACCCTTAAGTACATTGTAGTATGGGAAGAGTTTTTGAAAAGCGCAAGCACAAGATGTTTGCCCGCTATGCCAAAATGAGTAAGGCTTTCACCAAGTTCGGGAAAGAGATTGCCATCGCTGTAAAAGCCGGTGGACCTGACCCGGAGGGCAACTCGCGCTTGCGGGCCATTATTGCCAACGCCAAGGCTGTGAACATGCCCAAAGCCAATATTGATGGTGCCATACAACGGGCCAGCACTAAACAGGACAAAGAGTTTGAAGAAGTAGTATACGAAGGAAAAGGACCACACGGTGTGGCCCTCATTATTGAAACTGCTACCGATAACCCTACCCGTACCGTAGCCAACCTGCGCAGTTATTTCAATAAACGTGGCGGGCAAATGGTAATATCAGGCAGTCTTGATTTTTTGTTTGACCGCAAGGGTATTTTTAAAATTAAGAACACCGGTATCAACCTTGAAGATTTTGAACTCGAAATGATTGACTTCGGTTTGGAAGAAGCAGAAGACGATGGCGAAGGTCACCTCATGTTATCTGTACCATTTACTGATTTTGGTGCCATGCAAAAAGCACTGGAAGACAGAAAAATTGAAATTGTGAATGCCGAGTTGCAACGCATACCTACCACCTATGTGGAGCTCAATGAAACACAGGAAGAAGAGGTAGGCCGCCTGATTGAAATGATTGAAGAAGACGAAGACGTTACCAACATTTACCACAACATGCACTAAGCATGAACTTCCCCTCGCATCTTATTGAACAGGCGGTAAACGAGCTGGCCAGGTTTCCCGGAGTAGGTAAAAAATCGGCTTTGCGCATGGTGTTGTTTTTGTTGCGACAAAGTCCTGATGAAGTTAATCGCCTGTCCTCCTCGCTATCCACGTTAAGAAACGAAATAAAGTTTTGCAGCCGCTGCAACAACGTGTCTGATGAAAACATCTGCCGCATATGCAACAGTGTTAACCGAAACAAAAAAATTCTGTGTGTGGTGGAAGATTTGCGTGATGTGATGGCCATTGAAAATACCGGGCAGTTTAACGGGCTCTACTATGTGCTGGGCGGACTCATTTCTCCCATGGACGGCATTGGCCCCGAAGCCTTAAACATTGATAAGTTGTTGACCCGCATAGCTGAAGAGAACATAGAAGAATTGCTGATTGCACTAAGTGCCACCATGGAAGGCGATACCACCACCTTTTACCTTTCCAAGCGGCTGCGGGAATCTCCGGTAAAATTAACTACTATATCAAGGGGAATTGCCGTGGGTGGTGAGTTGGAATATGCGGATGAGGTTACCCTGGGAAGGTCCATTATGAACCGGATACCGTATAGCGGGTAGTTCTGCGTAATTTTAAAGGAACATATGTATAGAAATTTTATTCTCTTGATTATTATACTAAGTCTTGGTTGCAACCATAATGCAAAAGACAGTACTCTGATGATAGAAGAGGTAATCAATTTACAGGAAAGCGGACAACACAGAGAAGCAATAGAAGTCTGTGAAAAAATATTGGATAATGAGCCCGACAGTTCAATGGAAATATTATGTTTAAATATGATAGCCTTTTCCTATAGTCGTTTAGAAAAATATTATGACGAAATTTCTTGGGGAGAAAAATTAACAGAAAAGTACCCTAATCTCGCAGACGGATTTAGCCATATTGGTTCGGGATTTCAAGGTCTAGAAAAATATGATTTAGCTATGAACAACTATTTAATTGCAATAAAACTAGATACGAATAATGCTATGTTGCCATTTTCTATGGCAATGTTAGAAGTCGCAAGGGAAAATCTAAAATCCGCAATTGATTTATACAAAATCTGTATTGCGAGGGATTCATTGTTCTCTAACGCATACTATAATATTGCCGTCCAATCATATAATATATGCGATTACAAAAGTGCGGAAGAATATTGCAAACTATATATGAAACTAAATCCGAAAGACACTCAAGGACAAGACTTATATAAAGAAATAATGGTCGCGCTGCACTAAAACAACGCACCCGCTCAATTGCCCATAAATCGCTGTATTTGAGACTTTTTAACGCATTAATCATTGTCTTAGCTCGAAAATTTATCGTTCCGTATTTGGCAACTAAGCGGGTGCGCAAAGCTTTACTCCACCGGCAACTGCACAAAAAAGGTAGAGCCAAGACCCTCTTCACTTTCAAACCATATTTTGCCTGCGTGTGCTTCTACAATTTGTTTTACTATGGACAAACCCAAACCGAATGGTTTCTCTCCTGATGTACCTGCTCGTTTGGCTTTGGTAAAGGTTTCAAAAATCTGACTCTTCATGTGGTCGGGTATACCAATGCCCTGGTCCTTAACCGACACTATCCAGTGGTAATTCTGTACTTCTGATCGCACCAGAATATTACTTCCGTCTTTACTGAACTTGATGGCATTTACCAGCAGATTACTCAACACCCTGCGCATTTTATCGGGGCTCATCATTATTTCCTGTTCCTGTTCCGGCAAAATCATTTGAATGGTCTGCCGCTTTTCTGCCGACTTAAACCGAATGAGCTTCACCGTAGAATCAACAAACTCATTGATTCGTACACGCTCTTTCTTCACAAAACCTTTGTTGTGTTGAAGGTCGGCCACCATCATAATCTCTTGTATCAACTCCAATGAGCCCTCGCAGGCTGTGCGCACCAGGTTGGTCATTTGAATCTCCTCATCGTCTTTGCGCTCTTTGGCCTGTTCATTCAAAAGTGTGGCCATGGAATAAATCGCTGAGATGGGATTGCGTAAATCATGCGCAACAATTCCCATAATGCGGTCCTTTGTTTGATCAAGCAACTTCAGGTCTTCATACGTTTGTTTGATGGTTTTGCTTTGGTCGGCAATTTGTTCATTCAACAACAACAGTTGTCTGTTTTGTTTGCGCGATTTCATCCACGAAAACAAAGAAATCATGGTGGCAATAAACGCTGCAATGGCTATAATTACTGACAACAACAGGCGTTGCTCTCTGTTTCTGCCTTCCTCCACAAGTTCGGTTTCCCGCTCGTTGTATTCAAACGCCTGCATAAACAAATTAATGCTGTTGGCCTGCGTTTCTTTTTCTTCCATCAATATGGAGTCTTTTAAATCCCAATACGCTTTTGCGTATTGCAGCGCTTTATCTTTTTCGTTTTTGAGCAAACTTAATTTCCAGCGGGCCTTGTACAAATCTCTTTTTATTGAAGCAACACCCGTTTGCTGTTGTAACTCCTCTGCTTCAGCAATGCTTGCTTCTGCTTCATCGAGTTGGTTGAGTGCCGCGAATACTTCAGATACTCTCAACAACGCGCTCGCAGTAAAAATTTTCTCTCTGGTCTTGGCTACCGGTGTAATTCCTTTTTTATACGCAGCAAGTGCAGCAAGTGTATCGCCTTGGTACAACAGGCACTGCGCCTGATTAACATACACCACTGATCGCGCTGAGTTTAACATATCAGAAGTAAGCTGCGTGGCAGAAGGCATGTTGTTGATATAGGCCAGAGTACTGTCGTAATAAAGCTGCGCTGAATCATATTTTTTCTGCTTAAAGTAACAAAGACCAATGTTGTCATAAATCTCCTGCACCCTGAACATGGGAATAAATGAGCTGTCGCACGCCAAATATGAACTTTTGGCCCTGTTGAAGTAACCTATGGCCTTGTCGTAAAACTCCTGGCGGTACAACACCATCGCAATACGGTAATCAAACATGGAAGAGATACAGGCATCTTTTGTTCTTCTGGCTACCTCTCCCGCTCTGCTGTAAAATTCGTAGGCAAAGTTGTATTTCCCCAACAGGATAAAAATATCCGCTTTGTTAAAAAGAGCTTCGGCATATATTTTTTGTGCGGAAGGTTTTTTCTCTGTAATTTCTATAAGCGTATCTAAATCAGAGAGGGCGAGCATCAAACGCTCATCTCTCAGGTAATGCGCTGCCCGATAAGCCAGGTGGCGCTCGCGTGAGAACGGGATGTGTTTTTTGTTGGCAAAAAAAGAATCAATTGCCCCCACTTTACTTCCCTGTGGAATGGACATTAAAATCTCATTGATGGACCGCTCCAGTGTGTCCAGTTGCGAATAAGATTGGGTGGTATCAATGCCGAAAGACGTTTCTGCTTCTTTCCTTTCGCAAGCGCTGAAAGCAAACGAAATCAACACTACCCCGATAAGGTAAAGAGGTAGTTGCCGAGTAGCTCTCAAAAAGCCGGGAAGTTGCTGTAAGGACACCGGTAGTAGTTTTTTCAAATATCGAGATAAGTTTCTAATATTAAAAACAGTTGTAAACACCCGTGTTGTGGAGTATACACGGCCCAAGTTCATATAATTTGTTACTTTTGCTATACTCAATAACACACATAGCACGCTTGAAACTATCCGTAATCATTGTTAACTACAACGTTAAGTTCTTTCTGGAACAGGCGCTGCACTCGGTAAGGCGGGCTTGTTCAGAAATTGATGCGGAGGTTTTTGTAGTAGACAACCGCTCGGTTGACGGCTCGGTGGAAATGGTGCAAAGTCGCTTTCCCGATGTAAAACTGATTGCCAATACGGAAAACGTAGGTTTCTCTAAAGCAAATAATCAGGGCATTCGTGCTGCTTCAGGAGAGTACATTTTACTTCTTAATCCCGATACGGTTGTGGAGGAAGACACTTTTTCAAAGGTGATTTCTTTTATGGATCAAACACCCGATGCCGGTGCGGTGGGTGTAAAAATGATTGATGGCAAGGGTGTGTTTTTGCCGGAATCAAAAAGAGGATTGCCTACACCTAGCGTAGCTTTTTATAAAATTTTCGGACTGTCAAAACTTTTCCCTCGTTCAAAAACTTTTGGCCGCTACCACCTGGGTTACCTGGACAATAACACCACACATCCGGTTGATGTGCTGGCTGGTGCTTTTATGATGTTGCGCAAAACTGTATTGGATGAAATTGGTTTGTTGGACGAAGCTTTTTTTATGTACGGGGAAGACATTGATCTTTCCTACCGCGTAACCAAAGCAGGTTACAAAAACTACTATTTTCCGCACACCACCATTATTCACTACAAAGGCGAAAGCACCAAAAAAACCAGCGTAAACTATGTGTTTGTGTTTTACAACGCCATGGTCATTTTTGCGCGCAAACATTATGCAGCCTCATTGGCCAACTCCTTTAGTATACTCATACATTTTGCCATTTACCTCAGGGCATTGGTTGCTGTGGTGCAACGTTTTGTTGCCGCTGCTGCCAAACCTTTACTGGATGCCTCCATTATTTTTGGCGGAGTATATTACATCAAGCGTTACTGGGAGTTAAATCACCGCTATGTTTCCGGTGGTGAGTACGGTGCCGACCTGATGCTGGTTTATGTGCCGACATATATTTTCATTTGGTTAATCTGTTGCCAACTGAATGGCGTTTACCGAGCCGATAATAATCCGGGCAAAATATTGCGGGGCATATTTACCGGTACTATTGTAATTGCCTGCCTGTATGCTTTTTTACCGGAGCACCTGCGCAACTCAAGAGCCATCATTATTTTAGGTGCAGGATGGGCGGCCTTCTCCATGGTGTTTTACCGCTCGCTGGTTTATTTCTTCAAATCGGGTTCAGTTAATTTTGGCGATGCCTATTACCGCAAAACCATTATTGTGGGAGAGGGCGAAGAGGCAACGCGGGTATTAAATCTTCTGGAAAAATCAGGTGCCCGCAACCGCTTTATCGGTTTTGTGAACTCGGGTAATCAAGTGCAGGAAAGTGATGTGTATTTAGGCAACACATCTGCTTTGGCTGAGATTGTAAAAATATTTAAAGTGGATGAAATTATCTTCTGCTCAAAAAATTTGCCCGCTCAAAAAATAATTGACTGGATGGGCTCTATACAACAACCCGATTTGCACTTTAAGATTGTTCCTGAAGAAAGTTTGTTCATTATTGGCAGCGACTCCAAAGATGCTCCCGGAGATTTTTATACCATAGACATCAGCTTGTCTTTAGCCAAACAGCAGAGCATACGCAAGAAACGTTTGTTCGATATTTTCACCAGTTTGTTCCTTTTGGTTTCTTCTCCCATTATTGCTTTGCTCAGTAAAAATCCGGTGGGCTATTTCAGAAACGTGCTGCAGGTACTGAGCGGAAATAAAACCTGGGTGGGTTATGCAGTGGCCAAAAACATCGCCTTGTTGCCTAAAATTAAATCAGGTGTATTAAGTCCGGTAGATGAGTTGGGCTCGTTAAGCACAGATGAGAAAACGGTAGAAAAAATCAACTTCCTGTATGCAAAAGATTACAGCGTGGAGCGCGATTTAAGTATTGTGTTGCACTGCCTGTTTAAGTTGGGCAGGTAACTTTATTGCCACGCCATTTTCTGCAACCTTTCAGGTGCTACCGGTTCCGGTTTATATGTGCTGTAGTTGCTAACCAATTCATTGATAATTTTTGCCGTGTCGTTGGTGTAATCAATTTTTACGGGTTGGCCAAAATGAATCCAGCTCAACAACTTCTGCAGCATGCTGCTGCTTAATTGAGAGGCAACGGTAACACCCAATTTCTTCAGCGCTTCTGCATTGCACAGTTGTTCGTATTGATTACTCATGGGAATGGAGAAAACCTTCTTTCCCAAAAATATGGCCTCTGCCGGACCCTCAAATCCTCCGGCTGTAAGCAACCCGTTGCCCGTTGCCATACTTTGTGTAAACGCCTCATTGCTGATAGGCTGAATGTATACGTTCCCTACCTTGTAGGCTCCTTTGGCTTCGCGTGAAAAAACCTCCCACTTCACATCGCGTAATACACTCAGGTGTTTCACCACCGTAGTATCACTGTGTGCGGGCAGGTAAACAGAAATGTGTCCGTGGTTGCTCACCTCTTTGTTGCGTACATCAGCGCGTATTACGGGCCGGTGAATGAAGTTGTCAAACGAATCAAAATGAAAACCGATGTGCCGACTGGCCGGTGCGTAGTTTTTTAAAACGCCTTCTGCAAACACATTCTTTTTCACTGGCCGTGGAGATTTGTCGGAAAGAAAAGACGCCTGATGGCTCAAGGCCACACAGGTTTTGCCCTTCAGTTTACAGGCCCAGGCGGTAAGGGGTTCAAAGTCGTTTATAATTAAGTCATAGGCATGAACCGGAAATTCCAGTATATCCTTCATCAGCTTAACGGGCCTGAAGTTTTTCACCGTATCTACAATGGCAATGTTCCCGTGTGTGCCGAAAGTAAATCCAAGTCCGTGTTTTTTGTATTTAATCAGATACGGCAACTGAACATTCGATTGTGTACCGCTTACCAGCAAGTCTACCTCTCCGTATGGGGTTAAGTACGGTATAATTTCTTTGGCCCGGCTCAGGTGTCCGTTACCCGTTCCCTGTATGGCGTATAATATTTTCATAGAGCACTGCTATTTCAGGTATATTCAGTTTTTCGTTTTCCTCAGCATCTTCTTGTTGCGCCACATAATCGGTGGCATAAGTAAAAAGTTTCCACTCCTTGTTGTGGTATTCCAAAGCCGTGAGGTTTTCTATCCAGTCGCCAGAGTTGAGGTACAACACACTGCCCTTATCGTTGCTATACTGCGCAATAACCGGTTGGTGAATGTGGCCGCAAATCACGTAATCGTATCCGTTTTCAATGGCAATGTCGGTGGCCGTTTGTTCAAAATCTCCAATAAACTTAATGGCGCTTTTTACGCTGTTTTTAATTTTTTTAGATAAAGAAATTTTACCCCGCCCCAGTTTACTGCTTATGAAATTAACCACACCATTAATAAGAATTAATGTATCGTACCCCACAGCGCCCAGCTTAGCCAACCACCTGGAGTGTTTCATGGTTACGTCAAAAATATCTCCGTGAAATATCCAGGCCTTTTTGCCGTCAATGTCCAGTTTGAGTTTGTTGTCAATCTCCAGATTACCTACGCTGAACTCGCCAAACTTGCGCACCAGTTCATCGTGATTGCCGGTGAGGTAATGCACTTTAGTGCCGGTGGCCAATAATTTAAAAATGCGTTGTACCACCTTCATGTGCGAATCGGGCCAGTAGTATTTGCTGAATTGCCAGATGTCAATGATGTCTCCGTTAAGTACCAGTATTTCGGGCTCAATGGATTTAAGGTAGCGGTTGAGTTCTTTGGCGTGGCAGCCGTATGTTCCTAAATGAACATCAGAAATTACTACCAGTTGGACTTTTCTTTTTATCACCATACAGATAGTTTAAGCTATCCGTATACAAAAATGGGTTGCCCGTGTTAGCAGTACATTACTTCAACATCATGCTTTTATTACTACTTGTTTCGGGTAATGTAGATTTTGGCCTTGCCCCGGTAATCGTATATGAGCAAGCTGTTTCCATACTGGTCAATGGGCAAGTCAGCAGGTTCATAGTTGTACATGCGCTCACCCGGAGGGAGCTGCAAAGTAATTCCTTTGGCACGCACAGGTATGTTTACTTCAATGGTATCCATGGTTCGGCTGAATTCTACCTGGTCTCTGGCACTCCACCAATCGGCAAAGTTTCCGAGTGAACCAATCCAGGCAAACTCTTTAACTGCATCCACCAGTTGTTGTTGAAACTGCATTTTTACTGAGGTATCGGGGCGTAATGAAAGTACCATCATACCTCCGTAGTTGGCAATACTGTATGCCATGTCAATGGTGGCCGATATACTGCTTTGCAAGCTTTTTATTCCCTGGTCATCATCAATGGTAACCGGAAACTCAAAAGTTTCTACTTCCTGGCTGATGTCGTAGTTATAGTTAAGTCGGTAGGGCAGGTGAGAAAGCACCTTATCGCTGGTAATGGATGAGCTGTAGGCAAAGGAGTTGGCTTGCAGCAACTGCGGCATAGAGCGCGGTATCTGATGATCGGGCGCACGGAAAGATTTCATTTCATAGTTGCCCAACAATTTTTCAAGCAGGTATTTGGCTACCCGCGTTTCACCCATTAAGGTGGCATTGTAGGTTTTTTTCTCGCTTTGCACAAACGGGGTATAGTCGGGGTATTTTTCAATTCCTTTTCCCACTGAGTTGTTGGCAAAACGGTTATTGGCTGATACTCCCTGTGTGCCTACTTCCATGTTCCAGCCAACCAACAGCTTCAGAATATCGGTAAGGTATGGGCGCAAATATGCTTCCCCGTTATAATCATTAATGTATTTAGCCTGCACAAAAAAGCTGGAAGTAAAACCTTCTCTTCTTTCCTGCGCAGCCACTTTAACGGCATGCAACAACTCCTGTTTGGTGTTGATGTTGTGGGTGAGTATAAGCGACATCTGTTTGTTGTGAGGTACCGTGCCCAAAACAACCGCGGTGGTGCATTGGGTAAGGTAAATGTTTTTGATAAGGCTCAGCAACACATCAGATGAGGGTTCAAACTTTCCTTCACCCAGTGGAGAAATAGTATACCGTGTATTGCTGTACGAGCGTTGTAAAAAGTACCCCAAATCAAACCCGATAAGGTACGAGCGACCAATGGCATAGGGTTTTACTATGACAGCCGGTGTGTTGTCTTCGTAATACGCTATGGGTTCGTTTTTTACATTGTAATAGGTATTGGTGGCAATGGGGTCAACCCCGCGCTCTTTGTTGCCCAGCCTGATCATCCAGCCACTCTCTGCTTTCAGGTACTCGTTTTCCTTCGCTTTGCGGTTAAACCTGATTTCGTAACGTTGAATGGAAGCCTTGCTCTCTGTGTAGCCAAATACTTCTTTTAATCCGTCTGAAGGAGTGCCGGTGGCCATAAGCACACCTCCGTTGAGCGGGTGTTGTGCTATGAGCTTCAACGCATCCTGCCGCAGGTATTTACCCGAAAGCTCCGGATACACCATTACAATCTGGTGCCTGAGTGCGGCCTTGTAGTTTTGAGTAATCAAAAAAGGAACACCAATGGATTTTAATCCGTGAGCTAGGGCCAGCCAGGAAGAGTTGGTGTCGGTAACCAATATGGCTATGCTGCTGGTGCCGCCTTTGGCAAATTTTTTCCAGGAGGTGAATGACTCGGCCGGTAATGCGGTACCCTCAGCCGGACCAACAATAGTGTCATAGCTGATAATCTCTTCTGTTTTTACTTTGTAGATGCCCGTTTCATCCGGATGATACATTTTACGGTATATCCACCAGAGGAACAAAATAACAAAGCCGGAATAAAGTACAATTTTCTTAAGCACGAGGTGGGGTGTTTTGTGACAAACTTATGTGGTTTTTATGTTTATGGCCTTGTCAATTCGACCAATTTTTTACTTATGGTTTCGGATAAAATACTTTACGTTGTCAATTAAGAACATGGCGGGAATAGCGTGTTGGTCAATTTCGTGGTCTTCATTCATGTTGCTCCATATACTGAAGGTGAGGCGCATCATAGACCCCGGAATGCGCTCATAACTCTGATAGTAAAGCTTTCCGTCAATGTACCACTTGATGTATTTCCTGCTCCACTCTATAGTATAAACGTGGTATTCTTCTGCGGCATCAAACGGAAGAAAATAGCTGTTCCCATTCTCCATCCTGTCCTTTCGTTTAAAGTAATTGAAAAAAACACTCCGGGTTTCTGTGCCCCTGAACTGTATGCTCATTTCATCGTGCGGTTTCAAATCGGCTCCCACCAATGAGGTGGCTATAAAAGCGCAGGCAACTCCACGGCCCTTTGGTACGCGCATTTTTACATCAATTTTTCCGTAGCCCACATCTTTTAATCCGGCTACCTCGGCTCCCGTAAAGGGCTTGTCGTTATAGTTTGCGGTATCCAGCACCAACACCAAATGGCCGTTGTCGTTGAACACGTGTGCCGGACTGTATCCTGTGCTCCCTGTGCCTTTATCAAAATCACGCACGTACCACAATGACCCGTCTAACCGCTCCATGCCATCGTTCCACTCCAGCTTCCACTCTTCCTTTTTAGGTTTTTGCTGTGCGGGTTTAGCGCCTTTTTTGGTTTTGCTTAATGACGTATCAGCCGGTGATGTGCTTTTTTGAGCATAAATCAACTGTTGCCCTGCAAAACAAAAAACAAAAAACAAAAAAAGTATTCTCGTCATATTACTGGTTGTCGAAAATAAGGAGCATTGTTGTATTTAACAAGGTGAGGGAATTAACTACTTTTGCATATATGACCCACACCATAAAAAAGGTTGCTGTATTGGGTGCCGGTACCATGGGTGCCGGAATCGCTCAGGTTTTTGCACAAAGTGAATACGATGTACTGCTGTACGATATTCAGATTGAAGCGTTGGAAAAAGCCCGGCAACAAATTGAACGCAGCATTAATGCGGCAGTTGATAAAGGAAAACTGACTGCCGACAAAGCCTCCCAAGCCATTAAGCGCATTACGGTAAGCAATGATTTTAATTTACTGAAAGTTGATTTGGTTATTGAAGCGGTAGTAGAAAATTTGGAGATAAAGCGCAAACTTTTCAGGGACATTGCTGCTCAAAATCCTGTTACCACCATACTGGCTACCAACACATCCTCTATTCCTGTTACACAAATTGCAGCCGGAGTACCTCACCCGGAAAGAGTGGTGGGCATTCACTTTTTTAACCCGGCCCACATTATGAAGCTGGTGGAAATTATTTCGGGTGCACAAACCTCACCTCAGGTGGCACAAACTTGTCGCGCACTTATTGACAGCCTGGGCAAAACCACCGTGCATGCCAAAGATGCTCCCGGGTTTATTGTGAACCGCGTAGCCCGTCACTATTACGTAGAAGCGCTTAAAATGATGGAAGAAAACGTGGCTTCTTTTGAAACCATTGATGAGCTGGCCGAGTCTTCCGGTTTTAAGTTGGGCCCATTTAAACTGATGGACCTGATTGGTGTTGACACGAATTTTTCGGTAACCACTTCGGTGTACCATTTGTTTCACCAGGACGGAAAATTCAGACCTAGTCGCATTCAGCAACAAAAAGTAGATGCCGGCCACTGGGGCAGAAAAACCAAACAGGGATTTTACAGCTATGAATAAATTCAGCACGTTTTTTTTACTCACGCTATTTCTGCTCTCTGTATCATGTAAAGATGAGAAACGCAACAACCTGTGTGTGCCCGATGTGTTTGTAGATGCTTACATCAACACCACATTGCCGCAATACCAACAGCTTACCGTAATTGGCGGATGGACCTATTTCAGCGGTGGTAACCGCGGACTTTTTGTGTACCACAACGCAAGCGATGAAATTGTAGCCTTCGACCGCAACTGCAGCTACCGCCCGTTGGATTCCTGTTCTATTGTGAGCCTCAACAACTCCGAAGCCTATTTACAATGCGGTAGTTATGTGGGCGGACAATGGAAAGCCTGTTGCAATACCAAGTTTAATCTGGATGGTTTTCCTTACGAAGGTTTTGCCCAATGTGCTTTGCGCAAATACTACGTGTCGCAAAACGGCTCAGTAATTCGTGTGTCGAGCTCTCCTTTTTAACTTACTTCTTCAACTCCACCAATATCGGACAATGGTCGGAGTGTACCACAGAATTCAGAATATCGGCACTTACTAATTTGTCTTTCAGTGGCTCGGTGATGAGGTTATAGTCAATGCGCCAACCTTTGTTTTTAGCCCGTGCTCCCGTTCTGAATGTCCACCATGAATATTTTTGAACGGCACTGTGCTGTGTACGAAAGGTGTCAATAAACCCTTTGGCTAAAAACTGCGTGAGCCACTCGCGCTCTTCGGGCAAAAAGCCTGAACTCTTTTTGTTGCCCACCGGATCATGTATATCAATGGGGTGATGCGCAATGTTGTAGTCTCCGCATATCACCAGGTTGGGCCGTGTTTTACGCAACTCTAAAATATACTTTTCAAAAAAATCGAGCCACACCATTTTGTAGCCTTGTCTTTCTTCACCGGTGGTTCCAGAAGGAATGTAAACACTGATAACCGAAAGGTCTCCGAAATCAGCCCGAACAATACGGCCTTCGTTATCGTACTCCTTGTTGTTGAAACCAAACTCCACGTGGTCGGGTTTTATACGCGAGAAAATTGCTACTCCGCTGTATCCTTTTTTTTCAGCCGAAAACCACCAGCTTTTGTAGCCGATTAAATCAAACAGGTTTAAATCCACCTGATCGGGTGAGGCCTTGGTTTCCTGAAGGCAGTACACATCAGCAGCATACTCCTGCATCCAGTTCACCAAACCCTTGGTCATGGCTGAACGTATGCCGTTCACGTTGTAGGAAATGATTTTCATTTTTACTCTTTTTTAAAAATTCAAGTTTAAGCAATGCAACTCTTAATTGGTAACTTTGTACTGCTAGTTATATGAACAAATTTATAATCTCCGCGCTTTTAGTTGTTGCTTTTTCGGCTAACGCTTTTGCACAAAAATTTACGTATGCCGTTCACTTTAAAGACAAAGGACAGCACAAAAACATGGAACAGGCCGCTCGTTTGGCCCTGAGTGAATACAGTATAAACAAAAAAGGGGAACGCCACATTCCGCTTACGGTAAGTGATTTGCCCGTGAATGCAGACTACCTCCAGCAACTTGCACAACAAGACATTGACATCCTACTTACCTCCCGCTGGATGAACCTCGCAGTAATCAGCACCCACATGGAACAGGAAGTGTTGTTGAAACAATTCAGCTTCATCAGCAGTGTGCAAGAGCTAACCAACACATCGCCTTCCACTGTTAATCTATCGGCACGAAAATTCAACGCTGCAAACAACGAACCCGCCACCACTGCGGTTGATTACGGCAACACACAGGCACAAATCGCACTCATGAATCTCGATTGCCTGCACAATAAAGGTTATCAGGGAACGGGTTCTTTGGTGGCGGTATTTGATACAGGCTTTTTAGGTGTAGATACCATCAGCGCCTTTGATTCCATCCGTTTGCAAAACCGTTTTATTGCCACCCGCAACTTTGTGAACCCCGCGCAAAGTGTATATTCTACCGACCTGCACGGAACAATGGTGTTCTCTACCATGGCCGGTAATCGTCCGGGTAATTTTGTGGGTGCTGCTGTTAATGCTTCGTATGCGTTGGCCATTACTGAAAACCTGGGAACTGAAACGCATCAGGAAGAATACAACTGGCTGGCTGCTGCCGAGTGGGCCGATTCCATGGGGGCTGATGTAATTCAATCGTCATTGAGCTACAAATATTTTGATGCAGGACAAGGCGATTATACCGAAGCACAGTTAGACGGCAAAACCGCCATCATTACCAATGCCGCGCGCATGGCTGCCTCCAAAGGAATTATTGTAGTAAACAGTGCAGGAAATGACGGTACACTTCCGCCTCCTTTGTCTAAAAAAATATCTCCGCCCTGTGATGCTGATTCTATTTTAGCTGTGGGCAGTGTGGATGCTAACGGCTTGTATCACGACATCTCATCCATAGGTAACACCGCTGACGGAAGACTAAAACCCGATGTGGTGGCCATGGGGCGCAACACCTGGATTCTGAACAACCGCGGTACTGCGCTGCAAAACAGCGGCACCTCCTTTGCTGCACCACTCATCAGTGGTTTGGTGGCCTGCCTTAAACAAGCCAACCCGCAACGCAGCTATTGGGAAATAATGCGGGCCGTTACAGTAAGCGCCAACCGCTTAAACAACCCCGATGTATATTATGGGTACGGCATACCCGATGCCTGCAAAGCCGATTCCTTACTCAAAACATACAACAGCGTAAACGAGCCTTCTTTTTCGCTAAAGAATAAGTTGCTGTTGTTTCCTAATCCCTCCTCCTACTTCACCACCCTTACTTCGGTTGACCCCTCGGTAAAAATTTCACAGGTAAACATTTTCTCCGTTAACGGACAGCTCATACAACACCATTCCGCATCTTCAGCTTTTGAAACCACTATAGACCTTCGTTCATTGGCTTCGGGTATTTATTTGGTTGAGGTAAAAACTACTACAGGACTTGCTTCCGTGCTTAAGTTGGTTAAAGAATAGGCGGTTAATCAAACACATTGTTTTCTCAGCTACTCTTGTGTATTTTAGCTGTATGAAAAAAGGACTCCTGTGCGCACTGTTTTTTTTGCTTTTATTGTGCCGGCATGCTACGGCACAATACCATTCGCCTTATGCCTTCCCGCGTAAGGAAACAGTTCCTCCTGATAAATACACAGAAAGGTGGTACAGTTATGCTCAGCTACAATTTGAGCTCAATAATTTTAAACAATATGCTTTGCCGCTTTTTCCTGATTCAGCCGTAGTAAACCTGTACCGCGATAGCGGGGGCTATTCTGTTGCGCCCAACCACTGGTATGCAGCCGGCATTTGTTTTGACCCCAAGGACCCCGAGTATTCCTTTGGCTCTAATTCATTAGAGGTGTTAAGTAAGTTTAAAAATTTCTATTTGGATTCAATTCTCATTCGCTACCTGTATGAAAGACAACTACACGATGTTACCGATACTTTAATTGTACACCTTTTCAGAGAAAAGTTCGGTATGCGTTACGGGCAACACGCCCCGATTATTAATGTATTTGGTACTGCACCGTACAACCGCTCAAAACAAGAGGCGCAAAAAGACTCCGGTGTATATGAATTCAGAATCCTGCTCACTGCAAAAGATTCAATCTTTACACAGGGCAAGTGGGGCGCGCTTACTATAAATCATCAATTGCCCATTGGTCTTGTAGGGGGGGCTGAGTTGGCGGTAACCGTATCTTTTAAACCGGGCTATTCTTACTCCGTTGGAGACACGTTGTACAGCGACTCCCTTTTGCCCGTTAAAAAAAGAAACCTGTTTTGCTTACGGGCCGTTTCTAATGATGTGGTTGTTGAGCATGCCTACTATAACAACGGTTTGTTCATTGACCGCAAACAAGCCTACAGCGACCAATTCCAAGACAGTGTGCTCAAGAGTTCCTTTATCCCGTCTTCGTCTTACGGCACTTCGTATTTTCCTGATATCTCCTTCCGCCTTTCTTACTTAACCGGTGTTGAAGATATACTGCATAAAAACACCCTGTTTTATCCCAACCCAACCAACGGAACAATACGCCTGGCGGGTACCAATACGTTTCCGCTGCTGCTTGAGGTTTTTAATGCACAAGGTACAGCCGTATATAGCGCTCAACTAAACACCCGTACAGAAGAGCTGAGCTTGGCACACTTACCTGGCGGTATTTATACCGTAAAAACAACCGGTACCGATGGGACGCTTATCACCAAACTGATTAAATTTTAGCACAAAAAAATCCCGCAACTGCTCAGCTGCGGGATTCTATTTATGTGAGTTGAAAAAGCTTATTTCAACACTTCCTGTACGTCTGTGTACTTTAATTTAAACGCATCGGCAACACCTTTGTAAACCACTTTACCATCCACTACGTTAAGGCCCAGCAACAACTCTTCGTTCTCTTTGCAGGCTTTTTTCCAGCCTTTGTTGGCCAGTTGTAAAGCATAAGGCAAGGTAGCGTTGGTTAAAGCCAGTGTAGAGGTGTAAGGCACTGCACCCGGCATGTTGGCCACGCAGTAGTGAATTACACCGTCAACCACGTAGATAGGGTCTTCGTGTGTGGTAGCCTTAGAGGTTTCAAAGCAACCGCCCTGATCAATGGCCACGTCCACCATTACCGTACCGGGACGCATGGTTTTAAGCATGTCGCGCACAATAAGTGAAGGCGCTTTTGCACCCGGAATCAATACTGCACCTACAATAAGGTCGGCCGTTTTAATGGCTTCGCGAATGTTGTACTCGTTAGAGAAAACGGTTTTAACGTTCTTAGGTAAAATTTCGTCTAACTGACGCAGGCGAGGTAAAGAGATGTCCATCAAAGTAACATCAGCACCTAAACCGGCAGCCATTTTAGCGGCTTGTGTGCCTACAATACCACCACCCAGTACCAGTACTGATGCCGGACGAACACCGGGAACACCGCCCAGCAGAATGCCGCGGCCACCCATTGGTTTTTCTAAATATTTAGCGCCTTCCTGCACACTCATGCGGCCGGCTACTTCGCTCATTGGAACCAGTAAAGGCAATGAACGGTCTTTTTTCTCTACGGTTTCGTATGATAAACATACTGCTTTGCTCTTAATCATGGCCTTGGTTAACGGCTCGTGCGAGGCAAAGTGGAAATACGTAAACAACAACTGTCCTTCTTTAATCAAAGCATACTCCTGCTTGATGGGCTCTTTCACCTTAATAATCATTTCGGCTTTTTTGTAAACCTCCTGAATGGTTTTGAGCATGGTGGCACCGGCTTTTTTGTATTCAGCATCGCTGAAACCGCTTCCTTCACCGGCAGTAGCCTGTACAAATACTTTGTGGCCGGCTTTTACCAGCGCTGAAACTCCTGCAGGGGTTAAACCTACACGGTTTTCGTTGTTCTTAATCTCTTTGGGAACGCCTATAATCATAAATATGGTTGTTTGTGTATTGAGGGTGCAAAAATAGCTGAATTGGGGATTAAACAAAATGATGCGGGAATGTTAATTCATGGCTGAAAAAAGCCATTACGAAATTAAATTCCGGGAAGGCTTAAATCGGGTTTGCGCAAGTCGAATTGGGGGTTTGCAAAAGCTAAGACTGTTTATGGCTGATTTTCTTTCTTTGTCTGCTGTTATACCACCAAAAAGGTAGCGGTAAAAACCCAAACAGATATGTTAGTAATGCGCTGACAAATCCGCCCTTCCACGAGTAGTTGTTTGTATCATAACTGTCGGACCACGAAAAATAATATTCTGTCCATTCACCTCGCCACACTCCAATTGCAAAGTCTTTTGTCCAGTCCGCATTTTTAAATTTGCTGTAATCTTCACTCAACACATCATTCATTTTTCTTATGTATTGTTTTGTTCCCGGTCCGGCTATTAATGAATCAACTTGCTGTGTCAGGTCGCTCGAATAATCTTTGTGATAATCTCTTTGCCAAGTATAATATTCTCTTTTTGTAGGAAGTCTGTTATTTGTTTCTTTGAAGTTTTTAATAAAGTCAACTGAGGGCTTTATTTCTTCTTCGATAAACAGCTTGTCTCTTTCAATTTGTAATGGTGTTTCTAAAAACATTAAAGTCCCAATAAATAGCCAAAATGCTATCCATAGAAAGGTCAGTGTTTTTAGAGTTGTCCTCATTGTTCTGCCATTGCAGTGTATTGTTAATGCTTCGTTACTATTCCCTGTCCACAGTATAATTCAGTTCTGTTACACCGCAGGCAAATTGTCTGGTGGTGGGCAACAGATTGAGTTTTATTCGCTCTTTGATGCCGGCAAACAAGGGAATGCCTTGCCCCAGAATAATGGGATTAACAAACAGCCAAAAGCCGTCAATCAGGTTCTGTTGCATAAGTGCGTGGGTAGCGGTGGGGCTGCCAAAAAGCAAGATATCTTCACCCGCCTGCTGTCTTAGTTTATTTATGTTATCTGTCAGGTTATCGCTGATGATGCTGGTGTTGGGCAAAGCCTCTCCTTTCATGGTTTTTGACAAAACAACTTTGTGGCTTTTTTTATACCAGGCTGCGTGTTCAATGTCGTGCTTGGTTGCCGTGGGTTGGTCTGCTGCGGTGGGCCAGTAGCTTTCCATCAACTCAAAGGTTACCCGTCCATACATGGCGGTGTCACCTTGACCTATTCGTTTACCAATGTAATCGAACAATTCTTCATCAAACTTAATCCAGTCCATTTCTCCGTTTGGTCCGGCTACAAAACCGTCAAGCGATAGGTGCATAAATGAAATTATTTTTCTCATAGGGGGTGTTGATTTGTTGCGGTTTTTATAACGTTCCGAAGCCTTATGCCGTGCCGGATTGCGAAACGTTTATTTGTCAGGCTAAGATAATAAAAGTACGTAAACGAAAGCTACAGTTTTAGGAATATAGCCGGCATGGCCTAAGGGTGCTGTTAGGCGCTGGTGTATATCCGTGATTAATAATTTCAGGATTTCACATTGTCTTTAGTCGCATTATTATTTCTTCGCTTTTTGTAATCTCGAAAGATTTTTCTTTTATAACTTCGAAAAGCTCTGTCGTGAATAAAATCGAATGAATTATATATTGAAATTTGTTCGTTCGCTATACTTCTTAAAGTTAACTGATATTTAACTTCCTTTAATTTTTCCCATCCTTTTACTGATTTAAAGACGTATTCATTGTCAGCCTTGGTAGGTGGTGAAGCGTTTAATGAAAACTTATACGATTCATTAACGTGTTTTTCGTCCCAAGATTTAGAAATGCTATCATAATAAAATTTATAATAACTTATCTGAATGATGGAGTCTTTAAAATTCAATTTGTATGTAGCATAACTTTGTGGATTCATACATGATCCATAAGGGAAGTACTCAATTGTATCATTTGTGTTGTAAATTTCAAACGAGTTAACATCAAAGATTAATTTATTTTCTGGAATGTACTTTCCCAAAGAGTCATAGAATGTCCTTTCCCAACGATTAAATAGAATACTTTTAACCTGACCTGAGCAACTTGTCGAAACAAGGACAATGAGTGTAATTATATTTTTCATTTAATAAACTTTAACATAAATACTGTCATAGTCACTAATTGCGAATTGTCCCAAACACTTGCGCCCAACTTGCTTATATGCGATATAAACCTTCGTATATATCTTCAATACAGGAAAGCACACAAAGGTTTTTCGCAATTCAAGTTTACAAAAAATTGGGGAGAAAACAGTGGGGTAGCATTACTTCTTAAAACACACCCAATCCTAGTGCTAAGTTAACAAGAAAGTTGGAGAGAATAGAAAAGGAAAACAGCGCCATAATTACACAGTTGGCGGATTATCAAAACAACGTTAAAGCCATGCTGCTGGACTTTAAACTAAAAACCGGAGAAGAAGTAACCAGAATAGATACAGAGCTGAAAGAACTGGACTCAAAATAGTTTGCCTTGTCAGTTATCTTTTATCAAATGGCAAACCAACTGTATCATCAACTCTTTTTCTTCAGGTGCACTTTGTGCCACCAACAATGCAATGGCGGTAAGGGCGTTGTCATTGATTTTTAATTCTCCTGATTGCTTGAAACGGTGTTTGTTTTTCTCTAAAAACCAGATAAACAAAAACGCTCCGATACGTTTGTTACCATCATTAAACGAGTGGTTTTTTATCACAAAATAAAGCAAGTGTGCCGCCTGTTCTTCAATGCTTGGGTAGAGGTATTGCCCGCCAAATGTTTGCACAATACTTTGCAGTGAACTTTTAAATCCATTGTCCTTTTCTCTGCCAAACAGGTCTGTTGCCTCCTTTTTTGCTATCAATTGCTTTTTCAATTCGGCTATAGCTTCTTTGGCTTCATTGTATTGAATTTCGTAAGTGATGTTTTCGTTGAGCTTTCCGGTTTGCAGATTGTGGCTGTCGTATTGGTTGAGCAATACAAAGCTTTTCGTGTAATGGCTCAGGATATCTAAAAGCCCTTTGGCTTCATGCAGCTGCAGGTTTTCAATTTTACCCGACTGCTCAATCATTTGCACCATTTTGCCCAATTCATCCAATCGCTTTTGGTTGATGGTAATACCCTCAATAATGTGTTGTTTTAATGTTTGTGTTGCCCATTGTCTAAATTTTGTCCCTTTAACAGTGTTTACTCTGTACCCAACAGAAATTATCATTTCTAAATTATAATAATCAACACTGCGTTTCACCTCTCTGCCGGCCTCCATTTGAACTAGTTCCATTTTGGAACTAGTTGCTGTCTTTTCTAATTCATTGTCTTTGTATACATTATGAATGTGCTTGCTGATGGCTTGAGGATTTACATCAAAAATTTCTGCCATTTGCATTCTGTTGGCCCAAATTGTTTGGTGTGTAAGGTCTCCCTTTAATTCTAAAGAACCGCTCTGGGTTTGGTATACTACAATTTTGTTCATGAGATATTAAGTGGGTTGTCCGGTTTAAACCCTTACCCTTTTTGCATTCAATGGTGTCATTACCTTTAAGGGATGTGGGGTGGTCAAGTTTTGGGTTTTTAAAACATCTATCCGATTCTCCATAATTGAGCCTTTGTTTTTCGCAATTCAAGTTTACAAAAATTTGGGGAGAAAACGGGTGAAGCAGAATTACTTCTTAAACAACCACTCTTGCGGATCGAGGCGCATTTTACCTTTGTAAATTTCAATGTGCAGTTCGGTTTTTTCTTCTACCTCATTGCTCATTACGGTGCCTATTTCCTGCTTGGTGCTTATTTTATCGCCTACACGTACAAACACATCTTCTAAGTTGGTGTACACGGTGTAATAGTCGCCATGCGATACAATTACTGCGTTGCCCATACCCGGTACAGAAAACTTCATTTTTACCTCACCCCTGAATACTGCTCGGGCCTTGGCATTTTTTTGTGTGGTGATATCAATTCCGGTGTTGTTTACCGTAATGTTTTTTAATGTAGGGTGCGGGTGGGTACCAAATGCTTTGGAGATAAAGCCTTGTTCCACCGGCCAGGGCAGTGTGCCTTTATTGCGGCTAAACTCATTAGCCAGGTTGGCGGCCTCAGGCGTAAGGGCCAGTGCAGTGGCTTTGGCGGTGCTGGTTTTTTCTTCTTTTTTGCCCGTAGCCGCTTCGCGTTTTTTACGCTCCAGTTCTTCGCGCTTACGGGCAGCTTCTATTTCTTTGGCAATTAAATCTTCAATGGCTTTTTTCAGTTTGCGGGCGGCCTCTTCTTTTTTACGTAGCTGAGCCACCAGTTCTTTTTCTTTTTGCTTGAGGGCAAGCAACACGCGGGCTTCTTCTTGTTTGTCCTGCTCCAGTTCTTTTTTCTCGGTTTCTTTGTCGCCCAACAATACTTCTTTTTCGTCTTTTACATTCCTCAACTCATTAAGACTGCCCAGCAAAATGGTTTGTGTTTTCAGAATAAGCGATACCTGTTTTTGCCTGAACACCGAAAACTGCTGCACGTATTTCATGCGTTTGTAGGCTTGCTCAAACCCATCGGAAGCAAGAATGTACATGAGCTTATCGAGTGTGTTGCGGTTTTTATAAGAAGCCACCACCAGTTGCGCATATTGTTTGCGCATTTGTTCAATCTCGCGTTGCAGGGTGTTGATGGTGCTGTTTAATTCCGTAATGCGGGTATCCACCACATCAATTTCCTGGTTAATGGTTTGTATGAGCTGGCTGCGGGTTTTAATTTGCGTATTGAGAATTTCCAGTTGATTAAGGGTAGCCTTTTCCTTCTTTTTAGTCTCCAGCAGCATTTTGCGTGTGAGCTTTATCTCTTGCTCCTGTTGCCTGCGCTTGCGCTCCAGTTCACTGCGCGATTGTGCCTGTGCGGTATTGCACAAGGCAACACACAGCAGGAGCAGCAACAGGCTACTTAGCCGGCTTATACGAAGCGGGAATGCTGAACGAAATTTCGTCAAAAGGCGCAAAAGAGACATTTTGGTAGTCAAAGGTAACTTTCATTTGGGCTTTTGAGGCTGTGTGCAGCGCTATTTTACGCGGTATATTTTGCACATTTTCTTTCTGGTAATCGCTGTAATACACGTGCAATTGTTGCTGACGTGCGCTGTCATTCAAGTGCTGCGCGGTTGCTTTCATATTGTCCTTATTTACATACACCCCGTATACAACCTGTTGAAGGGCGAGTGAAAAAAACCAACCATCGGCCGTATTGGTGTCTGATTGCAAAGTATCGGGCAATGGAAACAGGGTATTGCCCACCAACATTTGTTGCACTGTTTTTAAACTGATGGGTGCTCTGGAAAATTGCTGAAAATAGGCCAGACTTTGGGCCACGTATTCTTTCTTGAGCCGGTTAAGAATAAACACGGAATCCTGGGTCATATAAAGGCGTGCTGCTTCAATACCCAGCATTACGTTTACAGAGGCCCACAGGTACTTATCACGTTTCATGCGAATGTGCAGCGTGGCTGAATAGTCTTTGTCTCCGTCAGGCGCAATTTCTGTTTTAGCCTTTGCTGAAAAGTGCTCATAGGTCACCTCGCCTGAGTTTACTTTGGTGATAACGGCATTAACCTCTGCTCTGGCCGGTAGTTTTGACGCACCCGGACCAACTACTTTTTTGGAACAGGCCGATAACAAAACGACCAAAAGCACGAATAAAAAATGGGGATTATTTGATTTTGCGTTCACGTATTTTCTGATCTAATCGAAGGGCATCTCCTCCTTGTTCTTTAGCTTTTTTCCATTGCTCAACAGCCTCATTTATTTTGCCTGTTTTAAACAGCGCATCAGCATAGTGTTCCGTTACTTCAGCACTTTCTGTATCGCGTATTACTGCCTTTTCAAGTTGCTCCAAGGCTTCTGTGTATTTGCCCTGCTGAAACAGTATCCAACCGTAAGTATCCAGGTAGGTAGCGCTCTCCGGACTTGTCTCCAATGTTTTGGCCGACATTTCCAAAGCACGGTCTAGCTTTACTTTGCGAACGGAAAGGAAATATGCATAATTATTCAATACATAGGTATTGGCGTTGTCAATGTTCAACACCGCTTCATAGGCTGAATCAGAAAGTTGGTGGTCACCGGTAAAGTGTGCCGCATCGCCCAGTTGTGAGAGCATTTGTACCTGCTGGCTGATATCGGCCAAACCAAGCGCGAGGCCCGATTTGCTGTGGTTGATAGTTTTCTCGTATTCTTTAATCTGGTAGTGCGCTACTCCTCCCCAAACGTACAACTCAGGCATGTTGGGAAAAAGCTCCAGCGCGCGGTCGCAATCTTTGGCCATGCGGGAGAAATCATACACTTCGGCACTGCACATAATCAGTTGCTGCCACACGCTAAACTTGTCTTGCTCGGTAAGTAAAGCGAGGTTGTAGTGGTCGCGGGCCTCTTTGTATTGTTTATCGGCCACCAGCAAGTCTCCGTAAACCACATGTGCCGATGGTTCATCCGGATGTGTTTCTGTGAGAATCTCTACCAGCGTAAAGGCCTCTTCTTTTAATTCTTTGTTGGTGCCTATCACATTAAGGTAAGCCACCAGCATGTTGAGTTTGGGTTTTACATCCACGTTGCTGTCAGCAAAACCTTTGCGGGTAGCTTCGAACGCTTTTGCCAAATCCCCTTTTTCTCTCCAGTAATCAGCAATAGCAAAATGAGCAAAGCCGTTATTGGGTTCATTCTGAAGAATTTTTTGATACAATTCAAACGCCTTATCCTGTTGTCCGTTGGCTGCATAAATCTCGGCCAACATGCCCACGTAGCGCATTTCTTGCGGGTAGGCGTCTGACAGGCGCTGCATTTCGGCAACCGCCTTTTTAAGTTTGTTTTGAGCCAGGTACAGGCGCTCCTTTTGCAGGGATATCTCTTCGTTAATGCCTGTAATTTTTTCCAACTCGTCCATCAGCTCCAATGCCTTGCTGTATTTGGCGGCTGAGGCATACATGAGCGATGCTTCAAAATACAGCTCTTCACTCATGGGGTCTAACTTTATGGCTTGTTCGTAAGCGTTGGCTGAGGCCTCGTGTTTATTCATTTCGGCCAGTAAGCGGGCTTTGTGTAAAAAGTACCACTTGTTGGCTTTATCCAATTCTATAGCCTTGTCAATTTCCTGCAAGGCATCGTTACGCTTTTTGCTCTTTTGGTAAAGCTGGCTCAGTTTGTAATGAGGCAAAGCACTCTCTGGTAAAAGCCGTGTACATTGAGCGAAAAAATCAATGGCCTTGTCTTCATTACCCAACGCCATCTCGCGATGTCCGCTGATGAGTGCCTGCTCAAAGGCGGTTTTGTTTCCTTCATCAATCGTTTTTTTCTTTTGAGCAACAACACCGGTTGTTCCTGCAAGTAAAAAAAGTACGATTAGTGTAAGAAGGTGTTTAAGCATGTAAGGATGTTATTCGTGTGTGGAGTAGTCGCCAATGCTTAAGTCTTCTGCCTTTCCACTGTACACCACATGGCTGCCCAACATGGAGTTGCTGATATTGGATTGGTTGATGACCGTATTGTTTTGCACTATGCTGTTGCTGATAATGGTACCGTTTACTTTGGTTCCTTTACCCAATGAAACGTGCGGACCAACCACAGAATTGTTCAGCTCTACTCCTTCGCCTAAGTAACAGGGCTCTATAATAACAGAGTTGTTGTTTTTGGCTGAAGGGTGAATTAACTGAACCTGATTTTTCTTAATCTCAAGCATGCGCTGGTTGGTGTATACGGTGGAGTTCTTGTTGCCACAATCGAGCCACTCTTCTACCTTGCCGGGAACAAATTTGTATCCTTTGTTCTTCATGTTCTCCATAGCATTGGTAAGCTGGAACTCTCCTTTTTCTTTGATGTCGTTGTCCAGCAGGTATTGCAACTCTTCTTTCAGGTACTCCCCGTCTTTGAAGTAATAAATACCAATAATGGCCAGGTCAGACACAAACTCCTGCGGCTTCTCTATAAACTCGGTAATTACTCCATCGCTGTTTACTTTTACCACACCAAACTGGCGAGGATCGTCAATTTTTTGTACCCAGATAATAGCATCTTTGCTACGATCAAGGGTAAAGTCGGCTTTAAACAACGTATCTGCAAATACAACCGACACGTTACCCTTCAACGACTCCTTTGCACAAAGAATGGCGTGGGCCGTTCCCAGTGGTTCATCCTGGTAATATATTTTTCCTTGGGCACCCACTTGTTTGGCGATGTCCAACAGGTTTTTTTCTACTTCCTCTCCAAAGCGCCCGATTACGAAAGCCACTTCGTTCACTCCTTCTCCGCATATTTTTACAATGTCTTCAATTAACCACTGAACAATGGGTTTACCGGCAACAGGAATCAATGGTTTAGGAACTGTGAGCGTGTGGGGTCTCATGCGTTTGCCCATGCCGGCCATTGGTACAATAATGTTCATGTTTTTTTTCGTATTAAATGGGTTGGTTATTTGTTTCCGGTGTGTCCGTATCCGCCTTCTCCCCGTTGTGTATCTGTAAGCGACTCTACCGCCTTCCAGCTTACTTTTTCATGGCGCGACACAATCATTTGTGCAATACGTTCGCCCGGTTGAACGGTATAGGTTTGGTCAGACAGGTTAATCAACAATATTTTTATTTCTCCGCGGTAATCTGCATCAATAGTGCCCGGTGAATTGAGTACAGTTAAGCCGTGCTTGAGCGCCATGCCGCTTCGAGGTCTTATTTGCGCTTCATGCCCTTCAGGCAATTCAATAAACAAAGAGGTGCCCAGCAAGGTGCGTTGCAGGGGCCTCAGCTCAACAGGCTCCTGTATATCGGCACGCAAATCCATACCCGCTGAATGAACGGTTTCATATGCCGGTAAAGGAAACGGACTCTTGTTGATTATTTTTACGGTGACGCTGGCCATGTTTATTAAGCGGGCAAATTTAGCATTTTATTCTTTCTTTCTGCTGCATAACCAATGCCGGCAAACAGCAACAAAAGAACCACGTTGATTACCCAACGCAAAGGCCCGTCAGATAACAGGTGAGCATGAAGGTAACCTGCCCCGAAATAAATAAGGAAAGCCAATAGCGTATATAGCGCCAAGCGCCAGGTTTGGTAAGGGATGGGAAAATATTTTGCCCCGGTAAAATACCCCATTAACATCATGCTGAAATAACAAAACAATGTTGCCCAGGCCGCACCGGTATAGCCGTAGAGTGGTACCCACCACAGATTAAGCGAAATGGTTATGAGCGCACCCACTGCGGATATGATGGCGCCTACTGAAGTTTTATCGGCCAACTTGAACCAGATGGAGAGGTTGAAGTAAACCCCTAAACAGATGTTAGCCAGCAACAAAATTGGGACAATATTCAATCCTTCATGGTAATCTGGCCCTACAAAATTTTTGAACTGCTCAATAAAAAGCATTACCAATAAAAAGGTGCCCAAACACACCAACACAAAATAGTTCATCACTTTGGCATAAAGCGTCTTACGGTTGGCATCTGTGACGCCCGAGAAAAAGAAGGGCTCTGCAGCATAACGAAAGGCCTGTATGAACAAACTGATAAGAATGGAAAGCTTATAATTGGCCCCGTAAACCCCCAGCTGGTGCATGGCGGTCTCTTTATCGGCAATTAAATGCTTCATTATGGCACGGTCCAGTGTTTCATTCACCATCCCGCCTAAACCCACAATGAGCAAAGGCGCACCATAGCGTAACATTTGTTTCCAAATGCCAAAGTCGAAACCACTGAACACCAGACGTATTTCCTGCGACAACAGCGGTAAGGTAATCACGCTGGCCAGCATATTGGAAATAAATACATAACCCACCCCTATTGACGGGTCGTAAAGCGGGGCCAACAAGCCTTGCTGCAGCAAGTAAGGGCAGAGAAGTAAAAAGTACAGGTTGAGCAGTACATTGATAAGGATGTTGATGTTTTTAAGCAGCGCAAACCTTACGGGGCGGTTCTGTTGGCGCAGCATAGCGAACGGAATGGCTGCAATTGCGTCACAACCCAAAATTACGGCAAACCAGGTAACGTATTCCGGATGAGTAGCATATTGCAAACTTGCCGCAAGGGGTTCAGCAAGCAATGTCGCAGCAGTGATAAAGATAACCGAGGTGACCAGCAAGGAGATAAGCGCAGTAGAGTACACCTTCCGTTCGCCCGGAAATTTTTGGGAAAACCTGAAAAAGGTTGTTTCCATTCCGTAAGTGAGCACAACTATAAAAAAGGAAACATAGCTGTACATTTCTGTAATGGTGCCGTACTCGGCCGGATCATGAAAAACCCTGGTATGCAATGGCACCAACAGGTAGTTCACCAGCCGGCCCAAAATGTGGCTCAGCCCGTAAATGGCGGTTTGTGAAAGTAGTTTTTTTAGTGCGCTCAAAGGTATACTGTGCTCGTGTGCTGTTCCGCTTGTACTGTCTGGTACTTGCAGGAATCATTTAACAAAAATACCCGCCTGTTTAGTATTTGCTGCCCTTAGTTTTTAACGTTTGTGCCATAATTGGAGCTTTCCGTACATTTTCGTATACCTTTTTGCTTTAAGCTTTGTTGTATATTCGCAAATACTAGCCTTTATTTTGCTGCGTTTTTGATTTACACATGATGCGTTACCTGTATTTACTTCTTTCATTATGGTGCTTGTCGCACTTGGTTCAGGCACAAACTCCTGAAAAAGAGGAACTCCTCGCTGCCCAATATGTAAGTGCCGGAGAGTATGAAAAGGCGGTGGAGGTATACAAAAAACTGCTCGCCAATAAGCCTGATGATATTTACGTTTACGAGAACCTGTTAAAGTGTTTATTGCTGGTAAACAATCACAGCGAGGCTGAAAAGCTGGCCCTGCGCATGCAGAAGAAAAACCGCGAAAACCCTTCATTTACGGTTGATGCGGGCTACATTCAAAGCAGCAAAGGAAACAAAGCAGAGGCAACAAAAATTTATGACGATTTGCTTAAAAAGCTGAAACCCGATGAAACCTATGCCGATTTGCTTTCCAGGGCTTTTGAAAAAAGGGGTGAATACCATTATGCCGCAGAAACCCTGCTCAAATACAGAAAGATAACAAAAATTAACCGCGTCTTTTCGGCACAACTGGCACAACTGCTGGGAAAATTGGGCCGCGAAGAAGAAATGATAGAAGAGTACCTGAACATTCTTTCGGAAGATGATTCGGAATTGGATGAGATAAAAGGATTCTTGCAGGCGTATTATGCTGAAAAACAAAACGGCCCGGATGGGTTTAAGAAGCTGTTGATGAAACGCATGCAGGAAGAGAGCCAAAAACCTGTTTTCCCTGATCTGCTGGTTTGGTTGCTTACTGAAAATAAAGAGTACGAGGGCGCCTTTGTGCAATGCCGCGCGTTAGACAAGCGATTTCGCTACAACGGGCGTAAATTGTTTGAGTGGGGAGAACAACTCAAAGAAAACGAAGAATTCACTTATGCCATAAAAGCTTACATGGCCGTGTTGGAGCAGGGAAATGAAAACCCTTATGCTGTTTCTGCCCGCTATGGAATTGTGGAGGTAAGAAGGTTAAAAATCTTTTCGGGCAAATACACCAAATCAGACTTGTTTTTATTAGAATCTGATTACCTGAGCAACATTAGTTTGTTGGGAGTAAACTACTTAAGTGCGAACTTTATTCGCGACCTGGCACACCTGCAGGCTTTTTACCTGAACAAACACGATTCTGCGGTATTGCTGTTGAAACAACTTACTTCTATGCCTCGCCTTAGCCCCATGCTACAAGCAGAAGCAAAACTGGAGCTGGCTGATGTATTGGTATTAATGAATGACGTGTGGGAGGCCACCTTGTTATACGAACAGGTTGACTATGATTTCAAAGAAGAACCGATCGGGCAGCTGGCCAAATTTAAAAATGCTACTTTAAGTTATTATCGGGGAGATTTTGAGTGGGCACAGGCTCAACTTGATGTATTAAAAACCGCCACCACCCAGCTTATTTCCAACAACTCCATTGAACTTTCTTTGCTTATTCAGGATAATACTGGTTTAGACAGTACAGAAGAGGCGATGAAAATATATGCCTTAGCTGATTTACTCAACTACCAGCAGCAAACCGACAGCGCTTTGTTGGTATTGGCATTGTTGGAGAAAAAATTTCCTGAGCATAGTCTGGCTGATGAAGTTTTGTATTTAAAAGGCAAAATATTCCTCAACAAAAAAGAGTACAAATCAGCCTTGGGGTTTTTTACTGAAATTTACACCAAATACCCCACCGATATTCTGGCAGATAATGCTCTGTTGGAATCCATACGCATTTACGATAGCCGCTTAAATGATAAAGCCAAGGCCCTTGAATTATGCGACAAGTTTATAAATTCATATACCGGAAGTATGTATGTGAATGAAGTGAGGATAAAATTTCGTCAACTTAGAGGAGAAAAATTTGCACCATAACTAAATATTCATTTACATTTGCACCACTATTCAACTAGTAATTGGGTAGTGGTTTTAGTTTGGTTTACAGTCCCCGCATACTCTGCGGGGATTTGTTTTTTAGGACAGTGGTGTAAACTGATCCAAAAACCGGACATCATTTTCAAAGTAGGTGCGCAAATCCTTCACATCATAGCGCAACATTGCTACTCGCTCTACCCCTAATCCAAAGGCATAACCGGTAAATTCTTTGCTGTCAATTTTACAATTCTCCAACACATTAGGATCTACCATACCGCACCCCAATATCTCTACCCAACCACTGTATTTACACACGTTACAGCCTTTCCCCTTACAAATGCGGCAATCAATATCCATCTCAGCACTCGGTTCGGTAAAAGGAAAATAACTGGGTCTGAAACGAATCTTTACTTCTTTACCAAAAAGTTCCTGCACAAAATAGTACATCGTCTGTTTCAGATCAGCAAAAGACACGTTTCGATCAATATAAACTCCGTCTATCTGATGGAAAAAACAATTCGCCCGGGCTGTTATTGCTTCATTGCGGTAGACTCTGCCCGGCATAATTACTTTTATGGGGGGCGATTTTTTTTCTAATAATCTAACCTGAACTGATGTTGTGTGTGTTCTTAAAGCAGTTTCTTTCTCTACGAAAAAAGTATCCTGCATATCTCTTGCCGGGTGATTTTCGGGAAAATTAAGTGCGGAAAAATTATGCCAATCGTCTTCTATTTCCGGGCCATCTGCTATGGAAAAACCCAGCTTCATAAAAGTGCTTATAAGTTCATTTTGAATTAATGACAGGGGATGTCTGCTCCCTTTAGCCATTGGTTGTGCCGGTAAACTTAAGTCCTGTTCATTGTTACTATTTACTTCTGAAACTGATAGTTTTTCAACCAAGGTATCGTACTTTTCTTGTATCTTTTGTTTCAGTTCATTTAGTTCTTTGCCTATTTGTTTTTTTTCCTCGTTTGCGGCAAGTTTAAACGATTCAAATAATTCAGACAATACGCCTTTTCTTCCCAGGTAGTGAATTCTGAATTCTTCAAGCGCCTTTTGATTTTCAATCGCTTTTTCTTCTATTTCTTTTCCTAAATTTTTTATTCTTTCGAGCATTTCTAAATTTTCAATGTTCAAAGTTATTACTTCCCGCTTAATCTTCCTTTTACTTTTTAGTCAGCTAAGTATTAAAAGGTTTTAAATAATTATATTAGTTATTATATAGTGTGTGAATTGTGAGGATATCTTATTTCATGAGGTGATGTTTTATTGGTTGTTAGTATTAAGTACACACTCTCCCCACACAAAATTACACTTAAAATCAGCCGTGTATCAGGTTATACACATAGACGAATTTAGTCAATCAACAGGTGAATGGGGGTAAAGAACAGATTCATTTTATGTTGATGTAATGTAGGTAAGTGAGGAGTTGTTAGAAGTAATACCCAGTCAAAGTTTATGCACATGGGGTTTTGACTATTAAAGGATACATAAACGGAAGTAGTTAACATTTATAAACAGGTAAGTGTAGGAGGTTATTGTCTATTTAAAGGCATCAACATCAATGACATTACCTTCAATAAACCAGTCGGGCCGCAATTCGAGCGGTGTTGATAAGTAAAACACTCTTTCGGGCTGCTTTCCTAAAATGATGTTTCCGGCATCCCAACGGCCATTTTTATTTCTATCATCTACCCACCTTACTGTGTATGAACCGGGTATGATTTTGTTGATTACTATTTCTTTCTGATCCTGAACCGGAATGCTGTAAGAAATGCCGCCTTTACTGTCTAATAGCTGCAGTAACCCGTTTTTCTTAGCAGAGTTCTTAAGTAAAAACTGTACTCCTCCAAAATCAATGTCTTTTGATACGGTTATAAAGAAATCCATTGGTTTAGATGTGTTTCCATACACATCAGTTATTGAATAATTACCCAACCTAAGCTTTAACAAGGCGCCAATAACCAGGTCCTTTTTTATTAAGAGTCCTATTCGGTTGCTGCCTGAATTCCAGAGAACATCGGCCCGATGATAAGAGGTATCTGTTTGAAATCTGATACTATCAATTTTTACACTTTTAATAGCATTTGACGTAATGAGCCAGCAAGTGTCTCCCGGAAGATAATCTTTTGTTATATTTTCTATATGTAGGAGCGGAGTGTTGGTTTTACTGGCGGTCAAGAATAAGGAGTTGGTTTTCTCTCCTATGGTGTATTTAAGTTCACTACTCCCAGTAGAAGAAGTATCCTGTATAAACTGCACCACCAGTGTGTCGTATTTATCATTAATTCTGTGGTAGCTAAAGAAGTTTTTACTTTCAACTACAGGTGTATATTCGGGCTGATAAAAGACTAATTCAAACTGGTTTTTTGCAGAGTGTATGGTGTCAATCAGTTTACCGGGTGTGTAGAGAGGTTGAGTGAAACTAAGCAGTTTCACGTTTTGTACGGTGTCTTTTCCGGAGTGTTCTGAAGAAGAAAAAGCGACCTCCTCACCTACGTCCAGTCTGCGGTTATTATTTTTATCCTCAAAAGCAACTAAATGATAAGCCCCAGCACCAATACCTTTTATGCGGTAAATACCTAATTGGTTGGTAAGTCCTAAATAATCAGGCTTGGTATTAAATGCTGAAGAGTCATTGTATCTTTTATACAACCCGACACTATAACCACTCATTTTTTTTAATGTGAGTGCATTTGAAATCACTCCGTTTATGGACAGTGTATCAAGTATATTTCCTGTTGAAAAAGAGAACACATAATTGCCCAACACAGCACCTTCGTGTATGTCGGCAATCGCACCCAGAAACTGCAAGGTATACGTTGTGTTGTTTTGTAAAGTACCCTCTTCAAAAATAATGTTTATGCATCTTCCGGCAGCTTTTATTTCAGGATTCTTCTCCAGTGGCGGAGAAATGATAATGTTTTTCTGAGCTTCTTTAATTTGAACGTATTCATCAAAGCACAACTCAATTGTTCTTCCGGAAAAAGAGGTGCTGTTGTTGACCGGATTTTCATGAACAATAGCGGGAGGCACAGTATCCACAGCTCCCCCCGAAGGTTGAACAATATTGGCACAGGAACAGGCAAAACAGATAAAAAGTAAGAATAGTGTATTCCTGTTAAGCATGTTTTATTACGTACAAAACGCTTGAATAGTCTTTATTTCTTCCGGCTTTCCAGTTGGAAATCTGCCCCAGAATCATGGCCCTGAAGAAACCAAGAGGATTTTTTTTGTGAATTTCACTTCGCCAGGAGATATAATAAGAATCAAAAATCATGGGTTTTTTAGCCACCACTTTTAGCCCACAGATTTCCATTAGTTTTTCAATGGAGGTGTGGTTGAAATGGTACAAGTGTCTGGGAACATCAAAACCATCCCAAAACTCTTTGTAAAAACCTACTTCCCAGGCATCAGAATTAGGTACTGCAATAAACAGCGTTCCGTCCTTTTTTAGCAATGTTTTTAATAACTTTACTCGTTCTTGTAGCAAGTGTACATGCTCTAAAACGTGCCACATGGTTATTACATCGTATGAGGCCGCAGGAAGTTTATCTAACTCTTCTTCCGGCAACACATTTAACCCGAAAGATTCGGACACAAAATTTCTTGCTTCTTCAGATACATCAAGCCCCTTGGCATCCCAACCACATTTTACCATGTGGTTCAGAAAGTACCCAAGACCGCAACCCACATCCAGCAAGCTTCCACCTGCATTATACACTTCAATTACTTCTTTTTTATTCCTCAGGCTGATGTTTCTGACCACGTCATAAATGAGGTAAATAAGCCCCTTCTTACTTCCGGCATGAGACACATAGTTTTCTGTTTGGTAATACCGGCCTATACTGTCTGTGTCGGGTCTGGGGTTGGTAAAAACCAGTCGGCAACTGCCGCAGCGCACCAACTCAAATAATTCTCCTGTGGCTACAAAGTCTTTGCAGGTGTAGAGTTGTGTAAAGGAAGAATGATTGCAGGCCGGGCAAAATTGTAAAGTTTCATTGCTCATGGTGTTGCGAAAATACTATTTTACCTGCCGAAATGAACTAACAGCACAGAAATATCAGCAGGAGAAACACCACTGATTCTGCTTGCCTGTCCTACAGTAGCGGGTTTTATCTTGTTCAGCTTTTCTCTTGATTCTGCAGAAAGCGAGCCGATCTTACTGAAATCAGCACACTCGGGTATACGCATATTCTCGAGTCTGGTAACTTTTTCTGCCTGCTCTTTCTCTTTATCCAGATAACCTTCGTATTTAATCAAAATTTCTGCTTGCAGCTTTTCTTCCTGTGTATAGTTGCTCAGCTCTTCTTTTATTGACGGAATGCCGGTCTCTAATTCCTCTATTCCAACCATTGGTCTGGAAAGAAGTGTATTTATCTTTACTTGTTGGTTGATGGGTGCTGAATTTAATGGTTCCAACACCGGATTGGCCTCTTCAGGGGTGACACCGGTTTTGCGTACGTATTTCAAGAGCCTTTCGGTTTGCGCTATCTTTTTCTGCACGGCATCAAATCGGTCTTGTTTTGCCAACCCAAGCCTGTAGCTTTTTTCTGTTAATCTCACATCCGCATTATCCTGCCTTAACAATATCCTGTACTCAGCCCTGGAAGTAAACATACGGTAAGGCTCATCTGTTCCCTTGTTTACTAAATCATCAATTAATACTCCTATGTAAGCTTCCGAGCGACTTAAAATGAAGCTATCCAAAGAGTTAACTTTTTGGTGTGCATTTATTCCAGCCATAAGTCCCTGACAAGCAGCTTCTTCATATCCAGTTGTTCCGTTTATTTGACCGGCAAAGAACAGGTTCTCTACCCTTTTGGTTTCCAAAGATTGTTTGAGTTGTGTGGGCGGAAAAAAGTCATATTCAATGGCGTAACCTGGTCTGAATATTTTGGCGTTCTCAAAACCCGGAATTTGTCGGAGTGCTTTTACCTGTATATGATCAGGAAGTGAAGTAGAAAATCCGTTTACATATATTTCTACGGTGTTCCATCCTTCAGGCTCTACAAAAATCTGGTGTCGGTCACGTTCAGCAAAACGGTTAATTTTATCTTCAATAGAAGGGCAATACCTTGGACCCAGGCCCTGAATTCTTCCTGCATACATGGGCGATTCATCGAAACCGGTTCTTAGTGTTTCGTGAACTTGTTCATTGGTATAGGTTATCCAGCAGGAGCGCTGAGTTTTTGGCGGTGTTGTTTGGTCGCTATAGGAAAACTTTGACGGCTGTTCGTCACCCAGCTGTTCTTCCATCTTGGAGTAGTCTAAACTTCTACCGTCAACACGTGGCGGAGTTCCCGTTTTCATCCTGCCGGACTCAAAACCTAATCCAACCAATTGTTCGGTTATTCCGGTTGAGGCAGCATCGCCCATTCTTCCACCGCCAAATTGTTTTTGACCAATGTGGATGATTCCATTCAGAAAGGTACCGCTTGTAAGTATAACTGATTTTGAATAGATGGTTTGGCCCATTCCGGTTTTAACCCCCCCTACCATTCCGTTTGATACGATTATCTCCTTTACTGAGTCTTGCCAGAAATCTAAGTTGGGCGTTTTTTCCAGTAACTCTCTCCAGTAGGCACTAAAAAGCATTCTATCATTTTGACTTCTCGGACTCCACATGGCAGGACCCTTCGACTTGTTCAACATTCTGAACTGAATGGTACTTTTGTCGCTCACAATGCCAGAGTATCCGCCAATTGCATCTATCTCTCTGATAATCTGACCTTTAGCAACACCTCCCATCGCAGGGTTGCATGACATCTGGGCTATTTTACCCATGTCCATAGTGATCAGTAACACAGACGTGCCAAGGTTGGCGGCAGCGGCAGCGGCCTCACAGCCGGCATGTCCTGCACCAACAACAATGATATCATATTCCTTAAACATACTTTTTTGTTCCACGTGGAACACCCAGTTCCGCCTACAAATATCAGCCAAAGTAGCGGCTTTTTCAAGCAGGAAAAAGCAGGGTAATATGAGGTTGAAGGGAGAAGAAAGAGTCGCAAGCTTTGTTCTCCCGAATTTATTTTCGAGAGGCTTTTCGTTTTGCTTGCATTATTGGTTCTGGTGCGCTAAGTTACAGTCACACTAGTCGGTGTTCCACGTGAAACAAAAAAAGCCGACACGGGGAGGTGTCGGCTTTTTTTGAATTTGAACTTAATTTTTGTTTTATTCTGAGTTGAACAAGAAAACGTGACCGGAATAAATTCTGGTTGTTCCGTTTAGTGTGCTGTAAAGGTTGGCCACATAAAAATATACACCTTCTTGCATTAGTTCATTTGAAGGGCCGGTTCCATCCCAGCCAATTCGCAAGTCGGGAATCTTCTTAACAATGCCCCCCCAGCGATCATAAATGACCATGTACGATATTCCAAGATCAGCAAAGGATATAACCGGTCTAAAGTGGGTGTTGACTCCGGTGGGCACAAATGCGTTGGGAAAAAAGGCAATGATGGGTTGTTCCGCACAGGAAACATTAGAGTTGCAAGAGTCAGAATAACCGTATTGATTTGGCCCGTCTTCAATAGCGGCTATTTTGTAGCAGAACCCTTTTTCACCCGGCTCATCTGGAAGTTTAGTGTCTGTAAATAAAGTGTCGCCCGACTTGAAAATATTTTGCCAGTTGAAACCTGTGCCCAAGTCGACCGCCCTACTTATTTTGTATTCTTTTATATTCTCATCAAAGCCCGCATAGCTACCCCACTTTAGTCGAACAGATTCGATCTCAAACGATGTTGTTTTGAGGTGAATAGTTTTTACTATTCTGCTGGATATTTGTAATCGGTTGCACAAATCATAAGCCTTAACACAATAATAGAGTGTCGATCCATCGGCATTTACGCTGGCATCGGTGTATGTTTTCTCAGATACATTATCGTTGTTCAGGCTATCAATTTGTGTGAAATTTACACCATCCACACTTCGAAAAACTTTAAAGTAAAGTGTTTGTCCGCTCAGGTCAAAATACCAGGTTAGCTTTACGCTGTTATCAGGCTCAACCACATCAGCACACCTTACATAACAGAATTGTGGCAACGCAACCCCGTTTATTTTAACCGACCAGGTATTGGATGTTGAAGATGCCTGTGATTGTGAACTAAAGGCACGTACAAAGAAAGTGACGCTGTCACCCAAAGGAAGGCCGGTGTAAGTGTAAGAGGTGGCAGATCCCGGAAGCTCAGCAATGAACCCGAATGGCCCTCCGTTTATTGAAGCCCAAACCTCCTGTTTACCGGTAGCCCAACCATCGTATTTTGACCAAGATAAAGAAGCTGTTTGAGGACAGGTGTCAACAAGACCCTGAAGGAAAATGGTTCGGTGTGTTTTGCTTATTCCACCTACAAGGTTACAGCTGTCTTCGGCAGAGAGGTTGTAAGAGAAGGACTGTGTTTGCGGATTCTCAGGAGTGGAAATGAAAAAAGTATTAGTTACAAAAGCTTTGGGGATGTTAACAGAATTGACCTCAATGTTTATGCGATAACCCTTAATGTCTTTTTCATTGTTTGCTGTCCAGCCCAACAAAATGTTATTACTTATAATATCGACACTCACAGAGTCCAACTCGGGTTGTAATGGTGAGGAATCTATGCGCAAAGTATCAGAAGCCGGAGATTCACTGTTGTCACATTGAAAGCGAACAACTATAAAATATTGCCAAAGTAGTGAGGTGGTTTTGGCGTTTACGTGTGTGTATTGACTGGTTCCGTAAGTATAAATGCTATCTAATGGTCGGAATGGAGTACTTGGATTTTCCCTGCCCCAGATTTGATACGAAACAAAGGAGCCACAATTGTCAGTAGGAACAACCCAGCTCAGAATAACGTCATCGCCACTAGTCTGCGGGCAAGCACGCAAGAACTTCACAGGACCGTCTACCGCAAGTGCGCAGAAGGATAGTAAGCTGAAAAACAGCCAAATAAGTGCTAATTTTCTCAAAATCAATTATTTACTGCTTCCCACAACTGTGGTTAACATGTCATTTTTGTTTAAATACTTGTTAGACAATAACTTAACATCACTCGCACTAACAGACAAAATATTACGAATAAAATCATTGTAGTAGCTGTATGGCAGATCAAAATCGTGAAGAATTTTAAAGCGGTCTGCTTGTGCAAAAGGACCATCAAAACTTCTCACAAATGAGCCCAACAGGTAGTTTTTAGCTTTGTTTAGCTCCTGTTCGCTTACCAACTCATTACTCAAGCGATCAAGTTCCTTTTGAATTTCTTCAACGGCAACAGCGTGGTCCTTATTGTTTACTTCGGTTGCAATACTGAATACCCCTACACCATTGTGTGCCTCCACAGACGAGTGTATGCCATAAGTCAAACCTTTCTCTTCCCGTATGTTCTTCATCAATCTGGAGCCAAAATACCCGCCTAAAATTAAGTTGACCAATTGCAGGCCCCGGTAATCCGGGTGGTTGCGCGTAATGGTTGTTTTTCCCACGCGTATAGCGGCCTGTAACGAATCGGGTTTTTCAACGAATTCATACCTAGCTTTGATGGGTTCAGCTGAAAGACTTTCCGGAGGCTGAGGCGCAGCACCAGAAAGGTGGCTAAACGCATCTTCCAGATCCTTCAAAATAGTATCATCAACTTTACCCGAAAGCATAAGCACCGGCAAGCTGCCACGGTAGGATTTTTGGTAAAACTCAGTTATTTGTTCAGCACTTAATAAATCATAATCTGCGGGTGCTGCAAACATTCCCAACAAGTGCTTTTTTCCGAACAGTGATTTGTAAAAAGCCTGTCGGGCCAGCACAGCATTTTTTTGTAAGCTGATTTGTAAGCGTTGTTTTTGTCCGCGTTGGTATATTTGTGTTTCCTCTTCAGGAAACACAGCGCTGTCAAGCATCTCCTGTAACAGCATCACGCTGTTTTTGAAGTGTTTGTTGAGGGTGAACAGTGTGTAAGACGCCTCCTGAATTCCGCAACTGTTTTGTATAAAGGCTCCGTAAAAATCAAACTTATCTGCCAACTCTGCTGCAGAATAATTTTTGCTGCCCTCTTGTATCAACGCATTCGTTGCCGCAGCCACACATAGGCTTTGTTGCTGTTTTATGCCGGCAGGAAAATACACGTCCAGTTTTGTCACCTCATCATTGCCTACATTGATGCTGAACAAATCAACCCCGTTTTTAAAGGTTATTTTTTCGGCTTTCGTAAAAGTGACACTATCGATGACCCCGGTATCGGGTGCTGTTTTTCTGTCCAACATCAAGTGGTTATATTGTAATAGAGGGTTGAACAATTCGTTTCATTTAAAATCTCTGATGCTATACGTTGAATATCGGTTGCATCAACGGCCCTGTAAAATTCGAGTTCTTCATTTATCAGGTTTGCATTGCCCAGTAAAGCACCATAACACAACGCCATGGCCTTGTTTAAAATATTCATTTCTCCAAACACCAGTGTTGACTCTGCCTTGTTTTTTACTTTCTGCAATTCAGTTGTATCAATTGATTCAGCGGCCAGTTTTTGCAACTCTGCCTGAATAGCTAGATCCGCGTCTTTTAAATCAACCCCATCACTCAGTTTTCCCTCAATGATTACCAACCCAGGGTCAATATCACCGCTAATGTAGGCGTTTATTTCAGTGAATAGCTGTTGGTTTTTTACCAACTGGTTGAGTAATCTGGAAGAACGTCCGCGCGACAAAACATCCGTAAGCAAATCTGTGGCATAATAATCTTTGTGTGTTCGTGCACAACAATGATAAGCTTTGTAAATAGCTTTGGCAGGCACATCGGCCGAGATTTCCAAAAAACGGGCCACTGTTTGTTTTGGTTCTACGGGTAGGTTTCGGGTATTTTTTGTTTGTGTCGGAATGGGCGAAAACCACTTTTCACAAAGTGCTTTTACTTTATCCAGACTTATATCACCAGCTACGCACATAATTGCATTGCCCGGGTGATAGTGTTGAGCAAAAAAAGACTTTACGTCATCCAACGTGGCGTTTTCAATGTGGCTTATTTCACGACCTATGGTAGGCCACAGGTATGGATGCACTTTATACGCCAACGGCCTTAATTTAAGCCAGGCGTCTCCGTAGGGTTGATTCAGGTAGCGTTGTTTGAATTCTTCAATAACCACCTGTCGCTGCACTTCCAGCGATTGAGGACTAAACGCCAAGTTCAACATTCTGTCAGACTCCAACCAAAAGCCTGTTTCTATGTTGTGAGAAGGAAGGGTGAGGTAATAATTGGTAATGTCGTTGTTGGTAAACGCATTGTTTTCGCCACCCGCCTCTTGCAGCGGGGTGTCGTAATCAGCAATGTTAACAGAGCCCCCAAACATAAGGTGTTCGAATAAATGAGCAAAGCCCGTTTTTTCCGAATCCTCATCACGAGCCCCCACATCATAAAGAATATTCATTACCACCAGTGGGGTCGAAGTGTCCTGATGATGCAACACGCGAAGGCCATTTGAGAGTGTAAAGGAGTTAAAATGAATCATAAAGCGGTTCAAAAATAAACGAAAAACCAATGCAAAACGCAAGAATAGCCGCACGTTTAACTACCTTTGTCAAAAACAATTACATGCAACGAAAGAATACCGGTCCGCGCAAGGCATCTCGTTCTGGCGGAAATACATCACGCTCCTCATCATCCAAAAAGAAATTTGACGGGCCACGTTTTGCCCGCAATGACGGAACATTATCAGACAATTACTCCAGGGGAGAAGACGGTCGCCCCGCCCCTTCAGGCGGAAGAAACAAACGCATTTCAACGGCAAACAAACCACTAAAACGCAGAACGGAAGATAGCGACACAGGTAGTTACAACTCACCTAAGCCGGAATCGCGCGGCAGAAAAAAACCATTTGAACGCACAAGTGAGCGGGGGGATGCTTATGGCAGCAGAGAGCGCAAACCATCGGGGCGTGCACCGCGCGAAAACTCAGCAGACTCTTTTGAGAAAAAAGGACGAAACCCCAAACCATTCACCAGAGGTTCAGGTGAGGATAAAAAGTACAGCGAAAGAAAACCATCAGGCCGCAGCCCGCGCCAAGGTTCAGGTGATTCGTTTGAAAGCAGAGGAAGGACCCCCAGGAAGCCTTTCAGAGACAGTGCTGAAGGAGACAAGAGGTTTAGTGAAAGAAAACCATCAGGTCGCGCGCCACGTGAAACAACCGACAGACCATACGCTAAAAAAGAAGCAGGCTCAAGAAAGCCGTTTACCAGAGGTGGTGCAGACGGAGATAAAAAATTCAGCAGCGAAAGAAGACCATCCAGCCGCCCTCCACGTGAAACAAGAGACAACTCATATGAGAAGCGTGGTGCAGGATTAAGGGGTGAAGGAAGACCAACCCGAGATGCAGACGAAGGTGCTTTTGAGCGCAAACCACCACGCAAGCCTTACGGTAAACCTGAATCGGGCAGCGATAAAAGAACAACAAGAGGAGGCAGTGCACACGCACCCAACCCATACGGACGCAGAAGTGAACCAACCGGTCGGGAGGCTGATAAAAGGGCCGCACGCCCATCTTACAGAAAAGAAACGAATGAACGTAAACCTGCTTCTGAAAGAAGATACAGCCGAGATCAGTCGGAAGAAAGACCATCGCGAACTCCGCGTAAAACATTTTCTGAGAAACCGTATGAAAAACGTAGCGGTAAAAAGAACGGAAAAAAAGAAATAGCGGGAGAAGAAAAAGAAGGCACAAGATTAAATAAATACATTGCCAATGCCGGCATATGCTCGCGCAGAGAAGCCGATGAGTATATAAAAACAGGAGTAGTAACCGTAAATGGAAAAGTAGTAACCGAAATGGGTTACCAGGTACAAGGCGGAGATATTGTGAAGTTTGGAGAACGCAGCATTCGACCTGAGAAACCGGTTTACATTTTACTTAACAAACCCAAAGATTACATCACCACTATGGATGACCCTGAGGGCCGTCATATTGTAACAGAGCTTATCAACGTAAAGGAGCGCGTGTTCCCGGTTGGTCGTTTGGATCGAAATACCACAGGTGTTTTGTTGCTTACTAACGATGGTGATTTAGCAGAGCGTTTAATGCACCCTAAATACGAAGTTCCTAAAATTTATCTGGCTATTCTGGATAAGAAAATGGATAAGAACCACATGGAACAACTGATGCAGGGTGTTGAGTTAGAAGATGGTGTAATTGCAGCCGATGATTTGGCTTATGTGGAGGGCGACAAAAAGAAAATAGGAGTGGCCATACACAGCGGCCGCAACCGCATTGTTCACCGCATGTTCAACCATTTGGGCTATACGGTAGAGAAGCTGGACAGAACAAGTTATGCCGGCCTTACCAAACAACAATTAAAACGCAGCGGTTGGCGCGCCCTTACACCCGAGGAAGTTATTTCCCTGAAACGTTTAGTGAAGTTGAAAGGAAAGTACTAGCTTAACAAAAAGGGTTTTAGCCCCTAATTTTTACAGAACCTTCCGGTTAACACACCTCCACTATAAGCGACCTTTAACAGATATAAACCATTCGGTAAGTTCATAATGTTAAGCTCTTGTTGTGATTTGCTAACTAACTCTTTTAATACCAGTTGCCCTCTGCTGTTGAATACAGAAACAACCCCCTGAGCAACGGGCAGGTTAATTGTTACTGTTTGCTGAGCAGGGTTTGGATACAGGTTAAGTGCCGGATTGTTTTGTGCATTTACACCACTAATCAGAACAGATAAGCAGGCTGTTGTGTCTGAGCAGCCATTTTGAGTAACAGCAACGGCATAGTCGCCACTTACAGCAGGGGTAAATTGTTTTCCGTTTGCACCGCTCACGGGAGCATAACCCAAATCACAATTCAGCCATTGGTATTGAGCATTGTTGGCCGAAGAGGTAAGCGTTTTGCCGTTTAACGTAACCACTACATCAACCGACTTAATGGTGATATTCATAGTGATGTTGCTATCACATCCGAAGTAATTTGGAATGGTGATGGAGTAAGTTCCGGTGGTAAAATATTGCACCCCGTTTGGTGCGGTATAATATTTACAAACCACCGGGTCAATAGTTGAGTTGGTAGCCAGACAAGTAATGGGAAAGCAATCAGAGGTATCTATACAGCCGTTTTTTGACACAATTACTGCATAGTTTCCCGTATAGCCGCTGGTGAAACTACGCCCAGATGCATTGGTAATTGGCGAAAAGGAATTGCAGTTTATCCACTGATATTGAGCCCCTGTGTTATTAGCGGTTAATGTTTGGCCGTTTTGGGTTACGCCACTATCAACCGAAGAAATAGTTATCTGCATACTTATGATGCTGTCACAACCACCTTGATTAGGAAGGGTGGCGGTGTAGTTGCCGCTGGTATAATATATTTTACCATCAGGTGCCGTGTAGCGGTTACAAACAGTTGCCGAAAAAGAAGACATGGTATTGCTGCAGGTAGAATATTTGGCCACAAAAGCATCTGATTTATACGGTCCGACTGTAGGGCGAAGCACCACACCTGCCTTAGGGTCAAAATCGCAAGTATCGCGGTATTCTCCGGCCAAATAAAAGGCACCGTTTTGCAGAGGGATTATATCGTAAGCATAATCAGGATAATTGTTACTGCCCAATGAAAAGGCGCGAATAAATATTCCTGCTGAGTCCAACTGAAGAAAAAAAGCATTGGTTACAGGTCCGATTAATTTGAGGCTATCGGGCCCGGGGTTAAAGTCAACGGTATCTCTGAAGTATCCGCTGCAATAAAGATTGTTGTCGACACCACATTTTATTGAGGTAATGTAATCCGCTTGCGAACCACCCACGCGTATAGCCCACACAAAATTTCCGGCAGGGGTAAGCTTAACGACAACAGCGTCTTCAGTTCCTGCCGAGGTAAGGTTATATACAGCCGCTCCAGGGTTAAAGTCAGATGTTCCCCTGAAATATGCGCTGCAATAAAGATTACCTGCTGCATCAATATCCAAACTATTCCCTTTGTCGGTGTTACTGCCTCCCATGGATTTTGCCCACAAGTAATTACCACCGGAATCCAGTTTTAGCACATAAAAATCAGCACTTCCTGCTGAAGACAGGTTGTTCACTCCGGAGTTCGGATTAAAATCTACATTTCCGGCAAATTCACCCGTAATGAACAAATTATTTGCTCCGTCAATTAAACTTCCACCCACAATGTCAACACCGGAGCCACCTATTTTTTTGCCCCAGATATATTGCCCTGCCGAGCTTAGTTTGATGATAAAAAAATCGTTGATGCCCGCTGCGGTTTTGTTGTCAATTCCTGCCCCCGGATTAAAATCCATTGACACCCGAAAGTTTCCGGTAAGGTAAACATTACCCGTTTTGTCAAGCCCTACAAACTGGCCATTATCAAACTCAACACCCCCGAAGCGGTGTGCCCAGATAAAGTTTCCTGAGGTATCCAGTTTAATCAGAAAAGCATCCAGCCCACCGGCCGAATATAGATTGTAAATACCGGTACCGGGATCTGCATCTAAAGAATCCTGGAAATATCCTGTGATGTATACATGACCACTATCGCTCAGTGCAATACTCCAACTCATTCCCGCCTTGGTAAGGCCCCAAATCTTTGCCCAGAGATAGTTTCCGTTGGCATCTAGTTTTTGCAGAAATAAATTTCCGGAGTGTCCGGTAGCAAAAAAACTCACCCCACTACCCGGGTTCAAGTCTACAGAATCACCGACTGTTCCGGTGCTGTATAAACAACCCTGTTTGTCTGTTGCTATTTTTCTAATAGCAGCACCTCCGGCTTTGCTACCAAAGGTGAGTGCCTGATCAAGCTTTTGAGCATTGGCACAAAGAGTAAGAAACAGGAAGGGCAAGAGGTATATGAATTTTTTCATGGGGATAGCTGGTTTGGTTATATCAAATATAAAGAGAATTCACCAGTCTCTCCTAAACACCACATTTTTAATGAAATCGTTTCGTTTAAGCGTAAGCAGAAGAAAGGAACAAAGCCCTGGGTTTACTACCGTTGTTTTTGTGTTGAGAGGCTACTTTACCACAACGATTAGTTCGCCCGCACAAAGGAAGAGCGTATTAGACTAAATAAGCAGAGGGTAAAACTATTTTTGAGTAACACTGCCCAGCACCTTCAAATAATACGCCTCGTACTTGGGCAATATTTTGTTGAGGTCAAATTCTTTGGCGCGGGCCAGTGCGTTATCTTTGAACTTCCTAAGCGTTTCCGGTGTTTCCAAAATTTTGAGGGCGTTAGCGGCCATATCATCCACATCACCCACATCGCTTAAGAAACCGCTATATCCATGTATATTCAACTCCGGAATACCACCGGTGTTTGAAGAGATAACCGGCAACTCACAAGCCATAGCCTCGAGTGCAGCCAGCCCGAAACTTTCGTGTTCAGAAGGTAAAATAAACAGGTCGCAGATGGAAAGAATTTCTTCCACAGCCTCTTGTTTTCCTAAGAACGTTACGCGGTCGCACACATCCAGTTCGCGACATAACATTTCAATGTTTATGCGTTCGGGCCCGTCACCTACCAACAATAATTTGGAGGGTGTTTGCTGATTTATTTTCTGAAATATTTTTACCACATCATCCACCCGTTTTACTTTGCGGAAGTTGGAAGTGTGCACAACCAGATGTTCGTTGTTGGGAGCAATTACCTGTTTAAAATGCTCACGGGGTTTTTTGCTGAAACGATCAAAATCAACAAAGTTGGGAATAACTTCAATAGGGCGTTTAATCTCAAACAGCTCCAAAGTGTCTTTTCGCAACGATTCTGAAACGGTAGTAACCCCATCGCTTTCGTTGATGGAATAGGCAATTACAGGCGTGTAGGTTTTATCGCGCCCCACCAGGGTAATGTCTGTGCCGTGCAGGGTAGTAATTACCGGGATATTGATGCCATGTGAAGCCAGAATGTGTTTAGCAAATACTGCAGCTGAAGCGTGTGGGATAGCATAATGCACATGCAACAAATCTAACTTTTCAAATTTCACCACGTCCACCAGGCGACTGGCCAATGACGTTTCGTAGGGTGGGTATTCAAACAGCGGATAAGTAGAAACATTCACCTCATGATAAAACAGGTTTTCGTTAAAAAAATCCCAACGGGCAGGTTGACTGTACGTGATAAAGTGTATTTTGTGTCCACGGCTGGCAAGAGCTTTCCCCAGCTCTGTAGCTACTACACCACTGCCACCGTAAGTAGGATAACATACTATTCCGATATTCATTTTGTGCATTAAACGAGTAAACAAAGATAAGGGATAGAAGTTGTGTGTGGGTTAAGTTTTGTGTGTTGTTTGACCCGGATATTACGCGTTTCGACCGCCTACTTCAGCATATCATACAACAAGTCATGGATGTTGGTGCGAATATTCTGCTGAATGAGCTTAGTGTTTTCTGCGGAAGGGTGAATGCGGTTGCTGAGAAAGATAAAAAGTAATCCATTTTCGGGGTCGGCCCAAGCGCAGGTACCCGTGAAACCGGTGTGCCCGAAGGTGAGGGGCGAGGCATATTTGCTGCAAGGGCTGTTCTTTTTAGGGCGGAACTCCGCCTTGTCAAACCCCAAACCTCTTCGGCCCAACTTGGACGAGCGCTGGGTAAACTCATCTACAATGGACGACTTAAAAAATCGGATGCCACCATATTCTCCGCGGTTGAGCAACATTTGCATTATAACAGCCACATCGCTGGCATTGGAGAAAAGACCGGCATGGCCCGCCACGCCACCCATCATAGCTGCACCGGGGTCATGTACGTAACCGCGCAGCAGTTGTTTTCTGAATAAGCTGTCGGTTTCAGTGGGCACTATGCGACTTTCATCAAAACGCGACAACGGTTTGAAGCCGATGGTGGCCAAGCCGAAGGGTTTGTAAAAAACAGAATCTACGTATTTTTCTATGGGCGTTTCGGTGATTTTCTCTATGATTTTTTTAAGCAGAATCATGTTCAGGTCAGAGTAAACATAGCCCGGTTCTTTGTTGAGCGGGCAATCCATAATCTCATCATAAATCACTTCGCTGTAATCTTTGTGCAGCCACAGGTTGGCTGCTACAGGTATGGTGAAATTACTGTCGCTGGTTTCGCTGTACAGCAAAGGATTCAGATTGTTGCCCACCAGTGTTTTTTTGTAGAAAGGAATAAAAGGCGGCAAGCCCGACTCATGCAACAACAATTGCCTCACAGTAATCTGCCGTTTGTTGGAACTCTTTAATTCCGGCAGGTAAAAACCAATTCGCCTGTCAAGGTCAAGTTCATGTAGCTCGTGCAGCTTCATAGCCACCAAGGTTGTAGAGAGCACCTTGGTAAGCGAGGCCAAATCGTACAGGTGATGTTCTGTAACAAGCTCCCCGCTGGTGTAGGTAGTTGTGCCGAATGATTTGTGGTATACCACGTTTCCGTTTTTGGCCACAATAACCTGTGCCCCAGGCGTTGCGCTGTCGGCAATGGCTTTGGTTACCACGGTGTCAATAAAAGCAAGTGCTTTAGAGTCGAAGAGGGCCTGTTCCGGCAGCACATATTTCAAACGCCCCAGGTATTCTCCGTTTACACCCGAACCTAACGAATACTCATAAACCGAAACGGGTAAACGCCCGAAAGATGTGCGTGCGCCAAAGAGCAGCTGTGCCGCAATTTCATTGTTCCAGGGTTGATCTTCATAAGAAATAATCAAGGACTTAATGCCCGGAAAACGCTGCATGCTGTATGGGTTGCCGTTATTTACCAGGATGAGTTGGTTTTGGTTGTTGAGTCGGTTAATGAAACGCACCTGAGGTTCGGTTAAACCAAAGTTGCGCGACACAAAACGACTGGTGTTGTGCAAAGCGGTAATTACCAAATCGTACCCTTTGAGTTTGGTGAGCAAGCTATCGTGCGCGGCATCCGGTTCTGTTTTGTCAATAAAAAAAACATCCATGCGCGCATAGCTGAGTGCAAATTCTTCAAAAGGTTTGTAGTCTTTTGTACCGCTGGCAACAAGTGCAACGCGTTTGGTGTGCAGGTTTTTAAGCGGAATGAGACCTAAATCATTTTTAGCAATTACGGCTGAGCGTTCAATTACTTCGCGAATAAGTAAATCTGTAGCGCAGCAGTTGATATCTGTTATCAGGTTGTTGAGGTCAACCGGGCTGTAGTTGTTCAAACCGGCCCAGTATTTACTAAGTAATATTTTTTTGATGCGGGAATGAATTTCAGTGCTGTCAAGCCAGCCACTGTCGAGTGCCATTTTGATTTTTTCAATGGAGTAGGGTACCTCTTCAGCAAACAACAACACATCGTTGCCGGCTTTAAGCGAAAGGATGTTGATGTCCCAGGCGGCATTGTATTTACTTACACCCTGCATGTTGAGCGCATCAGTTAACACCAGCCCCTTAAAGCCCATTTCTTTTTTAAGCAACCCGTTAATGATAATAGGCGAAAGGGAGGAGGCCAGGTTAGGAGTAGAATCTAACTTAGGTATAGAAAGGTGCGCATTCATTACGCTCATTACCCCGTCATTAAACAACTCCCGGAACGGATAAAGCTCCATACTGTCTAACTCTGCTTTACTCTTTTTAATTACTGGCAGGTTGTAGTGTGAATCGCTGTCGGTATCCCCGTGACCGGGAAAGTGTTTGGCGCAGGCCATCACTTTTTGGCTTTGCATGCCACGCGTATATGCTATCCCTAAGCTGGATACAATGTGTTTATCTTCCCCGAAGGAGCGATCGTTAATTACGGGGTTGCGCGGATTGTTGTTAATGTCTACTACAGGAGCAAAGTTGAGGTGTATGCCCATGCGTTTACAATGTTTGCCAATCTCCAGCCCCATACGGTACATAAGCGTGTCATCGTTGGCTGCTCCCAACATCATTTGCCGCGGGAAGGTAGGCGTACTGTCCAATCGCATGGATAGCCCCCACTCACCATCAATACCCACCAGCAAAGGAACTTTGGATATAGACTGGTAGTGGTTGGTAAGTATGGCCTGGCGAACGGGCCCGCCTTTGAAGAAGATTATGCCACCGATTTTATGGTCGCGTATGAGGCACTGAATTTCTTTTACGTGAGCTGAATCTTTGTTGGACCAGGCGGCTACCATAAATAACTGACCGATGCGTTCAGCCTCCGTCATGGAATTGAATACTGAATCTACCCACGGATTGGGTGTACTCCAGAATGCAGCATTGTTACTTTGTGCCTGCGCGGCAAGGCCACACAACCACATAAGAGCAAAAGAAAACAAACGAAAAAGGCGCATGTGAACGACAATAAAACGCAAAACTGGGGAATTAATCTGTATTTTTGCCTTACTAAAAGTTAACATACGTTGGCTGTTTTTTGTGTATAGCTACACAAACAGTTCCAACTCCGCCAACCCGCATGAGTGATATAATCCATTTGTTGCCCGACCATGTAGCTAACCAAATAGCTGCCGGAGAGGTGGTGCAACGACCCGCCTCGGTGGTAAAGGAGTTGCTCGACAACAGCATTGATGCCGGAGCCACTGAAATAAAGTTGTTTATTAAAGAGGCGGGCAAGTTACTTATTCAGGTAAACGACAACGGCAAAGGAATGAGTTCTACAGATGCACGCATGTGTTGGGAACGCCACGCCACATCAAAAATTGAGCGCGTAGAAGATTTATTCAAGCTGCGCACGATGGGTTTTCGCGGAGAGGCCATGGCCTCCATTGCAGCCATTGCGCAGGTGGAAATGAAAACCCGCACCTCAACCGAAGAGCTGGGAACACATATTGTGATTGAGGGCTCAGAACTGATTAGTCAAGAGCACATTCAATCACCTGCAGGAACACAGATTCTGGTGAAGAACCTGTTTTTTAATGTACCGGCACGCAGAAATTTTCTTAAATCCAATCCGGTTGAAACGCGCCACATCATTACAGAGTTTACCCGCATTGCCCTGTCGCACCCGCACATAGAAATGTGGATGTTTAATAATGACACTGAAACATTTCACCTGCCCGCTACAACACCACAGGAAAGAGTGTTGCAAATTTTCTCAGACAAAAAAAGCGGTGATATCATTTCGTTTGAAGAAGAAACCAGCATACTTCGCGTGAGCGGATTTGTGGGCACTCCGGGTTCAGCCAAAAAAACACGTGACGAGCAATTCTTTTTTGTAAACAACCGTTTTGTAAAAGACGCTTACCTCAACCATGCTGTAAATGCGTGTTATGAGCAACTCATAAGCAAAGAACAATTTCCGTTTTACCTCATCAACATTGATATTGACCCCAAAGAAATTGACGTAAACATACACCCCACCAAAACAGAAATTAAGTTTCAGGATGAACGGAGCGTGTACATGATTTTAAAGTCAGTAATCAAAAAAGCCTTGGGAGATTTTTACCTCGTGCCCATGTACGATGGCTCTTCCGTACAAAGCTTTATTCCCTCAGCACCACTGGAGCCGGGCGAGGTAAGCAAGGCTCCGGAAATACGCTCCTCACGCCCCATCAACATGGATATACCGGGCAACAGTACGTACAGAAGAGACACCACGTACGGTTGGGAAAAACTGTTTGAACAAAAAGGAGAGGTGGTGGAGTTTAATCCTATTAAACCAACGGAAGAGCTGCGTTTGTACGAAGACGTTGTCTTATTCACTACACCGGTGCAATTGTTTGGCAATTATGTTTTGAGTACTACCTCCAAAGGCACCGTGTTAATCGACCAGCAGGCTGCACATGAACGCGTGTTGTATGAACGTTACATGACTGCAGCAGACAACCAGCGCGTGCTGTGTCAGCAAAAACTTTTTCCGCGGGTAATAGCACTCAGCGGCAGTGATTATGAGCTGATGGAAGAACTTATTCCTGAGTTGCTGCAAATGGGTTTTGATGTTGCGGGTTTTGGTAACAACAACATGATTGTACACGGAGTACCGGCCGACCTGCAACATGCCAACGAAGAAGATTTAATAGCGGGTATACTGGAAGACCTGAAACAAAATACAGCCAACAATAAAACCAATCGCAAAGAAAGACTGGCCTGGTTTATGGCCAAACGTGCAGCCGTAAAACGCAACCAAAAACTTACTGAAGAAGAAATGCGCAACCTGCTGCAGGATTTATTTAGAACACAACAACCCATGCATACATCATCGGGCAAAAGAACATATGTTGTACTTTTGGAGGATGATTTGCTCCGCTTATTTTTATAACAGATGAACAACTTTGCCCGCCCGGGAGGCTTTCAGGCTATGCCGCCCGTAGTAAAAAACCTGCTGATTATTAACGGCCTTTTTTTTCTGGGCACGTTGTTGCTGGAGGAGAAGTTTCGTATAAACCTTACGCAAATTCTCGGTTTACATTTTTACAAGTCGGCACTGTTTGAACCGCATCAACTGGTATCGCACCTGTTTATGCACGGCAACTTTCTGCATCTGTTCTCCAATATGTTTGCCTTGTGGATGTTTGGCAACCTGATGGAAAACGTGTGGGGCAGCCAGCGATTTTTTGTTTACTATTTTGTAACCGGCCTGGGTGCGGCACTGCTGCATACTTTGGTCATTCAGTTTCAGTACTCAGAACTTGCCTCGCAGCTGGATGCTGCAACGTTGAATCTGGTACTCAAAAACGACATCAACGCACTGGAGCAAGTGGCCACCTCATCCAACATCGAACAGATAAAGGGACTTTTGTCGCTGCTCAATATACCCACCGTGGGTGCCTCTGGCGCGGTGTTCGGGGTTTTGCTGGCCTATGGCATGTTTTTCCCTAACAACGTGGTGTACGTTTATTTTGCTATTCCGCTCAAGTCAAAATACTTTGTAGCCCTGTACGGTGCGTTTGAGTTGTATGCCGGTTTTGCCAATAACCCCGGAGACAATGTAGCACACTTTGCACACTTGGGTGGCATGCTGTTCGGGTATATTTTGATCAAAACCTGGGATAAAAAAAGAAGGTACTAGTATGACATTCTTTCAACAACTGAAATACGATTTTATTGATACCGGCAATGTGGTAAAAAAAATCATTTTCATTAATGCCTTGGTATTTATTGTTACCAGCCTGGCACACGTTGTGTTTTGGCTGGCCGGTGTAAACCGCGAAGCCATTCAGGAGGCGTTACACTGGATATCTGTTCCGTTGCAGGCCAGGCAGCTGTTGTATCAGCCTTGGTCAATTTTTACGTACATGTTTTTGCACCAGCAGTTGCTGCACATTATTTTCAATATGTTGGTGTTGTTTTGGTTCGGGGGTATTTTTGCCGAGTTTAATAATGGCAGGCGCACGTGGGGATTTTACCTGCTGGGTGGTTTGTTCGGGGCGGTGCTGGCTATGGCTGCTTATGAGTTTATACCCGCTATTCGTGGAAGCGTTTATCAGCCGTTTATGCTAGGCGCCTCGGCCTCTATAATGGCTTTGGTGGTGGGAGCAGCCACGCAGTTACCCAACTATCAACTCAACCTCTTATTGTTCGGGCCGGTAAAGCTTAAGTACCTCGCCCTTTTTTATGTTATAGTTGACCTTATCAGTCTGCCCGATGCCAACCCGGCTGGCCATACCTCTCATTTAGGCGGGGCATTGTTGGGGTTTGTTTTAATGCGGCAGTTACAAAGAGGCAATGATATCGTTTTATTAATTGACGAAAAATTGAATAAATTTGTCCGAATCTTTCGACCTAAACCTAAACTGAAAGTAGTACACCGAACAACTTACATGAAAACCGGTCCGGATGTTCCCTCACAGGAACAAATAGATGCAATTCTGGATAAAATTTCGCAATCGGGCTACGAAAGTCTTTCGGAAAAGGAGAAAGCGATTTTATTTAAAGCAAGTAAAAACGACTGATGTACATTCTTAATAAAATAATGTTCCCCATTAACATACTGGCTATACTGGTATTGTTGTGTTCTTATTTTGCGCCTCACGTGTCTCCGCAAGACCAGTGGTACTTTGCCTTTGCGGGCATGGCTTATCCTATTTTGCTGGTTGTAAATATTTTCTTTTTTCTTTACTGGGGTTTTCAAATAAGAATGAGTGCCCTGTATTCTATGGTGGCTATATTGATTGGCTACAACCACCTGTTTGGTTATTTTCAAACCGACCCCAAAAAAGCGAAAGTAAAAAGCCGCACCATCAGCATTTACAGCTTTAATACACACAACTTCGGGGCACCGGAGAAAAGAAGTTCGGCCAGCGTTTCTTTTACCGAAATGTTTAAAACTGACAAGCCGGATATTATTTGTTTGCAAGAGTCGTATGAGTCGGGGGAGTTTAAAGACTATGATCTGAAAAAGGAACTTAAGGATTATCACTTTGCTTACGCCAGGTTGGTTGATAATAAGATTCAGTGTTACGGAGTGCCCATTATCTCGCGCTTTCCTATAGTTGACAAAGGGCTCATTATTTTTGATTCCAACTCTACCAATTTTAGTTCATATGCTGATGTGGTGATTAACAACAACGATACGGTGCGCATCATCAACACACACCTGGTATCCATTCGTTTTGAAAAGTATGATTATGCTTTTGCCAATCAACCCAAAATGGAAGACGATACGGACGTGGTTTCTACCAAAACCATTTTGCGCAAATTAAAAACAGGCTTCATTAAGCGTGCAGGACAAGTAGAACAACTGGTAGAGTTTATGGATCAAAGCCCTTACCCTATGGTGTTGTGCGGAGACTTTAACGATACGCCCGTGTCATATGCCTACGACAAATTATCTCTGGGTATGAAAGACGCATTCAGAGAAAGCGGCAGCGGTATCAGCACTACTTATACCGGTCCTTTTCCTTCGTACCGCATTGATTACATTTTGTTCAATGAAAACTTTGACGGCTACAATTACAAGGCGGTTGAAACGAGTTACTCCGACCACAAGTTGGTGAAAACACTTATTGATTTAAACAGCCGGTAAACTATTTGGCCTCGTTGTACTTTTTGTAGAGTTGAATTTGTTTGTTCTCGTTCAGGTCAACGTTAATTCCGTTCAGCAGCACCTCTTCTATTTTCCCGCTTTGCATATCGAAAATATCTCCCCCGCAAATGATAAGGCTGGCCGATTTCCCCTCTTCTATTGTACCCAACACATCACCCACACCGGCCATGTTAGCCGCCTGCATGGTAACGCAAGAGAGTGCAACTTCTTTATCTAAGCCGTAGGTAATGGCAGTACCCACAGAGTAGGGCAGGCTGCGCACTTCCCATGAGCCTGAGTAGGTAATGGCAAAAGGGATATTGTTTTTGGCCAGCACGGCCGGTAATGCATACGGCTCATTTACGGAAGATTGTGAAACTGACGGCAATCGGTGAATGGAGTTAACCACTACGGCCAATTGTTGTTCCTGCAAGAAGGGAATAATTTCAGCGGCACGGTTGGCAGATGCCCATACCACAGCAACGTTGAGTGATTTAAAAAACAGCGCGGCATCAACCAAAACATCGGGTTGAGTAACGTGCAGAAAAAGTTTCTGGTTACCGTTGAACAGTTTTTTGCAAGCTTCAAACTTGAGTTGTTGAGGTTGCGGGTTGTTCATTTTGTGGTAAGCAGCAGCCTCAGTAAAAAAGGACTTTAAGGCAACTATTGATTGTTGAGTATGTTCTTTAGCCTCACGAATTTTATCGTTGCCCATGCGCGCATGGGGCGTAAACTCGGGCCAGCGGATGTGCATGGCCGCATCGGTTTTTACAGCTGCTGCGGGCCAGTTGTTGCAAGAGGTAGCCATAATGGAAGAAGTACCTGATATACTCCCACCTTGTGGAGTGGGTTGTGTAAACAATATGCCGTTGTACAGCATGGTAGGTAAAATTTTTGAATCACAATTGTAAGCCGGTGCGCTTCTGATGTTGGGGTTCAGGTTACCTACCTCGGCATAATCATGTGTTGGTTTGGCTGCATCAATTTCGTTGAGGCCGGCAATGTTGTTCAGGGCAATTAATCCGGGATACAGGTGTTTACCGGTTACGTCTTTCACTATGCCGTTTTTACCTGCACCCGCAGTGTTTTCGCCCACGTATACAATTTTACCACCCTGGCAAATAACCATGCCGTTGGGTATTATTTTGCCGTTGCCCACATGAATTACAGCACCCTTGTACACAAGGGCTTGTCCGTTGGGTTGGGCAGGCAAGTTGTTTGCGCCAAACAAAAAAGCACAGCAGGCTATTATTACTTTGTTAAACTTCATAGAGGGTATACCTTTGTGATTCCTTCAAAAGTACAGTTAACTCAATTAAAAAACATATGATAAGAAAAAACACCATGATGATGCTTGTTGCTGCTATGGCAACAGTGAACGTGACTCTTGCCCAGTTGCAATTGCCACAACCCAGCCCTAAAGCACAGGTTATGCAAACCGTAGGTTTAACCGACATTACCATTGATTACAGCAGCCCGGGAGTAAAGGGCCGCACCATTTGGGGCACACTGGTGCCTTTTGAAAAAGTATGGAGGGCAGGTGCCAACTCGGCCACCAAAATTACCTTCAGCAAAGACGTGAGCATTGAAAACACCCCCGTGGCTAAAGGCAGCTATTCTGTATTTATGATTCCTTCACCAACCGGGTGGACGGTTATCCTTAACAAAGATGCTTCTGCCTCTGAAGAATCATACAAGCAGGAAAACGATGTGGTACGTATCAAAACTTTCCCGGCCAGCATACCTAAAAGAGAACGTTTGATGTACAGCATCAGCGGATTTAGTGATGATATGGCTAACGTAGATATGGAATGGGACAATGCCCGCGTATCTTTTGTGGTGAAAACTGAAACTGAAAAACAGGCTTTGGACAACATTAAAAACGCTACTTCAGGCACCTGGAGAATACACGCCAATGCCGCCCGTTACCACCTTGAAAAGAAAAACCTTGATGCCGCTAACACCTACATTGACCAGGCCATTTTGCTGGCAGGTAACGAGTGGTATGCGCTGTGGATTAAAGCACAAATTTTAGCTGAAAAGAAAGACTACAAAAACGCACTGGTGTTTGCTCAAAAAGCCAAAGACAATGGCGATAAAAACCCCAACAGTTTCTGGTACAAACAAGACGTTGAAAAAGCGCTGGTGGAGTGGAAAGGAAAAAAATAATCCGGATATTATAGTACTATAAAAAAGGTCGACTGATGAGGTCGACCTTTTTTATTTTCAAATAGTTTGAGTGCCTGCAATCGGGCGGTTTATTTATCACACTTCTTTTTCATCAATTTCATTTGTTCCTTCTGCCAGTATGTTTTCTTAGTAACGCTTTTATATTTTTCTAAATAACGTCTCCCGTTCAAACAATCTTTTGTTAAATGATATAGAGAAGCCAATTGCCAATATGTTGTAGAAGCACCAGGTTTATGATAATCTGACAAAAGATAGTAACCTATCGCACTTTTAACGTGTATGGTATCTTGGGTATGAAGAAAAAGCCGGTAATAACTCCATCCCAAATCAGAATAATAAAGATTAATGTTTTTATCAAAAAGAGTTGTGTCTATACACATAAGTTCAGAACAGGCTTGAACCACACTGAACGAATCGGCCGGCATACAGGACAGTTTAGTTAAACCCTTTCGGAATAGCTTGTAATCAAGGTTCTGAGAATAGGCAGATGTAGCAAAAGTAAAAACTAAAAGAAGTGCAGAGAATTGTTTCATGGGTATGTCATTACAATACCATTACCAAGAGTGTGAAAACCCATTCACCTTTTGCAAGGTAAAACTGGCGATAAAAAATAACAAAAGCAAACATAAAAACCCTTATTTGCAGTTTAAGGATAGCGTTGGTATTTTCCTAACTATCTTTTCATATGCCGTAGGGAACATCATCTTTTCGCAATTTTATTCCCGCTGATGTTTCTTTGTCTGGAACACATAAACCGCAACATGCCTGAGGGTGCCTTGCGACTATGTTTAACGCCCACACCGGAAGAAACCCTTTTGCGCCACCGTATAAAACCGGAGCGTTTGAGTTCTTTTCGCATCAGTTTTTCTACTTCCCCCTGCGACAGGCCAAATTGTGCTTTAATGGCATCAAAAGTGGTTCGGTCTTCCCAGGCCATTTCCACAATTCGGTCTTTCTCGGTTTCACTTAATGCTTTCAATTGTGCGGTGTGTTTTATTATCCAACTTTTCTGTTTAACAACAGTAAAAACAGAGTTAATTATTCAACACGTTTCGCGTTAATTTGTTTAGGGAGGGTAGACTAAAGGGTTGGATTGTTGGATAATCTTTGCAAGCACATGACATGTGGTGTTCTTTTTTTGAAGAGAAGGGGATGTGCATACAAGAAAGAGAGGGTTTGCGGTCTGCTATTCGATTAGCAAAGGGCTATTGTTTTCTATTAAAACTCACTGTCCAACTGTATTGTATTGAACGATAACTTAAGTTAAGTGTATCATCAACGATTGATAATTCATAATTATATCCATCAAGTTTAACGGTAATGGAATATTTTGGTTTGTAATGTTTGATTCCGATTATTTCATAGGGTTTTAATGTGCCTGTATTACCAACCCTAAAGTATCCGTTTTTATAAAATACAATTTTGTTTTTAGCTTTTAGTCGGTATGGAAGGTTGTTTTGATATGCCGTATCAACAATATGCCCGTCTTCTAGAATTGCAACTTCATGATCATCCGGCATCCATGTGCCCACTAAATCTTTTTTAAACTTATTAATAATGGTTTCTTTATTTGTTGAATCAGTGTTTTGACCATAACAACAAATATTTATTGAAAGTATCAGCACCACAAAAAGAAATTTTCTCATTCTTAAGATGATTTTGCATTTAGACAAAAGTACGTAAATACTGAATATCAGAAAACCGCTCATAATGCTGACCTTTAAAACTCCCGCTAACGGTGAAGTTCAGTATGCTGTATAGCCGCGGGGATAATACAAACGAATAACCAACAGCATTAAAAGGTTAATTACGTCATTCGCTATTCCACCTGCGCCAATCCGTAACGTATGGCCGCTTCAAGTGTTTTTATGTTTATATCTTTGAGCGCTTTGAACTTAATGCAATACCCCGTTACACTTGCCTTGCCCAGTTCTTTCCCATACGTTTGGGCTAAGTAAGCCTTATCCTTCAGGCCAAGTATGTACACAGAAATTCCGGTTGTGTTGGCACTTAACCCGATTTGATAAAACTCACGCGTTGTACCATCTGCATATTTTATGGTGTGAAGTCCATACCCGATGTTGGGGTTAGAAACCGTTTTGTTCTCACTGTTTTTACCATCCAGAAACCACAATTTACAGGCCGGCATTAGTTCCATAATGGTATGGTGCAGCACTTGCATATCGCTACGCTTTGGTTCAGGTTGAGCGATAATATATGCTTTGATTTGTTCCTGTACGTTCATGCGGCTGTTTATTGTCTTGTGTTTTTAAGACACTTTTGCAGTGGCTAGTTCTCACAAATTTCTTTCAGCTTGTCGAGTGCTTTGGGGTAGTGCTCGTTCATGTACTCTAAAAAATCTTCAACGGTGTCTAAGTCAACTGTAACGGTTGTCCCCTGATAGCCATCGGGACTATTGTTTTCTTCGAAGGTGTAGTTTTCAAATCCGTTGGCCCATTTTTCTACTTCCGGTCCTTCTGTAATTTCCTGGCCGGCTTGTAAAAGACCATAATGTTGAATCGAAACAAATTTGTTGGGAATGTTTTCAGCTATCCAGGAAACCATGCCTCCCTTTTCTCCTTTCTCATCTACTCCAACAAACAGAATTTTAGTTCCCTTGTCCCAACTTCCTTCATAGGTAGATGTAGGGTTAAACAAAGCAGTCCATTGCTCATAGGTTGATTTGTTGTTTATACCAAGCATAAAATCATATATCCTGCTCGCAGGTGCTTTGATGCTTACTTTGAATTGTAACTTTTTCATGCTATTCATATTTGTTTAAATTAATCTTTCGAGTGGTTGTTTTTCGTCATACTTAGCAAGACCACAATCGGAGAGAAAACTATTCGCTTTTTGTTCTGTAAAACTGGCGATAAAAAACAACAAAAGCAAGCGCAAAGAGACTATAGTCACACACGAAGGATAGCCGTGTGCCTGTTGTGATTTCATAAATCATCAGCTAAAAACTTAGTTAGTCCCTGTCTTTACCTAAAATCCGTCAGACCGCCAATTGCTTCACAATAGAGCGGTCTGATGGATAGTATGGCTAGTTGAGGTTTTAGTTCTTTAAACGTAGTGGTATAGAAACGCCTATCGTTAAAAATTAAATCCAAAATGCAGCCCCGGTTCAGGCGTGTATTTTGGCCACTTGTCATCTTTTTCTTTAAATCCATCGGGCATTTCCGTGTAAAAAGCACGACCGGCAATACCCAGAGAAGGTTCTATAAAAAGCCTGTCCTTAAAGAGTTTAATGTGATAGCCAATTCGATTAGTGTTGAATATAATGAAACCACTACCAACCTTATCACCGTTTTCATTCTTAAACGTTTGCCACATAGGTGTTGCGTGTACTGCTACGTAAAGGCCTTTCCACAGATACCTTTGATAAGCCAGGCCAACCCCATATTCTCTTATATAACCGGGAAATTTTTCTTCAGGTGTTCCGTATGCCTTATTATAAAATGGGTTAATACCCAGAGGCCAGGCATGTTTCCAGGTGATTAGTTCAAGTGAAACCACATCTTTTCCTGTAATGCGATAGCCTAAGTTGAGTTGAGCGAAGCCGGGTGGGTTTACCGGATCCAAATTACCTACCAGAAATAAAGTACTGCCAACAAACCACCTTTTGTAAGTGGTGTCTGTTTTATCATATTGTGCTTGAAGATTAATAGAAAGGGCACCTAAAAGTGCAACGAGGAGCATAGTTTTTTTCTTTTGCATAGCTGTTTTTTATTATTGTTAAATGATGGGGCAAAAGTATATTGGTGTGATGCCGCAACTCGTTCACTTAAGTTAAGAAACAGGTTTTAGCGGTGAATGATGTTCTTGTTAGTACTGCTTTCGTTTATTCCGTTTAACATTAAAATTATACCCAAAATCAAACCCGGGTTGAATAAAGTAGTTAGACCAATTTTTTTCTACTGCTTTAAAAGATTCCGGAACACTAGTTCTTAGAGGCCAATAACTAATTCCAATAGCCGGTTCAAAAAAGAAGCGGTTTTTTAAAAACTTAAACTGGTAGCCCAAATAGAAGTCCAGATATAACGTGTATCCGTTTCCCATCTTTTTATTATCCTCATCTATATATTTTTCAAAAGCATTCATTGCATAAACGGATGTATAGACTCCTTTCCACCAAAACCGCTGGTATCCTAATGTAGGTGCAAGTATCCGTGCGTGTCCGGGATAGGTGTCTTCAGTCCCATCAAATATTTTTTCCCAAGGTGTACCCAAAGGCCAATCATAAACGGATCTTTTAAATCTAAAATGAACAACATCTTTAGGTGTTATTCTATATCCGGCATTTACTTGTATATACTCAGGATTGTGTTCTTCAGTAAAATTACCTAACAAGTAGAGGGTACTACCAACAAACCATTTTTTGTAGGAGCTGTCTTGTTTGTCATATTGAGCGTTAACGTGTATAGTGCTTAACACTATGGCGAGCCCCAACCATAAAATTTTCTTTTGCATGTCTATTGTTGCTAAACGATAGCGCAAAAGTAGATGGGCGAGATGCTACAACTTGTTCACTTAAGTTAAGTAATGCACATGTTACCCTTTATCTTTCTCTATAATCCGTGCTCTTAACCTGCTTAATGATTGTGGTTTTATGCCAAGATAACTGGCTAACTGGTGTTGCGGCACACGTTGAATAAGGTCAGGTCTTTTTTGCAATAAGTTTTGGTACCGTTGTTCAGGAGAAGAGGTCTTGAACTCGTCAAAGTCTATTCGTTGTTTGGCTAACAATTCTTCCGACAATTTTCTGCACATGATTTCAAACTTTGGAAATTTGCTGTTTACTTCTGCTTCCATATCAGCATTTGAAACAGTAAGAATAGTGTCTTCTATACAACTTACATAATATTCAGAAGGCGCTTTATTTAAAACACAAGGAGGTGTTAAGGCATCCATTTCTGTATAGAAAGCGGTAGTTTTTTCTTCTCCATCTATTATGTAATACGTGCGAATGCAGCCCTTTAAAACAAAGTAGCTGTCTTTCGATTGTTGTCCTTGTTTGAGTAAAGTAGTTCCTTTCTTTACCGAGCGAAATATATCCGAAGAAACGATTGCGTTCTTCTCCTCTTCTGTCAGCGAAATGTATTTTGATATAAAGTCAAATAGTATATTTTCCATTGTTTTGTTGTCTGTTACACGTGCTACCGTTTGTGTTTCTGCAGAGGTGCCTTTCCGAAGCTGAGTCCTGTGCCACGAAACTAAACGTTGAACGAAGATAAAACCTAAAACCAACTTGTCACGGAACCATTGCAGAAACATGCTGTTAGCAGCAGCTCTTCTTTTTTCTGTTATAGTTTAAATCTCTCAAATGTTTGTCCGTTAAATTTATATGCTCCGTTCTCGTGTGTCCCAAGCCAAAGGTCGCCATTATTGTCTTTGTAAATAGAAAACACTGTAATGTCTTCGCCATTATATTTGATTGGGTAATGTGTTATTTGTTGTCCATTATAACAATATACACCTTTGTTGTATGTTGCCATCCATAAGTCATTATTATCTTTTTCCATAGAGATAATAGCAACTAAATCACCACCCTTCTTTCCATCTAAGCTACCTATTCCTTTTTCTTTTGAGTAATTATATTTATTGTCTTGTCCGTATACATTGAAGCGATGCAACGAATTACTGAACCAAAACTTGCCATTGCTGTCTTCAATAATTGAACGAATACCAAAACCTGTTTCAACATCAAATTCCAGCTCTTTTTCAGAAAGCCAGGTAAAAGTTTCTCCGTTATACAGGCATACACCCAGCGCCACTGTACCAAACCAAACATTTCCTTTTTTGTCTTTATAAGTGATGTAAACGTCATATGGACTATAATTCACGTTAGGGAATTTTGCAATTTGGTCATAGCCTTCTTTAGTTTCAGGAAATTTAAGTCGGTGTAAATATTTGCCATCATAACGATAAACCAACCCCGAATCCTGAGAGCCCTTGAACCACAAATCATCAGGTTCTAACCTCCATTCATTATTCGAATTACTTGCGGTGCTGACCGTGATGAAATTTTGCCCATCGAATTTGCTTATTTCTCCACCGTTATTGAAATAAATATTTCCCAGTTTGTCTTCCTTAATTTCATCAATTCTATTATTTTGCAAACCATGTTTTGTAGTGTAATTTATCAAAGTCTTACCGTCATATCGATACACTCCAGTTTCCCAACTTCCAAACCAATAAACGTTTTTCTTGTCTTGGTAAACAACCATAATGTTGCTTCCGAGTTCTTTAACGGTGTCGCCCTTTGCAGATAGGTCAGAGTATGTTTTCTTATTCGAAGTCTGTCCATTGCAAGAAGTCAGTATGGTCAGAATGTAAAAAAATATAGCTGTTTTTATTTTCATTGTCTGTCTGTTTTTTCTGTCATAGAATAACGTTCCCACGCCTTGCGGTCGTTGCCGCAAGCGTAATTTTTAACTATCAAATTAGTATTAATCATTATGCGTAGAATAAATTTTAAATTACCACTGAGCCGGCAATGGCGCAAGACGTGTGTTAGCACCAGGTTTTTTGCCCGTGTCAACTGCTTCCTGAACCGTCACAAGATACAAAACGGTGTTTGCGAAATATGTCAACGCAGATTCGGTGTTCCTAAAATGCGAAATCCACCAAGTCCTCAACCATTAATTACTTTTTTGTCTTTGGTGGTGGTGATGGGTTTCTCATCTTTGGTACATCTCCTCTCACTTCACCTCCCGGTGTGCCTTTTGCTGTGCCTTTTGGTGTCCCAGCTGGTTTGTTTGTCTTAGCCATAATTTTAAATTTTAAGAGTGGTATTGTTTAATATAATCATTAGTTCTCATGTCAGCTTTGTCTTGTAAGGTAGAAATTGTTTGTATGCTGAGTTTTGTGTCAAGGGCTTCAATGCTTTTTGCAAACTTTCTTAATGCAAAAAATCGCGCTGTCGCTTGCTTCTCTGTTATTTCTTTTGATTGGTATTCAATCCAAAGTTTTTCAACGTTATTCCAATGTTCAAAATACATATTTCGCAAAATAGAAACTTGCTCAATGTCTTTGTCTGTGACCACGAATTGGTTTTCCAATAATTTAAAAATTTGTATTAAAGCAATTACACCACTTGTCACAGATGGCAAATACAACCAAATTTTCCAACTAAAAATACCAGTTGTCGAGAAGACAATTGTCAGAATATTTATTATCTTACGTGTCCGCTTGAGCCTACCTAAATATAATACCAAATAGTCGTCACCATGCTTTGTGTGCAGAAACTCATACCATATTTTATCTTTCATGTCTGTCATAAACTTGGTGCTAACGTTTTGCCTTTAGTTTGCATAAGATTAAAAGTCTTAACTTTTACCGAAAAAGGAAACGGGTGAACTCAAACGTTTTGTAGGAATAAATTCCTTTAAGCTGCATAAGTCCCGTTTCTC
>Ga0172380_10000087_pt1 | contig 202281 bp, 190 predicted proteins | sample Leawe162metaG_FD_119747 | JGI IMG/M metagenome (GOLD analysis project Ga0172380, IMG submission 119747) | Leachate microbial communities from a municipal landfill in Southern Ontario, Canada - Leachate well 162 metaG | ecosystem: Engineered > Solid waste > Landfill > Unclassified | place... | reverse complement strand
TCCGCGCCGAACGCGAGGGCGTGGTCAAGACCGTCTCGGCCAAGGGCGGCGACAGCGTGGCCGCCGACGAGGTGCTGGTCGAGTTCGGCTAGCGTCGCTAGGCTACCCCCGGTTGAGGGGGAATCGCCGATGACGACACGGGACAAGCTGTTCGGCTTTCGAGGCCGTATCCGGCGACAGGACTGGTGGATGCTGGGCATCCTGCTTGGCATCGCCCAGGTCGTCTTGACCTTCGCGCTCGTCTCGGTGGTGTCGGTGGTCCATCTGAGCCCGTCGGCTGCGCCCATGACGCCGTTCGAGGCGCTGGCCGCGATTCCACTCTATGTGACCCTGCCGATCCAACTGGCCTTCCTGTGGCCGACCATTGCCCTGTCGGTGCAGCGGTACCATGACCGGAATCGATCAGCCTGGCCGGTTCTGGCCTACTATGTCGTGATCTACGGCGTGGACTACATCCCTGCCTCGGCGACGTCCTGGACTTCCGGGCTCTCCCCGGCGCTTCAACAGGTCCTGCCTTTCGTCTGGCCGGCGACGCTCTTTGTCCTGGGGCTGTGGCTCCTCATCACCCTCGGCTTCCTCGACGGCACGCCCGGTCCCAACCGTTTCGGCCCCTCCCCGAAAGGGCCTTCGGCCGCGCCCTATCCGAAAGTCGATTTCGGGCCGCCTGACCCGGCCTAGCTAATCAGGCCCGCCCAGCCGGTAGGTCAGGGAAAACCGCGCCGTCGGACCGGAGCCCCGGGAGGTGGTTTCCTCGTCGTAGTCCGTCGTGTTCAACTGCGAATGAGATTCGCTGCTGTCGAGCAGGTCGGAGATGATCAGCACACCGGTCACCCTCTTGGTGAACGGTCGGCGCAAGGTCAGGTCGGCGCGGAAGAAGCCGTCCCAGCTGCCCTGATATGACGCGGTGGGCCCCTGGTAGCGCAGGCTGAGCTGGACCTGGTCGCCCGTGTCGGGATTGGCCGGCGCCGCCTTCCACCTGAACTGGGCGTTGCCGGTATAGCTGAACCGGCTGTCCGCGCGCGGAACGCCGCCGACCAGCACCTGCTGCTCGCGCCAGAACAGGTTCGTGGTCACGACATATTGCCATTTGCTGGCCACCTTGCCGCGAAGCGCCAGCTCCGCGCCACGATTGGCGCTCTCCCCGGCGTTGATCGTGGTCGTTAGCCGGACCCCGTCGGGCGTCAGGGTCGAGAAGCTCGACCAGGTTCCCGAGGATTCGCGGCTGTAGAGGGTGAGGCCGGCGCCGAAATTGCCTTTGGCGTAGTCGAGGCGGGCCTCATAAGCATCGGCCGTGACCGGGTCGAGATCGGGATTGCCTCGCCGCGCCTCGTTGGCCCCGCTGTAGCGGATGGCTGGATCCAGCCGCCCGAGATCCGGCCGGTCGATGCGACGGCTGTAGCTGAGGCTGAGCTTCAGCGCCTCGCCGAGATCACGGGTGACATGCAGACTGGGATACCAGAACAGATCGCGCGAGCTCCCGATCGCGCCCATCGACCGCACGTCAAAAGTTTCGGACTCGACCCGCAGACCGGGCATGACGGTCCAGGGCGCCAGGGGAAACTGATAGGTCACGTAACTGGACCAGACGTCGCGGATGCCGTGGATCGACTGGTCGAGGTCGCGCACCGGGTCGGGACCGGCGAGGTTTTCGAAGACATTGCCCTCGGTCTGGTCGGCGCGGGTCCAGTCGGCGCCGAGCGCCAGAATGCGCGATCCGTCGAGCGGGCGCTTGTAGTCGGCCTTCAGTTCCAGATCGAGGTTGTCGAAATCGCTGGCCTCGCGGAACCGGCGAGCGGGCAGCGCCGGATCGTCGAAGCGATCCTCGATGTTATCGACGGTCCGCAGCGTTACTGGATTGGCGGTAAAGGACAGGGAGAAACTCTCGCCCTCCGTGGGGCCGGTCCAGTCATAGCCCGCGTCGATGTCGAGCCCCTCAAACCGAAAGGGCCGGTCCGTCAGTTCGGCGTAGGAGGCGAAACTGGCGTCGTCCGCGGTGGCGCGCGTCCGTCCGCGATTGTCGCCCGACGCCTGAAAGGCCTGGACGTTGACATAGAACCGCTGTTGGTCGTTGCGCCGGAAGGCCAGCTTCAGCCCGCCGGAGTAGTTTTCGGAGTCAGAGCGGTAGCGGCTGGCCTCGATAACGTTGACCTCTCCGCCAAGCCCGTCCCGCTCCCGCCGCCGGACCTCCAACTCGCTGTCGCTGTTCTGGCTCGCGAGCGACAGCGAGCCGCCGAGGGTCCAGCGACCGATCACCCAGTTGGGACCGGCGCTGGCCCAATAGCCGCCCTGGCTGTCGACTCCGGCCGTGACGGCGCCGGTCAGGCCCTGACGGCGGTCCTTGCGGGTGATGATGTTGATGATCCCGGCCGCGCCCTGCGGGCCATACTGGGCCGAGGGATTGGTCATCACCTCGATGCGCTCGATGTCGGCTCCTCGCAGGCCGCGGATGTTGCCCGGCTTTCCATCGATCAGGATGGTGACCCCGGACTGACCCAGCAACAGCACCGCGCCGGCGGGCGTGGTGGTGACCGAGGGAACCTTTCCAAGGACATCCATGACCGAGGCGGTCTGGGCCTCGGGATCGTTGCGGACGTCATAAACCTGCCGGTCAATCTGTTTGACCACCGCCGGCCGCTCGGCGACCACCACGACTTCGGCGACGGCCGTGTCGTCCGGGCGCGGCGTCTCGGCGGCGGGCGGGGCGGCGGCGGGCGCGGGGTCGGGCGCCGCGCTGGAACCGGCCGTGACCAGGGCGGCGAGCACAACCGTCGAAACTACCGCCACCATTGCACCCCCACGACCCTCTCAACCTTACGCAGAGAGCGCGCGGCTGGATAGGGGTGCGGACGGGAAAAACGGGGTCATCCGCGCCGAACGCGAGGGCGTGGTCAAGACCGTCTCGGCCAAGGGCGGCGACAGCGTGGCCGCCGACGAGGTGCTGGTGGAGTTCGGGTGACAACCGCCGCCAGCCTGACCCCGCCCGACGAAACCAAACCGCCGCCAGCCGCGTTGTTCCCAAGGCTGCGGGAGGTTGCGCCATGGGCGCTTGGGAACTCTACCGTTTTTCCGGCCGGACCGGGCGGCTCGGGTTCGCCCTGACGCTGATCGGCGTGTTCACGGCCAGCTATGTCTTCACCTTCCTGATGATCATTTTCAGCGGCGCGGGCGACGAGTCCGGCGCCCATGTCACCGGGCCGAGCCAGGGCGCGGTGGCGGCGCTGATCGCGTTTCTGCTGCTTAACGGGGCGTGGATCAGCCTGGCCGCCGCCGTCCGCCGCTGCCATGACCGCGACCTCTCCGGCTGGATGTTGCTGTTCGTCATGCCGCCCTTCCTGGGCCAGCTGTGGCTGGTGCTCAGCCTGGTCACCGGCGAGGGCACGCCCGGCCGCAACCGGCATGGGGTCCGCGCGCCGACCTTCGCCGCCTGGCGCGCCGACCTTTCGCCGCGCGCCGCTCTCGCCTAGATAGGGACCTCAGGGATCCCTGTCCCAAGAGTCGGAGCGAGCGAACCCATATGAGCGGCCAGATCGACTGGGTGGAGCTGTTCTTCTCCTCCACGGGCCGCGTGGCGCGGACGCCGTTCCTGATCGCCGCGGCGACGCTGACCACCGTCGCGGTGATCTACGAGGCCTCCATGGGCCCGACCCTGCACTGGCTGACCGGCTGGGTGGTCTATCCGGGCCTGCTGTTCTCCGCCGCCTGCGTGCTGTCCAGGCGCCTGCACGACCGGGGCCGGTCGGGCTGGCTGGCGGCCGTCGTCATCCTGGCCCTGATCGCGGTCTGGTCCCAGCCGTTCATCTTCATCGACGCGGTGTTCGCGGTGGTCATCGTCTGGGCCGCCGTGGAGCTGGGCGTGATGAGCGGCGAACAGGGCGCCAACCGCTACGGTCCCAATCCGGCGCGGACGGTAGCGGCGTAGCGGTGCATTTCCCGTCGCCGCCGTTCCATCTGGCCTTGCTGGCCTCCTAGCGACGCTGCGAAGGTGCGGAAAACGGGGGACTCCGCCATGCCCAACGCCGTCGGCTACGCCGCCACCGCTCCCGACAGCGGCATGGCGCCCTTCCACTTCAACCGACGCGCGCTGCGGCCGGACGATGTGAAGATCGACATCCTCTTTTGCGGGGTCTGCCACTCCGACCTGCACCAGGCGCGCAACGACTGGGGAAGCACGGCCTATCCCTGCTGTCCGGGGCACGAGATCGTCGGCCGGGTGACGGCGGTCGGACCGCGGGTGCGCAAATTCCGCGAGGGCGACCTGGCCGCCGTCGGCTGCCTGGTCGATAGCTGCATGGACTGCGACCAGTGCCGCAAGGGCGAGGAGCAGCTGTGCCGGGGCCGCGCCACCGGCACCTACAACGGCAAGGACCGGATCACCGGCCAGACCACGTACGGCGGCTACTCGGACCACATCGTCGTGCGCGAAGCCTTCGTGCTGAATATCCCCGAAAGCCTCGACGTGACCCGCGTGGCGCCCCTGCTCTGCGCCGGGATCACCACATACTCACCGCTGAAGACCTGGAAGGCCGGGCCCGGCACGCGGCTGGGCGTGGCGGGCCTCGGCGGCCTCGGCCACATGGCGGTCAAGTTCGGCGTGGCGATGGGCTGCGAGGTGACGGTGATCACCGGCTCGGAGTCCAAGCGGGCCGACGCCCATGCCCTGGGCGCGCACCAGGTGCTGCTGTCGAGCGACAAGGACGCCATGCGCGCCGCGCGCAACGGCTTCGACCTGATCATCGACACGATTCCCGTGGCCCACCAGCTGCAACCCTACCTGCCGCTGCTCGACATCGACGGCAGCCTGGTCATCGTCGGGGCCATCGACGAGCTGCCGCCCTTCCACAGCGGCCTGCTGCTCGGCGGCCGGCGCCGGGTCAGCGGCTCGCCGATCGGCGGCATCGCCGAAACGCAGGAGATGCTCGACTTCTGCGCCGAACACGGGGTGCTGCCCGAGTGCGAGATGATCGCCATGCAGGACATCAACCACGCCTACGAGCGGATGGAACGGTCGGACGTGAAGTACCGCTTCGTCATCGATATGGCGTCGCTAGCAAAGGAACGGGCGGCCGCATAGTTCCACAGAAATGCTCAAGGGACCTGCCGGACGCCACAACTCGACCGTGAATCATCTACAGTGAGGCAACCGCGGAGCAGAACCATGTCGGCACCTTTGACCCGAGAGTTAATTGTAGAAGGGCAAATCGTCGAAGGAGCCGCGCTTGAATTCAAACAGCAAATCGATGTCGATGACGCTCGACAGAAGTCCAATCTCATCGATGACGTGGTCGCCTTCCTAAATGCACGCGCTGGCCACATTGTGGTTGGCGTCCGGGAGCGCCGCGGAGCCTACGATGGGTTCAGTCCCCTTCAGGGTGACCCGGAACAGCGCTGCAGAAAGATACTGTCCATTTTGCAGGACAATATTGATCCTCGCCCGATGCAATTGGAAGTCCGCTCGGTTTCCGTGGAGGGCGGCTTCTTACTCGATATCGATATCCCGGAACATGTCATGCGGCCGTATCAGAACCGCCTCAATGGAGCTTTCTATCTTCGTACCGGAGCGAAGAACACACCGATTCCCCGTCAGGAATTGAGTGCGCACTTCATCACAGCCGAACACTACGAGCAGGATTTGGCTCGACTCCTGGACGATGCGATGGCGCGTTTAGCTAAGCGCGATTCAATGATCTCTGGGGCGGCGACCCTAGATGTCGGCATATTGCCACGCGCCTACTACGAGCGCGGACGACCAATTTTTCATAGAGGCGGCCCCATGCTCAAGCCCGCCCCGCTATTCCATTATGGCGACAAATATTTCGAAGGCTGCGAAGGCGGTCACGAGGCGACTGAAATCGACTTCAGCAAGCGCCTTATCTCACGCACCTACTTAGGCAACGACTGGTTCCTGCATGCACATATCGTCTATCCGATCGGCACGGATAACGGCGGGCATACAAAGTTCCTAGAGTTTCGCAACGCGCTAGGCGTCTACCTCGGTGGGCTTTCGAGCCTTCTGGATGGCGAGAAGGTCGGCGGGCCATTCTGCGTTCAATTCATTATGCGTGGACTGTCGCGCGACGAAAAACTTAGCTGGCTCTATCCCAACATAGAGACGGTGATGTTTCCGCGCGGTGCGGTGGTTGAGCGCCTGGACGATCCAGAAACTCTCGACGCCTTCTGCAGCCTTGTGCGTGCCGCCTCGCGGTTAGGCTAACAACCCCGGCCCCCAGCGACGAAACCGTAACATCCTCCGTGTAACACCCCTGTCATGCCCCCTTGCGACAGGCCGCGCGCCACGTCACAACCCCGGCGACGCAGAGGCCCCATGACCGACGCCGCCATCACAGAAGCCGCCCCGCCCGCCCCGGGCCCCCGCCGGCCGCGCCTTGACGAGGCGCTGCTGGCCTCGCCCGACCGCTTCTTCAACCGCGAACTGAGCTGGCTGGCGTTCAATCGCCGGGTGCTGGAAGAGGCCGAGAACCCGCGCCATCCGCTGCTGGAGCGGCTGCGGTTCCTGTCGATCAGCGCCAACAACCTCGACGAATTCTACATGGTCCGCGTCGCCGGCCTGAAGGGCCAGGTGCGCGAGGGCGTGCGCGTGGTCAGCCAGGACGGGCTGACGCCGTCCGAACAGCTGGTCAAGGTCAACGCCTCGGCCGCCGAGCTGATGACCGACCAGCAGCGCATCTGGCGCGAGCTGCGCACGGCCTTGCAGGCCGAGGGCATCCGCCTGCTGGAGGCGCGCGACATCGGCGAGGCCGACCGGGCCCGGGCCGAGGACATCTTCCTCAATCACGTGTTTCCGGTGCTGACGCCACTGGCCATCGACCCGGCCCACCCGTTCCCGTTCATTCCCAACCTCGGCTTCTCGCTGGCGCTGAAGCTTCGGCGGCCCGACGGCAAGGAGCTCTACGCCCTGGTGCCCGTGCCCACGGCCGTGCGGCGGTTCTGGCCGCTGCCGTCCGAGCACGGCCGCGCGCGCAAGGGCGAGCAGCGGTTCATCGCGCTGGAAAGCCTGCTGATCCTGTTCATCGACCACCTGTTCCCCGGCTGCGAGGTCGAGGGCCGCGGCCTGTTCCGGCTGATCCGCGACAGCGACGTGGAAATCGAGGAAGAGGCCGAGGACCTGGTTCGCGAGTTCGAGGCGCAGCTGAAGCGCCGGCGGCTGGGCGAGGTGGTGCGGGTCAAGGTCCAGACCGCCATGCCGCCGGACCTGCGCGCCTTCATCCTGGAGAGCCTGCACTGCGACCCCGAGGACGTGGTGCTGATCGACGGCAAGCTGGGCCTGGCCCAGATGGGCCAGCTGATCCCCGACGGCCGGCCGGAGCTGAAGTTCAGGCCGTTCGTGCCGCGTTTCCCCGAACGCATCCGCGACCACGACGGCGACTGTTTCGCCGCCATTCGCGAGAAGGACATCCTGGTCCACCATCCGTTCGAGAGTTTCGACGTGGTGGTCCAGTTCCTGCGCCAGGCCGCGCGCGACCCGCATGTGCTGGCGATCAAGCAGACGCTGTACCGCACCAGCCAGGACAGCCCGATCGTCGCGGCCCTGATCGAGGCGGCCGAGAACGGCAAGAACGTCACCGCCCTGGTCGAGATCAAGGCGCGCTTCGACGAGGAGAACAACCTGCGCTGGGCCAAGGACCTGGAGCGGGCAGGCGTGCACGTCGTGTTCGGCTTCGTCGAGTACAAGACCCACGCCAAGCTGAGCCTGGTGGTCCGCCGCGAGGGCGAGACCCTGCGCACCTACTGCCATTTCGGCACCGGCAACTATCATCCGGTAACGGCCAAGATATACACCGACCTCAGCCTGTTCACGACCGATCCGGCGCTGGGCCGGGACTCGGCGCGGCTGTTCAACTTCATCACCGGCTACGCCCCGCCGCAGCGGCTGGAGAAGCTCAGCTACTCGCCCGAGACGCTGAAGGTCGATCTGATGACGATGATCGCGACCGAGGCGGAAAACGCCCTGGCCGGCAAGCCGTCGGGCATCTGGGTCAAGCTCAACGCCCTGGTCGATCCGGAGATCATCGACGCCCTGTACCGCGCCAGCCAGTCTGGCGTGCGCATCGAGCTGGTGGTGCGCGGCATCTGCTGCCTGCGGCCTGGCGTGCCGGGTCTGTCGGACAACATCCGGGTCAAGAGCATCGTCGGTCGGTACCTGGAGCACAGCCGGATCGTCGCCTTCGCCAACGGCAAGGCCATGCCGTCCAACCGCTCGAAGGTGTTCATCAGCTCGGCCGACTGGATGCCGCGCAACCTCGACCGCCGGGTCGAGGCCCTGACGCCGGTCGATAATCCCACGGTCCACCAGCAGGTGCTGCATCAGATCATGGTCGCCAACCTCAACGACGAAGCGCAGAGCTGGACGCTGGACAGCCAGGGCGGCTATCACCGCGATCCCGCCTGGGACCGGCCCGGCGCCTTCTCCGCCCACGAGTATTTCATGACCAACCCGAGCCTGTCGGGCCGGGGCCACAAGGTTCGCGACCTGCCGCAAGCGTTCGATCATGTTGGCCCGCGGCGCTAGCCCGCCCCTGCCGGAGAGCCGCCTGCGGGCCGTGCGCGACGCCGCCGTCATCGACGTCGGCTCCAACTCCGTGCGCCTGGTGCTCTACCGTCTCGAAGGCCGGGCCATCTGGACGGTCTACAACGAGAAGATCCTCGCCGGCCTCGGCCGCGACCTGGGCGCCACCGGCCGGCTGTCGCCCGGCGGCATCGAGGCGGCCCTGGCGGCCCTGCGCCGCTTCCGCGCGGTGCTCGACGCGGCGGCGCCGGACGACATCTTCACCGCCGCCACCGCCGCCGTGCGCGAGGCGCGGGACGGCGAGGCCTTCATCGACCGCGTGCGGGCCGAGACCGGCCTGACCCTGCGCGTGCTCACCGGCCAGGAGGAAGCGCGCTACGCCGCCCTCGGCGTGCTGGCCGGCGCGCCCGACGGCGAAGGGGTGGTCGGCGACCTGGGCGGCGCGAGCCTGGAGCTGGTGCGGCTGACCGCCGACGGCCCGGTCGAGGGCGCGACCCTGGCGCTGGGCCCCTTCGCCCTGGCCGGCGTGCGGCCGGACAAGGTCCCCGGCGAGATCGAGAAACGCCTGGCCCCGCACGCCGACCGGTTCCGGGCGAAGACCTTCCAGGCCGTCGGCGGCGCCTGGCGCAACCTGGCCCTGCTGCACATGCGCATGAGCGGCTATCCGCTGCGGATCGTGCATCAGTACGAGATGAACCGCGCCGACGCGCTGGACGCCGCCCGCTTCATCGGCCGCCAGTCGCGCGCCTCGCTGGAGGCCATCGAGGGCGTGTCGAAAAAGCGCCTGGAGACCCTGCCCCACGCGGCCATGGTGCTGGAGGCGCTGATCGGGCAGCTGGGCATCGAGCGGATCGCCGTCTCGGCCTATGGTCTGCGCGAGGGCCTGCTGTTCGAGAGCATGGCGCCCGAGACCCAGGCGCTCGACCCGCTGATCGAGGGCTTCGCGGCGCTCTCCGGCCGCCACGGCATCGACCAGACCCTGGGCCCGGCGCTGGAGGCCTGGCTGACGCCCGTGTTCGAGGCCCTGCCCGAGATCTTCGGCGAACGCGACGACGTGCTGCAGGCCGCCGCCTGCCGGCTGGCCGACCTCGGCGCCCGGCTGCATCCCGACCACCGCGCCGACCTGGTGTTCGAGCAGGTGCTGCGCGCGCCGGTCGCCGGCCAGAGCCACGCCGAACGCGCCTTCCTCGCCGTGGCCGCCTTTTCGCGCCACACCTCGGCCTCGTCGGTTCCCGAAGGCGTTGTCATCTCGCGGCTGCTCAGCGAGTCCCAGCGCCGCCGGGCCCGGGCGCTGGGCGCGGCGATCCGCCTGGGCTGCGACCTGTCGGGCCGCAGCTCGGTGCTGCTGGCTCAGTCACGGCTTGGCCTGGCCGGCAACAAACTGGTCCTCGCCGCCGCCGACGGCTGGTCCGACATGCTGCTGGGCGAACAGACCACGCGCCGCGCGACCCAGCTGGCGGGGCTGTTGGGGGTGAAGCTGGAGATCAGGCGGACCTAGTTTCCTTCTCCCCTTGCGGGAGAAGGTGGCCCGCGAAGCGGGTCGGATGAGGGGTCACGCTGACGGATCGAGAAACCCCTCATCCGTCGGTCTTCGACCGACACCTTCTCCCGCAAGGGGAGAAGGAGAAGGCCTACCCCGCCGGCATCGTCCGCTCGCGCACGGCGATGCGGCCCAGGATGCCCTTGACGATCAGGTCCATCGCGGTCCCCTCGCTGTAGTCGGCCGCGGCGACGAAGTTGACCCGGTCGTCGGCGATCAGGCGGTGCAGCTTGTCCTGGTCGCGCGGTTCGGTGCGGGGGTCGTAGGCGGCGATCGAGTGGCCGCCCTTGGTGTGCATCATCTTCATCGTCGGCACGTCGGTGTCGCCGTCGCCGATGAAGATCATCCGCTCGAACGGCACCGGGCGATCCTCGTCGGGCATGAAGCGGTTGATCTTCTCGTGCTCCCAGTTGTTGTGCACGCCCTTGTTGATGCGGAACAGGTACTGGGTCTTGGTGGTGTAGTTGATGCCCACCGCCGGCCAGATGGCCACGTCGTTGTCGTCGAACACGTAGTGCGAGGCGAACACGTGGTGGAACCGGTCGTGGATCGGGCAGCCCTCGATCATCTCCTGCAGACCGCTGGACAGGATGTAGTGCTGTATCGTCAGGCCGTAGTGGGCCCCGAAGGCGTTGATCCGGTCGAACCAGCTGCCGTCGCGGATGCCCTCGAACAGCGGCACGTCCTTGCCGTGATCGCGCAGCATCTGGCGGGTCACGGTGGTCCCCTGGTCCCGCGCGGTCTGCAGCATCAGCTGCATGTACATCAGGATGTCGTCGCCATCGGCGGCGATCGTCCGTGGGCGGACGGTGTCGTACCAGAACTCCTTGGGCGTCATCCCCAGCGAGGGAATGAAGCTGGTCTCCTGCATATTGCCGCGGGCCAGGGTGCCGTCGAAGTCGTAGATCAGGGCGGTGAGGCGTTCGGGTCGGGACATGAGGGTTCCTGGCGGCGTGGCCGGAACAGATAGCGCGAGGCGCGGCGTGGGGGAACCATTGTGGTCCGCGTGGCGGCAAGGCCGAAGCAGCGCGCGCCGTCTCGGTCCCTGCCTTCCGGCCTCCGTCCCGCCGCGCCACGCTCGCTATTGGGACGACGGCGCCCGGGCGACGAACACGTCTCTGATCGATCGGGTCTCGGGCAGAATGTACACGATGCCGATGTTGGTCGTGAAAAGCGGGGCGATGACCTCGGCGTAGAAGCTGGGGGGCACATTGATGCAGCCGTAGGAAATGCGGTTGTCGCTAGCGGTGACCGACGCCAGGCGTTGCCGACGACGATCCGACGCGGCGCCCGTGACCACCGGATGCAGGGAAAGCGCGGTGTCATAGTCTACCCACAGAACTTTCCTGCCTTCGAGATTGACCCCTTGCGCCGCCTCGAAGCGTCCGGCCGGCGTGATGCGATCCGCGGGGCCGATGCTGGACAGGGCCCGCCCGCCGATGCCGACAGGCGAGACGTCGCCGCGAGCCAAGCCCAGCAGTACGGGGCTGCTGGCCAGCAGCCCTCCCTCGCGATTGAACGCGAACGCCGTGGCATTGACCTTGTCGATGACCAGAAAGGGCGCGGCCCTGTTGTCACCGGTCTCGATCACCCAGGCGACGAACCCTTGCGCGTCCTCCGTCAGCCCCTCGCCTGAACCGGCCGCGAGACCGCCGGGTACGGCAGGCAGATACGGGCGCTCGGCCGCGATCACGGTCGCGATCGGGACGAATGCAAGCGCCAGCGCCACCGTGACAAGTCGCACCCAAACCTTGGGCCGGTAGATCAGGTCGTGGCCCGCCGCGGGGACCCTCGTCGTGATCGAGCCCCCGGCGGGCCTATGGTCGCCAAGGTCGCATCCTCAATGACGATCCTGTTTGCGAGGCCGAACCGGCGCCGGAACAGGAGGCGGGAGGGCCGCCTTGGGCGGAACCACAGGCCTTCGCACCTCTTCCTCGGGCACGGGCTGCGGCGTTACGACGACCACATCGAACGGCGGCGGGCTCCCAATCACCACCAGACCGATGTCCGATGGCGCGAACACGATCGGAAGTGCGACCGGCGGAATCACCGGAGGCAACGGCGACGGCGGCGGGGGCGACGGCGGCGGAGGCGACGGCGGCGGGGGCGACGGCGGCGGGGGCGGCGACGGCGGGGGCGGCGACGGCGGGGGCGGCGACGGCGGGGGCGGCGACGGCGGGGGCGACGGCGGCGGGGGCGACGGCGGCGGGGGCGACGGCGGCGGGGGCGGCGACGGCGGAGGCGACGGCGGCGGAGGCGACGGCGGCGGGGGCGACGGCGGCGGGGGCGACGGCGGCGGGGGCGACGGCGGCGGCGGCGGCGGCGGCGGCGGCGGCGGGGGCGGCGGAGGTGACGGCGGCGGCGACGGCGGAGGCGGCGGCGGCGACAACGCGCTGATCGTCCCCGTCGTCCGGAACGTGGACAGGCAGCAGGATCCGGCGAGCGCGAACTGGTCGGCGTTCGCACCGCCGAGCGTATAGCCGCTGAAGGTGATACCGATGCCCGTTCCGACGGCCGAGCTGTCGAAGACCGCGCTGCTGCCGGGGCCGGCCACAAGGGTGACTCCATCCGGCACGCCGACGCCCAGAAAGCCGGTCAGGACCGCGGCCGTCGTTCCATCAAACGCTTTGTCCCCGTCAGGAAACAGCAACATGCGCTGCGTCAGCGTGGCGCCTTCGGTCAGGGTGAAATGGGTCGAAAAGTCGCTCGGCGTCGCATAGGAAACCGGATTGTAGTTGATCGTGGCCGGAGCGTTGGTGACGGTGACCGGCGGCGCCAGGGGCGCGAAGATGATCGTGCCGCCGCCGACTCCCGGTCCTGTCCCGTCGGCGCCGGAAATCAGGGTCAATCCAACCGCCAGACCGAGGCTTTGGGCCGGAATGGTGCTGCCCCGGGTCAGGGTGACGGCCGCGTCGATGTGAACATCATGCCCGGCGCACAGGGCGATATTGCCGTCCGTCGTGGTCATGGCGTGAAACACGCGAACGTCCCGGCCGGCGTTCAGCAGGACGCTGCCGTTGGTCGTCGTAATGGCCGCGTTGACGTTCACGTCCCGCCCGCAACAGACGACGAGGTTGCCGTTGGTCGCGGTGATGGCGGCGTTGATGTTCACGTCCCGTGGGGAGAGCAGCGTCAGCGTGGTCGGGGTGGAGGACGCCGTCCAGGCGATCGCGTCGTTGACATGGATGTCGCCGTCGCCCGGCAGGGCGGCCCCCGGCCCGACAGTTGTGTCGATCACGATCCTGGTGGTCACCAGCTGGGCGGACAGGGTCGCGCCGGAAATGTTTCCGCCGGCGCCGATCGTGAAATCCGCGGGGTCGATCAGCCACGTCCCCGTCGTCCCGGCCGGCGCGACGGTGGTGATTCTGGAGCCGTCCGCCACATTCACCACGGCGGCCGAGGTTTCGATGAAGCCGCCGTCCCCGCCGTTCGGCGCGCTCGCGTCCAGCACGCCGTTCACCGTGACCGTCCCGCCCAGCAGGTCACCCAGCAGGAAGATGGACCCGCCGCGACTATCCAGTGTGCGGGCCTCGATGACGCCGGTGTTGTTGACGACGGTCCGGAGCAGCCCGCCGGCCGCCTGTGCGGTCATCAGGACCTGGCCGCCGTCGGCGCGCAGCAGACCGCCATTCTGGACGAGCGCATCGACCGCGCCCCGGTCGATGGCGACGTTGAGCAACCCGTCGCCGGCGACATCGAGGGTGACGGCCTCTCCCCCGGCGAGCACGACGGAGCCGAGGTTGGCCTGGATCACGCCGTCGTTGCTGACCATGGCGCCCAGCAGCGCGACGAAGCCGCCATCAGCATTGATGGTTCCACGATTGACCACCGCGCCGCCGGAGCCGGAAAATCGGTAGTCGCCGGCCATGAAGTCAGAGTCGGTCAGGCTCAGCGTCGAGGCGACCAGCCCCCCGACATTCACCTGGGCGCCCTGCCCGAACAGGATCCCGTTCGGGTTGATCAGAAACACCTTACCATTCGACGACAGGTTGCCGAAAATGAGGGAGGGGTCGGCGCCGAGAACCCGATTCAGGGCGACGGACGCGCGGTTGGGCTGGACGAAGACGACGCTGTTGCCCGCGCCGATGGAAAAGGTCTGCCAGTTGATCGCGACATTCTGGGTCGACTGGTTGACCGTGACGTTGGTCGGTCCGGCCGCGATCGTCGCGCCGCCCGACGAGACGGCCCCGCCGGTCGGAAGGCTCTGCGCCTGCGCGGCGCCGGCGCCGGTCAGCCCAAGCAGGGCGAGACAGCCATACTTCGCGAGCGCCGTGGAGGCGGACAGGGCGCGCCGGCTTGCCGGGGCCTTGCGCGTCGGCCCGACCTCGATTTGGCCGCCGATGACGGAAAACTGAAATCTATGCATCTCGACATCCTTGTCGGGAGAAGAGCGAGCCGGGGTCTGCCCGGCCCCGTCATCAGAATTGTTTGGTGATCTGGAACCAGACGCGGCCGGATCTGTCCGGGCCGGAAGTCGCGGGCTGGTCACCGAGCCGGGCGGCATAGGTCACCCGCGCCGTGAGGTCGCGCGGGCCCATCCAGACCACGCCAACCCCGGCGCCGCTGCGTCGGGCGCGGTTCGGTCCCGGGGACCAGGCGTCATGGACGAAGTTGACCTCGCCGGCATCGACGAAACCGATCAGCTGGAACTGTCCCGGCCAGGTCGCCGTCCAGCGATCCAGCGCCAGACGCGCCTCCAGCGTCGCGACATAGCCCTCATCGCCGTAGGCCTCGCCTTCCGGATAGGCGCGGACCCCGTAAGCGCCGCCCAGTTCCATCTTTTCGGAGCTGTCCAGATTGTCGAAGGCGAGCTGCCCACGCACCGCACCGAAGAGCGAGAGCGGGCCGCTGATCGTCTGCAGGCGCGTCACGCTGAACTGGACCTTGCCGAAGGTCCCGTTCGTCTGTCCGGCGAGACTATCCGCCAGACGTTCGGCCGGGTTTTCGATATCGAGGCTGCCGGTCGTCCCGGTCACCGAAAAGGCCGTCCAGCCTCCGCCGCCGAAGCCATCGCGGGAATCGCCGCGCAGTCCGACGCTCAGCGCCAGGCTGCTTCGCCGGGAATCCAACGAGGCCAGACCGATGTCGTCCTTCAGTCTCTTGTCATCGATGCTGGCGAAGAGGTCGAGATTGCTGCGCCGCGATCGGATCAGCGGGTAGGCGCCATAGAGGCTGACGATATCGGCCGTGCCACCGGCGTCGAGAACGCCGAATTCCTGACCCAGCTGATAGCGCATGTGCGTGTAGGACAGACCGAACGTCCCATCCCCGAAAGGCGCCTCGTAGGCGAGGCGGCCGTAGGCGAGGTCCTCCGTCGAAGCGAGCAGACGCAGGCTGACGCGGTCGCCGTGACCCGTCGGGTTGTTGAGGTTGATCGTGCCGCCAAGCCGATAGGCGCCGGTGTAGCGGTTGCCGGCGTTGTCGGCCTCAACACTGCCAGTAACGCGACGGCCGGGCGTGAGTTCGACGGTCAGATCGGAGGCGCCCGGCGTGGACCCGGGCGCGAGCGTCGAATGGACCGCGACTCCGGGGAGGTCGGACAGCAGCAGCAGGCTCCGCTCCAGCGGCGCGATGGCGACCGGGTCGCCGGGGTGCAGACCACGCATCCTGCGCCGGGCGACGCCGTCCGAAAGGGTGGTCTGGTTGCGCAGGTTGACGGCGCCGTAGCGTCCCTCGATCACCGTGATGGTTACGGCTCCGTCCCTGATCTCCTGCGGCGCCAAATAGGCCTGGGCCAGAATATAGCCGTGGCGGCTATAGAAGGCGGTGATCGCGGCCGCGGCGTTGCGCAGCTCGGGCAGGGTCAACTCGGCCCCCGGCGAAACGCCGGTCGCGGCGATCAACTCAGCCTCCGGGAACAGGGTATTGCCCGTCACATGCAGGGATTCGACCCGCACCCGCGCGCCGGAGGCGGTCTCCTGAGCGCCGGTTCCAGGACGTTCGATGCGAAGATCGGGGGCCGGTGTCCGCGGGACCTCTGCCGGAGGAATTTGCTGGAGCTGCTCGCCCGCGCCCGGAGGCGGCGTCTGGGCGGAAGCCGCTTGACCCGCCGCGAGGAAGGTTACCGCCAGGAGACTGGACTTAAGCATCATCGATGGAAGCCCCACCGCGACAGGTAGGCGCAATGCCTCTCACGCGGTGGAGAGCGCATACGTAGATGGTCTCAGGCAAACAGTCAGGTGGTCAGGAATGGACGATTTCATCCAGCGGATGGCCGGCACGAACCGCCGAACATACGCACCTGAATTTGATAACTCGCGATATCCGGGTGGGTTCCGTTAGGACGCGAATTCTTCTGAAATATCCTGATGCGTTGAGTTGGCGCGGCGCTCAGGCGGCATGAATACCCATTTTAGGGTGCGCATACCTCGAAAATAACCGGCGGAGAAAATGCCGCCTGAGGTAGTATTGGTCCGTTGCGGCCCCCGCTTGGCCACGTCGTTTTCAGCCCGCCGCGGCCTTCGGCGCCCGGCGCACCTCGACGACCCGCACGCGCGTGCCGTCCAGCACCAGTGCCAGCTCGCCGCGCTTGAGCTTCAGGGCGTCGGCGCCGAAGGCGTCGCGCCGCCAGCCGGTCAGGGCGCCGACGTCGGCGTTGTCGTCGTTGGCGATCTTTTCCAGATCCGAGACGGTGGCCAGCAGCTTGGACGCCACGCCGGCATCCTCGGCCCGGGCCTTGAGCAACACCTTGAGCAGTTCGACCACCGCGCCGGCGGCGGCGTTCTGCGGGCTGCGCTCACGGTCGATCTTGGGGGCGTAGCCGTCCGGGTCCTTGAGCGCTTCCCGGATCGCGGCCAGCAGGTCGGGGCCGAACTTGCTGCCGGAGAAGCCTTTTGGCACCCCGCGCAGGCGGTCCATGGCCGCCGCGTCGGTCGGCGCCTGGGCGGCCAGCTCGTCGATCGCGTCGTCCTTGAGGATGCGGCCGCGCGGCTGGTCGCGCTGCTGGGCCGTGCGCTCGCGCCAGGCGGCGACCGCCTTGAACACGGCCAGGTATTTCGCGGTGTGCTTGCGCGGCTTGAGCCGCTTCCAGGCGTTCTCGGGCTCGACGTCGTAGAGGGCCGGATCGGTCAGCGCCGCCATCTCCTCCTCGACCCAGGCCAGGCGTCCGTCCTTCTCCAGCCGCGCGCGCAGCGTCGGATAGAGGTCGGCCAGATGGGTCACGTCGGCGATGGCGTAGGTCAGCTGGTTGTCGCTCAGCGGACGGCGGGCCCAGTCGGTGAAGCGGCTCGACTTGTCGAGATCGACCTTCAGCATCTGGCGCACCAAGGCGTCATAGGCGATCTGCTCGCCGAAGCCCGCGGCCATGCCGGCGATCTGGGTGTCGAACAGGGGCCGGGGCATGGCGCCCAGGTTGTTGAAGATCTCAACGTCCTGGCGGGCGGCATGGAACACCTTGTCGACAGTCTCGTCGCGGAGAATGTCGAGCAGGGGGGCGAGATCAAGTCCGTCGGCCAGCGGGTCGATACAGGCCTGGGCGCCGTTGGGCGCCGCGACCTGGATCAGGCACAGCTTGGGCCAGTAGGTCGTTTCGCGCATGAACTCGGTGTCCACGGCGATGAACGGCTGACCTTTCAGGGACTTGCAGAATTCCGCCAGCTGGGCGGTGGTCGTAATCGGCTGCATCGGGTAGCTATAGCGCCGCCCGGGGCCGAGTCTGCAAGAGATGCAGGCCCCGACGCCTCATTTTCGTTCCCAATCGTTGCCGCGAAGCCTCCCCGAGCACCCCATGACCGATCGGCCGAACGGCCTTACCTACGCCCAGGCTGGTGTCGATATCGACGCCGGAAACGCGCTCGTCGAGGCGATCAAGCCTCTGGCCAGGGCCACCGCACGTCCCGGCATGCGGGGCGGCCTGGGCGGCTTTGGCGCCCTGTTCGACCTCAAGGCCGCCGGCTACGAGGACCCGCTGCTGGTCTCGACCACCGACGGCGTGGGCACCAAGCTGAAGATCGCCATCGAGACGGGGCTGCACGACACGGTCGGCATCGACCTGGTGGCCATGTGCGTCAACGACCTGCTGGCCCAGGGCGCCGAGCCGCTGCTGTTCCTCGACTATTTCGCCACCGGCAAGCTGGACGTTGCCACGGCCACCCGCGTGGTCGGCGGCATCGCCGAGGGCTGCAAGCTGGCCGGCTGCGCCCTGGTCGGCGGCGAGACGGCCGAGATGCCGGGCATGTACGCCGACGGCGAATACGACCTGGCCGGCTTCACCGTCGGCGCGGTCAACCGCGACGGCGTGCTGCCCCGGCTGGATGACCAGCGGGCCGGCGACGTGCTGATCGGCCTGGCCTCCAGCGGCCCGCACTCCAACGGCTATTCGATGGTCCGCAAGGTGGTCGAGCGCTCGGGCCTGGCCTGGGACGCGCCCTCCCCGTTCGGCGCCGGCACGCTGGCCGAAAGCCTGATGACGCCGACGCGGATCTACGTGAAGTCGACCCTGCCGCTGATCAAGGCCGGCCGGATCAAGGGCGTGGCCCACATCACCGGCGGCGGGCTGATCGAAAACCCACCGCGCGCGCTCGCCGAGGGGCTGGTCCCGCGCTTCGACTGGAACGCCTGGGCGATGGGCCCGACGTTCGACTGGCTGCAGGCGACCGGCGGCATCGCCGAACACGAGATGCGCCGCACGTTCAACTGCGGCGTCGGCTTCCTGCTGATCGTCGCCCGCGACGAGGTTCCCGGCGTGCTGGCAGACCTGCTCGACGCCGGCGAGGACGCCTTCGTCTGCGGGGAACTGGCTGCGTCCTTCGAGACGCGGACCTGACGGTCCGCTCCTCAGGATGACGACGTCAATGCAAGCCATCCCCCTTCGTCATGGTGAGGAGCGAGCGCAGCGAGCGTCTCGAACCACGCAATGACCAAACCCGCCGCCAAACCCCGCGTCGCCATCCTGATCTCCGGCGACGGGTCGAACATGGTCGCCCTGATCGAGGCCTCGCGGGCGGCGGACTGCCCCTACGAAGTGGTGCTGATCCTGTCGAACAACCCGGACGCCGGCGGCCTCGCGAAGGCGGCGGCGCTCGGCGTGCCGACCCTGGTCCTCGACCACCGGCCGCACGGCAAGGACCGCCAGGCTCATGAACGGCTGATCGACGCGGCGCTGCGCGAGGCGGGCGCGGAGTACGTCGCCCTGGCCGGCTACATGCGGGTGCTGACGCCCTGGCTGGTCGAGGCCTGGGCCGGCCGGATGCTCAACATCCACCCGGCCCTGCTGCCGAAATATCCCGGCCTGAACACCCACCAGCGCGCGCTCGACGCCGGCGACGCCGAGGCCGGCTGCACGGTGCATCTGGTGACCGCGGGCGTGGACGAGGGCCCGATCCTCGGTCAGGCGCGGGTCGCCGTGCTGCCCGGCGACACGGCCGCGACCCTGGCCGCGCGTGTGAAGGCCGAGGAACACCGGCTGTACCCGGCGGCGCTGGCCAGGCTGGCCGCCGGCTGATGACACGCGGTCCGCGCGGCTGCGAGGTCTGCCGCCGCCAGTGGCTGGTGAACGGCCGACTGCCAAGCCGCCTCGGCGCCAACGCCGGCGGGGCCGTGCTCTACCGCTGCGACGCCTGCCAGACCTGGTGGGAGGAGACCCCGCGCGGAACCCAGGCGATCACCGACGACGAAGCCCGCGAGAGCTATCCGGGGATTTTGTAGCGCGCGGGGACATGCACTTCAGTGCGTGTCCCCTCTGTCAGGCAAGGGACACGCACTGAAGTGCATGTCCCTGTTCCCCGCGCCCAACCCGTTGTGAATTCGGTGACAGTTTACGAATTGCCGTCGCGCTGACGGCGCCAACATCACAGGCGTCAATTCGTAAACTGTCACCGAATTCCGGTCGCCGCGAGATAGCTTGACTTGCTTTCGTGATGTATCAAATATCACCTTGGAGACTTTAATGATCACGGGATCGCAAATTCGCGCCGCGCGGGCCCTGCTCGGTCTGGATCAACGGGATCTGGCCCGGCTGGCGGGACTGTCGGTCCCGACCATCCAGCGCATGGAAGCCTGCGAGGGTTCGGTTCGGTCCGTGGTCGACAGTCTGGAAAAGGTGGTCACCGCCTTCCTCGACGGCGGCGTCGAGCTGATCGGCGACGGCGCCCCCAGTCAGGGAACAGGCCGCGGCGTGCGGCTGATCGACAGGACATAGGCAGGTTATCATGTGGCGCGACTGGCGGCTGTTCATTCCCAAGACCGTCACGGTGCTGCGTCAGGGCTACGGACCGCGGGACTTCCGCGCTGACCTGATCGCGGGCCTGACCGTCGCCATTGTCGCCCTGCCGCTGGCCATGGCCCTGGCCATCGCCTCGGGGACCACGCCGGACGTCGGCCTGGTCACGGCGGTGATCGCCGGCTTCCTGATCTCGGCCCTCGGCGGCAGCCGCTTCCAGATCGGCGGCCCGACCGGCGCCTTCGTGGTCATCGTCTACGGGGTCATCACCCGCTACGGCTACGATGGTCTGCTGATGGCCACCCTGATGGCCGGCGGCATCCTGATCGTCGCGGGCCTGCTGCGCGTCGGCACCCTGATCAAATACATCCCCGACCCGGTCACCACCGGCTTCACCAGCGGCATCGCGGTGATCATCCTGGCCAGCCAGGTCAAGGACTTCTTCGGCCTGACCGCCGACAAGGTTCCGGCCGAGTTCGTTCCCAAGCTGCAGGCGTTGTGGGCCGCGCGCGACAGTCTGAGCGTCCCGGGCCTGGCCCTCGCCGCCGCCTGCCTGACGGCCATCCTGCTGCTGCGACGCTACGCCCCGCGCGTGCCCGGCTTCCTGCTGGTGACCATCGCCGCCGCGGTCGCCGTGATGGCCCTGAAGCTGCCGGTGGACACCATCGGCACGCGCTTCGGCGGCGTGGCCGCGCAGCTGCCGATGCCGAACCTGAGCTTCTGGAGCTGGGACAAGGCCCAGGACCTGCTGCCCAGCGCCCTGACCATCGCCCTGCTGGCCGGGGTCGAGTCGCTGCTCTCGGCCGTGGTCGCCGACCAGATGACCGGCGCGCGCCACCGCTCGAACATCGAGCTGGTCGCCCAGGGCGTGGCCAACGTCGCCTCGGCCGCGTTCGGCGGCCTGCCGGCCACCGGGGCCATCGCCCGCACGGCGACCAACGTCCGCACCGGCGCGCGCTCGCCCGTCGCCGGCATGGCCCACGCGCTGTTCATCCTGCTGTTCATGCTGGTGCTGGCGCCGGCAATGAAGTTCGTGCCGCTGGCCGCCCTGGCCGCCATCCTGGTGGTGGTGGCGTTGAACATGGCCGAGATCCACCGCTTCCGGCTGATCCTCGGCACCACCCATGGCGACCGCGCCGTGCTGCTGGCGACCTTCGCCCTGACGGTGCTGGTCGATCTGACCGTGGCCATCGAGGTCGGCATGGTCATGGCCGCCTTCCTGTTCATGCACCGCATGGCGGGCCTGGCGACCATCGACGGCGGCGAGCCGGTCATCGAGGCGGACCGGGACGATCTGGAGCGGCGCGAACCCCGCTACGCGCCCAATTTCGGCCTGCCGTCGGACGTGGCGGTGATCACCTTCCGCGGCCCGCTGTTCTTCGGCAGCGCTAGCGTGTTGAAGGACGCCTTCGACCAGATCGGCGCCAAACGGCGGGTCTACATCCTGCGGCTGGAGGAGACGCCGATGGTCGATCCCACCGGCGCCTTCGCCCTGCGCGACTTCCTCAAGCGGGTGCTCGACGACGGAGCGCAGGTGCTGGTCTCGGGGGCGTCGCGGGCGGTGATGCGCACCCTGCTGCGGACCATCGAGTCCGACGTCCTGCGCCGCGCGCGCTTCGTCCGCGCCTTCGAGGACGCCAAGCGGCGGGCGATGTCCGGTGAGGAAGACGAGTCCAACGCGACATCGTGACGACGGGGCCGAACCGAAACGGAAAACGGCCGGCCCCCGCGAGGAGGCCGGCCGTCCTGATCCGGTTCAGCGAGGGTCGCGTCAGCCGACGATGTCGGCGTCCGTGAAGAACTGGGCGATCTCGATGGCCGCGTTTTCGAGGCTGTCGGAGCCGTGCACCGAGTTCTCGCCGATCGACAGGGCGAACAGCTTGCGGATGGTGCCGTCGGCGGCCTGTTCGGGGTTGGTGGCGCCCATGACTTCGCGATAGCGGGCCACGGCGTTGTCGCCTTCCAGCACCTGGACGACGACCGGCTCGGCGGTCATCTGGCCGACCAGCTCGCCGTAGAACGGGCGGGCGGCGTGGACTTCGTAGAACTTCTTCGCCTGGTCGTCCGTCAGGCGCACGCGGCGCTGGGCGACGATGCGCAGGCCCGCGCCCTCGATGACGGCGTTGATCGCGCCCGTGAGGTTCCGGCGGGTCGCGTCCGGCTTGATGATCGAGAAAGTGCGTTCAGTCATGGCTAGTTCGGAGCCTTACACATGAGGTGGTGTTTGGGAGGTCGCGGGCTTATAGCGGCGGGCCCCCGATCCGCCAACACTTCTCGAAGAGCGCTTTAGCCCCCCCGCCATGCTTCAGATCAACGACCTCACCTTCGACGCCTGGGGGCGGCGCTTCTTCGATCACGCCGGCATTTCGCTGCCGCCGGGGGCCAAGGTTGGCCTGGTCGGCCGCAACGGCGTGGGCAAATCGACCCTGTTCAAGCTGATCATGGGCGAGCTGGTGGCCGGCGGCGACGAGATCAACCTGCCCAGGAACACCCGCATCGGCCAGGTGGCGCAGGAGCATCCGGCGACGCCCGTGTCGCTGATCGACACCATCCTGGAGGCCGACGACGAGCGGCACGAGCTGCTGACGCGGCTGGAGACCGCCGACCCCGAGGAAATGGGCGACATCTGGACCCGGCTGATCGAGATCGACGCCGACGCCGCGCCGTCGAGGGCGGCGGAAATCCTCGCGGGCCTGGGCTTCAGCGTCGAGGACCTGCAACGGCCGATGTCGGAGTTCTCCGGCGGCTGGCGCATGCGCGTGGCGCTGGCCGCGGCGCTGTTCAGCGAGCCCGACCTGCTGCTGCTCGACGAGCCGACCAACTATCTCGACCTGGAAGGCGCCCTGTGGCTCGAGGCGCGGCTGAAGAAGTATCCGAACACGGCCCTGATCATCAGCCACGACCGGGAACTGCTGAACAACAGCTGCACCCACATCCTGCATCTGGCGGCGGCCAAGCTGGAAATCTACACCGGCGGCTACGACGACTTCGAGAAGCGCCGGGCCGAGAAGTCGCGCCTGCAGCTGTCGGCCAAGGCCAAGCAGGACGCCGAGCGCGCGCACCTGCAGGCCTTCGTCGATCGCTTCAAGGCCAAGGCCTCCAAGGCCGCCCAGGCCCAGTCGCGGATGAAGCGGCTGGCCAAGATGGAGCCGGTGGCCACGACCATCGAGGAGCGGGTGGCGCCCTTCACCCTGCCCTCGCCGCCGCGCCCGCTGGCGCCGCCGCTGATCCGGCTGGAAAAGGCCAACGTCGGCTATGAGGACGGCAAGCCGATCCTGCGCAATCTGAACCTGCGCATGGACCTGGACGACCGCATCGGCCTGCTGGGCGTCAACGGCGCGGGCAAGTCGACCTTCGCCAAGCTGATCGCCGGCGCGCTGGGCGTGCAGACCGGCGAATTCCATCGCGACCGCAAGATGAAGGTCGGCTGGTTCCACCAGCACCAGATCGAGGCGATGGATCCGGAAGATACGCCGCTGGAGATCATCCGCCGGGCCATGCCGGACGCGTCCGAGTCCTCGCGCCGGTCGAAGCTGGCGCAGTTCGGCCTGGGCTTCGAGAAGCAGGAAACCACCGTCGCCAACCTGTCCGGCGGCGAGCGGGCGCGGCTGCTGCTGAACCTGGTGGCGATGGACGCGCCACACATGCTGATCCTCGACGAGCCGACCAACCACCTGGACATCGACAGCCGCCGGTCGCTGCTGGACGCGCTGAACGACTACGAGGGCGCGGTGATCCTGATCACCCACGACCGCTCGCTGATGGAGCTGGTCGCTGACCGGCTGTGGCTGGCCGCGGACGGCACGATCAAGCCGTTCAACGGCGATATGGACGACTACGCCAAGTTCGTCATCGACAAGGCCCGCGTCGCGGCCCGCGCGCCGAGTCAGGTGAAGGCGCCCGAGCCAGAGCCGGTAAAGGTCGCGCCCCCGCCGCCGCGCCCGTCAGCCGCCCAGGTCGGGCCGCTGAAGCGCAAGCTGGAAGCGGCCGAGGCGGTCGTGACCCGCACGACCAAGGCGCTGGAAGAGATCGACGCCACGCTGGCCGACCCGGCCCTCTATGTGAAGAACCCGGCCCAGGCGGCCGACCTCGGTCAGAAGCGCCTCAAGGCCCAGGCGGCGGTCGACAAGGCCGAGGCCGAGTGGATGGCCATCGCAGAGCAGCTGGCGGCGGCGGAGGGCTGATTGCGTGGTTCGAGACGCTCGGCTGATGCCTCGCTCCTCACCATGACGACCACCTTTGCAGCCCAACCCTCTGCGTCATCCTGAGGAGCGATCCTTCAGGATCGCGTCTCGAAGGACGCACCAACCACCCGCACTTCACCTCGTTCAATGTTCGCCCGTTGAAATCGGGGACGCCCACCTTTGGCGAATGTCCCATTCGGCGGCGGACCTACCGCGTCGGCTCGAGACTGCGCAGATAGGCCGTCAGGGCCGCGACCTCGTCGCCGCCCAGCGCGACCGCCGGCATCCGCGGGTGCGTCCGCGGGGCGCCTTCCTCCAGCGGGCGATCGGGGGGCAGCATGCCCTCCTCCAGCAGTTGCGCCAGACCGCCGGCGGGGTAGCGGCGGTGCAGGACGCGGAACGGCGGGGCGTCGGCCATCGGGCTGGCGCCGTCCGCGACGGCGTGGCAACCGCCACAGCCACGCTGGGCGACCCTCTGGCCGAAAGCCAGGGTCGAGGCAGGTTCCGCCGCGGCGGCCGGCGTGGCGTCGCCGGCCCCGACCGTCATGCAGCCCGCCAGCGCCAGGGCGCCGATCACCATCACCGGCCGGATCATGCTCAACTCCCGAATTTCCTGGTCGCAGCTTGGGCCCTGATCGCGGCGACGCCAAGGCCGTTCAGGCGACGATGGCTCAGCCGCACTTCACCTCTTTGACGATGCCGGTGTCGGCGTCGAAGAAGATGTTCAGCCGCGTGGCGCTGTAGTCCAGCGTCACCGGGCAGGTGGTGCAGGCCACCCGTCGCCTCGACGGATCGGTCGGCACCGGGATCCTGCTCTTGGGCTGGCCGACCAGCCATTGCATCCCGGCTGCGCCGCAGCTGTCCGGCGGCGAGGGCGGCGGCAGAGGGATGGTCGGCGCTCGGGAAACCATCGACGGCGGGCTCGCCCCGGGCGCGGACGGCGGCGCTCCGGCGCAGGCGGAAAGGCCGAGAATCGCCAAAAGAGTCAGCTGCTTCACGCCATCTTCTCCCAGCCACGCTGCTCGCCCTGCCGCCAGTAGCTGATCGGGCGGCCCTCGGCCTTGAACGCCTTCCAGCGGGCCCGTGCGCCCGCCAGCGCCGCCTCGTCGCGACCGTCGAACAGCACGATGCAGCGTTCGTGCGGCGTCAGGTCTCCCGGCTCGGCGTCGTCAATCAGGAACAACGCCTGGGCGCCGTTCGGGCTGTCCCGCCCCGTGGTCAGCAGCACGGGCTGATGCTCGGCGAACGGCTCGTCGGCCACGCCGTGCGGCAGGAAGCTCTCGTCGCGAAAGCTCCACAGCCAGCCGTCGAGATGCTCCAGCCGCGCCGCCTCGCGCGCCCGCACGACGGCCCGCCAGCCCTTCTTCAGGGTCTTGTCCAGCAGGTCGGGCAGCACCTGGTCGAGCGACGAGCGCTCGAGGTGGTAGAACCAGACTTCGCAGGGCGGATTGCTCAACGGGTTTGCGTCCTTCGAGACGCCCGCTTTCGCGGGCTCCTCAGGATGACGGAAATTGGGGGGCCGCAACAGTGCCCGTCATGGTGAGGAGCGGCGCCTCGGCGCCGCGTCTCGAACCACGCACACTGCATCACCCCTCGTACTTGTCCGCCACCATGCGGTTCAACAGCCGCACGCCGAAGCCCGTGGCGCCGTCGGGAATGATCGGAACTGTCGAGGGCTTCTTCCAGGCGGTCGAGGCGATATCGAGGTGCGCCCAGGGCAGGCCATTGACGAACTTCTGCAGGAACAGCGCCGCGGTGATCGAGCCGCCGGCCCGGCCGTTGCCGGTGTTCTTCAGGTCGGCGACCATGCTCTCGATCTGCTTGTTGTACTGATCGGGCAGCGGCATGCGCCACAGCGGCTCGGCCTCGGCCCTGGACGCCGCCAGAAGGTTTTCAGACAACTCGTCGTTATTGCTGAACAAACCGGCAAGGTCGTTGCCGAGCGAGATGATGATCGCGCCGGTCAGGGTGGCCAGATCGACCATGAACTTCGGCTTGAACCGGTTCTGGCAGTACCAGAGGGCGTCGGCCAGCACGAGGCGGCCCTCGGCGTCGGTGTTGATGATCTCGATGGTCTGGCCGGACATCGAGGTGACCACGTCCCCCGGGCGCTGGGCGTTGCCGTCGGGCATGTTCTCGACCAGGCCCAGGATGCCGACCGCGTTGACCCTGGCCTTGCGGCCGGCCAGCGCGTGCATGACGCCGGCCACGGCGGCCGCGCCGCCCATGTCCCACTTCATGTCTTCCATGCCGTCGGCCGGCTTGATGCTGATGCCGCCGGTGTCGAAGCAGACGCCCTTGCCGACGAAGGCGACCGGCTGGGCGTCGCCGCCGCCGTTCCACTGGATCACCGCCAGCTGGCTGTCGCGGACGCTGCCCTGGCCGACGCCGAGCAGGCTGCCCATGCCCAGCTTGACCATCGCTTCCTCGTCGAGAATCTCGACCTCGAGGCCCAGCGATTCCAGCGCCTTGACCCGCCGGGCGAACTCGGCCGGATACAGCACGTTCGGGGGTTCGGAGACGAGGTCGCGCGAGAAATAGATCGCCTCGCCCAGCGCCTTCAGCGGCGCCCAGGCGGTCTCGGCGGCCGCCGGATCGTCGGTGGCGATCTTCACGGTCTGGACCGAGGGCTTGGTCTCGGGCTTCTCGGTCGTGCGGTAGCGGTCAAAGCGATAGGCCGCCAGCGTCGCGCCAAGCGCGGCCTGGGCCGCTTCCGCCGCCGTCGCGCCGGGCAGCAGCAGATGCAGCACCTCGGCCCCGCTGACCTTGGTCGACTGCACGGCCTGGGCCGCGAAGCGCTCGGCCGCCTCGGCGTTCCAGTCTTTGCCCGAGCCGACGACCACCAGCCGCTGCACATCGAGGCCCGTGGGAACCACCAGCTCGACGGTCTGGCCCGGCTTGCCGGCGAAACGGCCGGCGGCGATGGCGCGGGTCACCGCCCCGCCCGTGGCCTTGTCCATGTCCTCCGCCGCCCGGGAGAGCTTACCGTCCTCGAAAGCCATCACGGCGACCGCGCCGCCCTGTGGGGCGACGGTCCTGTCGGAGGCGACGAACTCTATGCGCATGGATCACTCCTCAAATCTGTCCGGCGGGCATAGTCCAACCCGCGACCATAGGAAAGCTTGGGCGGTTGTATCGGCCTTGTTCGGGCGTATAGAACGGGCCACCCCCTGATTGGGGTTTCCCCTGACTCCAGACGGGTTCAGCTTCCCCCACGATGCGTCTGATCGAACGCTATCTGTTCCGCCAGCTCCTGACCCCGACGCTTCTCGCGGCGGCGGCGCTGGGCGCTGTGGGCCTGCTCAGCCAGAGCCTGGGCCAGCTGGACATCATCATCGAGCAGCGCCAGACGGCCTGGGTGTTCCTCAAGGTCATCGTGCTGGCCATGCCCCAGCTGCTGAACCTGATTCTGCCGATCGCGGTGTTCGTCGCCGCCCTGGTCGGCCTCAACCGGTTGCACGCCGAGCATGAGCTGGTGGTCTGCTACGCCGCCGGCATGAGCCGCTGGCGCGTGGTGGCGCCGGGTCTGCGGCTGGCGGTCATGGCGACGCTGATCGGGCTGTCGATCAATCTGTGGGTCCAGCCGGCCTCCTACCGCGCCATGCGCGAGATCTTCTACGCCGCCAAGACCGACCTGGCCGCCACCCTGGTGCGCGAGGGCGAGTTCACCGAGCCGGCGCCGCGTCTGACCGTCTACGGCCAGACCGTCGAGAGCAACGGCCTGATCCGGAACCTGTTCATCCATCACCGCACCGAAAAGGGCGGCGCCACCACCTACACCGCCAAGGAAGGCCGCATCACCTACCGCGAGGGCCAACCCGTGCTGGTCATGCGCAACGGCTCCAACCAGGAATTCTCGAGCACCGGCGTGCTGAACTATCTGTCGTTCGAGGAATACGCCCTCGACCTGGCCCCCTTCCTCAAGACGCGTTCGGGCGTCACCTACGAGGCGTCCGACCGCTATCTGCACGAGCTGTTCTTCCCGGACCTGGGCAAGTCCTACGAGCGCAAGAACCGCGACAAGCTGCTGGCCGAGGGGCACGCGCGCCTGGCCTCGCCGCTCTACAGCATCACCTTCATGCTGGTGGCCTGCGCCGCCGTGCTGGGCTCGAGTTTCAGCCGGCTGGGCTATGGCCGGCGGATCGCCGTCGCCGGCGCGGCCGCGGCCCTGGTGCGGATCGTCGGCTTCGCCGTGCAGTCGGCCGCCGAGGACAGCCCGTGGCTGAACCTGGTGCAGTACCTGATCCCGGTCCTCGCCGGCGCCTGGCCCTTCGGCCAGCTGTTCCGCAGGGTCGAGCGGCGCAGCGGCTGGCGCGAATGGCTGCCGTTCGCGGCGACCTGGACCCGGAAGGCCGCCGCATGAGCCAGGGCATCGGACGCCTCGAACGCTATGTGCTGACCCGCACCCTGGCCGGGGTGGCCGGCGCGCTGGCGGTCATCGGGGCGGTGATCCTGCTGATCGACTTCGTCGAGGTCTCGCGCACGGTGGGCGGGCGCGGCGACGCGGGCTTCCCGCGCCTGCTGTGGCTGACCCTGCTCAAGGCCCCCTCGACCATCCTGACCCTGCTGCCGTTCGCGTTCCTGTTCGGCACCCTGGCGGCGTTCGTCGGCCTCAACCGGCGCAGCGAGCTGATCGCCATGCGGGCGGCCGGCGTCTCGGCCTGGCGGTTCATCCTGCCGGCCGCGGTGGCCGCCTTCGTCGTCGGGGCGATCACCGTCTCGGCCCTCAACCCGCTGGCGGCCATGCTGGGGGCGTCGTTCGAGCGCTCGCGGACCGCCATCGCCGCGGAATTCCAGACCTCCGTCGCCAAGGACACCTGGCTGCGGCAGGGCGACGCCACGTCCCAGGTGGTGATCCGCGCCCGCTCCCACGACGAGGTCGATGGCACGGTGCGTCTCAAGGACGTCTCGATGTTCATCTACCGGCTGACGCCACGAGGCGGGCTGGAGTTCTCGCGCCGGCTCGAGGCCGACGAGGCGCGCCTGATGCCCGGCTACTGGCGCCTGCGCGGCGTGCGCGAGGCGGCGCCGGGGGCCGGTTCGGTGCGGTCCGAGACCCTGTCGATCCCCTCGACCCTCGACGAACAGGCGGCCATCGAACGGTTCACCACGCCCGACGCCATCGCCTTCTGGCGGCTGCCGGCGACCATTCGCGGCACCGAGGCGGCCGGATTCTCGGCCCTGCCCTATCGCCTGAGGCTGCACCAGCTGCTGGCCACGCCCCTGCTCTACGCCGCCCTGTCGGTGCTGGCCGCGGCCTTCTCGCTGCGGCTGATGCGCCTGGGCGGCCTGGCGGGACTGGCCACCTCGGGCGTGGCGCTGGGGTTCATCTTCTTCTTCTTCAACCAGTTTTGCGGCGCGCTGGGCAAGGCCGAGATCCTGCCCGCCTTCGCCGCGGCCTGGGCGCCGCCGTTGCTGGCGCTGTTATCGGGGCTGACCCTGCTTTGCTATACGGAGGACGGGGGAATCGTTCGGGGCCGCCCGGCCAGGAGAAAGAACGCCACATGAGCCAGGCTCGACGTTACGCCGGCGGCGCCGGCCTGCTCGCGAGCGGCGCGATGATGGCGCTGGCCTGGACCGCGCCCGCCCGCGCCCAGGACGCCGCCCCGCCCGCCGCGCCCGCGACCGCGCCGGTCGCCGCCGCCGAGGACGACGGCCTGGGCGATCGCGGCTTCTATCTGGAATCGGACCTGCTGATCCAGGACGACGCCAGCCAGATGGTCACGGCCAGGGGCGAGGTCGAGATCCGCTATCGCGGCCGCACCCTGCGCGCCGGCGAGCTGACCTATGACATCAAGAGCGGCGTGATCACGGCCCGCGACAAGGTCGTGGTCGTCGATCCATCGGGCGCGGTGACCTTCGCCGACGTGATGATTCTCGACGAGGAGCTGCGCGCCGGCGTCGCCCAGGGTTTCTCCGCCCGGCTGGCCAACAACGTCAAGATCGCCGCGGCCACGGCCGTCCGCCGCAGCGAGGCGGTCAACGAGCTCGACAAGGCGATCTATACGCCCTGCGAGATCTGCGCGGCCGACCCGACCCGCCCGCCGACCTGGTCGATCCGCGCCGACAAGGTGATCCAGGACCGCGACAAGCAGATCATCTACTACCGCAACGCGGTGATCGAACTGTTCGGCGTGCCGGTGTTCTACACCCCGGTGTTCTGGCACCCCGACCCGAACGCCGAGCGCAAGTCCGGCCTGCTGCCGCCCAAGATCGTCGCCTCCGAACGTCGCGGCCTGTCGTACGAGCAACCCTACGCCTGGATCATCTCGCCGTCGGAAGACCTGGTGATCAGCCCGCAGCTGAACACCAGCGTCAATCCGTTCGTGAACTTCCAGTGGCGGCGACGCTTCCAGTCGGGCCAGATCAACGCCCGCTTCGGCTACACCTACGAGCACGACCTCGACAGCGACGGCGACCGCATCGGCGACCTGACCTCGCGCAGCTATATCCTGGCCGACGGGGCGTTCGACCTGGCCGATCACTGGAAGTGGGGTTTCGCGGCCGAGCGGACGTCGGAAGACCTGCTGTTCGACAAGTACGACATCAGCGACGTCTACGCCCAGCGCGGTCTGGTCCCGACCGACGACAAGCGCCTGACCTCGCAGGTCTATGCCGTGCGGCAGGACGAGCGGTCCTATTTCAGCGTCGCCGCGGTCAGCATCCAGGGGCTGCGGCCGGGCGACAACGACCGCACCTTCCCGACCATCGCGCCGCTGGTCGAAGGCTACTGGGAACCGGAAGGGCCGGTGTTCGGCGGCCGGATGCGCGTGCGCGGACGCGCCGTCGGCCTGACCCGCGAGCAGTCGCAGTTCGTGGCGGCCCAGCCCGGGGCCGACAGTCGCCGCGCGTCGATCGGCGTCGACTGGCGGACGACCCACACCTTCGGCGGCGGCCTGCGGGTGTCGCCGTTCGCCGAGGCCCGCGCCGACCTGTTCAATGTCAGCGACCTGCCGCCGCCCAACCTGGGGCAGGACGACACGCTCACCCGCGCGGTCGGCGTGGCCGGGGTCGATGTCAGCTATCCGCTGTACCGCCGCGACGGCGACCGGACGATCATCCTCGAGCCGCTGCTGCAGGTGGCCCTGTCGCCCGACAGCGATCCCGAGCCGCTGGTGGCCAACGAGGACAGCTCGGTCCTCGAGTTCGACGAGACCAACCTGCTGCGGGCCAACAAGTTTCCGGGCTTCGACCTCTACGAGGGCGGTCAGCGGATCAACGTCGGCGCCCGGGCGAGCCTGCTGTACGACGATGGCCGCAATCTCAGCGTCATGGTCGGGCGCAGCTTCCGCGCCGAGCCGGACCCGCAGTTCCCGGCCCGCAGCGGCCTGCAACCCAAGGCGTCCGACTGGATCGTGGCGGCCGAGGGCGCGCCGGTCGATGGCCTCGACTTCTTCACGCGCGCCCGGTTCGACGCCAACAACGGCAACGTTCGGCGCATGGAGGTCGGGGTCAATGTCGATTTCGACCGGGCCCAGGGCTTCGTGCGCTATCTGCGCGACAACCAGGACATCACCGGGGTGCAGCGCGAGGATGTCGATTTCGCCGGCCGCGTGATGATCGCCGGCAACTGGGGCGTGACCTTCGCCGGGGTGCGCGATGTCGAGAGCGACGTGTGGCGGCGGCAGGAGTTCGGCGGCGTCTACCGCGACGACTGCCTCGACCTGGCCGTCGTCTGGGTGCACGAGGAAACCTACAATCGTTCGCTGGGCCCGTCGGACTCGGTGATCCTGCGCCTAACGCTCGCCACATTGGGCGATAAAGGCTACAGGCAATGACGATCGGCCGGACCCTGGCGTCTCCGCCGAGCCTAACTCTCAAGGGAATGACCAGATTGATGACGTCGGCGCGTAGATTGACGGGCTTGGCCATGGCGGCTGCGTCCGTCGTGAGCCTTGGTCTCGCTCCCGTGGCGTCCGCTCAGGATGCGCCGCCGCCCCCGGCCCCGGCCCCCGCGCCGGTTCTGTCGACCCCGGAAGCGCCGCTGCCGACGGTGTCGGAGAGCGTGGCGGCGATCGTCAACGACGATATCGTTTCCACCTACGACCTCGTGCAGCGCATGCGGCTGCTGGTGCTCACCGCCGGGATCCAGCCCACCCAGGAAAACCTGCCGCAGCTCCAGCGCGAGGCGCTGCGCGGCCTGATCGAGGAGCGGCTGCAGATCCAGGAACTCCGCCGCGTTGAACGCGAGAACAAGATCAACATTGTCGCCGACGACGCCGAGGTCGATGGGGCGATCGCCGACATGGCCCGAGGGGCCAACAACATGACCGCCGACCAGCTGCTGGCCCAGCTGCGCGCCGCCGGCATCGGTCAGGAGACGCTGCGCGCCCAGCTTCGCGCAGAGATCAGCTGGCAGGGCTACATCAGCGGCCGCTTCCGCTCGCGCCTGCGCATCGGCCGCGACCAGATCAAGGCCACCCTCGACCGCCTGGCCGCCCAGGCGACCAAGCCGCAATACCAGATCAGCGAAGTCTATATCGAGGCCGCCCGCGTCGGCGGCATGCAGATCGCCTACCAGGGCGCGCAGTCGCTGATCGAGCAGATGACCCAGGGCGCGCCCTTCGCGGCCGTGGCGCGGCAGTTTTCCGCCTCGCCGACCGCGGCCAACGGCGGCGACGCCGGCTGGATCGGCGCCGGCGAGATGTCGATCGAGGTCGATACCGTGCTCGACCAGATGCGGCCGGGCCAGCTCTCGCCGCCCATCGCCACCCAGGACGGCGTCTACATCATCTATCTGCGCGACAAGCGGGCCGGGTCGAGCGTGACCATGGTCAGCCTCAAGCAGATCGCCGTGCCGCTGCCGGAGGACGCCTCGCCCGAACAGCTGCAGGCGGCCACCGCCACGCTGGAGGGCCTGCGGAGCCAGGTGACCGGCTGCGCCGACCTTGAGGCCAAGGCCGCCACCGATCCCGGGGTGCTGGCCGGCGACCTGGGCGAGGCCGACCTGTCTACCCTGGCCGAAGGCTTCCAGCAGGCGGCCAGCGCCACGCCCGATGGCCAGCTGTCGCCGCCGATCCGCACCTCGCTCGGCCTGCACCTGGTGATGGTCTGCGGCCGTCGGTCGGCCGGCGCCCAGCTGCCCACCCCCGAACAGGTCGAGTCGCGCCTGATGAGCGTCCAGCTGTCGAACATCTCCAAGCGTATCCTGCGCGACCTGCGCACCAGCGCGACCATCGAGACGCGGTGACGACGGCGCCTCTGGCCCTGAGTCTGGGCGATCCCGCCGGGATCGGGCCGGAAATCACGGTCAAGGCGTGGCTGGCCCTGCGCGAGCGGGGCCCGGCCTTCATGGTCGTTGGCGACGCCCGGGCCCTGACCTCGACCTCCGGCGCGCCCGTTCCGGTGCGCTCGGTCTCCGGGCCGGAAGAGGCCCAGGCCCTGTTCGCCGAAGCCCTGCCAGTGCTCGACATCCCCCTGCCCTCGCCGGTCGTCGCCGGCCAGCCGGATCCCGCCAATGGCGGGACGGTGATCCGCTGGATCGAGACCGGGGCGGGCCTGGCCCTGTCCGGCGCCGTCAGCGGCCTGGTCACCGCCCCGATCGCCAAGGCGACGCTCTACGCCGCCGGTTTCCGCTTTCCCGGCCACACCGAGTTCCTCGCCGACCTGACGGCGTCCGGGCGGCAACAGGGGCCACGTGGGCCGGTGATGATGCTGGTCGCGGCCGATCTGCGTGTGGCGCTGGTCACCATCCACGCCCCCCTCTCCGCCGTGCCCGGCCTGTTGAGCATCGAGCGGATCGTCAACGCCGGCCAGGTCACCGCCGAGGCCCTGCGGCGCGATTTCGGCATTGCCCGACCCCGCCTGGTCCTGTGCGGCCTCAACCCGCACGCCGGCGAGTCCGGGACCATCGGGCGGGAGGAGATCGACATCCTGGCGCCGGCGGCCCAGGCGCTCCGGGACCTGGGGATCGACATCCGCGGCCCCCTGCCCGCCGACAGCCTGTTTCACGCCGAGGCCCGCGCCGGCTACGACGCGGCGCTGTGCATGTACCATGACCAGGCGCTGATCCCGGTGAAGATGCTCGACTTCTGGGGCGGGGTGAACGTGACCCTCGGCCTGCCGATCGTGCGCACCTCGCCCGACCATGGCACGGGCTTCGACATCGCCGGCCGCGGCCTGGCGCGGGCCGACAGCCTGATCGCCGCGATCCGCCTGGCGGCCGGGATGTCGGCGCGGCGGGAAAGCTGACGCCGGGCAACGCCCCCTCAAACCGTCATCGTCGGACTTGTTCCGACGACCCAAGCGTGATGTGTCCCCGACGTGGGCGCCGGCGGCAAGGCGACGCCCGTGACGTCATCCAGGGTGTCCATGGGTCGTCGGAACAAGTCCGACGATGACGGACAGGGGGTACAATGACCGATCTCGCCGACCTCCCCCCCCTCCGCGACAGCCTGTCCGAGCACGGCCTGCTGGCCGACAAGAGCTTTGGCCAGCACTTCCTGCTGGACCTCAACATCACCCGCAAGATCGCCCGGCTGGCGGGCCCGCTGGACGGCCAGACGGTCATCGAGGTGGGCCCAGGCCCCGGCGGCCTGACCCGCGCCCTGCTGGAAGCCGGCGCCCGGGTCGTGGCGGTGGAGAAGGACCCCCGCTTCCTGCCGCTTCTGGAGGAGCTGGCGCGGGCCGCCGACGGCCGCCTGACCCTGGTCCAGGGCGACGCCCTGAAGGTCGATGAGGCGGCCTTGGCGGGCGGCCCCGGCCATGTCGTGGCCAACCTGCCCTACAACGTCGGCACGCCGCTGCTGATCAAATGGCTGACGGGGCCGTGGCGACCGGTCTCGATGACCCTGATGTTCCAGAAGGAAGTCGCCGACCGCATCGCCGCGCCGGTGGGCGGCGACGCCTACGGCCGGCTGGCGGTGATCTGCCAGGCGCTATGCCAGGCGAAAGTGGTCATGGACCTGCCCGCCCGCGCCTTCACCCCGCCCCCGAAGGTCGCCTCGGCCGTGGTCCGGCTGGACCCGCTGGCCGATCCGCCGTCGGCGGCCGAGATCGCCGCGCTGGAAAAGGTATCGGCCGCCGCCTTCGGCCAGCGCCGCAAGATGCTGCGCTCCAGCCTGAAACTGCTGGGCGGCGAGGCGTTGTGCGTGAAGGCCGGGATTGATCCGAACGTGCGGGCCGAGACGGTGCCGGTGGAGGGGTTCCTGAGGCTGGCGCGGGCGCTGTAGCGGCGTGCGTGGTTCGAGACGCTCGCTTGAAGCTCGCTCCTCACCATGACGAACAATTTTGAGACCCACCCCATTTCGTCATCCTGAGGAGCGGACCCTCAGGTCCGCGTCTCGAAGGACGCACACCCTCAAAGCTGCGGCAGTTCCTCGGCCAGCAGCTCGTCGATGAACGGCGCGATCCACAGGTTGCGCGAGGCCTTGCGGCGCTCGGCGTGGTAGATGTGGGCCAGGTCGGCGTAGGCGCGGTCGAAGTCCTCGTTGAGAACCACGTAGTCGAACGATTCCCACTGGACGAGCTCTTCCTTGGCGCGGGCGATGCGTTCGCGGATGACCTCTTCACTGTCCTGCGACCGCGCCAGCAACCGGCGGCTCATCTCGGCCAGCGAGGGCGGCAGGATGTAGACCAGCACCGAGTCCTCCGGCGCCTGGGCGTGGATCTTCATCGCGCCCTGGTAGTCGATGTCGAACAGGGTGCTCTGCCCGCGGGCCAGGGCGTCCATGATCGGCTCGCGCGGGCTGCCGTAGCGGTTGCCGTAGACCTCCGCCCACTCAAGAAAGGCGTCCTCATCGACCATGTGGTCGAACTCGCCGCGATCGACGAAATGGTAGTCGCGGCCCTCGTGTTCGCCGGGGCGCGGCTGGCGCGTGGTGGCCGAGATCGACAGGTGCAGGTCCGGGTGATCCGCGACGAGTCGGCGGGTCAGCGAGGTCTTCCCCACGCCCGACGGCGCCACGATCATCAGCATCAGGCCCCGGGTCTTGCGGGGTTCCTCACTCGACATTCTGCACCTGCTCGCGGAACTGCTCGATCACCGCTTTGAGGTCGAGGCCGATGGCGGTCAAGGCCGGCGTGGCCGATTTCGAACACAGGGTGTTGGCCTCGCGCATGAATTCCTGGGTCAGGAAGTCCAGCCGACGGCCGGCGGCGACGTCCTCCGCGAGCAGGCCCCGCGCCGAGGCGACATGGGCGGTCAGCCGGTCCAGTTCCTCGCGCACGTCGGCTTTCACGGCCTGGGCGGCGGCCTCCTGGATGATCCGCTCCTCGGACGCGGCCTCCCCGGCCAGCTCCTTCAGACGGCGGGCGAAGCGGTCGCGGATCACCACGGGCTGGCCGGCCGCCTCGGTCTCGGCGGCGGCGACCAGCTGGTCGATCCGGGCGACCTGGCCGCCCAGCACGGGGGCCAGGGCCGCGCCCTCCGCCAGACGCGAGGCCTTCAGCGCGTCGAGGGCCGCCAGCAGGGTGCTCGCCATGGCCTGTTCGACGGCCGCGCGGACCCGCGGGTCGTCCTCGGCATCGACAGCCTCCAGCACCCCGCGCAGGGCCAGCAGGCCGTCGGCCGTCGGCGGCTGGGCCCGCCCGGCCTTCACCAGCGGGTCGAGCATGGCCAGATAGCGGTCCAGCTGTTCGACATTGACCGATACGGCGACGGCCGACTCGGCGCGTTTGGCCTGCAGCCCGACCGTGACCTGGCCGCGCTGGAAGCGCGCCTGGGCGCCATCGCGGACGCCCTTCTCCAGCAGATCGAACCCCGGCGGGCCGCGGAAGCGAACGTCCAGGTTGCGGCCGTTGACCGAGCGGGCCTCGACGGCCCAGGACCAGGCCCCCTCGGCCCCCTCGGCCCCCTCGACCCGGGCGAACCCGGTCATGCCCGACAGCGCCACCTACTTGCCCGTCCGGGCGCGCCAGGCGCGCCACTTCTCGACGTTGCGGGCGTGGTCTTCGTAGGTCGCCGCGAAGGCGTGGCCGCCCGAGCCGTCGGCGACGAAGAACAGGTCGTCGGTGTCCGGCGGATCGAGCACGGCGGCCAGCGCGGCCCGGCCCGGATTGGCGATCGGCGTCGGCGGCAGGCCGGTGATGGCGTAGGTGTTGTAGGGCGTGGGCGCCTGCAACTCGGACAGCAGGATCCGCCGCCCCAGCGGCCGGCCCCTGGTGATGCCGTAGATGATCGTCGGGTCGCTCTCCAGCCGCATGCCCTTGAGCAGCCGGTTGACGAACACCGAGGCGACCCGCGGCCGCTCGCTGGCGACGCCGGTTTCCTTTTCGACGATCGAGGCCAGGATGACGGCCTCCTCCGGCGTGCTGATCGGGAGGCCGGCCTTGCGTTTGGCCCACAGTGTGGCCAGCAGCCGGTCACGCGCGTCCATCATCCGCCGCAGCACGGCGGCGCGATCCTCGCCACGCTGGAAGTCGTAGGTCTCCGGCAGGATGGCGCCCTCGGGCGGCGTGGGGGCCACGCCGGTCAGGGCCGCTTCGTTGTTGAGGATGTCGATGACCATCTCGGAGGTGATGCCCTCGGGGACGGTCAGCTGGTGGCGCACGATCCGGCCGGCGCGGATGTCGTCCAGCACCCGCGACATCGGGGCTCTGGACGGGAACTCGTATTCGCCGGCCTTCAGGCTGCGGGCCCCGCGAGTAACCTGGGCCGCGGCGATGAAGATGGCGCTGGAGCGGACCACATGAGCCTGCTCCAGCGAGGCGGCGATCTCGCTAAGGCCCGCGCCCTTGCGCAGCATGACCGTCACCGGCTTGCCGCCAGCCGTTTCCGGGCCCGGTCCGCGATAGCTCCAGACAGCCCACAGACCGACCACCACCAGCGCCAGGCATAGGGTGGCGAAGGCGCTGGACGCCATGATCGCCAGCCGGCGCATCAGCGGCAGGCCGCCTTTCCTTCTGGTCGCTTTGCGGCTCACGGCGCCTTCTTGAAGATCACGCAGGCGTTGGTGCCGCCAAAGCCGAAGCTGTTGGACATGGCGACATCGATGGCCATCGGTTTCGCCTTGTGCGGGACAAGGTCGATGACGGTGTCGAACTCGGGGTTGTCCAGGTTGATGGTCGGCGGCGCGATCTGGTCGCGCATGGCGAGGATCGAGAAGACCCCCTCGACGGCCCCGGCCGCGCCCAGCAGGTGGCCGGTCATCGACTTGGTCGAGGACATGGCCACGTTCTTCGCGTGATCGCCAAGCAAACGCGTCACCGCGGCCAGCTCCAGGCCGTCGGCCATGGTCGAGGTGCCGTGGGAATTGACGTAGTCGATGTCCGAGGCCTGCAGGCCGGAGTCTTTCAAGGCCGCCGTCATCGCGCGGAAACCGCCGTCGCCATCCTCGGACGGGGCGGTGATGTGATAGGCGTCGCCCGACAGGCCATATCCGGCCACCTCGGCGTAGATCTTCGCGCCGCGGGCCTTGGCGTGCTCGTACTCCTCGAGCACCAGGATGCCGGCGCCCTCGCCCATGACGAAGCCGCAGCGATCCTTGTCGTAGGGCCGCGAGGCCGCTTCCGGCCGGTCGTTGAAGTCGGTGGCCATGGCCCGGCAGGCGATGAAGCCGGCGACGCCGACCGGGCAGATCGAGGCCTCGGCCCCGCCGGCGATCATGATGTCGGCGTCGCCGTATTTGATCAGCCGGGCCGCGTCGCCGATGGCGTGGGCGCCGGTGGCGCAGGCGGTGACCACCGCGTGGTTGGGGCCCTTGAAGCCATAGCGGATCGACACCTGGCCCGAGGCCAGGTTGATCAGGGCCGAGGGAATGAAGAACGGGCTGACCCGGCGCGGGCCCTTCTCGGCCAGTTCCAGGGCCGTACGGGCGATGGTGGCCAGGCCGCCGATGCCCGAGCCGATGATCACGCCCGTGCGCAGCCTGGTCTCTTCGTCGGCCTCGGCCAGGCCCGCGTCGCGCACGGCCTCGTCCGCCGCGGCCATCGCGTAGAGGATGAAGTCATCGACCTTGCGCTGGTCCTTGGGGGCCATGGTGTTGTCGGGGTTGAACGCGCCGGGCATGTCGGGCGCCCCGCCGCCGCGGCCATCGACCCGCGGAATCTCGAAAGCGACCTGACAGCCATAGCCCTCGGGGTCGAACGTGGTGATCCGGCCCGCGCCGGACTTGCCGGCCAGGATGCCCTTCCAGGTCACCTCGACGCCGTGCCCCAGGGGGGTCAGGAGGCCAAGGCCAGTGACGACGACACGCCGCATGGGATCAACTCCTTCACCCCGGATGGTCCGGGGTCAGCTCAAAACGAAGCCGCCGCGCGCGTCGGGTTACCCCGACACCGCGCGGCGGTGAATCGACCGGAAACAGGTCTGCGGATCAACCGCCGACTTTTTCCGAGATGAACTTCACGGCGTCGCCGACCGTCTGGATGTGTTCGGCGGCGTCGTCGGGAATCTCGATGTCGAATTCCTCTTCGAAGGCCATCACCAGCTCGACGTTGTCGAGGCTGTCGGCGCCGAGGTCATCGATGAAGCTGGCCTTCTCGGTGACCTTTTCAGGATCGGCGTCGAGGTGTTCGATGACGATCTTACGCACACGCTCGAGAATGTCGGACATTCGTTCTGGTCCTCTTTAGGTCTTTAGTTGTCCAGCCGCCGAGGCGGTCGTGGAAATCGGGGGCTTCGCTACCATGTTCCATTCGGCGAGGCCAGCGGCCAGCCGTCGGTTCGCGACCGCCTCCTAGATCATCGCCATCCCGCCGTTCACGTGCAAGGTCTGACCGGTGACATAGGCGCCTTCATCGCTGGCCAGATAAACGCAGGCGGCCGCCACATCCTCGCCCGATCCCAGCCGTCCCGACGGGATTTTCCCAAGGATGGCCTCGCGTTGAGCGTCATTGAGCCCCTCGGTCATCGGGCTGGCGATGAAACCGGGCGCGACGGTGTTCACCGTCACGTTACGGCTGGCCACTTCCTGGGCCAGGGCCTTGGAGAAGCCGATCATGCCGGCCTTGGAGGCGGCGTAGTTGGCCTGGCCCGGGTTGCCGGTGACGCCGACGACGGAGGTGATTCCGATGATCCGGCCCCAGCGGCGCTTCATCATGCCCTTCAACGCCGCGCGGGACAGGCGGAAATAGGACTCGAGGTTGACCTTGATGACCTGTTCCCAGTCCTCATCCTTCATCCGCAGCATCAGGCCGTCGCGGGTGATGCCGGCGTTGGCCACCAGAATGTCGAGCGGCAGGCCCGCGGCGGCCTCGGCGGCGGCGACCAGGCCATCGACGCTGGCCGAGTCGGACAGGTTGGCCGTCACCGCGCTGGCGCGACCGCCCAGCTCGGCGGCCAGGGCCTCCAGCGCGGCCTCGCGGGTGCCCGAGAGCACGACGTGCGCGCCCTGGGCATGCAGGGCCCGGGCGATGGCGCCGCCGATGCCGCCCGTGGCGCCGGTGACGAGGGCGGTCTTGCCGGTGAGATCGAACATGGCTGGCATTTCCCTTGGTGCGTCCTTCGAGACGGCGCTTCGCGCCTCCTCAGGATGACGTGGATTTTGGACTGCAACTGAAGTTCGTCATGGTGAGGAGCGGCGCGCGAGCGCCGCGTCTCGAACCACGCACACGCTCACAGCGACCTGGCGAACGCCTCCAGGTCCGCCGGCGTATTCAGCGGCGTGGCCTCGGCGTCGGGAGCGATGCGCTTGGCCATGCCGGACAGGACCTTGCCGGCGCCGGCCTCGGCGAAGCGGGTCACGCCGCCCTCGCCGGCCAGCCATTCCATGCTCTCGCGCCAGCGCACCCGGCCGGTGACCTGCTCGACCAGCATGCGGCGGATGGCTTCGGGATCCAGCGTCGGGCGGGCCGTGACATTGGCCACCAGCGGCGCGCGCGGGGCCAGAATGGTGGCGCCGGCCAGGGCGGCGGCCATCTCGTCCGCGGCCGGCTGCATCAGCGGGCAGTGGAACGGCGCCGAGACGTTCAGGGGAATGGCGCGGGCGCCCAGCTCCTTGGCCTTCTCGATGGCCCGATCGACCCCGGCCCGGTCGCCGGAGATGACCACGTTGCCGTTGTTGTTGTCGTTGGCCACGACGCAGACGCCGACCTCCGCGCCCGCGGCGGCGGCGGCCTCGGCCAGGGCCACGTCGGTCCTGGGCCCGATCAGCGAAGCCATGGCCCCCTGCCCCACCGGCACGGCCCGCTGCATGGCCTGGCCGCGCAGCTTGAGCAGCCGGGCCGTGTCGGCCAGGCTGATGGCGCCGGCGGCGGCCAGGGCGGCGTATTCGCCCAGCGAGTGGCCGGCGACGAAGGCGGCCTTCTCGACCGGCGCGCCCAGTTCCTTTTCGAGCACGCGCATCACGGCCAGGCTGACGGCCATCAGGGCCGGCTGGGCGTTCTCGGTCAGGGTCAGGTCGGCCTCGGGCCCCTCGCGCATCAGCATCGACAGCTTCTGCGACAGGGCGTCATCGACCTCCTGGAACACCTCGCGAGCGCTGGCGAAGGCCTGGGCCAGTTCGGCCCCCATGCCGACGGTCTGGCTGCCCTGGCCCGGAAAGATGAAGGCGAGGCTCATGACGACCTCTCCGAAAAAATGACGAATCCGGCGCGCACGGTTAGGCGAAAGGCTGGCGGCGGGCAACCTCGCCGGTCTATCCAGTCGTTCCGAGTCAGGACCTTTCCATTGCCCGCCTACAAACTGGCCATCTTCGACTTCGACGGCACCCTCGGTGACACCCTGGGCTGGATGCTCGATACCTCGGACGCCCTGGCCGAGAAATTCGGCTATCGGAAGATCGACCGCGACCAGCTGGACCAGCTGCGCCACCTCAGCGCGCGCGAGATGATGAAGGTGCAGAAGCTGCCGGCCCTCAAGCTGCCGGCCATCGCGGCCCACTTCCAGAAGCTGATGGCCGCTGACGCGGACAAGATCTCGCTGTTCGACGGCGCCGCCCAGACGCTGCGGACGTTGCACGACGGCGGCGTCAGGCTGGCGATCGTCAGTTCCAACTCCGAGGAGAACATCCGTGTCGTGCTGGGGCCGGAGCTGTGCGCGCTGATCTCGACCTTCGACTGCGGCGCCTCGATGTTCGGCAAGGCCCGCAAGTTCCGCAAGGTGCTCAAGCGGCTGGGCGTGAAGCCCAGCGAGGCGATCAGCATCGGCGACGAGATCCGCGACCTCGACGCCGCCCGCGAGGTCGGACTGGCGACCGCCGTGGTCTGCTGGGGCTACACCGCGCCGGACGCGCTGAAGGCCCAGACGCCGGACCTGGTGTTCGAGACCATGGGCGAGATCGCCGAGCGGTTCACGTAAGGCGGAGGCCCTCTTCTCCCTTCCTCCTCGATGGCCGAAGGGGTCAGACAGCGCTGGCGCTGCCGTCGCGTCATCCCCTAGGCTCCCGCAAAACACGAGGGAGAACGACCATGCGCGCAGTCGTGCGGCGAGCCGGCAAACTGGTCTGCGACACCATCGAGGAGCGCGATCCCGGTCCCGGCCAGGTGCGGGTCAAGACCCTGGCCTGCGGCATCTGCGGCTCGGACCTGCACGCCCTGCACTATCTCGACCACATGGTCGAGATGGGCAGGCGCGCCGGCGCGGGCGGCGGCATGGATCCCAAACAGGACATCGTCTTCGGCCACGAATTCTGCGCCGAGGTGCTCGAAGGCGGCCCCGGCGCGACCCGGTTCAAGGCCGGGACGCGGGTGGTCTCGATGCCGGTCAACATGGGCCCCGAGGGCTTTGACGCCGTTGGCTATTCCAACAAGTATCCGGGCGGTTTCGCCGAACGGATGATCCTGACCGAGGGCCTGCTGATCGAGGTGCCCAACGGCCTGTCGATCGACCATGCGGCCCTAACCGAACCGATGGCCGTCGGCGCCCACGCCGTGGCCAGCGCCGCCCTCGACAAGAATTCCGTCTCGCTGGTGCTGGGCTGCGGCCCGGTCGGGCTGGCGGTCATCGCGGCGCTCAAGGTGCGCGGCCACGGCCCGATCATCGCGGCCGACTTCTCGCCCCGTCGCCGCGCCGCGGCCGAGGCCATGGGCGCCGACGTGGTCGTCGATCCGGCGCAGACCGGTCCGCACACCCGATGGGCAGAGTTCGGCGTCCCCTCGACCCTCGACGGCATGCGCATGGCCCTGTTCGGCGGCCAGACCTACGGCCGGCCCGTGGTGTTCGAATGCGTCGGCTCGCCTGGCGTGCTGCAGAGCGTCATCGAGGGCTGCCCGCCCAGGGCCCAGATCATCGTCGCCGGCGTCTGCATGGAGGCCGACCGGATCGAGCCGTCGCTGGCGATCAACAAGCAGCTCGATCTGCGGTTCGTGCTCGGCTACCAGCCCGATGAATTCGCCGGGGCGCTGAGCGACATCGCGGAAGGACGGATCAACGTCGAGCCATTGATCACCGCCAGGGTCGGGCTCGAAGGCGTCGCCCAGGCCTTCGTCGATCTGGGCAATCCGGAGTCCAACGTGAAAATTCTCGTCGATCCGGCGCTCTGACCAAATCCAGCGCTCGGGCAACCGCCACTGGACGTCGGCGCGGGACGGGCTAACTATCCCCGCAACCGGGAGACCCGCCATGAAACGCCTCGCCGCCGCCGCCCTCGCCCTGTCCCTCGTCGCCGCTCCGGCCTTCGCCGCCCTGAAGGTCGGCGCCCAGGCGCCGGACTTCGCCACCACCGCCTTCCTGGCGGGCAAGGCCACCCCGTTCAAACTGTCGATCGCCCTCAAGAAGGGGCCGCTGGTGCTGTATTTCTTCCCGGCGGCCTTCACCTCAGGCTGCACCGCCGAGGCGCACGAGTTCGCCGTGGCCACGCCGGAATTCGCGGCCATGGGCGCCGGCGTGATCGGCGTCACCGCCGGCAAGGTCGATCAGCTGGCCGAGTTCTCCAGAAGCGAATGTCGCGACGCCTTCCCGGTGGCCGGAGTGACCAGGGACACGATCAAGGCCTATGACGCGGTGCTGGCGTTCAAGCCCGACCTGTCGGACCGCACCACCTATGTCATCGCCCCGGACGGCAAGATCCTGCTCGCCTACACGGCCCTGACCGACCCGCTGTCGCACATCGCCAAGGCCAAGGAAGCCGTCGCCGCCTGGCGCAGGACGCATCCGAGGTAGGCGCGAGGGGACATGTTCCGGCGAAAGCCGGTACGTGTCCCCGACCAAGGTGGTTGTTCATGTACCTGAAAAGTACGCCCGTTTCGTGCGGGCGCGGCCGTGAAGAGCACTTCCCATGACGCATCCTCCTCCTGACGACTCAGGAGCGATGATGAACCATGAATATCCGGGACGACACAGCTAGCAGCCATAGGACTTGGTGCTGATCACCTTGCCTTCGTAGTATATCTTGCCGTCAATAATAAATGCGATCTGTGTTCCAGGAAGAGCGGCGAAATTTATGCTGTCCTGGACCGTGTATTGCTTCCAAGCGGTTCCGCTATAGCCCAGGCAACGGTTAACAAAATCCCTGTCGGGAACGAACGAAAGCGTAGCGTTATTAACTGCAATCCCACGACTTTTGAGAGCGGTTACGAGATCGACCTGGATCTGGGTTGTCCGAAAGACATTTCGCGGATCGATGTTGATTGATCGGTAGAAGGCCTCCTGCTTGGTCATGATGCGGTCCAGCGTCACATCGAGCGCCTCCAGACGCTTTGCTCGTTCCACCTCGTCCAGGCTCGAATCCCGTTTCAACTGTTCGGTGACGATGTAGCGAAACAGCGGCGAGGGCATCGCGTGAAAGGCCACCCGTCCGCTGGGCGCGATGGTCAGACTCGTCGCGGCGGGGGCAATGTATAGCGCGCATGACGAAGCGCAGAGCCCCTCGACGATCACCTCATACCTGGCCTCCCGAAACAGCAGAGCCATATCCATCGCCGCCTCGGCGTCGCCGCCACCGGACGAGATCCTGACCTTGCGCACCTCGCCGTGGGCCTCGAGTTGAACCCGGGTCTCCCGCAACATCTCCTTGGTGATCGAACCGCCAAGAACCAACGCGTCGCCCTCGACGGCGACGCGAGGTGGCGGGTGACGCCCCGGATCGCTCACGACGGCAGCCTCCCGCGGCGTTTCCGTCGCCAGCAGGGCTATCGCGATCATGGTCAGGATTGTCATTCCGCCGCTCCAGGCCAGAAGCCATCACCTGATGGCGCGCGAGAATTGGGGCTCGGCGCCCTTGTCCCGGTATTCGCCGCGTATTCGCCGAGCGCAGGGCGCATCCGAAGAGGGATCACGAAGGCTGCGCCATCGACCTCTTCGCCGCGTCGCAGCCGATTTTCCGACAGTACCGGGTCATCATGTCCTGCTGGAACTGCGGAATGAAACCCTTCATCGCGTCCATCGAGGCGGCCGTGAAGTCGGGCATCTTGGCGACGATGCTCTGTCCGTCCTTGCCGCCGTAGAAGTCCGCCAGGGCGCAGAGTTCGCTTTCGGTAAAGCTGGCCGCCATGGTCGGAACCAGACTGTCCATCAGCTCCGGCGCCATCGCGGAGGTGCTTTCCATGACGGCTTCTGCCATGGACTGTTGCTGCGGACCGGTGAACGTGGCCCCGCTGCGCTGGCGTTCTTGCTCAATCAGCATGGGCAGCATGCCCCTCATCATGCCCGCCAGGGTGTCTTCCATATGCATGGCGTCGTTGTATCGCCGGGCGCAGTCCAGTGACCGGGCCGAGGGCGCGGCCGCGACCTGCTCGGCGGCCATCGCGACCGAACCGGCCGGCTGAATGAAGGCGACGGCGCACAGCAAGGCGCAAACAGTTCTGGACATGGCGACACTCCCCCGATGGTCGCGACAAGGTTGACGCAACCTTCGGCAGAGTTCAATCCCTCGCGTCTCCCTTGCCTTCCGCTCCGATCTCGCTTACTAGCGCCCCCTTTCACGGAAGGCGGTCTGTCGCGGGCCCCTTTTGGCCGGGAGCCTCCCGTCCAGCCGCGGCCAGACCCATCGTGACCGGGGGAGCTTCCGCCCCCGTTCGCGCCGCCTTCCCAGCGGAAGAAGGAAACCATGGCGCTTTACGAACACGTGCTCATCGCACGCCAGGACATCTCGCCCCAACAGGCCGAGCAACTCAACGAGGACATGAAGGCCCTGATCGAAAGCCTTGGCGGCCATATCGCCAAGATCGAATACTGGGGCCTGCGCAACCTCACCTACCGCATCAAGAAGAACCGCAAGGGTCACTATTCCCTGATGGCCATCGACGCCCCGGCGCCGGCCGTGAAGGAAATGGAACGCCAGCTGTCGATCAACGAAGACGTGCTGCGCTACCTGACCCTCCGCGTCGAGGAACTCGACCTGGAACTGTCGCCGGTTCTCGCCCGCCGCGATCGCGATCGCGGCGACCGCCCCGACCGCCCTGAACGTGGCGATCGTCCCGACCGTGGCGATCGTCCCCGTGACGACTTCGTGCCGGCGTAAGGGAGAAACAGATCATGTCCGATACCGATATCTCGCCCGAAGCCGAGGGCCCCTCGGCCGCTCCGGCCGCCGCCGGCGCCCGCCGCCCGTTCTATCGCCGCCGCAAGGTCTGCCCGTTCTCGGGCGCCGGCGCGCCGAAGATCGACTACAAGGACGTCAAGCTGCTGCAGCGCTACGTTTCCGAGCGCGGCAAGATCGTCCCCTCGCGCATCACCGCCGTCTCGGCCAAGAAGCAGCGTGAGCTGGCCCGCGCCATCAAGCGCGCCCGCTTCCTCGCCCTGCTCCCCTACGTCGTGAAGTAAGGGAACCTGGACCGATGAAAGTTATCCTGCTCGAACGCGTGGAGGGCCGCGGCGCCCTCGGCGACGTCGTCACCGTCAAGGACGGCTTCGCGCGCAACTACCTCCTGCCCCGCCACAAGGCCCTTCGCGCCACGGCCGCCAACCTCAAGGTCTTCGACGCCCAGCGCGCCGAGATCGAGGTTCGCAACACCCACGCCAAGGAAGCCGCCGCCGAAGCGGGCGTGGCCCTCGACGGCACGTCCTACGTCCTGATCCGTCAGGCGGGTGAAACCGGTCAGCTGTACGGCTCGGTCTCCGGCCGCGACGTCGCCGACATGGTCAACGCCGCCGGCGGCAAGGTCGATCGGGCGATGGTCATCCTCGACAAGCCGATCAAGACCCTGGGCGTTCACCCGGTGAAGGTGAAGCTGCACGCTGAAGTCACCGTTTCGGTGAACATCAACATCGCCCGCTCCGCGGACGAGGCCGAGCGTCAGGCCAAGGGCGAGAACGTCATCGCCTCGCAGTACGACGAAGACGTCGCCCTGGCGGCGGAAGCCGCGGCCGACATGGTCGAGGGCGGCGCCGGCTCGCACGAAAGCTTCGGCGACGACCGCTAGGGCGTTTCCACAGGCTTGAAAATCAGGGCGGTCCGGTTTTCCGGGCCGCCCTTTTTTTGGGCTCGGCCCAGCGTTTGAGGCGGCGGTCGCCGCATTTTCTGCAAATCCCCACAGAATAACTCGTTTTAGTTTGCGGCCCCCCGGCGCGAGAGAGCGGCATGGCGGCCAACGCCAGCCGTCGGCGACGTCGCCGGCCATCGAGGGGTAATCTGAAATGCCAGGTCGAGTTCTACTGTTCGCCACCGTTTCCTTCGCGGTTCTGTCCACCCAGGCGATGGCCGCCGACGCGCCGCCGATCGCCGACGACCTGACCCAGGTCGATGAGCTGGTCGTCACCGGCACGCGCACCGCCGGCCGCTCGCGCCTGGACACGCTGGCGCCGGTCGATGTCGTCACATCCGAGACCATCGCCGAACGCGGCACGACCGAACTGGCCGCCGCCCTGGCCGCCGCCGCCCCGTCGATCAACTTCCCCCGGCCGTCGCTGACCGACGGCACCGACGCCATCCGCCCGGCCACGTTGCGCGGCCAGGGCCCTGACCAGACGCTGGTGCTGGTCAACGGCGCCCGCCGCCACCCGACCGCGCTGGTCAACCTGAACGGCTCCGTCGGACGGGGTTCGGCGGCCGTCGATCTGAACGCCATTCCGTCGGTCGCCATCGATCGCATCGAGGTCCTGCGCGACGGCGCGTCGGCCCAGTATGGCTCCGACGCCATCGCCGGCGTCATCAACCTGCGTCTGCGCGAAGCCAGGTCCGGCGGCGGGATTACCATCACCTCGGGTCAGTTCATCACCGAGCTCGACACGCCGCGCGCCGGCAGAAGCCGCCAGATGTCGGACGGCCGCACGACGACCGTCGCCGGCTGGCAGGGCCTGCCGCTCGGCGCCGACGGCTTCCTGACCGTCTCCGGCGAGTACCGCGACCGCGCCAACACCAACCGCTCCGATTTCGACCCCCGGGTCACGCCATCGCGCGTCACGGCCCGGTTCGGCGATCCGGACGTCACCGACCTGACCCTGTACGCCAACGCCGGCGCGCCGCTGTCCGGCGGCTGGGAATCCTACGGCTGGGCCAGCTACCAGAAGCGCGAGGCCGCCTCGGCCGCCTTCTTCCGTCTGGCGACCAGCGCCACCCAGAATGTCCCGGCCATCTATCCCAACGGCTTCCTGCCCCTGATCACCACCGACACCGAGGACTACAGCGTGGCCGGCGGCGCGCGCGGCGACCTCAACGGCTTCAATGTCGATGTGAACCTCGTCTACGGCCGCAACCAGATCGACTACGGGGTCGAGCACAGCCTCAACGCCTCGCTGGGCGCCACCTCGCCCACCTCGTTCGACGCCGGCTCGCTGATCTATGACCAGCTGGTCCTCAGCCTCGACGCCGCCCGGGAATACGACGTCGGCTTCGCCGGCCCTCTGAACGTGGCCTTCGGCCTCGAAGCGCGCCGCGAGTCCTACGAAATCCGCGCCGGCGAGCCCGCCTCCTACATTCGCGGACCGTTCACCGCCGCCGCGACCGGGGCCCAGTCCTTCCCCGGCCTGCAGCCAAGCAACGAGGTCGACGAAAGCCGTGACGCCATCGGCGTCTATGTCGATCTGGAAGGCGAGCTGATCGAGAACCTGACGGCCTCCGCCGCGGTCCGGTACGAGAACTATTCGGACTTCGGCTCCAACACGAGCGGCAAGCTGGCGGCCCGCTACGACTTCACGCCGGCCTTCGCCATCCGGGGGGCGGTCTCGTCGGGCTTCCGCGCGCCCAGCCTGCAGCAGCAGTACTTCACCTCGACCGCCACCGTGTTCATCGGCGGCGTACCGTTCGAGACGGGCACCTTCCCGTCGATCAGCCCGGTCGGCGTGATCCTCGGCGGCAAGCCGCTGGAGGCGGAAACCTCGACCAACTACAGCGCGGGCCTGGTGTTCCACGCGGCGGGCTTCGAGCTGACCGTCGATGGCTACCAGATCAACGTCGATAACCGGATCGTGCTCTCCGAGAACCTGACCGGCAGCGCCACCGCCGCCGTCGGCACCACCTCGCGGATCATCTACGACCTGCTGTCGCCCTACGGCTCCAGCGCGGCGCGGTTCTTCATCAACGGCGTCAACACCGAGACCAAGGGCATCGACGTCGTCGCCCGCTATCGGATCACCAGCGACACCTTCGGCCGCTTTGACCTGACCGCGGCGGCCAACTTCAACGACCTGACGGTCACCAGGGTGCCGACCACGGCCGCAGTGTCGTCCCTGCCCGTGCCGCCGGCGCTGTTCTCGCGTCAGAACATCAAGCGGTTCGAGGAAGGCGCGCCCGAGACCAAGTGGGTGCTGCAGAATGACTGGAGCCTCGGCGATCTCGGCGCGACCCTGCGCGGCGTCTACTATTCGGACGTGCTGTCGCCGGGCACGGCCACGGCGACCGACGCCAGCGTCGGGGCCCACTGGATCATCGACCTGGAAGCCCGCTACCAGATCCCGGGCGGGCCGAAGCTGGCCGTCGGGGCCGACAACCTGTTCGACGAATATCCCGACGCGCTGCCGATCACGCTGAACACCAGCGGCGCCACCCCGTTCAGCTCGTTCTCGCCGTTCGGCTTCAACGGTCGCTTCGTCTACGCGCGACTGAGCTACAACTGGTAACCGGGCCGGGGGTCGCGCGCGGGCGCGCCCCCCGTTTCCCCCGCCCCTTGATCAACCGGCGCGCTGTGCGAACATACATGGAACTCCACAACTGAATCACGGGTGCGGCCGATAGGCTCAAGGCGCCCGCGCTCCGCCGCGTTAACCTAGGCTCATGGCTCTCGTTCCCGCTCTCGATCTGCGTCCAGTTCACGGCGACGCGCCCCTGGCTGTCGCCCCGTCCAACATCGAGGCCGAACAGGCGCTGCTGGGCGCCCTGCTGTACGACAACGCCGCCTATGAACGGCTGAGCGACCGGCTGCAGGCGCGCCATTTCTACGAACCGTTCCACCAACGGCTGTTCGCGGCGCTGGAATCCCATATCCGCAAAGGCCAGCTGGCCGAGCCGATCCTGCTGGCCGACGAGTTCAAGAAGGACCCGGCGTTCGAGGAGCTGGGCGGGGTGCGCTATCTGGCCGACCTCGTCGATCGCGCGCCGCCGGCGGCCAACGCGCCCGACTACGCCCGGGCGATCTACGATCTGGCCCTGCGCCGCGACCTGATCCGCATCGGCGGAGAGATCACCGTCGAGGCCCAGGCGCACGACGCCGACATCTCCGCCCGCGACCAGATCGAGAGCGCCGAACAGAAACTCTACACCCTGGCCGAGAGCGGCACCGCCTCGACCGGCTTCATGCCGTTCGCCGACGCCCTGACCGGGGCGGTGCAGATGGCGGCCGAAGCCTACAGCCGCGACGGCGGCCTGGCCGGCGTCTCGACCGGCCTGACCGACCTCGACAAACAGCTGGGCGGCCTGCACCCCTCGGACCTGCTGATCCTCGCCGGCAGACCGAGCATGGGCAAGACCGCGCTCGCCACCAACATCGCGTTCCACGTCGCGCGCAACTACGCCTGGGAGCCGCAGCCGGACGGCACGCGCAAGACGGTCAACGGCGGGGTCGTGGCCTTCTTCTCGCTGGAAATGAGCGCCGAGCAGCTGGCCATGCGTCTGCTGGCCGATGTGTCGGGCGTGTCATCCGACCGCCTGCGCAAGGGCGAGATCGACGCCAGCGAGTTCGGCCGCGTCCGCGACGGGGCCATCGAGGTGCAGGAAGCGCCTCTGTTCATCGACGCCACCGGCGGCCTGTCGATCTCCAAGCTGACCGCCCGCGCCCGCCGGCTGAAGCGCCAGCATGGCCTGGACCTGATCGTCGTCGACTACCTGCAGCTGGTGACCACCGACGGTTCCAAGGGCGACAATCGCGTGCAGGAGGTCAGCGCCATCACCGGCGGCCTCAAGGCCCTGGCCAAGGAGCTGGGCGTGCCGGTCATCGCCCTGTCGCAGCTGTCGCGCCAGGTCGAGAACCGCGAGGACAAGCGGCCGCAGCTCAGCGACCTGCGGGAATCGGGCTCGATCGAGCAGGACGCCGACGTGGTCATGTTCGTCTATCGCGAGGCCTATTATCTCAGCCGCGCCGAGCCGCGCGAGGGCACGCCCGAGCACATGACCTGGCAGGAAGACCTGGAAAAGATCAACAACGTCGCCGAGGTGATCATCGGCAAGCAGCGTCACGGCCCGATCGGCACGGTGAAGCTGCACTTCCACGGCGACACGACCAAGTTCGGCAACCTCGCCCGCGAGGGCCGGTTCGACGTGCGCTGACATCAATCCTCCCCACGCAGTGGGGAGGGGGACCATGCGGAGCATGGTGGAGGGGCGGAGCCACCGCCACCGGATCCGCCTGAAAGCCGTCTTCGACCAGGTCGGTGTTCCGACTCCGCTTTCAACGCCAGCGCCGCCCCCTCCACCGCGCGCCGCGCGGTCCCCCTCCCCTCTGCGAGGGGAGGATCGGCGCGTAATGCTTGACCCACCTGCCCCCACCCCTTAGCCGCAGCCGATGACCGCCGCCCGCCTGACCATCGACCTGGACGCCCTGGCCCGCAACTACGCGGTCCTGCGCGACACGGCCGGCGTGGAGGCGGCGCCGGCGATCAAGGCCGACGGCTATGGCCTGGGCGCGCCGGAGGCGGCTCTGCGGCTGTGGCGCGAGGGCGCGCGCGGCTTCCATGTCGCCCGACTGACCGAGGGCCAGGCCTTGCGGCGGGCGCTGGGCGAGCGCGCGGCGACCATCTATGTGCTCGACGGCCCCACGCCGGGGTCGCAGGCGGCCCTGCGCGCGGCCGGCCTGACGCCGGTGATCAACAGCCTGGACCAGGCCGCCGCCTGGGACGGCCCCGCCGCCATCCACATCGACACCGGCATGAACCGGCTGGGCCTGACGCTCGAGGAAGCCCGGACGCTCGCGGGCCGCCCGGACGTGGTGCTGGTGATGAGCCACCTGGCCTGCGCGGGACAGCCCGGTCACCCGATGAACGCCGTCCAGCTGGCGCGTTTTCGTGAGGCCCGGGCCCTGTTCCCGGCGGCCCCGGCGAGCCTCGCCAGTTCCGGCGGGCTGTTCCTCGGCCGCGACTACAGCTTTGACCAGGTGCGGCCGGGCATCAGCCTGTTCGGCGGCGGGCCGCACGACCGCGCCGACGCCCGCATCGCCGCCGTGGCGACGCTGGAGGCGGCCATCCTGCAGCTGCGCCGCGTGCCGGCCGGCGAGACCATCGGCTATGGCGCGGCCTTCACGGCCGAGCGCGACCTGACGGTGGCCATCCTGGCGGCCGGCTACGCGGACGGGGTGCCCTGGGGCGCGCATCCCAGGGGCGCGGTCTGGTTCGAGGGCGCGCGTCGCCGCATGGTCGGGCGTATCTCGATGGACATGATCGCCATCGACCTGACCGGCTGCCAGACGGCGGCGGCGGGCGCGATGGTCGAGATCCTCGGCCCCAACCTGCCGGTCGATGAGGCCGCGGCGGCGGCCGGGACCACCGCCTACGAGCTGCTCACCCGCCTGTCGCCCCGCGCCGAACGGGTCTGGATCGGCGCCAGCTGACCTAATGGAAGGCCGCGGCCCCCATCATGGCCGTCCCCGCGGCGCCCATCCCGGCCACCATGACCACCGCGCCGGCGATCCAGCCGATCACCATCTGGATGACCACCGCCAGGATGATCGACACCGCCACGAACCCCAGCGCCTTGGCTTCGGGCACTTTCATCAGCTTGGGCAGGCCGAGATAGAACAGGTACAGCGAGTAAAGCCCGCCCGCGAACGCGATCAGCCAGCCGATGACCGGAATAAACACCAGCGCCCCGCCGACCCAGGCGGCCGTCGCTCCGTAGATCACGGCCTTGAAGGCCTGGATCTGGTTCGGCGCGCCGTCGAAGCTGGGCGCGAGCACATCGACCACCCTGGCGAAGACATAGATGCCGACCAGCGCCAGCCCGTATTGCAGCACCGCCCAGACGATCGAGCCCGCGAAGCCATACGGGGCCATATGTCCCATCATCGGCGACAGCGCCAGATTGCCGATCAGGCCCGCGACCGCCGGCAGCGCCGCCAGGATCATCGCATAGCCGGTGTAGAGCCCGTTGACCGTGGCCGTCTCTGTGTCGATCACGTCCCAGGTCGGCTTCGGCTTGAGCAGGATATCCTGTACTCTCTGGACGAGATTGGAGGAACTTCCTCCGTCTACAACGCTCATGACGCCCTCCCTGGGCTGGCCTGAATTCCCCTGACCGGCGAGCCTAGCGAAACCGGCGGCTTTAGCGAAACACGGTTCCGCGAACATCCGGCGGCGGAAGGTCCGCGCGGGGTCCGGCGTTTGCCGGTATTGTGCGCCTCATCCACGAATCAGGAGTCCGCATGGCTCGCGACGGCGCCGTCTATGTCTGCCAGACCTGCGGCGCGGCCCAGTCGAAATGGGCCGGCCAGTGCCCGGCCTGCAATGCGTGGAACAGCCTGGTCGAAGAGGTCACCTCGCGGCCGCCCGGCGCCCTGGCCCCGACCAAGGCGTCCAAGTCGCGCGGCCTGGCGTTCGAGGGCCTGCAGAGCGACAGCCCCGCCCCGCCGCGCATCGTCACCGGGGTCGATGAGTTCGACCGCGTCTGCGGCGGCGGCGTCGTGCCCGGCAGCGCCATCCTGGTCGGCGGCGATCCCGGCGTGGGCAAGTCGACCCTGCTGCTGCAGGTGGTCGCCCAGGCGGCCCTGCGCGGCGTCGCCTGCGCCTACATCTCCGGCGAGGAGGCGATCGAACAGGTGCGCAGCCGCGCCGGCCGCATGGGCCTGGCCGACGCCCCGGTGAAGCTGGCCGCCGAGACCTCGCTGCGCGACGTCCTCGACGGCCTGAAGAAGGAGCGGTTCGACCTGGTGGTCATCGACTCGATCCAGACCATGTGGAGCGACGCCCACGAGGCCGGGCCCGGCTCGGTCACCCAGGTGCGCAGCTGCGCCGCCGAGCTGGTGCGGCTGGCCAAGAAGCGCGGCGTGGCCGTCATCCTGGTCGGGCATGTGACCAAGGATGGCCAGATCGCCGGTCCGCGCGTCGTCGAGCACATGGTCGATGCCGTGCTCAGCTTCGAGGGCGAGCGCGGCTATCCGTTCCGCATCCTGCGCGGGGCCAAGAACCGCTTCGGCGCGACCGACGAGATCGGCGTGTTCGAGATGGGCGACGCGGGCCTGACCCAGGTGATCAACCCCTCGGCCCTGTTCCTCAACGACGGCGGGGAGCGGGCGGCGGGCGCGGCGGTGTTCGCCGGCATCGAGGGCTCGCGACCCGTGCTGGTCGAGTTCCAGGCGCTGGTCGCGCCCTCGGCCTATGGCACGCCGCGCCGGGCGGTGGTCGGCTGGGATTCCGGGCGGCTGGCGATGGTGCTGGCGGTGCTGGAGTCGCGCTGCGGCTTGGCCTTCGGCAACAAGGACGTCTACCTCAACGTGGCCGGCGGCCTGCGCATCACCGAGCCGGCCGCGGACCTGGCCGCCGCCGCCGCCCTCGCCTCCTCGGCGCTCGACGAGGCCCTGCCGCAGGACTGCGTGGTGTTCGGCGAGGTCAGCCTGTCGGGCGAGGTGCGGCCGGTGGGGCGCGCCGAGACGCGGCTGAAGGAGGCCGCGAAGCTGGGATTCAGACGGGCGCTGGCGCCTGTGGGCGCCGGCGAGAGCTTGGCGGTCACGGGGGTTTCGAGGCTCGTGGACGCGGTAACGCGCATCGGAGAACAGCGATGGTCGTGACGCTGGATCGCTCATCTTCTCCCTTCCCCCTGGAGGCAGGGCGATCGCATTTGGCCGAGACGCCCACGAAGAGCCCTCCTCCTCGATGGAGGAGGGTTGGGTGGTGGTGTGGCCGCCAGGCTCGGGGAAAGGCTGGGCAAGGCGCCGGCGCCAATCAGCGCCGTTCCCCGGACCACCGCGGCCACACCACCATCCCCGGCCCTTCCTCCATCGAGGAGGAAGGGAGCCCACCGCGCCCGGCCACACCAAATGCGATTGCCCTGCCCCTGGAAGGGCTTCAGACCGCGATCCGTCAATGCTGACCCAGTTCGACTTCATCGCCGCCCCCCTGCTGCTGGTCTCGGCCATCATCGGCTTCACCCGGGGTGCGACAAAGGAACTCATGACCGTCCTGGCCTTCCTCGTGGCGGCCATCCTGGCGGTGTTTTCCCTGCGATTCACGGCCGGGGCCGGCAAGGCGCTAATCGATCCGGACTGGGCCGGCGTAGGGATCGCCCTTCTTTTCGTCTTCGGTCTGACTTATATCGCGCTGCGGCTGCTGGGCGCGTCCCTGGAGCGGCGGATCCACGAGACACAGGCCATGGGCATGCTGGACCGGGCGGTGGGAACGGGCTTTGGCCTGGTCCGGGCGCTCGTTCTGCTGGGCGGCTTCAACCTGCTGTTCCACATGGCCACGCCCGCCGAGACCGCGCCCCGCTGGGTCACCGGCGGAATGTTCTATCCGCTGTCGGAAGCGTCCGGCCGGATTCTCAAGGCCTTCGCGCCCAACGGGTTCGCCGTGGCGAAGTCAGTGGGGCCGAAGGTGGAAAAGGCGGTCCGCGATGGCGTCCTGGCGCCGAAGGCGGGCGAAAAAGGTTATGAGGCGGATGAGCGCGACGCCGTCGATGATCTGGTGGAGATGACGCGATGACCGCTAGCGGATCCAGCGACCGACAGGTCCAGCCCCACGCCCGGGATCCGGACGACGACACCCTGCGACTCGAATGCGGCGTGTTCGGCGTGTTCGACGTCAGCGACGCCGCCGCCGTCGTGGCCCTGGGCCTGCACGCGCTGCAGCATCGCGGCCAGGAAGCCTGCGGCATCGCCGCCTTCGACGGCCACAGCTTCACCACCGAACGGCACCTGGGCCATGTCGGGGAAGCCTTCACCGGCCCCGACCTCGTCGATCGCATGCCGGGCGTCTACGCCATCGGCCACACCCGCTACGCCACGGCCGGCGGCAGCGGCATCCGCAATGTCCAGCCGATGTTCGCCGACCTCGAGGCCGGCGGCGTGGCCCTGGCCCACAACGGCAACCTGACCAACTTCCTGACCCTGCGCGACCAGCTGGTGTCGGAGGGGGCCATCTTCCAATCGACCTCGGACAGCGAGGTGATCCTGCACCTGATCGCCCGCTCGCGGAAAGCGCGGCTGGTCGACCGGTTCATCGACGCCATCGGCCAGATCGAGGGCGGCTACGCCCTGGTGGCCCTGACCAACAAGAAGCTGATCGGCGTGCGCGACCCGCTGGGCATCCGGCCGCTGGTGCTGGGCGACCTCGACGGCAAGCCGATCCTGGCGTCGGAAACCTGCGCCCTGGACATGATCGGCGCGCGGTTCGTGCGCGACGTCGAACATGGCGAGATGGTCGTCATCTCCGAGACCGGCGTTGAAAGCCTCAAGCCGTTCCAGACCGGCAAGGCCCGGCCCTGCGTGTTCGAATACGTCTACTTCGCCCGCCCCGACAGCGTGGTGAACGGCCGCTCGGTCTATGACGTGCGCAAGCGCATGGGCATGCGCCTGTCCGAGGAGACGCCGGCCCAGGCCGACGTGGTCGTGCCCGTGCCCGACAGCGGCGTGCCGGCCGCCCTCGGCTACGCCCAGGCCAGCGGCATCCCCTACGAGCTGGGCATCATCCGCAGCCACTTCGTCGGCCGCACCTTCATCCAGCCGACCCAGAGCGTGCGCGAGCTGGGCGTGCGCATGAAGCACAGCCCCAACCGCGCCGTGCTCGAGGGCAAGCGGGTGGTGCTGATCGACGACTCGATCGTGCGCGGCACCACCAGCCGCAAGATCGTGCGCATGGTCCGCGAGGCCGGCGCCACCGAGGTCCACCTGCGCTCGGCCAGCCCGCCGATCATGTGGCCGGACTTCTACGGCATCGACATGCCCGACCGGGACAAGCTGCTGGCCGCGCGCAAGTCGCTGGCCGAGATGACCGCCTTCCTTGAGGTGGACAGCCTGGGCTTCCTGTCGGTCGAGGGGCTCTACTGGGCGCTGGAGGCGGGTCCCCGCGACCCCGCCTGCCCGCAGTTCACCGACCACTATTTCACCGGCGACTACCCGACCCGCCTGCTCGACCGCGAGATCGCCGAGGGCGGCCACAACGGCCGGCAGCTGTCGTTCCTGGTGGGCGCGTGAGCCTCGCCTCCGGGCGGGGCGGTCGGGGATGACGATGCCGCCCGCGAAAAGCCCTCCTCCTCGATGGAGGAGGGTTGGGTGGTGGTGTGGCTACGGTGTTCGGGCGAAGGGCTCGGCAGGGCGACGGCGCCCAACGGTGGTCTTCCGGCGCCACCGTAGCCACACCACCATCCCCGGCCCTTCCTCCATCGAGGAGGAAGGGGGTCCATCGCGCTCCGTCCCGAACTGTTTGCGACCGCCCTGCCCCCCCGGGGGATCATCTTGAAGGCCTGGCTCAGGACCCTCCGGCTCGACCCCTTCGTCACCGCCCTGCTGGCCACGGTGGTGGTCGCCTCCTTCCTTCCGGTGCGCGACGCGGCGGCCGATGGCCTGGCCCTCGCGGCCAAGGGCGTCATCGCCATGCTGTTCTTCCTCCATGGCGCCAAGCTGTCGCGCGAAGCGGTCGTCGCGGGGGTGACTCACTGGCGGCTGCATCTGACGGTGCTGTCGATCACCTTCCTCGCCTTCCCCCTGCTCGGCCTGGCCGCGGGGCTGCTGCCTGAAGCCCTGCTGCCGAAGTCGCTGGCCATGGGCGTGCTGTTCCTCGCCTGCCTGCCCTCGACCGTGCAGTCGTCTATCGCCTTCACCTCCATCGCCCGGGGCAACATCGCCGCCGCCGTCTGCAGCGCCTCGGCCTCCAACCTGCTGGGCATGGCGCTGACGCCGCTGCTGGTGGGCATTCTGCTGCATGCCCAGGGCAATGCGCTCGGCTTTTCGGCCGCCCAGTCCATTGCGCTGCAGCTGCTGGCGCCGTTCATCGCCGGCCAGTTGGCCCGGCGCTGGGTCGCGCCGTGGCTGGCCAGGCGGGCCAGGATCGTCGGGGTCGTGGACCGCTTCTCCGTGTTGCTGATCGTCTATTCCGCCTTCAGCGGCGCGGTGGTGGCCGGCGTGTGGAAGCAGGTCTCGGCCTTCGAGCTCGGCGTGGTCGTGGCGGTGAGCGCCGTGATGCTGGCCATCGTCCTGGCCGGGTCACGGCGGCTGGCGAGGGCGCTCGGCTTTTCAAAGGAGGACGAGATCACCATCGTCTTCTGCGGATCGAAGAAAAGCCTGATCACCGGCGCGCCGATGGCCGCCATCCTGTTCCCCGCCGCCACGGCCGGGTTGATGATCATTCCCCTGATGGTCTTCCACCAAATGCAGATGATGGCCTGCGCCGTGATCGCCCAGCGCTACGCCGCGCGCGGCTCTAGCCCTGGTTCAGCATAAGCGCGTTGCCGTCCGGATCGTTGAAGAACGCGAGCTTCGACTTGCCGTCGGGCGAGGTCCAGACGCCGAGCGCGTCCTGGCCCATGCCGTCGTAGATGGCGAACACCACGCCCTTGTCGCGCAGGGCCTCGACGGTCGCGCGACAGTCCTCGACGGCCCAGCCCAGCACCGGGTGGGGCGAGGGTTGATGGTCCGCGATCACGGTCAGCCGCAGCAGGCAGGCGCCGAGCTGGAGGAAGTCGCCGTAGCCGTCGGATGAGTGAAGCGCGAGCCCGAGCGTGTCGCGATAGAACCCCAGCGCGCGCTCGCGGTCGGTCGTATAGACGAACGCCACCGGCGTTCCGGAAAGCTGAGGTGTCATAGCGGTTCTCCCCTTGGGGCCGACGATAGTCTAGCAGACATGTCGCCCCGGTCCGAAGGGACGCGTCCATCCCGAGGATGACCTTTCGCGGATGACCCGCTAGAAGCCGCCCATGGATTCCCTCCCCCTCAAGGACCGCATCGCCCTGGTCACGGGCGCGACCCGCGGCATCGGCTATCAGGCCGCGCTGGGCCTGGCCCGCGCCGGCGCTCACGTCATCGCGCTGGGCCGCACCCAGGGCGCGCTCGAGGCGCTCGACGACGAGATCTTCGCGGCGACGGGCCAGCACGCCACGCTCGTGCCGATCGACCTCAAGCAGCCGGAGGGCCTCGACCCGCTCGGCGCCCACATCTTCGAGCGCTGGGGCCGGCTGGACGTGCTGGTGCATTCGGCGGCCGTGCTCGGCGGCATCACCCCGACCGGCCATATCGATCTCAAGCGCTGGGACGAGACCGTGGCGGTCAATCTGACGGCCAGCTGGCGGCTGATCCGCGCGTTCGAACCCCTGTTGAGGGCCTCGGACGCCGGCCGGGCCATCTTCCTGACCACGGGCCGCGTCGTGCGCCCCAAGGCCTTCTGGAGCGCCTACGCGGCCACCAAGGCCGGGATGGAGGCGCTGGTGCGCTGCTGGGCCGACGAGATGGAGGAGACGACTGTCCGCGCCGTGCTGCTCGACCCCGACACCATGCGCACCCGCATGCGGGCCGAGGCCTATCCTGGCGAGGACCCCGCCACCGTCACCGACCCGGCCGAGATCGCCCCGCTGATCGTCCAGCTGGCCCAGGCGGACCTGGGCCTGCCGCACAAGCCGGTGCTGTTCAGCGACTGGAAGGCCGCCGGCGGCGTGCTGCCAGCGAACGGTTGAGGGGACTGTTCAAGCTGTCCCTTGGGACTGCTTGAACAGTCCCCTCTGCGCTGATGGAACAGGCTATCCAGTCCCAAGGGACAGGATAACCTGTCCCCCGGATGCAGGACTAGCTGTCCCTTGGGACTGCTTGTCCTGTCACCTCTGCGCTGATGGAACAGGCTATCCAGTCCCAAGGGACAGGAAAGCCTGTTCCCTAGCTCTTCTTGCCCGTCCGCGTCGTCGGCCTCGGCGGGCGGCCCTTGACCGAGCCGCCGCCGCGCAGTTTCTGGATGCCGGGACGCGAGCCCTTGGCGCCCTTGGCCTTGGTGAATTTCAGGGCGACGGCGGCGCGGGCCTTGGCGGCCTTGACCCCGGTCAGCTTGACGGCGGTCTTCTTGACCGGCTTGGGCTTTTCGATCCCCGCCTCGGCGTTGGCGATCTCCTCGGCGCGGGCCGCCTTGGCCTCGGCGGCGAGCGCCATGGCCTTTTCCTTCTTGATCAGGCCGCCGGCCTGGTAGGACGGCGCCCCGCCCTTGGCTTCGCCCTCGGCATAGGGGTTCTTGTTGCTCTTCAGCGTCAGCCGGATCGGCACGCCGGGCAGGTCGAAGCTCTCGCGCATCGAGTTGACCAGATAGCGGCGGTACTGCTCGGGCATCTGGTCGGCGCGGCTGGCGAACAGCACGAAGGTCGGCGGCCGGGCCTTGGTCTGGGCCATGTATTTGGGCTTGATGCGCTTGCCGCCGACGGCGGGCGGCGGGTGGCGCTGGATGGCCATGGCCAGCCAGTCGTTGAGGTCGCGGGTCTTCACCTTGGTCGACCAGTTCTCATAGACCTTGGCCAGCGCCGGCATCAGCCGCTCGACGCCGCGGCCCGTCTCGGCCGACAGGGCCACCACGGGCGCGCCCTTGACCTGCGGCAGCATGCGCTCGGCGTGTTCCTGGAAGGCCTTCAGCCGCGCCTGCGGGTCCTCGACCAGGTCCCACTTGGCCAGCACGAACACCAGGGCCCGCCCTTCCCGCTCGACCAGGTCGGCGATCTGCAGGTCCTGGATCTCGAACGGGTGGGTGGCGTCCATGACCAGCAGCACCACCTCGGCGAAGGTGATGGCGCGGATCGAGTCGGAGGTGGACAGCTTTTCCAGCTTCTCCTGCACCCGGGCCTTGCGGCGCAGGCCGGCGGTGTCGACCAGGCGGATCTTGCGGTCTTCCCACTGCCATTCGACGGAGATGGCGTCGCGCGTGATGCCGGCCTCGGGGCCGGTCAGCATGCGGTCCTCGCCGATCAGGCGGTTGACCAGGGTCGACTTGCCGGCGTTCGGGCGGCCGACGATGGCGATCAGGATCGGCTTGTCGGCCGCGTCGGGCTCCTCGTCCTCGCCAAACTCGGCGGCGTAGCCCGACAGCAGGGCGTAGAGATCGGCCATGCCCTCGCCATGCTCGCCGGAGATGGCCAGCGGCTCGCCAAAGCCCAGCGACCAGGCCTCGGCGATGCCGGTGTCGCCGGCGCGGCCCTCGGCCTTGTTGGCCGCCAGGATCACCGGGCGCTGATGGCGGCGCAGGATGCCGGCGAAGATCTCGTCGCCCGGCGTCACCCCTTCGCGAGCATCGACCAGGAACAGCACCACGTCGGCTTCCTGGATCGCCAGCTCGGTCTGGGCGCGCATGCGCGCTTCCAGGCTGTCGTCATCGACGTCCTCGAAGCCGGCCGTGTCGATCAGGGTCAGGTCGAGGTCGCCCAGGCTGCCGGCGGCGAAGCGGCGGTCACGGGTGACGCCGGGCCGGTCATCGACAATGGCGAGCTTCTTGCCCGCCAGCCGGTTGAACAGCGTGGACTTGCCGACGTTCGGTCTGCCGACGATGGCGAGTTTGAGGGGCATGCTGACTTCTTGAACGACATCGACCGCGCTCCGGGCTGGAACGCGGTTACAGGATAGCAGACACGGCGGAGAAAGGCGGCGCGGCCTGCGGGGCCGCGCCATTACCACGGAAAACTACTTGATCGCCACCAGTTCGCCCTTGTCGGTCACGACGTAGATCATGCCATTCACCGCGATCGGCGAGGTCAGGACCGGCGAACCGATCTTGAGCGTCTTGAGCACCTCGCCCGTCTTGGGGTTCAGGGCGATGGCCCGGCCGTCGCTGGACATCACCACCAGACGGTCGCTGGCCAGCACCGGACCGAAGAACAGGGCGCGCGCCTTGTCCTTCTTGACGCCGGCGTTGAGGTCCTTGATCCAGTAGACCTGTCCGCTTTCCCGCGAGGCGCAGATGACCTCGCCGGCCTGGGAGATGACGTAGACCACGTCGCCCGCGGGCTTGGGGGTATCGATCGAGGCGATCGGCAGCGACCAGCGGGCCTGACCGGTGCGCAGGTCGGTGGCCGAGAAGATGCCGCCGTGGCTGGCGGCGTAGACATCGCCCATGTGGACCACTGGCCGGCCGGCCACGTCGCGGATCTCCGACAGGGCCGTGGTGCGGCTGGCCTTGGACAGGGTGTTGTTCCACAGGTCGTTGCCGTTGGCCGTGCTGAGCGCGACGACCTCGCCCGAGGCGAAGGCGGCGACGACCGTGCTGCCCGACACCACGGGGCTGGGCGAGGACAGGATGCGCGCCGGTTCGACCAGCGCCTGATAGGTCCAGCCCGGCGCCCCGGTGGCCGTGTCGTAGGTCAGCAGTTCGTTGTCGGTGCTGACCACGAACATGCGGCCGTGGCTGACGACCGGCGCGCCGTGGATCGGCGCCTCTGTGCTGCGCTTCCAGCCGGGCTCGCCCGAGGCCGCATCGACCTGGGCCACCATGCGGAAGCCGCTGGAGACATAGAGTTTGCCGTCGGCGAAGGCGATGCCGCCGCCGAAGCCGTCCTTGTCGCGCTTGACGCGCGGCCGGATGGACTTCTTCCAGACGATCGCGCCGGTCTGGGCGTCGAGCGCGGCCAGGTCGGTCTCGGCGTCCATGACATAGACGCGACCGCCCGCGATGATCGGCGCGGTGACGATATGGAAGGCGCGGCTCGAGCCCTTGCCGAACCCGCGGCGCCAGGCGATCTCGAAGGCCGGCGCGGCCTCGACGTTCTCGACGTTCTGATCGGCCAGGCCGCCCGGCTGCGGCCATTCGGTCTGCGGCAGGGCGGGCGGCAGGAAGAAGTCGGCGCCCTTCAGGGCCTCGGCCGCCTCGACCCGCTGGTCGAAGGCGATGATCGAGATGCGGCGACCGTCGCCGGCCACCTCCTGCGGCTTGTCCTTCTTGGCGAAGGACGGGACCAGCTTGCCCGCCGCGTCGCCCACGGCGCTCACGGTGGAGCAGCCGCCAAGCGCCATCGCGCCGGCGACAAGGACGGCGACGCCGACGTTACGCGAAATCATTGAGGCGTTCCCTGGGCTTGCGGACCGCCGGGGCCCATCAGGCCCTCCGGCATCTGCGGGGGCGGAGGCGGCAGCAGGGCCGCGGCCTTGGCCGCCGCCGGAATGGCGCTGGCCGATCCGGAATCGATCAGGGCGAGCGCGGCCTGGGCGCGGCGGCGCTGGCCGTCGCTGGCGCCCAGGACCTGGGTCAGATAGGTGAAATCGGCCTTGGCCTCGGCGGCCTTGCCGGCCATGACCTTGGCGAAGGCGAGGGCCTCGCGCGCCTGAAGGCGGTAGGGACGCTTTTCTTCCATCAGCGGGGTCAGCCTGCCCTCGAGTTCCTTGTAGGAAGCCGTATCCAGAAGCGCCAAGGCGGATTTGAGGCGGGCCAGATCGCCGATGACGGGATCGGGCGAGGCTTTCGCCGCCTCGTCCCACAGCTTGACCGCCTCGTCGGTCTTGCCCGCTTCCATGCGCATGCCGCCCTGGGCCATCAGGGCCAGGCCGCGATAGCCCTTGGCCCCGGACTTGGCGACCTCGCCGAACTTGGCGAAAGCGCCGGCCTGGTCGCCCTGGCCGTTGGCTTCGAGGGCCGCCATATAGGTTTCGGACGCCTTGTCGGCCTGACCCTTGGTCCAGGAGTCCCAGCCCCACAGCGCCAGCGCCGCGATCAGGGCGGCCGCGGCGGCGCCGATGACCCATGGCAGGGACTTCATGGCCAGGGCGCGATACCGCTCACTGCGGATCTGGTCCTCGACCTCTTCAAAAACATCGACCACGAACGGGCGCTCCGCGAAATCCGCTGATTGAGGCTGCGGAACCTATAGGGTGCGCCGCGCCGCTGCAACGCGGCGTGAGACGCGGGCGCTCAGGACTTCTTCGAGAAATAGGTCTCCGCCTCGCCGGGGAAGCGGCGCGCGCGGACATCCTCGGCATAGGCGCTGGCCGCGCGGGCGATTTCGCCCCTCAGGTCGGCGTAGCGGCGGACGAACTTCGGCGTCCAGTCGAACAGGCCCAGCATGTCGTCGGTGACCAGGATCTGGCCGTCGCAGCCGGCGCTGGCGCCGATGCCGATGGTCGGCGGGGCGATGGCGGCGGTGATGTCGCGCGCCAGGGGTTCGGCGACGCCCTCGACAACCACGGCGAAGGCCCCTGCGTCGGCCGTGGCCCGGGCCTCGTCGATGATCCGCGCGCGGTCTTCCGCGTTGCGGCCCTTGGCCTTGAAGCCGCCATCGACCAGAACCGCCTGCGGTCGCAGGCCGACATGGCCCATGACCGGGATGCCGCGCTGGACCAGGTAGTGGATGGTGTCAGGCACGGTCGGCCCGCTCTCGACCTTGACCGCCTGGGCCCCGGTTTCCTTCATGATCCGGGCGGCGTTGGCGTAGGCTTCCTCGCGGCTGCCCTCGTAGGAGCCGAACGGCATATCGACGACCACCATGGCCCGGCGCGCCGTGCGCATGACCGCCTGGCCATGCAGGATCATCATCTCCAGCGTCACGCCGACGGTGTTGGGCAGGCCATGCACGACCATGCCGACCGAATCGCCGACCAGCAGCAGGTCGCAGACCTCGTCGAGCACGGCGGCCACCGGCGCGGTATAGGCGGTCAGGCAGACGATCGGCTCCCCGCCCTTGCGGGCGGCGATGTCCGGCGCGGCGATGCGGCGGACGGTCTCTTCACGATGGGCGGACAGGGCGTCCTCCTGCGGCTACTGGAACTCTTCCACCGCCCGGGTGACGGCGAAGGCCAGCGCCATAACACCCAGCGCCGCCGCCAGCCACATCGCCTCGCCGCCGAACGGCAGGGCGGAGATGTTTTCGCCCGTCCGCACCAGGCCGTTGACGCTGCTGGTGAAGGCCGCGGTGTTGCGCTGGGTCGCCTCGGTGGCGTCGAACAGCAGGCGCGAGCCCAGCAGCTGGCTGACCCCGACCAGGCCGGCGACCAGGCCGGCTGACCCGATGGCCACCTGACGCAGGTTCCAGCCGCGGTCGAGACGCATCTCCACCAGCCGGGCGAAGGCCTCCGCGTCGGGCATGGCCGGCGGTTCGTTGAACAGCCGGTCCAGCCTCATCTCGAAATCGAGTTCAGCCATGACCCTTACTCCCCGCCGGCTCGCTGTTTTCGCCTTCAGGAGGCGCAAGTCTGAGCCGGAGCTTATCCAGACCACGTTTGACATGGGATTTGACCGTTCCCAGAGGCGCATTCAAGGCCTCGGCTGCTTCGGCGTGTGACACCCCCGCTCCGTAACAGAGCGAGACGCACATCCGTTCCGCGGGCGAGAGCGTCTTGAGCGCCTCGTCCAGATCGATGCGGGCGGCCGCGGACGCCTCCCCGCCGTGGCTCTCGTCGCTGCCTTCCGCCTCGGCGTCGAAGCGCGACTCCTTGCGCCAGCGGCGCACATAGAGCCGCGCGGCGATCTTGCGGACCCAGGCCGAAAAGGTCCCCTCGCCCCGGAACTCCGCGATCCGCTCGAAGGCGGCGAGGAAGGCGTCCTGGGCGATGTCGTCGGCCAGCGACGGCTCGGCGCCCATGCGCCGCAGCAGTCCCCGCACCGCCGAGCCATGCCGGCGAACCAGTTCGCCGAAGGCCGGCCGGTCGCCCGCCGCCGCGAGGGCGGCCAGCTCGACATCGTGCAGACTGGCGGGTGTTCTTGCCCCGGCCATGATCGTGCGCTCCCCTTCCAATCCCGATCAGGTCAGGGTTGCTTGGCTTTGTTCGGGTTGAAGAAGCTGAGGGCGATGTAGGCGAGGCCGATGACAGAGGGGATCACGGCGATGCCCAGGATCGGATGGAAGGCGTTGGCGTCCTCGAAGCCGATCACGTATCCGAAGGCGCCAAGGCCAAGGCCCACGGCCAGCCAGATGATGCCGGTGCGCATGTCGCTGAGCGAGGTCGGCGCGACCTTCACGTTCTTGGTCATGGCGTCGATGATTTCGGGCGGCAGCGGCTGGCCCTTCTCGATGGCGGTGCGCAGCGTGGCCTGCATCTCGCGACGTTCGCGGCTCTTCAGCCACGACGGGACCACCACGATGGCGATGACCATGATGAACGGCATGCTCACGGCCACAAGGGGAATGAGGTCTTCCATGAAACCCTCCTCGATCACTCGGCGCCGCCTTGTTGCGGTCGCCCTCTGACTAGTAAGAGGCGCGGACCGGGGCCAACGGATGCGGCCGACCGGATGAAATCTTCGTAACGCGGATCAGGACCCCGCGCGACCGGGCGCGATCATCGCGCCTTTCTGACAGGTCGTCGCCGCCGACTCGTTGATCGCCACGGCGGCGTCCTAAAGGAACGGCGCGGACCCCGGCGGATTGAGGGCCAGATAGGCCTGGCCGGGCGGAAAGGTCACCGGCGCGGTTCGTACGGGGGCCCCATCTCTTCGCAGACCCAGAAGACGCGAACGCCGCGCGCGCCGCGCGGGAAGTTGTGGATGCGGATCATGCGGCCCTCCGATGCAGGCGACCGCCGACGAGGGTCAGCAGGGGGCCCGTGATCGCCACGGCCACCGCATACCAGAGCGGTCCCTGATCCGTGGCGACCGCGGCGAACACGCCCAGCCCGCCGAGCAACAGGCCGATGATCGCCAGGATGACCGCATGTTTCATCGGCGCGGCCGGCGCCAGACGCGCCGTCACCCAGCCGCCCAGCAGGGTGAAGACGCCCCGATAGGTCAGGGCCAGCAGGAAGAGCATCGGGTCCATCATCATCTGGTCCGCCGGCGGAAAGACCCGCGTCGCATGCAGCACCGCGTCGGTCGCGGTCGACAGCACGATCACCGCGATGAGCCCGGCGACAACGGCCCCGACGCCCTTGAGCCAGCGTGGAACGCCGCCGCCCGGAATGTCCTCGGTCATGTCAGTCTCCCCTCCCTGTTTTCGCGTCGGCCCTGGCGAAGGCTCTCAACGCATCCTTGCCGATCCAGCGTGGCCTCCAGCCAGTCGACCTCCTGGACCCGTGGATCGGCCAGTCCGGTCATCCAAGCTCCGCCAGCAGGCCATCGAGGCGGGCGTAGCCGGCTTCCATGCCCTCGGTCATGCCGGTGGCGCGGGCCGCGTCGCGGGCCTCTTTCGAGACGAAGCGGATGGTCATGGTCACGGTGGTGACGCCGCCCGCCTCGCTGAACAGGGTGGTCACCTGCGTCGGCGCGCCGGCCCAGTCCTCGTCGAAATTCTCGCTGTGGATGGTCCGCTCGGGCGGCGAAACCTCGATATAGGTCCCCGACATCTTCATCGTCCGGCCGTCGGCATGAGCCCACATGTAGCGGAAGGTCCCGCCCGCGCGGGCATCGATCTCGCAGACCGGCATGGTCCAGCCGTCCGGGCCGAGCAGCCACCGGCTGACGAACTCCGGCGTGTGAAAGCATCGCCAGACCAGCTCGCGCGGGGCGTTGAGCGACCGCACGACCAGGATGTCGCGGTCGGTCGGGGTGGTCACGGTCAGGGGTCTGGTCATCAGGTTCTCCTCTCAGCCCTTGTCGAGCGCGGTCTTCGCCGCGTCGGTCTTCATCTGTTCCAACAGCGCGTCGAGGCGGCCGAAATTTGCCTCCCAGATGCGCCGATACTCTTCGAGCCAGCCGGTGGCGGCGGCCAGCGGCGCGGCTTCCAGCCGCACGGGCCGGCGCTGGGCGTCCCGGCCCCGCGTCACCAGACCGGCGCGCTCGAGGACCTTGAGGTGTTTGGAAATGGCCGGCTGGCTCATGGCAAAGGGCTGGGCCAGCTCGCCGACCGACGCCTCCCCCGCCGCCAGCCGCGCGAGGATCGCCCGCCGCGTCGGATCCGCCAGCGCCGCGAAGGTCGCGTCGAGCCGGGCGGGTGACGCTTGTTGATAACTGAACAGTTCCATAACTGTTTGGTTACATAGATGATGCGATCCGTCAATCGCCCGAAACCGTCATCCTGGACCTTTTGCCCCAAGGGCGAGGATGACGATCGGGGTTTACCCGAACAGGCGCGCGTAGACCTCCGGCTTGAACCCCACGGTCAACGCGCCGTCCACGTCGAGCACGGGCCGCTTGATCATCGACGGCTGGGCGACCATCAGGGCGATGGCCCTGGCCTGGTCGAGGCCGACCTTGTCGGCGTCCGGCAGCTTGCGGAAGGTCGTGCCGGCGCGGTTCAGCAGCGCCTCCCAGCCGACCTTGCCCGCCCAGACTTCAAGCGTGGCCGCGTCGATGCCGACGGCCTTGTAGTCGTGAAAGGCATAGGCGACGCCGTGACCGTCCAGCCAGTCGCGGGCCTTCTTCATGGTGTCGCAGGCCTTGATGCCGTGAAGGGTGACGGTCATGGCGATTCCCGAAAACAGAGGACGTTGATGCCGCCTCGGCCGCGCCGCGGCAAGCCGGCCGGTCGCGCCTATCGCCGCCAGGAGCCTACCCGCCGCGCGGTCAGGCGCAGGGTGAACGCCTCGTGGCTTTCCAGGCCGTCCAGATCGCCGATGCGCCGCGCCAGGCCTTCCGCCTCGTCCGCGAGCGGCTCGGCGTCGGCGCGGGTGCGCGGATCGCTCCACAGGCTGGTGATGGCGGCCCGCAGCAGGACCAGCGCGGCGCGCGGATACCGGGCGTCGAGGCGGGCGGCCCATTCGGCCAGGTCGCCCGCGTCGCCGACGACCTCGTCGCGCCGAGCCTGGATCATGGCGGCCGCCTCCGGCAGCGCCGGCCAGTCCATTAAGAAGGCCAGCCCGTCGCCGAAGTCGGGGTATCGCGCGGCGTGCTCGAAGGCCCGGTCCATCGCTTCCACATCATCGAAATCAGGCAAGGCCTTGAGAAAGCGGCGCAATTGCGCGGCGGACAGAGTCCGCTCGAACGTCGCCCAGCGTTCCTCGTGGGCGGCCTTCGTCTCGCCGGCCTGCTCGAGGGTCTCGATCCAGACGGCGAACCAGGGCTCGGCGCCGGGATCGGGACGCCCGTCGAGGCCGCGGGCGCGGTTACGCGGATCGGCCGCCTGCAGCGCGGCCAGGGCCTCGTCGATCCGGCCAGCCGTCAGCAGCCTGCGGCCGACCGCCGCCGCCGTGCCCGGATCATGGCGCAGGGTCGGCGGCACGGTCTCGATGAAGGCGTCCACGTCGCCCGCCGCGTCGGCCACGGCGCGAATGACCCGCGCCGACGGCTTGAGCGCCGGGCGGGCGGCGATGCGGCTGTTGAGTTCGGCCAGAACGGCCGCCGCGAACGGTCGGCCGAACGCCGCCAGCGCCGGGCCGAGCCGCTCGCCCCAGGCCGAGCCGCCGCCGAACAGCATGTCCGCCACCTCCCCGGCCAGGGCGATGTCGGCCGGCGCGCGCGGCGCCAGCGCGGCCATGTCCTGCGCCGCCGCGGCGAACACCTGATCAAGTTCGCCCTTCGGATCCTTGACCCGTAGCGACAGTCCGTCGGCGAGGTCGAGAAAGGTCCACAGCCGCCGGGCGGCGACGCCGGCGTCCAGGTCGCCCAGCGTGCCGGCGATCATCCGTCGGAGAACCTGCAGGTCGAGGATGAACTCGGGCCGTTTGCGCCACGACACCTTGGCCCGGCTGGTGGCGATCATCGCCAGGCGCTTATCGATCTCCTCGGCCAGCGCCGCGGCGCCGATCCCGGCCGACAGCTCCATGCGCAGGCGTCGCTTGAGCGCCGGCTGGCTGTCGCCAAGTTCGAGCAACAGCGCCGCCAGACGCTCGGCGCCCATGGCCTCGAGGTTGGCCGCCGTCAGCCGCCGGGCCGATGCTGGGGGCTTCCTTGCCGTCATGCTCCGGGGAACGGGTCCGGCGGGGTGACTGTTCCAGGTCGAGCCACGGCGCGATTACGGTCGGAGGTCGCTTCGTCGAGGAATGTCATTGGCGATCCCCTCCGCGACCTGATCAACGATTCGCCTCCGCTATTGTCGGCCACTCGGCGGGTTCCCGAAAGCGCTGAAAGCGATCGTCGTGTCCCGTGGTCCGGCTGGAACAGGCGCGCGTAGGCAGCCCGAATAGCGCGCGAAATGAACGGCGGCGCCATGGCACAGGCTGTGCCGTTACTTGACTTGTACGCCTGTGCGACGTACGTATTTCTCAGGTTCGAGGAGTCCCGGAGGCAGCCATGCTCGCTTTCAACGATCAGGTCGGCGCCGTCGATGAGCGCAGCACGGAGCGGATGAACTTCCGGGCCAAGCCGCATATCAAACAGACCATCCAGCGCGCCGCGGCCCTGTCGGGCGTGGACGACTCCGTGTTCACGATGAACGCGGCCTACCAGTCTGCCCGCGAGACCATCGAGGCGCATGAGCGCACGGTTCTGGCCCCGCTCGACCATGCGGCGTTCTTCGCCGCCATGGACGCCCCCCCGGCGCCCACGGACAAGCTCCGCGCGGCCTTCGCGCGTCACCGCGAGACGGTCGCCAGTCGGTGAGCGCCGGCGAAGACGCCCTGAACATCATCGAGCCGTTCGATCCTGAAAAACACGATCGGACGGCTTTTTCGTGCGGCATCGACCAGGTCGATAATTTCTTCAGAAGGACAGCCCGCAAGCTGTCCAGGGCCGACAATCTGCGCGTCTGGGTGATGACCGATTCCGGCGGCGTCCTGATCGGCTTCTACGCCGTCAACGCCCACAGCGTAGACTACCAGGATCTCCCGGCCAGATATGCGCGGACCCGCCCCGGTCACGGTCAGATCCCCGCGGCCTACATCTCGATGATCGGCGTCGATCAGACCGTCCAGGGCAAGGGCTATGGCGGCGACCTGCTGGTCGATTGCCTGCGCCGCCTCGCCCAGGCCAGCGAGGCCCTCGGCCTCGCGGTGGTCATGCTGGACGTTCTGGATTGCGGCGACGCCCGGACCGTCGAACGGCGACTGGCGCTCTACAGAAGCTACGGGTTCGAGCCCCTTCCCAGCCACCCCTTGCGCCTGTTCCTGCCCATGGCGACGGTGAGGATGCTGTTCAACGAAACGCCTTAGCCGGGCGCGTCCCATCAGGATCCAACCTGCAATCCGACGCGCCCGATGGCTGTTCGGGGTGCGGGGCGGAGCTGATCTGAGGCAAGCCGGCTCAGGCCGCCTGGAACGGGTCATGCGCCCGCATCCAGGCCCGCGCCGGTCGTTCGACCAGGTGGTAGACGGCGATCGACGCCAGCAGCGTGACCACGAACACGCCTGACCACGCCAGCCAGGCGGCTGGTCCAGTGATCCCCGGGGCCAGCCGGTCGAGCGCGTGGAAGTAGGCGATATCGACCGGCAGGTGGGTCATGTAGACGGCAAAGGAAACCTCGCCCAGGTAGACGAGCGGGGCCGCGCCGAGCAGGCCGCGCGGGGCGGTCTTCGACGCCTCGGCGAGGGACAGGATGAGGAGCGCGAAGGCCGGCCAGATGACCAGGTCAGGCGCCCGGAAACTCGAGGCGACAACGATCCAGGCCGTCGCGACGAGCAGGCCGGCCAGGGCCACCCTCCGCGGCAGTGCGATACGCTGGCCCAGGCCATAGAGCGCCGCGCCGGTCAGGAAGGCGGGAACGACGCGGATGACGCCCAGCCTGGTGATCTCGGGCAGCGGCAGCCCGAGAAATGCCGCCGTCAGGGCCATGATCGAGAACAGCGCCATGGCGACCGCCACGCCGGTCAACGGCCTGCGTCGGAACGCCAGGACCAGGGCGGCCGCGACGGGAAAGGTCAGATAGGCGAACCACTCGGCCGAGATCGACCAGGACGGAAAATTCCACTGCACGGTCGGCGTCGTTCCCCAGGCGTGGATCAACAGGAGATGCTGGGGCAGGACGCCCGGATCGAAGGCCACCGGACTGAAGGTCGCGCCCATCTTCATGGCCGCCAGCCAGATCACGATCGTGGCGGCGAGGGTCACCAGATGAACCGGGTAGATCCGCGACAACCGGGCCCAAAGGAACGAGCCGTAGTGGAAACGCCCCTCGGCGAACCGGCGCAGATAGACGTGGCTCAGGATGAAGCCGGACAGGATGAAAAACAGGTCCACCCCCAGGTAGCCCCTGGCGACCAGGCCGAGCCGATCGACGTCCAGGCCGAGATGGTCGCGGAAATGATAGACCAGCACCCACAGCGCCGCGGCGATGCGCAGCCCGGTCAGGGGGCGGATGTCATCGGGATAGGCGCGCCCGGCCATCCCGATCGACGGCGCGGCCGGCGAGGCCATCGACCGGGCGGTCAGTCCGACAGCCTCCGTCACGCGCTGCAGCGTCCGCCGCCGAGCACGCAGAAACGGGCGCAGTGAGGATGATTGAGCCGGACCGGTTCCAGGGCCTCGGACAGCGATCCGCCCAGCTCGAAGCCGGGGTCGTGGGGAATGAGGGTGCAGGCGACCACGGCGGGCCGGGCGGCGCCCTTGCGCTTCACCACCATGCGGCTGGACGAGCACATCACGTCATCGGGCGATTTGCCGAGCAGGCCCCAGCAGGCCTCGGTGATTTCGGGGACATCGCCGCTGGCGTCCATCTCCGGAAACAGGACGAGCTGGGCGGGGTCCGTGGCGTCGACCGCCAGGCGCAGGTCCTCGAACAGTCGGCCGTAGCTCGCCCGCGCGTCCGCTTCGCTCTCGCCGGGGAGGCTGCGGCCGGCGACCGCGATGCGGAAGCCCTCGCGGCTGAGCCACAGCAGCCCGGCGATGGCCTTGTCCCAGGCGCCGTCCCCGCGCTCGGCGTCGTGGACGGCTTCGGTGTGATGGTCGAGGCTGACCCGAAAGGTCAGGCCGGCCCCGAAACGCTCGCGCAGAACAACAAGCTCGTCGGCCCGGCGCATCATCGGCCGCATGGCGTTGGTCAACACCAGCACGCCGTGGCCGCGCGTCAACGCCAGCGTCAGCATGGCGATGATCTCGGGGTTCATGAACGGCTCGCCACCGGTAAAGCCGATTTCTCGGGTCGGCAGGCGCAGCTCATCGATCTCGTCGAGAAACCGATCGACCTCGTCGGCCGCGAGATAGGACAGCGCGTCGTTGCGCGGCGAGCTTTCGATGTAGCAGTTCAGGCAGGTCAGGTTGCACAGGGTGCCGGTATTGAACCACAGCGTTTCCAGGGCCCGCAGATCGACCGCCGCCCGCCGTTCGCCGCGCGCGGTCAGGGCGGGATCGCTGAACTTCCCGGCGGCGAGCGAGGCGCCTGTCCGCACGACAAAGGGCGACAGCGTGCGATTGGGCGTAGGAATGGTCACGGAACACCTGCGGGGGTCGTCGATGGCGATTGTGAAGCCCCTTGGCGAGCCCCACATTGATCAGTTCGCCGATCGCCCGCCGCCGGTTACAGGCGACGATGGTTTTTCGGTCCGGCCGCGTAACCGGCGGGCGGTCCGACGCGAATTAGGGCCAACACGGTCGGAGGGTATCGAGCATGAGCGCGTGGAAACTCGGAATTATCGGCGGATCGGGCCTCTACGACATCGACGAACTGGAGACCCCCCAATGGCGGCGGGTCGACAGTCCCTGGGGCGAGGCGTCGGATGAGCTCCTGTCAGGAACCCTTGGCGGAACCCCCGTGGTCTTTCTGCCTCGCCACGGGCGGGGACACCGGCTGGCTCCGGCGGAAGTCAACGCGCAAGCCAACATCGACGTTCTGAAGCGGGCCGGCTGCACCGACATCCTGTCGATCTCGGCCGTCGGGTCACTGCGCGAGGACATGCCGCCGGGGTCGTTCGCCCTGGTCCGCCAGTACGTCGATCGAACGGTGGCGCGCCCGCCCTCCTTCTTCGGGGAAGGCGTCGTCGCCCATGTGTCGATGGCCGATCCCGTTTGCGACCGCCTGTCCGGCCTGACCCTGGAGGCCGCGCGCGCGGCCGGCCTGGCCGTGGCGGACGATGCGACCTATCTGGCCATGGAAGGCCCCCAGTTTTCCACGCGGGCCGAAAGCCACATGTTCCGGTCGTGGGGCTGCGACGTCATCGGCATGACGGCCATGCCGGAGGCGCGGCTCGCCCGCGAGGCCGAGTTGCCATACGCCAACATCGGCATGGTCACGGACTACGACTGCTGGCGGGAGGAGACCGCCGCCGTCGATGTCGCCAGCGTGCTCTCGGTGATGAAGAGCAACGCCGAAGCCGCGCGACGCCTGATCGTGGATCTCGTCGCCAGGCTGCCGAAAGATCGGCCGCCCTCCCCGATCGATACCTGCCTGGACTTCGCCATCGTCAGCGATCCATCCCACTGGAACCAGCGACAGCGCGCCAAGCTCGCCGCCATCTGCCCCCGAAAGTTCGCCTGAACCGGCGCGGGCGCCCCTCCTTTGGCTAAAGGTCTGGCGCCGTCACGGTGCTCCTCCAGCAACCGGTAGAGCACAATGTCGGAAATGGTCGCCGACCGCGCCAAATCTGGCCGGGGCTGTAACCAGCCATGCCTTCGACGCGAACTCTCCTGAACAGACCCTTGAACGCCAGGAGCACGAGTTGGACGACGCCGGCCTCACGAACGCGCGGAATTACTATGGCAAGGTGCTCCAGGGGTCCGGAGACCTGCGGACCGACGCCTGCTGCACGACCGATGCGCCGCCGCTCGCCGTCCGGCGCGCGCTGGCCAACGTCCACGAGGATGTCAGGGCGCGGTACTATGGCTGCGGCCTGGTCGCGCCGCCGGCGATCGAGGGCGCCCGACTGCTCGACCTTGGATCCGGCTCGGGTCAGGACTGCTACGTCCTGGCCCAGCTGGTCGGGCCGACCGGCCAGGTGGTCGGCGTCGATGGCACGCCCGAACAGCTGGACGTGGCGCGGGCCCATCTCGACTGGCATCGCGACCGTTTCGGCTACGACCGGTCGAACGTGCGGTTCATCGAGGGCGACCTGGCCCGCCTCGGCGATCTCGATCTGGAGCCGGCGTCTTTCGACGTCATCGTGTCCAACTGCGTGATCAACCTGGTCGAGGACAAGGCCTCCGTCTTCCGGGCCGCCCACGAGCTCCTCAAACCGGGCGGCGAGCTGTATTTTTCCGACGTCTACGCCGACCGGCGCGTGCCGGACGCTCTACGACAGGACCCCGTGCTGCACGGGGAATGCCTGGGCGGCGCGCTCTACTGGGGCGATTTCCTGCGCCAGGCGAAGGCGGCCGGCTTTGGCGACCCCCGTCTGGTCACCGACCGCCCCCTGGGCGTCGGCAATCCGCAGGTCGAGCTGGCGGTCGCGCCCATCCGGTTCTTTTCCGCCACCTGGCGCCTGTTCAAGCTCGATGGGCTGGAGACCGCCTGCGAAGACTACGGCCAGGCCGTCCGCTATCGGGGCGGCATCGCCGGCTTCGAGAAGGCGTTCGTGCTCGACAGGCATCACACATTCGAGGTCGGGCGCATCGCGCCGGTCTGCGGCAATACCTGGCGCATGCTGCAGGAGAGCCGGTTCGGCTGGCATTTCGAGTATTTCGGCGACTTCAGCCGGCACCTGGGCATCTTCCGGGGCTGCGGGACCGATCTGCCGTTTTCGACCTCCACGGACAGCGCGGCGGCCTGTTGCTGATGGCGATGATCCTGCTGGCGGTCGCGACCGCCTTCCTGGCCTTCTCGAACGGCGCGAACGACAACTTCAAGGGCGTGGCCAGCCTCTACGGCAGCGAGACGGCAAGCTATCGGCTGGCCATCGGCTGGGCGACCGTGACGACGGCTGCGGGCTCGTTCGTTTCGATTGTCCTCGCTGAAACCCTGCTGCGAAAATTCACCGGCAAGGGCCTGGTCGAGGCTTCGCTGGTCGGCACGGTCCCGTTCCTGCTGGCCGTCGCGGCCGGCGCCGGGATCACCGTGCTGCTTGCCGCGCGGCTCGGCTTTCCGATCTCGACAACGCATGGCCTCGTCGGCGCGATGATCGGCGCGGGTCTCGCCGCCAGCGGCGTGGACGGCGTCAATTTCGCGGCGCTGGGCAAGAGTTTCGTCCTGCCCCTGCTCCTGGGGCCGGTGCTGGCGACGGCGCTGGGCGGCGGCCTCTATCTGGCGACACAGGCGGCCTTGCGCGGCCGCGGCCGCCCCTTCGTCGATCAGGCCTGTCTGTGCGTGGGGGCCGAGCCGGCCTACGCGGTTGGCCCGTCGGGCGGCGACGCGGTCCTGGCCCGGACGGCCCTGACGCCCGTGGTGGTGGTCGAGGCCTGCCCTGCCCCCGATTGCGTCCGCAAACGCGGCGGGGGGTGGGTCGGCGTCGATCTCCTGCGCCTGCGGGACGCGGCCCACTTCCTCAGCGCCGGTGTCGTATCGTTCGCCCGGGGGCTCAACGACACGCCGAAAATCGCCGCGCTGCTGCTGGCGACAAACGCCCTGGCCCCGAGGTTGGGAATCGTCGTCGTCACGGTGGCCATCGCGGCCGGCGGTCTGATCGGCGCGCGAAGGGTCGCCGAGACCATGAGCCACAGGATCACCCACCTGGATCCGAACGAGGGTCTGGTCTCGAACCTCGGAACCGGCGCCCTGGTGATCATGGCCAGTCTGTTCGGACTGCCCGTCTCGACCACCCATGTGTCGGTCGGGTCGCTGTTCGGCATCGGCCTGGCGACCGGAGAGGTGAACACCAGGACCATGACGGGAATCGCCCTGTCCTGGCTGATTACCCTGCCCTGCGCGGCCATCAGTGCTGGTATGATCCTTCTGGCCGCGCACCACTGGGGTCTGTGACCGCCGCGCGGATTCGTCAGGTTGGGAGGGCGACCGCGTGATCTCGGACACCGGCCTTCGGTTCCTTGCGTTCGGCCTGGTGTTCGCGGTCATGGCGGGCTGGGAGGTCTTCGCGCCGAGACGACCGCTCACGCTGCCTCGCGGCGCCCGGTGGCCCCACAACCTGGCCCTTGTCGTGCTCAACACGCTTCTGCTGCGGGTCCTGTTTCCGCTGGGCGCCGTCGGCGGCGCGATCTGGGCGAGCGCGGCCGGTCTGGGTCTCTTCCCGTGGCTCGGCGCGCCGGCCTGGGTCGCCTTCCCCGTCACGATCCTGCTGCTCGACCTCGCCATCTACCTGCAGCACGTCGTGTTTCATCGCATCCCCGTCCTCTGGAGGGTGCACCGAGTGCACCACGCCGACCTCGATCTCGACGTGACGTCCGGCTCCCGGTTTCACCCGGTCGAGATGGTGCTGTCGATGGTGTTCAAGCTGGCCGTCGTGGTCGCCCTTGGCGCGCCGGCGGGGGCGGTGCTGGTCTTCGAGGTGCTGTTGAACGCAACCGCCATGTTCAACCACGCGAACATCGCGATCCCGCCCTGGCTCGACCGGCCCCTGCGATGGGTCATCGTCACGCCTGACATGCACCGCGTGCACCACTCCATTCGCCCGGACGAGACCAACAGCAACTTCGGCTTCAACGCCCCCTGGTGGGATCGCGCCTTCCGGACCTATCGCGAGGCCCCTCGCGATGGCCAGCTCGGCGCGACCCTGGGCCTGCCCGACGTGAGAGATCCGGCCGGGCAACGCCTGGACCGGATGCTGCTCCAGCCGTTCGTCAAGACGACGTCGGCCGGCGCTCACGACACGACCGCCCCGTAGCGAACCCTGTCGGAAGATGTGGGGGCGGCTCGCGCCGCCCCCTTTAGGTCAGGCCGCCGAGCCGGCCGCGGCCATGGCGCGCAGGTCGCTGTCGGTCACCGGGCTTCCGCCGACTCCCCAGGCGCCCGGCTGGACGTCCTGAATGGTCACCCAGGTCACCGGACGAAGGCCCTCGCCCTCGACCGAGACGACCGCGTCGGTCACCTTGCGGATGATTTCCTGCTTCTGTTCGAGCGTCAGATAGTTCCCGACGCCGGTGATCTGCACGAGAGGCATGTTTTCAGTTCCTTCTGCTTGTTGGCGAGGATCAGGCGGCCTTGGTCCAGGCGACGGCGCTGAAGCCGGCGTCCAGAGGGGTCTCGGCGACATGGTTGGTGTAGTTCGACAGGGTCTTGAGCCCGACGCCCAACACCACTTCCAGAACCTGTTGTTCGGCGTAGCCGGCATGGAAGAAGGCGTGCAGGTCGGCCTCGGTCGGCCAGCCGCGCGAGGCGACCACGGCGCGGGTGAACCGGCGCAGGGCCTCGAGCTTGCCGTCGGCGATCGGCGTGCCGGCCCGGATGGCGCCGATCGCGTCCTGCGGCACCTTCTGCATCGCGGCGATCGCGCTGTGCGCGGCCACGCAGTACTCGCAGTTGTTCTCGTAGCTGACGGTCAGCAGCACCGTCTGGCGCTCGGACGGCGTCAGCGAGGTGCTGTCGAAGATCTTCGCCAGCGTGGTGTAGGCCTCGACCAGGGCCGGAGCGTTGGACATCACCGCCAACAGGTTGGGGATGAAGCCGAAGCCCTTCTGGGCGGCGGTGAGGGTGGCTTTGGCGGCCTCCGGGGCGGTGTCGATCGTGTGGACGGGGTAGTTCATCGGGTCTTCTCCTTGATGTGAGGGGCACTGAGATGTGAGGGGCACTGACACACTTGGAACAATCGTTCCAAATTGGGCAAAAAAATCAGTCGAGGCGGCGAAGAGCGTCGGCCACGACCGACTGCAGCAGGTTCGGGTCTGGACGGCTGCGGATCAGGACCATCAGGCCGAGCAGCACCGCGAGCAGCCCTCTGGCGATCTCGCCGGCCGGGGCGGTCACGGCGATCTCGCCGGCAAGCCGCCCCGCCTCGATCCGGACCTTCAAAAAATCCTCGATCTGTTCCTGGGCGCTGGCGACGATCTGCGCCGCCTCGGGATCATGCGCGGCCAGTTCGAGGGCGGTGTTGGTCAGCAGGCAGCCACGGTTTCCGCCCACCTCGGTCGCCTCCGACAGGAAGGTCATGAACAGCTGGCGGATGGACTCGCGGGGGCCAAAGCGAGCGGCGAGGTTGGTCAGAAGCTGGCCCCGCACGCGATCGTCAAACATGCGCAACGCCGCCAGGAACAGGTCGTGCTTGTCGCCGAAGGTCGCGTAAAGGCTGCCGCGGTTGACGCCCATGCCATCGACCAGGTCCTGCATGGAGGTCGCCGCGTAGCCGCGCCGCCAGAAAGCCTGCATGGCCTTCTCCAGCGCATCGTCCCGATTGAACCGCTTTTCCCAAGGCATATGACCGCTCCTGAGCCTGAAGATAGGGACCTGGAACGATCGTTCAAGCTTGAGAATCGAAAAGTTGCTCGCATCTCGACGTCCGGCCCGATCAGTCGGGCATGGCCTGCTTCGGCGGACAGACCTGGTCCCCGTAGGAACAAAAGACACAGCAGTCGCCCGGCATCGGGGAAAGGAGCGCCCGACAGCTCGGACATTCGAAGAAGTAGAGGCACGCGTCCGTGGGCATGACCTGAACCGTCGATGCCGCGCAGCGCGGACAGGTCAGGGTGGAAAGGCGGGCGGGATCCGGATCGGAACCCGCCATCATCGCACGCCCCGCAACAGCGACAAGACCGCCGGCTCGAAAACGCGGCTCCAGGTGAGCGCGACGATCAACAGCAGGGTTGCAATGCCCATAAGGCGGATCGGCAACCACGTGTCGATGCGACAGGCTCCATCCTTGGCGCAGGCCTTCCTGTCACGCCAGACGATCAGCCAGCCAGCGGTCAGAACCAGAACGGCCGCCAGCGTAAACCAAATGCGCTGCCCCGCGACCCAAACCGTCCCGGACAAGCCCAGGCCCGCCAGCGAAAGGGCGAGCGGCAACGCGCAGCAGGAGGCCCAGGCGAAGATCGCCAGGCCCCCGGCCGCCACGGCCGACCATCCGGCCGCGAGAGGGCCGGCCGAAGGTCTGGCGGAAACCTCTTCCGCGGCCGGCATCAGCTGGCCCGCTCCACCTTCAGCAAACGGTCCAGCGACCAGCCGCCCGGGCCGAACGTGATCACGGTGATCAACAGGGCGGCCCAGCTGAGATGGGTCGGCCAGGCGTCGGGATAGACGAACAGCTGGATGACCGCCGTCATGCCCAGCAGCCCAAGGGCCGACAGCCGGGTCATGAAGCCAAGGACGAGCAGGATCGGGAACAGATGCTCGGCATAGGTGGCCATGTGGGCGGCGATATCCGACGGGATGAAGGGCACGTGGTATTCCTCGGAGAAGAGGAAGTAGGTCGAATCCTTGACCGTCAGCAGCCCCTCGACCTTGGTCCGGCCCGACTGGAAGAACACGGCGGCGATGCCGACGCGGGCGAGCAGCAGCGGCAGCGCCGGCGGCAGGTAACGCTCCGCCAGCCGCGCCGGCAGGGTGAGGATGGACGGGCGCATCGGCGCATCGGCGTGGGTCATTGGTCTGGTCTCCCCGAATGGATTGAAAGCGGCTCGCGGCTCATGCGAGCGGGCTCGAAAACGTCTGGCGCGGCGAACAGGCCGGCGGCGAACAGCTCGCCGAGCGCGTTTGGTTCGATGTCGTCGGCGTCGCCTTCGGAAGCCGCGCTCATGGCGTCGCCGAAGGATCGGCCGGCGCGGCAGGCCTCAAGGAAGGCGAACTGCCAGGCCGACAGGGTGATCGCGACGACCTCGCCGTGCGGCCGGCAAAGGGCGATCCCCTCCGGCCGCCAGTCCACGGAAAGGCCGTCTCGCCCGGGCAGCGGCGCCGGCGGACGGTTGAGCCGCCAGAGGGTGGCCACGGGCGCGTCGAACCAGGCGAACCTGGCGCTGGCGTGAAGCGAAAGCGGCCGTTCGAGGAGACTTTCCTCCCCCATTGATTGCAGCATAGCGGGGTCCAGCACCTGGTCGTCCATCGCGAAATGCGACTGGGTCCACAGGGCATCGACCTGGGCGGCGTCGGCGATATAGGGGATGTCGGCGGCCGGCTCGAAGGTCCGCAGGAAGCCTGGAAAAGCCTCCCCGTAGGTCGCCAGGACCGGGCTCCGCGGCTCGTGCGCGCGGATGAACACGCGCGCGCAGGCGGAAAACCATTCCTCGCCCACCATTCGATCGACGGTCGGAAAATTGGCCCGCAGGACATCGACCAGCCCCTTGGCGACGGTGTTGCGGTAGACCGAAAGGCCCGCGGCGCTGACGCCGACAGGGGCATAGTCCGGGTCGCGAATGGCGCGCGCGAGGTCGTTCTGAAACGATGCCAGGTCATGCATGGGCGGCGGCCCGCATCTGCCTTGGCGCGCATCGCTCGAGAATGTGCGCCGCCCGGGTCCGTTCCTGCATGAGGGTCTTGAACGAGGGGATGTTGTCGTCCCGTTCGATGAGGGTGGGGCGAGGTCCGACACGGCCGACGAACTGCTCGTAGAGTCGCCAGACCGGTTCGGCGATTTCCGCGCCATGTGTATCGATGAGGAGCCGCTCTCCCAACCGGGCGTCGGCGACGTGGCCGGCCAGATGGATCTCGCCGACCGCGTCGGCCGGGATGGCGTCGAGATAAGCCTGCGGGTCAAAGCGCAGGTTGCGGGCGCTGATGTAGACGTTGTTCACATCGACCAGCAGGCCGCACCCGGTCGATCGGACAAGTTCGGCGAGGAAATCGGTCTCGGAAAGCTCGTGCCCCTCCAGGGCCAGATACAGCGACGGATTCTCGATCAGAATCGTGCGCCCCAGAGCGGTCTGGGTCCGGTCGATGTTGTCGGCGATGCGCGACAGCGCCTGTCTGGTCCGCGGAAAGGGCAGCAGGTCCGGGAAATATGACCCGTCCGTGGTGGACCAGGCCAGATGTTCGGACACGACGAACGGGTCGAAGCGATCGACCAGGTCCCGCAACCGGGCCAGATGCTCTGGCGAGGGCGACGCGTCTCCCGCGAGGGAAAGCCCCACGCCGTGGAGCGAAATGGGGAACCGGTCCCGGAGCGCCGAGAGCATGGCGAGCCTCGGCCCGCCCGGGACCATATAGTTCTCTGGATGAACCTCATACCATTGGCCGACCGCCGGGCAGTTGGCGGCTTCCTCGAAATGCTGAGGCTTGAAGCCAAGCCCGGCGGTCGGTGGCATGGGAGAGAGTCTCCGGAAGGAAATGGATCAGGCCTTCGGCTTCAGCGAACCCGTGCCGTTGGGCGTCTGGATCGACGTGCAGGTGCCCTTGGCGACCAGCTTCCAGGCATTGCCCTGATAATCGACGGTCGAGGTGCCGGCGCAGGTCGTGCCCGGCCCGGCGGCGCAGTCGTTCTGGCCGGCGAGCGCGACGCCATAGCACTTTTCCTGGGCCGGCTTGTCGGCGGCGATGGCGGAGCTGCCGGCGGTCATGGCCGCGAAGGCGAGCGCGGCGATGGCGATCTGGGTCTTGTTCATGGACGTTTCCTTGCGTTGAAAGAATGAGCGCGGGACCGGAAGGGGCCCCCGGTCCCGCGGAGATCGGCTTGCGGCAGAGGTGGGGTCGCCAGCGGATCACAAAGGCCAGTTCGCAGGGGGGGCCGGGTCGGTTACACCCGACACACGAAATGTCAGCCGATGACGAATTCGTCGGGCGCCTGTAACCATTCGCGCCGGCTCAGCGAACTCACGGTCAGGATCAAAAGAGTGCGGGAGACAGAACGGAAGCTGAAGGCGCTGATGCTGATGGGTCTGGACGGCGACGCCGCCGCCCAGGGCCGCCTTCTTTCCGACCTGTCGGCGCTCCTGAAGCATTTCTTCGCGCGCCGGTTGGGCCGCGACGATGGAGACGTTGAGGACTTGGTGCAGGAATGTCTGATCGCGGTGCATGTCCGGCGGGAAACGTTTGACCGCTCGGGACTGTTCACGCCCTGGGCTTACGCGATCGCCCGCTACAAGCTGATCGACCACTATCGCCGCAAGCGCGTGCGGTCCTGGTCGCCGCTCGACGAGGCCAACGAACTGTTCGCTCCGGACTGGACGGACGACGCCATGCACGCGCGGGACGTGAACCAGCTTCTGGACGGCCTGCCCGCCAAACAGAGAGACGCCATCCGGAAAACCCGGATCGAGGGTCTGAGCACCGAAGAAGCGGCGGCGGCCACCGGCATGTCTCCGTCGCTCGTCAAGGTCAATGTCCATCGCGGCCTCAAGGCTCTGATGGCCAGGGTCGGCAAGGGAGGCGATGATGCGGACCGATGACCTGATTGCCCGACTGGCGGCCGAAACGGGCGTCGTCAGGCCCCACGCTGTCGAACGAAGGGTCGCCCTTCACCTCATGCTGGGCGGGGCCGCGGCCGTTGTCCTGCTCATTACCCTGCTCGGACTTCGTCCGGACATGGGCGTAGCCGTCGGAACCGCTTCGTTCTGGATGAAGTTCGGCTTCACGGCCGTCGTCGGCGCCCTGGGCGTCGCGGCGACCTGCCGGCTGGCCCGCCCCGGCGCGACCCTGCGGCTGGGCTTCTGGGTCGCGGCCGCGACGCCCTTCGCGGTGATCGCCGCCATGGCGATCTTCGAAGTCCTGGCCGCCGCGCCGGCGGACCGCGTCGCCGTCTGGCTCGGGAGTTCATGGAAGTCCTGTCCGGTATGGATTCTGGTGATATCGGCCCCGGTCCTGCTGACCATCACGCTTTCGATGCGCCGGTTCGCGCCGACCCGGCCGGTCCTGACCGGCATGGTGCTCGGCATGGCCGCGGGCGGGGTAGGCGCGACGGTCTATGGCCTGCATTGTCAGGAGAACGCGGCCGCCTTCCTGGCCACCTGGTACGTGCTGGGCATGGCCATTGTCGGCGCCATCGGCGCGGCCATCGGTCCGCGTGTCCTGCGCTGGTGATGAGTCCGCGCACCTCGCAGCGAGCCCTTCCATGATGAACTGGAAACAGGCCCTCTCGCTGGCGACGTCGAACGGCGTGCCGCGCAGGGCGATTGTCGTCGCCGTCGTCGTCGGCTCGGCGCTCAACCTGATCAATCAGGGCGACGCGCTGTTCGGCCCGAAATCCGTCGATGTCGGCAAGCTCCTGCTGACCTTCATCGTGCCCTACCTGGTCAGCACGCACGGCGCCGTTTCGGCCCGCATGTCGAAAGAAAGCCAGCCCTGATGTCCCAGCTTCTGGACCGCGCGGACGAGGTTTCCCTTCTTGAGGTCTTCAAGGCCTATCCGGCCGCGGCGCGCCCGCTGATCGCCTATCATGAGGTCGTCATGCGGGGCCCCTCCCCGCTGTCGGTCGCCGACCGCGAACTGATCGCCGCCTATGTGTCGGGTCTCAACGGCTGCGGCTATTGCCACGGGATCCACGCAGCCACGGCGGCGGCGTTCGGGATCGACGCCGGCCTGTTCGAGGCCCTGATGACCGACCCGGCGACGGCCCCGGTCGAGGCGCGCCTGCGGCCGCTTCTCGACTACGTCCGAAAGGTCACCCTGACGCCCTCGCGCATGGTCCGCGCCGACGCCGAGGCCGTCTATGCCGTCGGCTGGCCCGAAGCCGCCCTGCATGACGCCGTCGCGGTCTGCGCCCTGTTCAACTTTATGAACCGCTATGTCGATGGCCTCGGGGTCTCGGCCGACCAGACCTACACGACCCAATCGGCCGCGCGTCTCCACGATGGCGGCTACGCCGGGCTGCTGGCCCATTTGCCGGCGTGACAGCAGGATCGACGGGGCGATGAGGCTAGCGCCGTCCTGCACGCCGCAGACTGGCGAGATCATCGACGTCTTCGCGGGTGCGCAACAGGGCCACGCGCAGCCCGGTGAGCGCGCGCAGCGTATCCGGCAGGGTTTCCCGGCTCGACCAGCGGATGCCGCGGAATGGCAGTGACCCCCGAACAGAACGGCGCAGGCCAATCAGCCAGTAGCCTCCGTCCGCCGCCGGGCCGATGACGGCGTCGTTTGACCGGAGAGCGTCAAAGGCCGCCGAGACGTCTGACCGGCGGACCGAAGGGGTGTCGCTGCCGATGATCACGAGATGACCGGCCGGGAACCGTTGTGAGATCCGTTCGAGCTTTTGACCAAGGTCTCCGCGCCCCTGGGGCAGCGCATGGGCCCGATCACGCAACCAGCCCGTTGGCCGGTCAGGCGTCACGGCGGCCCAGCTCCGCCACCGCGCGTCGGACGCCAGCTCGCGAAGCAGGCCGTCCAGCGACCACCTCTGGAATCTCCAGGCCCCGACATCGCCGATATCGGCCGCAAGCCGCCGCTTTCCGACGCCGATCGCCGGACGCCGGGCGACGATCACCAGATTCCTGAAGGCTCTAGCGTTCATAGAGCCGGGCGATTCGGGCGGGCGCGACGCCGGCGAAGTACAGCATCAGGCAGGACAGGTTTCGCAGGCTTCGTCTCGCCCAGCCGGCCCGCCGCCAGCGGTCGGCCGACGTGCGCGCGGCGACCGACAGGGGGGCCAGCCGGCGGCGCCCCAGGCGACGGACCAGATCGACGTCCTCCATCAACGGAAGGCCGCGAAACCCGCCCATGTCGTTGAACAACCTTCGACTGATGAGCAATCCCTGGTCGCCATAGGGGAGTCGGAAGATCGCGCAGCGGATGGCGACCATCGCCTCAAGGACCCGCGCCTGCCAGCTGAGATCGTCCAGCGAGAAGCGAAAATAGGCCGCCCGCTCCGACGACGCGGGCGTTCCCATGTGGTCGGCCGCCACCCGTCTCCATCCGGCGGCCAGCGCGGTGTCGGCATGGAGGAACAGCAACCAGTCGCCCGTGGCGTCATTGGCCCCCAGGTCAAGTTGTCGTCCGCGCCCCGGCGCGCTGGTCACGATCCGCGCGCCGACACTCCCGGCGATCGCCAGGGTCTCGTCGTCCGACCCGCCGTCGGCGACGATGATCTCCAGCACACCGGCGACCGACGCCAGCGCGGCCGCCAGCGTCTGGCCGGCGTTCAGCGTGGGGATGATTACCGTGAGCCGTTCAGGGCTGATCGACGACATGCAGGCTGGCCTCTCTCTGCTACTTCGTCGCCGCCGTCCGGCTGGTTACAGATGGCGAGCTCCCTCTCCGCCCCGACACCTCGCGAAGCTGTCGAGAAGATGCCCGGCCCCGGAGGGCAGCGTGTAACCGTAGCCGCCGCTGCCGCGAACTACCCGTGCAAATACCAGCCAGACGCCGCGCCGCACGCGACCGAAATGGAGTAACAGTTGAACCGTCCGAGACCCGGCCGTCGCGCCGCGCTGGCGCTGTCCGGCCTGACCCGCAGGGCGGTCGTCATGCTCGCCAGTACAATGCTGATCCCAGCGGCAACGGCGCGCGCGGCGACCAGGCTGTCGCGCTTCGCCGAGGCCCCCGCGGGCGCCCTGACCCTCGACCACGGCGCCTTTGACGGCTTGCTGGCGCGTCGGACCTCGCTTCAGGCCGGCGTTGTCCGGGTCGACTACCGCGGCTGGAAAGCCTCCGCGGCCGACCGCGCCGCCCTCAAGGCCTACATCGCGCGCCTTGCCGGGAGCGATCCAACCCGGCTGACCCGCGCCGAGCAGTTCGCCTTCTGGGCCAACCTCTACAACGCCGTCACCATCGACACCGTGCTGGCGGCCTACCCGGTCAAATCCATTCGCGACATTCGGCCCACCCCGATGTCGATCGGTCCGTGGAAGGCCAGGGCCGTCACCGTCGGCGGCGTCGCCCTGTCGCTGGACGATATCGAGAACGGCATTCTCCGGGCGGGCTGGCGCGATCCGCGCGTGCATTACGCCATCAACTGCGCCTCGTTCGGCTGCCCCAACCTTCCGCGCGTCGCCTGGCGCGGTCAGGGCCTGTCCGCCCGGCTCGACGCCGCCGCCCGCGACTACGTCAATCATCCCCGAGGGGCCCGCTTCGAGGGCGACAAGCTCGTGGTGTCGTCGATCTACCGGTGGTTCGCGGGCGACTTCGGCGGTGGCGACAGGCCAGTCCTGACCCACCTGTCGGCCTATGCCGCGCCGGCCCTGAAAGCCCGTCTCGGAAAGATCGACCGGATCGGCGGCGACGCCTACGACTGGACCCTGAACGAGAGGAAGGCGTCGTGAGCGTGGCCGGGCTCAAGCGTCTGTGGCCACTGGCCATCGTGGCCCTACTGGTGGTCGCGATCACCCTCAGCGGCGCGACCCGCTATCTCAACCTGCAGACCCTCCACGACCATGAGGCCGCCCTGCGTGGCTTCATCGGCGAGCACCTGCTGCTCAGCCTCGTGGTCTTCATGGCCGCCTACGCCGCATCGACCGCCGCCAGCCTGCCCGGAGCCTCCATACTGACCCTCGCGGGCGGTTTCCTGTTCGGAACCTGGGTTGGCGGCACGGCCACCGTCGTGGGCGCCACGGTCGGCGCGGTGCTGGTCTTCTATGCCGTGCGAACGTCTCTCGGCGAGGCGCTGCGCGGCAAGGCCGAGCGCGGCGGCGGGCGTCTGAAGGCCATGATGGACGGCATCCGGGACGGCGCCTTTGGCTACATCCTGCCCCTTCGGCTGATGCCGATCGCGCCGTTCTGGCTGGTCAACGTCGCCGCCGGCGCGGCCCATGCGCCGATCAGGGCCTACACGCTGGCCACCTTCCTCGGCATCATGCCGGCCACCTTCATCTTCAGCGGCATCGGCGCCGGTCTGGGCGCGGTTCTGGCGCGCGGCGGCGAGCCCGACCTGCATGTCTTCACCCAGCCGGCCGTCATCCTGCCGCTGGCGGCGCTCGGCCTGTTGTCGCTCGTCACAACCCTTGTTCGCGGCCATCTGACGCGCCGCCGGAAGCCCTCATGACCCGCAATATCATCAAGGCCGACCTGGCCATCATTGGCGCGGGCGCGGGCGGCCTGTCTGTTGCCTCAGGCGCCGCCCAGCTCGGCGCGAAGGTCGTCCTGTTCGAGCACGGCGAGATGGGCGGCGACTGCCTCAACTACGGCTGCGTGCCCTCCAAGGCGCTGATCGCCGCCGTCGGCGCGGCCGCCGCGGCGCGTGACGCCGGACGCCTCGGCGTCTCCGCGTCGGCCGTCACCATCGACTTCGCCAGGGTCATGGCCCATGTCCGCGGCGTAATCGGCGCCATCGCCCCGCACGACAGCCAGGAGCGCTTTGAAGGCCTTGGCGTGCGGGTCATCCGCGAGGCCGCCCGGTTCGCCGACCCCAGGACCCTGTTCAGCCCGACCGCGACGGTGCGGGCGCGCAAGGTGGTCATCGCGACCGGATCCCGCCCGCGAGTCCCCGACATCCCCGGCCTCGCTGATGCGCCCTTCCTCACCAATGAAACCGTCTTTGGCCTCACCGAGCTTCCCCGGCGCCTGATCGTCCTCGGCGGCGGCCCGATCGGCCTTGAGCTGGGACAGGCCTTTCGCCGCCTTGGCGCCGAGGTGACCATCGTCGAGCCAGGCGTTCCGATGGGCCGCGAGGACGCCGACGCCGCCGCCCTGGTGATTGGGCAGCTGCGGTCGGAGGGCGTGGATATGAAAATCGGCTGCCGGGTCAAGCGGGTGGACCCCGGCCCGGTGGTGGTCCTCGACACACCGGACGGGGAGGCGCGGGTATCGGGAACGCACCTGCTGCTCGCCGTGGGGCGCGAACCCTCCATCGAGGGACTCGATCTGAACGCCGGCGGGGTCGCCTTCAACGAGCGGGGGATCGTGACCGACGACAGCCTGAGGACCAGCAATCGCCGGGTCTACGCGATCGGCGACGTCGCCGGCCGAGGCCAGTTCACCCATCTGGCCGGCGCCCATGCGGGCCTGCTGGTGCGACGCCTGCTCTTCGCCATGCCGATCAAGGCCGGAAATCTGGTCGTGCCGCGATCGACCTACACCAGCCCGGAAGTCGCGACCGTCGGCCTTTCAGAAGCGGAGGCGCGGGCGGCCCACGGGGATGACGTTCGCGTTGAACGGGTCGACTTCAGCGGCAACGACCGCGCGCTCGCCGAGGGCGACATCCAGGGTTTCGGAAAGCTTGTGACCGACCGTAAGGGCCGGATCCTGGGCGCCACTCTCGTCGGCGCCCACGCGGGAGAACAGATCCAGCTGTGGACCCTGGCGATGACCGCCGGCGTCAAGCTGAGCCAGGTCGCCGGCATGATCGCCCCCTACCCGACCCGCGGCGAGATCAACAAGCGCATGGCCGGCCAGTGGTTCACGTCCAGGCTGTTCTCGCCGATCAGCCGGCTGGTCGTGTCCCTGCTCAAGCGGCTGGCGTAGGCGGGCGACCGGCGCGGCGCCTAACCACCCCTTGATGGACCTTGAGCCGCGACCTCGAACAAATTCACGTCGCCGAGCGCCCGGGCGATGATGAGGGCGCCTTCCAGTCGCGCCAAAATCGCGGCAGGCGCTTCACCGGCCCACCTCGGGCCAAAGGCGGCCGTGAGATACCCGAGCACCAGCCGGAAGAAATCCCCCGTCGCCGACGCGACTTCGGGGGGCAGTGACTCGTGCTCGGCTCCGAAGAGGCCGCACAGGCACATCTTGTCATCGCGAACCAGGGCGTCGCGAAACAACTGGGTCAGGCGCGTCACGGCTTCTTCGGGCCCGACGCTTGCGGGATCACCCAGATAGTCCCCCGCGCGCGTCGCGTAACGTTTCGCCAAAGCCGCCCCGAGGTCGCCCTTTGTCGGGAAGTGGTAGTGGATCGACGAGCTCTTCACCCCGACATCATCGGCCAGCTCCCTGAAGCTGAAGCCGTGATAGCCGCTCGTCCGGGCGCGCGCTTCAGCGGCATCCAGGATGCGGTCACGCATTGTTCGTTCATCCATCGCCGTCTCCCTATCGACCGATAGATCACACTTGACCGGGATGGCAAACTATCCGACTAACTATCTATTGATAGATAGAAGGACCGACAGATGACAAATCCGACCCTTTCTCTGGTGGTGGGGGGATCGTCCGGGATCGGACTGGCGACCGTCATGGACCTCGCCCGACAAGGCCGCGCCATACAGATCGTGGGGCGAGACGCGGCGAAACTGGCGGAGGCGCGAGCGGTGGCCCTCCGCGCCGGCGCCAGTGTCGTGGAGACCATCGCCAGCGACCTTTCCGACCCCGCCGCCGTCGAGGCCCTGGTGGCGAGGATCGACGCCGAGCCCCGGCACATCGATCAGCTGGTCAACGCCGCCGGCGTCTTTTCGCCAAAGGCGTTCCTGGACCACACGTGGGACGACTATGACGCCTATGCGAACCTGAACCGCGCGACGTTCTTCATCACCCAGGCCGTGGCGCGCAACATGACCCGCCATGGGGGAGGAGCGATCGTGAACGTCGGGTCGATGTGGGCGCGGCAGGCGATCAAGGCCACGCCCTCGTCGGCCTACTCCATGGCCAAGGCGGGGCTCCATTCGCTCACCCAGCACCTCGCCATGGAACTGGCGGACCAGAACATCCGCGTGAACGCCGTCTCGCCCGCGGTGGTCGTGACGCCGATCTATGGCGCGTTCATGGATCCGGCGAAGATCGAGGAGACGCTCACGGGTGCGTTCGACGCCTTTCATCCGATCGGGCGGGTCGGCCGCGCCGAGGACGTCGCCGCCCACATCGCGTTTCTGCTCTCCGACAGGTCCGGCTGGACCACGGGCGCGATCCACGACGTCGATGGCGGGGTGATGGCCGGCCGCAACTGACGGATACTCGCTCCATGAGCATGGTCCTATGCGCCGCGGCCTGGGCCGCGGCGCATAGGATCAATCCTCCCAATGGCGCGCATTCACCCCGTTGATCGACCGGTTGGACGAGGAGGCCGGAAGCTCCCATCGGCCAGGGCCGCGCGGCCCTGGCGGCCCGGTCATTTTCCGGGCGGCGTCATGGGGGTCATCCGGGTGACGACCGCCCTCTGGGCCGCCCTCTCCTCGTCCGTCAGGGGAATCAGGCCGCGCCCGACCAGGTATCCGCCCCTGCCGCCGGCGGCGTCGGACACGAACTCGGCGACGAAGGCCTTCAGCCCGGGCGTGACGTCCAGATTCGCCTTTTTCACATAGATGAACAGCGAGCGGGAAAGCGGGTAGGAGCCATCGGCGATGGTGGCGACCGTAGGCTGGACGCCGCCGATGGTGATCGCCTTCACCTGGTCGCGGTTCTCCTCGAGGAACGAGAAGCCGAACACGCCCAGGGCGCCCGGCGTCTTGGTCAGGGTCCCGACAATGGCGTTGTCGTTTTCACCCGAGTCGATCCAGGCGCCGTCTCCGCGCAGCACGCTCGCGCGCTTCTTGAATTCGTCCCCGTCGCTCGACTTGAGCGCCTTGAGAGCCGGATCGGCGGCGGCGCCCGGTTCCATGGCCAGTTCCAGGAAGGCGTCGCGGGTGCCGGACGTCGGCGGCGGTCCGTAGACCTGGATGCGTGTCGCCGGCAACCCCGGCGCCACGTCGCTCCAGGTGGCGGCCTTGTTGGGCGCGAAGGTTCCGCCGACCGGAAGGTCGGCGGCCAGCGCCCGATGGAGGGACTCGAGCGACAGATCGAAATCCGCGCCGGTGCGGGCCGTGGCGACGACGACGCCGTCGTAGCCGATCTTGATCTCGATGATGTCGGACACGCCATTGGCGGCGCATTGCTCGAACTCCGACGCCTTCATCGGCCGCGAGGCGTTGGCGATGTCCGGGTAGCCCGTGCCTGTGCCGCCGCAGAACAGCTTGAAGCCGCCGCCGGTGCCCAGGGACTCAACCTTGGCCGGGGCGCCGCCGGCGGTGCGCGCGACATTTTCGGCCACGCGCGAGGCGAACGGGAACACCGTCGATGACCCCGCCGCCCAGGGCCCGGACCGGCCGGACGTGGCCGTCTGGGCGGGCTTGCCGTCGCAGGCGGCCGTCATGAGAACGCCCGCGCCGACGGCGAGACAAAGAAGCATGCGCATGACGGTCTCCTGGACAGTGGGGACGATGGACGGCCAAGCGCCGCCGATCCCGCGTGTTGCGGTATTGGCAGGTCTGGGTGACAGTTTTCTGACGATTGATCCGCCGGCGGGCAGGCCGGTTCAATTCGCCACCCCGCTGTCGTAAGACCGGCCGGTGACCCAAGACACGTTCTGGCGCATCGCCGCGATCCTGCTCGCTCCGGCCTTCGGCGCCCTGGCCGGGGTTCTGTCCGCGCGCCTTCCCGCCCCGCCGGAGGATGTCCGCCGGCCCAGCCCTGTCCGCGTCGGCGCCATGGCGGCGGCCGGCCTTCTGGCCGGCCTCTGGGCGGCCTGGGCGCTCGAGGGGCCGCTCGCCCTGATCGGCGCGGCCCTGGGCGCGGGGCTGCTGCTGATCGCGGTCATCGACGCCGAGCATTTCTGGCTGCCGAACCTGCTCACCCTGCCGCTCGGCGCGGCCGGCCTGATGGTCAGCGCGGTGTTCGGTCCGGGGCGGTTCATCGACCACGCCATCGGCGCGGCGGTCGGATTCCTCGCGCTGTCGGGTCTTGCCGCCCTGTACAGACGATTTCGCGGGCGCGAGGGACTGGGCGGCGGCGACGCGCGCCTGCTGGCGGCGATCGGCGCATGGGTCGGCTGGGCCGGCCTGCCGACGGTGCTGGTCTGGGGATCGGCCGCCGGGCTCAGCTGGGTCGTCGCCCGCGCGGCCGCCCGGCGCGCGTTGCGCTGGGACGAGGCCATGCCCTACGGCGTCTGCCTGGCGCTGGGGGCCTGGCTGACCTGGCTCTACGGGCCTCTCGGCCGGGCCGGCTGGTAGCAGGCGTCAGGGCTGGCAGCCGACCATGCCAGCCGCCGGAATGACCGTCTGCCAGCCGTCGGCCGTCCGGTATTCGATCGTCGCGGTCGGCGCCACGGCCCCTCCCACCAGGCCGCTGCGGGCGTCCGCCTGGATAGTGACGGTCAGTTCCAGCCCCGAGCCGGCGAAGCGTTGCATCGACGGATGACCGAACACCGCCTCCCCCTCCCAGGCGACACGCGGCAGGTCGAGGACGCGGCCGCCGACCTTCAGGCGGGCGATGGCCGGCGCCTGCAGGGCCATGAAGACCCGGCGCGGCGGCAAGCCGCGGGTCCACAGAAAGAGGGCGCACTGGCCCGGGTCCAGGCGCTGGGCGGGGATCTCCTCCAGCGGGACCTCAACGGGGGCGGCGGCCAGGGTGAAGGCGGCGGCGGCCGCGGCGAGGATCGGCGCGAATCTCATGCGAGGCGTCCTTTGTTGATCTTGACGTAGCCTTCGCCGGTCTTCGTGAACCTGGCGGCCAGCAGCACTTCGCCCAGGGCCGCATCCGCGGTCGCCACGCGAGTCTCGGTGGCGTAGCCGCCCCTCGGCTCAAGGCTCAGGCTGACATCGACGCGAACCCCGTCGCGCTCGCCGCTCAGGGGCAGGACCAGAGCCTTGCCCCGGCACTCGGGACGACCCGTGAGGGTCATCGGCGTATCGCCGAACCCCCGAACCTCGGCCGACGCCTGACCGGCGGCGCGCCTGCAAGCCCCGTTCGAAAAGGCGAACCCCGCGGATTTCAGGACCAGCGTGCCGCCGAACGGCGCCGGGGCGCCGAACTGCTCCAGGGGGATCGATCCGGTGAAGCCCTCGACGCCGGGCGAGCCGCCAAGGAGCAGCCGCCCACGACCGTCGATGGCGCCCCCGCGGGCGGTCATGTCGATGGCCGGCCGACCGGTCAGCAGGCGGCCGGGCGACAGCCTGGCCCGGACCTCGCCCAGCGGCGTCGCCCCCAGCGACGCCTTGACCAGCCGGCCGCTCCAGATGGTCCCGTGGGCCTCGCGCGCGGTCAGGCTATCGCCCAGACCCGCCAGGGCGAGACCGGCCGTCATCGGCGCCCTGGCGACGATGGCGACGACCAGGGCGGTGATGAACACCAGCGTCAGGCGCAACGGGCTCATTGCCTCGTCCCGACAAAGGCGATCTCGACCTCAAGGTTGGCGGCGTCGGCCTTGGTCGCCGTGAGGGCGGTGACGGCCACGCCGTGCGCCCGCCGCAGGATGACGATCCATTGCATCAGGGTCTTGGGATCGACCGCGTCGATCCAGATGGTCAGGCGGCCATCCGCGTCCTGGCGGCGTCGATTGATCTCGACCCCGGTGGCGGCGGCGGTGAGGTCCACGACCTCGGCCAGGGAGCGGGCCGGCCCCGGACGCCTGCCGGCGGACTCCCGCACCATGTCCTGCGTCATGGCCAGACCGGCGACGGCCCGCGCCCGTCGATCGGCGGCCTCCCCGGCCGCCCAGCGGAGCGGGGTCAGCATGCCGTACCAGATCAGCAGCAGCGCCAGGACCAGGCCCAGCCCCGCCAGCATCCAGCGTTCGCGGCCGCTGCGCTCGAACCACCAGGTCCGGAGGCGTTCCGCAGCGCTCATGGCAGTCTCCTCACCACCAGTTCGCTGGTGACCCGCGCGCCTTCGGTGACGGTGCTGTCCTGGCGGATGTCCAGTCCCAGCCCCCGGCCGGCGGCCCTCAGTTGATCGATGTCGGAAAAGTTGCTGTAGGACACCCGCGCCCGCAGGTCGCCGTCGTCGGCGTAGCCCAGCGTGTCGAGCTGGGTTCCCGGCGTCTTCTCCAGCACCGCGAACAGGCCGGCCGCGAGGTCGGGGAACCGGTCGGCCCGCCGCAACACGTCGAGCCGTCCCCGCAGCGCCGCCACGGGATCGGCGGCCCGGGCGTCGGCGGGATAGGCCGCGACCAGCCGCGACCGGATGCGGCTCTCGGCGGCCTGGGCGGCCAGATGATCGCGGCCGGTCTGGGCCAGCAGCAACACCAGCGGCGACAGCAGCAGGGCGGCCGCCAGGATCGCCAGGCGTCGTCGGCGGCCCGGCGGAGCGGCGGCCGGGCTCTCGCCGAACGCGCCCTGCAGCAGGTTGATCGGCGGCGTGGCCGCCCGCAGGGCCAGCGCCGGTTCCAGATCCTGCATCGACAGCCGCCGCGAGGGACGGCCGGCGATCACGGCGTCGGCGAGGTCAGGCTCCAGCGCGAATCCGACGTTCCGCCCACGGACGGCCGTCAGGCCGCCGAAGCCGGCCGTGACGACATTCTCACCCTCCGGCTCGGGCAGCATCAGATAGTCGGGAGTCATCGACACAGGTTCGACGCCCCGGGCCCGCGCCAGCTCAAGCCATCGCCGCACCGATTCCAGCCGGGTCACCACCGCCAGCCGCTGGCCGCCGGCGTCGCTGTCCCCGACAGCCACGTGCAAATCGTCGCCGTCCTGCGCGATTTCCGCCTGCAGCAGGAAGGCGGCCGACGACCGCGCCTGCACGTCGCTGCGGTCGGGCAGATCCAGCCAGCGGGCCAGGGCGTCGGCGCCTGGCGTCACCAGGCGATCCTCGTCGCCTGTTTCCGGTCGCGGCGCGCCGACCGGAACGACGCCCCGCTGGAGCACCTCGCGGTCGTCCGCAACCCTCAGGAAGGGCCAAGGACCGTCATCGGCCGCTACAAAGACAAGTCGGGTGATGGTCATTCGTCGCGGGTCCAGCGTCGGGCAACCAGCTTCACCGCTCCGGCGGACTGCAGCTCGAACAGAGAATTGAGCGTCGCCTCGGCGCCGGCGAAGGCGATGTCGGCGTCGAGGGTGAAAAAGCGTGTCTGGACGCTGATCTGGTCGCGCGCCGGCGCCGGCGGCGCATGGTCGACCACCAGAGGCTCGTTCCAGAAGGCCTGGACGTCGGGCCAGCCATCGGCCGGACGTCCCTGCAACAGGCGGGCGGCGGCCTGCGGCGGCGTGCCGCCGGCGGTCAACATGGTGATCAGGACGGCCTTGTCCGGCGACAGGGTGTTGACGTTGATCGGCGACAGGTCGGTCGTCGGCAAGGCGCACACATAGGGCCGAATGCGGCGATAGAGGTCGGGCGTGACGCCGCGCACGGCGCGGATCTCCGAGACCTCGGCCAGCATCGCCCCGCCCGTGCGGTAGGGCGTCGCCAGACGGGCATAGTCGCCGTCCTCGGCGCCGCCGTCCGGGATATCGTCCGTATCGACCCAGTCGGAAATGTCGTTGGCCAGGCCCAGGGCGCGCGGCTCTGTCAGGCCCAGCGCCGTCAGCAGATCGACGAACTGCCGCCGCCCTTCCTGCCGCCGGACCAGGCGGGCGCCGCGGGCCTCGACCAGACTGTTGAGATTGAAGCAACCCACGGCGTCGGAGATGCGCGCCTCGATGACGCCATGCTCGACCGGGAAGCGGAAAGGCCGGCCGTTCCAGTCGCCCTGCAGGGTGATGCGGCCAGGATTCACCCGTGACAGCCTGACGACCCTGACGCGCGCCAGCTCCTCCGCGCCCAGGCCGTACCACTGCGCCTGCCCCACGCCGCGCGCGTTGGCGGCGCGCCGCAGGCCGAACCGGACGTCATCGAGCACCGCCACGGCGACGACCGACATTACCGCCACCAGCAGCAGGACGGTCAGCAGGGCCACGCCTCTTTCCCGGACTGGTCTCATCGCAGGCCGCCCGGCGTGAGAAACAGCTGGTCGAAGCCGCCCAGATCGCGGATTTCCAGAACTATCCGCACCGCCTGCGGATAGTCGGCGTCGCTCGCCGGCGTCCAGGCCGACCGCCAGACGCCGCGATGGAGGTACTGGACCCGCACGGCCTTCACGCCGTCGATCATCACCTGGGCGCCGGCGGGCGCCGCGCCGTCGAGACGGGGATAGGTCACCCGCTCCAGCCGGCCGTCGATCAGCCGGTACTGTACGTACTGAACCGAGGCCCGCGCCGCCCCGTCGGGGTTCTCCCAGCCGCGCCGGGCGAAGGCCAGGAACGGGGCGCCGCCCGCCGGCGCGGTTCCCAGAAAGGCTGGACGGGTCGCCCCGTCCTCGCGGGCCCGGGTCGGGCGCGGCGCGATCTGGCCCAGGTCGGCCTTGAGGATCGCCCGGGTCTGCTGCAACTCGCCCAGCCGGGCCATGCGGGCGCGGACGGCGCCCTGCCCCTCGAGCGTCGAGCCCATCACCAGGGCGCCGGCGGCGGTCAGCAGCCCGAAGACGAACAGCGCCGCCAGCATCTCCACCAGGGTAAAGCCCTTCATCGGCGGCCCCGGAACACCGTCACCTCGGCCAGGGTGCGGCCACGCGGCGCCTGGGTCACCAGGACGTCGATCCGCACCACCTCCTGGTCGTCCGTGCGGGACACGCGGCGTATCCAGCGCCAGGCGCGATCCCCGGCCCGGTCTTCGCCGCTCGTCTCGCCCAGGGGCGGCCAGTCGATGAGGGCTTCGCTCGCCCGGTTCTCGGCGACGATGCCGGCGATCACCCGGGACTCGATGGCCTGGGCCGTGCGGATGTTCTCGCCGCCCAGATTGACCAGCGCCAGCGCGGCGATGCTGAACACCGTCAGCGCCACCAGCACCTCGATCAGCGAGAAGCCTTGTTCAGCTGGAGGGCGCGGCATCGACCCTCACATTCCCCGCGGAATCGACCGTGACCCTGGTCCGGCGATCACCGCGCATGAGCAGGATGGCCGCCGGCGTCGAGGTCCCCGTCCCGTCGAAGGCGATCTTTCCGGCCGTGGTCTCGTCGATCACCGCGGTGTCGGCCACCCAATCGACCGGCCCGAACGGCGCGTCGGACAGGGCGCGCCAGCTCCCGTGGTCGCGCGCGCGGAAGCTGTAGCCTTTGCTCGAGACAGCCACTTCCATGGCGCGGTTGGAGAGCACGGCCTCCTCCCGCGCCCGGATCAGCCGCGCGCCAAAGCGCTCGGCCTCCCGGGCCACCGAGGGCCGGCCGTCCGTGGCCACCAGCAGCACGGCGCCAGTGGTCAGGCCGACGATCGCCAGAACGACCATCAGCTCGACCAGGGTGAAACCGCCCTCGCCGCGGCGGTCAGCTCCAGTTGCCAATGTCCGCATCGTTCTTCTCGCCGCCCTCGCTGCCGTCGGCCCCGAAGGAAAAAATGTCGATGGCTCCATGCCGGCCCGGCTGGAGGTACTGATAGGGATTGCCCCAGGGATCCTTGGGCAGGCGACGGATGTAGCCGCCCTCGCGATACCGGTCGGGCCTGGCCATGCCGGCCGGAGGGGTAACCAGCGCGGCCAGGCCCTCCTGCGCGGTCGGAAAGGTGAAGTTGTCGAGGCGATAGCTCTCGATCGCCTGCTCCAGCACCGAGATGTCGGCCCGCGCCTTTTCGCGCATGGCCCGGTCCTGGCTGGGCAGGACGTTGATCACCACGATGGTGGCCAGCAGGCCCAGGATGACGACCACGACCATCATCTCGATCAGGGTGAAGCCCGCTTCGGACGACGGGCGCGGACGGGGACGGGGACGGGAATTGCGCATGCGGACAGGTCCGTTCAGCCGAGGGCCAGGGTGTTGAGCTGCAGGATGGGCAGCAGGATCGACAGCACGATGGTCGCCACGACCCCGCCCATGACCACGATGATCGCCGGCTCGAGCAGGCTGAGCGCGGCGGAGGTGAAGGTGTTGAATTCCCGTTCGAGGTAGTCGGCGGCCCGGGCCAGCATCAGGCCCAGCCGGCCGCTGCTTTCGCCGCTGGCGGTCATGTAGACCAGGATCGCGGGGAAGACGGCTGCGCGGCGCATGGCGACCGACAGACCCCCGCCCTCGCGGATCGCCGCGGCCATGCCCTCGATCGCCTCGCGCAGCACGCTGTTGCGAACCGTCGGACCGGTCAGCTGCAGGGCCTCGAGCACCGGCACGCCGGCGAACATCATGGTCGACAGGGTCCGCGCCAGCCGTGCGGCCTGTACGTCGCGGATCAACCGGCCGATCACCGGCAGGCGTAGCAGCAGGCCATCGAAACGGCGACGGAAGTCCGGCCTTCGCATCGCGCGGTGAAAGACGAAGCCGCCCGCGGCCAGGGCGACCGCGACCGCCCAGCCGAACCGCCGGGTTCCCTCCGAGACAGCGATCACCATGCGGGTCAGGAGCGGCAGCGCCTGGCCCATGGAATCGAACTGATCGACCACCTTGGGCACGACGAAGGTCATCAGGGCGACCACGACCAGGCCGGCGGTGACGGCCAGGACGATCGGATAGACCAGGGCGGTGGTGACCTTGGCGCTGACCTGCTGCTCATGCTCGTGCAGGTCGGCCAGGCGTTCCAGGATTTCGGGCAGGGCCCCGGAGCTTTCGCCCGCCGCGACCATGGCGCGATAGAGGGGCGGAAAGCCCGCGCCGGGCCGGGCCATGGCGTCGGACAGGCGGTAGCCCTCCCGCACGCCTTCGTGGACGATCGAAATGGCCTGTTTGACCCTCGCCGCGTCCGCCTGGAGCGCGATGGTGCGAAGCGCTTCCTCCAGCGGCGTGATCGAAGTCAGGGTCGCCAGCTGCCGGGTGATGATCGCGATCTGCTTGGCGGGCAGACGATCCCGGGAAAAGACCGACCGCGGCGCGCCGGCCGCGCGGCTGGCGCTGGCCTCCAGGCGCACGGGCGCGAGGCGCCGGCGTTTCAGCTTGGCGCGGGCCGCGGGTTCGTCGGCCGCCGTGACGGCGCCCTTGCGCGGCCGTCCGGCGGCGTCCATGGCGATGAAGTCATACGCCGGCATTGGAGTCCGCCTCCTGCCGCGTCACGCGGACGGCCTCCTCGACGGTGGTCGATCCATCGACAACGCGCGCCCGCGCCGCCGCCGACAGGTCGTCGCCGCGATCGGCGATCGCCAGCGTCATGGCGTCCTCGTCGGCGTTCTCGCTGATCATCCGCCGCAGGCGGTCGTCGATCTTCACCGCCTCGTAGAGGCCGATGCGGCCCTGGTAGCCGGTGTTGTTGCAGGCCGTGCAGCCGACCGCGCGGTACAGCGACCGCCCCGGCTCGACACCCACCAGCCGGGCCGTCGATGCGTCGGCGGGCCAGGCCTCGCGACAGTGCGGACAGAGGCGGCGGACCAGCCGTTGAGCGACGACCAGCCGCAGGGTCGAGGCCAGCAGGAAGGGCTCCACGCCCATGTCCCGCAGGCGGGTGATCGCGCCGATGGCGTCGTTGGTGTGAACGGTCGACAGGACCAGATGGCCCGTCAGGCTGGCCTGGACCGCGACCTGGGCGGTTTCCGGGTCGCGGATCTCGCCGACCATGACCACGTCGGGATCCTGGCGCAGAATCGCCCGCAGTCCGGCGGCGAAACTCATGCCGACCTTGGGATTGACCTGGGTCTGTCCGATGCCGTGCACCGTGTATTCGACCGGATCCTCGATGGTCAGGATGTTGCGGCGGTGATCGTTGAGCAGTCCCAGGCCGGCATAGAGGGAGGTGGTCTTGCCAGAGCCCGTCGGGCCGGTGACCAGCACGATCCCGTTGGGTTCGCGCAGCGCCGCCTGGAAGGCGGCCTGGATGTCGGCCGACATGCCCAGGTCCTCGAGCCGCAGACCGGCCTGGTCCTTGTCGAGAATCCGCATCACCACCCGCTCGCCGGCGCGGGACGGCAGGGTCGATACCCGCACGTCCAGGGCCTTGCCGCCCAGGGTGAGGGAGATGCGCCCGTCCTGCGGCACCCGGCGTTCGGCGATATCCAGCCGGGCCATGACCTTGACCCGCGACACCAGCATCGGCCCCACGCGGCTGGGCAGGTTGAGAACCTCCTGCAGCACGCCGTCGATCCGCAGGCGCACCAGCAGGGCCGATTCGTAGGGCTCGATGTGAACGTCCGACGCGCCGCGTCGCGCCGCCTCGGCGATCAGGCCGTTGATCAGCCGGATGATCGGGGCGTCGTCATTCGGATCCAGCAGGTCCGCGGTCGCGGGAAACTCGTCGAGCAGACCGTCGAGCCCGTCGGAGAATTCCAGACCGGCCGCCCCTTCGCCGACCCCCATGTCCGAGTCGGCATAGGCCTCGGAGAACGCCTGGTCGAACGCCGACGTCGCCATGCGATCAATCTTGAGAGGACGGCCCAGCGCGCGCCGCACCTCGATCAGGGCGGACGGTTCCGCCCCCTCTCGCAGCCCGACATGGGCGACCGCGTCCAGACCGAGCAGCAGGACCCCGTGCCGCCTGGCGAAGGAATAGGGCAGCCCCGCCGAATGCGCCTCGGTCATCGCGGCGCTCCCGTCTCCGCCGCTGGAGCCGAGGCTTGCGGGGCGGCCGACGGCGCGCCGCCGGGCGGATCGGACCGCAGATAGTCCCGCACCAGCGCGTCCAGGGCGTTGCCGCCGTCGGCGCCGGTCAGGCCGGGCTCCTTGCGGAGATAGTCAAAGCGCGGCCCGGTGACCGCCTGGGCGTCGGCGGCGCCGCGAATGATCCTGGGGCGGATGAAGATCATGAGGTTGGTTCGACCGCCCGAGCGCGCCCGGCTCTTGAACAGCTCGCCGAACAGCGGCACGTCGCTCAGATAGGGCACCCGTTCCAGCGACACATGCTCGTTCTCGTCGAGCAGGCCGCCCAGGACCACGATGGCGCCGTCATCGACCAGCACTGTGGTCTCGATCTCGCGCTTGTTCAGCACCAGTTCGGACGAGGTGCTGCTCACCGGCCCGGACACGCTGGAGACTTCCTGGCGGATGAACAGGGTGATGCCGCCGCCGGCGTTGATCTGCGGCTTGACGGTCAGCTGGATGCCGACGTCCTGCCGCTGGATCGTGCGGAACGGATTGCTGTTGGCGCTGCCCAGCACCTCGCCGGTGGTGATCGGCACCTCCTGACCCACCAGGATCGAGGCTTCCTGGTTGTTCAGGGTCAGGATCGACGGGGTCGATAGCAGGCGCGAGGCGCCGTCGCGCCGCACCGCGTTGACGATCATGCCGAACACCGCGCCGCTGTCGAGCTGGCCGCCCAACCCCGCGGTGATGCCGCTCGCGCCCAGCAGGGACTTCAGGGCCGCGTCGCGCAGGGCGGCCAGGGTGGTGGAGTCCTCGGGCAGGTTATTCTCGCCGGCGATCGCACCGGTCAGGGCGAGGATGTTGGGCGCGGTGTTGGAATAGTTGGTCACCGAGAACGGCATCGCGCCGTCGCCGTCACCGCCGCCGAGGATGAACTGCACGCCCAGCTCGCGAGCGGCGGTGTCGGAGACCTCGACCACGATGGCCTCGACCAGCACCTGCTCGCGCCGCACGTCCAGCTGGGCGATGACTTCAGCGAGCATCTTCTGCGTGTCGGGCGAGGCGTTGATCACCAGGGCGTTGGCCCCGGGGAACCGGGCGATGTTGGCGCGGATGCCGCTGGTCGTCGCCGGAGCGGCGGTCTGCGTCGCGGCGGGCTGGGCCGTGTCGGCGCCCTGGGCGGCCTGGCTCTCAGCCGGCGTGACCGGCAGGCCGAGCAGTTGCTGCAGCACCGGCAGCAGCTGTTCGGCGTTGGCGTTCTGCAGGAAGACGACCTTCACCGATCCCGTTGTCTGGGCCCGCTGGTCGAGATCGGCGATGGTCGGGAGCAGACGCTCGATGGCTTCGGAATCACCGCGCAGCAGCAGGGAGTTGCTGCTCTCCACGGGCACGATCAGCACTGGCCCCCTGCCCGGCTTGCCATCCGCGCCCGGCGCGGCGGTCAGGGCCGTCAGGACGCCGGCGATCTCCCGCGCCGAGCTATTGCGCAGCGTGACCGCGCGGGTGGCGGCCCGGTCCACGTCGATCTGGGCGATCAGCGCGCGGATCCGCCGGACATTGTCGGCATAGTCGGCGACGACGAGGGTGTTACCTCGCGGATTGGCGATCACCTGGCCCTGGGCGCCGACCAGCGGCTTGAGAATGTCGGCGGCGGCCTGGGCGTCGATGCTGCGCAGGCGGAAGACCTGGGTGACGAACTGGCCGCCGGCGGCCGAGGGCTGGCGCGCGGCGCCCTCGGACGGCTCGATGCGATAGGCGCCCGAGCCCGTCGGAATCGCCACGAAGTTGTTGGCCCGCAGGGTCGATAGGAACACTTCGAACAGCTCGGCCCGGTTCAACGGCCCGTTGCTGGCCACCGACACCACGCCCTTGACCCGCGGGTCGATGACGAAGGTGTAGCCGGTGGTCCGGGCGACATCCTGGATGAAGGCGCGGATGTCGGCGTCCTGGACGTTGAGGACCTGCGTCTGGGCGACGGCCGGCGCGACGGCTCCGACGGACAGCGCCGCCAGCAAGGTGACGAACGCGAAAAGTCTCACGGCTGAACCTGATCCTGGGCGACGGTCGGCGTCGCGGTGGGGAAATACAAGGAGGTGCGCGCGCCGCCCCGGGCCAGGACGACGTGATCGTCGGCGACCGAGTCCAGCCGCACGCCGGGCGCGACCTCGTCGCCGACCGCGAACGAGGTCTGCAAACCGTCCGGCCCGCCGAGGATGGCCGAACCCGCGCCGCCGTCTCCGGCGCGAACGCCATGGAGCCGGAAGGCCTGCGCGACCGCCTCGCTCATGGCGGCCGGGGCGCTTCTGAAGAAGGGGTCGAAGCGGGTCAGAACGGCGAGACCGTCGGATCGCGATGCGACGGGACCGAGCGGAACCGGTGTCTGGGGCGACAGCAGGATCCAGAACAGGGCGGCGGCCTGCCAGGCCAGGGTGGCCGCAAGGGCGGCCTCGACGGCGGCGAACAGACGCCGCCAGCCATCATCGCCGATCCAGGGAAGGTCCGGAAATCTCAAAAGCAGGCCCCGACAACAAGAACGGCCTTCGAGTTAGCCCGGCCGGGACGCAGAATCGTGCAGGTTTTGCGACGAATTGGCGACAGTTCCCGGCCGGGTGCGGTCTGTCGGCGGACCGGCGGCCGGACGGAGAATTCCGCCCGGCCGCCGTGGATCAGAACCGCCCCGTGAGGCTGACCGAGAAGCTGCGGCCCAGGTCGTAGCGATTGATATCGACACGGCCTCCGCCCAGCTCCTGGAACTCCTCGTAGTCCTCGTCCAGGAGGTTGCGGGCCTCGAAGCCGAACTCGAACTCCCGCTCCCAGGCCGTGAAACCCTGGCGGAAGGTGAAGTCGATGATCACGCCGGGATCCTGAATCACATCCGGGAAGCCGGACCGGCCGCGGTTGGAAATCCGCTCGCTGACATAGGTGACAAGCACGGTCGCCTGTTGTTGCGCCGTGTCGTCTTCGTAGCCGAACTGCACGTTGGCCAGGTGTTCGGACTGACCCTGCATCGGGTCGCCGTCGGTGACCCACTGCGTCGCCGCCTGGGGGAAGCCAGTGCCCGGCGGGATCACCGTGTCGCCGGTTTCCACCTTCAGCTCGGACTTGCTGTAGGTGTAGTTGGCGGCCACCAGCCAGCGCTTGGTGTCGAACCAGGGCGTATCCGAGAAGAACTCGAAGTACTTTTTGACGTCCAGTTCGACGCCATAGAGCACCGCCTTGGGGGCGTTGATGTAGGTCGTTTGGACCGCGCCGCCGCTCACGTCGTTGACGATCGCTTCGACCGGCCCGTCGATGTCCTTATAGAAGACACCGGCCGTGACGTACTGGTCGCGGTTGAAATACCACTCGTAGCGCGCGTCGAGGTTCAGCAGTTCGCTGTCCGTCAGGTACGGGTTGCCGGTGAACAGGCGGTCGCTGTCGGGATCGTAGTAGGTCTGCGGCGCCAGCTCGCGGAACTGCGGGCGGGCGATGGTCTTGGACGCGCCGAGGCGGAACTGCATGTCCTCGTAGAAGTTCCAGGTCAGCGTCGCCGCCGGCAGCCAGTAGCTGTTTTCCAGCGCCGGGGGCGCGACCGGCACGGGACCGCCGAACAGGTCGATCGGCGTGACGCTCTGGGTCGCATCCTCGTAACGCACGCCTGCCGCCACCCGGACCAGCGGGATGATCTCCGCATCGACCTGGGCGTAGGCGGCCTTGACCTCCAGCGATCCCTCATAGGCGCCGGCGCCGGCCGAGCCCGTCGTTTCCCGCAGGACCAAGCCGTTGGGGCCGATGTTGTAGTCGGCCAGCAGATAGTCCACCCGCTCGACCTGAACATCCAGCGGCAGGGAGGTGTTGAGGGCCAGCAGGCGGAACTCCCGCTGCACGGCCGACCGCTGGTTGTCGCTCATGGCCAGGCCGGCGCTGAACACGAGGTCCCGGGCGTCGGACAGGGCGAAGGTGTATTTCCCATCGACGCCCGCGCTGGCGATCTGGTCCTCGACTTCACTGAAGCGCGTGTAGTTCTGTTGCTGCGACGCGTCGTGATAGTAGACGCCGCTCTCCACGCGATAGCGGATGCCCTTTTCATAGGGCGCATTGCGGGCCGTCTTGGCGAAGGCCGCGCGCCAGTCGATCTCCAGATCGCCGAAGTCGTGTTCGCCGGTAAGCTGGGTGTTGATCAGGCTGCGCTCGAACCATTCGGTGTTGTCGTCGCGGACCTGCAGGCTGGCGAGATCGTCGAACCCCTCGCGCGAACGGGCGACCTTCAGCGTGTCGTGAATGTAGAGGTTGGTCCAGGTGAAGACATGGTCGCCCAGATCGAGACCCAGGCCGAGCAGGGCGTTCCAGACCACGCGGTTCTGGGTGTTCTGATAGGCGTAGTCGGTCACGGGCGTTATCGTGCCCGCCGCCGGATCGACGAAGCCCTCCTGCTGGACGCCCAGGCGGTTGCGCCAGCTGTTGTCGTAGCCGAGCACCGCCACGAGCCCGAGCGTGCCGAAATCGGTGTCGAACGACTGGCCGCCGCTGACATCGATGCTGAAGTTGGCCGGCAGCTGGTCGGTGCGCTGGAGCAGGTTCATCGGCGCGTTGACCAGGCTGCTGCCGATGAAGGTCAACTCGTCGTCGGTGAAGTTGCCGCTGGTGATGCGCAAGCCCGACTCGATGGCCTGCTGGAGCGGCTTGGGTATTTCGCGCGCGCCATCGTCAAAGCCGAGGCCGTCGGTTTCCGAGCCGTAGTAGGTGATGCCGTTCTGGAAGGTCGTCTCGGTATTGCCGCCGATGCTGGCGCCCATGGCCAGAAACGGCTCGTTCGGAATCGAAAGCGTACGCAGGTTGATCACCCCGCCGCCGAACTCGCCGGGGAACTCAGGCGAGTAGGTCTTTTGCACCGTGGTGCCGGCCAGGATGTTGCTCGGGAACAGGTCCAGCGGCACGACCCGCTGCAGCGGTTCGGGGCTGGGCAGGGGCGAGCCGTTGAGCAGGGCCGAGGAATAGCGCTCGCCCAGGCCGCGGACATAGACGAAGCGGCCGCCGCTGAGGCTGAGACCGCTCAGGCGGGTCAGGGCCTCGCCGGCGGTGTCGTCGCCAGCGCGCTTGAGGTCTTCTCCCGACAGGAAGGTGGCGACCTCGGAGGTCTCGCGCATCGGCTCGGGAATATTGGCGCCGAGGACGACGATCTCCTCGACCTCGGTCGGCTGGGTGGTCGCGGCGCCGACGGCGACGGGCGGCTGCTGGGCGAAGACCGCCTGCGGGGCCACCAGGGCCGTCGTGGCGAGCAGCATGCCGCCCAGGGTGGGGGTGAACATCTTCATGTGCGGGACCTTGTCACTATCGGGCAGAGGGAGGCCGGGCGGCGGCGGTCTCGCCGCCGCCCGCGCCGGTCATCAGCAGGTCGAACCGGTCGCCAGGCCGCAGGTCCAGCCCTGCCACCAGGTGTCGTTCCCGTCCTTCACCGCGCCGATGTAGGTGGTCGGCGTGAAGAAGGCGCTCAGAGCGGTCGGATCGGTGGTCACCACCGCCGTCTCGTTGGCGCCGTTGACGAAGATGCTGGTCAGGGTCGAGACACCCGCCAACGTGTTGCTCGGATGGGTGAAGAGCAGCGATTCATCGTCCGCGTCGGCGTCGAAGGACGTGGCGCAGGCGAGGAAGACCGAACGGAAGGTCCCGGTCGTCGCGGCCGCGTCCATGTCGAGGCAGGCGCCCGCGGTCTGGGTGACGACGCTGTTGTAGAGCGCGTAGTCGGTGCCCGAGTTGAGGGTGAGCATCGAGTGGGCGCCCCGGCCGATGGCGGTCAGGTTGGCCAGTTGCGGCCGGCTGCGCGGGTTGCCCGTGGCCAGCGACGCCATGCTGGCCTCGAGGATCTTGTCGCCGCGGGTCGAGCGCTGCACGACGATCATGAACTGGGCCGAGCCGCGGTAGCCCTGGTCGGTGTCCCAGTTGTCGTCGTCGTTGCCGGTCAGCACGATGTGCTTGAGGTTGACGTTGCCGCCGAACATTTCGATGCCGTCGTCGGAGCTGTTGTGCACCTGGACGTAATCGACGGTCGTGCCGCTGCCGACACCGGCGAAGGTGATGCCGTTCAGCTCGTTGTTCGGCAGGATCTGGAAGCCCGAGTGCTGGACACGGACGTATTTGATCACGCCGCTGTTGTCGGCGTTGGCGCTGCCGCCGTAGAGGGCGTTGGTGCCCTCGACCTGGGCCTCGCAAGCAGCGCTGCCGTAGGGCACGGCGCCCGGGCAGTTGGAGATATTGGCGCGGCCGAGAACGACCAGGCCGCCCCACTGACCGATCGAGTCCAGCGTGGTCGTGCCCTCGATGCTGGCCTTGCTGGTCAGGACGATCGGCTGGGTGGCCGTACCCTGGGCGAAGATTTGCGATCCGCGGTTGACCACCAGGTAGTCGAGGCCGGCCGAGCCGAAGATGCGCACGCCCGGCTCGACGGTCAGGATGCCCTGCTGGGCTCCGGCGATCGGCGCGGCGGCGTCGCCGCCCCGGTCCTGGCCGACATCGACCCGGCCGCTGACGGAATAGATCGTGCCCGTGCGAAGCGGCACGACGAGGTTGCCGTTGATCTGGGCCGGCAGTTGGCAGACGCGAAGCTCGCCACCGACCGCGGCGGTGATCGTGCCGACATTGGCGAAGCCGGTCGGACAGTCCGCAGCGGCTCCAGTTCCCGTGCCGCCGCCACCGCCGCCGCTGCCGCCGCCAGCGCCGCCGCCGGAGAAGCCGCCTTCGCCCGGCGAGGCGACTCCATCTGCGCCGCCGCAAGCCGCGAGCGCGAGCGAAGCGCTGATCGCAAACGCGAGCGCGCTGTATTTCTTCAGGCCGGTCATCCCAGTCTCCACCTTCGCAATCATTCAGACGCGGGCGGGGTCCAGCGAATGGCCTTCGGCCTCGCTTCCGATCGAGCTCCCCACCTGCCCGGCGAAACACCTAGTCAGCGACGATGACAGCCAGCCAACATCCGTGTGACAGACTCGCGAATGCGGCCCCGTCGTCGGCGGCTGTTGCCGTCAGGACACGACCTTCCACACCTCCTCGGGCGAGGTCTGGAAAATCAGACCGATGGCGCGCAGGGACATGCCCTCGCCGTACAGCTTGCGCGCATGCAGAACCTGATGCCGGTTGAACTGACCGGCTGTGCGGAAGGACCGGCCATACCAGTGAGGGCCGTCCGTCGCCGGGCCCGGCGCCCGGCCGTTGTAGGCGCTGAGGCGCCGCAGCAGCTGGACCACCTCCTTCCGCGGCCGAAGCAGGGTTTCGCCCTCCTTCGCGCTGACGATGGCGATCGATATCGAAAGTTCGCCCAGGTCGCGCAGCAGGCGGACCAGATCGGGCAAGGACTTGCCGAATACATCGAGGCTGACGACACAGAGGGTCGTCCCCTTCGGAAGGGCCGCGAGGCTCCGCTCGAGGCGCTTTTCTCCCGCCACCCCGGCCGCGACGTCGATGACGACGCCGCAGCCGCCCGCCTCGGCGAGTAGCTCGCGCTGTCGTTCGATATCCGGCAGGCTGGGATGGCTCCGAGCCAGTCCAATTCTTTCACCCGTCACGTCGCCAACACAGCCCGTCAATCACGGGGCGACCCTAGGGCGGCGGAATCACGGTTCGGCCACAGTTGGATGACGGTTTTGTTGCAGACAACAGGTCACCGCCGGTCGGAAGGTCGCATCGGCCGCTGCCCGTCGAACGAAGAAGCACCGCCACGACGCGACGAGGGCTGGTCATATCCAGGCCCGGAGGCGCCGGAAGTCACTGCGCACCGTCTTGCACGACGCTCAAATCACGCGAGGTTCTCCAGATTCACAAGCGGCGGCCAGCCAGACGCGGCGTTGGCCGCACGTCGCTGAATCGTCCCGTCGAACCACCTCGAAGTTCATCTCAGCGTCAGCTTTCCGTTCGAGCGTTGAACCGGCACGCCGCCGCGCTTGAGAAGCCGCTCCAGGACGGCGGCAGGGTCAGACGCGCCCCGATCAAGCAACCGCTCGACATCTCCCCGGACGCCCGTGTCGCCCGCGAGCGCGGACAACGAGGCCAGCCACTCTTCCCTCGTCAGAACTTCGTCAGCGCGATTGGCGTCGATGAGGGGCCTGAGGACATCGAACCAGTCTCCGCCAGTCCGTTGCTTCTGGAGGCCTTCGGCCACCATCGCGAACACGGCGCCGCACGCATAATAGGCCCGCAGTTCGCCCCGCTCATGCGCTGTGCTCACCGGCTCATCCGCCAGCGCGACGCAGTCATCGACTTCCTTCTGCAGTTCCTGCCGCGCCTCATAGGCGGGGTCCAACGCCTGCAGCGCCCGAATGGCCATCAGATCCGCCCCGCCCTCGGTGATCCACGCGTCCTTGCGCGTTTCATAACGAACGACCTGGCCCAGCCAGAAATGGGCCCCTTCGTGACCGATGAACCATCTCGCCTGGTCACGGAGCTCCGGCGAAGACTGCACGACGCCTTCGCCCTCGAAGGCCATCACGATGAGTCCGTCGAGGACGCTGCCGCCCATACTCCGCCTTCCCTTGGCAGGCCCGTTCCAGCTCATCATGATGGTGGGTCTGTCGTGCGGTCCCGTCCCCAGGCGCGCCGCGTAGTAGTCAACGACCTTCGGCGCGAAGTCGTTGATCTCGGCGCCGATCCACGCGGGTAGCCGCGGATCCATGACGGTCGCCAGGCGAGGCGTTTCGATCAGCGGGATCCCGCCAAACAGCACATAGGACGCCGCCGCGATTTCGGTGGGGGCCTTGCGCCGTTTCCCCCGGAAAAGGACCGGACCGGCGCGATCCCGCCAGGTCACCCGCGAGGCCTCGCCTTCGACCTCTGAACCGCCGTCCGTCGCATTCAGGGCCGCGTCGGCCGAAGACAGGGGGAAGACGTCGAAGTGATCCGTGAAGAGGGCGACCGATCCATCGGTGAACACGAGGTTCGGATAGTCGGCCTCGAGGTTGTCGGCGGCCGGCCGCATCGCGACACGGACGCGTCTTGGAACCGTGCCGCCATTCACCGCGCGCAAAATGTCGATGTCGCCTTGCCGTTCGAGCACGACGCCCGGCGTTTCCACCGTCCATTGGGCGAGCCGCCAGGGCCGCCGGTCGGACCGTCGAAGGGCGGACCGGCGAAACCCCCAGGCTGGCGAATCCCGATCGAAAGTGAAATCGGCGCTCCATGCCTCGCCGTCACGCGTGACGAGCACGGCGGGACGCGCGGCCGCCTCCACGTCGTCCGGCGCATAGGTTGCACAGGCGGCCAACAGGACAGCCGCACCCGCGGCGATGGCGAGTAGACGCATTGAATCTTCCCCTTTGCGACATCGCTACCCCCGCCCGAAGCCATGTGTCAGCTTAACCTTGTGTCACGACACACCCCGTCTGGCCCGCGAGGCTAAAAAGGGCGCGGCCTGTCCCCGGACGTGGGGTGACTCGCCGGCGACAGCGCCGCCACTCTCGAAGAGAGAACAGCGGAAAAGTACGACTTAGGCTAGCATCAGCATCGTCTTGACAGCGCTATCAGTTAACCGATGCTGCGACAGGAACGGGCGCGCGGCTGGCTTGTGAGCCAAGGGCGGAACCCGCCGACCCGGATGCGTCGCTGGACAAAAGGGGCAGGAACATCTCGATCCCATTTCGATTCCTCGCGGTCATGTTCTGCCTTCTTGCAGCGCCGGCCGCTTTCGCCCGGCCGGGTGATGGTTCACTGCGGGTGATGACTTTCAATGTCCGCCTGCCGGTTGCCCGGGATGGCGCCAACGCCTGGGAAAGGCGGCGGGACATTCTGGTCGAGACCCTCGCGGACGCGCATCCGGACATCATCGGCGCGCAGGAGCTCTACAAGCTCCAGGGCGACTACGTGGTCGTACACCTTCCCGGCTACGCCTGGTTCGGCGTTGACCGCCGCGGCGGCCACGCTGACGAGCACATGGGGATCTTCTATCGTCGCGACCGGCTGCGTCTGATCGAGTTCGGCGCCTTCTGGCTGTCGGACACGCCCGGCGTGGCGGGGAGCATCACCTGGGGCCATCTTTACCCGCGCAACGTGACCTGGGGGCTGTTCGAGGACCGGGCGAACGGCCAGCGGTTCTATGTGTTGAACACGCACCTTCCCTATCGGCCCGAAGATGAGGACGCGCGACAGAAGGCGGCGAAGCTCATCGCGAGCTGGATTGACCGGCTCCCCGCCGACGCCCCGGTCGTGTTGATGGGCGATTTCAACGTCGCCCCGGATGGTCCGGTGCATGCGTTGCTTTCGATGCGGCTCACCGACGCCTGGATCGCGGCGCCGGCGGTCAGCGGGCCTGGCGCGACTTTTCACGGCTTCACCGGTGTGCCCGATCGCCGGATCGACTGGATCCTGACGCGGGGATTTCCGCCGAGAATCGCCCGGACAATCACGACCAACCGGGACGGCCGGCACCCTTCCGACCATTTCCCCGTCCTTGTGGTCCTGGCGACCGGGGACCAGACCCGCGCCCGGGCCGTTGAGCCCTGAACCCTACGCGGCCGCCCGCTTCCGGGCCGACGCGGCGAAGACGGCTATGGCGCCATAGGCGGCCATCGGCACGAATAGCGCCGCCGAAAGGGTCGCGTGGTCGGCGATCATGCCGACGGCATAGGGGATGATCGCGCCGCCAGCGATCGCGAGGCAGAGCAACCCCGATGTCGAGGACCGGGGCGCGGAGGACCGCTCCAGCGTGATGGAGAATATGGTCGGAAACATGATCGAGTTGAACAGGCCGACCGCCAGGGTGGCGAAGGCCGCGACGGGGCCCGCGGTGACGGCGCCGATCAGGCAGAGCAACCCGGCCACGACCGCCGTGAACAGCAGAAGCCACGCCGCGGACACCCGGGTCAGCAGAATGCTTCCGACGAACCGGCCGACCAGGGCGCCCATCCAGTACAGGTTCGCGAGGTAGAATCCGGCGGTCTCGAGCGGGATATCGAGGATGTTCGGCTGGCTGAGGAAGTTGATAAGGACGCTGGAGATGGAGACCTCCGCGCCGACATAGAGGCCGATGGCGACGGCGCCAGCGACAGCCCAGGCGGAGCGCAGGGCCGCCAGGGGTGATCCGCCGCCGCCTTCGGCGACAAGCTCCTTCCCCTGAAGGGACCGCCTGGACACCCAGACCGCGACAACAAGCAGGCTCAGAAAGACGGCCATGACGAGGAAGGCATGGGCTACGCCCCTTAGCACCAGGAGCCGCTGGGCGGGGTCATCCGGCGCGACCTGGGGGGCGGTGGATGCAAGGTCGCCCAGCATGACCACGGACCCGAAGGTTGTTCCGATCACCACGCCGAGAGAGTTGAACGCCTGGGCGAGGGTGAGGCGAAAGTGGCTTCTCTCGATCGGCCCCAACGCCGCCGCCAGGGGATTGGCCGCGACCTGAAGAACCGTGATTCCGGCCGCGAGAATGAAGAGCGCCGTCAGGATCAGCTCAAATCGCTCAAAGCGCGTGACCAGCTGCACCAGCAGGCAGCCGCCGACCATCATCAGCAAGGCGATCATGATGGAGCGATGAGCGCCCACGCGCGACAGCAACGCCGCGGCCGGCATGGATACCAGACCGAAGGCCGCGAACGACACCAGGTGGATCATCAGGGCTTCGGTGTAGCTGAGCCTGAAGCTCGCGATCAGGGCGGCGATGAGCGGGTCGTTGTTCGAGGTGATGAACCCCCAGGCGAAGAACAGCGCCGTCACCGACAGAAACACGGGGGTGACGCCCAGGAACTTCAATTCGCCGCCTCCCGGCTATCGATCTCGTCGGCTCTCCCGCCAGACATAGGTCGCCACCGCGCCCGGCGGCAACTCGGCGCCGAAAGCGCGCGAGCCGACCGCGATCTGGAAGTCCCGCGCCGCCGCCCCGCCATTGAGGACGATCAGCACGATCGAACCATCATCGACGTTACGGAAGGCCACGCTTTCCAGTCCCGCGACCCCGGTGTCGGAGTCGATCCGTAGCGCGCCCGGCCGCACGAACCGGCTGGCGTGAGCCAGCACATAGTATTCGACATTGCGGGTCACTTCGCCCGTCGCCCGGTTGATCGTCACCACGCCGCGGCAATCTCCACAACCGCCGGCGTGCGGACCGCTGGTCTCGTCCAGCGCCAGGTTCCACAGCAGGACGCCGCGGGCCCAGTTGCGGACGCCGCCGATGATCAGCGTCCTCGTCATGCTGGCCAGCGCCTTGTCCCAGCCCGGTTCCCATCCGCCGCCCGAACACTCGGTCAGCCAGGCGGACTTCTCGGGATGGGCGGCGTGCACCCGGGACTGGGCGGATACGTCGCCCTCGTAACAGTGCCACGCCACGCCCTCGATGTAGCGGGCGGCCACCGGGTCGGCGAGGACCGCGAGCGGCGAGTCCGGTTCGTTCCAGTTGTGGTCCCATTCCAGAATATCGACGCCGCCGCCCGCCCGCTCGAGCAGGGGGCCAAGGCGCCCGCCGATGAAGGCGGCCCGCTCGGCCGGCGTCATGCGCATGCCGGGATAGCTGTCGGGCTCGAAATGCGGTTCGTTCTGGATCGTGAGCGCGTCGATGTGAACACCGAGCGCGCGCATCCGCGTCACGTAGTCCACCAGATAGCGCGCGAAGTCATCGTAGTGGTCCGGCGCCAGCGATCCCTGGATCAGGCTGCCGCTGGTCTTCATCCAGCCCGGCGCGCTCCAGGGAGAGGCGATGATCGTCAGGTCCGGGTTGAGCCGGGCGGCAGCGCGCACGGTGGGCACGACATCGGCTTGCGCCGGTGAAAGGCTGAACTCGGCGGCTTCGGAGTCCCGGTAGCTGTAGTGCGAGATCGAGAAGTCCGAGGCCCCGATGGTCAGTCTCGTCGCGCTCAGGCCGAGGCCCGGATCGCGGCCAAAGAGCTCGCGCAGCAGGGCGGCGCGCCGCGAGGGGGACATCCGGTTCTGGATCAACCAGGCCGAGCTGTCGGTGATGGACGCCCCGAAACCGGCCATGACCTGGTAGGTCCGGGCCGGATTCACATTGATGGTCGGCGTTGCGCCGTCCGCCGTCCGCCAGGCGCCGACCATCGTCGGCGCCATCCGTCGCGCCCCGTCCGCCGTGGTGGTCCACCCCTTCGGCGACGGATCGGGACCCCACGCCGCGTGAACGGAGCCGCAGGCGGCCAGGCCCAGCGCCAGGCCGATCAGCACCAGTACCCGGCTCGCGCGGTTCGCCGTCATGAGGACAACGCCGGGGCCTTGCAGTGCTTCTCCACATAGTCGGCGTGCGTTGGCATGACCGCGACGCACTTGCCGATCGTGTTCTCGATGTTGCCCAGGAACTTGGAGATCTGGGGCTTGCTCTTGAGGTCGACCAGGGGATCGTAGCCCTGTGGAATCACGCCCTGGCCGAGGAATACCTGGATCCAGCTTTCCTCGCTGAACAGTTCGTCGTCCTCACGGAAGATCCGGCCGTTCGCGCGGAAGAGGTCCATCTTCCGCTGAAGCGTGGCGGGCACATCCATGTCCCGGCAGTAGCGCCAGAAGGCCGAGTCGTCCCGTTCCGTGGCCTTGTAGTGCAGGATGATGAAGTCCCGGATGCGCTCGTATTCGAAGTCGGACTGACGGTTGAACTCCTCCACGTTTGCCGGATCGAAGCCGGCGTCGGGGAAGAGGCGGATCAACCGGATGATCGACGACTGGATCAGGAACAGGCTCGTCGATTCAAGCGGCTCCAGGAACCCGGAGGCCAGGCCGACAGCAACGCAGTTCTTGTTCCAGATCTTCTTGCGCTTGCCGGTCACAAAGCGGATCCGGTTCGGCTCGGCCAGCTGTTCGCCATCGAGGTTGGACAGCAGAATCCGTTCGGCCTCGGCTTCATCCATGAAGGCGCTGGAATAGACGTGGCCGTTGCCGGTCCGGTGCTGCAGCGGAATGCGCCACTGCCAGCCCGCTGGCCGTGCCGTCGATCTTGTGTACGGCGTAAAGGGCTCGACCCGGGCGCAGGGCACAGCCAACGCCCGGTCGCAGGGCAGCCAGTGGGTCCAGTCCTCGTAGCCTGTCTTCAACGCCTGTTCGATGAGCAGACCGCGGAAGCCCGAGCAGTCGATGAAGAAGTCGGCCTCGAGCGTGGCCCCCGCTTCCAGCCGAACCGACTCGATGAAACCGTCTTCGGGCCGCAGGGCGACATCGACGATCTTGCCTTCAATGCGCTCGACCCCCCGCTCCACGCTGTAGCCTCTCAGGTACTTCGCGTAGAGGCTGGCATCGAAATGGAACGCATGGGCGATGTGCGACATCGGCGAGTCGCCCATGTTCGCCTGGGCGGGGACAAACTTGTTCGCGAGCGCGGCCGCGGTATTGATCGAATACCGCCCGAAGTCCGAAGCCTCGCCAAGCTGATTGAGCTTGAGCCAGTAGTGGTGGCAGCGGAGCCATTCCCAATCCTGGCCGATCACGCCAAAGCCGTGGACGTAGCTTGAGCCGGGACGCAGCCAGTCATTGAACTGAATGCCCAGCTTGAACGATCCCTGGGTCGTTCGCATGAACTCCGCCTCGTCGAGCTTCAGCAGGTCATTGAACTTCTTGATGGCCGGGATGGTCGCCTCGCCAACGCCGATCGTCCCGATCTCCTCGGATTCGACCAGCTGGATCCGGTAGAGACCCTGGAACAGGTGAGACAGCAGCGCGGCGGTCATCCAGCCAGCGGAGCCGCCACCCACGATCAGGATCGATTTGAGCTGCCTTTGCATGATCACTCCCCGTTCGGCGTCAGCCTCAGTTCACGCAGGTCGTGGCCGAGATTTCAGGTAGCCGACCGACAATCCGTGGACTGGAATAGCGAAGTCCGTACCCGACGGGAAAGAGCGGCGACCGCCCGACTGAATCGCACGGCGATCCTGGCCAGGCAAACGGCAGGAGGCCCGAAACCTCATACCGGGGCCGCCCATTGGCGCCGCGGAACAGGATATCGGCGATCCCGCCGGCCTCGGTGCCCGGAAGCCACGCCGCGACGAAGGCGTCCGATCTGTTGATCAGGTCGTTGGCATATAGCGTCCGCCCCGAATAGAGCACCGTCACCACCGGCGTCCCCTTGCCCGCCACCGCGTCAAGCACCGCGAGGTCCTCGGGATACCGCCCGCTGTGAGTCATCGGCGCGGGATAGGTCACGTCCCCCTTCCCCTCCGCGTAAGGCTTCTCGGCGATGACCGCGATCACGGCCGCGTATCGCGTGACATCCTCCCCGGCGCCGGTCTCGCTGTAGGTGACGTTGGCCGTTCCGACGACGTCCCGGACGGCGGCGAGCAGGGTCAGACCGACGCCGAAGTCCTCGTTGACGTTCTCGTCGCCCTGCCATGTCCGCGACCACCCGCCACTCTGCAGGGCGAAGCTGTCGGCGCCCCGACCCACCACCAGAATGCGGCCCCCGCGCGCCAGGGGCAGGATCCCCCGGTCGTTCTTGAGCAGGACCAGGGATTTCCGGACCGCTTCGCGGGCCAGCGCCGCGTCGGCGGCGCCATCGTTGACCACCCGCGACGCGACGATCCCGGGATTACTCCGGAACAGTCCGGAGCGAAGCTTCACGCGCAGGATGCGCCTCACCGCGTCGTCGATGCGGGCCATGGGTATGGCGCCGCTGCGGACATCGGCGATCGTGTCGCGAATGAAGCCCCGCCATTCTTCCGGAACCATCACCATGTCCACGCCGGCGTTGATCGCCTCCGCGCAACGGGTCCGCGAACATCCGGGAACCTGTTCGATCGCATTCCAGTCGGAGACGACGATGCCATCAAATCCCAGCCGCCCCTTCAGAACGTCCGTGATCAGGTAGCGATTGGCGTGCATGCGCACGCCCCGCTCACCGACGCCCTGCTCGTTCCAGCTGCTGTACGACACCATCACGGTCTGAACCCCACTGTCGAGGGCGCCGAAATAGCCCTGGGCGTGCGTGCCGATGATCTCGTTCAGAGAGACCCGGGTGTCGCCCTGGTCAACCCCGTTGAAGGTTCCACCGTCACCCAGGAAATGCTTGGCCGTGGCCAGGACATCCTCGTCACCGGTCAGCGCGCCCTGAAGGCCGCGCACGTAACTCTTCGCGTAGCGGCGCACCAGCGCGGGGTCGGAGGAGAAGCTCTCGTAGGTGCGCCCCCAGCGCTGGTCCTGCACGACGGCCAGAGTCGGCGCGAAGGCCCAGGTGATGCCGGTCGCGCGAACCGCCCGGGCCGTGCTCCGGCCAATTCGGTAGATCAGCTTGGGATCACGCGCCGCGCCAAGGCCGATGTTGTGCGGAAACAGGGTGACGCCGTAGACATTGTTGTGGCCGTGGACGGCGTCCGTTCCCCAGATCACCGGCACCGGCGTGGTCATGTCGGTCGACATGGACGCTTCATAATACCGCGCGCTCAACGCCGCCCACTCGGCCGGTGGAGCCTGCCGGTGGTCGTTTGGCCAGCCACCACCGCCATTGAGGACCGAGCCGATATAGTTCTGGCGAACCTCATCGGGCGTAACCCAGCGGATGTCCGGCTGGGTCATCTGACCGATCTTCTGCTCGAGCGTCATCGTGGACAGGATGGCTTCGACCCGCGCCTCAAGGGCGGCATCGACCTTGCGTTTCGGAACAGTTGGCCAGGCCTCGATACGGGCCGGGCTGACCGGGCCCGGACGGAGCCCGCCCCCGTTCAGCGCCCCGCACCCGGTCAACGTCAGGGCCGCGCCGGCCGCCAGACCGGCCAACGCCGCGCTGACAGCCGCCTTCCTCGCAAGAACTCGCATCATTTTCTGTACTTCCACCGAAAAAAAGTCGGCGCAGTCGCTGATGGGGCGACTGCGCCGAGGTCGAAAAATCGACAAGGGGAGAGCTGACAATGCCTCCGTCGTTCGACGCGGCTCAGAAGCGGTAGGTCAGGCCCAACAGGATCTGCCGTCCGTACTTTTCATACGTCTCCGGAAGCGTGGCCCCATCGGCCGTGTGAGTGCCGCCGCCATCAAGGCCCAACCGGGTTCGGTACGGCGAATCCGTCAGGTTGTTCACTTGCAGGAGCAGACCAAGGCCGTTCAGCTGGGATCCTTCCTGGAAGGTGTAGCCGACCTGCATATCGACCTGTTCGTCTTCCAGAATTTCCGTAAAGCCCCGAGTGGCGAACAGCTGGACGACCTCGCCCTTGAACGGTGCGCGATAGCGATAGCTGATCCGGGCCTGGAACCCGCTGCGTTCGAAATAGCCGGTGACATTGTAGACCTCGTCCGACAGGCCGGGGATGCGCACTGTCGAAGCGCCGCTGGTGGGGTTGAGATCGGAATCGGAGGCCGAATAGCTGGCGATCACACCCGCGCCCCTGAGCTCCGGCCTGATCAGGCCGAAATCGAGCGAGCCGCTGATTTCGATACCCTGCACATAGCCGCCCTCGCCGTTGGCGGGCAGCGTCATGGTCCCGATCGGGCTGATCGTCACGCCCGGCGGAATAACCGCGCCGGTGGGAGTGGGAACGCCCGAGAAGTCAAACGGAAGCGACTGGTTATAGATGTAGCTATCGAGTTCCTTGCGGAACAGCGCGACGCTGAAGTAGCTCGTCGCGTCGATGTACCACTCGTACGACAGGTCATAGGCGGTGGCGCGCCATGGCTCCAGTTCGGGGTTCCCCCCGGAACCGGTCCAGGGATGCAACACCGACCCCGGCGCCACGGGCCCGCTGGGCAGGCCGAAGCTCGGCGTGATGTTGGCCCGCAGTTCGTCCATCCGCGGACGCGCCATGGTGTAGGCGGCGGCGAAGCGGATGCGGTGCCCGCTCCCAAGATCGTAAATCACGTTCAGGGACGGCAGGATATCGACATAGTCAGCGCCCTCAGTCACCCGGATCGGCGTGATCGGCGAACCCTGGATGATCGAGCCGGAGGACTCCTGCTCCTGATAGACGGCCTGAACACCGAAGTTCCCCCGCCAACGGCCCGTCTCGAACGAAGCCTTGGCGTAGGCGGTCACCACCGTCTCGTTGATATCCCAGGCTTTGTCGAAGAAGTTGGCGTCCAGGATCGGGCTCCGCCTGTAGTACTGGCCGAGCGCCGCCGGAAGATTGACGCTGAGCACGTCACCCATGCCCACGAAAGACAACGAGGTCGGCGAGACCAGATACCGGGGATCGACGAGCACCTGCTGCCGGGACGCCCCGTTCAGGAACAGGTCGTAGTCGGCGACGAATTTCGACTTGTCCCGCGAGGTCCAGTTGAGCCCGACATCGATCCGGTTCACGAGCGGAATATCGACGTCAAAGCGAGCGCCGAAATCGGCCGCCGTGATGCTTTCCTCCACATGCGGGAAGCGGATGGAGCCATCATGCCCCCAGCCGCCCCAGGGCGCGCGATCGCCAAGCGAGACCTGCGCCGCATCGGCGTAGTTCAGGCCGAAATCGTAGGTCGGATAGCCTTCCGCCGGGATGTGGAAGGTGTAGGAGTCGAGGGTCCGGCCCACGTTGGGTGTTCCGCCGGTGACGCCGCCAACGCCGAGCCCATAGCCCGCGTAGGTCTCCAGAACCTGTTCGTCCCGCTCGTTCCGCGAATAGGACAGGTCCGCTGTCAGGCGGATCTGGTCGGTGGCCTGGTAGGTCGTGTTGAAGCCGGCCGACATGACGGTGTCGTCGCGCGTGTTGTAGTCGTTGCGCAGTTGCGGCGCCGCGTTGTGGAACGTGCCCGACTGACCAAATGTCGATCCGCCGATAGGCGCCGTTTGAACGTCGGTAAACGTCGCGCCGTCGGCCCAGCCATTGGAGAACCACTGGGCGCCCCGCATGGTCTCGCGCTGGCTGAACGTGGAATAGTAGAGGTCAAGCGTGTTGTGCCACTGGTCGTTCGGCGCCCACTCGAAGATGGCGATCGCCGCGTCGCGAACATTCTCCCGGGAATAGGCGAACGCCTCCTGGCCATTGAGCTGCAGGGCCGAGTCGGCCGAGTCGGGCGTGACGGCGAAGCCGAACGACTCGTAGCCGTAGGCCTTGAAGTGCTGGTTCTGCGACGGCGAATCGAGGTGCGCGTAGCCAAAGGCGACCCCGAAAGTGTCGTCGGCGAACTGGTTGACGTAGCTCAGGCTGAAACGACCGCCGAAGGTGCTGACGTCGTCATTGAGCTGATCGGCATCCGTCGTCTCGGCGCGGATATTGACCACCGCCGCCCTTTGACCGAACTCAAGAGGACGCAGGGTCCTCAAGTCGGCGGTGCCCGACAGACCAAAGCCGGAGATGGTGGCGTCGGGCGTCTTGTACACGATGACGCTGGACAGAAGTTCCGAGGGGTACTGGTCGAACTCCACGGCCCGATTGTCGCCGGAACTCGCCTGTTGGCGCCCGTTCAGCAACGTGGTCGTGAAGTCCGGCGCCAGACCGCGAATTGAGATCACCTGGGCGCGGCCGTTCACGCGCTGGCCGGCGAGACCGGGCAGGCGCGCCAGCGACTCGGCGATCGACACGTCCGGCAGCTTTCCAATGTCCTCGGCCGAAATGACTTCGACAAGGCTGGTCGCATCCCGGCGGGTGGCGATCGAGTCCTGCAGACCCTTTCGAATCCCGACAACGACGACCTGATCGACGTCGGTGGCCTGGTCGCCCCCGGACGACGGAGCCGCCGTCTGGGCCAGCGCCAGCCCTGGCGCCCCGGCCAGCAGCGCCACAACCGACGCCGCGCCGGTCAAGCGCGAAAGATAATGACGCGCGCGGCGTCCGTTCCGGTCAACCATAGTTCCCTCCCCGCTGCCTCCCAATCGCGATCTCGTGTCGCTTTGGAAGCGCTTCCAATGATAGCTAATAGGCCAATGACTGCGCTGTCAATCCCTGAAACCGGCAATTCGGGCGACGAAACGTCGCCCCCGCCTCAGAGGCGGATCGGCCCCGTGGAGGCCCTCTCGACGACCTTGAAGGGGACGGTCCGAAACCCGGCCTCGGCGGCGCCGCGCCCGGCCTCGATGGCGTCCACGAGCAACTCGACCGCCTGTTGGCCGATCAGCCGGATGGGCTGGTGGATGGTCGTCAGCGGCGGCCAGATGATCTCCGACACCGGGGTGTCGTCGAATCCGGAAATGGACACCTGCCCGGGAATGGCGAGCCCCTGGCGATGCGCCGTCAGCATGGCGCCGGCCGCCATGTCGTCGTTGGCGCACACCAGCGCCGTGATGTCGCCGCGCCGCGCAAGGAGCCGTTCCGCCAGGACAATGCCGGATCGGAAGGTGAAGTCCCCACATTCGGCGACAACCTCCACGCCGGCGCCGGCCTCCGCCACCGCGCGCATCAGCCCCTTCAGTCGATAGGTCGCCGACACGTGACCCTCGGGGCCGTTGATGTATCCCAGCCTGCGATGGCCCAGACCAATGATGTAGCGTCCGAGCTCGAAACCGGCGGCCTCGTCGTCCACGCCGATCGTCGCCGTCACGGCGCGGATCGCCGGCCCGCCGGCGATGCAGACCACGGGAGACTTCCGGAGAACCAGGGCCCGCACCAGCTCGACGTCATCCGAAAATGGCGGCGTCAGCATCACGCCGTCGGACCGGCCACTCTCGACCAGATCAAGCAGGCGCCGGACATAGCCCTTGTCATCGGGGTCGAGCCCGAGGGGGCTCAGCGCATATCCACGCTGGACGCATCCGCGCATGGCGCCGAGCTCGAGCGCCGAGTGGTAGTAGGAATTGGGTTCGGCATCGAGGACGGATTCATGCACCAGCGTCAGTTGCCGCGCCGCGCCGCCCGCCAGGAACCTTGCCTGGGGATTGACCTTGTAGCCAAGGGTCTCGACGGCCCGACGAACCCGCTCCCGGACCTCCGGGCGCACGTTGGGTCCGTCATTCAGGACGCGTGAGACCGTGACTCTCGCGACGCCGGAAAAAGCCGCCACATCGTCAATGGTCGGTCGCTTCATCGGCGGCACGTCGATCTCCGCTCGCCATGCCTGCCAACCGTCTCCGCCAACCTAAACGGCCCCCGCACCAGAACTGGCGCCCCGCCGTCCGACGCCGGACGCGGCGCCGCCACGGTCGGGGCCCGTCACCAGATACTGCGGTGCGGTGAGACCCGCAAGCAAGGGGCGGCGCTAGTCCCCCTCGGTCCGCGATGAGGCTCGCGCGGCGCGGGACGGGCGGCCGTGGACCAGTTCGAACAGCGGCGAGGTCAGAAGGGTGGTGACGATCGCCATGGCGACGAGCATGGCGAACAGGCCGGGCCCGATGATCCCCTTCTGCAGGCCGATATTGATGATGATCAGCTCCATCAGTCCGCGCGCGTTCATCAACGCGCCCACCCCCATGGCCGTGGCGTTGTCCTGGCCGGTCAGGCGGGCGGCCGCCCAGCAGGCTCCCCCCTTGGCCAGGATCGACCCGGCCAGGACCACCAGGGTCGGGATGAACAGGTCCGCGCTGGCGACCAGGTCAAGCCGCGTGTTGAGCCCTGAATAGGTGAAGAACATCGGCAACAGGGCGATGACCGTGAAGGGCTCCAGCTGAGCCTTGACGTCCTGCGCCAGTCGCCCGCGCGGCATCACGCACCCGAGGATGAAACCGCCGAACACGGCATGAATGCCCACGGCGTCCATGGCGAAGGCCGCCATCATGAACAACGCCAGGACAACCGCCAGCAGCCCGGGTCGCACCCCGCCATCGCGCTCGGCCCTGATGCGCAACGGGGCCAGCAGGCGCGGCCCCAGGGTCAGCATGAACAGGGCAAACACCCCTCCCCCGACGATGGCCTTGATCGCGACCTCCGGGCCGCCGCCAAAGGTGGCCAGAACGATGGCCAGGATGGTCCAGGCGCCCGCGTCGTCTATCGCGCCGGCCGACAGGGACAGGGCGCCCAGCGGCGTGCCGCTCAGGCCGCGCTCCTTGATGATCCGGGCCAGCATGGGAAACGCGGTGATCGAGATCGCGGCGCCGGTGAACAGGAGGGCCTGGTAGCCGCTCACGCCCTGCCCGAACAGGCCCATGGCCAACAGCCAGGGCGTGATCAGCGCGGCCACGGCGAACGGCGCCGCCATGCCCGAGATGGACACCGCCACGGCGCTGCGGGCCTGGTCGCGGAAAAGATCGCTCCGAAAATCCAGCCCCACGAGGAACATGTAGAGCCCGACCCCCAGCTGGGCGCCGACGAACAGTATCGAGCGGGATTCCGCGGGGAACAGGGCGGCCTGCAGGTCGGGGGTGATCAGGCCGAACAGCGAAGGGCCAAGCAGGACTCCGGCGATCATTTCGCCCACGACCTGTGGCTGGCCCAGATAGCGCCTGGCCAGCCAGCCGACCAGTCGGCTGACGCCGATGATGATCGCCATCTGCAGGAAGAACCTGACGCTGAGCTCGGCGGGGGTCATGCGGGCGCTTCCTGCGTCCCGGCGCTCAACGAGACGGTCGCGTCGTCGAGTCGCGCACCGTCAGGCAGAAGTCGAACACCCGCCCGGGGGGCTGGCCGGCCGGGAAACCGCGGGCTTCGCCCGTGATCAGAAGGTCAGCGGCGGCCGCCGCCATTTCCAGGATGGGCTGGCCGATCGTCGTCAGTTGCGGCCAGACGGTGCGGGCGGCCGGCGTATCGTCGAACCCCGCCACCGAAAGGTCCTCGGGCACCGCGATCCGCCGCCGCATGGCGGAGGCCATGACGCCCAGCGCCATGTCATCGTTGCTGGCGAAGATCGCCGTCGGCCGGTCCCGCTCGGCCAGAAGCTGCTCGCCGGCCTCGAAGCCGGACCGGAAAGAGAACCAGCCCTGGACGATTCGTCCCTCGCGCGGCGTGATCCCGCGCTCGGCCAGGGCTTCAAGGAACCCTTCCTGCCTTAGCCGGCTCGCGCCGTGGTCCGGGTGCCCCGTGACAAAGCCGATATCGACGTGACCGAGGTCCAGCAGATGTTCGGTCATCGCCCGCCCCGCCGCCCGGTCGTCCATGCCGACCCAGGGCGCGCGGCCCTTTTCCCGGTCGGGCGAGATCCGGACATAGGGTGCGCCGAGGGCCTCCAGGACCGACAGGACCCGCGCATCGTCACAGACCGGCGGCGTGAGGATCACCCCGTCCAGGCGCAGGGTCGATACGGCCTGTTCAACCACGCTCTCAAGGTCCGACGCCTCGATCTCGACCGGCTCGATGGTGAGGTGATAGCCGCTTTGCCGGCACCGGCTCACCGCGCCGCGCTGGACGTTGCTGACGTAGGCCGGACTCGGATTGTCGAAGAACAGTCCGATCAGAAACGACCGCGAGCCGGCAAGGCTGCGCGCCGAAAGGTTGGGCCGGTAGTTGAGGGCCCGCGACGCGGCGAGCACCGCATCGCGCGTCTCCTCTCGAACATTGGGCTCGCGATTAAGCACGCGCGAGACGGTCTTGATCGAAACCCCCGCCTCCCTGGCGACGTCGGTGATGGTGGCTGTGGTCAATTCCGTCCCGGCCTGAAGATCAGCCGCCCGCGGGCGGCGCGATTGGCGCGTCGAGCATCTCGACCGCCCTCCGGCGCGAAGAGAGCCCGAACATCGCGATCAGCACATAGCAGACAACCGGAGCCAGGAGTGCAAGTCCGAGCCCGACGCGATCCGCCAGGGCGCCGGTGATGACCGGAATGATCGCGCCTCCGACGATGGCCATGCACAGCAGGCTGGAAACCTGCGGCGTGTCATCCCCCCGCCCCTCGATGGTCACCGTGAAGATGGTCGGGAACATGACCGAGTTGAACAGGCCAATCGCCACGATCGCACCGGCGGCGAGCATGCCAGAGCTGAAGCCGGACGTGGTCGCCAGGGCGGCGGCGGCGAAGGCGCAGAAGGCCAGCACGGAACCGGCCCGCACCTTTTGAAGGACCACCGAACCGATGAACCGCCCGACCATCGCGCCACCCCAGTAGAGGCTGACAATCTTCCCCGCCTCGGCGGCCGCCAGCCCCAGCGTGCGCTCCTGCATCAGGTAGTTGGTCATCAGGCTGCCGATCGAGACCTCGGCGCCGACATAGAGAAAGATCGACATCGCGCCGAATGCGATGTGCGGATGGCGGAGAAGGCCCAGGGCGCTGCCGAGGCTCGCGGGCTTGTCGGCGCTCGGGAAGCGGGCCGAGCGCCGGACCATCCAGAAGACCGCCGCCAGGACAATCAGGCCGGCCGCGATCCCAAGAAAGGGCAGCTGGACCGATTGGGCCTCTGCCTGCCGCACCGCCACCAGGGCGGCCGGGGACAGTTTGGTCGGGTCCGGGGTGGCGACCCCACCCGCCAGGATCAGGGCCGAGCCAACGAATGGCCCCACCGTCGTGCCGAGCGAATTGAAGGCCTGGGCCAGGTTGAGGCGGCTATGAGACGTCTCGGCCTTGCCGAGCAGCGCCATCAGAGGGTTGGCGGCGACCTGCAGCAGGGTGATGCCGGCCGCCATGATGAACAGCGCCGCGAGGAAACCGGGGTAGACGCCCATCCGCGCCGCCGGCGCGAACAGCAGGCAGCCGCCGGCCATTACGATCAGGCCGATAACGATGCCACGCACATAGCCAATGCGGCTGAGCAGGATGCCCGCCGGGACCGAGAAGATCAGATAGGCCAGGAAGAAGCAGAACTGCGTCAGCATCACCTCGGCGTAGCTGAGCGCGAACAGACCCTTGAGTTTCGGAATCAGGGTGTCGATCAGGACCGTTGCGAAGCCCCAGGCGAAAAACAGCATCACGACAAAGGGGACGAGCCAGCCCGCGCCTTTTATCGGTTGCGCGCCGGTGGCCGCTGCGCCTGCTTTTTCCATGACCATATTCCTCCCGCGTCCGGTCAACCGGGCGTCATTCTTGAAACTTGAAGGCTAGGCGGCGGTGACAACGCTGTCAACTTTCGGACTTTAGCGCCTGAGCGCGACGGCCTGTTCCGCCAGAGCGGTGATGGCGTCCCAGCGCCCGGCGTCAACGAGGGACGCTGGAGCGACCCAGGCCCCGCCGACGCAGGCGACATTGGGCAGGGCCAGCAGATCCGCTGCGTTGTCCGCGTCAATGCCGCCTGTCGGGCAGAAGCTCGCCTGGGGGAACGGGCCCGCCCAGGCCTTGAGCAGGGTCGCACCTCCCATCGGCATGGCCGGAAAGAACTTGAAGGCCGTCACCCCGGCCTCCAGCCCGAGCATGAGCTCCGAGGCTGTCGCTACCCCCGGCAGCAGGGGCAGGTCGTGTGGCTCCAGCAGATTCGGCGTCAGGCCGGGGCTGACCGCGAAGGCGGCGCCGGCGCCGGCGGCGCGATCCCGGTCGGCCGTCGTCAGCACGGTGCCCGCGCCGACCGTCGCGTCAGCCACATTAGCCGCGATCAGGCGAATGGCCTCCAGCGCCGCGGGCGTTCGCAATGTGACCTCCAGAACCGTGAGACCGCCGGCGGCCAGAGCCCGCGCCAGCGGGATCGCGTCGGACGCCCGATGAATGGTCAGGACCGGAATAACGACCGCGCCGCGCATCAACTGGATCATCGCCCTATCTCTTCTTCAGCAAGGCTTGAATGCCATTGGCGGCGCCCAGCAGCGCCGCGTGCGGTCGCAGGATAACCCGCGAGGGTATCCGCGCCATGTAGGGCTCGAAACGCCCCTTGGCCTCGAACCGCCGCCGGAACTCGCTGTACCTGAGGATATCGAGGATCAGGGGCGGAATGCCGCCGGCGATGAAGACGCCCCCTCGCGCGCCCAGTGCGAGCGCGAAGTCGCCGGCGACCGAGCCGAGGATGGCGCAAAAGCGATCGACGGTCCGGCGACAGTCCAGATCCCCGGCGAGCGCGAGGCCGGTAATATCCTCCTGCGCCGAGATCGACGGGCCGCGCCCCTCTATATCGCCCAGCGCCTGGTGCAGGTCGCTCAGCCCCTGACCCGACAGGACGCGCTCGACCGACACGCGCCCGTACTTCCGGGCCAGGTGGCGAAGGATTTCCACCTCGACATCGTCCCCGGGCGCGAAGGCGACATGACCCCCCTCGGTCGACAGGACCGCCTCTCCCAGGTCATCGCGCGCCATCGCCGAAACGCCAAACCCCGTGCCGGGCCCGACAACCGCGATGGTTCCGTCGGCAAGACCATCGACGTCCGGCCCCAGGACGCATACGTCCGCGTCGCCGAGCAGTGGCGCGGCAAGCGCGAGCGCCGCGTAGTCGTTGAGGAGTCGCGCCGCCCCAAACCCGAGGCCCCGAAGTCCGGCCTCGGACAGCGTCCAATGGGAGTTGGTGAACTGGATGGAGCCGGCGTCTATCGGCCCCGCCACCGCCATCACCGCGCCAGCCAGACGGGTCGTCAAACCCAGCTCGCCCAGATAGGCCGCGAGGGCGTCGGTCGCGCGGGCGAAGTCACGCACCTTGAAGCCCTTGGCCCGCGTGACCTCGACGCGCCCGGCGGCGAGGTCCACCAGACCAAAGCGGGCGTTCGTGCCGCCAATGTCGCCGACCACCGCCAGGCGAGAGATGTCTGTTTGTTCGAGGCTCATGAGAACAACACCGATGCGCCGGCCTCGGCCGAGCCTACGCTGGCGCGAAAGGCGCCAAAGAGTTCACGACCGCAGCCCGCGCCGCCGAGCGGTTTCACGGCCGCGGGACGGCTCAGGAGAACGGCTTCATCCATCAGCACCTCAAGCACCCCGCGGTTGCAGTCGAGCCGGATCATATCGCCGTCCACCAGGCAGGCCAGCGGCCCGCCGTCCGCCGCTTCCGGCGTGACATGAATCGCGGCCGGCGCCTTTCCCGAGGCCCCCGACATTCGCCCGTCGGTCACCAGCGCGACGCGCCGGCCACGTCCCAGGAGCACGCTGAGCGCCGGAGTCAGGCTGTGCAGTTCCGGCATGCCATTGGCCCTCGGCCCCTGAAATCGCAGGACGGCGACGAAGTCCCGGTCGAGTTCGCCCTGCTCGAAGGCGCGCAGGAACTGGTCCTGGTGGTCGAACACCCGAGCCGGAGCCTCGACGACACGATGGTCGGCCGCCACGGCCGAGACCTTGACCACCCCGCGACCGAGCACGCCCTTCACCAGCTTCAGTCCCCCCTCGGGGCTGAACGGCTCGGAAATCGGACGCAGAATCGAGGCGTCCAGTGTCCCGGGCGGGGGTTGTCGCCAAACCAGCGCGCCCTCCCCGTCGAGCACCGGCTCCAGCGCATACCGGCGCAAGCCCGGGCCCGCTACCGTGACCACGTCCTCATGCATCAACCCGGCGTCCAGCAGCTCGCGGATGACAAAGGCGGCGCCCCCCGCCGCCTGGAAATGGTTCACATCGCCGGCGCCGTTGGGGTAGACGCGCGCCAGCAACGGCGTCACGGCCGAAAGGGCGTCGAAATCGTCCCAGTCGATGACAACTCCCGCGGCCCGGGCGATCGCCACCAGATGGATGGCGTGGTTGGTCGAGCCGCCGGTGGCCAGCAACGCGACCAGACCATTGACCACGGCCTTTTCGTCGATCACCCGGGCGAGCGGCGCGCCGCCCTCTTCCGCCAGGACGATGGCGCGGTGCGTGGCCGCCCGGGTCATCGCCTCGCGCAGCGCCGACCCGGGGTGGGCGAACGCGGCGCCGGGCAGATGCAGGCCCATCGCCTCCATCAGAAGCTGGTTTGAATTGGCGGTGCCGTAGAAGGTGCAGGTGCCCGGCCCGTGGTAGGCGGCCTGTTCGGCCTCAAGGAGTTCCTCGCGGGAGGCCTTCCCCTCGGCGAAGCGGCCGCGAACCTCCGCCTTTTCGGGATTGGACAGGCCCGAGCTCATCGGACCGGCGGGAACGAACAGGACCGGCAGATGACCGAAGCTGAGCGCGCCCATGAGCAGCCCCGGCACGATCTTGTCGCAGACCCCGAGGCACAGGACCGCGTCAAAGGCGTCATGGCTCAGCGCGACAGCCGTGCTCATCGCGATGACGTCGCGGGAGAACATTGAGAGCTCCATGCCCGGACGTCCCTGGGTGACGCCATCGCACATGGCCGGCGTCGCGCCCGCGACCTGGGCCGTCGCGCCGACCGCCCGAGCCGCCTCCCGGATGAGCGCGGGATAGCGCTCGAACGGCTGGTGAGCCGACAGCATGTCATTGTAGGCGGTGACGATCCCCACATTCACCGTCGAGGCCACCCGCGCGAGCAGACGGTCCTTGACCGGCGAGGCGGCAAAGGCGTGCGCCCAGTTGGCGCAGGACAGTCGTCCACGGCCGGGGCCATGCTCTCCGGCGGCCGCGGTGCGGTCGAGATAGGCGGCGCGACTCTCTCGGCTCGCGGCGGCGATGCGCCGGGTCACTTCGGCGACGACGGGGTTCATCGGGGGAGGATTCATGGCGCTCGCATCACTCATTCCAGTGGCGTCCCTCACGCTCTGTAAGGGCATGCGCCGCCGACGGGCCCCAGGATCCGGCCGGGTAGCTGCGGAGCGGCGCGCCCCCCTCGGCCCAGGCCCTCGCGATACCGTCAACCCACGCCCAGGCCTGCTCCACCTCGGCGCGGCCAACGAAGTGGGTGGAGTTACCGTCCAGCGCGTCGAGCAGCAGCCGCTCGTAGGCGATGCGCCGGTCCGGCTGATGGACACCCCCGCCCGAGAGGCTCAGGGGCACGGCTCCCAGCCGCATGCCGTCGCGGCTCAGCCCCTGGGTCTTGTTCATCATCAGAAGGGAAATGTCCTCCTCCGGCTGAAGACGAATGACCAGCTGGTTGGGCGTGAGATCGCGGGACCCCTCGCGACCGAACACCGAATGCGGGACGCTCTTGAACTGGATGACGATTTCGGTGCGCCGCTGCTGCAGGTTCTTGCCTGTGCGCAGGTAGAAGGGCACCCCGGCCCAGCGCCAGTTGTCAATATGCGCCCGGATCGCCACGAAGGTCTCGGCGCCGGTCGGCGCACCGCGCTCCTCGACATAGCCGGGCATCGCGCGGCCCTCGACAATGCCGGCGACATATTGCCCCCGAACGGTGTCGAGCGCCGCCTCGTCACGACCGATCGGACGCAGGCTGCGCAACACCTTGACCTTTTCAGCCCTCACCGCGTCGGGATCGAGGTCCGACGGCGGCTCCATGGCCACCAGACAGAGCAGCTGCAGCAGGTGGTTCTGCAGCATGTCCCGCAGGGCGCCGTATTCGTCATAGTACGGCCATCGGTCACCGACCGCCTGCGTCTCGGCGATGGTGATCTGGACGTGGTCGATGGTGAGATTGTTCCACAGCGGCTCGAACAGGGTGTTGCCGAACCGGAGCGCGATGAGGTTCTGGACGGTTTCCTTGCCGAGGTAATGGTCCACACGCAGGATCTGGCTTTCGCTGAAGGCCTCCCCGACCATGTCGTGCAGGGCCCGACAACTCTCGAGATCGCGACCCAGCGGCTTTTCGAGCACGATCCGGGCGTTGGGCGCCGCAAGCCCGGCCGCCTTCAGAGCCTGGCAGGCCGGCCCGAACAGCGATGGCGATGTGGAGAAGTAGTAGAGTGGGGCCGCGCCCGGCGCGATGAGATCGCCCAGGGCCCGCACGGATTCCGGGTCCGTGATGTCCAGCGCCACATAGTCCAATCGCCCCAGAAATCGAGCCAGCGCCGCCTTGCTGTCCCCGGAGGCCTGAGTGCGCGGATGTCGAGACAGGGACGCCGCCATTCGATCGCGGAAGGCCTCGCTGGACTCGGGGGTCCGGGAGACCCCGGTCAACCGCACGCCCTCCGGAAGCAGTCCGTCCAACTCGAGAAAGAACAGCGACGGGAACAGCATCCGACATGCCAGATCGCCGCCCGCCCCCAGCAGGAACAGATGTTGGGTCGCCCCCTCGGCGCGCGCGCGCGGGATCTGATCGTCGCTTGCTAGCATCCCAACCCTCATGACAACGCTGTCATATCGAGTGCTGATCAACTTGGCTAGTGGGCCCTTTCAGGCAGACGGCGACCAGCCGGTCTTGTCGATCCCATCAGCTCAACCTGACCCGACGGCGCCAACAGCGATCGAGAGGCTGCCCATTGGCAAGGCGTCATGCCCTGCCCTTCCCAGGTTGGCGGTGCGCCAGGAGCGGCCCTTCACCTGAGCCCGGAAGGGGACGTTCAGTGCGCCACACGTGAGAGGCCCGCGATCATCAGAAACCGACACCATCCCGTCGTGGTCACCCCCTCCAGGAGAACAGGGACCAGCCCGAAGCCAGGCGCGCGGGACGGGTTTCGGCGATCCGGCGCCCGATCTCGGCAATGATCTCACGCCCCCTGCCGATCTGACCGGCGAACAGCACGAAACCATGGATCACGCCTTCGACCCGAATTTCCTCGCTCCGGCCACCCGCATCGCGAATGGCGGCCGCGTAGGCCGCTCCTTCGTCGGCCAGGGGATCCAGCCCAGCCGTGATCACGACCGTTGGCGGCTGCCGGCGCAAGGTCGACGGGCGCGCCAGAAGCGGCGAGGCGGGCGCGCGTTCCCGATCAACGTCGGCCGCGAAGAACTCCGTCTCGGCGCGCAGGATGTCGAATTCCCGAAGGAAATAGCGTCCGTCGCCAAGGTCGCGGCGCGACGCGAAGTTGGCCCGGGCGCTGGCGCTGGTCACGGGATAGACCAGAATCTGCAGGGCGACCTGGACGCGGGTCTGCTGGCAGACCGCCGCCGCCAGGTGCCCCCCGGCGCTGTCGCCCGTTACGACGAGACGCCTTCGATCCACGCCCAGCCGCCGCGCGTTGCGCCTGACCCAGTCGAGGGCCGCGAGACAATCCTCCAGAGCGACCGGATATCGATGCTCGGGCGCGCGCCGATAGTCCACATCGACCACGACACAGCCCGACGCGGCGCAATAGGCGCGCGCGACCCGCTCATAGGAGTCGGGACCGCCAAGCACCCAGCCGCCGCCATGGATATGGATCGCCGCCGGCCCGCGGCGCGGCGCGCCGAGGGGGCGATAGATCCGTAGCGGCACGGGTCCGTTCGGCCCAGGAGCAGCCGCCGTCTCGACACGGGCCACCACCGCCGGCTCCGGCCCGTACAGCAGGGCGGCGGCGGCCAACCCCTGGCGCCGTTCCTCGACGCTAGGTTCGGCGGGCGCGCCGGCGAAATCCCCCGCCATGCGCGCCAGCAGGGCGGCCGTGTCCGGTTCGACGAACCGGCTGACGTCCCCGTCCGCCATCAGAATCGATATCCGACGGTCAGCCGGACCGTACGTGGCGCGCCATAGTAGGCCAGTTGGTAGCCCAGCGAATCCGACAGATCGAAGCCCTGCTCGATATAGCGCTCGTCGGTCAGGTTCTTGCCCCCCAGTTCGACGAACAGGGCGTCGTCCCGGTCGGTCCAGCGGACAAAGGCGTCGATCAGCGCATAGCCGTCCTGGGCCAGGACTTCGCTGGACGACACCGTCGGATAGACCTTGGAGCGCCATGCCGCGCTGGCGCCGACGGTCAGGCTGCCGTTCTCGCCCAGTTCGGCGACATGGACCGCGCCCAGCCGCCCGGACCATTCCGGCGCGTTGACCAGCTCCCGGTCCTGGCTGATGTCGATGCCGCCAGGGCCGATATACTCGTCATACTGAGCGTCCAGATAGCCGAGGGCCGCGTTCACGGTCAGGCCCGCCATCGGTCGCGCCGTCAGCTCAAGCTCCGCCCCGCGGATCGTCGCGGCCCCCGCATTGGTGAACAGGGCGATGAATCCGCCCCCGGCGTCGGCGGCGAAACTGGACAGCTGCAGGTCGGTGTAGTCGTTCCAGAACACCGCCAGATTGGCGACCAGCCGCCGGTCCAGCAGCGTCGTTTTCAGCCCCGCCTCGTAGGCCCACAGGGTTTCGGGGTCGTAGGGCGTGGCTCCGGCGTCATTGTTCGCCCTGCCGTCGAAGCCTCCCGACTTGAACCCCCGGCTGACGCTGACGTAGGCTAGGATGTCGTCCGACACCTTGTAATCCAGCCCCACCTTGGGCGAGAGCGAGTCCCAGGTCGCCGAGGTGTCGATGTCGGTCAGCAGTAGACCCGGATCATTCCGGCCCGGCACGGACGTCGGGGCGGCCGGATACAGGGTCTGCGTCCGCGCGAAGTCCTTGTCCTCGTAGGTGTATCGCAGGCCCGCCGTCAGATTGAGCCGGTCGGTCAGCGCGTAGCCAATCTGGCCATAGGCGGCGTAGGACCGATTGCGTTGGTCGTTGATCGAGCCGGTCACCAGGCCGATCGCGGGCCCCAGCAGACCGGAATAGGTCAGGTCCGTCTCGTCGAAGTAGAACAGGCCAGCGACGGCGTTCAGCCGGTCGCCCGCATAGGTCAGCTGCAGTTCCTGACTGAACTGGTGCTGGTCCTCATCGACGTAGACGCCGAAGAACGCCTGCGGCGTGGCGTCGAGGTCGAGGTAGCTGGCGTAGGCCATGGAGCGGTAGGCGGTCACGGACTTGACGCTGAGCGTGTCGCTGATCGCATAGTCGGCGGTCAGGGCGACGCCGAAGGTGTCCAGGTCGGCCTGGTCGTTGAAATTCGCGTCAACCTGGAACGGATCGTCGGTCGTCGCCGGATAGAGGCCAAACACCGAGGTGGCCCGGGCCGGCGTGCGCGAGGTGTCCGGCCGGTCGCGCGAACCGTCGATGTTCAGGCGCACCGACAGGTCGTCATTGGGCCGGTACTCCAGCGACAGCCGGCCGGCGATCTGGTCCCGGTCGCCATCATCCTGCCCGTTGAAGGCATTGTCGCTATAGCCATCCCGGCGCGCCAGCGACAACGCCGCCTTGCCCAGCCAGACGCCAGAGGCGTCCAGCGCCCCGCCCACGCTGGCGCGGGCTTCGACCAGACCGTAGTCGCCGACCGTCGCCTCGACCCGGCCGCCGAATACGGTGCTCAGCGGCGTGGAGACGAACTTGACCGCGCCGCCGATCGTGTTGCGGCCGTAGAGCGTGCCTTGCGGCCCGCGCAGCACCTCGATCCGATCGACATCATAGACCGACAGGAAGGCGCCCTGCGCCCGCCCCAGATAGACATCATCCAGGTAGATGCCGACGCCGGGATCGGCGAAGGCGAGGCTATCGACCTGGCCGATGCCGCGCACATAGACCACGGCGTTGTTGGCGTCGCCTTCGTGCAGCGACAGGTTGGGGACAGAACCCTGAAGGTCGCCTATGTCGCTGGTCTGGAGGTCGTCCAGGGCTTTGGCCGTCAAGGCCGTGACCGCCACCGGCACGTCCTGCAGCCGCTCGTCGCGGCGGCGAGCCGTAACGACGATATCGTCCACAGTGTTGACCTGGTCCTGGACAGCGGGCGCGGCGTACTGCGCCAGCGCGGGAGCGGCGCCGATCAGCGCGGCGGCGCAGGCCGTCGCCGACAGCAGGGCGCGCCGGGCGCGCCTCGTCCTGGATGTGTTCATGATCTTCGTCCTCCCCTGGTCGCCGCTGACGGGCGTTCTCGACTGTCCGGGAAGGGGCCACGCGCGGGGCCCGATGAATAGGGAAGAGTTGGCAGCGAAACTGGCCGCGAATTCTGCGTCTATTCCGCCAGAGCGGCGCTGACGATCTCGCGCGTGCGGCGCAGGTGGCCGACCATCAGCGCCTCGAGCTTCGGCGTCGGACGCACGAGGGCGGCGCGGCCATCGTCGCCGGCTCGCTCCTTGGTCAGGAAGCCGTCATCAACCGCCTTCTTGATCCGCTCCTCGCGCGTGCGATTGGACCCGCTCTTCATCGCCTGGCAGGCCTGGCTCATCGTCATGGGACGGCCGCGCCAGTTGGCGATCAGACAGCCGACCAGCAGGTACCAGAACTCCTGGGTGAAATAGCCGGGCCGGTTTTCGAAGGTGTCGTCCCAGTCGCGGGCGTAGGCCTCCAAGGCCTGCGCCCAAGCGATGATCTGTTGATCGACCCCGGAGTCCATGTCCCATAGTCCCTAAACGGGCGGCGAAATCCAGCCCCATCGCGCAGGCCCAACCTGGTTCGCCACGCACTTTCCGCGGTGGCGGGGCTTACAAAAGTGGGGCGGGCGTCCGCCATACGGAAGCGGATATCGCCGACGGCCGTGTCGAGCCGGAAGTGAACCCCAGGACCGAAAACCTACCACCGTAAAGCTCCGGGTCGAGCGGATCGGTTCAGCCGGCTAAAGTCGCCCTGTCATCAACCAAGCCCCTCACCGGAGGTCGCACCCGTGCGCCCCGCCTCTCATTCCCACTCGATTGCCAAAACGCCAGCAAACATCTGTTTTTGTTGAAATTATTCCTTGTCTCCGCAATTGACACCGACCCACATGCCGACAAAATACTGAGGTGTTGAATTAGTTGATTAATATCACAGGTATAAAAATTGCGTGATGACACCATCTTTCGAGATGTATTGACAACGCCGCGAGAACAATACCGCACCAACTTCAACTGCCAGGCTGACGACTTCAAACCGTCACGCGAGCCACCTCTTCGGCGCCGCCCGCGCCCGACCGAGTGGGCAGATTGATAGTTCATGTGCCGTTCGAGCCGCCCACCAGCCGCTCGGATACCGCCGACGCCCTCCCATGTCGGTAGCCTCCATGCACCAGAAGCGGGCCTTGGCTTCCGACCAGAAGAGCCAGGTCCTGGCCATCACTGACGGATATCGTCCTGCCCCTGCCCTGACCGGCAGCGACCGACGAGAAAGCTGCATGCCCAGGGCCAATGCGCCTGTCATCAGATCTTCGGCCAAAGCCTGACGGGCCGCCGCTTCAGTCGATTGTAGAGCAGCACGAACCCGGTGATCACCAGCACCAGGGAGATTGCCGCCGCGGCGATCACCAGCGGGTTGTTGAAGTCCTCGCCCGTCGGCCAGTCCATGATGTGCAGCCGCCAGAACAGGTCGTAGACGCGCCAGACGTTTGATCGCCGCGAGACCGTCTCGCCGGTGACGGGGGAGAGGTAGAGTGACGTGCGCTCGGCGTCGCGAAAATCCACGCGCCACAGCGGGCCGGACTTGCCGGTCTCCTGGGGCGCTTCCGGCAGGAGGCGGGCGCTGACCGGTGCGGCGGCGCCCCTGTAGCCCTGGCGGGCGAAACCAAGGGCGGCGTCCGAGGAAAATGGCTCAAGGGGCCGCGCTGACCTCGCATCGAGCACGACCGGGTCACCCGTTGGTCGCGCCAGCACCCAAACCGCGCCGCGAGGTGTCTGTTTCAGTTCCGCCTTGACCGGATCGAACCCTGCGGCCCGCACGGCCTCGGCCAGCGGGACCAAGCCAGCGACCGCCAGCCCACGGCTGGCCGGCGGCGGCGCATGGTGCTCGCCGCGCACGATGCCGATCGGCAGGACGGTCATCACCAGGCCGCCCAGCACCCAGAACAGGACCTGCAGACCGACCGCCAGCGAAATCCACTTGTGCAGTCGGACGGACCAGCCGAGGAGGCCGAGAGATGGCGTCCGCCGGGTCGTTGCCTGCGTCATGGCCGGTCCCCCCAGCGGCTCATCGTCAGTGAATGAGCTTCTTCAACTGCGCAACGACGCGATCATGCGGCGCGCCGTAGGCGATCGGCTCGACGAAGCGCCCGCGACGGTCGAACAGGAAGACCGAGGAGGAGTGATCGATGGTGTAGCTTCCGCCTTCGATCGGGACCTTCTCGTAGTAGATCCTGTAGGCCTTGGCGGCGGCGGCCACGGTCTGCGGCGTGCCGGTGAATCCCTGGATGCGGCGGTCGAAGTTCGACAGATACTGCTTCATCTTCGCCGGCGTATCCCGTTCCGGGTCGACCGAAACGAACACCACGTTGAGCTTGTCGGCATCGGGCCCCAGGGCGTCGAGCGCGGCGGTCATTTCGGTCAGGGTCGTCGGGCAGACCTCCGGGCAGAAGGTGAAACCGAAGAAGATCGCCGTCGGCCTGCCGAGCAGTGATTTCTCGGTCACCGGCCGGCCGTTGGTGTCGACCAGCGTGAAGGGCCCGCCGATCGAGGTCGTTGCTACCGTGGCCGGCGCCCACAGGCGGGCGGTCAGGGCGCCCCCGACGACGAGCGCGAGCATCGCCGCCAGGGCGAGGATCCAGCCGCGCCGCATCAGTGGGTCATCCCGCCATCATGGCCGGCGCCCTGCGGCGTCTGGACGAGGAAGTCGACCGCGACAGAGCCGGCCTTCTGGAATTGAAGCGTCGCGGGGACATGATCGCCGACCTTCAGCGGCGCTTTCAGGCCGATGAACATGACGTGGTAGCCGCCCGGCGCCAGGGTGGCCGTGTCCCCAGCGGGAATGACCAGCCCGCCGGTCACCGGGCGCATCTTCATCACGCCGCCGGTCATCGACATCTCGTGGATCTCGAGCCGCGCGGCGACGGGGGTCGAGCCGCCGGTCAGGCGGTCCTCGGTCGAGCCGGTGTTGGTGACGGTCATGTAGCCGGCGCCGGCGGGCGCCCCGACCGGCGAGGGACGGCTCCAGGGATGGCCGATGCGCAGGGCGCCGACCGAATAGTCATGGGCCAGCGCGGGAACGGCGACCGCCAGGGCCGCGACGAAGAGCAGGGTGAGCTTTTTCATTGTGGAGATCCTTCCAGGATCAGGCGTTGGGAAGCTGAAGCCGGGCGCGGATCGAGGCGATCGTCGCCGGCGCGGCAGAGGGGCAGACACAGGCCGATGATGCGCTGACCTGGATCGTGGCAGGTAGCGACGCCTGGCGCGGCAGCGGCAAGGACCAGGCGATCGCGGCGCCGACAGCAGCAGCGACGACGGCGGTGATGACTTGTACCCGTTTCATGGTGGTCTCCGTTTCACGACTATCCGTCCGGCCGTTCACGCGGCGACCGGCAACGCCGACACACGCGCGGCGAGGCCCGCGAACATGTCGGCCAAAGGCCCGGCCAGCGCCGGGTCGGTGGTTTCGGGCGTGCCGCCGGCGAAGGGCGGTGCGGGGTGGTACTCGCCCTGCAGCATCAGCGCTTCCGCGTAGGGGCGGCCGCGCAGCATCTCCACGAGGGTCAGCGCGAAGTCGAGCCCGGCCGAGACGCCCGCGCCCGTAACGATCTTGCCATCGACGACGACCCGCTCGTTGACCGGCGTGGCGCCGAAGTGACCGAGCGTCTCACGCACGGCCCAGTGAGAGGTCGCCCGCTTGCCCCTGAGCAGACCCGCCGCGCCCAGGATCACCGAGCCGGTGCAGACGCTGGTGGTGAACCGCGCGGCGGCGCTGCGGTCACGCAGGAAGACCAGGGTCGCCGGATCGGCGGCGGCCGCCAGGGTTCCGGTGGTCCCGCCCGGCACGAACAGCACGGTCGGGGCCTTGGGCGCATCGACCAGGGTTGTCGTCGGGGCGATGGCGAGGCCCAGGTCGCTGGGCACCGGCGCGAGGTTCGACTGGTTGGTCACCAGGTGCACGGTCGCGCCCATCATCGAGCCGAAGAAGTAGTGCGGCCCAACCAGATCGAGCGCCGTGAAGCCGGGGTAGAGCAGCATGGCGACCTGCTCGTCGCCGTGCATGTTCAGGCCGGGAACCTGCATCAACCGCATGTGCGCCTCGGCGGCCTGCGCGTCGATGTCGCGCAGATCGGGCGGCGGGGCCGCCGCCATCGCCCGCTCGACAGCGAGGAAGGGCGCGAGCGCCGCCGCGCCGGCGAAGACGCCGAGCAGGGATCGTCTGTCAAAGGGCATGAAATCCTCCTTGAGGCCGGGTGGGGATCCGCGAGGTCATGGGATGGCGAACGGATCGACGGCGGGATCCTCGCTCCACTGATATTCGAGACTACGGGCCAGGGCCCGGGCATGGTCCTTGCCGTAGATCCGGGCGACCAGCGCCAGGGACATGTCGGTCCCGGCCGAGACGCCGGAGGACGTGAACAGCTTGCCGTCCTCGACCCAGCGCGCCGACTTCTTCCAGTCGACGCCGGGGTCCTGTCCCACGGCGAGGGAAAAATAGGCCTTGTTGGTCGTGGCGCTACGCCCCTTCAGCAGTCCGGCCCGGGCCAGCAAGGCCGAACCGGTGCAGACCGAGGTGGTGAATTCCGTGCCCCTGTCCTGGCGCCGGAGAAAGTCGAGCAGGACAGGGTTCTCAAGCTCGGTCATGGTCCCCACGCCGCCTGGGACCATCATGATGTCCAGCTGCGGCGCGGTCCCGAAGCTGTAGTCGGCCTTGACGACCACGCCCTGGGCCGACCGCACCTCGGCGCCCGTTTCGGAGATCATGACCACTTCAAAGCCCGGCTCGTTGGCCCACATCTCGACCGGCCCGAACACGTCGAGCACCTCAAATCCGGGATACAGCACGATCCCGACGACCCTGCGGGGTGCGGCGGGCGGCGGCGCGGCCGCCGCCGCCGCCGCCTGATCCGGGGCCGGTTTGACGGCCGGGTCGAGGGCGGCGCGGACGTAGGCGTCGCGGCCGTCCTTGCGGAACGCGGCGTACTCGGCGCTGTTGGTCGCTCCGTCGCCATCGGCGTCCCCGCCTGGCGAGAAGAACTGGTCCAGCTGCGCGGCGAGGGTGTAGTCGCCATTGAGCGGCGCGCCGAACGCGGTCGTCATGGCGTGGAACGCCTTGAACGAGCCGTCGCCCAGCATGGCGTAGCCGGCGGCGACCGTGGCCGCCGTCGGATAGGCTTTCGCCAGCCGCTTCGTGTCGATCGTCGCGCTGGTCAGGGCCTGGGCATAGGCGGCGACGGCCGTCTGATGGTCCACCCCGCCGGTGGACCGCAGGTCCAGGCCTGGGGTGTTGAGCACGGCCGCAACCAGCGCCATCTCGTCGGCGTCGAGCAGGCCGTTGGCCTTGCCCTTGGCGTCGAGATTGCCATCGGCCTTGGCCGGATCGAATTTCAGGCCTCTCAGGGCTGTGTCAAAATCGGCAGCGCTCGCTGGCGAGCCCGGCGGCGTGGCTTCAGCGACAGACGCGCCCACCAGCCCCACGAGGGACAGACCCGCCGCGACCACCAGACCCAAATACCTTCGCCCGGGGCATGGGCTTCGGCGTTGTTTGACAGTGGTCTCGGACATTGGATCGGTTCCCGTGAAGTGGTGAGCGCGTTGCAACGGACAGACCTAGAAGGTCGTCCGAAGGGTGATGAAGGCTGAGCGGGGCTGGGTCGGAATGACGTAGGCGCCACCGAAGTACTGGTAGGGTTCGAACCCGTCGTTGTCGGTCAGGTTGATGATCGACAGGGACAGGGTGGCCGGCCCGATATCGTAGGAGGCCTGGGCGTCGACCAGCGCCATGCCCTTGACCGCGACCGTGTTGGGCAGGGTCAGTTCACGGCTGGACACGGCCGTCACGCCGGCGCCGACCTCCAGACCGCGCCAAGCGTCGCTCTGGAACCGGTAGCGGGCGGCGAGACGACCGGAGTGTTCCGGCACGCGGCGCAGACTGTCGCCCACCGGGATGGTGTTGTCCTCGGTCACCTCGGCGTTGGTGTAGGCGTAGTTGAACAGGATCGAGAGGGCGGGGCCGGGCTCATAGACCAGGTCGGTCTCGAAGCCCTTGGCCCGCTGCTCGCCGGCCTGGATCGAGAAGCCCGGGTGGAGCGGATCGGCCGTGACGACGTTCTGGCGGGTCAACTGGTAGGCCGACACGGTGCCGGTGAGCCCCTTGATCGGGGCGGCGAATTTCAGGCCGGCTTCGAGGGACTGCGAGGTTTCGGGATCGGGGTGGGTGACGCCAAAGGCGACGACCACGCCGTGGAAGCCCTCGGCATAGCCCGCGAACAGCGACAGTCCGTCGGACACTTCATAGGTTGCGCCGATGCGCGGCGTGACCTTCTCGTAGGACTCGTCGGCAGCCACGAGCGGGAAGCCGAAGCTGGTGTAGCTGCTCTGCACATCCAGCTTCGACCAGCGCAGGCCGACCGTCAGGTCCAGGCGATCGCCGATCGCAACCTGATCCTGGACGAAGAGCGCCTTCGTTTCCATCAGGTCGTTTTCGATTTCGCTGAGGGCCGGCGCCGTCCCGAACGGCGCGTTGGTCGCCGGGGTAGCGTAGTCGATCACGCCCCAGCCGAAGTTCAGGCCCATTGCGCCATAGTAGTCGGTCTTGTCGTAGTCGAAGCCCACCAGCACCTGATGCTTCACCGGGCCGGCGCCGAACTGGCCGAGCAGGCTGGCGGTGAAGAAGGTCTTCTCGGACTGGGTGGGCACCTGGCCGCTGCCGAAGAAGTAGGTCGTGCCGGCGAATGGCATGACGGGGAAGGTGGAGTACTCTCGGAACTCACCGTCGTGGTGGCTGAGGGACATCTCGGCCTGAAGCGCATCGGAGAACCTGTGGGTCAGAGTCGCGGTGACGAGCTTGTTCTCGGTCGTGGTTCGCGGGGCGTCCTCGGCGCCGGCGAAGGCGAACCGGTCGATCATCAGGGACGGCGCCACGGTCAGCGCTGCTGGCAGGCCGGAATACTCACGTTGTTCAAGTCGCGAGACCTGGCCGCGAATGACCAGTTTCGTGTCCGGCGAAATCGTCCAGCTGAGGGTCGGGAACAGGGACCAGCGCTTGCTGTCGACCACATTGATGTAGCTGTCGGCGGTCTCCGACATGCCGGTCAGGCGGAAGCCGACGGTGTCGCCGGCGAACGGAATGTTGATGTCCCCTTCGACACCCAGCGTGCCGAAGCTGCCGGCGCGGACGCCGAGCGATGTGCGAAAGTCCGGCTGCGGACTGACCGAGACGATGTTGATCAGTCCCGACAGCGGGGCGCCCGTGCCGCCGCCGTAGAGGGTGCTGGTCGGGCCCTTGGCTACCTCGACCCGCTCGACGTTGACCAGCGATGCCGGGTCGGCGATGCCCTGCGGCAGGCCGTAGGTCGGCATGCCGTCGAAATAGTAGTTCACCGGGAAGCCCCGGATCAGCGGCGCCTGGAGGACGATTTCCATGGTCCGCGCAGGCGCCACGCCCGACACGTTGACCAGGGCGTCGGAGATGGTCTGCAGATCCTGTTCCTCGATCAGGGTGCTGGTCAGCACCTGGATAGACTGGGGCGTCTCCTCGATCGGCGTGGGCGTGCGAGTCGCGGTGGCCGCGACCGGGGCGGTGATGCTGCCGCGCTGGGCGGTGACGACGACCTCGCTGACCCAGCTGTCGCCGGCGGCGACGTTCTGGGCGAAGGCGACGGCCGGCATAAGCGCCAGGGCCGCAGTGGAAAGGCAGAGAGACAATTTCATTGTTCTTGATCCTTGGTGATCGGGGGTCAGGCCGCGACGCGGGAGATGTCGCGGCGACGGCGCGCAAGCGCCTCTTCGAGGGCGTCGCCGAAGCTTTCGCGTTCGTCCGGGCTGAGGGCGGCGGCGAGCGTGATCCGCTGGCCGCGCGCGAACACGGACAGGGCCTCGCAGCCGACAGCGGGATGATGGGAGCGTTCCACCCGGGCCCAGGTCGGCTCGATTTTGCGAATCGTCGGGGCAGTCGCGGGGTTGGCGGCGGCGATCACGACCAGCGCCTCGTCGGTGAGCAGGACCCGCTCTTCGGCCAGTCCCAACTGGCGGGATTTCCAGGCCAGGAGCCCGACGACGACGATGGCCTCGATACCGAGGAGCAGCGCCGACAGGGCGAAACCCGCCTGCAGCAGCAGGGCCGCGAAGACAGCGGTCGGAAGCAGCAGGGCCGCTCCGGCGGTGATCAAACCCTTGCGGCTCAAGGAGCAGCTGGGCGTGATGCTGACGTCGAACCAGAGTCTCTGGCCGACGTTGGCGTCCCGCGCGGCCGTGTCAAACGGCTCGCGGGGCGCCGGCCGCCCGGAGCGGGCGGCAAGAGCATGGGTCATGAAAATCCACAGTGATCAGGAACGCCACGCGAGGCGCAGCGTCAGCCGTGCGGTCCCGAGGAACCGCGGCGAGGTGTGATCAGGCTGTGGCGGGGGGACCGGTGGGCCAGGGCGGCGGCGCGGCGAGACCGCGACCAGGGGTCACTACGGCGGTGTTGGCCCAGGCCGTCGTCTCGACCTGAACGGGGACAGCAACCGCGACCGCGACTTCCGGCGAAGCCAGAGGCGCGGCGGCGGCGAAGACGCAAGGGGCGTGATCGCCGGGCGACTTGGCCGGCGTGTCGTGCTTGCGAGGCGGCGTCTCGGAGCCGTCGAGCACCTTGCCGGTCGCGAGGTCCACCCGGGTGGCAACATAGCCCTGCCCCGTGCAGAGCATGATGACGGCGGTCGCATCGGCGGTGCGCGAGGGGCCCACCATGTAGCCCGCAGGAATCATCGCGCGCACCATGACCGCCAGCAGCGCGAGCACTGCGAGCGATCGGCTCGGGCCGTTCAGACCGTGGCGATGTCCCCTCGACATGTGTGGATTATGGCCGAAGTCGGCCTGCGCCGCCAGCCGGCAGAATGCCCTGGCCGGCGCCGAGATCGGGTCGCGCGGGACCGCGTCGCCGGCAGGTCAACGTTCCGAAGGTCAGCATCCGAAAGGCGGCCATCGGCCGGCTCCGAATGAGGCGGTTGCGCGAAGCGCGGACGACGCCGCGAACAGGGTCACGCAGGCCCGCGAAGATCACGAGCGAGCGCGCGCGCCTGTTCCTGGAACGGCGCGACAATGCCCTGAACCGTGGCCTTCACGTCGTTCGGGGCGGTATGGATCGAGCCGGCATGGAACGGCGGATCGGGGTCGTATTCGCACATGAGTTGCACAGCCTGAGCGTAGGTGTCGTTGCGCAGTTCGGCCAGCATGGCGAGGCCGAAATCGAGACCGGCCGTCACGCCCGCGCCGGTGATGCGGTTGCGGTCCTTGACCACCCTGGCATCGACCGGTGTCGCCCCGTACTCGGCAAGGATGTCGCGCGCCGCCCAGTGCGAGGTCGCCTGATATCCCTTGAGAAGACCGGCGGCGCCCAGGATCAGCGATCCCGTGCAGACCGAGGTCACGTACTGAGCGCGCGCGCCCCGGTCGGCCATGAACGCCCGGGTTTCCTCGTCCCCGGCCGCCGCCAGCGTGCCGGTCGTCCCGCCGGGTGTGAAGAGCACCATCAGGTCCTTTGGCGTGTCCATGAAGGTCGTCGTCGGGGTGATCGTCACGCCGGTGTCGCTGGTGACGGGGTCCAATGTCTTCGCCACGAGATGCACCTTTGCGCCCGTCAGGCTCGCGAACATGTATTGCGGGCCAATCAGGTCGAGGGCCGTCATGCGCGGATAGACCAGCATGGCGATGTGTTGCTTGTTGAACCACCCGGCCGGCGCGGGTTTCGGTTCGGCCTGTGGGTCGCCATCGGCCGCGCCCTGGGCCGCCTGGGCCGAACCGGACGAAAGCGTTGTCATGGTAATCGGCGCGAGAAGCGCGGCAAGGAGAGCTGCGCGTCGGTCCAGACTGGTCATTGTCGATGTTCCTTCAATCCGGTCGGCGGGGCGCATATGGCCGGGGACCGGGCTCCGGCGGCGATGCGATCGTTCTGATGGCGGGGGCATGCGACCGCGCGAATGGTCACGAGGCGACCAGCCGTTTGCGGAGCGCCAGCTTGTCCACCTTGCCAATGGCCAGCATCGGCAAGCTCTCCAGGAATTCGAAGTGCTTGGGCACCTTGTAGTTGGCGAGGCGGTCTCGGCAGTGGGCCCTCAAACCGTCCGCCGTCACTCCGGCGCCGGCGGCCACGACGAAGGCGACTCCGACCTCGCCGAAAAGCGGATCCGGCACATCGACGACGACAGCGCTTGCCACCGCCGGATGGGCCTCGATCGCCATCTCCACTTCGCGGGGATAAACATTATAGCCGCCGGACTTGAACATCTCTTTCGAGCGACCGACGAGCCGCCAGCGACCGCCGTGGCCCAGCGCGGCGAGATCGCCCGTGCGGAACCAGCCGTCCGCGGTGAAGGCGTCCCCGGTCCCCGCCATGTTTCGGTAGCCTGAAAACATCCAGTCATCGCGGATCATCACTTCGCCGGTCCGCCCCTCGCCGCCGCCGTCAGGGTCGGCCCCACCGCCCTCCCCGATCCGGAGGCTGCGGCCGGGATCCGGCCAGCCGACCGAGCCGTCGTGGGCGAGGCGGCTCTCCCAGAGCGGCGTGAGCGTGATGGGCCCCACACTCTCGGTCATGGAGTAGTCCATGCCGAGCAGCGGCGCGGCTTCGGCGAGGCGGCCCAGAAGAGTGTCCGAAGGTCGCCCGCCGCTCCAGATGGCCGCCTGGAGATGGGACCAGTTCATGTCCTTCGCCTCGGGCGCCGTCATGCACATCTCGAACATGGTCGGTGCTTGGTACCAGTAGGTGACGCCGTGTTCGTACAGTGCCCGCAGCGTCCCCGCGGCCGTGAATTTCTCCAGAAAGACCTGCGATCCGCCGGCCACGATCGCGGTGCAGGCGACGTCTCCAAGTCCGCCGACATGATTAATGGGCAGATTGTTGATCAGGCGAAGAGGTCTGACCGGCCAGGCCCGATGCCGGACGAGGGCCCCGCGGATCAGCGCGAGGTGGGACAGACAGGCCGCCTTGGGCGCGCCTGTCGATCCGGACGTGTAGACATAGGCGGCGATGTCGCTCGGCGTGACGTCGCGTGGCGGCGCGTCGGTGTCAGCGTCGCGCAGCATGCCTGGCGAGATCGCGCCACCGCTCGCCGGCTCCAGCCACCAGACCCTGAAAGGCGCGGGAGCTATGGCCCGCTCCGCTTCGGCTACGTCCTCGCCATAGTCCCGATCGAGGATGCGCCGCCGCGCGAGCAGGAGTTTGGGCGCCGCGTCGGAGAGGACGTGCTCGATTTCGCGCCGCGTGTACTTCGGATTGACGCCAAGCCATGTGGCGCCCGCCTTCAGTGTGGCCAGGAAGGAGGCGAGAAAATCGATGGACGGCGGCGCCAGGACCGCCACGCAGTCTCCCGGCCCGATCCCGGCGGCGATGAACCCCCGGGCAATCCGATCTACGGCGTCGGCGAGGTCGCGATAGCTGATCCGGACATCGCCATCGATGGCGGCAATCTCAAAGGGCGAAACCCTCGCCCAGTATTCCAGGTAGAGTTCTATCCGCGGGTGGTCCGGGCTCACTCCCGACAGGAGCGCCTCAAGCGGGTTGACCAGTGACATCTGCACAGCTCTTCAAAACTACAGCCCCGAGCACTGGCGGCGGCCCCCGGGAGGAGGGGGGGCCGCCGCCCTGCTCGACGATACGCCTGAACTAGCGATCGATCCGCAGACTGATGCCGACGGTGCGCGGCTGGAGGGTGAACATGCGCTCATGAGACGCCACCGGACCGCCCGACGAAAGGAAGTTCATCACCCCCGGATTCTCGTCCGTCAGGTTGTTTGCGTAAACGCTCCAGCTCCAGCCGTTGCGCGAGAAGTTCACGCGGGCATTGACCTGGGTATAGGCATCCTGGAACCGTCGCGATGACGCCGAGGTTTGGGCGAAGTCCCGATAGGATTCATCGACGTACTTCGCATTCACCAGCGCCGTGGCGTCGGTGCCAAACGGACCGGTGAAGTCGTACTGGAGACTGGCGTTGCCAGACCATTCAGGCGAGTTCTGAACCTTGGTGCCCGCCGCAACACTGAGCGCCGTGATGTCCTCGGCGATCTCCGCGTTGTTGTAGTTCACGCCGCCAAAGAAGCTGAGTTGATCGGTCAGGCGCGCATTCCATTCCAGCTCGACGCCGCGAATCTCGGCCTTGCCGAAGTTCTGGGTGACTGCGCGACCGCACGCCGGCAAGAAAGTCTGCTGAATATCATTCCAGTCCATTGCATAGACGGCGGAGTTGACGCGCAGGCGACCGCCCAACCAATCCGTCTTGGCGCCCACCTCATAGTTCCACACGCTATCGGGACCATAGGCCTCAACGAGGCCTGTAGCCGGGTCGATGCTGACCCCGGCGGCAGAGTATTGAGCTCCGCAGGCCGCGCGCTCAATCGCGTCAAAGACACGGTTCGGGCCACCAGGACGGAAGCCCTTCGAGGCTGTAACGTAGAGGAGTCGATCCTCGGTGGCCTTATAGCTCAAGCTCACGCGCGGATTGACCCCGTCCTCTTCATTCTTCACGGACTGATAGGATGGAAGGATGACTTCCGAGTCCATATTGAACTTGTAGTAACGGACCCCGACCGCGAAGTTCAGGCGGCTGGTAATGTCATAATCTGCTTCACCGAAGAGAGCGATTTGCTTGCGCTCAAAGCCGCTGGCCCGTTCGAAGACAACGCCAGTGGGGTAGAGACTCGCAACCAGGGGCCGCAGGGGTACGGCGAACGCGTTCACCAGAGTTGTGGGGTCGACCTCAACGATAGTGTGGCCGTCCCGCTTGTAGTCCTCATAGTAGGCGCCGAGCACATAGCTGAGCCGCGTATCGCCCGTCGAAACGAGCCGCAACTCCTGCGACAGGAGACGCTCCCGCGATGTGGCGTCGTAGGGAAACTGGATCGGCGTGGTCATCAGCCCCGCGAAGTACTTCGTGAAGATGAAGTCGCTGATGTCCTCGCGATAGCCGGCTGGACGACGGCTAAAGCTCGTCGAGGAAAGAAGCTGCACGGGTCCCGCGTCGTAGGTGACCAACAGGTTTCCGAGCGTGAACTCATCGGTGATGTTCTCATCCGCTCGAACGCGCCTGCGGACATCGCGCTCGCCCGCCGGCCGGTCGATAGCCGAAAAGGCGCCCGCTTCCGTCCGTTGGTAGAACACCGAAGGCGTGATGTTGAGCCGATCCGTAACGTCAAGCGACAGGGCCACGCGCGCGGTGAGAGTCTCGTCGTCGTTGATGTTCTCATAGGTCGTGGCCGGGCCGACCGGCGTGCGTTTCGGTCCGGTGAAGCCGCCCGGCGCAACGATCTGGTCGATGAAGCCGTCGCGATAGCGATAGCTGGCCGACGCCCGGAGCGCCGCCTTGTCTGGCGCGAGCACCAGGTTGACCATTCCGCTGACCTGCTGATTGAAGCCGCCGTCGTTGGTCGATGACACATCGACGCCCAGGGCCGAGTCGAAGCCGGACGCGTCAGGGTCATTGGAAATGACGCGGATGGTGCCGCCCATGGAGCTTCCACCAAAGACGGTTCCCTGCGGCCCACGCAGCACCTCGATCCGATCGACGTCGAAGTAGAGCGGCTCGATGATCGTCTGAACGATGCCGCCCGGCGGCACGAAAGACTCGTCGAGGTAGAAGCTCGTGGTCGGCGCATTGCCCCGATCCGAGCCCATCCCCCGGATGAAGACCGTCCGATAACCTGGCCCGCCATCCTGGAGAGCGATCCCCGGCACGGCGCCGGCCAACTGGGCCATATCGGTGATGCCGCGGGCGGCCAGCGTCTCGCCCGATGCGGCGAAGACGCTGACGGGGACATCCTGCACGGCCTCCTCGCGCTTTCGAGCGGTGATCACGACCTCCTCGACCGCAGAAGCGCCTTCGGCCGACTGGGCCCAGGCCTGACCGGCGATCGGACAGGTGAGGACGGATGCGGCGGCCATAAGCCCGGCCCGCGTATACTTGGTCATTCGACGCGCAATCATACCTGGTGACCCCTCTTCTAAAAACGCCCGAGACCCCCGGTCTCGTACTAGCGTTGATTATGTTTTTTCTGAGTGTTGACTAGCTTTTTTCGAACTGTCAAGCTTCCTTCATGTTCAAGCAATCCGGTCCGGCGACATGCGTCGGGATCGCCGGATCGCCGACGGAGAATTTGTTCATGACAGCGGGCCCCGTTCCCGGTCGCGCCCCGTGGGGCCTTGCCGCGCTGCTGCTTGCGGCCAACGCCGTGTCGTTCGTCGACCGGATGCTGTTGACGCTCATGGTGGCACCTGTCCGCGCCGATCTTGGGATTTCGGACACCGCCATCAGCCTTCTCCATGGCTTCGCGTTCGCCGCGTTCTATGCTGCGGCGGGCCTCCCCCTCGGGCGTTTGGCCGATCAAAAGGACCGGTCGAGGCTCATGAGCGCCGGGGTTTCGGCCTGGAGCGTGATGACGATGGCCTGCGGCTTCGCCATGAACTTCGGCGGCCTGTTCCTCGCACGCGTCGGGGTCGCTGTCGGGGAGGCGTCACTGTCGCCTGCCGCAATCTCGCTGATTTCGGACCGCTTCGCGCGGCCATTGGTCGCCCGCGCAATCGCTGTCTTTCAGTCCGGCATCTTCATCGGAATGGCGCTGGCCATGCTGGGCGGCGGCGCCCTGCTTCAGTGGTTTGAGGCGCATCCGCCGACCGGAATTTTCGCCGGACTCGCGCCTTGGCGCATGGCGTTCATCACCGTCGGCTCACCCGGCCTGCTGATTGCGGCTCTGCTCCTGTTCGTTCGCGAGCCACGGCGTGACGTGTCCGCCGCCTCGAGGCCGGCGACGTCGATCCGGATGGCACTGAGTTACGTGAGGCAGAACGCGCGGCTATATGCTGGCCACTTCCTCGCCTTCACCGCGATCACCATCCTGGCTTATGGCTCGCTGACCTGGATGGCCAGCGTTCTGGTCCGGGTTCACGCCCTCCCGACGCCAGTCGCCGGCTTCAGGCTGGGCTGGGCCTTGCTGCTCGCCGGGCCGCTCGGCGTCATGGCCTCGGGGGCGCTGGCGGATAGCTTCGCGAAGCGGGGCCTGGCCTCGGGCCCGATGCTCACAGCCCTCATTTCCGCCCTCCTCCTGGCGATCGCGGCGCCGCTTTTCGCGCTTGCGCCTACTCTTCAAATTGCGCTGGGAGCCTCGTTCCTTCTCGCGTTCGCCCAGAGCTTTCCGTACGGCATCGCCAGCGCTTCGCTCGCGGTTGTCACGCCGGAAGCATATCGGGGCCAAGTGATTGCGCTCTACCTCGTGGTCTCGAACCTGTTCGGATTGACCCTCGGCCCATTGGCGGTCGCTCTGATGACAGACCGGCTCTTCATGAACGACGCGGCCGTTGGCCATTCCCTGGCCTTGCTGCCGCTCGCCACCACGCCCTTGGCGCTCGCAGGTCTGGCTCTTTGCTGGAAGCCCTACCGCAAGGCCTGGCTGGCCACTCGCTGATTTCAACAATCCACCCAGGACCCGACATGACCGAACTGTCCCGGCGCGCCCTTCTGGCAGGTTTCACAGCGGCGTCCTTCGCCGGAATGGCCGATCAAGCGGCCTGCGCCTCCGGCGCTCCGCTCGACGCCTTGTTCATCAACGGGCGAATCTGGGACGGCACGGGCCGACCGTCTTCACTCGGCGCCATCGGTGTCCGAGGAGGCAGAATTGCAGCCGTCGGGTCGGCGGCGATGGCCGCCCCCCGGATGCGCGGAACCCGCTTGGTCGATCTCAAGGGCAGGTTTGTCGCGCCCGGCTTCATCGACAATCATACGCACTTTGTGCACGGGTCTCTGGCCCTCGGCCGGGTCGATCTGATGGGGACCCGCACGCCGGCCGAGCTCGCCGAGGCGGTCGGCCGGGCCGCAAGCGCCCTCCCCTCCGGAAAATGGTTGCTGGGCTGGGGATGGGACGCCGAGCGATGGGGCGGCGAGCTGCCGGGCCGCGCGCTGCTCGATCCCGTCGCGCCCGACAGGCCAGTGGCGCTCCGCCGGACCGACGGCCACGTCATGCTGGTAAACTCGGCGGCCCTGAAGCTCGCCGGCATCGACAGGAACACACCCGATCCCGCTGGCGGCCTCATCCTGCGAGATGCCGCCGGCCAGCCAACCGGCATCCTGAAGGACATGGCGGTGGACCTGATCGAGGCTGTCGTCCCCGCGCCATCCGAAGCCGACATCGACGTCGCGGTGCGCGCCGGCGTCTCGCTGGCCCTGTCGAAGGGAGTCACCCAGGTTCACGGCGCCGACCTGGACTGGGTCGCCCTACAGTCGTTCCGCAGGCTGCGGGCGAAGGGCGAGCCGGGCATGCGGTTCTATGCGCTCGTCCCGGTGCAGGACTGGGCCCGGCTGCGCGACCTGATCGCCGTGGAGGGCCGAGGCGACGACTGGGTGCGATGGGGCGGCGTGAAGGCCCTGATGGACGGCTCGCTGGGCGCGCGCACCGCGCTGTTTCGGGAGCCATATGCCGATGATCCCCACAATCGCGGACTCACCCGGCAGCCCATGGAGGTGCTGCGCGGATGGATCGAGCAGGCCGACCACGCCGGCTTTCAGGTCGCCTGCCACTCTATCGGCGATGACGCGACGTCCCAGATGCTGGACATCCTGCAAGGGATGATCCGCAAGAACGGCCAGCGGGACCGCCGCTTCAGGGTCGAACATGCGCAGCATATCGCGCCGGACGTCGTTCCCAGGTTCGCCAGTCTGGGCGCGATCGCATCAATGCAACCGTACCACGCCATCGACGACGGGCGCTGGGCGAGCAAGCCACTCGGGCCAAAGCGGCTCCATGACGCCTGGCCGGCCCGTTCGTTGCTCGACCACGGCGCTTGCGTCACGTTCGGATCGGACTGGCCCGTCGCGCCTCTTGATCCGGTTGGCGGGATCGCGGCCGCCGTTCTGCGCCGAACGACCGACGGTCAGTTCCCCGGAGGTTTCGTGCCCGAGCAGCGGGTCAGCGTCAGCGAAGCGCTCACGGCCTACACACGGTCCAACGCCTATGCCGGCTTCCAGGAGGATCGGCTAGGCGTCCTGGCGCCCGGCAAGCTCGCCGACTTCGTGGTGCTGGACAACGATCCGTTCGAGGTGTCCGCCGAGGATCTGCACCGTCTCAGGGTCGTGAGCACCGTCGTCAACGGGATCGAGCGCTTCGCCGCCTGACGCGCCCGCGGGGAAGAGGCGCAGGCGCGCCTCAGACGAAAGTCAGCAGGCGCGCCGGCGTACCCTTCAGGATCTGGTCGATCTCGGCGTCGCTGAAATCCCGCCGCCTCATCATGGGAACCACGTTCCGGAAGATGTGGCCGTAGCCATGGCCGCCGTTGCAGCACAGGCGGCTCTTGTAACAGATGTCCTGGGAGATCGCGATCTGGCCGAGGTGGCCCCGATCGGCCAGCCTGCGGATCGTCCCGATCCGCTGCCCGTCGTTCGGCATGTCGATCGCCTCATTGAGCTTGTAGTACGAGCTCTCCATCCCGAAGAGATCGAGCTCGATCACGACGCCAGTGTCCGCCAGCCGGAATAGCCGGTCATCGTCGAAGATCGTCCGGTCAATATGGCTGATGATGACCCGGGACAGATCCGCGCCTTCCCGCGCGAGAAACTGGGCGACGGCCAGGGGCTGATCCGGATCGCGGCCGGGATGCACCGAGATGGAGGCTCCGGTCTCGCGCTGGGCGATCGCCGCCGCCTTCATCACGCGTTGCTCAAGCGCGGTCCAAGGCGCCTGGCAGCCGATTTCACCGATGATCCCGGCGCGGACATCGGCGCCCCAGGCGCCGACCTGGATCTGATCGACAATCTCGGACGCGAAATCATCCACCGTCCGCGAATGATTGGCCTCGGCCTGGTATTCCTCGACGTAGTAGCCGCACCCCATGATCACATGCACGCCGGACTGTTCGGCCACGCGCCTCAGGCCGTGAGGATCCGGATGCAGGCCGCCACACGACAGCTCCACGACGGACCGTCCACCGCTCTCGAAGAGGTCCGCCAGCTCCGACGCGGCCTGGCCCTCGTCGTCGAGTACGCAATTGCCGGGCGCGGTGACCTCGCCGTAGTCGATGAAGAAGCGGTTCCTGAGCGTGATCTTGCGCCCGATCTGCTTGAGGTGTTTCCAGCCCGGCGGCCGGATATCCACCAGGATGTGCTCATGAAGCAGCGTCGGCCCGAGCTCTTCAGGCCGGATTAGCCCAAGGACGGTCTGCGCCATGCCCCGCAGCGCATCGCGGCCAAGCCGCTGCACGCCGGGCGATTCGCGTTGGATCGACATCCGCTTCCTCCGGTTCGGCGCCCGTACGATCATCTGATCGGCGCCGCGATCTAGTCAGTTGAATACGACGCCCCGGGCGTCTTCATCGCCGCAGTTCTCGTCGGGCGGAGCGTCCGGTGCGGCAAAAAAGGCGCGCGCCAGTCGCCGTCCGCACGGGCTGTTGGCGGATACTCCGTGCGTCGAGTTGGCGACAACGACAAGCTTTCCGTTCGGAAAGCCCTTCACGGCCTCCACGGATAGCTCCGCCGGGCAGCCCGCGTCGATCCCGGCCGCCAGAAACAGCGTGGGCGTTCGGCTGCGCACCGGTTGCTGCTCGATCGGCGCCGGGTTTCGTGGACCGAACACCTTGCAGGCCTCGAAGTAGTTGACGATCGTCGAGGCCACCGCCTCGGCCACAGGGTCGCCGCGAGCGCGCTCGACCACCGCATCGCGGGTCTCGAACGGAAATTCCTCGTTACAGAGGACCGCCAGATGCAGCGCCTCCGCATAGCCCGCGTCAGAACCCTTGGCATACAGATCCAGGGCGCTTAGGTCCCCGGCGGTGAAGCGGGCGATTGATGCGGGAAGGCCCCGGACAGCCGTGGGATCATAGAGGGCGTCCATGAGGAACAGCGCCAACATCTCGGGCCGATAGACGCGACCGCCCCGTTCCACCGGACGCTCCAGCATGCTTCGCGCAAGTCGGTCGAGATCGTCGCCAGGATCTCCGTGGCGAGCCGCGCAGGCGGGGTCCGCCGCGCACAGGGAAAGCAGGCGCTTCGCCTCACGAGAAACCCAGACGGGTGCGGTGTCCGTCCAGCGGGCCTCGGGCGGCCACGGCGAGTCCAGGACCACCGCCCGGATGCCAGACGGATCATGGGTGAGCGCCGACATCGCGACGCGGGTTCCGTACGAGAAGCCGTAGAGATCGACCGTCGGGAGCCCAAGCGCCGTCCGGATGTCCCGGATGTCATCGACCACGTCGGCCGAGGTGTAGCGCCTGAAGTCGATGCCCTGGGCCTCCAGACGGCGGACGCAGGCCTGCAGCTCGGCCACGACCGCCAGGCTGGAAGGCCCCGCGTCGTTCAGGGCAAGGTCGCCGCAGTCCAGCGACGGTCGGGAGCTTTCGGCGCCGCGCTGGTCGAAGAAGACCCAGTCCTGGTCCTGGCCGACCAGCTCGCGGCCGACATCGCTCTCAAGCATGTCAGCGACTCCGGCCACGACGCCTCCGCCGGGGCCTCCGTGCAGGTAGATGACTGGTGGCGCCCCCCTCTTCGGCGTGACCGCCTTCACGATGACCACGGGCAGGTCGATTTGCAGACCGCCCGGCATGGCGCGATCCTGGGGCACGGCCACACGGCCGCAGCGGACCGGCCGGCCGATCCCGGTCACGGACTCCGGACAGGCCTCCTGGACGAATCGAGGAGGCTCGCCGGCCCGGGCCGGGTCCAGAAGCGCCACGCTCGACATCGCCAGCGCCGCGAACAGGGAGGTCAGCATCCGGCGGGTCATCAGCTACCTCGGCCGGCTGTCCAGCCGGACCGTCTCACCGACCTGCGCCCGGCGAACATCGGCGGGATAGAAGAGGATGTCAGCTAGGGACTCCCGCGAGTAGACCTCCGTCATGTCCGCGAAGTGGGGCGAGCTTGGATTGGTGGACTGCGAGAAGGTGACGAGGAATCTGCCGCTGACCTGTCCGGGTTTCAGCGAAACGATGTGGATGTAACCATCGCCGTTTCGCATCTCGGTGATGCCGCTGCCCGGGGTCACCGTCGATGCGCGGGTGAGGTGGTACCCGAAATAGGAACCCGAGATCGGCAGGCGCTTGCCATTGCGAGTCACGCTCTGAACATCGCCGAGCGGCGCGTCCATGGCGATACCGAGCGACTCGAACCTCAGTTGCGCCCGAGCCAGCGCCTGCCGTGTCTCGTCGCTGGCGACAAAGCCGCTCGGGGTGTTGATCGGATCAGACGGGTTGAACGGGACGCGCCAGTAGCGTGACGCAAGGGCGAGATCGGTCGTCGGAACGACCTCGAGACCGCTGACGAATTCCGCGAACAGGGCCGACCCGCGCGAGGTCAGGGCGTCGCGCCGGTCCCAGCCGGCCAGGGCGTTACATGCTGCGGTGGTGTCTACCGGGCCGCCGCTCGCCGGACCGGCGACCGCGTCCGCGCTGTGCGCCTGGGGCCGAGTGATCCCCACGCCACGGACCCCGTCTTCGGGCATCTGGACCAGAGGCGTCCGCCGGCAGTCGGCAATCAGGTCATCGAGGATCAGCTCTGCCGTAAGGTTCCGGGCGTTGAAGAACATGCGCTCCCACTTGGAGGGCGTCACGCCAGGGCTCCCGGTCAGGGGACTGCCCCGCATCACGTCCTGCGCATAAAAGGCGGCGATCCGCGTCCGCTCGCCCCGGGCGGTTCGTTCCGGACCAATCACCCGGGCAAAGCCCTCAAGACGGCTTCCCGGCTGAACCGAGGTCATCCAATGGCTGTCGTTGGAATTGAAAGTCATGTCCGTCCGGATGAGCCAGGGGCGGATCTGGGAGGGAATGATCCCTGGCTGAGGCTCACGCGGATCTCGCGTCCAGGCACAACCTGCATCGGATCCGTTGAGGACAGTGACGTCCGTGAGGTCCATCAGGACGCGGGCCGGCGAGGTCACTAGGCAGCGCTGCAGCTGCTCGTTGGTGATGTTCGCGGCGACCGAAATGTTCGAGTAGTAGACCTCGCCAGCGGCGTCCGCCGCGGTAATGTTGGACCATGGGGACCCCACGTCCCGGAGCTGGGCGTCGCGCAGCTCCCGCACGGTCGTGGCGCGCGCGATATCAAGGAACTGGTCCGCGAAGCGGGTGTTGGCCAATTCCGGATCGGCGAATGCGTAGCCGCGCTTGCCATCCCACGCCAGTTCCTCGCTGGCGATCATGGGGCCATAACGCGTTTCCCAGAACGTCTTCGTAACCGGGCCGTCCCGCGTCGGCACCTCGACCGTCACCGGACGCATGCGCTCGACCTTTCCATCCACCTGGTAAGCAGTGGGATCGGAGGGATCCAGGCTGAGCTCATAGACCGTCGAGCGCTTGTCCGTGGCGTGCGTGATGCTCCAGCCGACATGCTGGTTGAAGCCCATCAGAGGAAACGGCAGCCCGTACGCGGTTGAGCCGAAGACGTTGAGCTTGCCCGGAACGGTCAACTGGAACACGTGGAGTCGCTCTGTGCCGTGCCAGAAGTAGTGGGGGTTCGAGAAACTCACGCCGCCGACGCCGCCTTCGACGGCCTCCCGACCGAAGGCGGCCGAATTGGACCCGCCCCGGAACAGCTGAAAGGCGGCGAGGCGCATCGTCGTATTCGCCGGGAGCGCCGCGACCCGTTCCGTACGGGGCGGAGTCGCCGCCACGATCTCCCGGAGGAACAGCGAGGAAGTCTCCAGGATCGGGAAGTGGGCAATCCGTCGCCACGCGTCCTCTTCGGTCAGCGGCCTGAACCAGGTCGCCTTGCGGCAATCCTCGCCTGGAGCCCCCTCGCCCGCGACATGAGCATTGAATCCTCTCACGTAGCCCCGCACGAGATCCTGCATGTCCTTCGAGGCCGCCGCCTTTGCGCGCATCGCCACCAACGGGGGAAGGAGGTAGCGGTAGACGGCGTCGCTATCGACGTTGCTGATATCCCCGCCAGCGAACACGTCGTAGTAGGTTTCACCCGGCGCCATACTCCGACTGCGCTCTCCGCCGATCGTAATCGACCGCTCGACAACGACGCAGAGATTGTCCTGGGAAAGCGCCCAGCCGTATCCGTAGCCGGCGCCCTCCATCGTGGCTGCCTCGATATGAGGGACACCGAGTGCGGTATAGCGGACCTCGACGTCCGGCTCGCGGGCCTCGGCGCTCGCCATCGCGAACGCCGCAATAATCGCTCCGCCGAGAATGCTGGCAGTCTTCATGGCTTCTGACTTTCTGAGGAACTGATGGATGCCGACATGGATGGCGAGATCACTTGTTCCCCGGAGAGATAGGCAGGTCGTAGATGAGCGCTTCGCCGACCTGGCCCTTCCGGATGCTTTCCTCCGAGAAGGTGACATCCGCGAAGCGCCGCTCGGAAAACAGCGAGGTCATGTCCGAGAAATGGGGTGAACTCGGATTGGTCGACTGCGAATAGGTCACAATAAACCGGCCGTTCACCCCGTCCGGTCGCAGCGACACAACGTGGATGTAGCTATCGCCGGCCCTGATCTCAGCGAAACCCTTGCCGGTGGTCAGGCCGGTCGTGGCTATACGATGGTAGGTATAGGACGAACCGGAGATCGGCAGCCGCACGCCGTTCCGGGTCACGCTTTGCTGGTCGGCGAGCGCGCCGTCCAGCGGCAGTCCCGCATCGCGGAAGCGGACGACGGCCAGGGCGAACGCTTGCCGAACATCCTCCGACATGACCAGGCCGGAGGGCGTCGCCACGGGATTGGTCGGGTTGAACGGATTACGCCAGACGCGGGCCGCGCCTTCCGGTGTGCTGGTCAGGGGGCCGAGGTTGCGGATGAACTCGCCAAACAGGGCCGAGCCTCGCGACGTGGCCATATCCCGACGATCCCAGGCGCTGATCGTCCGGCAAGCCTCCGCGACATCAACCGTGGAACCGTCCGGCATGGACACCTTGGGACGAGCCGTGCAGTCGGCCGCCAGATCATCGACCACGAGTTCCGCCGTGAGATTCCGCGCACTGAAGAAGAGGCGCTCCCACTTGTCGGGCGTCGCGCCCGGCGAACCGGTGATCGCGCCCCCAAGCATGATCTCCCGGGAATAGAGCGCGGCGACGCGGGTTCGCTCGGCGCGGGGCGTCCGCTCCGGGCCGACAACCGTCTGGATCCCCTCGATGAGACCCGTCGGATCCAGGGTCGAGAACCAGTGGCTGTCATTGGAGTTGAAGACGACATCAGACCGGAGAGTCGATGGTCGCCGGGCGGCGGGAATGATGCCGGGCTGGGGCGTTCCCGCTTCACGCGTCCAGGCGCAGGTCGGGTCTGAACCATTCAGCGTCGTGAAGTCGGCGCGCTCCATGTAGGTATGGGCCGGCCCTGTGATCACACAGCGGGCGAGCTGCGCGTCGGTGATGTTCGCCGCCACCGTGATGTTTGAATAGAACACCTCGCCGTCACGGTCGGCAGCCGTCACGTTTGACCAAGGCGCGCCCTGAATTCGTTTCAGGGCGTCTCTGACCTCGCGAACGTTTCGTGCGCGGGCAATGGCCAGAAATTGGTCGGCGAAGCGGACATTGCCAATCTCGGGATCGGCGAGCGTATAGGCGAACTTGCCATCCCAAGGCAGCGCGGCGCTTTGCATCACCGGGCCATAGCGAGTCTGCCAGAACGTCCGGGTCACCGGTCCATCAAGGGTCTCGACCCGGATATTCACGGGACGCATCCGTTCCATCCGGCCGCCCACGCTGTATCGCGTGGGGTCTTTCGGATCGAGCTCGACGCGGTAGATGGTAGATCGCTTGTCAGTCGTGTGCGTGATGCCCCAGCCCACGCTGTCCGTGAAGCCGAGGATAGGGAAAGGAAGGCCATAGAGGGTCGCCCCGAAGACATTGAGCTTCCCACGCACGGTCAGATGCATTGCATGAAGCCGCTCGGGGCCGTGCCAGACGTAGTGGGGATTGGCGAAGCTCATGCCGCCGACCCCACCTTCCACGCCATCACGACCAAAGGCGACAGCGTTGGAGGCGCCCCGGCGGTCTTCCATGTCCACGACTTCGCCCGGCGCCGAGCTCAACGCGGCGACAAGCTGATCCTTAGGCGGCGTCGCGGCGACAACATCGCGAAGCACCCGCGCGGTCGTCTCCAGAAGCGGGGTGTGGGCGATCCTGCGCCAAACATCGTCTTCGGTTAGCGGCCTGAACCAAGCCTGCTTGCGGCAGTCCTCGCCTGCCAGAGCCGGACCGCTCACATGCCGGTTGAAGCCACGCGTATAGCCGCGGACGAGATCATGGATTTCCGGCGAAGCCGCCTTCTTCACGCGTGAGACCAGGTCTTCGGAAACGACGAATCGGTAGACGCCATCACTGTCGAGGTTGGATATCTCCCCAAATGACTGGCTGTCGTAGTAGCGCGCATCGGCCGGCATCGAGCGGCTTCGCTCGCCGGCGATTGTAATGGATCGCTCCACGACAACGCAGAGATTGTCCCGCGCGAGCGCTCCGCCATACCCAAAGCCAGCGCCCTCGTAGGTGTCGGCGACGACATGGGCCACGCCGTAGGCGGTATATCTAACTTCGACGCGGTCCGTTCCAGCGCCGGATCCCGCGTAGGCTGGGGCAGCCATCGCGATGGCGGCCGCGGCCCCAAGAAGGCAAAGGAATTTCGGATGCATGGGGCCTCCCAGTGGCTGCTGCGGGCAAAGCGACCATTTCCTAGTGGCCACTATGTTTTTTCCGATGATTGACTAGCTTTTGATCCGCTGTCAACATGGCTATCGTCCATTTGTCGCTGGCCAAAGGCGCATATGGACGCTGCGGCGCGCCAGGGCTGGCGCGTGGTGCGAGCCCTTCCCGGAACAGATGAATGAGCAACCCCTCCCTGAACGCGTCTGAGGAGCCTGTCAGTTTTCGCGACTGGGTCGAGATACGACAAAACAACGTCAAGGACCGACGCAAGGGCGAAAGGACCCGTGACCGCATCAGGCTGGCGACAGTCGAGCTGCTCAACGAGGTCAGTTACGGTGACCTGAAGGTCTCGGTGATTTGCGAGCGCGCCGGCATCACGCCTCCGGTCCTCTACCTCTACTTCGACAGCAAGGAGACGCTGGTCCACAGCGTGCTGCTAGAGTTCCTGCAGGAATATACCGGCCGCATGGAGGCCCGTGAGGGCGCGCGGACACCCTATCAGGCCATGTTCGAGTCCAACCTGCTTTGGATTCGCTCGGCCCGCGCCAATTCCGGGCTGATGCGGTGTCTGCTCAGGTTCTCCGAGGAACAGGCTGACTTCGCGCTCCTGTTCTCGCGAGAAAGCAACCGCTGGCACGAGCGGATCACCCAGTCGATAATCCGGCGCTTTCCGGGGGCGCAGGCTGAGAAGGACGAGATCCATTTCGTCGTTCACGCGCTGGGCGGCATGATGGACGAGATCACGCGCAGGCTGTTTGACGCTGTCGAGCCCGACCTCACCACCCTGGTCGAGAAGATCGCCCCAACCGATGAGGCCTTAGCGCAGCGACTCACCCTGATCTGGCACAGGGGGATTTACGGGGCCGACCCCTCGGCAGTGGAATCGGCGCCTCTGCTGCCGAAGCTCTCCGCGGCCAGCAAGAAGGCCGCCCGCGTCAGATCGCCTAGGCAGCAGGTCCCCGAGACGTGACCCGCCGCCACATCGCGGTTCCGACGCCATACACAAACCAGCTCGCCTACTCTCGAATAGTGGTCGATGGTGATGACGCTTGGATTTCGGGTTGCGCGCCGCTCGACGCAGACGGGCGGCTTGTCGGCGGCCAGTCCGCCTATCATCAGGCCCGACAGTGCATTGAGAACGTCGCCGACGCCCTGGCCCTGGCGGACATGCGGCTTTCCGATCTGGTCCGGATTCGCATCTACCTGCGATCGTTTGCGGATCTTGAGGAAGTCTGCCGGGCGGAGCGGGAAACTCTGTCCGAGATTCGCCCCGCGGCCACGGTGATAGCTGTCCAGGACCTCGTCGCGAAGGACATGCTTGTCTACATGGACGCCGACGCGCGACGCGCCCGATAGGCCCGAGCCCAACGCCAGGCACACAATTGCGTCGGCACGGCCCGCTGCGACTTGACACGGTTCAAAAAGCTAGCAAGATTTCAGAAAATTACTAACCGTGACTAGCCCCTCCGTGGGCAGGGAGTGTGTTTGATGATCGACCCCCAGGCTGACCCTTTCGCCGGATATCTGCCAGGTCAGGACATTGGGGTCTCGCGCTGGCTCGAGGTCAGCCAGGCCATGATCGACGAATTCGGCGCGGTCACCCATGACCCCGACCCAATGCACATCAATCCGCAATGGGCGACCGCGAACGGCCCGTACGGCGGGACAATCGCCTTCGGGTTTCTCTCCCTCTCACTGTTGACCTGCTTTCTGCACGACGCCATGGGCACGAATACCGATGACCACGAAGACCGGGGCGGGTACTTCCTCAATTACGGCTTCGACCGGGTCCGCCTGATTACCCCTGTCCCGGTGGGCAGCCGCCTGCGGGGCCGCTTTGCACTCACCGAGCGCCGCCAGGACGAGAAGTCGCGCAACATTTCGCAGATGCACGTCGAGATCGAGATCGAGAACTCCGCCCGCCCCGCCCTCGTCGCGGAATGGCTGGCGATGTGGGTTCCCCATTCGGCAAGCCTGGCCGCCGCGAGCTAGGCGCGACCATCACCGACGCCAGGCCGCCAGCCGCGAATTCCAATAGGGAACACTGATGCGTAGGACCTGCCTCCTGTTCGGCCTGAGCATCGCCGCCATGGTCCTTCCGCAGGCGGCGGCGGGAGAAATCCAACCTTCACCGCCTTTCAGCGACTGCCCGGAAACAGACCACTGCCCCACAATGGTTATCGTGCCCGGTGGCGATTTCCGCATGGGATCCCCGGACACGGAGTCCGGACGCTATCCCGACGAGGGACCGCAGCGGTCCGTAAGGGTCCAGTCGTTCGCGATCGGCGTTCAGGAGGTCACTTTCGACCAATGGCGCGCCTGTGTCATGGGCGGCGGATGCCGTGAGAATCCCGACCCGGACAGTAACGGCTGGGGGCGCGGCGCCCAGCCGGTGATCAACGTGTCGTGGCTCGACGCCCAAGCCTATGTAGACTGGCTCGGCCGGAGGACCGGCCTGAATTACCGGCTGCCCACGGAGGCGGAGTGGGAGTACGCGGCCAGGGGCGGCAGCGAAGGTCCGTTTCCATGGGGGACGGCGGCGCCGACATGCGACCGGCCCGCACTGACGTCGGCCAACTTTCGCGGATGCGGCCTGGGCCGCGCCGCGCCGGTCGGCTCCTTCGGCGGCGTCAGCGAGTTCGGCCTGCAGGACGCCCTCGGCAACGTTTGGGAGTGGGTCCAGGACTGCTATTCGGTGTCCGGCCTGCCGGTCGATGGATCGGCTTTCGAAGGGGCGGACTGCCCGCTTCGGGTGACCCGGGGCGGCTCGTGGGACGTGACCCCGCGAGACCTGCGGCTCGCGAACAGGTTCAAGATCGAGCCGGTCTTCCGGTCTCCGCACCTGGGCTTCAGAGTGGCGCGAGACCTTCCCTGACCCGAGCGCATCCCGGCCCGAACACGAACGGCGCCGACGGCGCGCCGTCGTCTGCCAGATCAGACTACCTTCCTGACGGGGGCGCGCGCGGCGGAGACCGCAGAGATGAGGTTTCGCGGATCCTCTACCTCCGGAAGCAGGCCGGACGACCAGCCGAGCCCGAGGGCCTCGCACTGGTCACGAAGGAACCGCAGCGCCGCGAAATCCTCGAGGGCGAACCCGACCGAGTCAAAGATTGTAATCTGGCTATCCTCGGTCCGCCCGGGGGCCTCGCCCGTGATCACTTCCCAAAGCTCGGTCACAGGAAAGTCCGGTTCGACCTGCTGGATCTCACCCTCGATCCGGGTTTGCGGGGCGAATTCGACAAACACCCGCCCGCGCCGAAGAATATCGCACTGCAGCTCAGTCTTGCCGGGACAGTCTCCCCCCACGGCGTTGATGTGCACGCCGGCCCCGACCAGATTGTCGGACAGGATGTGGTTGCGGGCCTTGTCGGCCGTGACCGTGGTGACGATGTCGGCTCCCGAGACGGCTTCGGCGACCGAAGCCGCTTCCACGATGTCGAAGCCGAGCCCGGCCATGTTGGCGCGGAACTTGGCGGTCGCGGCAGGATCGATGTCGTACACCCGCAGAGTCCTGATCCCGCAGATCGCCCGGAAGCCCAACGCCTGAAACTCGGATTGCGCGCCAAGGCCGATGATCGCCATCACCGTCGAGTTCCGCCGCGCGACATGACGGGCGACCAGCGCAGACGTCGCGGCCGTTCTCAGCGCCGTCGTGACGGTCATTTCGGCGATGAGAAGCGGATAACCCGTCGCGACATCCGCAAGCACGCCGAAGCCAGTCACGGTCTGAAGCCCGCGAGCGACGTTGCCCGGATGCCCGTTCACATACTTGAAGGCATAGTTGACGGCGTCAGACGCCGGCATGAGCTCGATGACCCCCTGGACGGAGTGGCTCGCCAGACGCGCGCATTTGTCGAACTCCTCCCAGCGCCCGTAGTCCTCCTCGATGTAGCGCGCCATGTCGACGAGGACCTGTTCGATGCCGATCTTCTCGATGAGATCTGCAATGGTCCGCACATTGATGAGCTTCATGTCTCCGCCTCCCGCGCTGATGGCCACCACCATAGCGCCGGCAAAAGATCACCCGACATTCCGGAACTGCGCTCGCGCGCGGGGAAATCTCGCCAGATATCAGGCCGCCAGTGAGCAGATTGCCATGTACATCCCGGACGACCTCGATCGCCGCCTGATAAGCCTGCTGCGCGCGGACGCCCGGGCGCCGATCTCGCACCTTGCGGCGAGCCTTCGCGTTTCGCGGACGACGGTCGACAAGCGCATCCAGCGACTCGTCGACACCGGCGTCCTGATAGGGTTCACGGCCCGGGTCAGGAATGACTATGACGACAGGTCAATCAGGGCGGTCATGTTGGTCGAAGTCGCCGGAAAATCGACCACCGCCGTGATCCGCGGCCTGCGCGGCATTCCTGAGCTGCAGGCGCTGCACACGACCAATGGCGCCTGGGATCTCGTCGCCGAAATCAGCGCGCAGTCCCTGAAGGACTTCGATCGCGTGCTTCGGACGGTCCGCGAGATCGAGGGTGTCCGGAACAGCCAGACCAGCCTGCTCCTGACCTCAACCTAGGCGCGGCAAACGGGCAACGCAGATTGGCGGCGGAGAGCGACCCAAGTCGCCCGGACCGACGGCGCGCCCTCTCCTCCCGCCTTGATCAGGCGGCGATGGTCGCGACTTCCCTCGCCTGGTCCCCTGGCCCGCAGGATTCGGAGACTTGGTCGGGGACTCAGGCGGGGCTGGATGTTGAACGTGTCGTTGACGGCGGCGTGGCTGGCGAAGGATGGCCATCCGCTCCAGAGTGCTGGCTTGAGCGCCAGCGCAAGATGTAATCTCGACGACTTCCAGGAAGGCCGCCTCGTCGCCTTCTCTCCAAGATTGCGCCGCGCGACGTCCCGGATCGGCACCTTTCGCAGGTCTACCACCGTAGGGCTCCGGGTCGAGTAGATCGGGTCAGCCGACTATTGCTTCCCTGTCATCGACCAAGCCCTTCACAAGAGGCTGCCGCCTCATGCCCGCCGCCCCTCACTCCCACTCGATCGTGCCCGGCGGCTTGCTGGTCACGTCGTAGACAACCCGGTTCACGCCGCGGACCTCGTTGATAATCCGGGTGGCGGTCTTGCCCAGCACGTCCCAGGGGAACTCGAAGAAGTCGGCGGTCATGCCGTCGGTACTGGTCACCGCGCGCAGGGCCAGGACGTTTTCGTAGGTGCGGGCGTCGCCCATCACGCCGACGGTCTTGACCGGCAGCAGCACGGCGAAGGCCTGCCAGATCTTGTCGTACAGGCCGGCCTTGCGGATCTCGTCGAGATAAATCGCGTCGGCCTGCTGCAGCACGGCGACCTTTTCGCGGGTGATCTCGCCAGGGATGCGGATGGCCAGGCCGGGCCCGGGGAACGGGTGGCGGCCGACGAAGTCGGGATGCAGGCCAAGTTCGACGCCCAGCGCGCGGACCTCATCCTTGAACAGCTCGCGCAGCGGTTCGACCAGCTTGAGCTTCATGAAGTCCGGCAGGCCGCCGACATTGTGGTGGCTTTTAATGACGGCCGACGGCCCGCCCCGCGCCGAGACGCTCTCGACCACGTCCGGATAGAGGGTGCCCTGGGCGAGAAACTGGGCGTCCTCCACCTTGCCGGCCTCGCGGTCGAACACCTCGATGAACAGCCGGCCGATGGTCTTGCGCTTGGTCTCCGGGTCGCTGACGCCGTCGAGCGCATCGAGAAAAAGGTCAGAAGCATCAACGTGCACCAGCGGAATATTGTAGTGATTGCGGAACAGCGAAACCACCTGCTCGCTCTCACCCAGCCGCATCAGGCCGGTATCGACATAGACGCAGGTCAGCTGGTCGCCGATCGCCTCATGGATCAGGACGGCGGCCACCGAGCTGTCGACGCCGCCGCTGAGTCCGCAGATCACCCGGCCCTTGCCGACCTGGGCGCGGATCTTCGCGATCATCTCCTGGCGGAAGGCCGCCATGGTCCAGTCGCCCTTCAGCCCGGCGATGTTGAACAGGAAGTTGCGGTAGATCTTCGCGCCGTTGACCGTGTGCACGACCTCGGGGTGGAACTGCACGCCGTAGATCCGGCGGGCGTCGTCGGCGATGGCCGCGAACGGCGCGCCGGTCGAGGTGGCGATGATCTCGAAGCCGTCGGGGATGGCCGTGACGCGATCGCCGTGGCTCATCCAGACAGTCTCCAGCCCGCCCACGCCGGCCAGCCCCTGGAACAGCGCGTGATCCCTGGCGATGGTCAGCTCGGCGCGGCCGAACTCGCCGGCGTGGCCGCCCTCGACCGTGCCGCCCAGCACGTCGCACAGCAGCTGCTCCCCGTAGCAGACGCAGAGCATCGGCACGCCCAGCTCGAACAGTTTGGTCCCGATCCGGGGGCTGTCGGCCTCGAGCACGCTGGCGGGCCCGCCCGACAGGATGATGGCGGCCGGCGCGAAGGCATCGACCAGCGCCTCGACCTTGTCGAACGGATGGATTTCGCAATAGACGCCCGCCTCCCGCACCCGACGGGCGATCAGCTGCGTCACCTGGCTGCCGAAATCGACGATCAGGACGGGCTGGTGAGCGGGGGCGGTCATGCGATGCGTTCCAGATGAGCGACGAAGAAGCCGTCGGCGGCGGCGGAAAGGGGCGTGAGGCGCAGGAAGCCCTCGGGGGTGGCGTGTCCGGCGACCGCCTCGAAGGCGGCCGAACGAACGGCGAAGCCCGGATGGCGCGCGAGGAAGGCCGCGATCCTGTCCTCGTTCTCCTCGGCGAAGATCGAGCAGGTCACATAGATCAGCCGGCCGCCCGGTTTCACATAGGCGCAGGCCTGGTCCAGCACCTGGTCCTGCTCGGCCATGCGGCGTTCGAGCTGCTCGGGCGACAGGCGCCACTTGGAGTCCGGATGCCGCCGCCAGGTGCCCGCGCCGGTGCAGGGCGCATCGACGAACACCAGGTCCATCCTGCCTTCCATGCCCTTCAGCGGCTCGGCCTCGACCGGCGAGCGAATCTGCAGGTTGCGCACGCCGGCGCGCGCAGCTCTGGGGATGATATCGGCCATCCGGCGGGCGTCGCTGTCGTGGGCGTAGAGCTGGCCGGTGTTGCCCATGGCGGCGGCCAGGGCCAGCGTCTTGCCCCCGCCCCCGGCGCAGAAATCGAGCACCTGCTTGCCCTTGATGTCTCCGGCGCAGGCGGCGGCGATCTGGCTGCCCAGGTCCTGCACCTCGAACCAGCCCTTGCCGAAGGCCGGGATGGTCTCGACCGAGCCGGCGCGGTCCGTGGCGGCCGGGGCGGGAATGCGGAAGGCGTTCGGCAGGACGCCGGCGGGCACGGCGTGCAGCGGCTGCAGGGCTTTGGCCGCGCGCTCGGGGTCGGTCTTGAGGCTGTTGGCCCGCAGGTCCACCGGCGCCCGCTCGGCCAGGGCGGCCATCTCGGCGGCCCTCCCCTCGCCGAACACGCGGGTGATGTGCGGCTCCAGCCAGTCGGGGTAGTCGCCGGCGACGGGCGCGGGGGCCGGCGCCGCGTTGGGCGTCGTCAGAGCGGCCTGTTCAGCCTCGGTCAGGCCGCCGATGCCGTGCTCGCTGTCGCCGGCCGCCTCGGCGACCCGCTCGACCGGCCAGCCCCAGCCGAACCGGACGGCGGCGAGGACGGCCGCGCGCGCGCTGTCCTCGCCCATCATCCAGCCCAGCGACCGCCGCTTGCGCAGCACGTCCAGCACCAGGCCCGAGACAAAGGCGCGGTCCTTCGAGCCCGCGTACCGCGCCGACTCGCCCCAGCCCTTAAGCGCCATGCGGGCAGGCCTGTGGCGCGTCTCGATATCCTCGAGGACCTGGATCGCCGCCGCTAACCGCCCGCCGTCACGCAATCAAACACCCGAATGTCAGGGAGCCAGGATGGCCCAGAAAATCATCAGCAGGCCCACCGTGCTGACGACCCACACCAGAGAGCGGATCTGCTTCACGCCAAAGGCGTAGAGCGGCACATAGGCGATGCGACCGACCAGATAGATCAGCGCCCCGTTGTGGGTCAGGTCGCTGTTGCGGTCGGCCACATGGGCGATCAACACAGCGGCGATGAACAGCGGCAGGGTCTCGAACAGGTTGTTCTGCGCCCGCTGCAGCCGGTTGGCGATCGGCGACAGCGGCGGCATTTCCTCGTCCCGCGCGCCGGTGTTCCACTTCAGGCCGTACTGGCCCGTGCGGGCCATGTCGAAGGCCAGGATCTGGACGAAGGCCAGGACCAGGGTCCAGGCCAGAATGGTCAGTTCGAACGTCATCTTGTAGTCCCCCCTTGGTCCCGGGCGTCAGACGGCGCTCGGGTAGTTGGGCGCTTCCCGCGTGATCATCACGTCGTGGACGTGGCTCTCGCGCAGACCGGCGCCGGTGATGCGGATGAACTTGGCCCGCCGCTGGAACTCCGGAATGTCGGGCGCGCCGACATAGCCCATGGCCGCCCGCAGGCCGCCGACCAGCTGGTGGATGACCGGGGCGATCGGCCCCTTGAACGGCGTCTGGCCCTCGATCCCCTCGGGCACCAGCTTGAAGGTGTCGGTCACCTCCTTCTGGAAGTAGCGGTCGGCCGAGCCGCGCGCCATGGCTCCCAGCGAGCCCATGCCGCGATAGGATTTGTAGGACCGGCCCTGGTAGAGGAACACCTCGCCCGGGCTCTCCTCGGTGCCGGCGAACATCGAGCCCATCATGGCCACGCTGGCCCCGACCGCGATGGCCTTGGCCAGGTCGCCGGAGTTCTTGATGCCGCCGTCGGCGATCACCGGCACGTCGCTGTCACGGGCCGCCCGCCAGGCCTCGGCAATGGCGGTCAGCTGCGGCACGCCGACCCCGGCGACGATCCGCGTGGTGCAGATCGAGCCCGGCCCGATGCCGACCTTCACCGCGTCGGCCCCGGAGTCGATCAGGGCCCGGGCGCCGTCGTAGGTGGCGATGTTACCGGCGATGATCTGGACCCGATTGGTCTCGCGCTTGAGGCGATAGACGGCGTCGGCGACCTGTTTCGAATGGCCATGGGCCGTGTCGATGACCACCACGTCCACGCCCGCCTCGACCAGCGCCATCGACCGCTCGAAGCCCGCGTCGCCGACGGTCGAGGCCGCGCCGACCCGCAGGCGGCCCTTCTCGTCCTTGGCCGCGTGCGGATGCTCGGTGGCCTTGTCGATATCCTTGACGGTGATCAGGCCAACGGCCCGGCCATCGTCGTCAACGACGATCAGCCGCTCGATCTTGTTGGTCTTGAGCAGGCTCAGGGCGTCGCCCGAGTCGATGCCCTCGCGCACCGTGATCAGCCCCTCGCGGGTCATCAGCGACGAGGCCTTGAGCCGGTCGTCGGTCTCGAACCGCATGTCGCGGTTGGTCAGGATGCCGACCAGCTTGCCCGTCCCCGGCTCGACCACCGGGAAGCCCGAAATCTTCCGGCGGGCCTTGATCTCGCGGATCTCGCCCAGGGTCGTGTCGGGGTTGATGGTCAGCGGGTTGATGACCATGCCGCTCTCGTACCGCTTGACCTCGCGGACCTGGTCGGCCTGTTCATCGACCGTCAGGTTGCGGTGCAGGATGCCCATGCCACCGGCCTGGGCCAGGGCGATGGCCAGCCGGCTCTCGGTCACCGTGTCCATCGCGGCGGACACAAGCGGGATGTTCAGACTGATCTCACGCGTAAACCGGCACACGGTCGATACCTGGGTAGGCATCACTTCCGACGGGCCGGGTTCGAGCAAAACATCGTCGAAGGTGAGCCCTTCGCGAATCTCCATTGGAGTCTCCGTTTTGCGGGCGCGGTATCGTGGCAAAGGGGGTCGGTGTCAACGGGCGCCGCGCCGGGACAGACCTCAGAGGGGGTCACCGACCGAGGGACGGAACACCAAAATCCTTCTACCATCCGCGCAAATCGAATTCAGGACCGCGCCATGACAGACCACCAGGTGAACATCGCCAAGCCGACGGGCGGGCCCGTCGAGCGCGACCCGGTGATGGACATTCTGGCCCTCGCCTTCAGCACCGATCCCGCCGTCCGCTATATGTTCCCGACGGCGGCCACCTATCTGGCCAGCTTCAACCGGCTGGCCACGGCGATGGCCGGCGGCGCGCTGGCGGCCGGCACGGCCTGGATCGCCGACGACGGCGCGGCGGCGGCGCTGTGGCTCGCGCCGGGCGCGGGAGCCGACAAGGATGCGATTATCGCCCTTGTCGGCGAGACGGTCGCGCCGGAGCGGCAGGCGGTTCTGGGCGCGCTCGGCGACGAGATGGAGGCGTTCCACCCTGAGGAACCGCACTGGTACCTGTCGATGATCGGCGTCGATCCCTCGCGGCAGGGCCAGGGTCTGGGCGCGGCGCTGCTGAAGGCGGGCCTCGCCCGCTGCGACGCCGACGGCCTGCCGGCCTATCTCGAGAGCTCCAGCCCGAAAAACGTCCCGCTCTACGAGCGCCACGGCTTCGAGGTCATCGGCCTGATCAGGCCGGGCGATCATCCGGGGCTGATTCCCATGTACCGGCCGGCCAGAGGCTGACCACCGGCCGGGCTCGCCGTTATCCCGGATTGAACGGGCCTGTCGGAACCGGTTCAAAATCGCCGGCCTCCAGGATATCGAGCAGGGCGTGCAGCGTGCGCAGCATCTCGCCGCCGTCCCGCCTGGCGACGGCCGCCCTCAGCCGGTCATTGAGGAAAGCCTTGGCGAAGAAGCAGCCGGGCGGCCCCGGCACGGCGATGAAGGTCGGCATGCCGCCATCGACGAGGCCGGCGACATAGCCCAGCATTGGCAGGGTCAGGGATGTCCGGCGCTCGCCCACGAGCAAGAGCTTGATCCCGGGCCGCTCGGTGTAGCGGGCCGGAATGTCGTCGTCGTCCGCCATGATCAGGATGCCGCTGCGGTCAGGCCGCCAGGCGTCGTCGAGCATCGGCAACTGCAGCCAGCCGCAATCGAACGCGCGGCAGGGCGTCGGGCGATCCGGATGGATCGCGCAGCCGGCCGAAACGCAGTGCCCGCAGGTCACGCCGGATGACTTGGCGAAGCCGTCGGCGTCGATCGGCAGCACCGTGCAGCAGACGGTGCAATCCCCGCAGGTCCGGCTGGCGACGAGGCCCGTCAAGCGATCCCTACCCCTTGAACCCGGTCGCCACCAGGAACACCTCGGAGCTGTCGGCCCGGCTGGCCTTGGGCTTCACGTGCTGGACCTTGTCGAAGTGCTTCTTCAGGTCGCGGATGATCGCCGCCGTCTCGCCGCCCTGGAAGGCTTTCGCCACGAACGACCCGCCGGGCTTGAGCACCTCGATGGCGAAGGCCGCGGCCAGCTCGATCAGGCCGACGATGCGCAGGTGGTCGGTCTCGCGGTGGCCGACGGTGTTGGGGGCCATGTCCGACAGCACCAGGTCCGGCGGCCCGCCGAGCATCTCGATCAGCAGCGGGCCGGCCGCCGGGTCGGTGAAGTCCATCTGGATCATCTCGGCCGGCGGCAGCGGATCGACCGGCAGCAGGTCGATGCCGACGATCTTGCCGGCGCCGCGCTTGATGGCCATCTGCACCCAGCCGCCGGGCGCGCAGCCCAGATCGACGATCCTGCTGCCCGGCTTGACCAGGTGGAACCGGTCGTCGATCTCGGTGAACTTGAAGGCCGCGCGGCTGCGATAGCCCATGGCCCGGGCCTCGGCCGAGAACGGGTCGTTGATCTGCCGCTCCAGCCAGGCCTGGGACGAGGGCCGCCGGCCCTTGGCGGTCTTCAGCCGCGCGGGCTTGCCCCGGCCGACGCCTTCGTTGCCGGCCGTCGGCAGGCGAACCATGCGGCGTTTGGGGGGCTCGTCGTCACTCATGCTGAGGCTTCTACAGGTTTCCGGCCGCCGGCGCCCCGTTTGCGTCGCCGGCGGCGTGGCTGCTCGTCGCTCATCAGGCTCATCAGCAGACCTTCGCGCAGGCCGCGGTCGGCGACGCGGACCCGCTCGCACGGCCACAACTCCTGCACCGCCTGCAGGATCGCCGCCCCGGCCAGCACCAGATCGGCCCGGTCGGGCCCGATGCAGGGCTGGGCCGCCCGCTCGGCCGGAGTCCAGGCCAGCAGCCGGTCGGTGGTCGCCTCGCACTCGCCCCGCGTCATCCACAGGCCATCGACGCGGTTTCGATCATAGCGCGGCAGGTCGAGGTGAAGGCCGGCCAGGCTGGTGATGGCGCCCGAGGTGCCGACCATGTGCGCCCCGCCCGCCTCGAACACCTGCCGGAACGGTTCGGCGTGCGGGAAGGTGGCGATGCGGTCCTTGACCGCCTCGACCATGGCGCGGAACCAGCCCTGAACGTCGCCGCCGGCCTCCGGAAAGCGCTCCGCCAGGGTCACGACCCCGATCGGCACGGAAAGCCAGGCCTTGATCGGCAGGCGCCAGGGTGCGAACTCGCGCGGGCGAGCGTCGAGTCCGGACCCTTTCAGATCGACCCAGGACAGCTCGGTCGAGCCGCCGCCGACATCGACCACCAGGGCGGCTTCGGCCTCGCGGTCCAGCAGGCTGACGCAGCCGGCGACGGACAGGTGGGCCTCTTCCTTGGGGGTGATGATCTGCAGCTTCAGGCCGGTTTCGCTGGCGACCCGGGCGGTGAACGCCTCGCCGTTCTCGGCCTGGCGGCAGGCCTGGGTGGCGATGGCCTTGATCCGAACGCAGCGGCGGCGGCGGATCTTCTCGGCGCAGACCGTCAGGGCGGCCAGGGCCCGGTCCATGGCCGCGTCCGACATGCGGCCCGTGAGACTCAGGCCCTCGCCCAGCCGGACGATGCGGGAATAGGCCTCGACCACGCGAAAGCCGCCCTGGGTGGGGGTGGCGACCAGCAGGCGACAGTTGTTCGTGCCAAGGTCCAGCGCCGCATAGGCGGGTGGCGGGCCCGCATGGGACCCCCGGCGGTCCCCGCGGGGGCCGCCTTGCGCACTGGGCGCCTCCGACATGGCAGCATACCTGTCTGCGCAGACACCCCGGGGCGGGCGCCTCGTTTCGAGCGCGACTGTAGCGGCCTGTTTCGCGCAGCGGAAGGCATTGACTTGCCTAATGGCGCCACGGCTCTACGTTCATCTTCCAGTCAGGGGCGACGCGCTAGATTCTCGGATTATGAACGCCAGACTCGCCAAATTTGGAATCGGCCAGGTGGTCAGGCACCGGATCTTTCCGTTCCGGGGCGTCATCTTCGACGTCGATCCCGAGTTCGCCAACAGCAACGAGTGGTGGGAGTCGATCCCCGAGGACATCCGGCCGCGCAAGGACCAGCCCTTCTATCACCTGCTGGCCGAGAACAACGAGAACACCTACGTCGCCTACGTCTCCGAGCAGAACCTGCTGCCCGACGACAGCGGCGAGCCGGTCGGCCACCCGCACGCCTCGCTGATCTTCGAGGGCTTCGAGGACGGCCACTACAACATGCGACCGCGCATCGCCCACTAGCGCTTCCTGATCGTGCGTCCTTCGAGACGCTCGCTTGAGGCTCGCTCCTCAGGATGACGAGAGGGGCGGGCCTCAACCCTGTTCGTCATGGCGAGGAGCGGACCCTCAGGTCCGCGCCTCGAACCACGCAACATCCTTCCGCAAAATCCACCAAACCGGGGCGCCTTCGGACAGACATTGCGTGAAGCACGCCGTATCTTCACCCCATGAGCGCAGACGGCTTCAACAGTCGTCCGCCCCCGGGCGCGGCGGCGGACTGGACCATCGACCAGAGGTGGGACGCCTATACGCCGGCCGAGCACGCGGTGTGGGATACGCTCTACGAGCGTCAGGCCGCCCTGCTCCCCGGCTACGCCTGCGACGAATTCCTGCACGGCCTGGACGCCCTGGACCTGCACCGCGGCGGCATCCCCGACTTCCGCAAGATCAACGAGGACCTGCGCCGCCTGACCGGCTGGACCGTCGTGGCCGCGCCGGGGCTGGTGCCCGACGCGGTGTTCTTCGAGCATCTGGCCAACCGGCGGTTCCCCGCCGGCCAGTTCATCCGCCGACCCGACCAGCTCGACTACCTGCAGGAACCGGACATCTTCCACGATGTCTTCGGCCATGTGCCGATGCTGACCGACCCGGTGTTCGCCGACTACATGCAGGCCTATGGCGAGGGCGGCCTGCGCGCGGCCGGCCGGGGCCAGCTGCACAATCTGGCGCGGCTCTACTGGTACACGGTCGAGTTCGGCCTGCTGGAGACGCCCAAGGGCCTGCGCATCTATGGCGCGGGCATCGTCTCCTCGCGCGCCGAGACGATCTTCGCCATCGACGACCCCTCGCCCAACCGCGTCGGCTTCGACCTGGAACGGCTGATGCGCACCCCCTACCGGATCGACGACTTCCAGCAGGTCTATTTCGTCATCCCGTCGTTGCAGGCCCTGCTCGACGCGACGCTGCAGGACTTCGCCCCGATCTATGAGCGGCTCGACAGCGCGGCGGATATTCCGATCGACGCCATTCTGGAGACCGACAAGGTCTTCACGCGCGGCACTCAGGCTTACGCGTTGGGCTAGAGCAGACGCGTCCTTCTCCCGGAGGGAGAAGGTGGCCTGCGGAGCAGGTCGGATGAGGGATTAGGGACGGTCCAGGCGAACCCGCCGGCGCCGTAACCCCTCACCCTCCCATCCTGCTTCGCCAAGGCTTCGCAGAACGGGCCCCTCCCTCTCCCGTTGGGAGAGGGGATCAACGCTGGAACGGATAGAAGCCGCTGCCCAGGTCAAGGATCCCGGTCAGCTCGTCCAGCGCCCGGCGGCTCTCGATCAGCAGTTGCGGGTCGGCCAGGTCGGCGGGGCGCAGGCGGTCGCGGTAGTGGCTGCCCGCCCAGGTCGTCAGCTTGTCGTGCAGCGCCGCGTCGAACCGCTGGGCGGGATTGGCGGCCGCCAGTTCCGCCTCGGTCAGCACCACCCGCAAGCGCAGGCAGGCCGGACCGCCGCCGTTGCGCATGCTCTGGCGCACATCCACGTACTCGACCCGGCCGATCGGGCCGTTGGACGCGATGGCGCGATCGACCACCGCCCGGGCGGTCGGGGTGTCGGCCGTCTCGCCCGGAGCGATCAGGGTCAGCCGGTCCTCGCCGGGCAGGCCCACCAGCATCGAGTTGAACAGATAGCTGCCGATGGCGTCGGTCAGCGGCAGGTCGGCGGTGCTGATCTCCACGAACTGTGGCTCGAACCGGCCGGCCGCGGCGGCGCGGACGTCCGCCTGCATCGCCGCCGCGTTCTCAAACGCCGCCTCGTGATAGAAGAGGCAGGTCTTCGCCCCGACGCAGACGACGTCGTTGTGGAACACCCCCGCGTCGATCGCGAACCGCGCCTGGCGGGCGAACACCGCGCCGCCCGCGCCATGGCGGCGTGCGACGGCCTGCGAGGCCTGCAGGGTCTGGCGGGCGGGAAAATGGCCCTGCCACCGCTCCCAGGCCTCGCGGCCCCAGGCGAACAAATTGACGCCCGGCTCGCCGTGATCGGCGCAGAGCCGCACGTGATTGGCGGCGCCCTCGTCGGCGAAATGCGGGGCGGCCGGCAGCGGATCGTGCACGGCGAACCGGGCCTCGTCCGGAAACAGCCGGCGAAGGGCGCGCGTCGTCTGGCCGCCCTCGAGGCCGCGGTGCAGGTTGGTCAGCAGGTTGGCCGGGGTGAAATGCACGCGGCCGTCGGCGGCGTCGGCGCTCGGCGTCACGGTCGCGGCGTTGGCCGCCCACATCGACGAGGCCGAACAGGCGGTGTTGAGCAGCTCCGGCGCCTGTTTCGCCGCGGTCTCGACAACAGCCGCGTCCGTGCCGGCGAAGCCGATGGCCCGCAGGAAGCCGACGTCTGGCCGCTCATGCGGCGGCAGCACGAACTGCGGCAGGCCGAGGTCCGCCAGCAGCCGCATCTTGGCCAGGCCCTCCAGCACCGCCGCGCGCGGGTTCGACGGATCGCCCTTGTTGTGTTCGCTGGCCAGATTGCCTGGGGCGAGGCCGGCGAAGCTGTGGGTCGGTCCGACCAGCCCGTCGCAGTTGGCTTCGACGGCGGCGGTCATCGCGCTTTTCCAGCTTGCGTGGTTCGAGACGCTCGGCCGGGGCCTCGCTCCTCACCATGACGAATATGGGTGCAATCAATCCTGCCCGTCATCCTGAGGAGCGATCCCTCAGGATCGCGTCTCGAAGGACGCACGACCGAGCAGCTCACCCTCTCAACCCCTTGATCTCCCCCACCGTCTGAACCACCGCGTCGGCCTCGAAACTAGCCACGGGATAGGCGCAGTAGTCGGCCGCGTAGTAGGCGCTGGGCCGATGGTTGCCCGAGGCGCCCAGGCCGCCGAACGGCGCCGAGCCGGCCGCGCCGGTGGTCGGCCGGTTCCAGTTGACCACCCCGGCGCGGATACGCTGCAGGAAGCGCTCCCAGCGGGCGGGATCATCGCTGATCAGGCCGGCCGACAGGCCGTAGCGGGTGGCGTTGGCCAGGGCCAGGGCCCCGTCGAAGGTGGCCGCGCGGCGCACCTGCAGCACCGGGGCGAAGATCTCCTCGTCGGGCGTCTCGTGATGGCTGACATCGACGATGGCCGGGGTGATGAAGGCCTCGCTGAGCCCTTCGATGGCGCGGGCCTCGCGGATCACCCGGCCCTCGAGCAGGCCGGCCGCCTCGCGGGCCATGCGGCCGGCGCGGGCGGAGATCAGCGGGCCCATGAAGGGCTCCGGCGCGCTGTTCCAGGCCCCGGCGATCAGCCGGTCGGACAGGGCCGTGATCGCCTCGATGACCGCCTCGCCCTCGTGGCCCTCGGGCACGATCAGTCGGCGGGCGCAGGAACAGCGCTGGCCGGTGGTGATGAAGGCCGACTGGATGACCAGAGCCGCGGCCGCTTCCGGATCGGCGACGTCCCAGACGACGAGCGGATTGTTGCCACCCAGCTCCAGCGCCAGGATCACGTCCGGCCGGTCGGCGAACACGCGGCGGAAGTGGCTGCCTGCGGCGGCCGATCCGGTGAACAGCAGGCCGTCGATCTCCTGTTCGATCAGGGCCGCGCCCGTCTCACGTCCGCCCTGGACCAGATTGACCACGCCCGGCGGCAGGCCGGCGGCCTCAAGCGCCTCGACAAGCAGTTCGCCGGCCATCGGGGTTTCCTCGGACGGCTTGAACACGATGGTGTCGCCGGCCAGCAAGGCCGGGACGATGTGGCCGTTGGGCAGGTGGCCCGGGAAGTTGAACGGCCCCAGCACGGCCATCACGCCATGCGGCCGATGGCGCAGCACGGCGCGGCCGAACGGCATGGCGGACTCGCGCACGCCGGTCCGCTCGTCATAGGCCGTGATCGAGACATCGACCTTGGCCATCATCGAGCCGAGCTCGGCCTTCGTCTCCCACAGGGCCTTGCCGGTCTCGCGGCTGAGGGCCTCGGCGAAGGCGTCCTTGCGGGCGTCGAGCGCGGCCTTGTAGCGGCGCAGCACGGCGATCCGCTCCTCGCGGGGCTGGTCGGCCCAGTCCTGGAAGGCGTGGCGGGCGGCGGCGACCGCGCGAGCGACGTCCTCGGCGGAAGCCGTCGCGGCCTGCCAGACCGGCTGGCCGGTGGCGGGGTCGATCGAGGTCAGGGCCGGACCGTGGCCGGATGACCAGACGCCATTGATGTAGAGACCGCGGCTCATGCCTTCACCTTCACCAGATCACCTTCACGAACGCCCAGGACCTCGGCCGCCCGGCGCGACAGCACCGCCGCCTCGCCGTCCAGCAGCACCGGCGCCCGCACGGCGCGGAACCGGCCGACATCGTTGGTCGAGACCAGCGCCTCCTTGCCGGCGGCGTCCTCGCCCAGCCGCACCATCAGGCGACGGGCCTCCTTGACGGTGTGGATGTCGTCGCGCGGCGCGCCCATGGTCGGGCCCGCGTCGAACAGATCGACCAGCCCCTGATAGCGGAAGCCCTCGCGCTCGAGCATGGCGCGGGCCGCCTCGCCGTCGCGGTGGACCCGGCCGACGGCCTGGCGCGCCGATTCCGGCAGCAGGCCCGTGTAGATCGGATGCCGCGGCGCCAGATCGAGGATGAACTGGCCGTTGGTCGAGGCGCTCATCAGGTCGGCCTCGTCGAACGGCAGGGGGAAGAAGCGGTGGGCCACATGTTCCCAGAACGGGCAGCTGCCGTCCTCGTCGAACCAGCCGCGCAGCTCGGCCAGCACCATCTCGGCGAAACGCTGCGGCTCGACGCCGATCAGCATGTAGCGCGACTGGGCCAGCAGCCGGCCGGCGCCGCCCTTGCGCTTCTCGGGCCGCAGGAACAGCGAGCCGACCTCGGACCAGCCCGCGCATTCGTTGACCAGCACCAGGGCCTGGTGGTCGAAGCGCATGTCCAGCGTCGGCGACGACTGGGCCAGGGTGACGACCCGGAACGAGAAGAACGGCCGTTTGAGGCCGACGCTGGCCTTGACCCCGGCGACGCCGTCGATGGCGCCCGTGTCGGTGTCCTCCAGCATCAGGGTGTACCAGGCCTCCGGCGGGGCGACCGCGCCGGAGAAGCTGGCCAGCGACAGGTCAAGGCGCGCGCGCAGGGTCGGCTCGTCCTCGGGCAGGCTGGTGAAGCCGCGTCCGGACAGCACGGCCAGCTCCATCAGCTGATCGTAGTCGGCGGGAGCCGCGGGGCGGACAACAAGCATCAATGGGACTCCATCAGGGCGCGGATTCCCCTGGCGTCGATATCGCCCGACGCGAGCTTCATCAGGATCAGGGCCGACAGCCGCGCGCGCTCGGCGAAGCTGTCCGGCCAGGCGAACTCGGTCTCGCTGTGGATGTCGCCACCGCGCACGCCGAGCGTATCGACATTGGGCAGGCCGACCGCGAACAGGTTGTTGCCCTCGCAGACGCCGCCGGACGGCTTCCAGGCGATGTCCTGGCCGATCAGCCCGCCGACTTCCCTGACCTTGCCGAACAGCGCCGTCTGGGCAGCGTTGAACGGCTTGGCTGGGCGGGTGAAGCCGCCGTGCAGGCTGACGGTGAGGCCATCGCCCTCCCCGACCCTCATGGCCTCGTTGATGCCGGCTTCGAGCCAGGCGGCGGCCAGGGCGTCCGGGAAGCGGACGTTGAACCGGACCACGGCGATGTCGGGCACGACGTTCAGCGGCGAACCGCCGTCGATCTTCGCCACGTTCAGGGTCGCGCCGTCGCGGCGGCCGTTGAGGGCGTCCAGGGCCCCGGCGATGCGGGCGGCGGCCGTGATGGCATTGCGGCCGAGGGCGAAGTCGCGCCCGGCGTGGGCCGTTCGGCCCGTGACTCGGACGTGGAAGTTGCCCGAGCCCTTGCGTTCGCCGGCCAGGGTTCCGTCGGCCAGGGCCGGCTCATAGGTCAGGCCCACATGCCCCAGCCGGCCGAACTCGGCCAGCACCGGGGCGGACGCCAGGGAGCCGATCTCCTCGTCCGGCGACAGCAGCACGCGGTAGCCGACCTTCGCCGCGTCGGCATGGGTCTCGAAGGCCTGCAGGGCGGCGAGAATCACGCTGATGCCGCCCTTCATGTCGGCGATGCCGGGACCGTTCAGGGCGCCGTCGGGGCGGGTCACCACGGTCTGGAAGCGGCTGTCCGCCGGATAGACGGTGTCGTAGTGGCCGGTCAGGACGACCTGCACCGGCGCTTCCGGACGGACGATGACGGCGATGGCGGGCGGGTGCTGCTGTTCCCGCTCCTGGCCATCGGCGGCGATTTCGATCGAGGGCGCCAGCGGCATGTCCTGCGGCTCGGTGGGCAGCGCCGCGAAGGCGTCCTTGAGCAGCCCGCGGGTCTGTTCGAGGCCGGGTCCATTGCGGCTGCCGGAATTAACCGCGCACCAGCCGACGGCCCGATCGACGATGGCCGACCCCTGTTCGCCAAGAGCGTCCAGAACAGCCTTCTCTTCCGGTGACAGGCGCATCGGCGGGGTCAATCCAGCTTTACCGACGCCATTGCCGCGGACGAGTGTCGACGCGTGTTTCGAAAAGGCGACCCGCCGGAATGGCGCAAGACGGGGATCGCCGATGCCCCTTCATAGCCACCCGACGACGGAAGGTGAACCCCCACCGAGGCGCTGGCCTATCGCCGGCGTTTGAGCTAAAATGTTGCAACGTAGAACTGGAGCGGACCGATGCGGGAAATCTCGGTACGGGAAGCCAATCAGAACTTCTCGCAGCTCGTCGCGGCGGCTGAACGCGGTGAGACGATCATAATTACCAAGAAGGGCCGACCCGTGGCCAAGGTCGCCCCTCAGACAGCGCGACGCCGCGACGATCCCGAGTGGCGGGCGGCCTACGAAGCCATGGTCGCTCGTCTGGCGGCCAAGCCGGCGACGGGATTTCGGGTCGGCGAGATCACCGAAGAGGACAAATACGGGGACGAAGCCGCGTGACCCGCGTCGCGCTGGACAGCAACCTGCTGGTCTATGCCGAGCTGGAGCCCGAGTCCGGCAAGGGCAGACGCGCCGCAGAGGTGATTGCCCGGTTCGCTCCCAACGGCGTGATTCCGGCGCAGGTGCTCGGCGAATTTCTGAGAGTCGTTCAACGAAAGGCGCCCGATGCGCTTCCGGAGGCCATCAGGCAGGCGGACCTCTATCGCGCGACCTTCCTGACACCGGCGACCAGCGGCGAGATCGTCGCCGAAGCGGCGGAACTGGCCCTTGCCCGTCACCTACAGCTTTGGGACGCCGTCATCTGTGTCGCCGCGTCCAGGAGCGGCGCTGGCGTGCTGTTGAGCGAGGACCTGCAGGACGGCGGAATGGTCGGCGGCCTTCGTGTGGTCAATCCGTTCAACCCGGACAACGCCGCGCGACTTTCCGCGCTTGGCGACGACGCGTCTCAGTAGTCCCGCCGCCAGCGCACCGACAGCTTGCCGCCGCCCTCGCCCTGCAGGCGCGAGATGATCGACAGGTTGCGGCGCACGCGCCATTCGACCTGGGCCGCGGGGCCGTCGCGACCGCCGCCGATGATCTCGAGATAGACGTCGTCGGTCAGGTATTTGCCGCCGGCCACGGTCATGGCCCCGGCCGCCCCGCCGCCGGCGAACACCAGCCGGTCGAGGCCGGCGAAGTTCTTCAGGTTGCCGATCACGTCAAAGCCGCCGCCGCCGGCCAGGGCCGCCAGCGCCGACGCGAGCTGCGCGGCCTCGAGCGGCGACAGCTGCGAGGCCGAGGCCCCGAACAGGATCCGCGACAGCACCTCGTCGCTGGGCAGCACCGGCGTCGAGGTCAGGGTGATCTCGGGCTTGGCCGCCGTGCCGCGCACGCGGATGACAGCCGTCAGGGCCGGGTCGTCCCGCGTGGCGGTCAGGTCGAGCCGGATCCGTTCCGGCGTGGTCGCCAGATAGACCGCGCCGCGCTGGTCGAACTCGAACCGCTTGCCGGCGAAGTCGTATTCCCCGCGCACGATCCTGGCCACGCCGCTCAGCACAGGCCTGGCGGTCGTGCCGCCGACATGGGCGTCCAGCGACAGTTCCGCGTCCAGGCCGCGCCCCTCGACGAAGATGCCGCGCGCGGCTTTCAGGGTCACGTCCAGGGCGACCACCAGGCCGCGGGACGGCTCGGCCAGCACCTCGGCCTCGCCGCCGTTGGAGCGGTTGATCTCGACCACGTCCATCGGCACGACGCCGCTGGGGGTGGGCGGGTTGGCCGCCACGGTGGCCCGGTCAATGTTCAGGGCGCCGGACACCTGGACCTTGCCGTCGGCGGCCCGGTTGATGGTCGTGTCGCCTGACGCGATGGCCGTCACCGCGTCGTTCTCGATCAGCTGGAAGTCTTTCAGGGTGACGCGGAAAGTGCTCACCCCGTCGCGCAGGAGGCTGATGCGGCCGCCACCCGACAGCTGGCCACGTTCGCCGCCGCTGACGCGCCCGCCCCGGCCGTCGGACGCCGAGAAGCGGCTGACGTCGATGGCGTTGTCGGACAGCACGGCGACGACGGACAGGTCCTCCAGCTTCAGGCCGACGACGCCATCCACGAACGACCCGCGACTCAGTTCGGCGCGGCCCGCCAGCCGGGGATCGGCCAGGCTGCCGGCGATGGTCCCGGCCATCGACACCTGGCCCGAGACAGTGCGTTCGCCGCCGACCAGCAGGTCCCACAGCGGCTTGATCTCGCCCTCGGCCATGAACTGGCCGCGCATCGGCTGCTGGCGGGCGATGGCCAGCCGGAATGGCGCGCCCGAGGCCACCACCGGCAGGGCCAGGCTGACACCCGACCGCAGGCCGCCGGCGTTGGTCGCCGTCCCAGTGATGGTCAGGGTCGCGTCGTCGAGGACAGCCTTGACGTCGCCGTTGACCGAGACCGCCTTGCCCGCGCCCCGGGCCCGGGCGTCGCGTAGCGCCGCCGTCAGGTCGCCGGTCAGCCGGTCGCCCTTGCCCCGCAGGGACAGCTCGCCGTCGAACTGCCCGGCCAGGTCCTCGTTCAGGGCGCCGAGGGACACGCCCGTCAGGCTGGCGCGCAGGTCGGCCGCATCGCCGTCGGCGCGCAGCGTGATCGCGGCGCGACCGCCTTCGACGTCGAGCTTGAGATCGGCGAACCGCTGGCCGCCGCCGAAGCCGATTTTGGCGGTCTCAAGGGTGCGGAAATCGGCCGAGCCGAAGCGCCCCTCGCCATCCAGGGCCAGGCCGGTGTTGTCGCCGCGCTGGGCGAAGAAGCCGTCGCCCTTGAACCGCCAGCTGTTCGAGCCGTAGGCCCCCCGCCCATCCACCGACACCGGCAGGCGTTCGAGGGGGCCGTCGGCGGTGAACCGCGCCGACGAGAACCGCAGGCCGCCGGCGCCGCGCAGCGTGGCGTTGAGCGCCGTCAGGTTCAGCGTCGCGCGCGGCCCGCCGGCGGCATCGACGACCCGGGCCGAGCCGCTGATCGCGCCTTCCGTCAGGATCGCGCCCGGGCCGATGGCCAGGATCAGGTCGGCGGTCGAGGGCCGCCCCTTGCGCAGGGCCAGGGCCCCGGTGGCCTTGACGCCCCCGGCGTCGGCGTCCAGCCCCGTCAGATCCAGGCCGCCTTCGGCGAAGCGGAAGGCGGTCCGGGCGCGGGCCGGGCCGTACTGGCTGCCGGCGGCGATCGCCAGGGCCCCGTCGGTTCCGCCCGGGCCGCGCAGGAAGCTGAGGGTGACATGCGCGCCGGTCAGGGTCAGGCGTGGAACCTCGACGGTGGCGAAATCGGCGATCAGGTCGGCGCGCGGCGCGGCGAGCGAGCCGGTGATGGCTCCCGTGCCCTTGGCGTCGCCCGCCACCTCGACCGGCCCGGCGCCGAATGGCCCCCTGGCCGTCCAGTCCAGGCTGAGCTTGAGCGCGCCGCCCGGCCCGATCAGCCCGGCCGCCCGGGCCGAGGCCAGGGCGCCATTGAGCTCCGCCGACTGAACCGCGCAGCGGCCGGCCTGCAGATCGGCCTTGCCCTTGAAGCGCGGCGCGGGGCCGAGCAGGCGGTCCAGTTCGGCGTAGCCGGTGGCGAAGCCGGTCCCCTTGCCATCGACGGTCACCGTCCAGGGCTTGCCCGCGCCATGCTGCGTCGCCGACCAGGCGGCCGTCGCCGCGCCCTTCGAGCCCGCGCGCGCGGCGATCAGGTTGGTCAGCTGGGCGTCGCCCTTGAACGACAGGCCGCCAAGCAGGGAACGTTCGCCGGTGGCCTCGAGCTTGAGGCCCGCGCCGGCGCCCCTGAGTCGGCGGATCAGCTGGCGCCCATCGGCCAGGCGCGCGTACTGGACATCCGCCGTGGGCCGGGCGCCGAGCAGGGCGGCGAGGTAGCCCTTCCCGGCCCCGCCCTCGCCGGCCAGCGTTCCCTGAACCGTCAGCTCGCCCTTGCGGCGGGCCACGGTCACCGGGCCTGACACCCGCGCCAGGCCGTAGCCCGCCGCCTTGAAGTTCGCCGAGGCGATGGTCCCGACATAGGCCCAGCTGGCGCCACTGCCCGTCAGCCGGCCCTGGGTCCGGGCGGCCCCGGCGATGAAGCGGCTCGCGACGCGGTCGAGACTGGTGGTCGAAGCCGTGACCGCCAGGCCGCCGGGTCCGATCAGCCGCTTGCCGACATCGGCCTCGCCCCTGGCGGTGACGGACAGCGTCGGGCTGTCAGCGCGGCCGTCCAGGGCGTAGAGGCCGCTTTTCGCCTTGGCCCCCGCAACCGAGAAGCGGACCTCGTCGCCGAAGCGCTGGGCGTATTTCGCGGTCAGGGCGGACGCGACGAGCGACACGCGGCCGCTGGCCGAGCCCCCGGCCTTGCTCCAGACGCCCGAGGCCTGGGCCGGAACCTGGGTCCCGGAGGTGGCGAGCAGCGTGAACCGGCCCGCGCCCGGCGCCCCGCCGGCCCGGACCTTCAGCGAGAACGGCCGGTCGGAGGCCAGGCCCAGGGAACCGGCGATGGCCCCGCCCCGGGCTTCGGCCGCGTCGGCGATGACCACCAGGGGCTTGCCCTTGCCGGTATCGACCGCCAGGCCGACACGGTCGCCGGCGTGCAGCCGGCTGCCAACGCCCATGCGGATGTGAACCGGTCCCTTGCGCACCATGTCCAGCGACCCGACCACATCGAACAGGCCGCGCTCGTAGCTGAAGGCCGGCAGCGTCTCGACCACCAGCCGCGCCTTCTCGATGTTCACCGAAACCGGCAGGCCGCGCGACACGGCCTTGGGCGCCAGGGTCGGGCGGCGCAGGACGCGCACCCTGGCCGCCGCCAGCCGGTCGGCATGAAAGCGGCGCAGGAACAGCTCGTGATAACGCCAGACGACCACCACATTGTCGGCGTCGAGCCAGACGCCCTTCTCGTCGCTGATCGTCAGGTGACTGATCGTGAAGTCCCGCCACAGGTCGCCGTGCAGGCCCCGGATCCTGAGCTTGCCATAGCGACCGAGCTTCAGCCCGTTGGCGCGCGCCTCGACGAACATCAGGCCCGGCGCGGTGTTGATCCCGTAGCGCGTGAACAGGCCCAGGCCCGCGACCAGCAGCACCGCGACCAACGACACCAGGATGATCAGCCCCGGCCCGCCGGCCGGCAGCAGCCGGCGGCGGGGGGGCGGTGTCTCCGGCGGGGGCGCGGTCTCGCTCAAAACGCCTGTCCGATGCTGATGTAGATCTGGAAGTCGGCGTCGCCCTCGCGCTTGTCCAGCGGCACGGCGATGTCGGCCCGGATCGGTCCAAAGCCCAAGTCGTAGCGCACGCCAAGGCCGGCGCCGACGCTGAAGTCATCGCCCTGCGGATAGGCGTCCGTGCCGATGGCCCCGGCGTCGATGAAGACCACCACGCCCCAACGCCCGGTCAGGCGGTAACGTCCCTCGAAGGAGGCCTCGAACACCGACAGCCCCCCCTGCGGGGTGTTGTCGGCCAGTCGTGGGCCAATGGCCTGCCAGGCATAGCCGCGCACCGAGCCCCCGCCGCCGGCGTAGAAGCGGCGAGGCGCGGCCACATCGGCCAGGGTCGCGCCGAAGACCGAGCCCAGCTTGAGGCGGGTCGCCAGGATGGTGCGGGAGTCCTCGTCGAGGGAAAAATAGGCCGAGCCCTGGGCCTGGACCTTGAAATAGAGCGCCTGCAGGTCACCGACCGCGACGGTGGGCTCGGCCCGGGCCTCGATCCGCCAGCCGCGGGTGGGATCGAGCGGATCGTCCGACCGGTCCAGGGACACGGCGCCCAGCACCGAGCCGGTCAGGATGTCCCGCTCCGCGCCCCGGATGGTGGCGTTGTTGATCTGCGTCTTCTCGGCGCTGCGGCTGGCGTCGAGCGCGAGGCCGGCCGTAACGAAGGACGTCTTGCCGAACCGGCGCGTCACGTCCCCGGTGGCCAGGAATCCCATGGCGTCATAGGCGTCGGTCTGTTCGTCATACAGGCCGGCGACCATTGTCAGTGTCTGCTGCGGGCGGCGCCAGTGCGGCAGGGTCAGACGGGCCTCGAACCGCTGTTCCAGTTCGGCCAGCCGCAGGGTGTAGGTGACCGTGTCGGCTCGCCCCAGCTGGTTGTAGCGCGTGCGCCGCACGTCAAGGCCCGCGCCCTCGCTGGTCGAATAGCCGGCGCTCAGCTCCAGCGTCCGCATCGGCCGGTCCGCCAGCGCCACCAGCACCGGCCGGCGCCCCTCGGCATCGGCCTTGTCCGCCGGCCGCAGCGTGACCGAGACCGAGTCGTAGACCCCGGTGTCCAGCAGTCGCCGTTCCAGCTCCGCGACCTGTTCGGGATTGTAGACATCGCCGGGTTTCCAGGGCGCCAGCGACACGACCCAGGCGGGACCGGTCCGGCCGGCCGGCTCGACGGTCACGCCGTCCATCATCACCCGTTCGCCGGCGACGATGCGGAAGGTCGGCCGCACCGTGTGGTCGGCGTGATCGACGATGACCTCCCGCACGCCAGGCTCGGCGTCGGCGTAGCCGCGCTTCTGGATGGCGGCGACGATGCGGCCCTCGGCGGCCAGCACATCGGCCGCCTTGCCGGCGGCGCCGCGGCGGATGGCCATGGCCTGTTCGGCGGAGATGATCACCTCTGGCAGAGGTTCGGCGCCGACCCACTCGACGCCCGCCCCGGCGAACCGGAACCTGGGGCCAGGCTTGATGATCAGCACCGCGCGCGGCGGCTCGCCGCCGCCATCCTCGTCGCGGTCGATGACGTCGGGCTGGACCTCGTAGGCGTAGTAGCCCTGGGTGCGCAGGGCGGCGATGGCGTCCTCGGCCGCGTCGCGGGCGCGGCGGCGGGCCTCGAAGCGGGTCTGGGGCGTGGACTTGGCCTCGCCGACAGCGCGTTCGATGGCGTCGCGCAGCTCGGTGTCCGTCACGCCCTGGACCGCCGCCTTGGGCGTCTGCGCCAACGCCGGCGTCGCCAGCGCGGCGAGCGCGGCGACGGTGGTGGCGACGAGGGCGGAGCGCGCGGGCTGCAAACTGTCTTCCTCTGTCCGCGCCCCCGGTCCCCGTTTAGTCGGGCCCGTCGAGACTGTCACGCCGTCCAGCCCTTTGCACGGACGGTCAAAATTGCACAAATGCCAGGCAGTCGGGACTTCATGGGGCGACTCAGCCGTAAACGCGCCCGACTGTCGGGGATGAGCGTTAGGAATGAACCGTGAAGAGGCCGTTCAGGCCGGCAAAGAAACGGACCCGGACTTGACCGTCGCGAGCCTGCAGATCCCGAACCACGATCCCGCGGCGCCGTTCGCCGAGGCGGCCTACCTGCCGGGCGAGGCGTTCGACGAGATGTACGTGGCCGGCGGCGATGTCCGCGGCCACTACGCCTCGGTCCACGCACGCCTGACCACCCTTTCTCCGGAAGCCCTGGCGGACCGTCAGAAGACGCTGGAGCGCTCTTTCCTGCTGCAGGGCATCACCTTCACCGTCTACGGCGCCGAGACCACCACCGAGCGGATCATCCCCACCGACCTGGTGCCGCGGATCATCCCCTCGACCGAGTGGAATCACATCGAGGCAGGTCTGATCCAGCGCCTGAAGGCGCTGAACATGTTCCTCGACGACATCTACGGCGAGCAGCAGATCCTGATGGACGGCATCGTGCCGCGCGAGCTGGTGCTGGGCGCGCCGTCGTACCGCCGCGAAATGCAGCACCTCTATGTGCCGCACAAGGCCTACGCCAACGTCTGCGGATCGGACCTGATTCGCGGCCAGGACGGACAGTTCGCCGTGCTGGAAGACAATCTGCGGGTGCCGTCGGGCGTGTCCTACATGCTGGCCAACCGCGACGCGGCCAAGCGGACCTTCCCCGGCACCTTCCGCGCCGCCAACGTGCGGCCCGTGGAGCGCTATCCCGACCTGCTGCTGGCGACGCTCAAGAGCATGGCCCCCGACTGGCGGCCCGACCCGCAGGTCGTGGTGCTGACCCCCGGCGTCTACAACAGCGCCTATTACGAACACGCCTATCTCGCCCGGCTGATGGGCGCGCCGCTGGTCGAGGGGCGCGATCTCGTGGTGCACGAGAACATGGTCTACATGCGCACCACGACCGGCCTTCGCCGGGTGGACGTGATCTATCGCCGGGTCGATGACGACTTCATCGATCCCCTCACCTTCCGGCGGGACTCGGGGCTGGGCGTGGCGGGGCTGTTCAACGCCTATCGCGCCGGCAACGTGGTCATGTGCAACGCCCCCGGCACGGGGGTCGCCGACGACAAGGCGGTCTATGCCTATGTCCCCGACATCATCAAATACTACCTGGGCGAAGACGCCATCCTGCCCAATATCGAGACCTTCCTGTGCCGCGAGCCGGTCCAGCTGAACCATGTGCTGGGCAACCTCGACAAGCTGGTGGTCAAGGCGGTCGGCGCCTCGGGCGGCTACGGCATGCTGGTCGGCCCGCACGCCAGTCGCAAGGAGCGCGAGACCTTCGCCGAGGCGCTGAAGGCCGACCCGGCCAACTACATCGCCCAGCCGACGATCCAGCTGTCGACCGCGCCCTGCCTGATCGACGGGCGCATCGAGCCCCGGCACGTCGATCTGCGGCCGTTCATCCTGTCGGGCGAGAAGACCGTGGTGACGCCCGGCGCCCTGACCCGCGTGGCGCTGCGGCGCGGCTCGCTGGTGGTCAATTCGAGCCAGGGCGGCGGCTCGAAGGACACCTGGGTGCTGGTCGACGAGACCTCGGAGGCCGTCCAGCCATGATGCTCGCGCGGGTCGCCGACAGCCTCTACTGGATCGGCCGTTATCTGGAGCGGGCCGAGCATTTCTCGCGTCTGGCCGACGTGATGCTCAACGCCACGCTGGACCGGTCCGACGCCGCCGCCCAGACCGCCTACATCGCCCTGTCGGCCGTGGGCGATCCCGATATGGCCCGGGCGGCCCGCACCTACGAGGCGGCCAGGGCCCTGGTGCTGGACCGGGACGATCCCAATTCGGTGATCACCTCCCTGTCGCTGGCCCGGGAGAACGCCCGCCAGGTTCGCGACCAGATCACCACCGAGACCTGGGAGCGGCTCAACCTGCTCTATCTGCGGGTCACCAGCGACGGCGCGGCCGCCGCGTTCGAGGGCGGCTCCTCGGCCTATCTGCACGACGTCATCGCCGACCTGCATCTGTTCAAGGGCGCCGCCGACGCGACCATGAGCCACGGCGAGGGCTGGCGGTTCCTGATGCTGGGCGCCTATCTCGAGCGGGCCCAACTGATCGCCCGGCTGCTCGAGGTCTGTTTCGGCGACGGCCGCGACGGCCATGTCACCGACCGCATCGCGCTGATGAGCCTGCTGCGCATGGGCTGCGCGCTGGAGCCCTACCTGCGCCGCTACACGGCCGAGATCGAGCCGCGGCACATCCTCGAATTCCTGGTCTTCGACGAGGAGTTCCCCCGCTCGATCCGCTTCGCCACGACGCGCATCGAGGAGCATCTGGTGGGGGTCTCGCGCCACGTCGAGTCCGGCGGCCTGGTCACGCCCGAACGACTGGCCGGGCGGCTCAAGGCCCGCCTGCAATACGCCGACGTCGATGAGCTGGAGTCGGTGGGCGCCAGCGCCCTGCTGGCCACGGTCATCGGCGAATGCGCCCGCATCCACGACGCCATCTTCGACACCTTCGTCGCCTACTCCCTCGAAATGAAACTTCCCGCCTGATGCTATTAGAAGTCCGCCACGTCACCCAGTACCACTACGAGCGCCCGGTCCGGGAAAGCGTCATGGAGCTGCGCATGCAGCCCCAGAAAAGCGCCCGCCAGCGGCTGATCAGCTTCGAGCTGGACCTGGATCCCCGGGCGCAGGTGTTCTCCTACAGCGACAGTTTCGGCAACGCGGTGTTCCACTTCGACGTGCCCCAGGCGCACGACACCCTGCGCATCGAGGCGCGATCGGCCGTCGAGACCCAGCCCGACCCGGTCCTGCCGCAGGCCCTGGACATGGGCGAATGGGACCGGCTGCGCGGCGATTTCGTGCGCGGCGAATGCTTCGACTTCCTGCGGCCGCACGGCTTCGCCACGCCGTCGGCGGCGCTGGACACCTTTGTCCAGGAACAGAACCTCGACATCCTGCGCCATCGCGATCCGCTGACCGCGGTCAGGATGCTGAACGAGGCCCTCTACGCCGCCTTCGACTATGCCCCGGGGGTGACCCAGGCCGACAGCCCGATCGACCTGGCGCTGGGCGTCGGCCGCGGCGTCTGCCAGGACTTCGCCCACATCATGATCGCCATCTGCCGCGGCTGGGGCATCCCGACCCGCTACGTCTCCGGCTACCTGTTCACCGACCGCCAGCATGGCGACCGGTCCGATCCTGACGCGACCCACGCCTGGATCGAGGTGTTCCTGCCGACCCTGCGCTGGACCGGGTTCGACCCGACCAACAACATGCTGACCGGCGAGCGGCACATAGCCGTGGCCGTCGGCCGCGACTATGCCGACGTGCCGCCGTCGCTCGGCGTCTACAAGGGCGAATCGGACAGTCATCTGTCGGTGGCCGTGTCGGTCGGCCGGGCCAGGGCGGCGGTCGCCGAGCCGGAATTCCTGCGCATGGCCCGTCCGACCTTCCCCGGCGGCCGGCGGCGCTCGTCGGACGACGCCCGCCGCCAGCAGGAACAGCAGCAGCAACAGTAGGCCGCGCTGGCCGAAGCCATGGAAATTGGTAGGCCGGGTGGGGATCGAACCCACGACCATTCGATTAAAAGTCGAATGCTCTACCGCTGAGCTACCGGCCCGCTCGCGCGGCGCCGCGAAGCGCCTCTGAAAGCGGCGCGGACCATAGTGGCGGGGCCTCCGCGCCGCAAGCGCCGAACGCTTGGCGGGACGGGGCCGGCGTGGTTAGCATCCGGCCATGCGCAGACTCTTCCTGATCCCTGCCGTCGCCCTCCTCGCCGCCTGCGCCACCAACTCGCCGGGCAAGGCCCCGGCCAGCGCGTCAGGCCGCATCCAGACCAGCGACCAGATCAACCGGGGCAGCGTCACCGGCGCCGCCAGCTCGCCGATGCGCGACCTCAACATGCTCCGCTCCAAGATCCCGCCGGTCCTGCTGGAGGCGCTGGAGGATCCCTATGAGCGGCCCAGGCCGGCGACCTGCAGCGAACTGATCGCCCTGCTGCGACCGCTCAACGAGGCCCTCGGCCCGGATATCGACGAACCCTCGTCGCCCGACGACCGGGCGCTCATCGCCAAGGGGCGGGATGTCGCCGGGGACACCGCCCTGGGCATGATGGCGTCCGCCGCCCAGGATCTGATTCCCATGCGCGGCTGGGTGCGCAGGCTGAGCGGCGCCGAGCAACATGACCGGCTGGTGCGGGCGGCGATCACGGCCGGCGGCATCCGCCGGGGCTATCTCAAGGGTCTGGGCGAGGCCAAGGGCTGCAATCCCCCGCCACCCCGACCCATGTGAAATCGGAAATTCCGCCCGCCCCGCCGAAGAAGAAGGGCCCGCGGTTCCCTGTCCGCTAGGCGGACGGGACATGTACCGCACCTGCGTGTCCCCGCGCGGGTGCTGAAGCACGGTGCGTGGTTCGACACGCGCTCTCCGAGCGCTGCTCACCATGACGTAGATTGAATACACGTCATCCTGAGCAGGCGCGAAGGGCCGTGTCGAAGGACGCAGGGGCCGTCACTCGCCCTTTGGCGTCAGGCCGGCGCCGAAGTCGCGCCGGAAGGCCTCGAACCGGCCCTCGGCGATGGCCGCGCGCATGGCCGCCATCAGGGCCTGGAAGAAGGCGATGTTGTGCCAGCTGAGCAGCACCTGGCCGAGGATCTCCTCCGACCGGATCAGGTGGTGCAGATAGGCCTTCGAATAGCCGCTGCTGGCCGGGCAGGCGCTGGTTTCGTCCAGCGGCGCGTCGTCCTCGGCGAACCGCGCGTTCTTCATGTTCAGCGGCCCGGCCCAGGTCCAGGCCTGGCCATGACGGCCCGAGCGCGTCGGCAGCACGCAGTCGAACATGTCCACGCCGCGCCAGACCGCCTCGACCAGGTCGATCGGCTTGCCCACGCCCATCAGATAGCGCGGCCGGTCGGCCGGCAGCAGCCCGGGGGCGTAGTCGAGCACCTCGCACATGGCCTCGTGCCCCTCGCCCACCGCCAGGCCGCCGATGGCGTAGCCGTCGAAACCTGTCTCGATCAGGCGCTCCGACGATTCGCGGCGAAGATTTTCGAACGTCGATCCCTGCTGAATGCCGAACAGGCCCTGGGTCTCGCGCTCGCCGAAGGCCGCCTTCGACCGCGCGCCCCAGCGGGCCGACAGCTCCATGCCCTGGCGCGCCCGCGCCTCCTCGGCCGGCCAGGCGACGCATTCGTCCAGCTGCATGACGATGTCGCTGCCCAGCAGGTCGGCCTGGATCTCCATCGAGCGCTCGGGCGTCAGCACATGCTTGCCGCCGTCGAGATGGCTGGAGAAGGTCACGGCCTCCTCGGTGACCTTGCTGATGCCCGACAGGCTCATGACCTGGAAGCCGCCGCTGTCGGTCAGGATCGGTTTGTCCCAGCGCATGAAGCGATGGAGCCCGCCCAGCCGCTTCACCCGCTCGGCCGTCGGCCGCAGCATCAGGTGATAGGTGTTGCCCAGGATGATGTCGGCGCCGGTCTGGGCGACCTGGTCGACGGTCAGCGCCTTGACCGTGCCGGCCGTGCCCACGGGCATGAAGGCCGGCGTGCGGATATCGCCGCGCGGCGTCCTCAGGACGCCCGTGCGGGCCGCGCCGTCGGTGGCGGAGATGTCGAAAGGAAACGTGGCCATCAGGCGGCGCGCCATAGCAGGCTTGAATCGCCGTAGGAATAGAAGCGGTAGCCGGTGGCGATGGCGTGGGCGTAGGCCGCCCTCATCGTCTCATAGCCACTGAAGGCGCTGACCAGCATGAACAGCGTCGATTTCGGCAGATGGAAGTTGGTCATCAGGCCATCGGCGGCGCGGAAGCGGTAGCCGGGCGTGATGAAGATCGCCGTCTCGCCGGACCAGGGATTGATCACGCCGTCCGCGTCGGCCGCGCTCTCCAGCAGGCGCAGCGAGGTCGTGCCGACACAGATGATCCGCCCGCCGGCGGCCCGGACCGCGTTCAGGGCGGCGGCCGTCTCCGGCGACACCTGGCCGTACTCGGCATGCATCCGGTGGTCCGCCAGGTCATCGACCTTGACCGGCAGGAAGGTCCCCGCTCCGACGTGCAGGGTGACGAAGTGCCGCGAAACCCCGGCCGCCGCCAATCGCGCCAGCAGATCCGGCGTGAAATGCAGGCCGGCCGTCGGCGCGGCGACCGACCCGTCCTCGCGGGCATAGATCGTCTGGTAATCGGACCGGTCCTGCTCATCCTCCGGCCGTTTGGCGGCGATATAAGGTGGCAGGGGCATGTGCCCGCGGCTGTTGATGGCCAGGTCGAGGTCGGGGCCGGACAGGTCGAAGGCCAGCACCACCTCGCCGCCCTCGCCCTTCGCGACCAGGGTGGCGTCGAGCGCCGCGGCCTCGCAGGCCCGGTCGCCCGTGGCCCCGAAGCGGATACGGTCGCCGACCTTCAGCCGCTTGCCGGGGCGCATGAAGGCGCTCCAGCGATCCGGCGCCAGCCGCTTGTGCAGGGTCGCCTCGACCGCCACGGCGTGACCATCGCCGCCGCCCTCGGCCCGCGCCTCGCGGCGGCCGTCCAGCCGCGCGGGGATCACCCGGGTGTCGTTGAACACCACCGCGTCGCCCGCGCGCAGCAGCGAGGGCAGGTCGCCGATCGTCAGGTCCTCGAGCCCCTCGCCCGGACGCACGACGAGCAGGCGCGCCGCTTCACGCGGGCTGGCGGGCCGCAGGGCGATCAGCGCCTCGGGAAGGTCGAAGTCGAAGTCGGAAAGCTGCATGGGTGGCCGATGCGCCACGCCGGCGGCTTCCCGTCAAGCACGCGATGGACAAACGGTGATCTCCGTGACGTTGATGCGCCGAGCATCGAAGGGGACATTCATGCGCTACCGGACATTCGCCCTGGCCGCCGCCGCGCTGGCCGTGACGGTCGCCGGCTGCAACCGCAAGCCCGCCCAGGAGGCCCAGGCGCCCGCCGCGCCCGCCGCGCCGACCGCCCCCGCCACGCCGGCCGAGCCCGCCATCGTGGTGGCCGAGGGCTTCGACCACCAGGCCGGCCTTGACGCCTCCGGCTACTATCTGAGCCCCACGCCCTTCAAGATTGGAAACTACCAGTTCACCCACCTGGCCGTCGGCGCGCCAAGCGACTTCGAGACCTGGGAAAAGGGCGATCGCAGCTCGACCTTCGGGCCGATCCTGATCGCCTTCGACGACACGACCAGCCCGATGGCGGCCAACGAGCTGGGCGGTGAGGCCCATACCGTCTCCGTGCGGGTGCTGCCCGACGCCTACAGCTTCGACGCCGGCAAGCTGGCCTTCCGCGGCCATGATTCCAGGCTCGGCGAGGTGGTGTTCAGCGGCGCGTTCGACCAGGCGGCGCTGGCCCAGGCCCGCGCCGACGGGTCGAGCCAGGCGGCCGTCCTGGCCGGCGACCTCAAGATCGGGGACGGGCCGGCCCGCAAGGTGACGTTCACCTACTGGGTCGGCGACTGACCTGCACGAAGCCTGCATCGCGGCCGTGCTAGACGGATCGGGTGAAGACGATTCTCAAGCCGCTCGTTGACCTGTTGCGGGCGCTGGCGCTGGTGCTGGCGGCGCTCGTCGTCGTGCCGGCCCTGGCCGCCCAGGGCGGGCGGTTCAGCGACCGGCTGGACATCCTGACCCATTTCGCGCCGATCTGGCTGGCCGGCGGCCTGGTCGCCGCGCTGGTCTGGGCGCTGGCCGGCCGGATGGGCCGCGCGACACCGTTGCTCGCCCTGGTCGCGGTGCTGTCCTGCCTGACGCTGATGATCCCCGAACTGGCCGCGGCGGCCCGGTCGCCGGGCGGCGGGGCCGATGGCGAGACGCTGAAAATCGTCCAGTTCAACCTGTGGGGCCGCAACCGCGACCCTGTCGGGACCTACCACTGGATCCTGGCGACCGATCCGGACATCGTCGTGATCGAGGAGGGCTTCGACCGCTCCGGCGGCATCGCCCGCAAGCTGGCGGCCCGCTATCCGTATCGCACGACCTGCGCCGAGCCGGCCCCCTGCTCGACCATGATCCTGGCCAAGCGCCGCCCCGGCGCGGAGGGAGGGCTTTCCACCTCCGTCTCGAACGCCCGGCTGTCCGGCGCCTGGGCGCGATTCACGGCGGCTGGCGGGCCGTTCACCCTGGTCGCGGTCCACTACACCTGGCCCTTTCCGGCCGGGCCTCAGCAACAGCAGACGCTGCGCCTGGCCAGGGTGCTGGAGCGGTTTCCGAAGGACCGGCTGATCGTGTCGGGCGACTTCAACTCCACGCCCTGGTCCTTTTCGCTGCGGCGGCAGGATCGCCTGTTCGGTCTGGAGCGGCGCACGCGCGCCCTGGCCAGCTGGCCGGCCGGCGACTTTTCCCGCCGGCGCCTGGCCCTGCCCTTCCCGCTGCTGCCGATCGACCAGGTCTACGCCGGCAAGGGCTGGCGGACGGTGAGCGTCCGGCGGGGCCCGCGCCTCGGCTCGGACCACTATCCCGTGGTTATCGTCCTGGCCCCCGCCCACTGACTGGACGCACGGCGCCCCGCGCCTTTAGATACACGGACCAGAGTCAGCGGGGGGAACCGCCATGTCCTACGTCACGCGCGCCGCGGCCCTTGCCGCCGTCCTGTTCGCCTTCGCCGCGCCGGCCGTCGCCGCGCCGCCGTGGAACGGCCCCTATGACCCGCTGCCGGAGGGATCCTACCAGCGCAGCTGCCGCGACCTGACCGCGTTCAACGGCCGCCTGTACGGGCGCTGTCAGAGCGGCGGCGGCGGACTCCTGGACAGCGACATCAACTTTCGCGCCTGCGCCCGCGGTCGGGTGGAGAACATCAACGGCCGCCTGCAATGCGAAGGGGCCGGCGACAGCTACGGCGGCGGCTACGGCAGCGGGGGCGGCTATGGCGGTCAGGGCGGCGGGGCGCCGACCGGTCTGATCGTCTACGAGAACCCCGACTATCGCGGCATGCGGCTGGAAGTCGGCGAGTCCATCACCGACCTGGCCGCGTCGGGGCTGGACGACCAGATCACCTCGGTGCGGGTGTTGCGCGGCAGCTGGCAGCTGTGCGCCGGCCGCGACTTCAACGGCCAGTGCTGGACCATCGACGCCGACACCCCCAACCTCAAGACCCTGGGGGCCAACGACAAGGTCAGCTCGATCCGGCGGCTTTCGGGTCGGGGGCGCTAGGCAGGTTGCGTCCTTCGACACGCCGCTGCGCGGCTGCTCAGGATGACGTGGATTTGGTCTACGTCATGGTGAGCAGCACCCGCAGGGTGCGTGTCGAACCACGCAGGGATCACGCGTCCGCGGCGACCTTCATCGAGACGATGCGGCCCGGCTGACGCGGGGGCTCGCCCTTGGGCAGGGCGTCGACATGGTCCATGCCGTCCACGACCTCGCCCCAGACCGTGTACTGGTTGTCGAGGAAGGTCGCGTCGTCGAGGCAGATGAAGAACTGGCTGTTGGCCGAGTGCGGCGCGTTGGTGCGGGCCATCGAGCAGACGCCGCGCACGTGCGGCTCGCGCGAGAACTCGGCCTTCAGGTCGGGCTTTTTCGAGCCGCCCGAACCGGTGCCCGTCGGATCGCCGCCCTGGGCCATGAAGCCCGGGATCACGCGGTGGAAGACCACGCCGTCATAGAAGCCCTCCCGCGCCAGCTCCTTGATCCGCTCCACATGGCCGGGGGCCAGGTCGGGGCGCAGCTTGATGGTGACCAGGCCGGTGTCGGTGGTCAGCAGCAGGGTGTTTTCGGCGTCGGTCGTCATGAGTTTGAGTTCACTTCCGCAGGAATGTTGACGTCGCAGAGCGAGAAATCGGCGCCCTTCTGTTTGCGCACGCGCTGGATCTCGGCCTTGAACCAGGGTCCGGCGGGGTCGATGACCCGCACCGTCGGCCGTTCGGCGGCGGGTATATCGGCCAGAACGCGCACGCGGTCCATCCGATCCTGCGGCGCGGCGACCGGTTCGCCCGTCTTGATCGCGCGGATCGCCTCCAGCCCGCTGATCACCCGGCCAAAAGCGGTGTAGCGCTTGTCGAGCGACAGGTAGGGCTGGCGCATCAGGAAAAACTGGCTGTTGGCGCTGTCGGGATTCTCGTCGCGGGCCATGCCGACGACGCCGGGGCAGTAGCTGCCCCAGGCGGCCACCTTGCCGTCCTGGGTCATCTCGCTCCAGCTCCAGGCCTGGCTGACGACGGGCAGCGCCTTGATGAAGCCCTCCTCGGTTCCCCACGGGCTGGCGGCGGCGACAAAGCCCGAGGCGGCGTCGCGGCGGAAGGTGAACTCGGCCTTCAGGTTGGGCAGGTCGCTGGCGCCCTCGCCCGTGTCCTGGGGATCGCCGGTCTGGGCCATGAAGCGGTCGATGACGCGGAAGAAGGTGCGGCCATCATAGGCGCCCCTGCCGGCCAGCACCTTGAGCCGCTCCACATGACCGGGCGCGACCTCGGGAACCAGCTCGACGACCACCCGGCCCTTGTTGGTGTCGATCACCAGCACGTCCCGCGGATCGGGCGTGCGCCAGTCGGCGGCCGTCGGAGCCGCCGGCCTGGCCAGCGCCACCGGCGCGACGGCCGACAGCAGGGCGGCGAGCAGCAGGGTCGAACGCATGGCGTGTCTCCTCAACCGATCTTGACGGGCACGGCGATGTCGCAGGCCGTCGCTGGTCCGGCGCCAGCGGCCCGGGCGGCCTCAAGGATGACCTTGAACGAGGGGCTGGCGGTGTTCAGCACCTGGACCTTCGGGCGTTCGGCGGCCGGGATATCGGCCAGCATGCGGACCTTCGTCATCGCGTCGCGCGGTTCGGCCACCGGCTCGCCGGTCTTGATCGCCCGCACCGCCTCCAGACCGCTGAGCACCCGGCCGAAAGCGGCATAGTTGGCGTCGAGCAGCGGATAGTTCTGGCGCATCAGGAAAAACTGGCTGTTGGCCGTGTCCGGCTCCGTGGCCCGGGCCATGCCCAGCACGCCGGCGCAGAACAGGGGCCAGCTCGAGATTCTGCCGTCCGCCGCGACCATCATCTGCATCGCGGGCGCCCCGCGAATGGCGAAGCCGTCGATGAAGCTGGTCTCGGTCAGGAATGGCACGTGCTCGTCCGGCGCCAGGCGGCCGACGAGGGTGGCGCGCAGCTCCCGGCCATGGCGGAACTGGAATTCAGCCTTCATGTCCGGCAGGCTGTCGGCGCCGCCGGTGCCGTCGTTCTTCGGATCGCCCGTCTGGGCCATGAAGTCGTCGATGACGCGGAAGAAGGTCAGGCCGTCGTAGAAACCCTGGCGAGTCAGCAGCCGGACACGTTCGACGCTGAGCGGCGCGGCCCAGGGGGCCAGTTCGACGATCACCCGCCCCTTGCTGGTGTCGATGACCATGACGTTTTCGGGGTCCGGCGTGCGCCAGTCGGCGGCCGCGGGAGCCGGGACGGCGGGCGCGGCCAGAACCGGCGCGGCGGCGGCGAGCAGCAAGGCGGCGAGCGCGATCGGCGCGGATTTCATGCGGTTACGTCTTTCAAAAGGCCCCGTCAGCCCGCGTAGAACGCCAAAGGGGCCAGAACAAGCCCCGTGCGTGGTTCGACACGCGCCTGCGGCGCCACTCACCATGACGGACGCGGATACGCGTCATCCCGAGCAGGCCCGAAGGGCCGTGTCGAAGGACGCAAGGCTTCAGACCCGCCCCACCTTGGCCAGCAGCCGCGCCGCCACGCCCGGCGTGACGAACTTGCTGATGTCGCCGCCCAGCACCGCGATCTCCTTGACCAGCCGCGAGGCCACCGCCTGGTGGCGTGGGTCGGCCATCAGGAACACCGTCTCGATCTCGCGGTCGAGCTGCTGGTTCATGGCGGTCATCTGGAATTCGTATTCAAAGTCGGCCACGGCGCGCAGGCCGCGCACGATGATGCCGGCGTGGACCTCGCGGGCGAAGTGCATCAACAGGCCCTTGAAGGGGACCACTTCGATCTGCGCGATCTTCTGCAGATGGGCGGTCTCGTCGCGGACGATGGCCATCCGTTCCTCGTGCGAGAACAGCGGCCCCTTGCCCTCGTTGAGCGCCACGCCGATGACCAGCTTGTCCACCAGCTTCACGGCCCGGCCGATGATGTCCAGATGACCGTTGGTCATCGGATCGAACGTGCCCGGATACAGCCCAACTCTCGCCACCCGTCCCCCTTGCGCCGCTAGTCCGCCGAGGGTTGCTCGCCCCCGTCGTCCGTCACGCCGTCCTCATCGCCGCCCGTTGCTTCGAGCCGCTCCACGCTCACGACATGCTCGTTCTCCGCGGTGCGGAAGACGATCACGCCCTGGGTGTTGCGCGCCGCGATGCGGATATTCGCAACGGGGCACCGTATCAACTGGCCCGCGTCCGTCACCAACAAGATTTCGTCAGCCTGTTCCACCGGGAAACTGGCGACGAGGCGGCCGCCCTTGCGGGTCAGATCCTGGGCCAGCAGGCCCTGACCACCCCGGCCAGTGCGGCGGAAGTCATAGGCGCTGGTCCGCTTGCCGATGCCCTCGGAGGACAGGGTGAGGATGTATTCCTCGGCCGCGCCGAGCTCGATGATGCGTTCGGGGCTCAGATCGGCCTCGCCCTCGGCATCGTCCTCGTCCTCGGCGACCGGCGCGACATCGTCGCCGTCCTCGTCGGACTGGGCGCGCAGGCGTGCTCGCTCGTATTTCAGATAGGCCGTCCGCTCGGCCGGCGTCGCCGCCACCCCGCCCAGGATGGCCATCGACAGGACTTCATCGCCGTCCTGCAGGCGGATGCCGCGCACGCCCGTGGAATCGCGGCCGGCGAACACCCGCACCTCGTTGGCCTGGAAGCGGATCGCGCGGCCGAGCGCGGTGGTCAGCAGGACATCGTTCTCGGCGTTGCACAGGCCGACGCCGACGATGCTGTCGCCCTCATCCAGCTTCATGGCGATCTTGCCGTTGCGGTTGATCTGCACGAAGTCGCTGAGCTTGTTGCGGCGGACGTTGCCCGAGCGGGTGGCGAACATCACATCCAGCCGGTCCCACTGGTCCTCGGCCTCGGGCAGCGGCAGGATCGAGGTGATGCTCTCGCCCGGCTCGATCGGCAGCAGGTTGACGAACGCCTTGCCGCGCGAGGTCGGCGTGCCCAGCGGCAGGCGCCAGACCTTGAGCTTGTAGACCTTGCCGCCCGAGCTGAAGAACAGCACCGGCGCGTGGGTCGAGGCGGAGAAGACGCGGGTGACCGCATCCTCGTCCTTGGTCGACATGCCCGACCGGCCTTTGCCGCCATGGCGCTGGCTGCGGTAGGTCGATAGCGGCGTGCGCTTCACATAGCCGCCGTGGGTGACGGTGATGACCATGTCCTCGCGCGGGATCAGGTCCTCGTCGTCCATGTCGGCGCCGCCCTCGCCGAAGACGGTGCGGCGCGGGATGGCGAACTTCTCGCGCACCTCGACCAGTTCCTCGCGGACCACGGCCATGATGTTGGCCCGGTCCGACAGCAGCTCCAGCAGCCCGGCGATCGAGCCGGCCAGGGTCTGGGCCTCGCCCATGATCTCGTCGCGGCCAAGGCCGGTCAGGCGCGACAGGGTCAGGGCCAGGATGGCGCGGGCCTGCTCGTCGGACAGGCGCACCTGGTCGCCGCCGGTGATCACCGTGCGCGGATCGGCGATCAGCGCGATCAGCGGCATCATGTCGCCGGTCGGCCAGTCCTGGCCGCACAGGCGCTCGCGCGCCTCGGCCGGATCGACCGAGGAGCGGATGATGCGGATGAATTCGTCGATGTTGGCCACGGCGATGGCCAGACCGACCAGCACATGGCCGCGGTCGCGGGCCTTGCCCAGCTCGAAGCGGGTCCGGCGGACCACCACCTCCTCGCGGAATTCCACGAAGGCGGTGATCATCTGGAGCAGGCCCATCTGCTCGGGCCGTCCGCGGTTCAGCGCCAGCATGTTGTAGCTGAAGCTGCTCTGCAGGGCGGTGAAGCGGTAGAGCTGGTTGAGGATCACGTCGCCCTGGGCGTCGCGTTTCAGCTCGACGACGATGCGCATGCCGGTGCGATCGCTCTCGTCGCGGATGTCGCTGATGCCCTCGAGCTTCTTGTCGCGGACCAGGTCGGCGATGTGTTCGACCAGGCTGGATTTGTTGACCTGGAAGGGGATCGCCGTGATGACGATGCCTTCGCGGTCCTTGCGCAGCTCCTCGATGCTGGCCACGCCGCGGATGATCACCGAGCCGCGGCCGGTCATCAGGGCCTGGCGGGCGGCCGAGCGACCGATCAGCTCGCCGCCGGTCGGGAAGTCCGGCCCCGGCACGATGTCGAGCAGTTCGTCGAGCGGGATGTCGGGATTGTCGATGAAGGCCAGGCAGGCATCGACCACCTCGCCCAGATTGTGTGGCGGGATGTTGGTCGCCATGCCCACGGCGATGCCGCCGGCGCCGTTGACCAGCAGGTTGGGAATGCGGGCCGGCAGGACCGTCGGCTCGCTCTCCGAGCCGTCATAGTTCTCCTGGTAGTCGACCGTGTCCTTGTCGAGATCGACCAGCAGCGCCTCGGCCGCCTTGGTCAGGCGGGATTCGGTGTAGCGCATGGCCGCCGGCATATCGCCATCGACCGAACCGAAGTTGCCCTGGCCGTCGATCAGCATCACGCCCATCGAGAACGGCTGCGCCATCCGCACCAGGGCCATGTAGACGGCTACGTCGCCGTGCGGGTGATATTTACCGATCACGTCGCCGACGGTGCGGGCAGATTTGCGATAGGCCGCGTTGGACGCGAAGCCGTTCTCGTTCATCGCGAACAGGATGCGGCGGTGCACCGGCTTGAGGCCGTCGCGGACGTCCGGCAGGGCGCGGCTGACGATCACGCTCATGGCGTAGTCGAGGTAGCTGCGCTTGAGCTCGTCCTCGATGGCGATGGGGCTTACCGCCCCGCGCCGGGCGTCTTCCGGAGGGGTATTGGTTTCGTCGGTCAAGTGCGGGAATTTGCTGTCAGAATCGGACAGGAAGCGTCCGGTCCCTCGTTAACATTCGCATCCGCCCGGCGCCATCTTTCGGACGGCTTTTTCAGGCCTTAACGGCTGCAATTCCGACGATTTTCGGGATTCGCAGGTCCTTTTCAGGAGCAATTCGATGCGCCGTCTGATCCTTCCCCTCGCCATCGCCGCGATCGCCCTGCCCGCCGTCGCCGGACCCGCCCCCGTGACGATCCAGCTGAAGGGGCCCGCCGGCGAGGACATGGGCTCGGCGACCCTGACCGAGGCCCCGCGCGGGGTGGTGCTGCGGATCGCGGCCAAGGGGCTGACGCCGGGCTGGCACGGGCTGCACTTCCATGAAAAGGCCGACTGTTCGAGCGCCGACTTCAAGTCCGCCGGCGGTCACATGCACCACGACGGGCCGGTGGTTCACGGCCTGCTGAGCCCCGCCGCCAACGAGACCGGCGACCTGCCCAACCTCTATGCGGCCGCCGACGGCACGGCCATGGCGGAGATGTTCAGCCCTTCGGTCTCCCTGTCGATGGCCGACCGGGGCCCCCTGCTCGACGCCGACGGCTCGGCCCTGGTCATCCACGCCTCGCCCGACGACCATGCCAGCCAGCCGATCGGCGGCGCCGGCGCGCGCGTGGCCTGCGCGGTGATCAAGGCGCCCTGACCCCGCCGACGCGGACGGGGCGGCGAAACATCTGCTATCAGGCGGGATGATCTATCTTCTGGCCAAGGCCGCGATCTCCGGGATTCTCGTTGTGGCCGCCTCCGAGATGGCCAAGCGCTGGCCCGGGCTGGGCGGGCTGATCGCCTCCCTGCCGCTGGTCTCGGTGCTGGGCATGATCTGGCTGTGGCGCGACACGGGCGACGCCCGGACGATGGCGGCGCACGCCACGGGGACCTTCTGGTTCGTGCTGCCGTCCCTGCCGATGTTCCTGCTGATCCCGGCGCTGTTGAGGCGCGGGGTCGGATTCTGGCCGGCGCTGGCGGCTGGATGCCTGCTGACCATGGCCCTCTACGCCCTGATGGTCTGGCTGGGGCCGCGACTGGGACTGCGGCTGTAGGCGCGGGGGCGCCGGCTCAGAGCTGGGCCGAGGCCGCCGACTCCGCGATGGCCGCCGCCCGGCGCTCCGACAGGGCGACCAGGGCCACGCCGACCAGGGTCGCCCCGCCACCCAGCGCCAGCTGCGGCGTCAGCTGATCGCCCATCAGCCCGATGCCGATGCCGCAGGAGACCAGCGGCGTGAGCAGGAACCACGGCGTCACCCGGCCCGGCTCGCGCCTCTGGACCAGCCAGAACAGCAGGGCCGTGGCGCCGACCGTCGAGGCCAGGGCCGCCCAGACCACGGTGGCCCAGATCATCCAGCCGGCCGTGGCCGCCCGCGCCAGGACGTTGTCCTCGACCAGGAAGGACGCGGCCAGCAGCGCCGGCGCCCCGACCAGCGAGGTCAGGGCCTGCATCTTCAGCGGGGTGACACCGGGCGAGCGGCGCACCCAGACGGTGCCCAGCGCCCACATGGCGCTGGCCAGCACGCCGATCAGGATCCCCGGCAGGTCGCCGGCCGCGTGCGGGTCCAGGCTCATCCAGGCGACGCCGGCGAAGGCCACCACCATCCCGGCCAGGCCCGAGCGGGTCATGGTCTCGCCCAGCAGCCGCCAGGCGAAGAAGGCGGTCATCGGAATCCACAGCTGCAGCGCGACGACCAGCGGGCTGAGCGACTTCACGATCGAGAAGCCGTAGTAGATCAGCCCGAAATGCAGCGGTCCGAGCAACAGCAGGATCGGCCCGACCTGGCGCAGCGGCGGAAACGGCGGCCGCAGGAACGGGATCAGCACCGCCAGGGCGATGGCGAACCGCACCCCGCCGACGAAGAACGGCGGCAGCGCCCCGGTGGCCACCTTGGCCGCGGCGTTGTTGACGCCCCAGATCAGGACGATCGCCGCGATGGC